>Ga0210394_10000083_pt1 | contig 227882 bp, 216 predicted proteins | sample IncBWC12MmetaG_FD_160121 | JGI IMG/M metagenome (GOLD analysis project Ga0210394, IMG submission 160121) | Forest soil microbial communities from Barre Woods Harvard Forest LTER site, Petersham, Massachusetts, United States - Inc-BW-C-12-M | ecosystem: Environmental > Terrestrial > Soil >... | reverse complement strand
TTTCAGACCTAACATAGGAAGATCAGGAGTGAAAGCGTTGGGCGCGGCGGCGGGTGGCGGCCCAGGCGGCGAAGGATTTCAGGTTGCGGCGGTATTTCCAGGAGAGATGGAGGAATTTGCGGCCGTTGAGGTTGGCGGCTTCTTTGCCGAGGAAGGTTTCGAAGCGCCACTGGATGTAAGGGCTCTTCCAGGGTTGAAGGCGATAGCCGCGGGAGGTGAGCCAGTAGAATTGGAGAAGGTTCCACACGGGCAGAAGGTTATCAGTTTTAAGTTATCAGTTTTTGAGGAAAGGCTGTCGTTTGGTTTCGCGGTCGCGGTAAGAGCTGAACAGAAACCCAAGTCCCACACGCAACACCGGCGTGTGGGCCATCCGAGAAAAGAAAAAGCACGGGTCTGAAGACCCGCCACTACCTAGAGTGCGGATGCGTTAGCCGCCAAGAGGGGCGGAAAGGTGCTCGTGGACTAGGAGCCAGGTTTTGCCATGTTTCTCCCAGATGCCGGTGTAACGGATGGCAGAGTCGATGGTGTGGCCGTCCTTCATTTTCGCGGTGACGTGCATGGGGACGGTGGTCCAGGCGATGGTGCCGTGGCGAGTGACCTTGAGTTCGTTGCCTGCGGTGAGAGAGACGGATACAGCGCTTTCCAGCAAATTCTTGCGGACACCGGCGTCATATTCCTTCCAGCCGGAATAAGAGAACGGAGCAACATCGTAGAAGACCAGGCCGTCGCTCTTGGCGTAGAACTTGGCGGCGTTGTCCGGATTGCCGGAACTCCAGGCGACGCAATAGCCGTCGACTAACTTTCGAAAGGTGTCGTCGTCCGAAGCTTTTTGCTGCGCGCGAGCGCCCGCGAAAGTAACGAGAGCTCCCAGAAAAGCGAACAGCACATAGAGGAACCAGCGGTGTCCTGGGGCGGTCCGCTGCTGGGCGAGCGAGTTCGATGGCATGTGCACCTCTGCAAAGAATAGGTCCGCCAAGAGTCGACGATCTGGGCGGTGAAGGTTTTGTTGGGACGAAACAATAGACGGGTTTCGAGGCAATTTCAAGTGCGAGAAGGTAAGGGATGTAAGGGAAGTAAGGGTGCGCAAGATAGGAAGATCGTGCCGAGATGGGGCGCAGCGCATTGCCTGCAGCCGGCAGGCGCCGGTACGCGGAAGGAACGAGAGCGGCCGCCTCCCTTCGTGCCTCAGGGCAAGCCGAAGGTGGGCCCTACACAATCGGGCCTCCCGGTACGAACCCAGGATGCCAGCCTGAAGTCACTGTGCTACGGGGTGGTGCGATGGATTTTGACCGGCCGGGTGCTGGCGTTTGCCGATGCGGAGGTGGTGTTCGCCGATTTGTATGTGAAGCGCGATGGGCTGGGGCTGTAGGCTGACTGTGGGCGGCCGAGAAGGCCATCTGGAGGCGGCTATGGGGACGAAAGCGGATCGGCCAGAGAGCCACAGCAGGAAGCTTCTGAGTGTTGGATGGGCGGCAGGGATCGGAATCACGCTTGTGGAAATGCAATTTGGCATGGAATATGTTTTGTCGCATGTTGCGGCGGAGGTTGGTTTCGTGATGAGTTGGTTGCCGACGATCAGCGTGCTGGCACGGCATCTTTGGCGGTAAGCAGAAGAACAGTCGTAAACGGCAGAACACATCGAGGACGGCAGAGTGAGCGAAGCGAGAAATGAACGGGGGGTGAGGGACACCAGATGCAACGCGAGAGGTGTCTCGGGTTGGCTTCCGGGCGCGATTCTGATCGCGCTAGGAACGCTTTTCCTATTGGACCACCTGGGGGTGATCAATGGAAACATCATCTGGAAGTACTGGCCGCTGATGCTGATTGCTGTGGGAATCGGGAAGGTTATAAACGAAGGCAAGCGCGTGGGAGGGGTGCTGCTGATTCTGGTGGGCGCATTTTTCATGGCGGAGCACTTCGGATACCGGATGTTCACGTGGGAGACGTTGTGGCCGGTGATCATTATTTTCGCGGGAATTGCGATGATTTGGGGCCGGTTTGATGTGCCGAACCTCAGGCCTGAGAATGGCGAGGGAGAAAAGACGGTCCAGGCGGTTGCCCTATTTGGCGGGGTCGAAAGGCGCATACACACCAGCAATCTCACGAACGGTTCCATCACGGCGATGTTTGGCGGAGTGGAGATGGATTTTCGTTCGGCGGATATCGAAGGCGAGGAAGCGGTCATTTTCCTTGACGCGATGTTCGGAGGAATCGAACTGGTGGTTCCCGACCGCTGGGCCGTTGTTTGGGAAGGGATGAACATCTTCGGCGGATATAGCGACGAGACGCGGCCGCCGCTTCCCGATGTGCCAGGGTCAGCGCCAAGAAAGCGGCTGATGCTTCGCGGGCGCGCGGTGTTTGGCGGAATTTCCGTAAAGAACTGATCCAATCACATGAAGCTGATCCGCATCGATAGGTATCAACACATTGTGTTCTGGTGCGGGTGGGGAGCTTTCACCTTTGTGCTGGGGACGGTGCTGGCGTCCGGCGGGGGCATGCCGCAAAAGCATGCCTACATTCTGGGAGCGGCGCTTTCCGGAGTGGCGCAGGTCAGCGTGTGGTCGGCGGCGTTCTCTTGCCGTACCGCGCCGCTCGGGAAGATGCCCGCTTGGCGGGTGCTGCTGATTCATGTGACGACGGCAGTAATTCTCACATTTTTCTGGATCAAGGTCGGGGGAATTATCGCCGGAGAACTGGACTCGGCGAACGGATGGAAGGGGACGTACAACGAATACACGAAGCGAACGGACATGTTGTACGCGGCAGGAGAGCTTTATTACTTGCTAGGCGTAGCGGTGCAGTATGGGCTGATAGCGCATAAGGCCAGCCTGGAGGCGCAGGAAAGGGCTGTGGAATCGAGCGCGCGCGCGCGGGAAGCAGAACTAACCGCATTGAAGGCGCAGATCAATCCACATTTTTTGTATAACAGCTTAAATTCGATCAGCGCGCTGACGAGTATCGATCCGGCGCGGGCGCGGGACATGTGTGTGTCGCTGGCAGATTTTTTGCGGCTGACGTTAGGAATGGGGGAGAAGGCGGTGATTCCCTTGCGGGAGGAAGTGGATTTGCTCGAGAAATACTGCGCGATTGAGAAGGTGCGGTTCGGGGAACGGTTGACGATTCAGAAGGATATTGAGGATGAGGCGAAAGAGTGCTTATTGCCGCCGCTGCTGCTACAGCCGCTCTTCGAAAATGCGGTGGTGCATGGGATCGCACAGATGCCGGAGGGCGGGTGGATTCGTTTGAGAGCGGCGAGGAATGGGGAGCGAATGTTGATGACGGTGGAAAATTCATGGGACCCGGAGGCAGGGAGTTCGCGGAAGAACGGCGTGGGGTTGAAGAACGTGCAGAGGCGGCTGGAAGCGCGGTATGGGAAGGAAGCACAATTGAATGCGAGCGCGGAAGAAGAGGTGTTTCGCGTGAGCTTGTCGTTTCCGGCGGAGACGTGAAAGGGCGGTGGCGAGTGGCCCTTCAAGACTCAGGGCGAGCGGGTGACGAGAACCTGTCTTCCAGGTGGTGGAGGCGCAGAGAAGACGCAGAGAAGCGAGGACGAATGATGCGCAAGTGGAAGGCGCTGATTGTCGATGATGAGGAGCTGGCACGGAAGCTGCTGCGGGAGATGTTGAACGCTCACGCGGAAATTGAGGTTGCGGCGGAATGCGGGAATGGAATGGAGGCAGTGAAAGCGGCGGCGGAGCACAAGCCCGATTTGCTTTTTCTGGATGTGCAGATGCCGAAGTTGACGGGATGTGACGTGCTGGAGCTGATTGATCGGACGGGGGTGGCGATCATTTTTGTGACGGCTTTCGACCAATATGCGATGAAGGCCTTTGATGTGCACGCGGTGGATTATTTGCTGAAGCCGTTCAGCCGGGAGCGATTTGAGGCAGCGCTGGAACGGGCGAAGAACCGCGAGCGAAAAGAAGTGGATGCGGCGGAGTTGACGGCGGCGGCGCGGCCCGCGGGGCAATATGCGGAGAGGATTGTGGTGAAGGATGGGACGAAGGTGAGTTTGATTGCGGTGAGCAAGTTGGAGTATGCGGAGGCGCTCGATGACTATGTTTCGCTGGTGAGTGAGGGGAAAAAGCATTTGAAGCAGCAGACGATTTCGGGGCTGGAGTTGGCGCTCGATCCGGGGAGATTTGTGCGGATTCACCGGTCGTACATTGTGAATCTGGAGCGGGTGGCGAGGATTGAGCCGTACGGAAAAGAGAGCAAGGTGGCGATCTTGACGAATGGGGTGAAGTTGCCGGTGAGCCGGGCGGGGTATGGGAGGTTGAAGAGTTTGTTGGAGGAGAAGGGGTAAGGCGGAAGCTTCGAAATTCGAATTTGGAAAATTGAAAAGAGAACGGGGAGCCCCGGAGAGAGAGATTGAGGCAAGACGCAAGGATCGAAGAGGGATTCCTCGCTTCGCAGACTCCGCTCGGAATGACGAGTACTTTGTGGATGTCGGAGAGTTCGAGGAAGACCCGGGGCCTTTTCACACAGAGGGCAAGAAAAGGACAACGCAGAGACGCTGAGGGCGTTGTGATTCGCAGAAAGTGGAGGAAGGGTTTAAGAGTTCAAGAGTTTAAGGGGCGGACCCAGATGCGGGTGGTGGCGGTTTTGCCGAGGTGGATGGTTTGGTTGGCGACGCGGAGGGTGAGGGTTTCGTCGTAACCGCGCTTTTGGACTTCGACTTTGCTGGCGGGCAGCAAATGGAGACCCTCAAGAAAATCCAGGAAGCCTTCGTCCTTTTCGTAGACACAGAGGATCGTGCCGGAATCACCGGGGTTGAGTTCGGAGAGGAGGACGCCGCCTTGTTTACGAAGCTGGGCGAGGCCGCCGCTGAGCGGGACGCCATGCGGGCAGGTTTTGTGGGATGCGAAGCGTTTCAGGAGCAGGACTTCGACTTCCGGGGAGATCGCGTGCTCGAGGCGCTCGGCTTCGGCGTGGGATTTAGCCCAGGGGAGACCGATGACTTCGGTGAGAAGCATCTCGGCGAGTTGGTGACGCAGCATGAGGTGCTGGGCGACTTTGCGGCCTTTTTCCGTGAGAAGAATTGCGCCGCCGCGCTGAACTTTGACATGGCCGTCGCGGGCCATGCGCTTGACGGCAGCGGTGACGGCAGGAGGAGTGACGGCGAGTTCCTCGGCCAGGCGGGCGCTGATGGGAGTTTGATTTTCCTCAGACATTTCCCAGATGGCTTTGAGGTAGTCTTCCTGAGAGACGCTGGTTTTTTCGCGGCGCAAAGAGTCTCCGATTTGTTCAGGAGTCGGCCCGCTGGCCAGCCCGCAAGCGGGCGGCCAGCAAGAGAATCTTGGATTCGATCTCCTCCAAAATTCTCTGATAAGTGGCGGGCTGTTCGCCATAGGGATCTTCGATGTGCCAGGTTTTGACTTTGTCGGCGACCAGCGAAGAACCCGAAGAGTTACGCCGGTCGAAGAGGCCTTCGAGGGATTTGCCCGACATGTTAATGATTAGATCGGCGGTTTCCACGGCATAAGGGCCAAGGGGTTTCGACGAGAGGTGCTTGAGGGAGTAACCGTTGTCGAGCAAAGTTCGCCTGGTGGCTTCGGCAAGGTGACCCAACGGGTGAGTGCCGGCACTGAAGGGCTCGATGACGTCTGCGGCGAGTTGGCGAGCGACGGCTTCAGCCATAGGACTGCGACAGGCGTTGCCGACGCAGACGAACAGGACCCGGAACTTAGGCCGGGACGGCATAGGTGAATTGTAGCGCGAGGCGGAGGATTCCGTTAGCGGCGAGGTTTTTTGGGGGAGGAGCCGTTTGCGGCGAGTTTCAAGAAATGCGCGTGGACCGTAGTGTCGGCGGTGAGTTCGGGATGGAAGGTGGCGGCGAGGGTTTTGCCTTTTTGCACGAGGGTGGGATGGCCGTCAAATTTGGCGAGAACCTCTATGCCGGGAGCGACTTTTTCGATGATCGGCCCGCGAATGAAGACCATTTCGAGAGGATCTTTTTTTAGCGTGGTGGAACCAAAGAATACGTCGCTGGCGAGCTGGCGGCCGTAGGCGTTGCGAAGGACGGTCATGTCGAGCAGCTTGAGGGAATCTTGCGGCGGATTTTTGACTTTGTTGGCGAGGAGAATGGCACCGGCACAAGTGCCGAAGACGGCTCCGCCTTGGTTGGAAAATTTGCGGATGGCGTCGTCGAGGCCCTCCTCCTGGAGGAATTGGAGTTGGGTGGTGCTTTCGCCGCCGGGGAGGATCAGGCCGTCGCAGCTGACGAGGTCGGCGACGGAGCGGACTTCGACGGTTTCTGCGCCGAGTTGGCGAAGCATGGCAGCGTGGGCTGCGAAGTCTCCTTGGATGGCGAGGATGCCGATTTTCATGATGCTTGATGATCTATTTTTGTTCCGTCCACTGGCATTCAAGGCAGCGCTACAGTAAGAGCGGCCCGCTGCGGAGAACGGGCCCTACAAAGGCGAACCCAAGACCCCACACGCGAAAGCGCCGTGCGTGGCACCCGGCTCCTGCTCCGGTGCCACAACGCCAAAACCGTACGCCTCAGCCCTTCGCTTCGCGCAGGGTAAAAAGGCAGCCGCTACAACCCCAAGAGCACAGGCTGAAGCCTATGCTACAGAAGCCCTCACCAGCCGCGCGTCGAGAGGAGGTCCTTTTCATCCAGGATGCGGACGTCGATGCCGGGCATGGCTTCGCCCAGTTCTTCGTGGGCTTCGAGGACGGCTTTGGGATCTTCGAAGTGCGTGGTGGCTTTTACGATGGCTTTGGCGCGGGCTTCGGGATCACTGCTCTTGAAGATGCCGGAACCGACGAAGACAGCTTCGGCGCCGAGTTTGCGCACGAGAGCGGCGTCGGCGGGAGTGGCGATTCCGCCAGCGGAGAAATTGGGAACGGGAAGTTTGCCGAGACGAGCGACCTCGCGAATGAGATCGAGCGGAGCACCATGCTCCTTCGCTTTGCGCATGAGTTCGTCGTCGCGGAGCGTGGTGAGGGCTTTAATTTCACTGACGATGGTGCGCATGTGGCGGACGGCTTCGACGACGTTGCCTGAGCCGGCTTCGCCTTTGGTGCGGATCATGGCCGCGCCTTCGGCGATGCGGCGGAGCGCTTCGCCGAGATTGCGCGCACCGCAAACAAAGGGGACGCGGAAGCCGTGCTTCCAGACGTGGTTTTCTTCGTCGGCGGGAGTGAGGACTTCACTTTCGTCGATGAAGTCGACTTCGAGGGCTTGCAGGACTTCGGCTTCGGTGAAGTGGCCGATGCGGACCTTGGCCATCACGGGAATCGTGACGGTCTTCATGATTTCGCGAATGACCTTGATGGAGGCCATGCGCGCGACGCCGCCTTCCTTGCGAATGTCCGAAGGGACGCGCTCGAGGGCCATAACCGCGCAGGCGCCGGCTTTTTCGGCGATGCGCGCTTGGTCGGCGGTGGTGACGTCCATGATTACGCCGCCTTTGAGCATTTCGGCGAGGCCGACTTTGACGCGCCATTCGTTGGAGCCTTTGGCGCCGTTGTTGTGAGCGGTTCCGTTGAATTTCTTTGTTGCCATTTCCGTTCTCCTCTCAAAAATCGAAAATCTTGAACAATTCCGTTTCGCTGCTTGGCGGTGGCGGAGAAAAACACGGGGTCTAAAGACCCGCCACTACCAGCGTCGCAAAGCTGGCATGAGACCCTCGCGGCTCAGGGCAAGCAGCCAGCGCTACAACCCCAAGAGCAACAACCCCAAGTGCACAAGCGGAAGCCTACGCTACCGCTGGGCCACTACACCAGTGGCGACGTCGTGGCGGCGTCGGAAAAATGAGATGGCTCAACCACTACGAAGCGGCCGGTGCCTCGCGCTAACAGATTGCCTTGTTGATCGCGGATTTCCGCGACGCGAAACCGGTTTCTTCCCTTCTCTTCTTCTTGCCAGCCTTCGACGACGATGGTTTTGTCGATGGGTACGGGCTTTTTATACTCGATGTACATTTCCGCAGTGACCGCTTTTTCGTCGGCGAGGCGCGAGAGTTTGCCCATGGCTTCGTCGAGGACGACGGCGATGATACCGCCGTGGGCAAAGCCGCCTCCGCCGGCGTAGATTGCGCCAACGATGAAGGAGCCGTGGGTGCGTCCGGCGTCGAGATCGAGGTCGAAGGAGAGTTTCATGCCCGAAGGATTGGACGCACCGCAGCCGAAGCAGTGGTTCGTCGGTTTCGGATCGAGTTTAAGGATGTTGGGCATTGCGTTTTCCGTTTTTCCTTCATGAAAAAGCACAGGTCTAAAGACCCGCTTCAGAAAGCGGGCCCTACAAGCTCATGGGCAACCGTTTGAGTCGAGATCCTTCGCGCAAAAGGCGCACTCAGGACGACAACGTTTGAATTTTGCTCCTTCCTTCCGACGATGGCTGGAAAGCCAGCGCTACATGCGGCCCTCGAAAGGCGGCCGCAACAAACCGAAGAGCACAGGCTGAAGCCTATGCTACAGAAACCGTTCAGACGAGCGCGACGTGGGCGCGTTCGGCGCGGCGCGAACCGCGCTGGCGCTTGCGCATTTCGATGCGCAGCAATTCGGAAAGCGTGGCGACGCCACGGGCAATCTGTTTTTCGTTCAGGTTCGCGAAGCCGAGACGCATGGTGTTGGGCATGGGCGATTGCACGTAGAAATAGCGGCCGGGCGCGAAAAGGACACCACGCTCGCGGGCGTGAATCATAAGTTCGCTGGCGTCGAAACCGGGAGGAAGTTCGAGCCAGAGGCACATGCCACCTTCAGGACGCACCCAGCGGACACCTTCGGGCATGAATTTACGGAGGGAGTCGTCGAGAGCGTTGAGGCGGTCGGTATAGGTTTTGCGCATGCGCCCGAGATGCTTCTGAAACAGGCCGCGCTTGAGAAATTCGGCAAGCGTGGCTTGCGCGAGCTGGTCGGTGTGCAGGTCGGTCATTTGTTTTACGAGACGCAGGCGCTCGATGGCAGCAGGAGCGGCAATGATCCAGCCGACGCGTAGGCCGGGGAAGGCGACTTTGGCGAAGCTGTCGATGTGGATGACGAGATTTGTACGGTCGAGCTGTTTGAGCGAGGGTAGGCGCTCTTCGCGCGAGTGCAAACGGGCGTAGATGTGATCTTCTACGACGGGAATTTGATAGCGGCCGGCGAGTTCGAGGACGCGGCGGCGGGAGGCGAGAGGCATTGAGGTACCGGTGGGGTTGTGGAAGTCCGGGGTAAGGACGATGAGCTTGACGCGATTGGCGGCGAGCGTGGATTCGAGAGCTTCGAGGTCGATACCGAGGGGGCTGTGGGGTTCGACGTTGGTGCGAACTGGAACGCCGAGGCAACGGGCGTGGACGCCGTTGAAGACGGCGGAGGCTCCGGGGTAAGTCGGATTTTCGAGAACGACCGTGTCGCCCGAGCGGACGAAGGCTTTGGCAATCAGGTCGAGGGCCTGCTGGCAGCCGTTGGTGACGAGGAAGGAATCGTCCTTCACGGAGAATCCTTCGTGACGGAGCATGTCCATGAGCGCTTCTTTGAGCGGGGCGTAGCCGTCGGAAGCGCCGAGGTTGAGGATGTCCTGGCCCTCGCGACGAAGAGCGGCCTGCGAGCAGGAGAGTAAATCTTCCACGGGGAAGAATTCCTCGGCGGGACGCGCCATGACGAAGGAAAGTGTATTGAGCGGCGCGGAGGCGGTGAGGCGAGTGAGGATTTCTTCGCTGCGTTCGTCGGCGAAGAGGAGTTCCCAGCGAAGGCCTTCGGAATGACCGTTGAGGCCGGCGGGAGGAGGCGTGATTTTCAGGCCGTTGCCATTGTTGCGGATGAAGGTGCCGCGGCCAACGTGGCCCTGGATGAGACCTTCGGATTCGAGTTCGGCGTATGCGTTGGCTACGGTCGTGCGATGGACGCCCAAGGTTTGCGCGAGTTCGCGGCTGGCGGGAATGCGGTCGCCGGGGCGAAGGTCACCGGCGTGAACGAGGGAACGGAGTTGGTCGCGAAGCTGGATGTACAGCGGGATGTGGCTTTCGGGCTGAAGGTGTAATGGCAGCATTGTCTCTCACCCTGCGGTTATTTTAGCAGGAATTGGACTGGCGCAAGAGCCAATATGTCTTTTGGCGAGGAGGGACGATAACACAGAGGACACTCCGGGAAGAGCTCAGAGGGCACCGAGTGAAAGAGTGGCGGAGTAAAAAGGTAAGAAAGTGAAGAAGCGAAGAGAGCGAGTCTCCTGTGACCCGTAAATCGATAAGGACAGCGGCGGAACTGGAACCCAAGACCCACCCTTAAAAAAACGAGGGTGGAGTGCTCGATCCCTGGGTTTTTGCGAGGGTTAGGGGTTTTGGGAGAAAAAGGGGTTGGTGACCGGGTGGTAGCCGAGGCGGCCGTTTTTTTCGTCTTCGGCGAGGTCACGGATGCAGATTTGGGCGAGGTTCTCGGCGTGGCATTGATAGATCTGCTTGAGCGGGAGGTCTTCTTCCTGGACGTCGTATATGCCGGATTGCATGTCCTGGCTGTCGTCAACGGAGGCGGTGACGACCGGACTTCCCTCGCGCGCGCGGACACGAAACTGACGGGTGGAGGGTTCGTAGTTGGAAACGAGGAAACAGTGGCCGATACAGGCGCGATCGGGGATGTGGAGGAAGATGGTGCGGTAGTCATTTGGCGCGAAAATGGAGAAACCGCACGCGTACCGAACGGGAGTTGTTGGGTGGCGCGGTCGGCGCTGGCTTCCATGCGATTGAGGAAGGCGGTGTCCTGGTAGATGAAGGTAAAGAAGATCGTGGCGGCAACGACCGAGAAGGTGAGGTACCAAGAGCGCGTGGGTAACGAGGCCAGCCAGCAGAGGCCGACGATGGCGCTGATGAGAGTCAGGCGCGAGACGAGAGCACCGATCCAGCCGCCGGCGGGGTCCGTGAGGAGATTTTCGGGCAGGAGGGTCGTGGCGCAAAAGCAGATGAAATAGAGTTCGAGGATGGGGCGGCGTTCTTTCAAGAAATTGATGCGGTTTGGCGCGACGAGTAAGGCGAGTACGGTCGCGAGCAAGCTAAAGAGAACGACAGCGCGAGTGAACCAAAGATAGCGGTCGCCGAAGACGCGGAACTGATCCGCGCCGTTGTAGAGCCAGAAATGGTTCGCGCGCCACTCGACATCCCAGTTGGGGTGATGAGCGACAACCCAGTGCGCGGCGACAAGAATCAACACGGCTGCGGCCAGAGGAAGAAGTTTCCACGCGCCACGCAAGCGTAGCCAGAGAACGCGATAGGCGATGGTGCCGAGGAACCACAAAAAGCCGAGAGGATGAGCGAGCAGCATGACCGGGGTGAGGATGGCGGCGACGATGAGGCCATTTGTGCGAAGCGGCCAGGCGAAGGACAGGCCAAGCGAGGCGAGGCCAAGCGACAAATAGTAGTTCATGAAGCCCATGTGGAAGATGTAGCCGTAGCTCAGCATGGCGATGAACGGCGCGAGGAGCCACGGCGGCTTGCCGCTGACCGCTTTCAAGAAGGCGAAGACTCCCCAAAAGAAAATAAGGACGCAAACCGAGACGACGATTTTTTCGGCGGCGATGAAACCGAAGGCTTTGGCGGAGTAGAAGAGCAAGAGGTCGAAGAGGATGTTGTTCCATTGCCAGACGACGTAAACGCCGGGGGCTCTTCCCTGCTGGACAAGTTCGGCGAGCCAGGCATTGTAGACGTGGCTGCCGAGATCGCCGGCTTCGATGTGGCGGTGCCAGAGGCAAGGAACGATGAGGAAAATGGAAATTAGAAAATAGGCGAGAGCGTTGCGCGATGAAATGGCGGCTGGAATGGAAAAGGACGCGGCTATTTGCGGAGGCGCAATTTTAGCATTCGATGTCGTGGCCATTTTCGAGTATTCTAGCGCCCGATTAGGCCGTCTGCTGTTAAGAAAATTCACTCCCCGCGAAATGCGCGAGAAATTTACGGGAAATGCCTGTAGGACAAGGTACGTGGGGGCGGGAAGCCCCACCTCCTAAAGAAGGCGTTGTTTCGCAGGATTCCAGGAGAGGCTTGATGAGATCGAGGATGGGAAGAAAAGGTGGAATGCTGTGCGTGTTTGCGGCGCTTGGTGGCTTTGTTTCGCCGATTTGGGCGCAGAGCGGCGGCGTGTGCCCGCCGAAGACACGCGTGGACAATGTCGAGGACAAGTATGGAAAGACGACGGTGGTCGATCCGTACCGCTGGCTGGAAGACCAAGACAGCAAGGAGACACGGGCGTGGATCGAGGCGCAGGACAAATGCACGGAAGCGGCGGTGGGGAAATTGCCGGGACGAAATGCGATTTCCAAACGGCTGTCGGAGCTGTATCACATCGATGCGTACGGCCTGCCAGAAGAGCGCGGGGGACGATATTTCTTCACGCGGAGGCTGGCCGGTCAGGAACTGGCGCAAATCTGCATGCGGCGGGGAGCAAAGGGAGCGGACGAAGTTCTGGTCGATCCGTTGCCGTGGTCGGCGGACCATTCGGCGAGCGCAGTGGTCGAGAAGGTCAGCAAGGACGGGAAATTCCTGTACTACGGAAGGCGCGAAGGCGGGCAGGACGAGGTGACCGTACACGTGCTGGACGTCGAGGCGCACCAGGATTTGGTGGATGTGCTGCCGTCGGCGGATTACGGGTCGGTGGAGCCGACGAGCGATCATTCGGGAATTTATTATGCGAAGGCGACGCCGGAAGGGCCGCGGGCGTACTACCACGCGATGGGAACCGACCCAGCAAAGGACAAGATGTTGTTTGGCGAAAAGCTGGATAAGGAGAAGGAGTTGGCGCTGGAGCTTTCGGAGGACGGATCGCAGGTTTATTACCTGGTGATTTTAGGCACGGGTTCGGAGAAGACCGAGGTTTACCTGCAGGACTTGAAGAACCATGGGCCGATCGTGCCGGTGGTGAATGATTTGAACGCGGTGTTCTGGACGGCGTGGGCCGGAAACACGCTGCTGTTGCAAACGAATTGGAAGGCACCGCAGTGGCATGTGTATGCGGTCGATCCGGAAAAGCCAGGGCGGGAGAATTGGAAGGAAGTGGTGCCGGAGGCAGATATCAAACTGGATGTCGTGACGCCGGCGGGTGGAAAGCTGGTGGCGACCTATCTGAGAAACGCAGCGACGGAATTGAAGGTGTACGAATGGGAAGGCGGAAGCGATTCATATACGGTCCCACTTCCGGGATTGGGAACCGTGCAGGTAGGAGGCCGCTGGGGCTCGCCGGAGATTCACTACGCGTATACGAGCTTCAACTATGCGCCGACGATTTTCTCGTATGACGTGAAGACCAAAGAGTCTTCGGTGTGGGCGAAGAGCAATGTGCCGCTGAATCCGGGCGATTTCGAGGTGGAGCAGATCTGGTATAAGTCGAAGGATGGGACGAAGATTCCGATGTTTTTGTTTTCGAAGAAGGCCGGGAAGAGAAGTGCGGAGGCACCCGTGCTGCTCAACGCATATGGGGGCTTCGACGTGAATGTTACGCCTGATTTTGAGGAGCCGGCGATTGTGTGGGTGGAACACGGCGGAATTTTGGCGATACCGAATCTGCGTGGCGGCGGAGAGTTTGGGGAAGAGTGGCACCGCACAGGAATGCTGGAGAAGAAGCAGAACGTATTCGACGATTTCATAGCGGCAGCGCAATTCCTGATCGCGGAGAAATACACGAGGCCAGAGAAACTGGCGATTGAGGGAGCGAGCAACGGGGGATTGCTGGTGGGTGCGGCGGTGACGCAAAAGCCGGAGTTGTACCAGGCGGTGGTATGCGGGTATCCGCTCGAAGACATGTTGAGATTTCAGAAGTTTTTAGAGGGGGCGTATTGGGTGGCGGAGTATGGGAGCGCGGAGAATGAGGGGCAGTTTCCGTATTTGTACGCGTATTCGCCGTATCACCACGTGAAGGCGGGAGTGAAGTATCCGGCGGTGTTATTTATAACCGGGGATGGAGACACGCGGGTGGCGCCGCTGCATGCGAGGAAGATGGCGGCGAGGCTGCAGGCGGCGACGGCGTCGGAGCGGCCGATTTTGTTGTTGTACGACACGAAGTCCGGGCATTCAGGGGGAAGGCCGGTCAACAAAGAGATTGATGAGAATACGGATACGTTGAGTTTTTTGTTTTGGCAGTTGGGGATGTAGGGAAAGAGGAGAGAAGAAGGGCGGTAACACCGAAGGCACAGAGGTAGGAGCACGGAGGGCGCACCGGGAAGAAAAAAAGGTAAGAGTTGCCAGACGCAGGGATTGTGCCGACATGGGGCGCCGCACGGCTGCGCCCCTACGAGGAGGGTCGGAGCACGAAAGCAAAGAGGCCGGTAGGATGCCGGCGCTACGCAGGTATGAAGAGTTAGCGCGAGGGTTGGAGTTCGCCGAGGCGCTTGAGGCGGTCGCGAAGCTTGCGCTGCAGAGGCGTGGGGGTGTTGGGGTTGAAGGCAACGAGGTACCAGAGGGGTTGGGTTTTGTCGCGGCTGAGGAAGGTTAGGGTGGTGGCGTCGGCGTTGGGATGGCGGGCGACGTTTTCTCGGATGGCGCCATAGGGGTGGTGCGCGAGGCGGTTCAAAGTCTTGGCGTTAGCGCGAGGGTGTTCGCTGATGAGGCGAAGCAGATAGAAATCTTCCTTGGGCGCTTGCTTGGAAAGTTTGTCGAGCATTTCGGGCTTGGCTTCGGCGCTGAGAACCAGGCCGATTTTTTCGTCCCACGCGGTGTTGATGTGATTCAGTTCGCGAGTCCGGGCGTGGATCAGTTCTTCGAGCATGCGGCGTTCCTGCTGCATGCGGGCGATCGGGAGACTGGTGCCTTCGAGCGAATCCAGGACCCGGAGCAGGTGCTGGCGCTCTCCAAAGACGATCTGAGACGTACGCGCAATGCGGCCGTTCTCTTTTTCCTTGTACTGGACTAAATCTGAGCGTCGCATGGTTCGGTGCTCCCCATTCCCTTCGGGCCTAGTCCCAAACGGGACATACTCGCTTACCAACGTCTCTGGAAAACTCATGATCACAACCGCTTTCCGGCTGAAGCTAAGGTGGATTATGGAGGGGCGATAGGTTAGCGTAAAGTTTGGCGCCGGAAGGCTGTGCCCGAAGTGCAACCGGCAAGAGACTGTAGTACGCAGGGGAGCTGGAGGAAGGCGAATGTCTGCTTTTGAGGAACACCGTGAAGAATTGGAGCATTACGAGCAGATGTTCGGGAAGGAGCGCGGAAGGCTGGCGGTGTCGCTCGACAGGATTACGAACGCGCTGGTGCTGACCGGACAGCATGGTGTTTACTGCACCAGCCAGAGGAATGCGGCCGTCCCGGCGATGGATTTGCGGATGATCTCGCGGGAGTTGACGAATGCGAAGGAGTTGATCCAGTCAGTGATGGAAGAGATGCGGAAGGCGCGGCAGGGCGCGCACGGGGCCGGTTAGCGGCGCGATTTCGGAAGGACAAATTTGAGGGCGGTGTGCGTGGGGCTGAAGCTGACGACCTTCACGTCGACGAGGCCTGCCTTGAGACCGACGGAGCGGACGTCGGATTCGGTGATGGATTTTTGGCCTTTCGGGTAGACGATCCAGAGAGCCGTGGCGCGCTCGATTTGTTTCGCTACGGGTGGGACGCGACGCAGATCTGCTTTTTCGCTAACGGCGAAAAAAATCCAGGGAGAACCTTTGGCGATTTTGTTTTTGGTGAGTAGGGCTCCGTGTGTTTTGAGGTCGGCCAGGAAATCGGGACGAAAGGAGCCGATCAGCGACACAGAGTGGCCAGGTTTCACTCCGAGCTTGTCCAGGACGGATTTGGGGTTGGTGATTTTTTGGTGCCATTGCGTGGCCGCATTGGGGCCAAGTTCGAAAATTGCGAGGCCGTTCTTGGTGTGGACCTTGAGGTCGCCACCAGTGGCGTGAATGTTGGTGATGGAGTTGAGTGGAATTTTGAGGCGAGTGTCACCGCGGAAGAGGATTTCGGAGGATTCGAGGAGGGCTGTACCGGAGAAGGATTTTCCGGCGTGCCGGAGAGTGCAAGCGAGTTCGTTGCCCATGAAGGAATCAAGGTAACGCAGGCGGCATGGGAAGGAAAGAGTTTCGTGGAGGAGATGGATGTCACAACTGCGAGGCGAGGTTTGTCGTAGCGCTGAAGCTGCGATCCTTCGTCGCAAAAAGCGCTCCTCAGGATGACACCGTTTATATGAAGAGGCGTGACCGGTTTGCGGCGGGCAGACCAAGGTGGGCCCGGGTTGGGGAGGCGCCGGCATGAAAGCCAGCGCTACTTGAAGAGGAAGCCGGCAATATGCCGGCGCTGCGGGCGGTTACTTCAGGAAGGGGTTGGTGTCGCGTTCGTGGCCGATGGTGGTGCTGGCGCCGTGGCCGGGATGGACGATGGTGGAGTCGGGGAGTTGCATGAGTTTGTCTTTGAGGGAGGACAGGATTTCGTCGAACGAGCCGCCCCAGAGGTCGGTGCGGCCGATGCTTCCGGCGAACAGGGTGTCGCCGGAAAAAAGTTGGGGTTGGGTGAGCGTGGCGTTTTCACCTTCGGTCGGGAGATAGAGAGAAACACTGCCGGGAGTGTGGCCGGGGGTGTGAATTACATTAGCGAGGAAGTGGCCCCATTGCAGCGCGTCGCCTTCCTTGAGGAGTTGGTGGATTTCGACCAGTTCCGGCGCACGCATGCCGAGGAACGCTGCCTGGACTTCCATTCCGCGGTAGAGAGGTAGATCATCCGTGTGCATCATGACGGGCGCGCCGGTGTATTGATAGAGTTTAGCGAGACCGCCAACATGATCGATGTGCGCGTGGGTGCTCACAATAGCTTTCACAGTGAGCTTGTATCGCCCGAGCAGACTGAGAATGCGTTCAACTTCGTCGCCGGGGTCCACGACAATGCACTCGAGCGTACGAGGATCGCCGATGATGGAACAGTTGCACTGGAGCATGCCAACCGGGATCTTGAGGTAGATCATTTCCGGGTTGGCCGCATCGGGCATGCGGTGCGCTGGGCTGCTTTCGATCATTTGGAAAAGTATATCATTGGCGGGTTGGCGCATCCTTCCAGGAAGAACCCTAGAAACGGCGGTTTGTTACACTGGATTGCATGCCTCCAAAGGACCAAGAGAACGTGGATTTGCCTGCAGGGACCTCAATGACATCGTTCAGCGAATTCCACCGGCACAACGGGGCGGAGCTCGGGGTGTGGTTCGGGTGCGAACTGCCCGACAATTTTGGCGACTGGTCAGCAGAATACTGGTTGCTTCGCAAGAGCGTTGGGTTGCTGGACAAGAATTATCGAGCGTATGTGGAGTTTACGGGGCCGGACCGGGTGCGGTACCTGAATGCCATTCTGACCAACGATATCAAAGCGCTGAAGGAGAATCGGGGAACGGTTTCGGTGTTTTTGAGCCCGCAGGGGCACATCCAGGCGGAGATCGAAACCTACGCATTTCGAGAGAGGCTGTTTTGCGTTTCTTACGCGATGATTCGCGAGCGCCTGATTCCCGCGCTGGATAAGTACATCATCATGGACGATGTGACGTTGACGGATCGCACGGAGGAGTTTGCGACGCTGGCAGTCGAAGGGCCTAAGGCCGCGGCGGTTGCCGCGGCGGTGAGCGGAGAGGAAGTTGGGAGGATGGAGGAGTTGGAATCGCGCGAGACGAAGATCGGGGATACTGCTTGCCGGGTCAGCAAGAGATCGCCGGGTGGAGTTGCAAGCGCGGAATTTTTGGTGGCGCGTGAAAAGGCAGCGGAGCTTTGGAAGATTTTGGATGAAGCCGTGCGACGAGAAGGTGGAGGGCCGGTGGGATACCGGGCGTTGAATGCGGTGCGGTTGGAGTCGGGCACGCCGTGGTTTGGATACGATTTTGGCGAGAAACAGATTCCGCATGAGGCCGGATTGCAGGACTCGCATATTTCCTACACAAAAGGCTGCTACACGGGGCAAGAAATTGTGGAGCGAGTGCGGTCGCGAGGGCAGGTGAATCGCGTGCGGGTGAGCTTGAAATTCGATGCGGCCAGGGGACCGGCGGCAAACACGGCGTTGTTGGCGGACGAGAAGGAAGTTGGGTATGTGACGCGAAGCGGGTTTTCGCCAGCGCTGAATGCGTGGATCGGGATGGGGTATGTGCGGAGGGAAAAATCCGCGGTAGGAACGAAGTTGGTGATTCCTGAGGGCAGCGCGATGGTGGTCGAAGCGCCGATATCGCGTTAACGAAACGAAAGCGTCCGCTTCAGAAGGCGGCCGCTACAAAACCGAACAGAGGCGAAGAACGCGAGAGTCCGCGGAGGCGTGCGGGATTGCTTCGGTAGTTGCAGCGCTAATTGATTGAAGATGCCGGTACGGCGTAGAATAAAGATTCCGCAGACAAGCAAGTGTTGTATCCCAACCGAGTGGCCCGAAGGAAAGCTCGTGTGAACAGGAGTGTCCCATGTTCGAGCGATACACCGAGAAGGCTCGGCGGGTGATTTTCTTTGCTCGCTATGAGGCGAGCCAGTATGGCAGCCGCAGTATTGAGACGGAGCATCTCCTGCTCGGGCTGTTGCGGGAGGATCGGGCGCTGCGCCAGCGATTGCGCCCGGGCGTGGCCGAATCCATCCGCAAAGTAATCGAAAGCAAGATAACCCGGGGCGAATGGATACCGACGCATATCGAGGTGCCGCTTTCGGCTGAGAGCAAACAGGCGTTGAACTTCGCGCATGAGGAAGCCGAACGGTTGGCGCATAAGCATGTGGGGACTGAGCACATCATCCTGGGATTACTCCGGTTGGAAAAGAGTATGGCGGCGACCATACTCGCGGGATACGAGGTGACTTCTTCCGGATTTCGAGAATTCCTGGCCAGCGAAGCGGCGTTGAGCCTGGCGACAGCGCGTACGACCGGCGCGTCCCACGCCGCGGCGCAAGGAACGTCGATTCTGTCAAGTTTTCTCGAAGCGATGCGCGCCGGCTTGAAGGAAGAGTCGCAGCAGTTTTTTGCCGTGAATGCACGGTATATCGATGAACGCGGGAGGTGCTGGGCCGGAGAGGAAGAACTGTTTTCGCGGCTGGGAGAGTTGTTTGCGCCGTTCGCCGCGCGGAACGCGAAATACAGGATCGAAGGCACGATGCGGCCTTGCGAAGGGATGTACGTGGCATCGCTATTGTGGGAGGACGTTCCCTTTCCGGAGAAAGCGCCGATGGGTTTGTGTTGGATGATGGTCACCTTGGGGCGGGACGGATTGCCTGCGTCGGAGTGGGCGATTTATTCGATACAACTTACGCCGGTGACGAAGGTGTGAGGACGGAAGACGGGCAAACAGTGAAAGAGTATCAGATTGGAAGACTAGAACAGAAGAAAACAGGCGTCTTGAAGACCGGTTAACACAAACTCAAGAGCACAGGCTGAAGCCTATGTTACAAACCCAAGACGCACACGCAACACCGTCGTGTGGGGCACCCAGCGGCGAATTTTGCTGGCCGCACAATAAGAAAGAAGAGGGATTCCTGCCTGCGCGGACTGCGTTCGGAATGACGAATTCGTTTCTTCAATCGAATTCGAATTTCGGTGGGGACTGGTCTCTGCCGACGCGGCCGGTGGCGATATCGGCGCTGTAGAAATCTTCACCGCGGACTGGTGTGCCGGAGAGGCGACGAAGCAGGGCGAGTTGGCCGACGTGTTGCAAGGCATCGGCGATGGGACCTTGTAACAGCTTTTGTGGCGGGGCGTGGAGTTGCGCGGAGCTGGCGAGATAGTCGTCGAACGATTTGAGCGAATCGAAGAAACGTTGGACTTCGTCGGGCCACGGGAGCGGGTGGGAAGGGTGGAACCCGGGTCGACCTTTGGCAATGGAAAGCGCCCACGCGAATAAATCGCCGATGTGCGCGAGGATTTGGACGGGCGTGCGGGAATCGTGACCGGCCCGGAAATCGACGTAGCTTTGTGGGGCGTCGCGCAGGATTTTGTCGCAGCGGTAGGCGATGACGGCGAGGGAATGGCGGAGCAAGTCGCGAGCGGTGACGGCCTCAGGAGATTGCATGGGAGATTTACCTTAGCAGGTCAAAAGTCGAGTGAAAAGGATTTTTGCGGCGCGAGGAAGAAGCGGAAAACCGGGAGATGGGAGACAAGACGCAGTGGTTGAGGTCCTTCGCTTCGCGCACAGGATGACAATTCTTAATTGGGGCGCCAAGAATGCCGGCCAGCCCTTCGAAGCTCAGGGCAAGAAGGTACGGCGCACATGAGGATGGCGCTACGCGAATGGCAACGGCTGCAGCAGGGCTGCCGCTGATCGTTGGTAGGTACGATTAGGCCGGTAGAAAGCGGGAGCTAGACTCCCGCACTCCAGGTTAGGCGAGGTTTAGGGCGCGCTTGAAGGAGCCTTTTTCGGATTCGATTTTTTTCTGGAGCTGGAGGATGGAATAGAGGACGGCTTCGGGCCGTGGAGGGCAGCCCGGGACATAGACGTCGACGGGAATTACCTGATTGCAGCCTTGCACGATGGCGTAGTTGTTGAAGACGCCGCCGGAGGTGGCACAGGCTCCCATGGAGATGACCCATTTGGGCTCGGGCATTTGATCGTAAAGCTGGCGAATGACCGGGGCCATTTTTTGGGAGAGGCGACCGGCGACGATCATGAGATCGGCTTGGCGTGGAGAAGGACGGAAAACTTCGGCGCCGAAGCGGGCGACGTCGAAGCGCGAGGCGGCCATGGACATCATTTCAATGGCGCAGCAGGCGAGGCCGAAGCCGAGCGGCCAAATGGAGCTCTTGCGGGCCCAGTTTACGGCTTTGTCGAGTTGCGTGAAGATGATGCCTTCGTCCTGGAGGAGCTTGCCGAAATCGTCGGGCTTGGTGAGAGTGATGCTTTTGCCGAGGGTGGTTTCCATGTCGTCCTCGCGTTCATTTTCGCATAGTGGGACGCGGGAGACAAATGGGTTGAAGAAGGGAAAGACGTGGCGAGGGACTCTAGAACTGGCGATCGTGCGGACCTCGGGCGCAGCACTGCTGCGCCCCTACGAAGACAGTTCGAGAGGACAACGCTGGCATTGTTCGGTCTGGCGCCGGCATGAAAGCCAGCGCTGCCGCGGCAGAGTCAGATCCGGGCGCGCTAGGAGACAGTGAGAACGACTTTGCCGAATTGTTTGCCTTTTTCGAGGTAGTTGTGGGCGGCGATGGCGTCGTGGAGGGGCCAGACTTTGTCGACGATGGGTTTGAGGCGGCCTTGGGCGACGAGCTTCAACACGGTGCGTAATTCGGTTTTGGTGCCCATGTAGGATCCCATGATCGAAAGCTGGCGGGTGAAGAGGAAGCGGAGATCGAGTTTGGCGTCGTAGCCGGTGGTGGCTCCACAGGTGACGAGGCGGCCGGCGTTCGCGAGACTTTTCACGCTGTCGTCCCAGGTGGCGGTGCCGACGTGTTCGAAAACCACGTCGACGCCGCGATTGTGGGTGAGGCGGCGGACTTCCTTGGCGATGGGCATGATGCCGTGATGGATGACTTCGTCGGCGCCGATCTCTTTGGCTTTCACGAGCTTTTCGTCGTTGCCCGCGGTGGCGATGACGTGGGCACCGAAGAATTTAGCGATCTGGATGGCGGCGCCGCCGACGCCACTGCCTGCGGCCAGAACGAGCACGCTTTCGCCAGGTTGGAGTTGCGCACGGTGGACGAGCATGTGCCAGGCGGTTTGGAAGACAAGCGGGATGGCAGCGGCGTGCGCCCAATCCAGATTTTCGGGAGACGGGAGGCAGTTCACTTCCGGGCAACGGACGTATTCGGCGCAGCCGCCGTCGATCATGTAACCAAGGTTGGTGTAATCGCGGCAGAGGTTGTCGTTGCCGGAGAGGCAGGCGGGACATTTGCCGCAGGTGACACCGGGAGCGAGGACGACTTTCTGGCCGACGCGGACAGTGTGTACTTCGGAGCCGATTTTGGCGACTTCGCCGGCGATATCGCTGCCGGGGATGTGCGGGAGGGGAATGAGAATGCCGGGGAGTCCGCGGCGGACCCAGAGGTCGAGGTGGTTCAAGCCGCAAGCATGGACGCGGACGAGGACGTCGGTGGTGCCGAGGTGAGGTTCGTTGACGTCGGTGTAGTGGAGGACGCTGGGTTCGCCGTGGTGGTGGAAGAGGATGGCTTTCATGAAGGCCTCGGGTGAATATATCGTATCACGATATTCGAGGGGAGGAGGAAGAGAAGAAATGAAAGAGTGGAAAGTGCAAGGATGCACGAGGGAAAAGCACAGGTCTGAAGACCCGGCACTAGGACTCAACACGCATGGGTCAAGACAGAGGAGCCGCCCGCCTCAGAAGGCGGTCCTACTCCGAGGCGTTGCGTCAGGAAACTGGTGGAATTGACAGGGCGCGTGGCGGGCCGTAGGCTGAAGGGCATGGACGTGTTCGAGGAGATTGTGCGGATGCGGCGAGCGGGTCAACGCGGGGCGTTGGCTACGATTGTGCATACGACCGGGTCGATACCGAGCTTTGAGAGCTCACGGATGCTGGTGAGAGAGGATGGGTCGATTTCGGGGACCATCGGCGGCGGGTGCGTGGAGGCTGATGTTTGGGCCGCGGCGAAGGAAGTGATGCAGAAGGAAGCGCCGCGGAAGCTGACGTTTCACTTAAACAATGAGGCGAACTACGACAACGGATTGATTTGTGGCGGAACGGTCGAGGTGTTTGTGGAACCGATTTTGCCGCAGCCGGTGGTGTTTTTGTTTGGTGGCGGGCACGTTTCGACGGCGGTGGCCAAAGCGGCGCACGCGGCGGGATTTGGCGTGGGCGTGGTGGACGACCGCGAAGCGTTTGCGAATGCCGAACGGTTTCCAATGGCGCAGGAGATTTACACGTCATTCGACGACGGTTTCAAAAAGTTGCGCCCGAATGCTTCGAGCTACCTGGTGATTGTCACGCGCGGACATAAAGAGGATATGCGCGTGCTGGCGTGGGCGGTGCGGACGCAAGCGCGGTACATCGGAATGATCGGAAGCCGCCGTAAGGTAATCAGTGTATACAAAGCGCTGGAAAAAGAAGGCTACGGTATAGAAGAGTTTGAACGAGTATTCGCGCCCATGGGGCTCGATATTGGCGCGCTCTCTCCGGAGGAGATTGCGGTCAGTATCGTGGCGGAACTCGTGGCTGTCCGCCGAAATGCGGACCCAGCAGCACACAAGAAGTTGAAGCTGGAAACGGACAGCGTCGTCGAAAAATAAGAAAGAAGGCTTCATGCTGGCCGCCGTGATCCTTTCGGGCGGAGCCTCTCGGCGGATGGGCTCTCCAAAAGCGCTCCTTCCCTTTCATGGCCGACCGTTCCTCGAACACCTATTAGATTTGACGAAGCATCCGAAGATCGGGGTGCGGCGCGTGGTGTTAGGTGCGCATGCGGAACCGATTGCGAAGGCAATCCATCTGAACGCGGATGAAGTGGTGATCAACGAGGATTGGGAACAGGGACAATTGAGTTCGATCCAGGCGGCGCTTCTAAGCCTGCCCGCGGGGACGGACGGAATCTTGCTATGCCTCGTTGACCACCCTTTAATCAGTGAGACGCTGGTGAGTGGATTGATTGAACAGTTTTACAGTACGGGTGCCCCGGTGGTGGTGCCGGTGTATCAGGGACGCCGCGGGCATCCGGTGATTTTTTCGGCGGCGGTGTATGAGGAACTGGAAAAAGCGCCGGAGAAGCAGGGAGCGCGAAGCGTGGTGTGGGCGCACAGAGAGCAAGTTAGCGAATATATTACGGATGAAGAGGGGTGCGTGTTGAATTTGAATGACCCGGGGACGTTTGAGAGGGCCTCGGGGGCCCTGTAAGAAAGACTGTTCGTTTTTTCTCGCAGAAAATCATTTCCTCAGGGGCTAGAGCCCAACTTTACGGCAGAGCTTTCTGTCGGAGCTAAAAGCTCCGACCCCGGTGCTGTAGGAGTGAGTATCCGAGAAGAGGATGCGGGATTTATCGCGCAAAAAGCGCGCGATGGGCAGGCGGTCCTCGCTCCGAAGACTCGGAATGGACGTTGGGCGTTGATCGTTATTTGAAGGTGGCGCGCAGGAGGGATTGCAGAGCGTCGTGGGCGAGTTGGGCGGCGTGGAACGAAGCGGGAGGAAGGCCACCGAGGGAGGCGGCGAGAGATTCGGAGGAGATCGGTGGAAGTGTCGCGAGTTCCCTGCCCTGGATGGATTCCGTTAAGAGCGACGCGCAGGCGATGGAGGCGGTGCAGCCGCGACAGAGGAAACGCACTTCACGGATGATGTTATTTTCAATGATGGCCGCGAGTTGAAGAATGTCTCCGCAGACGGGGTTCGTGGATTGTACTTTTACGTTTGCGTTGGGGAGTTCTCCGACGTTGCGCGGGTGCTGGAAGTGATCGAGGAGCGCTTCGGAGAACATGATTGAGTATCGCATGGGAGGCAATCGCCTGATGGATGTGCAAAATGCCGACCCGAAGGCCCGGCGCTACAGCGCCACAGTGCGCCGGAAGGATGGCCTTATTTTTTTGGTGGGAGGTATTTTTTGTCGATGGAGGCGATAACGACGTAGTTGGGGTCGACCATTTCGGTGAGGTGCAGCTTGCCAACTTTAGAAAGGAGCTCGTACGCGTCGAGTTCGGAGAGGCCGTAGTCGCGGTGGATCCATTGGACGAGTTCGGTGACGGCAATGCGGACGGCGTCGTCGACCGGACGGTAGATGCCGGTGGTCATGAGTTCGCGATCGTTTTCGAGGCGCGGCCAGTCGGTGCTTTTCCCTTTTATTAAATCGAAGCGGAATTTTACTTTCATGGGAACTTCGACGGCGCTTCCGGCGACTTCACCGTCACCCATGGCGGCGTGGCCGTCGCCAAAATAGAAGAGCGCGCCGCGGACGTTGACGGGAAGATACAGAGTGTTGCCGGGAGAGACTTCGGGCGCGTCCATGTTGCCGCCGAATTCTGCGGGGACGATGGAACTGCGGACTTCGCCGTGGGCCGGGGCTACGCCGATGCAGCCGAGAAAGGGATGCATGGGAAATTCGACTTTGAAGTTGGAGTCCAGGGCCTGGAAGGTAATCATTTTTCGTTCGTTGTCGATCGGGTAGTACCAGGCGAGCGACGGGAGCTGTTCTTTTTCGAGCATCGGCGTGTAGTGCGTCGAGTTGGCGGCGCCGAAGCCGGGGCCGAAGGTGCCGACGCCCTGTTTGCTGTCGACCTGGAGGTCGAGGATGTGGACGACGAGCGTGTCGCCCGGCTCGGCGCCATCGATGAAGAAGGGGCCGGTTAGCGGATTGTCGATTTTGATGTTGGAGAAAGGGTCGCCGGGTTTCTGGAGGGCGTTGCCGAAGCAGTCGAGAGAATTTGCGTCGAGGAGGCCGCCGGGTTTGATGTGGGCGACGGGTTCGGCGGGGCCGAAGGTGGCTTTGACGTTGTCCATGGAGGCTTTGAAGACGACGGCGGGTTCGTTCTGCGCGAACGCAGAATAGGCGAGAAAAACTATTGTTGTCAGACAAGTCCATCGCATGGGTGCCTCCTTGAAAGTAAGTTGCATTATACTCAGCACGCTTCGAGTTCATGGAGGAAGAATGCGGCGCGTGGTTGCGGCAGTGATTGGGCGCGAGGACCGGCGGCTGCTGATCGGGCAGCGGCGGAGGGGAGATACGTCTGCGTTGAAGTGGGAGTTTCCAGGCGGGAAGGTGCGAGAAGGAGAAGAGTTGCAGGCGGCGTTGAAGCGGGAGTTGGAGGAAGAGTTGGGAGTGGCGGTGGTGAAGAGCCGGCAGATTGCGCAGGTGCGCCATCAGTATGCGAATGATCCGGAGGAATTGGAGGTTCATTTTTTTGCGGTGAAGATTTCGGATGGTGATGTGGCGCCGCGTTGTTTCGAGCAGGTGGCCTGGGTGCTGCCGAAGGAGTTGGGGCAGTATGATTTTTTGGCGGCGAACCGGGAGTTGATAGCGCATCTGGCGACGGGAAAGATTAAGGCCGAGGAAGTTTTGGAGGATGGGTGAGTGCACCGGATTGGTTTGGGTGGATCTGTTTACGACGAGATCGTTCGTCGCGCAGAAGACGCGCTCCTCAGGATGACAAGGCGTTGGTTGGGTGAATGGGAAAGTGGGTTCCGCTTTTGCGGACTCCGCTCGGGATGACAATCGATTCCCGAAGCGCAGCGCTGAAGCCTATGCTACTAGGAGGTTAGGGGGTTGGGTTTGTTGGGGTTGATGCTGAGGTCTTTGATGGCGTTTTGGACGGTAGCTTCGCCGACGGCGCCTTCCTGAGCTAATTCGTGGAGAGTGGCAACAGTGATGAAACGGGCGTCGACTTCGAAAAAGTCGCGGAGGGATTCGCGGCCTTCGCTGCGGCCGAAGCCGTCCGTACCGAGCGTGGCAATGCGACGCGGCACCCACTTGGAAATCATCGCGGGCAGAACTTTCAGATAGTCCGAGGCGGCGACGAAGACGCCTTGTTCCTCCTTCAGACACTGGGCGACGTAGGCGACGCGCGGAGTTTCGTCAGGATGGAGACGGTTCCAGCGTTCGGTTTCGATGGCGTCGGTGTAAAGGCACTTGTAGCTAGTGACGCTCCAGACGTCGGCAGCCACACCGTAATTCTTTTCGAGGATCTTCTGGGCCTGGAGGGCTTCGTTCAGAATGGCGCCGCTGCCGAGGATTTGCGCGCGGAGCTTGGATGTCTTGTTGGTTGCGGAGTGGAGTTTGTACATTCCCTTCAGAATGCCCTGTTCGACACCCTTGGGCATTGGGGGCATAGCATACGGTTCATTCATCACGGTGATGTAATAGAAGATGCTTTCGCCCTCTTTGTACATGCGGCGAATGCCCTCCTGGATGATGACGGAAATTTCGTAGGCGTAAGCCGGATCGTAGGCGAGGAGATTGGGAACCGGAAGTGCGAGGACGTGACTGTTGCCGTCCTGGTGCTGGAGGCCTTCGCCGGAAAGAGTGGTGCGGCCGGAGGTACCGCCGAGAAGGAAGCCACGTGTGCGCATGTCCGCGGCGGCCCAGATGAAGTCCGCGATGCGTTGGAAGCCGAACATGGAGTAGTAGATGAAGAACGGAATGGTGTCGATGCCGTGGCTCGCGTAGGCGGAGCCTGCGGCGATAAATGAAGCCATAGAGCCGGCTTCGGTGATTCCCTCTTCGAGAATCTGGCCGTTCTGGGCTTCCTTGTAGTAGAGGAGGGTGTTGACGTCGACGGGTTCGTATTTTTGGCCGACGCTGGAATAGATGCCGACGGTGCGGAAAAGAGATTCCATACCGAAGGTGCGGGCTTCATCGGGAACGATGGGAACGATGAGCTTGCCCATTTCGGGGTCCTTGAGCATTTTGCGAAGCATGGCGACGAAGGCCATGGTGGTGGAAACTTCGCGGCCTTCGCTGCCTTCATGAAATTCCTGGAAGAGTTCGTCGTGATTGCCCGTAATCGGCTTGGAGCGAACTTTGCGCTGCGGGACGTAGCCGCCAAGGGCTTCCCGACGTGCGCGGAGATAGCGGACTTCTTCGCTGTCTTCGGAAGGACGATAGAACGGGACCTGACGGAGGCTTTCATCGCTGAGAGGAATGCCGAAGCGCGAGCGAAATTCGCGGAGTTCGTCTTCGTTGAGTTTTTTCTGCTGATGGGTGACGTTTTTGCCTTCGCCAGCTTCGCCGAGGCCGTAACCTTTAATGGTGCGCGCGAGAACGACGGTGGGACCGCCTTTGTGTTCGACGGCGGCTTTATAGGCGGCGTAGACTTTGCGCGGGTCGTGTCCTCCGAGACGGAGACGGCGTAGGGTATCGTCGGAGAGGGGTTCGACGAGCTTGAGAAGGCGCGGATCGCTGCCGAAGAAAAATTGACGAATATAATCGCCGGAGGAGACGACGAGTTTCTGGTATTCGCCGTCGACGATTTCGCCCATGCGCTTGACGAGGAGGCCTTCGGTGTCTCGCTCGAGGATGGGATCCCACTCACAACCCCATAATACTTTGATGACGTTCCAGCGCGCGCCGCGGAAAGCGGATTCGAGTTCCTGAATGATCTGGCCATTGCCGCGGACAGGACCATCAAGGCGCTGAAGGTTGCAGTTGATGACGAAGATGAGGTTGTCCAGTTTTTCGCGGGAGGCGAGGGTGATGGCGCCGAGCGATTCGGGCTCGTCGGTCTCGCCATCACCGAGGAAAGCCCAGACTTTGGCGTCGGTCGCAGGCTTGAGGCCACGATTTTCGAGATAGCGATTGAAGCGCGCCTGATAGATGGCCATCAGAGGGCTCAGGCCCATCGAGACGGTGGGATATTCCCAGAAGTCCGGCATGAGCCAAGGATGAGGATACGAGGAGAGGCCGCCGCCAGGTTTGAGTTCGCGGCGAAAATTCTCGAGCTGCTCGACGCTGAGACGGCCCTCGAGGAAAGCGCGGGCGTAGATGCCGGGCGCGGCGTGGCCCTGGAAATAGACGGTGTCGCCTTCGAAATTCTCAGCCCGGGCACGGAAGAAGTGGTTGAAGCCGACTTCGTAGAGTGTGGCTGCGGAGGCGTAGGTGGATATGTGGCCGCCGATGTTGTGCTCGACGCGATTGGCGCGGACGACCATGGCCAGGGCGTTCCAGCGAATGAGGGACTTGATGCGGCGCTCGAGTTCCTGATCGCCGGGAAAAAGAGGCTGGAGGCGCGGCGGAATGGTGTTGGCGTAAGGGGTGTTGGCGGTGAAAGGAAGATCGATGCCGCTGACGGTGGCGTGGGCGCGGAGGCGCTCCAGAATTTCACGCGCGACGTCGGTGCCGCTGGAGAGCAAGACGGAATCCAGAGACTCGAGCCATTCCTGGATTTCGACGTCCTCGACGTGACGCGGAGCAAATGTTTCCTGATCCATAGAAGCGGTTGCCTGTTCCTTCCTGTGTGCGCGCCGGGAACTTTTCGGCGGCAGTCGAGTTGGGCACGCCAATTTAAAAGAATACACCCAGGCGAGGCGGAGCGCATAACGGGACGAAAACATTTTCGTGATGCGATTCAGTGGAATTTCGGATGTGCTGCTTAGGGTCTACAGCGTGCGGCCGCCGTCGAGGACCAGGGTTTGGCCAGTGACGAATTCGGCGTGGATGAGGTAGAGCACGGCGTCGACGATTTCATCGGGGCGACCGGTGCGATGGAGCGGAGCGCGGCGAATGTAGTCGGACTGCCACTCGGAAGGATCGCCGGGCATAGTGATTGTGCCGGGGGCGATGGCGTTTACGCGGACGGCGGGAGCGAGTTCCTTGGCGAGAATGCGAGTCATTAAGATGATGCCCGCTTTGGAGAGAGAGTGGGGGAGATATTCGCGCCAACCGAGGAGGCCGCCGATGTCGGCGAAATTGATAATGACTCCGCGGCCGGACTTGGCGAGATGGGGTGCGGCGGCTTGAGCGCAGAAGAAGGGGGCTTTGAGATTGGTGTCGATGGAGGCGTCCCAGGTTTTTTCAGTAGTTTCGCCAAACTTTGTTTCGAGGAAATTGGCGGCGCAATTGACGAGAATGTCGAGGCGACCAAAGCGGCGGAGGACGTCATCGATGAGATTTTGAATGGCGGAGACATTGGTGAGTTCGGTGGAGAATGCGGCAGCCTCAGGACCGAGGGTTTCGATTTCCTTGACAAGGCTGTTGGCTTCGAAGGCGGATTTGCCGTAGTGGATTGCGAGGTTGGCACCTTCGCGCGCCAAACCGAGAGCGACGGAGCGGCCGAGGCGTTTTGCGGCGCCGCTGACGAGAGCTACGCGGCCGTGGAGTGCTTTCGGTTCGGTCATGCGGAAAAGGTAGCATACACGAGGGTGGTTTTTACGAGCCGTGATTGCGGAGACGGCAACGCAAAAGAAACCGAGGGATTCCTCACTTCGAGCACTCCGTTCGGAATGACGGACTCCATGGGGCGAAGCCCTACGAGGAATGAGCGCTGGTTGGGTGCTACAATCCACGGCGATGTGGCGAGGAGCGAAATGAGATTGGACGTATTAGCGATTGCGGCGCATCCGGATGACGTGGAGCTGACGTGTGGAGGAACGTTGCTGAAGATGGCCGAGAAGGGATACAAGACCGGGATTCTGGATTTGACAGAAGGTGAGATGGGGACGCGGGGAAATCGCGAGACGCGCGCGAAAGAGGCGGCGCTGGCGGCGAAAATTTTGAGGGTTTCGTGGCGGGGGAATTTGGGGGTACCGGATTCGGATGTGCAGCCAGCGCGGCAGCATAAGCTGAGGCTGGCGACGGTGATTCGGGAGCGGCGGCCGCGAACGGTGATATTGCCTTACTGGGAGGCGCGGCATCCGGATCACTATCATGCTTCCGCACTTGGATACGAAGGATGTTTTTTGGCGGGGTTGAAGCAGTTGCCGATTGAGGGCGCGCCATACCGGCCGTTCAAGATTCTGTATGCGACTTCGTTCGAGGGGATGCCGCCGAGTTTTATTGTCGACATTACGAAACAGTATGAGACGCGACGCAAAGCGATTCTGGCGTATGGGTCGCAATTCCGGCCAGCAAAAAGCGAAAGGAAGCAACGCGTTTACCTGGCGATTGATGAGTTGGATGCGAAGATGGATTTGCTGGCGCGGAGAAACGGAGATTTGATTGGGGTAAAGTATGGAGAGCCGTTTCTGCAGAAAGAGTTGATGATGGTGGAGGATGTGGTGGAGTTGGCGGCGCGGTCGATTTGAGGTTGACGAGAACCCCAAAACCCACCCTCAAAAAACGGAGGATGGCGCACCCGAAGAGAGAAGAGAGAACAGAACCCACAGGCCCACACGCAACACCGGCCCTTCGTCCCTCGGGGCAAGCGTGTGGGGCACCCAAAAGAGTAACCCTTAAGAGTTATCGGGAGAGTAGCGTTCCTGGGACCGTTAGATGGAATCGTCTTCGAGGGCTGGGACGAAGCCGGGAATGTTCTGGCCTTCGGGGGTGCGTTCGATCTTGATGCGGATCTGGTTTTCGTCTTCGGCGCCGGATTTGCGGAGGACGACGATGGTGCTGAGGGCTTCAGTGTAGACGCGAGTCACCAGGAAGGTGTCGCCGCTTTCCTGATGCTTCCAGAGTTGGCCGATTTGAATCTTTCGTGCGCTCATTTCGTGTAAAAGACTGTAGAGACACCGGAAAGAAGTGTCAACTGCCGCGTGTACCGGGGGTAACGGGAGCGGCAGGCTCAAACGATGCAAACTGGCCTGCGCTGGGGAAACCTCAGGCCCGAAGGCCCGAGCTACAGGGTGGGACGTGGGTTTACAGGTTGTTTACACGGCGGCGAGCAAGGGAGGGAAACCTTTACTGGGGCGGTCACATCGTATGGTTGTAGATACGTCCTAGGCGCAGAACGGGTGTATACTCCGAGCTGTGGGGGGAGGCGGTTATGATGCAAAACTCTTCGCGCTATGCCATAGGCTTACTTTTGGTTACGGGGTTAGCCGCCTGGCCTTCCCTGATCTTGGCACAGTCGGATAACCCGGCTCCGGTGCGGGAGCAGCCGCAGAATCCCTGCGCACAGCAACAGCCGCAGAGCACGCAGACTACGCAGGGCCAGCAGACGCAGCAGCCGACACCCCAAAAGCCAGCAGATTGCCCGCCGGATCCGAGCAGCGCTCCGTCAAATACCCAACAGCCGGCAAATTCGGGACAGTCCACGAGTGGCCAATCCACTGGTGACCAGCCCGTACAGCAACAGCAGGCGGTGCACCCGAAAAATTCGAAGGACGACGTGGATGCCATCGGCAACCGGAACATCGGCAAGGGCGTAAATTTCTATTCCCTGGAGCATGAGATTGCGCTGGGCAAGCAGTTGGCGCAGCAGGTGGAACGCAGCTCCAAGATGATCGATGATCCAGTGGTCACGGAATATGTGAACCGCGTAGGACAGAACCTAGTGAGGAATTCGGACGCGCAGGTGCCATTCACGATCAAGGTGATCGATTCAGATGAGGTGAACGCGTTCGCGCTGCCGGGCGGATTTTTCTACGTAAACAGTGGATTGATTTTACGAGCGCAGGAAGAGTCGGAGCTGGCGGGCGTGATGGCGCATGAGATTTCGCACGTTACGGCGCGGCATGGGACGAAGCAGGCGACCAAGGCGGACTTGATGCAGATCGGCGCGATGGCCGCGATGATTTTCGTTCCGTATGGCTGGGCGGGCTACGGAATTTACGAAGGGATGAACCTAGCGATACCGCTGACCTTCCTGAAATTCTCTCGCGACGCGGAGCGCGAGGCCGATTTCCTTGGGATCGAATATATGTACAAGGCCGGATACGATCCCAACTCGTATGTGACTTTCTTTGAACGGATTCAGGCGGATGAGAAGCGGCGGCCCGGGACAGTACCGAAGATGTTTTCGACGCACCCCCCGACGCCCGATCGCATCGAGGCAGCGCAAAAGGAAATTGCGCGGATTTTGCCGGAGAAGGACGAATATATTGTTACGACATCCGAGTTTGATTCGGTGAAGGCGCGGCTGCGGAACGTGATGTTTGCGCGCAAGGTGCAGGACAACGGGCCGGGCAAGCCGACACTACGGACCAAGACGGAGCAGTCCAGCAAGCAGGGACAAGGGCAGGCGGATCCAAACAGCAGCGACGACGATCGCCCGACTTTGAAGCGGCGGCCGGACGACAGCTCGACTAACCCGTAAGTTTGATTACTTGGCCGGTTGATTTTTGACAGGCGGCCCCGACGGGCCGCCTTTTTTGTGGCTAGCGGTGGCCGGCTTTCTGATGCTCTTCGGGCGCGGAGGCGATGCCCTGGCGGCGGAGTTCTTCGGAGTAGTATTTGCGGAAGAGGACGTCCCATTCTTCACTGCCTTCGAGGATTTCCTTCTTCTGGGAAGTGATGCGCTTGCGGACTTCGATTTCGATCTTTTCTTCTTCTTTGAGGATATTGGTCATGGTCTGGACCATATGCTGGCGGATGGTGTCGCGGTCCTCGACAAATTCGACTTCGTTGCTCTGGACCAATAAATCGACAATCTGGTGGGAGATGCGCACGATTTTTTCGCGGCTCAATCGCATGGTTCTGTGTGGTTCCTGTTCCCTTCCCTAGCGCAAGATGAGCTTACGATCACGGGCTATCTGGCCTTTCACTTTCTTGAACATCTCCTGGTAGGAAACTCCGGTACGGCGCATTTCGTCCTGGTATTGGGTGAGGATGGTGCGAACTTCGTCGTTCACCCTGTCCTCGATGGTGATTTCTTCCAAGACGCGCAGACGCACACGGGCGATGAGCCCATCCTGGTCTTTCTCCTTAATTTCGACCTGATTGTCCTCCAGAAGCTTTCTGACGATTTCGGAGGCCATATGGCCGACATAGTCGCGGTTCAGCAGCATGAGAGACAAGATCCTCGAATGAATAATGAACAATGAGTGTACTGGCTACACGAAGAATTCGCAAGAAATGAGGGGAATGCCGAATATGGAGCGAGGCCTGTGTTGACGAGGCTGGGTGCTTCCTGTAGGCTGAAAAATAACCGAAAAAGGGCGGTTAGCTCAGTTGGTTAGAGCGCCTGCCTTACAAGCAGGAGGTCGCAGGTTCGAGCCCTGCACTGCCCACCATTCCCATAATCAGCTACGCTGCCTTTTCTTCTAGACTATTTTGGTTGCAATTTCGGGACAATCGGTAGGATAGGCCCGCAGCGCTGCGGGCGTTTCGCCGAAACCGGTTGTTAGCCTGTCTTATTCGAAACGACGTTGCTGTGGGCGGCGCAGGCGGAGGTAGAAGCGACGGTCGCAAGCGGCGCACCAGTAGGGGACAAAGTCGAAGGCGCGGAAGATGTGCTGCTCGATAATGCCGCGGGGGCGCTGGCGATAAAGTTCGTCACTGCAGCAATAAATACAGGTCCGTTCCGCTTTTGTTGAGCTGCCGAGAGCGCCAGTTACGGACATCGGTATGGTAGCCATCTTCGAACACTCCTCCTCATGAAGAAGCCGGGCGGATTTCTATCAAACCACTCCGCAGAGGGCGCGATGACGCGCTCAGCGAGCTAGGCATGGGCGGCCATTTCTCTTTTCTGCGCGCCGTTTCTCATGGCGTGAATCAGAGCCAAGTCGACATCGGTGGGTTGAAGCGGACAACGCAGGACCTCTTCGACTCCCAGGCTTAGGGCCTCGAGATATTCTTCCCATTCTCCGGTGCATAGCAGCACTACAAAGCGAGGGACCTCTGTGGTGGACTGGACGTCGAGGAAAAGATCGCGATAAGAGCCGTCGGCGAGCCTTTCCTCGCAAAAGACGATGGAAAATTGGCGCGATCGGATAGCCATCCGGGCGGCTTCAATGGTGGGGGCGGAATGGGTGTCGATGGGCAAGCCTTCGAAGACGCGCGTCAGCATTTTCCGGTTTTCGGATCGACACGACACGATGAGGATTGGCAATCCGTTATTCATAACGCTGTGCACCATTTCTTGACATACTGCCGCGTTTAAAAAGCGGTGGCTCTTTGTTTAACTAAATCGCTACTGTCAAACAATCGGGGCAAATGTGTATTTCGGCATTTGGAATGCTCGGAACGCAAACGGGTGGTTGGTTTCAGCGCTGTCGGGGGAGGGGCTGCGCGAGTATAAGTGGGCCCGCAGCTCGCGTGAGCCCTAGCATGTACGGGCGAGGAAGTGAAACGGGCTGGAACTTGTTTCATAAATGGGTTCAGCGAGAAGAGAAGCAGTTTCATCCGAGGCTAAAGCCCCGGTTTCTTCGCTCTAGAGGTCGGAGCTGAAGGTCTCTGCCCACCAACTAGCCGGCATTTACCGAAGCCCGGACTGGCTTGCATTTTTGAGAGGCCTTGACGGCCTCTAGATAAGGGCGGAGGTATCAACGCCCACCGGGCGGGAGACGATGGCATCCTTTTTCGGGCGGGCCGGAATCGAAGCGATGACGGCGGTTCCCTTGCCACTTCCCGAGACAATTTGCAAGCTCCCATCGAGTTGGCGAAGCCTTTCGCGAATACCAAGGAGACCAACGCCGAGACCTGTTCCGTCCGGTTCTTGCGCGTGAGACATGCCGATACCGTCATCACGGACTTTGAGCGTGACTCCCTCGTTTTCCCGGCGCAGAGAGACCCTGGCGGTAGCGCTGTTCGAATGCCGGTGCACATTCAGCAGGCATTCCTGCACGACACGAAACAGAGCGGTTTCGATGTCGCTATCGAGACGGCCAAGGTTCGACGAAACGTCCAGAGTGATCGAGATGCCGCTGCGTTTTGCAAAACCATCGGTGTAGACGGAGAGGGCCGACTCCAAGCCGATTTCATCCAACAACGGGGGATGAAGGAGATGAGAGATGGTGCGAGTTTCGGTGATGGCCTGATTCAAGAGTCGGGAAATTTCGGTCATGGTTTCGCGGCCTTCGGGATCGTTGGCAAGGCGGCGAGCAAACTGGTCGATGCCCATTTTGACGCCGACCAGATATTGGCCCAGACCGTCGTGGACGTCGCGCGCGACGCGGCGGCGCTCGGAATCCTGGATCTGCATCAGGCGGCCCGTTAAGTGGCGGAGACGCTCTTCGGTGAGGCGAAGTTCGTTGTTCACGTCCTCGAGCTCCCTGGTTTTGCGATAAAGCTCGGCAAAGACGCTGACCTTGGCGCGCAACAGCTCTGGAACCACGGGAACGGAGATGTAGTCCACGGCGCCGCGCTGATAGCCACGAATGCGATCGAGGTCCGTGAGGTGCACGCCCGAGATGAAGATGATCGCCGTACTCTGATAGCGAGGATGCTGGCGGATCAGGTTGGCCAATTCGAAGCCGTCGATATCGGGCATGCTGACATCGAGAAGGACGAGAGCAATGTCATTCTTGAGAAGTTGATCGAGGGCTTCGCGGCCCGAACTGACTTTGATGAGATTCTCGTTCAGGTCGCGAAGGATGGCCTCGTAACTCAAGAGTTTGGCTGGCTGATCGTCGACCATCAGGATGTTTACCGCACCCTTGGAAGGCCTCGGGGTTGTAGCATCACTGGGAGTATTCATCGGTGGAGCCACAGGCGAAGTGTCGAGAGCAACTGTTCGGTGTTGACGGGCTTCGCCAGATATTCGGAAGCGCCGGCTTCCAGGCATTTTTCGCGGTCGCCCTTCATGGCTTTGGCGGTCAGAGCGATGATGGGCATCCGCGAGCACAGGGTATTCTGGCGAATGACCTGCATGGTTTCGAAGCCGTCCATTTCGGGCATCATGATGTCCATCAGGACGATGGCGACATCTGGAGTGGTCTCGAGAGTGACGATGGCTTCCCTTCCCGTGCCTGCGGTGAGGACGATCATGCGACGGCGTTCGAGGACGCTGCTGAGAGCGAAGATGTTGCGGACGTCGTCGTCGACGATGAGGACTTTTTTACCAGCCAAGGCTTCGTCTGAACCGTGAAGCTTCTCGAGCATGCGCTGTCTTTCGACGGGCAACTCAGCGACGACGCGGTGAAGGAAGAGGGCGGTTTCGTCCAGCAAGCGCTCGGGAGATTCGACGCCCTTTACAACGACGCTTCGGGCGAGAGTGCGGAGACGAGCGTCTTCCTCCGCGGTGAGCTCTTTGCCGGTAAACACGACGACCGGAAGTTCGCTGAGGGAGGGGCTTTCCGCCAGTTTGCCGAGGATTTCGAAACCGCTCATGTCCGGCAAACGGAGATCGAGGACCACACAGTCGAAGGAGGCTTCCTGCAGGGCGTTCAGCGCTTCCGCGCCAGTGGAAAGAACGGTGACGTCGATGTCGTCGTGACCGAGGAGTTCGCGAATGCTGAGTTGTTCGCCGGGATCGTCTTCGATGACCAGGAGGCGTTTGCGCCGAGGAGCGGCGTAGTCCTTGATTTTGTCGAGAGCGGCTTGCAGACCTTCCTGAGTGATGGGCTTGGTGACGAAGGAGAAGGCTCCGCGGGCCAAGCCGTGCTGACGGTCCTCGTCCATGGTCAGCAATTGAACCGGGATGTGCCGGGTGGCGGGATCCTGCTTGAGGTGATTCAGTACCGTCCAGCCGAGCATATCCGGCAGGAATATGTCGAGCGAAACGGCGGTCGGGTGATATTCGCGAGCTAGGGCAAGGCCTTCGGCGCCTTTGGTGGCAACGAGAACCTTGTAGCCTTTCTGGCGGGCCAAATCGCTCAAGATGCGCGCGTAGTGAACATCGTCCTCGATGATTAAGAGGCTGGTGTCGCCGGGTTGCAGCTCTTCGCGGTCGTCGGGAATTTTTTCGCTACTTTCCGAGACGGTGACGTGAGCGAGTTGCCGGCTCGAAGCGAGTAGCGCCGGGCGAGATTCCTGAACGACGGTTGCCGAGGAAGGACCGACGTAGGTCTTCGGTAAGTAGAGTATGAAGGTGCTGCCGATGCCCGGAGCGCTGCGGAGCTGGATTTCGCCGCCGAGAAGATTCGCGAGTTCGCGGCTGATGGCGAGCCCGAGACCAGTGCCGCCGTATTTTCTGCTGGTGCCGGCGTCGGCTTGCTGGAAGGCTTCGAAGATGATGCGCTGCTTTTCCTGGGGGATGCCGATGCCCGTATCGGTAACTTCAAAAGCGATGACCGATGCGGAGGTGCTGAGGACCGGATGATTTTCGCTCCAACCTCGCGCCGCAACATTGACGGAGACGCGAACGCCGCCCTGCTCGGTGAACTTGAAGGCGTTCGAGAGCAGGTTTTTGAGGACCTGTTGCAGGCGTTTGGAGTCGGTGACGAGGCTGCGAGACAGATGCGGATCGGAATAGATTTCGAACGTCAGGCGGCGATTTTCGGCTTCGTGGCGGAAGGGCCTGGCGACCATTTCGAGCAAGGTAGCGAACAGGATCTCCTCGGCTTCGACGGAAACGGTTCCGGACTCGATTTTCGAGAGGTCGAGAATGTCGCTGATGAGGTTGAGTAAGTCGGTTCCGGCGCCATGAATGGTACGGGAGAACTCCACTTGTTTCCCGGTGAGGTTGCCGTCGGCGTTTTCCGCGAGCTGCTGGCCGAGAACCAGAATGCTATTGAGCGGTGTGCGCAACTCGTGAGACATGTTCGCGAGGAATTCCGACTTGTACTTTGAGGTGAGCGCGAGTTCCTTGGCTTTCTCTTCGAGTGCACGGCGGGCCTGCTCGATTTCCTGGTTTTTCCGTTCGACTTCGACGTTCTGTTCGGCGAGCTGTTGCGCTTTCTGGGCGAGCTGTTCGTTGGTTTGCTGCAATTCCTTCTGCTGGGTCTGGAGTTCGGTTGCGAGTTGCTGGGACTGCTTCAGCAGGCTTTCCGTTTGCATCGTGGCTTCGATGCTGTTTAACACGATACCAATGTTGGAAGTGAGCTGTTCAAGAAAGGCGAGATGCGAAGCAGTGAACTCGCCGAGGGAGGCGAGTTCGATGACGGCTTTGACGCGGTCCTCGAAAAGAACGGGGAGGACAATAACGTTTTGCGGGACGGCTTTGAAGAGGCCGGAGGAGATGGTGACCGCATCGCGGGGAACCTTCTTGATGAGGAGGCGCCTTTTCTCTGACGCGCATTGTCCGACCAAGCCTTCGCCGATCCGGAGGTGATTGCGCTGGCCGCCCGCGGTGTCGGCATACGCCGAAAGGAGGGCCAGTTCCCCGTGTTCTTCGGTTCGCATCTGGTAGATGACGCCTTGTTGTGCGTTGACCAGGGGCGCCAACTCGGACAGGAGCGTGCGGCCGACGGTCGAGAGGTCGCGCTGGCCCTGGAGCATGTTGGTGAAGTTGGCGAGGTTGGTTTTGAGCCAGTCCTGTTCGGTGTTGCGATCGGTGGTCAGGCGCAAGTTGTCGATCATGGTGTTGATGTTGTCTTTGAGCTCGGCGACTTCGCCGCGGGCTTCGACCTGAATCGAACGCGTGAGGTCGCCTTTTGTAACAGCCGTGGCAACTTCGGCGATCGCGCGGACCTGGTTGGTGAGGTTGTCCGCCAGGAGGTTGACGTTACCGGTGAGGTCTTTCCAGGTTCCGGCGGCGCCCGGCACGTTGGCCTGTCCACCAAGGCGACCTTCGACGCCGACTTCGCGTGCCACCGTGGTGACCTGGTCAGCGAAGGTGGCAAGCGTGTCCGTCATGTTGTTGATGGTTTCCGCGAGGGCCGCGACTTCGCCCTTGGCGTTCACCGTAAGTTTTTGCGTCAGGACGCCGTTCGCCACGGCGGTGACGACTTTGACGATGCCGCGGACCTGTTCGGTCAAGTTGGCGGCCATGACGTTGACGTTGTCCGTGAGGTCTTTCCACGTGCCGGCGACGCCAGGGACGACAGCCTGGCCGCCGAGTTTACCGTCGGTGCCGACTTCGCGGGCGACGCGCGTGACTTCCGCGGCGAAGGCGTTCAACTGGTCCACCATCGTGTTGATGGTGTTTTTCAGTTCGAGGATTTCGCCCTTCACGTCGACGGTGATTTTGCGCGACAAGTCGCCCCGAGCAACGGCCGTAGTGACTTCGGCGATGTTGCGAACCTGGCCGGTGAGGTTTCCGGCCATCGCGTTCACGGAGTCCGTCAGGTCCTTCCATGTGCCGGCGACGCCGGGGACGTTGGCCTGACCACCGAGGCGGCCTTCGCTACCGACTTCGCGTGCCACGCGGGTGACCTCGGCGGCGAAGGAGCGAAGCTGCTCCACCATGGTGTTGAGCGTTTCTTTGAGTTGGAGAATTTCGCCGCGGACATCGACCGTGATTTTGCGTGACAAGTCGCCGCTGGCGATCGCCGTGGCCACTTCCGCGATGTTGCGAACCTGGCCCGTCAGGTTACTGGCCATGAAGTTGACGTTGTCCGTCAGGTCCTTCCAGGTGCCGTCGACGCCGGGCACTTGCGCCTGGCCGCCGAGTTTTCCTTCCGTGCCGACTTCGCGCGCCACGCGAGTCACTTCTCCGGCGAACGCGTTGAGCTGGTCCACCATGGTGTTAATGGTGTTCTTCAGCTCCAGAATTTCGCCCTTCACGTCTACGGTGATCTTGCGCGACAAGTCGCCGCGCGCAACGGCGGTCGTCACCTCCGCGATGTTGCGGACTTGGGCCGTCAGGTTGCTGGCCATGAAGTTGACGTTGTCGGTCAGATCTTTCCAGGTTCCGCCCACGTCGGGAACTTGCGCCTGGCCACCCAGTTTTCCTTCGGTGCCGACTTCGCGCGCCACGCGCGTCACTTCTCCGGCGAACGCGTTCAGTTGGTCCACCATCGTGTTGATGGTGTTTTTCAGTTCGAGGATTTCGCCCTTCACGTCGACCGTGATCTTGCGCGACAAGTCGCCGCGCGCAACTGCGGTGGTGACTTCCGCGATGTTTCGCACCTGGCCGGTCAGGTTGCTGGCCATGGAGTTCACGGAATCGGTCAAGTCCTTCCACGTTCCCGCGACACCCTGCACGTCAGCCTGGCCTCCCAGTTTTCCGTCGGTGCCCACTTCGCGCGCCACACGCGTCACTTCGGAAGCGAAAGAACGGAGCTGATCCACCATGGTGTTCAGCGTGTCTTTCAATTCGAGAATTTCGCCCTTGACGTCGACCGTGATTTTGCGTGACAAGTCGCCTCGCGCCACGGCGGTCGCCACTTCCGCGATGTTACGGACTTGCGCCGTCAAGTTGCTGGCCATGAAGTTGACGTTGTCGGTCAAGTCTTTCCATGTGCCGGCGACGCCGGGCACCTGCGCCTGGCCGCCGAGTTTTCCTTCCGTGCCGACTTCGCGCGCCACGCGGGTGACCTCTCCGGCGAACCCGTTCAATTGGTCCACCATCGTGTTGATGGTGTTTTTCAGTTCCAGGATTTCGCCCTTCACGTCGACCGTGATCTTGCGCGACAAGTCGCCGCGCGCGACCGCGGTGGTGACTTCCGCGATGTTGCGCACTTGCGCGGTCAGGTTTCCAGCCATCGAGTTTACGGAGTCGGTCAAATCCTTCCAGGTCCCAGCGACGCCGGGCACGTTGGCTTGACCGCCGAGGCGGCCTTCGCTGCCGACTTCGCGCGCCACGCGGGTCACTTCTCCGGCGAACCGGTTGAGCTGATCCACCATGGTGTTGAGCGTTTCTTTGAGCTGGAGAATTTCGCCGCGCACGTCCACGGTGATTTTGCGCGACAGGTCGCCCTTGGCGATGGCCGTGGCCACCTCCGCGATGTTGCGGACCTGACCGGTCAAGTTGCTGGCCATGAAGTTGACGTTGTCGGTCAAGTCTTTCCACGTGCCGGCGACGCCGGGTACCTGCGCCTGGCCGCCGAGTTTTCCTTCCGTGCCGACTTCGCGCGCCACACGCGTAACCTCTCCCGCGAACGCGTTGAGTTGGTCGACCATGGTGTTGATGGTCTCTTTCAACTCGAGAATTTCGCCCTTCACGTCGACCGTGATTTTGCGTGACAGGTCGCCGCGCGCGACCGCGGTGGTGACTTCCGCGATGTTGCGCACTTGCGCGGTTAAGTTTCCGGCCATGGCGTTGACCGAATCCGTAAGATCTTTCCAGGTTCCGGCCACGCCAGGCACAACCGCCTGGCCACCCAATTTGCCGTCGGTGCCGACTTCACGAGCGACGCGGGTGACCTCGGAGGCGAAGGAACGCAGCTGATCCACCATCGTGTTGATGGCTTCCTTCAACTGCAAAATTTCGCCGCGCACGTCCACGGTGATTTTGCGGGACAAATCGCCGCTCGCGACAGCGGTTGCGACTTCCGCCATGTTGCGGACCTGACCGGTGAGGTTGCTGGCCATCAGGTTGACGGAGTCTGTCAAGTCTTTCCAGGTCCCGGCCACACCAGGCACAACCGCCTGGCCGCCCAATTTGCCGTCGGTACCCACTTCGCGCGCCACGCGCGTCACTTCCGCCGTGAACACACCGAGCTGCTGAATCATGGTGTTCACGATATTCGCGGAACGGAGAAATTCTCCCTCGAGCGGGCGATTGTCCACTTCCATGCGGACGGTCTGTGTGAGATTCCCCTGCGCTACTGCCGCGATGGCGCGAGTGACTTCCGTGATCGGACGTAAGAGGTCTTCGGTGAGCGTATTTATCGAAGATTCCATCTCGCCCCAAGCGCCTTGTGGAATATTGAAGCGGACGCGCTCGCGAATCTTTCCTTCTTTTCCGAGCGTCTGCCCCAGGCGATTCAGTTCGCGCGCCATGTGCTGGTTCGCAGCGACGATTTCGTTGAATGTATCCGCAATTCGCCCGGTAAGTCCGGTCCACACCACGGGCAGCCTCACGGAGAAATCGCCGTTCCTGACGCTCAGAAGCGTCTGGAGAATTACGGCGAGCTCGGAAGAGTCGCTTTCGGAAAGGCCTTGGCCATTCTTCCGTTTGAGTCTTTTTTTTTCTGGAGATGCATCAATCTGGGCGGATAGATCGCCGTTCATCCTGCTACCTCTACTGGTGACCTTCTGGAGCCATCAATATATATAACCGTCAAGACGGCCGTAGTTGCCACTTGCACGCCGATTCTCGGTCTTTGTACCAGCATTCTGGTAGAGGTTACAGTAAGGTGTTTCCTGTATTTTCCGGGTGCCGTGTTGTACTCCACAACAGTTTCGACGTTGCGAACGCCAGAATGCCTCTCAACGCGCGACAACCAGAGGTTGAGCGCGGCGCTACCAGCTGGAGGAAGTCATAACGCAGAAATAAAAAACAGAAGCCGACGACGGAGATTTTCGCCACCTCTTTTGTTGGTGGTGGACGGTGGAAGGCTAGTGCGTTCCGTGCGCTGTGAGCACTTCGGATTTGCCCTGCTGGGCGAGCCTCCGCCCCTCCGCGCAGCCGACATGGCCACAAAAGCATGAAGACTTAGCCGTGCACGCCGTGGCATTGGCACACGGTGAACCACAGAACTTCTCGCCGGCCTCGACGAGGCATTGGCAAGGCGGGTGCGCACATTTCTTCAAGGTTTCGGACGGCATGTTGCTATCTCCTCTCGTTGAATGGATTCGCGTTGGTGGTCACAATCAGATCGGACTCCCGATTCCTTTATCGCGGTAGGACGCGAAATCGCTCCACCGCGCCAGTTCCTTGCGCTCCGGGACGGCCAGCGCCACTTCCCTTTCTATCTCTCTTTCCGCTTTCCACCAATCCTCGTCCGCGCTTCCACAGTTCGGATCCCGGTGCTGATAAATTTCATACGCCCGCCTCTGAACCAGGTGAAATCGTTCTGTAAGATGCATCGCCATAACCTCAGGACAAGACTTAGGCAGGGCCATCTTCGATTCTCGGAGTATCACTGGCAATACACTACCCACTGTATGCGTCAGCCTGAAAAAGCAAGAGTCAGCCGATGTGAAGGAGTTCGTGAGCTTTACCGATGAGAACGGGAATGTCTTCGTCCTTGGAAACTACCGCATCAATGCCGGCACGAGTCGCTTCCGCCTTTACCGTTCCGTTTCCATACAAGCTGAACAGGATAATGGGCATGTTTGGAAACAACCGGCGCAAGATCAGTGCGGCTTGCAAACCGTTCATGATGGGCATCGAAAGATCGATAATGGCAAGGTCCGGCTTCAGTTGCTTCACAACCTCAATGCCTTGTGCGCCGTCTGCCGCTTCTCCGTAGAATCGGAATCCATCTTCGAGGAATGCGTGGCCCACTGTTTTTCGCAGGGCGGCGTTGTCATCAATGATGACAACGGCTTTGCCTTCGCTGGGTCCTTTTGTCGGACTCGTTGAGATGGTCATAGCTCACATATGAATAGCACCGGCGCTTTGCGCATCACTATCCACGAGATACATCATTTCTCAGAAAAAAGTTCTGGAACCATCGTGCCGTTGACCGCGCGCCATTGACGGAAAGCGTACGGACACTCAGACAAAGTAGATGATTCACCCGATGGACTTCGAAATTTTCGCGTGCGAGCATCCTCAGACGATCGATCGAGGAGGCGACCCGGATTGCTTCAGAGATGAAGCAAGAGGGCTGGGACGGGTCGCACTCCTCGACCAATTTCTTGTTTCTTGCAGCCGTTCTTTCCAGATTGTTTCCAGAACATGAATCGGCGTACTTAAGGTCTCGAGCGCGGCCAGGTGAATGCGCTGCGATTCGTCGAAAACGCCCACCTCTCAAGCAACTTCCGAGTGGGAATTATCCTAAGGCAATTAACGTGTGCCGGGGTAAAGTTCGATTCCGAGAGCCGATGTTGCGAGGAATGTTACAGAACCGTGAGCGGAAGATAAAAAGGGGCGCAGGAGTTCCCGCGCCCGTGTGAAAAAAACCGCGTCTGAACTTTGTTAGCGTCCAGCAGACTTGTGACGGACGGAAGATTCGCTGCTGCTAGAGATGTCTTCCGCGCCGGTGCGCTTCAGAACTTCCTTCGCGCGATCGACTTCACCTGAAGTGTCGCAGTGGACAGAGACCAGGATGCCACCTTTTTGGAGGCGGCCTTCGTAACGCTTGGCTTCATACTCCGGGATGCCGAGGCCAACGAGCGCGCCAACAAACCCACCGACTGCTCCCCCGACGCCAATGCCCGCCAGTGCGGCCATAATTGGACCCGCGGCGATGAACGGACCAAGCCCTGGGATTGCCAAAGCGCCGATACCCACGAGCCATCCGAGCGCTCCACCAATCACCGCGCCGGAGCCCGCACCGGCTGCTGTGCCCTCCGGAGCCTTTGTGGCTTTCTCGGTCGTGAGTTCTTTTGGGCCGAGGTTTTCCGGCAACAAAACGGAAACGTCAGTGCCTGCAAAGCCCGCGTCCCGCAGATGGGTGAGGGCGGCTTCCACCGCAGATCGGGATGTGTAAATGCCAAACACGGATTTGTCTTTTGCCATCTTGTTCGCTCCTATTTGTTCGGGGGCGTTTTGGAATCGCAGGAGGTCGTTGCCTACCTGCTTGAATCGCCTCTTGGCAGATTGTCAGAGGAGGGAAAACGGTCCAATCCGGCAAAGCCTTCAGAACGCTTTTCGAATTACCCGACTGTGTGCGATGATCGCAAATAGGGCCGAAATACGATGGGGTTATGCTCGAGTTATTTGCTGTTCCGTCATACAGGATTCGTCCGATGGAATGACTGGTTAAGCTATATTTGAATATAGAAAGGTCCCCAGCCTCTCGAGTCCGCGCGCCCACGATGCTAGCTTTTCCGAGAGGCGGTGTATGTCTAGCGTGACTATCGAAACCCAACTCCCCAAAATTGCTGTCCCCAGTCCGAAAAGCTTGCGGATTTTAGTAGCGGACGACCACGATATTCTTCGCCGTGGCTTGAAGCAGCTCCTGACTTCTCATGTAGACTGGCAAGTTTGCGCGGAAGCGCGGACCGGTAGAGAAGCGGTGTGCCTGGCTGAGGAACACAAGCCCGATATAGCGATTCTCGACATCAGCATGCCGGAACTGAATGGTTTGGAAGCGACGCGGCGAATCCGCAAAGAGTCGCCTTCGACTGGCGTCATCATCCTGAGTCTGCACTTCTCTGACCGGCTGGTGAAAGAGGTGGTGGAAGCCGGGGCGCGAGGCTACGTAATGAAGGCGGATACGGACCGCGACCTATTGAATGCGGTTGAAGCAATTTCGAACCGTCGCACGTTTTTCACCGCCCGAGCGGCGGAGATGTTGCTGAACGATTTTTCGGATCGTGTGGCTTCGCCGGAACCGACGGCTATCCCGCGTAGCCGGTTGACTTCCCGCGAACGGGAGATCGTACAGTTGCTCGCCGAAGGCAACAGCAGTAAAGAGGTCGCGGCGGTATTGGGAATCAGCGTGAAAACAGTGGAAACGCATCGCGCGAACATCATGAGGAAGCTGCAGGTGCACTCGGTGAGCGAACTGGTGCGGTACGCGATCAAGAACAGCATAATTGAGGCGTGACGCTACGCGACTTTGGCAGGTCGTTCTCTTCGCAGACTCCGCGGAGCACAAATCTAAGGGATGCTGTAGAAAAAGCACCGGTCTGAAGACCCGCCACTACGATACATCCGTCGTTATCACTAAGAGAGCGCCGTCAAGAAAATAACGATAGTTCGAATCAAGCGGCGACATTTGGTTGGTGTGTTCGTCTGTTTTCGCGTAGCTGCAGGATTCCTTCTTTTCATCTCCGTATATTTCTGGATGTGACTGTGTTGTGTGAAGTGTTTTTATACGCAGTGCCGCCCAGAACCGCGAAATGCAGGCCGGTAGCCAGAAAAGGAAGGCAATAGCCATGCCCAAGCAAAAGAAGAAGAGCGAATACGAACACTTGCGCGAGCTACTTTTGCGCAAACGCGAAGAGTTAAATAGGCGCGTTGAGGATCGCCGCAAGGAGATCGTCATGGATCCGGAGCCTGAGGACGAAGTGGGGATGGCGCTCCGCAATTCTTTCGCGGGAATAGCAGTAGCAAACATCGAGCGCGAAGTACGGAATTTGGCAGAAATTGAACTGTCGCTGCGGCGTATACAGACAGGCGAGTATGGAACCTGCGGCCTTTGCGGAGAAAAGATTCCATTGGTCCGACTTAAAGCCATTCCGTGGACTCGGTGCTGCGTCGAGTGCGCCGGCGGTGGCCGGTCGCGGCTGGCAGGTCCGAGTGCGCCGAACGATCGGGGAGACCTTTTGTTGCGTCACGCGTAGCGCGGAAAATGATTCAAGACTAGAACTTGTCTCCTAAAAAGGATCGGCAAGAAGAGAAGAGTTTCCTCAGAGGCTAAAGCCGGATTCTCTTGGGGCTCTAAAGGTCGGCGTCCTTCGAGGCTGTGGATGAACTGCGCCTCCCCCCTAACTGGCATTTATGAGATGGCTAGATGGCTTCACAATGCACGAAGGTAGAAAATGCCGGAAGAACAAGTGGTTGAACGAGCTCGCCGGGACAAAGTAGAGTGCAAATCGCCGAGCTCGCAAGCGGGCGAGTTTGTGCGCAAAGAGATGCACCACAATCGCGAGGGGAAACACGGGGCACAATCGCCACAGCAGGCCATCGCCATCGGGCTGTCGAAGGCGCGGCGAGCGGGAATGGAGTTGCCACCGCCACAGCGAGGCGCGTATTCGAAGACTCGGGCGCAGGCGAAGCGCCACTCACACAGAGAGGCAAACGATCCTGCAGACAGAAAAGTTCCCGCGCGCGAACCTGTCGAAACATGCACGAGACGCGGCTCGCCATCAGTCCTCGATGAGAGCGGTTCGCACCAATGGTAAGGCGGGAATGCGCCGGGCGGCGAGGAAAGCCGCCCGGACGCGGAGCGGATAGACTAAGAAAGGGGCCGCGCGAGCGGCCCCTCGTCGGAGGAGACGGAGCGGCTAGAGGCTTCCCGGCCGCCGCGTCAAAATCAAACTGACGCTAGGTCCTACTGGCTAAATGTCCCAAGAGCGAGATAACGAACAAAACAAGGAAGATGTAGAAGATGATTTTGGCAATGCCTGCCGCTGCCACGGCGATGCCGCCAAAACCCAAGACAGCAGCGAGCAACGCAATCACGAAGAATCCGAGAGCCCATCGAAGCATCATGACCTCCAGCGAATCTAGACCTGAATGCCAGCGAAACGGAAGCTTTGATCGCCCTTTCCTTCCGCTGCTATATGGATAACTCGTTGAGGGCTGTTCTTCCATACGGCGCGAACCTTAAAGCACGGCAGAAGCAAGTGTAGGATTCTTGCAGCGACGGTGGCAGCGGGAATACAACGTTTAACGTAGAGAAACTCCGGCTGCTGATCGTATAGTGTGTGCAAAGCTACGCAATGCAGGATACGCTATGCGGGAGTAGAAGGTACCCGCAAAATAAGGAACGTGCCTGGACCATAGATTCACTCCATTTGTGTGAGGTTCCAAATGCCTTGCCTGTTGCTGATTCTGTTTGTTGCGTTTCCCCGAATTGCCCTTTTGTTGCTGTTCTTCTTCTCGCACTACCTTTCCCGCGCGTATCACGGTCTCCTGATTCCGCTTCTTGGGTTTATTTTCTTGCCGCTGACCACGCTGGCGTACGCCTGGATGGTCAACACAGGGCAGGCTATCGCGGGGATCAATTTGATCATCCTTATCATAGCGGTGGTGATTGATGTGACTGGGCTAGGCGGCGGCGAATATCATCGCCGTACCAGATATTCGAGTTCGAGCTAGGGTTCCCGGCGCCAATTCGCCGGCCGCCGCGACTAGCGATACTCGCCCAGAGCGTTTCCTAGAACAGCGGGAGGATCCATGGATTCAGGAGTTCAGTGGCGCTCCATCGCACGAAGTTGCTGCATTCCGGGGCGCTTCCTCCCAAGGTTCGACCCAATGCTTTACAGCATTCACACCCATCACGTCACCCGTCCAGCCACAATGGCAATGAGGGCTAAACCAATGGGCTTCGGCTGGCTCTAGATTTTTTCTTGTACTCACACACGCTGACGCGAGTGGACTGTCGCAATTGGGACAACTGAAAAGCAGAACGTGTGCAAATTGCTCGGATATCGCCATCCATTCCTCCTCGGCTCAAGAAGACCTAAAGCGTGGGCCGAGTTCTTTTCGCATACTTCGGAAATTGTTGGTAGAGGGTGAATGCCGTACGCGCGTTGTGCAGGGTTTTTACGGATATCCGCTGGAACTTTACTTATGGATGGGCTCGGCGAGAAAAGAGGCGTTTCCTCGATTCGCTTTATTTGACGGCGCTCCGGAGCACGCGGTCGGAAATTATCTTACCTGTTTTCGATTCGGAGAAGAGAAAAGTCATCGGCACGCTTGACGTGGAGAGTGAGCGGTAGAATGCGTTCGGCAGCGAGGTTGAAGCTAGGCTGGAAGCCTGCTCAGAGGCATTCGGCCGCTCCGGAAGAGGTTGACATCTAGATGACGGGCGCAAAGTTCGTTGTCAAGTGGAGTGACGGGGACCTTGGGAGGTTCCAGGAATTTGCGTCGATCGCGTCCACGACAGCACCCCTAGCGGTCTATGGCGGTTCTTGTTCGTTGTTCACCGACGTTAATCCGACCCCATTTCGCCTGTCGGGAAGTGTGTTTCGCGTCTTGCAGGCATCTGTGTTAGTATGAAATTCGCATGAGCGCGCTGATTCTTACAGGCGGTTTTGCCAGAAAGAACTGCTATCACAGGCAATCCAGTCGAACAGTGCGCTGTATGCGAAACTTGCAAAGGCCTTATTTGCAAGGTTTTACCGCTGAGATGTTGATTCCACGGTTGGGGACGTAGTTCAGTTGGTTAGAACGCTGCCCTGTCACGGCAGAGGTCGCGAGTTCGAGTCTCGTCGTCCCCGCCATTCTTTCTAAGGACTTGCTTCTTTGAATAGCGCTCACTGCTAACGACCATGCGGGTCGGCCACCGTATTTCCCTTGCCGAACGATGTTATAATTTGTAAATAATGCGACACGTCACGATTGCCCTTCCTGACGAACTCTCAGCAGCCTTGGCTGCTCCCGGTCAAGATTTGTCCCGCGCGGCCTTCGAGGCCTTGGCACTAGCAGCGTACCGTGAACGCAAGATTTCGGCTGCCCAACTGCGCCAGTTGCTGGGATACGAGACGCGGATGGAAGTCGATGCCTTTCTGAAGAGTCATGGCGTCGAGCTGGAATACACTCTAGAAGACATTGAGCGGGATCGCGAGACACACCGGCAGCTCGGCATGTAGATGACACAACTCCTCTAAACTATCTCGTACTCATCCAAGCAGCCGATATTCTTCCAGAACTGTATCGAACGGTTTTGATCCCTCCCGCTGTGAAGGCCGAGCTGACTCATGCAAACACTCCCGCCGTCGTGCGCGAGTGGATTTCGCAGCCTCCTGCATGGTTGGAAGTTGTGAACCTGAAACAGCCCGTCGATTCGGCTCTGGAACATCTCGACGCAGGCGAGCGTGAAGCGATATCGCTTGCGTCCGAACTCCAAGCCATCCTTTTGTTGATGGATGAACGAGACGGGGTGACTATAGCTCGACATCGTGGACTGAAGGTGGTGGGTACGCTCGCAGCGTTGGACCTTGCTGCAGCCCATGGACTCGTTGACTTGCAAAGCATGTTCGACCGGTTGCGCGCGACCACGTTCCGATCACCGGTTCGCCTCATGGTGAGCATGCTAGAGCAGGATGCCGCGCGCAAGAAACGTCAAGAAGGCCGACAATAGCCGGGACGGACAAAGCACGATCCGGGTACAATAAGGGGACGATAAGAGGTGACCTACGGTACCTTGTGGTATCAAAAGATGTCCGCCGACACCGTTTGATATCAAGCGATTACATCAAAACGCTGTACTGTCACGGCAGAGGTCGCGAGTTCGAGTCCCGTCGTCCCCGCCATATTTTCTTAGACTTACAAGCCGTCTAGTTCTTCACCGTTGAACAATCATTGAACAACTGTTCCAGTAGATTCATGGCCTGAAGCGTGTTTTCTGGCACGTCTTTGATGTAGTGATTTTGTGTCGTGGCAAGGCTCGTGTGCCCGCCAACGCCCTGGCTGTGATGTGGGGGGGTTCTCTCCACACAAGAAAGCGAATGATGCTGAGAACGACTCTGTCCATAACTGCGGTTGTCGGATCGCTTCTTCTCCCATGCTCTCAGTTGTCTTCGGCCAAGGTGAAACCACGGGTGCAATTGTTGGCCAGATGACCGATGCGACCAAAGCGGCCATTTCGGGCGCTACGGTCACGATCGAAAATCGCGAGACCTCCCTACAGCGCACTGCCAAGACCGACGATGAGGGCCGATTCAATTTTCCACAGCTAAAACCTGGTACTTACTCGATCAAGGTGGAAGCAGAAGGCTTCGATCCTCGAGAGAATGACAACGTGCTTTCGGGTTTGGGACAAAAGCAGACGGTCAATTTCACGCTTAAGGTGGGTCAATCAAATCAGACGGTCGAGGTAAGTGGTGCAGCTCCGCTCATCAACCCAGAAAACCCAAACACAACCACGAATCTGAATGCACCGGCCCTGGAGAACCTCCCCAATCCAGGAGGCGATTTAACCTACCCTCTTCAGTTCGCCGCGGGCGCGCTCATCAACACGGCGGGCAGCGGCAATGACTTCGTTGGCGGAATGAATGGCTATGGCAACATGGAATTCGGACTACCCGCTCTATCGAACGGCTATATTGTCGATGGTTTAGAAACGAATGATCCGCTGACGAACCTGAACAGCGGACTCTCAACAAACCTCGTTCTCGGATTGAATTCGATATCGGAAGTGACGGTGAACACACTTTCCTATGCGGTGGACAGGGACGGTACGGAGCGTCGCAGGCAAAGTACGTCACAAAATCGGGTTCAAACCAGTTTCACGGAAATCTCTACGAGCTTTGGAACGGTTCCAGGTTCAATGCAGCCGACTATTTCACGAAAGGAAACAATTGAACAATGGTATCGGCGATACGTTGACATTAGTTCGCGCGAAGTGTTCTGTTAGTGGCGCTTGATGATGAAGACGGTTTTATCATCAATGCGGTCTTGCTCGCCCCTCTGTCGCAACTCGTCGTCCCTCTTTAGGGCGTAATCGAGTAAGGCATTACAGATTTCCTTCGCCGAAAGCTGATGGTGTTCAAGCATCACTTTTTCAAGGCGGCTACGTCCCTCTTTATCGCCGCCGCTATACACGCCATCGGTATAAAGAAAGAAGATGTCCCCTGTATTCATGAGCGTGAGCTCGGCCACGTCCGAAGATTTCACTCGACGCTTCCGATAATCCAACGAGAGGTATCGGTTCCGGTCAGGATGGTCTTCGGGGATTTGCAAGCCGAGCGGCAGAAACTGCACCATCCGGCTCTTGTCCAATTCCACGAATCTGCCAAATTCCGCAGAGTAGACGAGTGGCGGCGGATGTCCGAAATTCACAAATCGAAAGTTGCCGGATGGCCGGATTTCGCCATACAGCATCGTGGCGATCTCCTGTACCCCATCCGTCAAACTTCGCCCGAGTGCATTGCGCGCGGTAGATGATTGAGCCAGGCGCAGGTTCAGCCTCTCGAACAACTCCGGGGTAGTCTTCCCGCGATGATCGAGTTCTGAAAGCATCAGCGCCTGAAACGTGTCGTGGACTGTCGACGCGATTTTGGCGGCAATGATTCCGTGGCCTTCGGCATCGACTAGGAGGACTCCGGCGGTGCTGCGTAGTTCACGCAAGTCTTCGGCAACACGTACCTGCTCCGAGCTTCGCGCTTCCCGGTACGCAGTTTCCTTTTCCGAACTGAAGCCAGCGCGCAATTTCAACCAGTTGACATGGTCGTCAACGGAATTGCGGGGCGATGCACCGACGGCCAACTTCTCCAGATACTCCTGCGAGCGCTTCAGCGCAAGTTGGATGCGACCGTCAATGTCGTACCGTTGCTGAAAATTGATATATTCAAAGAGGTCACCCCCCACGGCTCCGGCGGGAATCGAATTGCCATACATCTCGATTCCAGGCAATTGAGGGATCGCACCCTCTACCGGCATCAGGCGCTTGCGCAGGTATTCGTCGATATTCGTCGGGATAAACGAATTTCCCATCTCGACCACTTTACCGCACGTCGCATCCCCGCTAGTTATAGAAACTCTAGAAATCGATTATTACGCGAAATCCCATCACGGCGGCGTCAGCCACACGCGAGTTCCCGCCTACATCCCAATAATACTGAAGCACAGGCTGGCACATAAGGTAAGGCTTCAAGTAAGCCGCATAGTTCAGTTCGACGCTACGAAAGAACCCATCCTTTGTCGTTCGCGGTCTTCAACCCACAAAAGCGATTGCACTGTTGCGTTCATCCCCAAGGCGATCGGAGCGCGCGGCGCTCTGAACCGCACCCGCTAGAAACGGATCGGGCGGTGCGTCCCCGCACGCCGACTGAAACCGTCGCGTGGCCCTGAATATACCTTGACACGTATATGCTCTGTAGAGTATACGAAGAGCGTGGAATCTGTGTTCGAAATCATTGCGGAGCCGAACCGCCGCGCGATCTTGAGCCTTTTGGTCTCGTCACAACAGTCGGTTGGAGAGATCGAGCGTCAACTTCGTATGCCGCAGCCGACCGTGTCAAAGCACCTGCGAGTGCTGCGAGAGGCCGGTTTCGTGGAATCCACAGTGGACGCGCAGCGCCGTCTCTACCGGCTGAAAACGGAACCACTTCAGGAGGTCGATGCCTGGCTGGCTCCGTTCCGTCGGTTCTGGTCCGCTCACGTAGATGCTCTCGAACGCCACCTCGACCGCATGGATCAATCAACACCAACGCAAAGGAAGACGAGAAGACGACGCGGCCCAAACCGCGAACATAACAAAGGAGAAACGAAATGAAAATCAAAATGACCAGCGTATATGTGGACGACCAGGGCAAGGCCCTGCGCTTCTATACGGAGGTACTGGGCTTTGCCAAGAAGACCGATTTCAGTAACGGCCCCTATCGCTGGCTGACCGTGGCCTCACCCGAGGAGCCGGACGGCACTGAGCTGCAGCTGGCACTGAACAGCAACCCCGGGGCCAAAGCGTATCAGCAAGCGATCTTTCAACAGGGCCAGCCCGCGGCCATGTTCTTCACCGATGACGTCAAAGGCGACTACGAGCGGATCAAAGCCCGCGGCGCCGAGTTCACGATGCCGCCCACCGACGTGACCGGCTCGACCATTGCGATGCTGAACGACACCTGCGGTAACCTCATCCAGCTCACCCAGCTGGCACGCTATTCACGCTAAGGAGAAGATAGATGACCGATCGCGAGCAGAAGCCCGTCAGGAAGGTAGCAAAGAAGGCCGATGGCCAGGCCACAGTGCTCACGAAGATTGCCGCGATGCCGGCGCCCTACGGCGCCATGGGCGAGCGCCGCCACGCGCTCATCCTGCGCAGTGTGCCGGCGCTCCAGCCGTCCTTGTACTACGGAATGCCGTGGTACGCGAAGAACGGCAAGCGCGTCTGCTTCTTCCGCGCGGATAAATACATGACGTTCGGCCTAACCGAGGAGGCGAACCTCACCCGAGAGGAGGGTGCGCTGCACCGACTCCTTACATCCGCGTGGTACTTCACCACGCTGGACAACCCGACCGAGGCCAATCTCTCTGCCATTGTGCGCACGGCCGCAAGATGAGGGCGCGCCCAAAACCAATTCAGGAGGTGAATGCGTGGTTGGCTCGGTTCCGCCGGTTCTGGTCCGCTCGCGTCGATGCTCTCAAACGCCACCTCGATCGCATGGATCAATCAACGCGAACAAAACGGAAGAAAAGGAGAAAAAGATGACCGATCACGAGCAGTACACACCGGGTCCGGCCAGCGGCGCGCAAGTACGAAAGGGCGGAGAGAAGTGGACGCTCATTCTCGTCAGAGAGCTGCGCCACTCGCCGGAAAGAGTCTGGCAGGCACTAACCGACCCGGCGGATCTGCGTGAGTGGGCGCCCTTTGAGGTCGATGGGAACCTGGGTACCGTTGGAACAGTGAAGCTCACCTGGGTGGGAACGCCCACACCGCAGGAAACAAGAGTGACGCGAGCCGACGCTCCCAAGGTGCTTGAGTACAGCGATACCCGCTGGGAACTCGAAGCCTTTGGTGGCGGCACGCGCCTGACACTGTGGCACAACATCGATCGCCGCTTCATCTCTTGGGGCGCCGCAGGGTGGCACATTTGTTTCGATGTTATGGATCGCCTTCTGAGCGGAACTCCGATCGGCCGCATCGTCGGCACCGACGTCATGAAGTTCGGCGGCTGGCACCGGCTGACCGCGGAGTACGCCAAGCAGTTCGGTACTGAAACGCCCAACTGGCCGCCTAAGGCGGCTCAGAAGTCGTGAATCGAGGAGGATCGCAAAACCATGCAACAACCGCGCTCTGCCATGAATACCGCACTTTGAACTGTGCAAGTCATGCGGGCATCGTCTTGAGCGTGACCGGTTTCGGCGAAAGCTTATGTTACAAGCCGGCCCTGTGGAACCAAGCGCTCCATGAAGTACCTTGGTTTTACGCGGTGCCGCCGGAACTGTTCATCTTTATCGGGGTCTGTGAGTTTCTTGGAGGCGTTGGCCTGATCCTGCCGTCGATGACTGGAGTCAAACCGAAGCTCACGCCGTTTGGTGCCTTCGGCCTGACGCTGGTCATGATCCTCGCGGCTGTATTTCACATCGTGCGGGGCGAGTACAATTTTGTGCCCACGAATCTGGTGCTGGGAGGGGTCGCCGCGTTCATCATGGATGGACGATTGTTTGTGAGGCCCATCGCGCCCGCGTCGATCAGCACCTTCCGCGTACCTGAAGGGCTCGTGGCTCTCGGTGCGATGGTCCTCGTCAATGTTGCTCCGGTCTGGAACAAGTTGACACACACATACCAACTAATGGTTCGGTTTCGCACAGTTCGGCAGCGGGCAGCGGCTGAACGGGGAGTACGCCAAGCGGTTCGGCGTGGAACGCCCCGATCCGCTTCGGCTCGTCTTCAAAGGAGGTCCAATTGAACTGGAACAAATGGGTTCGGCAGACCCACCGCTGGCTGTCCATTGCCTTTACGGTGGCCGTCATCGTGAACATCGTCGCCGTGACGAAGGGTAAGTATACCTCTAGCGTGGGCCTCTTGGCGGTGTTCCCGCTCGCCTTGCTCCTGCCCACCGGTCTGTACTTGTTCGTGCTGCCGTATGCCAGCAAGTGGCGCAGCGAGCGACGCGCGGACTGAACGGGCGGCTGACCTCATGTGCATTTGGCGGCTATCAACGTGATGTCGTCGGTCTGTTCATGAGGGCTGAATCTTCGAGCCTGATTTGCAAGTGCTGCCAGCAACTCCGGCAGGGATAGCTCACGATGTTGCCGGGTGGCTGCTAGAAGGCGCTCTTCACCAAATTCCTCTCCCTCACCATTCAGAGCTTCCGTAACACCATCGGTGTAAAGCAGGACGGCGTCGCCTGGGGCCAGTTCGCGTTCTTCCATGGTGCAATCCCATTTCTCGAACAAGCCAACCACCGTGCAGGTTGCCCCCAGTCGTTCCAAACTGTTGTCGCCGCGTAGGAGCAAGGCAGGCGGATGGCCGCAGTTCGAGTAGCGCAGTTTGCGCGTGTCATCGTCGTATTCGGCGAAGAATAGGGTAGCGTAATCGCCCTCGGCCGTGTTTTCGTAAAGCAACTGATTCACCGACCGCAGAAATCGTTCGGGCTGTTCCGAAGCCGTCGCGCACTGGCTGCGCAGAGCTGCCTGGAGATTCGCCATGAGCAGAGCGGCTCCGATGCCTTTGCCCGCTATGTCCGCTAATACTAGGCCGAGCCTTCGGCTGCCGAGATCAAGAAAGTCGTAGTAGTCTCCACCGACGGTCCGAGCGGGATGGCAAATTCCCGAATAGACAAGCGTTCGAATCAATGGCTGGCGTTGCGGAAACAAACGGGTCTGCACTTGCTTGGCGATTGCCAACTCGTGCGCAGCCTGGCGCTCCGCCTCCAACCTGGCGGCCTGGGCACGGCGCTCTGCTTCTAGCGTGCGCGTCGCCTCATCGAACTCAATCAGAGAAAAACTGTTTCCGTCCGCATCTTCAAAAACCGCGTATCTCGCTTGCCCGTTTCCCCAGGAAGGTTCCATTGGTGGGAGCGGGAAACGGACTCCGCGTCTCGACCATTCTTCGAACAAGCCACGCACGTCTTCGGTAAGAAAGCTAAATCCGGTGCTTTGGCCGATGCGTTGGTGCTCCGCGGATCCTTCGGGTGGAACAACGAGGGCGATCCCGGGCAGGCCCGTGCCCGTGCCTGCCGTTCCAGGGAGCCAACCAGCAGCCGGCGGAGCGACAACGATCCACCGGCCGCCTCCGGGGGTTTGCACGTCCACGACCGCCTCGAAATTTAGCTTTTCCACGAAGAACCGCCGACTCCGCTCCTGATCCCGGACCCAGAGCGTCGCAAAGTTTAAGCGGAGAAAAGGCTGCAAGAGTGCCGCTCGGAGTGCCGCTGCGTGGCGACCAAGCACTCCTCCGGGATCCGCTGAGTGTTCCATCGCGACTGATTATTCCATAGAGTCCGAACAAAAGTCGTGATGGCCCATGCGCTTGCCAGGACCAGGCAAAGGTGAACGCTGAGCGCAGCTAAATAGGTGCGAGAGGTGGAGCTGTATTATTAACACCCCCTATCTCCCGGAAAACTCGAAATGTGGGCCCCCGCGCCTGATACAATCCGCCCACAGGATTAAGGTTTTCCGGGGTCTCACCGCTATGGTCAGCGCATTTCCATACTGCGCGCGGACTATGCACTTTCGCCTTGGCAAAGTATTTATTTCGCACACGGCCGACGACAAGCCGTTCGTATGCCCTCTAGCTGCGCGTCTGGAGAAATCACACTTTCATATTTGGCTCGATGAACGCAACCTCATCGCGGGTGGTCCGCTGCCACAAAGCAGCAGCAAAAGGCAGCTCTACGGGAAGCAAGAAAGCTGCTGATCGAATGCGGCGAGTACAAGAATGCTGAGACGGCGAAATTGTGGGAAGATGCGGCGAAGAAAGGTAAGCGGTCGTAACCATCACATCCCCAAAGCGACGGGTGACCCACTCAAAGCCAAAACCGGACTTGAGTGGGGCCTCCGCCTAATAAGACGCTGCAGCGAAGGTACTGGCATGAAAACGGGACTAGAATTGGAGGCATAAAGATCCAATGAATCCATCGGAACGTATTGACCAACTCATCGCAGGACTCACAGACTGGCGTGGCAAAACGTTCGCCAGCATCCGCAAGAGCATCCTTGAGGCCGACCGGGAGATAATCGAGGAATGGAAGTGGATGGGAAGCCCAGTGTGGTCTCGCGGCGGAATGATCGCGGTCGCCAACGCCCACAAAGAAAAGGTGAAGCTTACCTTTTCCCACGGGGCGCACCTCCCAGATCCTGACAAGCTCTTCAACGCGGGCCTCCGAGGGAACGCGTGGCGAGCGATCGATTTTTTCGAGGGCGATAAGATTAATGCGCGCGCTCTAAAAAATCTCGTCCGTGCCGCCGTTAATTACAATCAGATCAAATTGAAGAGGAAAAGGCCTGCGGGAGTGAAAGTACATAAAAGTAAAAAGTGATGAAACTGGTGCGTGACGCTGCTGGATTGTCTTCACAGTCAGGAACAAGAGTTCGGACCGCCGAAGACGGTACCCGAGCAGCATGGCACCACGCAGTTTTCCCTGAAAATTCCCAATCCACAACCCAACCCACAGTTTGATATGTCTTGTATGAGTTGCGCGGCGTTTGGCAGTCCCCGCGGTTTTGTGGCCGCTGATCTTCATGCAAACTGTTTCGCCTATCTTGAAGCGCTTCCGCATCTGGCGGATCGCCGAACGCAGCAACTCATGTAGGCAGAGACCCGAATAGATTTTGCACTTCGTTCCATCGGCACGCGTGCGTTCCACGACTTCGCCTAGCTTGGCGGCGATGCAAGCCTTGAACCACGCTCTGCGCGGGTCGGTCACGTGGTCGCCATTGCGATGGTGATTGCCGGCGGGGCGGTCCGACGGGGCTGATGTTGGCGGGCGTCGACGTCGCCATTGTCGAGCGGCGCGCGAGCCCTGAGCTCATCGGCTCGCGCGCCGGTGGCTTGCACTCGCGCACCATCGAGGTTCTCGATCAGCGCGGAATCGCCGATCGGTTCCTCTCGCACGCGTTTTAAGCAGCGTTGTTACCCGGCTGTGGATGCGGCCGACAAAGAAAGCTGCCGGCTGGATTTTGCAGTGGCTCTTTGTCCGGGGCATCTGTATATTGACCAGAATAAACTCCAGTTAAATCCGGAGATTCATGTCACCCGCGAAACGCCGCCCGCGTTTTTGCTGCAAGCGGAGGATGACCACCTGGATGATGTAAACCAGTCGCTGGTTTACTACTACATTGCGCTGAAGAACGCTGGGGTGCCGGTCGAGATGCATTCGTATGCCCATGGTGGACATGCGTTTGGGTTGCGACCCACGAAGCTGCCAATAACACGAGGGCCCTCAATCGGTGGAGACCTGGCTCGGGACGATCGGAATGATTTCGGAGTAGGTGCCCTGGGATTGCGTACGACAAAGCGGGCCTTGCTCGGATCGGCTCGAACGGTTTGGAAAATAGAAGATCGAGTTCGGCTGAAGGAGTTCAGGAAATGGAGATCAAAAGAGCTGGTTCACAAGCTTCCGCCAACGGTCCGTCAGAGTGGTTCACTGGCAAGGTACGGATCGATCCGCTTTTCCAGGCACCCGATCCGGCACTGGTTCAAGGCGCCAGCGTAACGTTCGAGCCGGGCGCACGGACCGCATGGCATACGCATCCGCTGGGTCAGACTCTAATCGTAACGGCCGGTTGTGGGTGGGCACAGCGTTGGGGAGGGCCGGTCGAGGAGATTCGGCCGGGTGATGTCATCTGGTTTGCGCCCGGTGAGAAGCACTGGCATGGAGCCGCGCCGACCACAGCCATGACGCATATCGCCATTCAGGAGAAGCACGAAGGCAAAGTCGTCGACTGGATGGAACATGTCAGCGACGAACAATACCAGCGTTGGGGCGTGGCTTAAGAAGCGCAGACCGCGGTTTTCATCCCTCAATTACTTCGGATCCTGCGGATTCGACGCCAATCAAAGTGGCGAGCGTATCCTGAAGCAGGTCGCCGCCCTTTGCGAGCTTTGGAGCCCACCCGGCAATAGGCACATCGATGGTAGTCTGCTTCCTGCAGTTGGGAACAACGTTCCGAAATCGGTGGAAGTACCTGTAACAGCCGTCCGAAGATGAGTGAAAGGGAGAATGCGGATGAATGTTTTCTCGATGAGAACGATGAGCGGCGTCTGCGCGTTGGCCGCGATCTGGTTGGCAGCGACGGCCGCCGCGGCACAGACAGCAACTTCAAGAATCGTGCGCGAGGCAAATAGCTTTCTTTCGACGCTCGACGAGAAGCAGCGGCAAAGCGTGCTTTTCGCATTTGACGACGAAAAGCAACGAGCACGCTGGTCCAATCTCCCGGTATCGTTCGTTTCGCGGACTGGCATCAGCCTCAAGGAACTGAATGCCGCTCAGCGTTCTGCCGCTCTGGCGCTGGTTTCGTCCGCTCTCAGCCCAAGGGGTTTTGAAAAGGTCGAGCAGATTATGGAAGGCGATGAGGTCACCAAGACCAACGAAGGAAACAACCCGATTTTCGGGAAAGACCTCTACTACATTTCGATTCTGGGACAGCCCTCCGAAAAAGATCCCTGGATGTTGCAGTTTGGCGGCCATCACCTGGCGCTCAACATCACCATTGCCGGCGAACGCGGCGTGCTCACGCCGACCCTGACCGGCGCTCAACCCGCTCTCTACACAAGCAACGGAAAAACCGTGCGGCCTCTCGGCAAGGAGAGCGACAAGGCTTTGGCCTTGCTAAATGCCTTCGACGAAAACGAACGGAAGCAAGCGATTCTGAGTTACCACTTGGCCGATCTTGTGCTCGGGCCCGGCCAGGATGGCAAAATAATCCAGCCCGAAGGCCTGAAGGCTTCCGCGATGAACGAGCGACAACGCGCCATGCTCCTCGATCTGATATCGGAGTGGGCGGACATTATTCACGAAAGCGCAGCTGCGGCTCGGATGGCTGAGCTTAAAGCCGATATCAACGAGACCTGGTTTGCCTGGAGCGGCCCAACGACCGCGACTTCGGGAAAAAACATCACCGCCTATTATCGGATCCAAGGCCCGCACCTCGTCATCGAATACGCACCTCAAACGCTTGGCGGCGACCCGTCCATGCATGTCCATACCATGTACCGCGATCCGACGAATGACTACGGGCGGAGGTTCACGGCGAAATGAACACCAGGCTGATTGCGGCCGCTGCGATTCTTCTGTCGCTCGGAGTCGGCGCCTCTGCGCACCGGCTTGATCAGTACCTGCAAGCCACCATGATCTCGGTGGAGAAAGACCGCGTGCAGGTAGTCCTGCGTCTGATCCCGGGTGTCGTGGTTTCTTCCGCGGTACTTGCGAGCATCGATAGCAATGGGGACGGCGTGATCTCAGAGAGTGAGAGGTGGGCTTATGCGGAGCGCGTGCTTGACGATGTGTCGATTACGTTAGACGGCAACCGATTGACGCTCAGACTTGTCTCGGTGGAGTTCCCGGCAACCGAGGAGATGAAACAAGGACTCGGAGAGATTCAGATCGGGTTCACCGCGAATTTGCCCGCGGGCGGTACGAACCGCAGACTCGTTTTCGAAAATCATCACCAAAACCGGATTGCCGCCTACTTGGTGAATTGTCTGGTTCCGCGCGACAGGGATATCCGAGTCATCGCACAGAATCGGAACGAGCAGCAGTCGCTTTATCAATTGGATTATGTGCAGGCCGGCAGCGGCGCAGACTCCGCGTCTTTAAAAGGGTGGTCAACCATTCGCGGATGGATGGGCGCAGCCGGCTTCGCGAGCATATTCCGCCTCGGCATGCGGCACATCGCTGAAGGCACGGATCACCTTCTGTTCTTGCTAGCGCTGCTTCTGCCCGCACCGCTGCTCGCGGTTGGTTCGCGTTGGATTGGATTCGCTGGCGCGCGTCGCAGCCTGTTGCAGATTGTGAGGGTAGTAACAGCGTTTACGATCGGGCATTCCATCACTCTGGCGATAGCAGCACTGGGGCTGGTCCGAGTGCCCAGTCGTCCAATCGAAGTGCTGATCGCTGTTTCGATACTCGTCTCCGCTGCTCACGCTGTCCGCCCGCTTTTCCCGGGGCGTGAAGCGGTAATAGCGGCTTTCTTCGGCCTGATTCACGGTTTGGCTTTTGCTACTACCCTGGGCGAATTGGGACTCGACCGGTGGCAGCGTGTTGCTAGCATCCTTGGATTCAACCTAGGTATCGAAACAACGCAGTTGATGGTGATCGCTGCGACCATGCCTTCGCTCGTCTTATTGAGCCGCACGCGTGCATACCCCGGTCTTAGGATCGGCGGGGCACTCTTTGCAGGTTGTGCCTCCGTGGGCTGGATCGTCGAACGGTTGTTGAATGTGCATTCCTCCGTTGATGTGATCGTGGATGGCGTCGCGCATTGTGCCGTTTGGACCGCCGCGGTCATGTTTCTGATCAGTCTCGCTTGCGGGTCGCTGCCTAACATTCGCTATAAGCAACCCACCGCCACACGCCACCCTGTCAAAGCAGTCGTTGGGGGTCCGAACACATCGTTCCCCACCATTTATTCCAAAGCGATCATACATTGTGAACGCACGGGGCGGTCGGAGACTACTCGCCCTACACGCGCGATATGTTGCAAGCTGCTCCTGGATAAACCGACAAGCGCTCGATATACTAGTTTGCGAATTCTTGGCGACCGTGAATCTTGATCACAGTTGGTTTCTGACTACTCTGGCGTGCCCCTTCGACCGAACCAAATTGCTGCTTGCGGATGATAGATTTCTTTGTGAAAGCAATCATTCCTTCCGCATGGAGATGGGAATTCCTGTCTTCGCAAATAACCCACGCCGCGAACCACGTCCTGGAAACATGAGTCATTGCGCTTTGGACCCGGCCAGCCCTGTGGACCCGTTCGTGAACGATTGGATCGTAAACACCAACGGGAATCTTTATTGGACCATTCGAGGGCGCCTTCCCAAATACCCAATTCCGGCATGGCCGGACCGCCCGCCGAGTCGGTCTGGTCAGCTTCTTGTCGACCTCGGATGCGGTTGGGGCCGTTGGAGTTTGGCCGCGGCCACAGCGGGCTATAGGGCGCTCGGCGTAGACATTCATCTCGACGCAGTGCAAGCAGCAAATCGCGTATCACGTGAGATTCGATCGGAATGCGATTTCGTCTGCAGTGAGGTTGACAGACTTCCGTTTCGCGATGCGAGTGTTGACTTCGTATTTTCCTACAGCGTTCTCCAACATATAGAGCGAACAACGGTCCAACGAGTGTTCCTCGAGGCCAAACGAATTCTAAAACCGGGTGGCAGGATTTTGGTTCAGCTGCCGAATGCCTATGGAGCATTAAGTATCGTCCAACAGCTAAGGCGCGGGTATCGAGAAGCAAAGGCCGACAGCTTCGAGATGCGCTATTGGTCACCGCGTCAAATCGCCGAATTATTTCGCCGAGTTGACTTTGCGCCTGTCCGGCTCCGTTCTGATGGATTCTTTTCGCAGAACCCGCAGTTGTCTGATCTATCGTTGCTATCAACGTTCGGAGGAATTGTAGTCCGGACTTCCGACACACTCGCCCGTTTAGCCAACGCGATGCCAGCACTTGCTCGTTTGTCCGATAGCCTTTGGGCGTCGTCACGAAAGCCCGATTGACGTGTTTCGCAAGGAACTCTGCGAACTTACCAAGAGTCAAAAGCGCGATGTTGCCGAAGCGAATGTCGCGACCCACGGCTGTAATGTAGACTCGAATGTCAATAACGACCCGATTGGATCGCCAGAAGAGCGTCAGGGAGATGCCACTCACTAGATTGACTTCCATTTTGAACGCCTTGGTACGCGACGTGCGATGGAGTTTTGCGTTTGGCGCCGATGTGGGTTCTCGTCTTCGCCTGAGCATGGACTTTGTGCTTTCGAGGTTTATTGGCCTGATGCCCAAGGCGCAGCGCAAGCGTATGCGGGAGGTGCGGCTGCGCGACGGCGCACAAATTCGGTATCGCTTGAACAAGGGCGATCTTCACAGCATCAGGGAAATATGGTTTGAGGACGACTACCGGCTTCCCTTTGCAAATTCGAGCGGAGTGCTTCTCGACTTGGGAGCAAACATAGGAATGGCCAGCGTTTGGCTGGTCAAGAAGTATTCGTTCCACCGGGTGATTGCGGTAGAGCCGGATCCGACAAATGCCGCTCTGGTACGCGACAACTTCGAGCTGAATGGAATTAATGGCCAAGTGTTGGAAGCCGCCGTCGGTCCAACGGAAGGAACGGCCCGGTTTGAGTTCAGCGACTGCTCCAATCTTGGAAGATTGTCAGAAAACGGTTCGCCGGTCCAAGTGATCAGCGTGGACACGATTCTCAAGAAGTTTGCGGTGAAGAGGTTTGCGTTAATCAAAATAGATATCGAAGGCGCCGAAAAGGACTTGTTCGATGGCCCGACAGAGTGGCTTGCACAGACGGATGCCATGATTATGGAGCTGCATTCCGTGGTTGATTGTTCGCGACTAACAAAAGTCGTGAGTTCCCAAGGATTCCGATATATACCAGCCCATTCGTTTGTCCCCGACAATTTGACTTGTTTTACGAGAACGCAGTAACAGCCGCGGTGCGGTGACGAAACCCAGCGCGGGCTCGGCGAAACTCACGCTAATACTAGGCGGTTCGCCTTGCAAGTTATGCTTGCCAGCACAGCTGGCTTCCCATTCCCAGCAACCTCGCAGTCAAAAATCGGAAATAAAGTCGCGGACTGCATTTTGGTCTTGACATGCGGACTTCTCCACTATATAACATCTGTGTTATATACGGTACGGGTTATGGAGAGGCATGCAACTCGATGCGACATTCGCGGCGCTGGCTGATCCCACTCGCCGGGCGATTCTAGCCCGGCTTGCTTCTGGGGAGGCGACCGTCATGGAGTTGGCCAAGCCGTTTGCCATCAGTCAGCCCGCGGTCTCGCGGCACCTGAAGGTGTTGGAACAAGCGGGCCTGATTTCGCGACGGCGGGATGCGCAAAGGCGCTTTTGCAAGGCGGAGACGAAAACGATCAACGCGGCTACGGAGTGGCTCGAAGGCTTTCGGCGAACCTTGGAGGCAAACTTCACGCGTTTGGATTCCCTGCTTGAAGAGATGAAGGGCAAGAACAGGAAAACTACACGAGGGAAGAAGACACCAAGGAGGATCACATGGAATGCTCGGGGAACCTGAAGATAGCTGCAGTGGGAGACCGCGAGATCGTAATGACGCGTGTTTTTGACGCTCCGCGGCACTTGGTGTACAGCGCGATGACCCAGCCGGAGTTGTTGAAGCGCTGGCTGCTTGGTCCGCCCGGTTGGTCCATGGTGACGTGCGAGGTTGACCTGAAGGTAGGAGGCAAGTTTCGCTACGTTTGGCGTGCCGCCGATGGAATGGAGATGGCCATGAGCGGCGTGTATCGGGAAATTGTGCCGAACCAACGCGTCGTCAATACGCAGAGATTCGATTTCGGGTGCGAGTCGCAATCCGGTGAACAAGTCGGTACGGACGTGCTTGTGGAAGAAGAGGGACGGACGACGTTGACGTGCACTTTGGTTTATCCCTCGAAGGAGGCGCGCGATGCGACGCTCGCTTCGGGGATGTCGAAGGGCGTCGCGGCAAATTACGACCGTTTGGCGGAGTTGCTGGCGACGTCGCAGACAGCGGCAGGTAATCGCTCAGTGCGAACTGCATGAAAGAGCGCTGCTCTGAGTCCAACTTGATAAATGGGCTCAATAAGCAGAGAAGAGTTTCCTCAGGGGCTAAAGCCGGGATTTCTTGGCTCTACATGTCGGAGCCAAAAGCTCCGACCCCAGAGCCGGCCTTTGTGAGATGGCTTTTCGTCGAGCTGTTCAGACTGGCCATCGGGCGGAAGGAATTGATAGATTGTGAGCCCATGGCGGTTCACATCGGATTGATCGGCGGCGGAAACATTTCGGAGACGCACGCGCGGGCGGCGCGCGAAATTCCGGGGGTTTCCATCGCGGCAGTTTATGGAACGAATCAGGACAAGGTTGCGCGCTTGAGCGGCGAGTACGGCGCGACTCCCTATGCAAACTTTCCGAAATTTCTGGAACATCGCCCGATGGACCTGGTGGCGATAGGGAGCCCGTCTGGGCTGCATGCCCAACAAGGGATTGCGGCGGCCGAAAAAGGCTTACACATTCTGACGGAAAAACCGCTGGACATCAGCACGGCCCACGCGGATGAATTGATTGACGCTTCGCAGAAAGCAGGCGTTAAGCTGGGCGTGTTCTTTCAGGACCGCTTCAAGACTGATTTGATACGGCTCAAGCAATGGGCTGACGCGGGAGTTTTGGGAAGGCTGATCCTGGTGGACGCGCGCGTGAAGTGGTTCCGGCCACCAAGCTATTACGGGGATTCGCGGTGGAGAGGGACGCTTCGTTGGGACGGGGGCGGGGCGCTGATCAATCAGGGCATTCATACGGTAGATTTGTTGCTCTGGGTTTGCGGCGACGTGTCGGCGGTGCAGGCGGTTCGCAAAACGGCATTGCACCGGATGGAAGTAGAAGACACGCTGGTGGCATTGCTGGAGTTCAAGAACGGAGCGATCGGAAGTTTGCAGGCGGCGACGTCCGCGTTTCCGGGATATCCGCGGAGAATGGAATTGACCGGGTCCGAGGGTACGGCGATCATCGAGCATGACCGCCTGGTCGCTGCAGACTTGCGCGTGGTTCCCAACGACTTTCAAAGCACTGGCGACGACAGGAACGCGAGCGCTTCGTCGGCAACGGTCAGCGATGTCAGGGGTCACCAAGCGGCGCTGACGGATTTTATTCATGCGATCGAAACGAACGGAACGCCGCGATGTTCGGGGGGCGAAGGGCGCAAGAGCCTGGCGCTTGTCGAAGCGATCTATAAGGCTTGCGCGTCGGGCGAGAGAGTTGAATTGAACGCAAATTGATGCGGATGGGGAGGACAAATTGCAGATCGAGGTATTCGAGGATAAACCAACACTAGGGCGGACGGCGGCTGAACATGCGGCGGAATTGCTGCGCGATTGTATTCGAAAGCAGGGTTCGGCACGGCTTGTGGCTGCCACCGGCGCATCGCAGTTCGAGTTTCTGGATGCGCTGACGAGTTCGGCCGGTATTGATTGGAATCGCGTGGAGGTTTTTCACCTGGATGAATATGTCGGGCTGCCGGTGACGCATCCTGCCAGTTTTCGGCGATACATACTCGAACGGCTGATCCGGAAAACCGGCATCACGCAATACCACCTGCTGGACGGCGAGAAGGATCCGCACGTGGTGGCCAAGGAAGTCGGGAAGGAACTGGCGGTAAAACCGGTGGATATTGTTTTCGCGGGGATCGGAGAGAACGGGCACCTTGCGTTCAATGATCCGCCGGCGGATTTTCAGACAGAGGAGCCGTACTTGGTGGTGGAGCTGGATGAAGCATGCCGGCAGCAACAAGTGGGAGAGGGCTGGTTCAAGACATTGGCGGAAGTACCGACGAAGGCGATTTCGATGTCCGTGCGGCAAATGCTGAAAGCGAAAGAGATCATCGTGATTGTGCCGGATGCGCGCAAGGCTCCGGCGGTGAAGGCGTGCCTGGAAGGCGAGCTAAGCCCGATGGCGCCGGCATCCGCGTTGCGGCAACATGCGAACGTAACGCTGTACCTCGACAAGAATTCCGCGTCATTGTTGAGCCGAAGAGTCGCTGGCGCAGATTAAGATGGGCGCCAAAGATTAATGCCTGCACCGGCGCAAACGTTCTCATCCAAGACACGGCCGATTCCGCACTTGAGATGGTGGATAGCGGGATTGCTGTTTGCCTCTACGGTCATTAATTATATTGACCGGCAGACTCTGGCGCTGCTCGCGCCTTTTCTGAGTGAAACTTATCATTGGACGCACGCTGACTATGCGAACTTGCTGATCAGCTTTCGCGTTGCGTATGCGATCGGCCAAACGGTATGCGGGCGGCTGATCGATCGCGTGGGGACGCGGCGGGGGCTTAGCCTATCCGTCTTTTGGTACTCGATTGTTTCGATGGCGGCGTCGTTGGTGCGAGGGTTCTACGGATTTGCCGTGATTCGGTTTTTGCTGGGAGCGGGCGAGTCCGCCAATTGGCCGGGAGCGACAAAAGCCGTATCCGAATGGTTCCCGAAACGTGAGCGGGGATTAGCGACGGCGTTCTTCGATAGTGGTTCGTCGATCGGCGGGGCTATTGCGCCGTTCCTGATTTTGCCCTTGTATTTTCACTGGGGCTGGAGGGTGGCATTTGTCGTTCCAGGCATTCTGGGATTTATCTGGTTGGTGGTCTGGCGACGAATGTATCACTTACCGGCAGAACACCCGCGGATCCGCGAAGCGGAGCGGCAAATGATCGTTGCGGAGACATCCGGCGCGGCGGGCGTAACGGAGCCGCGAGCCGGATGGGGCGCTCTGCTGAAATTGCCGCAGACCTGGGGAGCGATTGCGGCGAAGGCTTTAACGGATCCGGTGTGGTTTTTCATTGCCGATTGGTTCCCGCTTTATTTGGTGGCGAAGGGGATTCCGTTGAAAAGCGGATTAATCGCGATCTGGATTCCGTTTATCGCCGCAGACCTTGGCAATTTTTTTGGAGGAGCGGCTTCGGGATATCTGATCAAGCGGGGATGGTCGCTGGGAGCGGCGCGCAAAGCGCTGGTTGTGTTTGGGGGCATGGGGGTGACGCTTCTGATTCCGACGATTTTCACGATGAATCTGGCAGCGATTACGACGCTTTTCGCGCTGGCGACTTTTTGTTACGCAGCATTTTCCACGATTGCCAATGTGCTGCCGTCAGACCTTTTTACCGGTGGAGCGGTGGCGTCCGTAAGTGGATTGAGCGGCACAGGGGCGGGAATCGGCACGATCATTGCGTTTGAGTTGATTGGATATTTTTCCGATGCTACTCGAACGCTGCCGGGACATTCCTTCGACAAGATCATTGTTGTCGCGGGACTGGTACCGTTTGTGGGGATGCTGCTGGTATTGCTGCTGGTCCGCAACACCCGGGCGACGGAGCAAGGTTTGGTACGGCCGATCTGATATAACGGTCATACCGCGGGAGGATGGTCGAGAATTGTCTCCGTTTTTGAATCCCAATACATTTTCTTTCCGGACCAATAGGCTTGCGCAGCCATCATGCAAGCCACGGAATGGGAGAAGCCTTCGTGCACGGTGCAATGCGGTTGCTGGCGCGAGCGGAGGCACTCGAACCAGTTGGTCATGTGCCCGAGTGTAAGGTCATCAATACCCATAGGAGGAAGTTCCGATGAACCGGGAAGGAGGATGTTTTTCGTGGCCCTTTCGCGGTCGATGGCGGGATTGTCTTCGTGATTGCCCTTCTCCTGGACAAGTTGATAGCGGGGACTTCCCTCCCCTCCGACATTGACGAGCGTCGCGTTCTTGCCCATGTAGCGGGTGAAGCTGGGCGCGTCGTTGCCGAAACTGGTCGTATAGCTGACCAGAAAACCCTTGGGATATTCGAGCAAGGCCTGGAAGGTGTCGGGATTTTCGCGGCCGTCCGGCCAGGCAAAAATTCCGCCGTGGGCAACGACCGAGCGCGGGAAATTGTCGTTCATGAACCAATGGACGAGGTCAATGCCGTGACTCATCCACTGATCGGCAATGCCGCCAGAGAATTCCTTGTACAGGCGGAACTCGCAATAAACCTTGGGATCAAAGGGGCGGTAGGGCTTCGAGAGCAGCCACTTGCGCCAGTCGGTATCTTCCTCGCGGAGCAATTTTGTTTCTTCTCGGTCGCGCCACCGGGGGCCATGATAGTTCCAGACAATTTCGATCTTGCTGACTTCTCCGAGGACGCCGGTCTGCACTAGGTCGTGCGCCGCGGTCGGGTATGGTTCGCTGCGGTGTTGTGTGCCGACCTGGACGATTTTGTTATGGCGCAATGTCGCGTCGCGAGCCGCCTTGACGTCGGCAAGGACGTTGCCCATGGGCTTCTCGACGTAGCAATCCTTATCCGCTTCCACGACAAGTTTCAGGATTGGCGAATGGGAATGCTCCGGGGTAGAAATAATGATCGCGTCAATATCCTTTTGCTGGAGAGCTTCTTCGGGATAGGAGAAGGCACGTGGCGCGCGGCCGTAATATTTGCTGTTGGCGGCGACGGCTTTTTCGCGATTCAGTTTCCACAAGTCGCAGACGCCTATGATTTCGGCATTTTGGGTTTTGCTGAGCTGCGAGACTATAGCACTTAGGTCCTCACCGCGGCTGCCCGTACCGATGTGACAAAGGGAGATGCGATCATTAGAGCCGAGAATCCGCTCATAGGAGAGAGCTGTGGTTGCCAGAGTCGCGCCGCCCGCAGTCAGGGTCGCGGACTTGCTTAAGAATGTTCTCCGGCTGATTTCTTTTTGTGAATCGCTCATGGTGCCTCCCCTTTGTGGCGCTCTCACATCCCGACCAGCTTGGTGGCCGGTCACTGGCAAAGTTTAGCCGTTTTTCTGCTCGCCGGCGAGGATGAGGGACCACGAAAAATCGTTAACCGCGGAAGGCACAATCTTCGATGGAAGGTTTCGTCCTAGGAATGCGGATCGCCAGTTCCGGCCTTGGCGACGTCGCCGCCTCCGTCTTTGGCGATTTGCGCCAAGAGCCGCCTGGAGGCGACCGAACGAGGTTTCGCTAAGGTAATGTCCTCCTTTGAAGCGAATCCGTCGCGATGTTTGATCAGTAGCCAGGCGGTTTTCTTGTTCCCGCCGTAGCCTTTTGTGCGGACGAGCGCCCAGCTTCCGCGTAACTTTTTTCCGTTCAGCGTAAATTTCAAATCTCCCTTTCTGAGCGTTTCATCTACTCCGATGTCTCCTTCGGGAGACCAGGTGCCGCGGTCCCAGAGCATTACGGTTCCACCGCCGTACTCGCCTTCGGGAATGACGCCTTCGAAGGCTCCGTATTCGACTGGATGATCTTCGACTTGCATTGCCAGTCGCTTCACGGTGGGGTCGAGTGATGGCCCCTTCGGAATGGCCCAAGACAAGAGGACGCCGTTCCACTCAAGGCGAAAATCGTAGTGCAACTGCGTGGCGCGATGCTTCTGGATTACATAAAGGAGCGAATTTTTCCGCTTGGCTGCGGCCTTTCCTTTGGGCTCGGGAGAGACTGCGAAGTTGCGCTTCGTGCGGTATTTTTCTAGGGGCATTGGATTGTCCTCGGCACTTTTTCAGATTTGTTTAAGACGCGCAGATGCACCAGCGAGAGATTGACGGCTTGAGAAAAAGTCCGACCAGGGATCTTTTTTCCTGGCTCGGGCCTGAAAATTGCCGAGATTGAAGCTCGACGGGTCCAGCTTCGGCGAAACCTCCGACCACGCCAAAGGGGTGGAGACCGGAGCATGTGGCTTTCGACGGACGGAATAGGGCGTGACGACGGTCTGCATGAGGCCATTACGGAAGGGGTCAAGATAGACGCGATCGCCTCTCTGCGCGATCGAATGCTCGACGGTCAGTTCCTTTGGGTACTTCCTGGCCAAGCGAGCCGAGAATTCAACCGCAAACTTCAGCACCTCGTCGGCCGCGGGCCCGATGCGAAGCGGTACAAAAACATGCAAGCCGCGGCTGCCGGAGGTCTTTGGGTAGGAACGCAGGGCAACTTTATCGAGCGCCCCTCGGACCAGCAAGCCGGCCAAGGCGGCGTCGGCAAATTTGCCTGAACTCGGATCGAGGTCGAAGCAGATCCAGTCGGGCTTTGGAAACGGCTTGGCGCGAGTTCCGGTAACGTGTACAGGAATGCATCCGAGATTTACCAGGGCCAGTTGGGTGAAAAGCTTTCCGCCGAGCACGTAGTCCGTTGCTTTTCGTTTTCCCGTGGCGTTCTGAATCCGTTTGGTTGGTGTATCGCGCGGCAGGCTCTCGGGTTTCTGTTTCTGGTAAAAACACTGTCCGTTCATGCCGTCCGGGCAACGCTCCAGCGTCAACATGCGGTCGATAACGTACGGGCGCAGCAGAGTAAAAATATCGCGATAGAAGTTGGCCAAGTCTCCTTTGGTGTATTTCTCTTCGGGCCAAAAGATTTTGTCCGGGTTGGAAATTTCGCGGGCCGACTTTTCATGTTTTGCACGCATTTAAGCCTCCCGGCGGACTTCGCTTGCTTTTTTGTCGTCGCGCAGACCTAGGTAGAGAGGATGGCGCAACTTGCCGTCCTTGGTCCATTCGCTGAAGGAGACTTGGGCGACGAGTTTCGGTTTCAGAAAAGTGACGTCCCGTTCCTCCACGGGTTCGATGAATGGGGATTTTGGTTGGATCAGGGATCGAAACTTGAGGTGCAAGGCCTTCAGGGTTTCGACGTCAAAGCCGGTTCCAACTTTTCCCGCAAACTGCAATCCGTTTTTGCCGTACACGCCCAACAAGAGCGCACCGAAATCCACGCGAGAGCCTTTGGGTTTTGTGAAGCCTCCAATCAGGAATTCCTGCTCCTGATGGACCTTGACTTTCAGCCACTCTCTGGACCTGCGGCTTTCATACTGGGATTGCAGGTTTTTCGCGACTATACCTTCCAGGCCCCGCTGAGCAGCGATGCGAAAGGCCTTGAGGCCGTTCGCCGCAAGCTTTGCGGATACTCCGAGGATGCCTTCCGGCCGCACTACGGTTTCGACGACTTGTCTTCGGAGGGACAAAGGTTCTTTCCGCAGGTCTTTGCTGTTGCGGAAGAGGCAATCGAAAATCGCGTACTTCGGAGTTCCCTTCCCTTGCTGAAGGAGCTGAAAGCGCGAGATACGCTTGGCGTCAAATACAACGACTTCTCCGTCGAGCAGGAGGGTGTCTGCGTTCAACTTCTGGATGGCTTGGGCTATTTCGGGATAGCGGTCGCTGCGGTCGATGCCATTCCGCGAAAGCAAGGATATGCGCGTGCCTTCCTTGTAGGCAAGCATCCGGACCCCGTCATACTTTTCCTCGAATATCCAGTTTGGGCGGTCGAACGGTTCATCGACTAGGGTCGCCAGCATGGACGAAACCCTGAAGGGGATTTTTCCCAATGGTTCTCCTTTCAGTGCCGACGTTCAGGAGAGATGGTGCGGGACACCAGTGCCTTCGAGGCGGAGTCGCCCGCACGATACGGACCGAGGTTTGACTCTACAGCCGGTTGCGGTTTTTGTAATCGGGAATTCGCTCCGGCGGGATGCGCCAGACTGATAATTATCCATCGTCGGCCTCTCGGGAGGTTCCAAGAGCGTCCACCAATTCACTTTCGAGGTCCTGCCTTTCTTCGATAAGTTCGGCGACGGCTCTCCGGCGGAGAATTTGTCACCCAATATTCCGGTAAGATCCCCGGATGGAGTGGTCGTACGAGCTTTGGACGGCAACCCTTCGGGTTGTGCCGTTCTTTCGAGCGATTCGCCGGTTGAGCCGGGATGCAACGGTCGATTTGCCCGGCTTCTTTCCGCGAAGGGAATGCCTACGGCGGGCGCCGACTTACGCCGCCGCCACGGCTCGGGTTTCTTGGATGCTTTTTTCTGTTCTTTCTTGCGCGTTTGGTGTTCATGTGCGCTACTCCGGGAACATTCGGGTCTTATCCGGCGAGAGGCTTCGCTTTATTGAGGCCCTGCCGAGGGATCATTGAAACGCGCGGAGTTCGGGCTTTCTCTCCGCTAGATCGGGTATTCACCCGGGTTTTGACACCTAGATAGACTTCTGCAGAATAGAAAGAGATATGACTGAGCAGAAAAGCGGCAAGCGGATTCTGCTACGCGGGCAGGCGCCGGGCTTTACCTCGCGTGCCTTCGGAGGCGATCCGGCGGATCACCATCCTACTATCTACCTCTTGTCGCCGGCCAATGCGGCAGGGCGGCGAGCGGCGATGCTCCTCAATCCGCGCGCTACGTTTGATTTGGCTGAAAGACTGCGGACGACCGGGATCTCGCTTGGGGAAGCTTTCAGCTTTATGAGTTCGCTTTATTTCCGCGGGAAACTGACATATGCAGCCACTTTCCGGAAGGCGTCACCGGATATACCCGGCAGCCTGGTCATTACACCTTCGCGCGGCCTGTTGCGTCCGGAAACGACGGTGAAGCTTGCCGAGTTGACCGAGATCGTTGGCGAACGAATCGTCGCCGATAATCCCAAATACCGCGACCCGCTCGAACGGGACTTGCGCAAACTCTCGGAGAGTATCGGTCCGAGGTTTCGGGTGGTTCTGCTCGGAAGCATAGCCACGCGGAAATACATTCCGCCGTTGCTTCAGATCCTGGGGGAACGACTGGTGGTCCCTAGCGCCTTCGTTGGCATGGGGAACATGCAACGAGGCGCGTTATTGCTGCGGTGCGCCCGAGAAAGATGTGAGTTGGACTATATCCCCGTTGCGCTGGCGTTGGCGAAACGGAGTTGATGGCGTCACCCGGTTGTGCGCGAGTCTGACTCGTTCCGTTCCACTGGTTCTGGCGCTAGCATGCAGCGCTGCAGAATTTTCGCTCGGCTTCGACTAAACGCTGGGGCCGGTAGATTCCGGAATTCCAAGTCAGGGCCGCAAGAGGCGATCCAATTTCGCCATTTCGTTTCTCTCTACAGCGACGATCGTATAGACGGCGCTGCACGGGTTGCCTCAATCTTGGAAGATCAGGAGAACAACCATGCAACAGCCAGGGGTGAGCCGGCGCGACTTTATTGGCGGGCTGGCGATGCTGACAGCTTCCGGACAGACCCATGGTGGAGCCATGCTGCAATCTGCCAGCGGCTCCACGCAAGAAATGCCGTACCGCACCTTGGGGAAGACGGGTGAGAAGGTTTCCTGTATCGGGCTGGGAGGCTTTCACTTGGGCCAGTCGCACCTGGAGGAAGCGGACGCAATCAAACTGTTCCACGCGGCCATCGATCGCGGGATCAATTTTTCGGACAATTCCTGGGACTATAACGAAGGCGAAAGCGAACGCCGCGTAGGAAAGGCACTACAGGGCTATCGGCAGAAGGTTTTTGTAATGACGAAATTCGACGGGCGGACCAAGGGTTCCGCGCTGAAGCAGTTGGATGAATCGTTGCAACGCCTGCAAGTGGATCATGTGGATCTGTGGCAGTTTCACGAAAACATCCGGCTGGAAGATCCCGATCGCTTCTTCGCACCAGGCGGAGCAGTGGAGGCGATGGAGGAAGCGCGGCGCGCGGGCAAGGTTCGCTACATCGGATTTACGGGTCACAAGGATCCGAGCGTTCACCTTCGGATGCTGGAAATGGCCGACAAGCACCAGTTCCACTTCGACACGGCGCAGATGCCCATCAACGTGATGGATGCGCACTTTCGAAGCTTCGAGAAGCAGGTGGTGCCGGTCCTCCTTGAGAAACAGGTTGCGTTGCTTGGAATGAAATCCATGGGCGATAAAAATATTCTCACCAGTAAGACGGTCACTCCAATGGAATGTCTGCAATATGCCTTGAGCCGACCGCTATCCGTGGTGATCACGGGGATCGATAGCATGCAGATTCTCGATCAAGCGTTTCAAGCGGCGGCTACCTACAGCAAATTAGCGAGTGCGGATATTGCGGCCATGCTAGAAAAAACCGCTCCTGCAGCCGCCGATGGCAAGTACGAGCCATTCAAGACCACGCCCGCTTTCGACTCGACGGCGCGACATCCCGAGTGGCTGGGCTACAGCGAGAACGGCTAATCGTCAGACCAAAACAGCACTGGGCCTGACGCGCTACTTCCCTTCCATTTCTACAGCAAGCCATGTATATACAACGTGATTTTCGGTTGATTTAATTCAATCTTGTTTCAGAATGTAAAACCACGATGTAGAGCCGCAACTTAGGCACATTTGTTCTCGTTTGTTGGATAGAGTGAATGCACCTGCGTCAACTTAGCATCCTCATCGCCGATGACCATGAAGTGATCCGACGGGCCCTGCGGTCGTTGTTGCTATCCCGCCCGGAGTGGACGGTTTGCGGAGAAGCGGCGGACGGCAACGAGGCCGTCCGGATGACGCGAGACCAGAGGCCTGACCTGGTCTTGATGGACATTTCGATGCCGGAAATGAATGGCGTCCAGGCAACGAAAACGATCCGGCGGGAATTTCCCGAGACGCGCGTCCTCATCATCAGCCAGAACGATCCGGAAGTTACTAAAAAACAGGCGCAAGAGGCGGGAGCCTCGGGTTATGTAGCGAAAGCCGATCTTTCGCGAAGCCTTCTTGGCGCGATCGAGAAGGTCACAAAAAATGGAAACGGTTCGGCCAGGAGCGATCGCGACGCGCCGGCCGGAATTCCGGAGACACAGGACCGTCTTCCGTGGCTGGCGGGGGGCGGAGAGATGGGTGCTCTCATGCGTACGCGGGACTGGTCCGACAACCCGCTAGGAGCGCCGGAAAACTGGCCGGAAAGTTTGCAATTGAGCGCCAGCATCTGTGTCAGTTCGCGGTTCGATCTCATCGTCTGGTGGGGACCCGACCTGATCATGCTGTACAACGATTCCTACCGCCGCACTCTTGGTGGGAAGCATCCCATTGCGCTGGGCCGGCCTGGACGCGAGGTCTATCCGGAAATTTGGGATGTGATAGGTCCAATGCTTGAGCAAGTGCTGCAGACGGGCGAAGCCACTTTATCGCTGGATTTGCTGCTGCTACTGGAGCGCAACGGCTACCCAGAGGAAACCTACCACACTTTTTCGTACACACCGATTCGGGACCGCCAAGGCACGATCGTAGGTGTAATAACTCCGGTCACCGAAACAACCGAGCAGGTCATTAGCAGTCGCCGACTTCTGACACTGCGCGACCTTGCGGCGCGAAGCGTCGACGCGAAGAACGAGAACGAATCGTGGAAGTTTGCCGCGCACGCGCTGAGTACCAACCCTTACGATTTCTCCTGCGCGGTTCTATACAGGGTAGACGATCACGCCACGACGGCGATCGCCATGGCGCGCGTCGGAGTTTGCTCCGATGATCCATTCTTCTTGAATGAAATTGAACTGGATGGCGCGTCCGGTACCACGCTAGCTCCGACGCTTGCCAAGGCCATCAATACGGGACTGCCGGTTGAGTTGAATGAGAAAAGCGGGCTGCAATTGTCCTTGCCCGGAGGATTCTGGGGAGCGAGCCCATCCGAATTGATTGTGCTGCCCATCGCCCAGGCGGGACAGGAGAAGGCCATTGGCGCATTGGTAGTAGGCGCGAACTGCCACAAGAAACTTGACGATGATTATCGCGGATTCTTGTCTCTGGTGAGCGGCCAAATCGCAAAGAGCATCGCGGACACGCGATTGCTGGATCTCGAACGGCGGCGGGCCGAAGCTCTGGCGCATTCAAACGCGCGACGGCGCGAAGCCGAAGAGCGGCTCAATCTGGCGCTGGAGGTCGGCAGAATTGGTACTTGGGACATCGAGCTCGCCACAAACGTAATGTTCTGGTCGCCGGGCGAATACGAATTATTTGGTTACAGGCCCCAGGAATGCACTCCATCCTGGGAGATGTGGAAACGCCGCATCCATCCGGAAGATTTACCTCACGTTTTGGAACAGTGGGAGGCCGCGAAAAAGGAACATCGCGATCTTCGCATAGAATGCCGTGTGTGCTTACCCGGCGGCATTTCACGATGGATCGAAGGAAAAGCGCGCTTCTTTTACGACTCGGTGGGCCGTCCTTATCGCGCGATCGGAGCCTCGCGCGATATCACCGAGCGAAAGAAAACTGAGGAAAGCCTGCGGACGGGCCGTGAGCGGTTGTTGCAAGAGGTCAAAGGACAGCGAGTAGCGCTGGAGCGGACCGCGGAAAAGGTGGCGACACAGGCCGAGCTTCTCGATTTGGCCAACGATGCCGCGTTTATCAGCGACCTGGAAAACAGAATTACATACTGGAATCACGGCGCGGAGCGATTGTACGGCTGGAAGAAAGAGGAAGCCATCGGCAGGAATGCCTCCGAGTTATTGCAAACCGAGTTCCCTGTTTCCTACCAGGATGTGCTCTCCGCGCTGACCAGTAAAGGCGTATGGGAAGGTGAACTCCGGCAAACCACTCGCTACGGACATCGGATGTCGGTGGCGAGCAGGTGGACGTATCGCCGGGATCCCGAGGGGATTCCGGTGGGTTGGCTGGAAATCAACTCGGACCTAACGTTGCAAAAGAAGGCGCAGGAAGCCGCGCGCCGATTGAGCGCCCGCATCCTGCAGGTGCAAGACCTTGAGCGTCGCAAGCTGGCGCGCGAATTACACGACAGTCTGGGGCAGTACTTAGCGAGCCTGAAAGTCAACATTCGCTCTTCGTTACGGAATATCGACGCGGTTCATCCCCGCAAGCTTCTGACCGAGTGCGTCGAAATTCTTGACCGGTGCCTGACAGAGACGAGGACGATTTCCTACCTGCTTCATCCGCCGTTGCTTGATGAGACAGGCCTGGCATCCGCGATACGTTGGTATGTGGAAGGATTTTCGCAGCGCAGCGGCATCAGCGTTTCTTTGCAGTTGCCAGACACGATCCCGCGTTTTTCGGACGAGATTGAGACCACGGTGTTCCGGATTTTGCAGGAAAGCCTGACAAACGCGCATCGCCATGCGAAGACCGAGCGGGCACAGATCAGCGTCGAACTGAGGCCTTTTACGATAGCCCTGACCGTCCGAGACTATGGCTGCGGCATCGCAGCGGACCGGCTTCGATCGTTTCTGGAGCGCAACGAAGGGATGGGAGTAGGCTTGGGCGGGATGCGAGAGCGGGTGAGAGAACTAGGCGGCACGCTCACGGTCACATCCGGCGAAGACAATCTCGGAACGATTGTTTCCGTAGAGATTCCGGTCGTAGCGCGGGAAGCGGACAATCTCGGGGCTGGCGAAAGCGTTCGCGCACAAGGCGCTTCCTAACGTCCGATTGTGAATAGCTGGCCGAATGCCGACACGTCGCGCTGAGACCTCACGCCGGTCGGACCTGATGCGCTAGGACCTCGTCCGGCGTCTCAGCGTTCTCGTTGGCAAGTCTCGCGACGAATTCGCAGAGAGGACAGTCCCGGACATGTTTTTGCAACACCGCGTAGGATTTTGCGAAGTCAGCCTGGAGGCGGACTAATTCGCCGCCCAGTGCCCTGCCTCGCAGACCTATCTGCCAAGCTTCTTCTCGACGCTTGGTCCACTTCTCCAACGCGTTTTGGCATCGCCGCAGCAATGCTTCGTATTCGTCGCAGAACGAGGTCTTGAATAGGGGCCTTTCATCTTCCGTATGTGTTTGCATTTCGCTCCTGTACTTGAATCCCTGTAGCGCCCTGAAAGCGAGCCGAGTCGAACATGACAGCACGGCCCGATGGTCCCAATGGTAAAGGAGCAAACAGCGAGCCAATCCGAAAGACCGTAAACCTAGCTATTCGTTTGATGTTGTGGCTCACCCCGGCAAACAAGCACCGAACTTTGTACCAGGTGACAGCAAAATTTTCTGCGTCGTTGGCCCCAGCTCCCAGAAATTCCCATGGCGTTCTCAGGTAAATCCAGCACAGAAGCTGAAATCAGATTCCGCGCGTGGCTAGATACAGTGAAACTCGTAGGTTATTGAGATGGAAGGCGCTTGGACTACCGCCAACGCAAAGAAACACTGTTACGGAAAATCAGCGCCGGCGAGCAAGTGACATTTCCGCGGACCCACACAAGGGGAGGTTTTACGATTTTTTGCGCGGGACCTTCGCGCCCTTCTTGCGGGCTTCCGAGAGTCCTATAGCGATCGCCTGTTTCCTGCTTTTTACCGGGCCGGCTTTACCGCCTTTGCCAGAGCGTAGTGTTCCCTGTTTGCGGCGCCGCATCGCACTGCGAACGGATTTGCCTGCCCCTTTTCCGTAGCTTGCCATCGTTCTGTCCTCCCTCGTTTCTTCTTTGCCGGTGGCTACCTCCGGCTCGCTACTTTCCAAGCTTCTTCCCGGCCAGGTTCGCAATCGCCAAGCGCATTAACGAAAAACCTTCCAGGTCCTTGGTGGTGCTTTCAATCAACGTCATTTCATCAGGCATGAAGCCAAGTTAGAACCGTTTTGCGCCGTAGGAAATCGGAGTATCGCTTGAGAAAGCGATGACGAAAACGGTAGCCGCGGTATCTAAGCAGTCCGGCGGAGCCTTTTTGAGGTTTTTCCCGCAGCAGGCTTGGCCGCCAGGCTGTTTTTCAATGCGGACATCAAATCGATAACCGGCGCCATCCGCTTGGTTTCCTCCGGCTTTGGGGGGGCATGGCCCTTTACTTTGCTTTCGATGAGTTGTTTCACGCGGCGCTGGTACTCGTCACGAAATTCCTGCGGATGAAAAGGTTTCACGAGGGTTTTGGCAAACTGCTCGGCCAGCGCGATTTCCTGCTTCTTTAAGGTTTTCAGATCCGTCGGCTCGTAACCTTTAGCGGTGTGAATTTCGTGTGGATAGTAGATGGTGTGAAGTGCGAGTCCCCTCTGGTAAGGGCGGATGACGACGGTACGCTCGCGCTGGTGCAGGGTCATTTGTGCGATCGCGGCGTATCCGAAGTTTTCGAGCGTCTTCAAGAGTAAGGCGCAGGCCTTTTTCCCACCCTCTTCGGGAACGGCAAGGTAAGAGGTCTCGAAGAAGACGGGATCCACCTCCGAAAGCTTTACGAATTGAAGTATCTCCATTTGCTTTGAGGATTTTGGCTGGATTCTCTTAAGCTCTTCCGGCTCGACGAGAACATATTTGTCTTTGTCCGTTTCGTAGCCGAGTGCAAGTTCGTCACGCGAGACGACGCGTTTGTCGTAAGGGCAATACAACTGATGGTGAATGCGAGTGCCGCATTCGCGGTGAATTTCATGGAAGCGGGTGTGCTCGCTTCGGGCAGCGGCAAACAACCGGATAGGTATGGAGATAAGGCCGAAGGTGATATGCCCCTTCCACACTGTCGACGGCATGAAGTCCTCCTGGCAAATTCGATGCGCAAACGATAGGGCTAAATCAATGTGAGCGCAATACAGCGAGAGGACTACCGCAGGATTGTCGTACATGAGGTGATAAACGAAGAGCCAGTCCCCCAACAAGTGTCGACCAGGAACCTCGTCTACGGAGGTTCCTTGATTGACTCCAGTCCGCCTTCCTCCAAGAATCGGCGGAGGAGGAGCAAATGATCAAAAAGGTGAAAGACGGTTACAAGGTGTTGTCGGAAAAGGGGAAAAACCTCGGAGGGCCATATAAAACCAAAGCAGAAGCCGAAAAACGACTACGCCAGGTTGAATTCTTCAAGCACAACAAGTAGGCCGGACCGCGTGACACTGAGAAAAGGACGTTTGATGGTTCGCGACCAAGAAAAACCAAAGGGGCCGCGCCGCCCGGCAGACCGCCCGGAAACGAAGTGCGGAAGTGAGTCACATAGCGGACCTTCCGCCAACGGACAATTTACGAAGACATCCCCCGACGAAGTCTACGGAGACACGGAGATACCACGGCGTGGGCGAGCACTGGATAAGATGAAAAGCGATTGGCGTTAGAAATCAGCCCTGGCGATGGCTAGTTCCTGAGCACCGGACGAAATCAATTTCTGAACGGAAAGTTGGGTTTTCACGGCGGGGCGGATTCTCGGCGCACCGGTGACGGGAGCGGCCACTGTTTCGAGCAAAGGTCAGGGCCGCCAGCGCCTCCCGGGGTTCGAATCACAACGTACTTCGGAATGGCCGGGGAGATACATCCAGATTGCTGCAAAATCGCCGGCCGCGCGCCCGTCTGCTTGTTTGTCCCTACGATTCCGGTGAATGACATCCTTGACGAAAATAGGCGAATCGCTTGATACCTCTTTTTTGAATGTTGCGTTAGCTTGGAAGTCGCATCGGTCAAACAGCAAGACCCAAGAAGGAGGTCTCTATCCATGGTCTTCGAAAGTGGTTCGACTGCAGATCCTCATTTACGTCCCGAATCTGTTGGACAAGGTCCGTTAGAACCCGCCGCACCACCACCTATAGTTCCGATGAAGCTGCCTTCCGCCGATTCGCGTTTGCCCGTCGGGGAACCGGATCCGGCGTTCCCACCGTTTCCGGGATATCGCCAGTTCCCTGACGAAGAAATCACCAGACAGATGTAGCTTTTGTGCTGATCAGACCTGTTTCTAACATTTCCTAGTTCCCTTCCTACAGCGCGGACTTGATTGTTCTTTAGCGCGTTTCGAATTCGAATGAGCGTGGAGGTCAATAGCCCGCCTTTTGGGAATGCGTTTTGCAGCGCGCACCCTTCAGAGGCACGCGATTTTGCGGGCGCAGATAAAAATGCTAACCATACTGCTGGTGATTTTGCTTTTGATGGCTTTGGGCGCGCTTCCGACTTGGCCGTACAGCCGAGGTTGGGGCTACTATCCGAGCAGTGGACTCGGCATCGTGGTTGTGATCCTGCTGATTTTGCTCTTGCTCGGACGGATCTGAGGACCCGGAGGCGGTTGCGGCTCGCTTTGGCTTCTTACTGCCCGCGCCTCGGAGGGCACGGGCTAAGAAGCATTCGGTGTCATCGAAACGTCAAGCGGTTCGCCGTTCATTTCAGACCTTAGAATCCTACATTCGAAAGCTTCAAGTGGATTCATTCCTGGCAAAACGCGGAAAGACCGAGACTGAGAAGCAGGAACGCGACAATCAGTCCACACGTCCGAAGAGTGAAACCGGCCATCCAGAGTGGCATGACGCGACCGAATAGCCGTGCCAGCGAAGCCCGAACCGCTATATGAGCGTCCAGCGGCTGCAGCTTCAGAACAGGATGTGCGAACGCGGCTACGCTTAGCTCACTGCCACACATGAGACCGAGTTCCAACACCGCGAGAATCTGAAGGTAAACAAGCTAGCCTCCTTGGCTGCTCATTAGACGATTGTCGTTGGCGAAAGTTAACCCGCGCGATGTCAACGCGCGATTGACAGAAAGCGGCACAAGCCCTACGATCCGCGGTGAGTTCCCGCGATGAATCGAAGAAACGCGCTGCGAGCGTTAGCCGGAGTTATTTCGAGCACAAAATTATCGGGAATACTTGCGTGCCGGCCAGCGCTTGCCCGCTTCCCGCAGGAGCCATTCCAACCGACTCACGAATCTCTGGCGACCTATCAGGTGCCACAGTGGTTTCTTGATGCGAAATTCGGAATCTGGGCGCACTGGGGACCGCAGTCCGCCGCTGAGGATGGCGACTGGTACGCGCGCAACATGTACATCCAAGCCTCGGATCAGTATAACTACCACGTCCGGCATTACGGGCATCCTTCCAAGTGTGGATTCAAGGACATCATCCCGACGTGGAAAGCGATGGCGTTCGATCCCGATCATCTTGTAGGACTTTATAAAAAAGCCGGCGCCAAGTATTTTGTGAGCATGGGAGTGCATCACGACAATTTCGACCTCTGGAATTCGAAGCACACGCGATGGAACTCCGTGAACATGGGACCGAAACGCGACGTCGTCGCCGAATTCCGGAAGGCTGCACAAAAACATGGTTTGCGGTTTGGCGTGAGCGATCATCTTTGGATCTCTTACAAATGGTTTGCCGTGAGCCATATGTCGGATGCGAAAGGGCCGCTCGCGGAAGTACCTTATGACGGCACAGAGCCGCAAAATGCGGACCTGTATCACTCTTATTCCGATCCGGCATTAATCACTCAGAAATTCGAATGGAACGAGGACGGCATTTCGCAATCGTGGAAAGAGGAATGGTTTCGGCGCATCAGCGACCTAGTGGAGCAGGCGCAGCCGGACTATCTTTACAGCGACGGCCAACTGCCGTTTGGAGAGTTAGGCCTGCGGATGGCGGCGAAGCTTTATAACCTCAGCGCGCAAAGGAATGGAGGACGCACGGAGGCGGTGTATCTGAGCAAACGCGCCGAAGATTGCGCTATAGGGACCTGCGTTCTGGATCACGAGCGCGGCGTGCTGGATGAGATTTCCGCCAACCCGTGGCAAACCGACACGTGCATTGGGAATTGGCATTACGCCCGTGGGATTCGATACAAATCGCCGAAGTTCATCGTTGATATGCTCGTCGATGTTGTGAGCCGCAACGGCAACCTGATGCTTAATTTTCCGCTGCCTAACAGCGGAATGCTGGATGACCGCGAGTTACGGATTCTGGCGGAAATCACGGACTGGATGAACGTGAACGGCAAGGCGATTTATGCCACGCGGCCGTGGAAAATCCTTGGATCCGGACCGAGCACCGAAAAACCGAAAACGCCCGGCGCGAAAACCAATTTCAACGAAAAAGATCGCAAGGACCTGAGTTCCGAGGATATTCGATTTACCGTTAAAGGAGATACGTTGTTTGTTTTCGTGATGGGCCTTCCGGAAAAGGAGGCAATCGTGCCGCCCTTGGCGGCGACCGGAAAATTTGCGGTCGGAACAATTGTGAGCGTCGAATTGCTTGGGTACCCGGGGAAGCTTGTGTGGCGGCAAGATGCGTCGGGGCTGACCATCCAGTTGCCTGAAAGCAAGCCTTGCAAATACGCGTTGGCGTTCCGGGTGCGCGGAGCAATCTGACCAGTAGGTCAGTTGGCGGTGGCCCTGTCGCGGTAATATTTTTGCAGCACAAAAAACGCCTGCTTCTTTTGCCCGTTATTGGAAATGAGCCCTTTCCGGTTGTAAATAATCTTGGACGCCCGGCAGTTGCCGTCGCGGGGAGCGATAGTCCATCACTGGGAAAAGGCCTTGCCGCCGCGAACCGGCCTTCCTCGTGCATAGTGATTCCGCGAAGGAAGACTGGCTAGCCGTTGAGTGGTTCTGTTGCCGGTCGAAAACGGAGAGTGCCAGCAGCGCGATGATCAAGAAAACGAATCCACATTTGGCCATAGATTGGTCGCTCAAAAGAGACCGAACGGAAAATAATTGACAAGCTTACGGGCCGGTGCGAGAGTCGCGTGAGGTCGATTGGAGCCGATACTGTAAACGTTTACGGAGTTCCCTAGGTGATACGCCTTTACTCTCGACTTTCTCTCTATCTGTTAGCCTCGCTTCTTTGTTTCTTCTGTTCTACACCTATCTTCGCGCAATGGCTTCCGCTCAATCCCGTCAAGTCGGTGGAACGCCAAGCCGACGGCGCGTTATTTGTCCTGGAGAGCGGCTTCCTGCGCTTCCAGATTCGCTCGGACTCGATTATCCACATTACCTACTCATTGGAACGTGTTATTCCCAAGCGGACCGACTTCCTGGTTGTGAAAGACACCTGGCCTAGGGTGGGGTTTACGCTTCGCTCGGACGACGCGAAGGTCGTCACGCTTAGCACATCCGCACTGAAGATTGAAGTGACGCGCGCCGACAGCTCGTTGGTTTTCTACAATTCCGAGGGAAGCAGGTTAACACAGGAGAACGCGCGCACATTAACTCCCGCTGAAGTGAACGGCGAGAAGACTTTTCATTCGGAGCGGTTTGTAAACATGTGGGACACGCAGGAGGCATTCTACGGGCTGGGGCAGCACCAGGCCGGAGTGATGAACTACCGCGGCGAGTCCGTGGATATTTCTCAGGACAACACGAATATTTCCGTGCCGATGCTGCTGTCCAGCCGCGGGTACGGCATTTTTTGGAATAACGGATCGCGAAGCCGATTCAACAATCGTTTTGTGCACGCATTCTATATCAGCTCCGAAGTTGCAGATTCGATTGACTACTACTTCATGTACGGCCCGGAATTCGACAAGATCATCGCCGATTACCGCGAACTGACGGGCGAGGCGCCGCTGTTTGGAAAGTGGGCCTACGGCTACTGGCAATCGAAGAATCGGTACGATTCGCAGCAGGAACTTGAAGCCATCGCGCAGAAATACCGCGAGTTGCACATTCCGGTGGATAACATCGTGCAGGATTGGTTCTGGTGGAACATCATGGGCGATCCGGTGTTCAACAAGAACTATCCTGATCCGAGAGGAATGATCGAGGCGCTTCACAAGAATCATATCCACTTGATGATTTCCGTGTGGCCCTACTTTCGGCCCGGCTCACCTGTTTACGAGGACATGGACAAACGCGGATTCTTCATCGCTAAAACAAAAGTCAGCGGGTTTCATCCCGCCGGCATGGCGTTGTACGACGCGTTCAATCCGGAAGCGCGTAAATATTATTGGAACTTGATGGACAAGGCGCTGTTCAAGATCGGGGTGGATGCGTGGTGGCTGGACACGACCGAACCCGAGACTGAAGGACTGGAGACGAATCTTCTGGTTACACATAACGTGGCGCTCGGAAATGGAGCGCGGTACGCAAACGAATTTCCGTTGCTTACGACGACAGCCGTTTATCAGGGCCAGCGCGCCGCTTCCGAGCAGAAGCGTGTATTTATTCTTTCGCGATCTGGATACGCCGGGATTCAGCGAAATTCGGCGGCCGTGTGGTCCGGCGATGTGGATCCGAATTGGGACACATTTCGGCGTCAGATCCCCGCGGGGTTGAATCTGTCGGTGTCCGGAATTCCTTATTGGACGACGGACATTGGTGGCTTTGTCTCCGCCAATCCAGATGATCCGGCCTACCGCGAGCTCTATATTCGCTGGTTTCAATTTGGCGCGTTTTGTCCGGTTTTTCGCGCGCACGGCACGCGGACTACCAATCAGAATGAGATTTGGTCCTACGGTCCCGAAGCGCAGAAAATTCTTACTGCCTATGACCAATTGCGTTATCGCTTGATGCCCTACATTTATTCTGTGGCTTGGCAGGTCACGAATGCGGGGTATACGTTCATGCGGCCGCTGGTGATGGATTTCCGCAATGATACGTACGCGCAGAATATTCCTGATCAATTCCTGTTGGGTCCCGCGATTCTGGTGAATCCCGTTACCGAGCCGGGCGCCACCTCGCGGCATCTCTATCTTCCACAAGCAATGTGGTATGACTTCTGGACGGGCACTACGATGCAAGGGGGCCGCGCGATTGATGCGCCCGCACCGATCGATCGCATTCCTCTGTTCATTCGCGCCGGATCCATTTTGCCGATCGGGCCGGATATTGCGTACGCGACCGAAAAGGCCGCCGATCCAATAGAGATTCGGGTCTATCGAGGCACAAACGGAAGCTTCACTCTTTACGAAGACGAAAACGATTCGTACGCCTATGAAAAGGGAGCACACGCGACGATTCCGTTTTCCTGGGACGAGGTTTCTCATACGCTTACCATCGGCGAGCGTGCCGGGGAATTTCCAGGTATGCTTCGAACCCGCACGTTTCATATCGTGTTTGTAAGCGAAAACCACGGCGTCGGCGGCGGGCTCAGTGACCAGCCGGATACGGTGATTTCGTACAGCGGTAGCAAGCTGACTGTCGTTCCATAAGCTTTTGCGACAAAACTGCGCAGGTTGGAGGCCTCTGTGAATCTCATCGGATCGCGCCGCGTTCTGACGATTCTCCCGGCGCTCCTATTGCTCGCCGTTTACCCGGGACTCTTTGCCCAGTCGACTGAAACCGATGCGATTCCCACACAGCTTTCCGGCCGTAATGCGCTGCTGATGGGTACGGATTGGTATCCGGAACAATGGCCACAGGAGCGCTGGGAGAAAGACCTCAGCATGATGGAAGCGGCGCAACTGGATGTGGTGCGCATCGCGGAGTTTGCTTGGAGCCGCATGGAACCGGCCGAAGGGAAATACGACTTTGACTGGCTGGAACGCGTCATTCGGCTTGCGGAAAAGCATCACATTGCGATCGTTCTCGGAACGCCGACGGCAGCCCCGCCCGCGTGGCTTACGCACAAATACCCGGAAACACTGCGGGTCGAGGAGGACGGGCAGCGGGTCACACACGGGAATCGGGCGCACGGTTCGGTCACTTCACCAAAGTACCTTGAGCTTTGCCGAAACATCGCCGAGGAAATGGGCAAACGCTTTGGCCGCGACGCCAATGTGGTCGGCTGGCAAATCGACAACGAGTATGGCTACGGACAGATGTCTTACAACGAGGAGGGACGCCGGGAGTTTCAGGATTGGCTGAAAGAAAAATACAAGACCATCGATTCTGTAAACGAGGACTGGGCCACGGCTTATTGGAGCCAGACTTACGACAATTGGAGTGAAATTCCAATTCCGGTTGGAGAGCACAACCCTGGGCTGATGCTGGATTGGAAGCGTTTCGTAACGTATGCGTGGGCGCGCTACCAGCAGAATCAGATCGATGCGCTGCGCGCGAACATCGATTCGCGGCAATTCATCACCGGGAACTTCATGGGTTATGATTTCGACGCCTTCGACCATTTCGTGGTGACGAAACCGCTGACGTTCGTCGCGTGGGACGACTACGTTGGAAGCGGCCACCTCGATCCGCGTGGCAATGGGATTAACCACGATCTGATGCGAGGGCTGAAGCGCGAGAATATTTGGATCATCGAAACACAGCCCGGGAACGTCAATTGGTCAAAGTTGAACAACTCGCTGGACAAGGGAGAGGTACGCGCGATGGCGTGGCACGCCATCGGGCACGGTGCAGACGAAGTGGGCTATTGGCAATGGCGCAGCGCGATGAATGGCCAAGAGGAGATACACGGCACATTGCTTGGTCCCGATGGAGAGCCGGTGCCGCTGCTAACGGAGGTATCGCAGACCGCAAAGGAGTTTTCCGATGTACAGGCCGCCTTTCGCGGCACGCGCGTCATTTCCGAAGTGGCTATGCTGAGCGACTACGAGAGTCGCTGGGCCATCGATTGGCAGAAGCACACGGAAAAGTACGACCAGTTCGCGATTCTGAGGAGTCATTATGCGGCGCTGCGAAGAATTTCCCAATCAATTGATATCGTCAGCCCCGACGTTTCGTTGGACCAGTACAAACTCGTGGTCGCGCCGGATTTGTATCTTATTCCCAAGGGACGAGCCGCGCACCTGGCCGACTATGTGAAAAACGGCGGTCACCTGGTGCTTGGTCCGCGGTCCGGGATGAAAGATGAATACAATGCGCTGCTCCCGATTCGCCAGCCCGGCTATCTTGCCGATGCGCTTGGAGGACATGTGGAACAGTTCTACGCGTTGGAGAAAAATGTGCCAGCCAGCGGATCGCTCGGGAACGGCGATGCCATCGTTTGGGCGGAGTTGCTCAAGACCACATCTTCCGATTCGGAGGTTCTGCTGCGTTACGGAGCTAGCAACGGGTGGCTCGATGGGCAGCCTTGCGTAATCACCCGGCGCTTCGGCAAAGGAAGAATTACATATATCGGAGCGGTTTTGGACGATAAGCTGGTGGACGGCGCGGCTCAGTGGATGGCCAAGACCAGCGAGATCACGCCCGCATTCGGGCCGCTTCCTGATGGAATTGAAGCGAGCCGGCGCGTCGGGCCGGACGGTTCGGTTTTCGTGTTGATCAATTTCGCTGCGCAGGAGGAGCGCGTCGCTCTGCCGCATGCGATGAAATCGCTTCTCGAGCAGCACGATGTTTCACAAGTCGATCTGCCCCGCTATGGAGTGGTGATTTTGCAGGACTTGAAGAAGCGCTGAGAAGCACATCGGAATGTACAGACTTTGCCGGATTGTTCCGAGGAGCGCTCCTTGTCGGGCTGTTGGAAGCCTGTTGCAAAGAGAAAATGATGGCCGGTGCAAAGCAACCCGCGCAGCTCGTAGAAATATCAAGAACGCAGCGACAGCGGTTAGAAGGAAGCGCACCATAGCTGATTTGCCGAAGCCGACTCGGGCCGCGCTTGGGAAACAGGCAGCTAAAGTGAGGAACAGTCGAGACGTTTTCATGATTTGAACCAAACTAAGGTGGTTGGCTACGGTTTCGAATTCACTGCGAACGCGATGCTGCATTGCCGGCGGAGGACCCGCCGGAATGGTGCTGGGCTACTTGTTGGCCCGGGCAGGCGTCAACGTTATCGTTGTCGAGAAACACTCCGATTTTCTGCGCGATTTTCGCGGAGATACGGTTCACCCCTCAACGCTGGAAATCATGTACGAACTGGGGCTTCTGGATTCTTTTCTCAAACGGCCCCATCAAGTCGTCAAGGAGCTTTTCGCGATCGTCAACGGGCACAGCGTGCAAATGGCGGAGTTCACGCATTTGCCGACGCACTGCAAATACACTGCGCTGATGCCACAGTGGGATTTTCTGAATTTCCTGTCGCATGAGGCGACAAAGTTTCCCAATTTTCAATTGCAAATGGAGACGCGGGCTGTTCGCTTGATTGAAGAGAATGGCCGAACTACGGGTATCGGGGTCGAAGCTACGAACGGCTTACGGGAAATCTACGCAGACCTGGTGGTTGCTGCCGATGGGCGCCACTCTGACCTCCGTCAAGCGGCGAAGCTGGCGGTTTTTGATGTGCAGGCGCCGATCGACGTGCTCTGGATGCGAATTTCCAGGCGGCTCGACGATCCGGAGGCCACCGGCGGACGATTTCAAGGCGGACTGCTTCTTGTGATGATCAATCGCGGCGATTACTGGCAGTGCGCCTATGTTTTTCCGAAAGGGTCGTATGATCGCGTGCGGGCGGAGGGCCTAGCGCAATTTCAAAGACGGGTTTTGGCGCTAGCGCCTTTCTTACAGCACCGCATCGGCGAGCTGGACGATTGGGAGAAAATCAAGCTGCTGACTGTCCAGGTGAACCGATTGCACGAGTGGGCGCGGCCCGGGCTGCTTTTCATTGGAGACGCAGCGCATGCGATGTCGCCGGTCGGTGGAGTCGGCATCAATCTCGCCGTGCAAGACGCCGTAGCCGCCGCCAATCTTCTGGTCCGGCCACTAGGGACTGGAGCGCCTAATCTGGAGCAGTTGCGAGCCATTCAGAAACGCAGAGAGTGGCCGACAAAAATGACGCAGGCGGTGCAAGTTTTCATCCAGAACAGAATCCTGGCGCGTTCCCTGGCTTCGACAAACCAGAGTTATGACTTGCCGTTTTTGTTTAAGGCTATTCGGCATATGACGATCCTTCAACGGTTGCCAGCGCGTATGTTTGGCCTGGGCTTCCGGCCAGAGCATGTCGATCCGCTCATCGCACGCCGCCCAAACAGACCGATCAGTTAGATTTTCTTTTCTCCTTTTTCTTGGCTTCTTTCTTTTCAGTCGCTCGCAGTTCATGGAGGTAGTCATCCAGGTGGTCGAAACTTTCGACCCAGAATTGGCGATACTCTTCTACCCAGTCGGCAACTTCTTTCAAAGGGCCAGCGTGAAGCTGGCAGGGCCTCCACTGTGTAGAACGTCCGCGGGTGATCAGCTTCGCGTGCTCCAGAACTTTAAGGTGTTTGGAGACGGCAGGAAGACTCATGTCAAAAGGCTCGGCGAGTTCGGTGACCGAAACTGCTCCGCGGGAGAGGCGAGCCAGGATGGCGCGGCGCGTGGGGTCAGCGAGAGCGGAAAGAGTAGAGCTAAGAGAATCGGCCATCACTATTTAACCTTCTGGTTAAGTACTGCGCGCTGCAGTTACTGTCAAGGTCTTTTTCAGCCTTTTCGAATCTTCTTCCATCTCCACTTTTTCTCGTTCGTGTTGGCAGAGTAAGAACGCGGGAAACTTCCGAGCTAGGAGGAAGCGATAGGGATACGCCGCAATACTGCCCTCCGGTACAGCTTTCGCACCGGCGCGGTTCCCTGCTATTTGTTATAGAAGCCAAGTTCCAAAAACTTCGTTAAGGCATTCCTGCGGTAGAGCCAAGAGGGTTACACCGTCCGAAAACGGAGGGACTGGTGCAACGGCGCGAGCCCGCAACACGGGTAACAGGGGCGATCAAACGCTCTCCTTCTCGACCTGCGGCCTTGTGCCTTTGGGTCGCGGGGATTCTGTTGCTGTTGGCTATACCGTCCCGGGCGCAGATTTCTCCGGGACCACTCTCGAAAGCGCATTCCTCTTTGTCTGGAACGACGCAGTGCAACTCTTGCCACGTCTTCGGCGCGAGCACTCCGACCTTTAAATGTCTCGATTGCCATAAGGAAGTGGCTGGGGCTCTCGCCAACGAACGCGGTTATCACTTCCGGATGCAGATGCGGAATCCGAATGGCAGGGATTGCGTACGGTGCCACCTGGAACATAACGGCGAGGGCTTCAACCTGATTCACTGGGAGCCCTCGGAGCAAAAGTTCGACCATCGATTAACGGGCTATAGCTTGGAGGGCAAGCATGCCGCGGTGCCATGCGAGAAGTGCCACACCACGGAGCACATGCTTCCCAACATCAAAGCGCTGATCAAATACAAGGATGTCGCAAAATCGTTTTTCGGCCAGTCACCCAACTGCGCGCCATGCCACGCGGACCCACATAGGGGGCAGCTCGGCAATGAATGCACCAAGTGTCATAACGTCGAGAGTTGGAAAGCCGCAATCGAGTTCGATCACTCGAGAACACGATACCCATTGACTGGGTTGCATATCAAAGTCGCCTGCGAGAAATGCCACAAACCCGATACGCCGGGCGGCGCTGCTCGCTATAAGGACATGAAGTTCGACACCTGCACGGCATGCCATAGCGACGCGCACCGTGGCGAATTTACGAAGCCGTGCGATTCCTGCCACACCACCAGCGGCTGGAAGACTATGCTCGCGGGTTTTGAATTCGATCATTCGAAAACGAAGTATCCATTGCTGGGAAGACATGCGCAGGTCGCATGTCTGGGTTGTCATATCAAAGACGACTTCAAGAAAGAGATTCCGTTCGCGGCCTGCAAGGATTGCCATACGTCCGACCGACACAAAGGCCAGTTTGACAGCCGTCCGAAGAAAGGCGAGTGCGCGGAGTGCCATACCGTCGACGGCTGGAAGCCTTCACGCTTTGGCGTGAACGAACACGACACTTCGCAATACCCGCTAACGGGCAAGCACATCCAGGTGCAGTGTTCGCAGTGCCATACTCCGGCCGGGAAAGACACGATTTACAAGGTGAAGTTCGCTACCTGTCTGGATTGCCATAAGGATGCGCACGACAGTCAGTTTGCCGCGGCGGGCTACAAGAATCGCTGCGAAGACTGCCACAACGTCCGGGATTGGCATCGCACCAGCTATTCGATTGCAAAGCATCGCAACTCGCGGTTCCCGCTGCAGGGAGCGCATGCGGCAGTTCCCTGCTCCGATTGCCACAAGGTTGGGCTGGGCGGGCGAACGGACAAGATTTTGCCGTTCCACTTTGAGAATCGGAGCTGTACCGCCTGCCACACGGACCCGCACAAGGGAGAATTCGGCAACCAAATGGCACGAAGGCGCACGGATGGAAGCGCGTTGGGCTGCGAAGCTTGCCACAACATCCAGTCCTGGGGAGAGATCAGTGGCTTCGATCACTCGAAGACCAACTATCCCCTACTGGGCGCCCATCGAACGGTGGCGTGCGCGAACTGCCACAAGCCCGTTACCTCTTCGGGATCGCGTTTTAAGGGCACGCCAACGCAATGCGAAGCGTGTCACGCCGACGCTCACGACAAACAATTCCTGGCCAAGGACAATCAGACGCACTGCGCTGATTGCCACAATTCGCAGCGCTGGGCGCCCTCCGCCTTTGATCACGACACTAAAACTCGCTTCCCCTTGACCGCTGGCCACGCCAACGTTAACTGCGCCAAATGCCATGTGCAAACCCGCACGGTAGGAGACAAGGAAATCGTCGTTTACAAGAACACGCCGGGAAAGTGCGCCGACTGCCACGGAAATAAACTGGACAAGCAAAAAGCCAATACGGCCCTTCCAGCAACTGGAACTTGTCTTTCCTCCGGGGCGAAAGCCCGGTGATTTTCTTGGCTCTAAATGTCGGAGCTGAAGCTCTGACCCCCTAAACAGGCATTTACGGGATGGCTCCCTCTGCCTCCTTCTGAGATAGCGATCCGCCAATCATGGAAATGGTATTTCTGACTCAGGTAACACCGGCCTTCAGAACGGCTGGCGGCGGTGAACAGACTGGTCTTCAACTGACCGCGAGTACAGTTGGCGACGTTGAAAGGCGCAACGGATAATCGGTACAGAAACTGTCAGGCTCCGAGCATAACGACGACAATTTACGATCAAACGGGAGCAGTCTACGCTTGCGTTACTTCAGTTCGCTCTCTGGGCTGTCCTCTTCTCTCCTTTTGCCGGCGGCGCAGAGGGGGGGCCGGTCCCTGCCGCGCGTCCCGCTCCAAGCGCCGCACAGAGACAAACCACGCGAAATCCACACGGCCCGCTCACCATCCCCTGCGAAAACTGTCACACCGCGGCCGGCTGGCTCCCGATCCGCGCGGTGTCGGAATTCGACCACAACAAGACCAACTACCCCTTGCGTGGCATGCACGAAAAGGTGAACTGTGTTGCGTGCCATATCAAACCGGTGTTTACGAATGTGGGGAAGAATTGCGCGGATTGCCACTCAGACATTCACCGCCGTCAGATGGGATCAGATTGCGCGCAATGCCACACGGTGCAAGGATGGAACGTTGCCGTCCAGCAAGTGAAGGATCATCAGAACCGTTTTCCACTGCTTGGCGCGCACGCCGCCGTGCAATGCGATGAGTGCCACAAGCAACTCGCCGCCGGCATTTTCTATGGTCTCTCCACGCAATGCGATTCCTGCCACCTAAAGGATTGGCAGAGCACCACGAGCCCACCCCACGCCAGCGCAGGCTCTACGTTTGCGTCCACCAATTGCCAGGGCTGTCACAATTTCGACAGTTGGCTCAGCGCCAAGTTCGATCACAGCACCACGGGATTCCCATTGACGGCCGGCCACGCCAACGTGCCTTGCTCCAGTTGCCACATCAACAACAATTACAACCTGCAGATTGCCCCGACCGATTGTGGCAACGCCGGTTGCCATCTCACTACCTGGCAGCAGACCAACAATCCCTCGCACTCGCAAGCCGGGCCGGCATTCGCTGTCGCGAACTGCTCGCAGTGCCACAACACCACGGCGTGGACGAACGTGACCTTCAATCACGCCACTACTGGATTCCCCCTGACCAACAGCCATGCCAGCGTGCCTTGCTCCAGTTGCCACATCAACAGCAACTACAACCTTCAAATTGCTCCGTCTGATTGCGGCAACTCCGCCTGCCATCTCACTACCTGGCAGCAAACAAATAATCCTGTGCACTCGACTTTGGGACCCACGTTTGCTGTTGCGAACTGCTCGCAGTGCCATGACACGATTTCCTGGAACGATATCGGCACTTTCAACCACGCATCCACCGGCTTCACACTGACTGGCACACACGCGACCGCTCCGTGCGCCCAGTGCCACGTCAACAACAATTACAAACTCACAGTTACGGATTGCTACAACTCCGGATGCCATACCGCGGACTGGAACCGCACAGCGACTTTGGGCGGGGCGGTTCCCAATCATGTGGCCGCGCAGTTCCCCACTTCCTTGTGCTCCACCTGCCACGACACAATCAGTTGGGCCGACGGCAAGTTCGACCACAGCACGACCGGATGGGCGCTAACCGGCGGGCACGTTGTGCCCACGCCTGGTGGCGTGCAAGCCTGCACGGACTGTCACGTCAACAACAACTATTCGCTCACTTCGGCGAATACCGCTTGTTACGGCTGTCATCAGGCGCAGTGGAACAGCACGCAAACGCTGGGCGGCTCCATTCCGAACCACATCGCCGCGGGATATCCGACCACCTGCGATAGCTGCCATACGACGGGCAGTTGGCTGGGAGCCACGTTCGACCACACATATTTCCCGATTCCCCATCACGGGTCGGTTTGCAACGACTGCCACCAAGTGTCCACAGACTATTCCGGTTTTACGTGCATCAACTGCCACACCACCACCGCTCATCCGGAGACAGTAACCGTCAACCAGCACGCCGGCGTAGCGAACTGCGTGGACGGACCGACGACCTGCTACAACTGCCACAAGAACGGCGGAGCTGGCTAGCATGCGCGACTCCGCTGTGTCTGAAACTCTCCTGGTTCTGTGTGGATGGTTCCTGCTCGGACTGTTCCCTGCCCTGTTGAGGGCGCAATCCGTGAGCGAAAACGCTCGACCGCAGAAGGCTTTTGTTTTCCATGTGAAATATGTGTCCGAAAGCTCGCTGTATATCGACGCGGGCCGGAACGCGGACCTACAGGAGGGAATGAAGCTGACGGTCATCGATCCTCCACCGGACGGCCTGGTGAACGATGGAATTCGCTTCCGCGGGTATCCCCACGTGGCGGAATTGAACCTGGTGTCGTTGGCGGATTCTTCCGCGGTTTGCGACGTAATCACCAGCACCGGCGAAGTGAAGGTCGGCCAACTGGCATTTCTCACGCCAGACAGCGCGGACGATCGTCACCTCGCGGAGAACGCCCGCGAAACTGAGGATTATCCGATCCTGGTCAGTTTCACTTCGGGTGACCCCATCGAGCAGGAACTGCGCGCGACGAAAGTCGAGCAGCCGAGCCTTGGCGAATCTCCGCTCGGGGTGATGCGGGCGCGTGTGGGCTTCGGTTACGGAGACATCAGCGAGTCCGGTATGAATTCCACGCAGCTCAGCGCGATGGTGGATGCGGATATGACGCACATCGGCGGCACGTACTGGAATTTCAATGGCTATTGGCGTGGCACTTACAACACCAGTTTCGCCAACGTGACGGGCGCGGGCACGCAGACGCTGACCGACCTGATCAATCGGACCTATCACATCGGATTCGTGTACGACAGCCCGTACAACTCAAACACGGTCGGAGTCGGGCGGCTGTTTCTGCCCTGGGCCCCGAGCCTAAGTACCATCGACGGCGGTTATTACGGGCGTCACTTCAAAGGGTTCTTCACGGCCGGCGTTTTTGCCGGATCGACGCCTGATCCTACATCCTGGAGCTACAACCCAGATCAGCAGATCGCCGGCACGTTTGTGAGCATGGAACGCGGCTCTTTCGACGGCTTACACATCATGAGCACTGCCGGGCTGGCGATGACTTCGATCAGCCTGAGAGTGGCGCGGCAGTTTGCGTTCTTTGAAAACAATTTCAATTGGAAGCGCTACTTTTCCTTGTACAGCTCGATGCAAGTGGACACGGCGCGGACATCTCCCTTGCCCGGCGGAGGCAGCAACCCTACGGGTATTTCGCAGACCTACAATTCGGTGCATGTCCAACCGGTCAAACTCGTCACGTTTGGCGCCAACTACAACTACTTTCGCACTCTGCCCACGTTTGATCCCAGGCTGATCGGCACAGGCTTGCTGGACAATTACCTGTTTTCGGGCTTTAGCGGTGATGTGCGGTTTGATTTGCCGAGAAACATTAGTCTTTATGCGGCGGTGGGGCAGAGCAAGGCGTCCACGGACACGAAGAGCTCGCTGAACGACGCGTTCGGTGTGATGTTCAGCAACCTGTTTCATTCGGGCCTGGCGCTCGATATGCACTATTCGAAGTTCGACAGCAGTTTCGGCAGCGGCGAATACGAATCTGTTTCTCTATCGAGGAACCTGACGGAGAAACTTCGTTTACAGGTTCTCGGCGGCAATCAACTTTATACGTCGCCCTTGACGAGCAATACCAATGCCAAATTCGTCAATGCGACTCTCGACTGGTCTATCGGTCGCAGATATTTCGTCGAAGGCCTATACGGTTGGTATGACGGAAACGCGTTGCGCTACAACCAGTGGTCCACGATGCTCGGATACCGCTGGGGAGGTCTGAGCAGATGAAATTGCGCTTTCCGAGCTCGCGCCGGGCTTTCGTAGCATTCCTTGCGGCAATTCTTGTGTGCACTGCCCTGGTTGGAGCACAGGAGCCAACCACCATCCAGACTCACACGGAAGCGGCGGCAGGCGGACCGGATCCTGCTTTTGTCGCGCGCGCCGGCGACATTATCGTTCATGCGCGAAAAGTCATCGGCAATTTCTTCGAGCAAACCTCGAACGTCGTCTGCACCGAAAACGTCTCGCAAATGATGGTGGCAAAGAACAACAAGCCGGTGTACCGGGAAGAATCCGTCTTCGAATATCAATTGCAATCGAGCAGCCGGACCGGCGCTTTGCGACTGACGGAAACGCGAGACCCGGTGAAAACGGCCCTCCGCGACCCCAACCGGACGCTGCTGATCACCAACGGCTTTGCGAGTCTTCTGGTCATTCTTGATGGCAACTATGAGGCCAGTTACGTTTTTGAACCTATCTCCGAGGATACTGTCGATGGCCGAACTGTCCTGAAGGTGCATTTCAAACCGGTTGCTGGCGCTTCTTCCCCTGCCGCTGTGCAACTGCAGGGCAGGAACTATCCGCTGCAATTGAAGGGCGACCTGTGGATAGACGAGGAGAGCGGGGCAATCGTCAAGCTCATCTCGTCGCTCGACGGCAGCCTCGAAGATCTTGGGCTGCGGGAACTGCGCAGCGAGATTCACTATGCGATTGTGCAATTTCATTCGCCGGAGGAAGCGTACTGGATGCCCGCTTCGGCGGTTATTGACCTCGAGACGCCTAAACAGCACTGGCGCAACGTGCATCGCTTTACAGGGTATCGCCGATTCCGCGCCACGATTCAAGTCGGGATGGGGGAGAAGCAGCCATGAGCCTAGGGGCAACCGTCGGGAGCGGTGCGCTGGTCCGCGAAGATCCGGAGCGGGGGCACCGGATGCGGGTGATGTTGGCGTGGTTGCTGGCGCTGACCATCGTGCTGGTGATCGGTGGCTACGGCCTCAACTACTATACGCTGAGCGCTGCCGACCGGCCGTTTTCGCCGAAGCACCAAGCCTTGCGGCCGAGCGGACCTCTTGGCATCAAGCTGGGCACGTTTGGTGTGTTTCTCTTTTTCCTCATCTATCTTTATCCCCTACGGAAAAAGTGGGGCTGGTTGGCTCGACAGGGCCATTCCCGCCACTGGCTCGATTTTCATGTCGTCCTCGGCACGCTCGCGCCTGTGATTGTCGCCTTCCACGCCACCTTTAAATTCGGGAACGTCGCGGGAATGGCTTTCTGGAGCATGTTGGCAGTCACTCTCTCCGGCTTTGTCGGGCGCTATCTCTACGCGCAAATCCCGCGCCACCTCAATGCCGCGGAACTTACGATGAAGGAAATGGCCGAGATCGAAGAGTCCATGCGCCGCGAACTCGCTGCGCAGAATCTTTCCTTCGGCAAGAGAATGGAAAAGCTATACGATTTGCCGACGCCGCAGGACGTTAACCGGTTGCCGATGTTGATCGCGCTCATCTACATGATCCGCATCGACCTGAGAAGGCCGTTTCGGGTTTCCCTTTTGCGGCTGCAGTCCGCCGGCTTTGGCGCATGGCTGGGTTCGCTATTCGGCTTTGTTCGCACCAGAGACGCCAAGCTCGAACACGCCATCAGTGTCGCGCAAAAGCAGGCGAAGCTGTGCAAGCGCATCCTGTTTCTCTCCCGCACGGAACAGGTTTTCCACCTCTGGCATGTGGTACATCGGCCGTTCAGCTACGCCTTCGCGATCCTCGCGCTGATTCATATTGGACTGGCGCTTTACATGGGCTACCGGATTTAGAGTGGCTCGCCATGGACAATCTGATCTCGTTTCTGATCGCCGCGTTCCTCAGCAGCGCGTTCCTGCTCTACTACTTGAGGCAGGAGAAAAAAAGGCCGAGGAAACCCGCGCGGCTTCGGAAAAAGGGAAATTGCGTTCGAACGGCCCACGGTCTCAGCACCCTCACACTGACAACCCCAACTGCATCGGGTGCGCTACTTGCACGATGGTAGGTCCCGAAGACGACGTGCTCGGCATCCTCGGTGGGAAGGCCATGATGCTCAATGGGTACAAATGCATCGGCCACGGCATTTGCGCGGACTCCTGCCCAGTCGGGGCTATCACTACGGTGCTGGCGACACCGAGCGTCGGCGCCGAAAGTGATGTACCGATTGATCGAAGGGGATCATTACGTCAACCAGAAGATTCTTGTGGTCGGGGAAGGGGATTCCGCCGTGGAAGCCGCCATGGGACTTACCCACCGCTTCGAAGACTTTATCCACAGGAGCAAAATCGCGGCTCTCTTTAATTCAAATCCTGTTGAGGTGCGCTCGGATAGTGTCGTGCGAGATGTGCGCGGGAAACAGCAAACCATTGCGAACGATTTCGTCTGGATTTTTGCGGGCGGGAAGCCGCCTACGGCCTTCCTCAAGAAAATCGGGGTCCGCTTTGCCGAGCGCAACCTGACCAAAGATGGAGTAGAAGCTGTTGCGCAGTCCGCGAAGGAAAACGACAGTCTCGTGCCGGCCTGATGGGTGGCCCGGCGTGGCATCTTTAGAGGTTTCTACTTTCGATGCCGTCTTGGTAATCGTTTGGTCCTTTGTTATGCTCCTCGAGTAATTTTCAGCAAAGGAAACCATATGTCATTCAAGAATCTTCACAGTGCCAGTCTGGTTGCAATCGTCGCCCTTTCCGTTTCGCTTTTCGCTGGAGAGAAAGACAAGAAAGAAGCTCCAAAGGAAGCGCCGAAACCTTCCTACGAACTGCCGCAACCCGCCTCGGAAACGCTCGACCACGCTGCCTATGGAAGTATCCGCGCCGAAGCTCTTGGCCATTCCCACATCATGGAGTATGCCTCCGGACTGATGGATGGAATCGGGCCGCGCTTAACCGGCTCGCCCAATCTAAAGAAGGCCAACGAGTGGACGCGCGACCAACTCACCGCCATGGGTTGCGCCAACGCACACCTGGAGGATTGGGGCGAGTTTGGCATCGGCTGGGCACAACTAAACACCTGGGTTCGCATGACGGCTCCGGACAAAGCGGTGTTTATCGCCCAGGCGGCGCCCTGGTCGCCGGCGACGAAAGGTCCAGTCAGCGGCGCCGTGGTTTGGGTGGATATAAAGGATGAGAAAGATTTCGACAAGTACAAGGGTAAGCTCGCCGGAAAAGTCGTGCTCCTTGGCGAAATGAGAGAAGTCAAGCCGGTCGACAAGCCTCTCTTCACTCGCGATGATGATGCCGAACTAAAGAAAATCGAGGAATACCCTGTACGGCTCAGCCCCTTTAACCGCGACCTGCAAGCGTTCATGCGCCGCGCGCAGCTCCGCGAAAAAACCGGCAAATTTCTTGCGGATGAACAAGTTGCGGCGGTGCTTTTTCCGAGCCGCGACGGGGAGAATAACGGCGGCTCCGGCGGCACGATTTTCGACGACAATGGCACAAGCCTCGGTGGGATCGTCTATCACCGCGACCAGACGAATCCCGTTCCGCTCGCAGTCATGGCCATAGAAAATTACGGACGCGTCTACCGGCTGCTGAAGGCCAACGTTCCGGTAACCATGGAAGTCGACATTGAATCGCAATTCACCGGCGACAACGAACACGGCTTCAATACCGTTGCCGAGATTCCCGGTACGGACCCGAAGTTAAAAGACGAAGTGGTCATGGTCGGGGGGCATCTGGATTCGTGGTTTTCGGCGACCGGCGCGACCGACAATGGCGCGGGCACCGTGGTGGCGATGGAAGTGATGCGCGTTCTCACAGCGCTGCATGTCAAGCCACGACGCACCATTCGCGTCGCGTTATGGACTGGAGAAGAGCAAGGGCTGCTCGGTTCCCAGGGCTATGTGAAGCAACATTTTGGCGAGATTCCACGCTCGACGGAGCCCGATCAGCTGAAATTACCCGAGTTCATTCGCAAAATCAGCGGCCCGATTCAGGTGAAGCCCGAACAGGAGAAACTTTCCGGCTACTTCAACGTTGACAATGGCAGCGGAAAGATTCGCGGGATCTACCTGCAACAGAATGGCGCGGCGGGACCGATCTTCAAACAGTGGATGGAACCGCTAATGGATGTCGGCGTAACGACCATCACGCTGCGCAACACCGGCGGCACTGACCATTTGAGCTTCGATGCCGTGGGCATCCCCGGTTTTCAATTCATTCAAGACCCGCTGGACTACGCGGAGCGCACACACCATTCGAACATGGACACCTACGAGAGGCTGCAACCGGAGGATCTGGCACAGGCCGCCCTCGTGGAGGCCATTTTTGTGTACAACACGGCGATGCGCGACCAAATGCTTCCGCGCAAGCCCTTCCCACATCCCGAATTGGAACGCGATGCGCAGCAACCGCTGAAAAATGTAATGCCGGGAGCGGAAAGCAAGTAATAACGCGCGCAACCCTATCGTCTGCGCTGGAGTGACTCGATCCAGGCGGACAGTATCTGATCGTTCGGCGGTTCGAGGTCGAAGAACTCAATGCCAAGGCCGATCCTTGGCTTCACGGTCCGAACGACGACAAGCATTTCCAAAACTTGCCCTTTGCGCGTCAGTTTTAACCTGGCTCGGACGTTCGGAAGTAGGGGCTTGCTGGTGCAGACAAAGCAGCCTCCCAACGAGAGATCGGACGTTACGCCGGTGACCTGCTTGCCGGTTTCCATGTCAATGAGTTCGGCGTCTGCGGCAAAAGGATAGCGGATGGTGTAGCGGCGATCGCGCACTCCGCTCAAGCGAGAATGCAAGACCGAAGAGCGGCCAGCAATGGTGATGACCTTATTCATGGACCCGTTTACGAAATGGTGTTTACAGCAAAGTACCCCAGGGCTGTTGAGGCCCCAATGTTTCTAGTTTGGCCCAGCGAAGTGGATATAGAAATGAGGGCCATCGAGGAAGGCGCGTAAGGGTAACAGGGCTTAGCAGCACCGTCGGCCAGTTAGTCAGTACGACAAAGGCGAGCAACGCACGGTCCAAGAAGGCAGCCCGACGTGGTAGCCTGAAAAGGCAGTCGTCCCACGCCACCTTTCCAATGATCGCCGAGGGCATTCGTCAGAGCGACCGCATCAGCCTGCAAATGCAGGTCGAAGCGTCATGGTTTAGCTCGTCCGGTGCTGCGGCGCGGCAGAGCGCTCAGACGCTGCTCGTGAGCCGTAACGGCGGAGTGATCCGCCTACAGGAAAAGCTCTTTGCCGGCCAGGAAATCACCCTGCATCGCAGGCTCGACGGGGACCAAACCAAAACGGTCCGTGCCAGGATTGTGGCCGAAATCGATCGCGAGCCGGATGGATTTATCTACGCGCTTGCGATCTTGGACCCGCGCGCGGACTTCTGGAACATCGATTTTTCGGCTCCGCACAAGGCGGAAGAAGCCCTGGCGCGCCTCCTTATGGAATGTAGTTTCTGCCAGCGGCGCGAGGTGGTTTACCTGAATGAGATGGAGTTGAAGTCTTTCGAGATTCGCAAATGCGCAGCGCGCCTGTGCACGCACTGTGATTCTCCTTCGATCTGGGTTGAGGCCCAATCGGAATCCAAGGTCGAGGAGGCTCTTCCCTCTCGCGGCGCCGTCGAAGAGCGGGTGATTCCGCGCCGCAACCGCACGCGCGTTAAAGCGCGGGTCCTTGCGTGTATACGCCGCCGCGGTTTTCAGGAAGAAGTGGCCGTCTGTGAAGATTTGTCCAAAGGCGGTATCAGTTTTCGGAGCCGGAATCGTTATCCGGAGGGGACGCGGTTGGAAGTGGCAGTGCCCTACACACCGGGTGCAGGCGCGATTTTCGTGCCAATTCGAATTGTGTTTTCGCAACCGATCGCGAGCGCCGGATTGTTCCGCCACGGAGCTTCGTATTTGCGCCCGCCAGACTAGAACTTGTCGGATGGCTTCTTGGCCGGAGAAGAGAGATTTCTCACTCCGCGGACCTCGCACAGAATGACGGGCTTCGTTTTTCAAAAACCCGCAAACTAAGGCGCGCGCCACTTTCTTCGTCAGGCGAAGGACAGTCGCCGGCAAAACCAGCCCTGGTTGTTGTGCCAGCGCGTCCACGGGAGGGGGAAGCAGGGTGCAGTAAACTGCACCCTGCTTGGACTGGAGCGCTAAGGAAACTCAGTCGAGCGCGGGAACGGCGGCTTGCTCGCGACGTCGACGATGCAGATAATGCATCGAAATGTTAAGGTAAATCTCGCCACACGGAGTCTCGATGCACAGCACCATCGCTTCGGTATCGATGCTGCCAGCGAGTCCTTCCTCGCTCATGTGTATCTCCGGCGGAAACACTTTGAAGCGGAAGCCCTGGTCGTTGAGCAGTGTCACGGAATTACCAATGACCATATTCGCCAGTTCGCAAACCGTTTCGCGGACTACCTGCTCGCTCTCCGGAAGGGGGCTGCCCGCCAAATGACCGGCGACGCGCATGGCCACTTCCGGCGCAAGGTCCAGGATAACCCGGCCTTCGATGTCTCCCTTGATCGCGATCAACGCCGCAACGCCCTTGCGCCGGTAAATGTTCTCATCCATCGATAAATCCACAATTCTCGTAGGCGCTTGCAGCGATTCAGCGAAAACGGCGTCGGCTGCATTGATAAATGGCTGAATCAGTTCCATCCTCATGATTGATGCTCCCCCGCGAATGCGACGGGCACACCCGCGCCATTTGGATCGTCTCCGAGAACGTAACGAAGGATTTCATAGAGAACTTCCGGCTTTACGGGCTTTTGCACGAAATGCTTGGCGCCTTTTTGCAGCGCCGCCAAAATGTTCTCTTGGTATCCAACGGAAGAAACCATCACGATGCGCGCTTCCGGATGCTGGCGCACGATGCGTTCCACCGCCTCGATGCCTTCCATCTGCGGCATCGTGATATCCATCAAGACGATATCTGGCTTGGTGCGGTTGTACTCCGCGATGGCGGTCAGCCCGTCGCCCGCCTCACCGGCCAATTCTCCGCCGAACTGCTCAATCATTTTCATGATGTTCTTTCGCGCGAAGACGGAGTCGTCCACCACCAGATAGCGGACCGGCTTCTGGTCTTTTCGAAGTAGCGCTGAAAATTGTTGCATAACCTTCTCCTTTGCTCCGCGGCCCCTCAGGCACGCGGAGTTGTCACTGGAACTTTCTCGCTTTTGTCGGGCCTTTCACTTTTTTCCGACGAATCCGTTTTCTCGCCGCCGTGGTGCCCACCGTACTGTTTGATCAAGTAGGCCGCCATTCCATCCAACGGCACAACCTTATTGGCATAGCCTTTTGTGATCGCCGTGCGCGGCATGCCACCGACAACGCAAGTCTCTTCGCTCTGAGCGATGGTCATTCCTCCCGCGGCTTTGATGGCCCCCAGTCCTTCGGCGCCGTCGTCGCCCATGCCGGTCATCAGCACGCCCACGGCAGTCAATGCAAACTCTTGGGCAACGGAGTGGAAAAGCACATCCACCGATGGCCGGTGACCGTTGATGGTTGGTCCGTCCGAGAGAACCGCCATCTCTCCCCGCGGCATGCGGCGCACCAACATATGCCGGTTTCCGGGGCAAATCAGAACCCGGCCAGCAATCAGCAAGTCACCGGACTTTGCTTCCTGCACGTCGAGCGCGCAGCATTCGTCCAAGCGGCGCGCGAACATGTCCGTGAACCCTTCCGGCATGTGCTGCACAATCACGAAAGTGGCCGGAAAATCGCCGGGGATTTGCGAGAGGACATATTGCAGCGCGTTCGGGCCACCCGTCGAAATTCCGATGGCGATGATACGACTTGGAGGAAGCGCGGCGCGCGCGCGATTTTTCCTCGGCGCAGGTATTTCCAATTCCACCTTCGGTAGCGCTTTCGGGGCACCGGCGCGTCTCGCCACTTTGATTTTGTCGGCGAGTTGAGAAGCAACTGGATCCAGATTGCCGGCAGCAGCGTCCTTTGGTTTGGCCACGAAATCGATGGCGCCGAGCGCAAGCGCCTTGAAAGTGGAGTAAGCGCCTTCCTTCGAATGGGTGCTGAACACAATGACCGGAAGCGGCACGTCACGCATGATTGTGCGCAGCGTTTCGATTCCGTCCATGCGCGGCATCTCCAGGTCCAGCGTGACCACGTCCGGACGCAGCTCCGCAATTTTCTTGAGAGCGAAGGCACCGTCCATTGCCGTGCCGACCACTTCAATGTCCGGGTCTCGTTCGAGGATCATGGGAATCAGCTTCCGCATCAGAGCGGAATCGTCCACGACCAGCACTCGAGTACGTTCTTTCATCATGCGATGGCCCCCAGCGGCAAAGACCGCGACAACCGGGTGAGGATTGCCGGAACGTTCAGGATCAAAACCACCGTTCCATCTCCGAGGATCGAAGCGCCGCTAACCAGATCGCTCGACACGATCTCTCCTGGCAGCGCCTTGATCACCAGTTCTTCCTCGCCCACCATACTATCGACCACCAGTCCAAATCGTTTCTCCGCCTGGCCAATCACCACCACAAAGCTTTTTTTCCTTTTGGTGGTAGCTTCGACTGCGTGGATGCGGCTGAGTTTGCTCAACCTCACCAGGGTCAGCACCTGCTCGCGGAGGCGCAGCACTTCTCTTTGATCGACACGATGAACTTCCTGCTCGCTGATGCGTGTGATTTCGACGACCGAAGACAGGGGCACAGCAAAGAGCCGTCCGGAAACACGGAACAGGAGGGTCTGAATGCTTGCCAGCGTCAGTGGCATGCGCAGTTGGATGGTCGTGCCTTTTCCTTTTGTCGTAGAGATTTGAACCGTGCCCTTCAGTCGATCGAGCACTGTTCGGACCACATCCATACCGACGCCACGTCCAGAAATTTCCGTGACTTCGGACGCCGTGCTGAATCCTGGCTCAAAAATCAGGTTGACGACGTCTTGCTCGAGAAGGCGCTGGGCGTCATCCGCCTTGACCAGTCCGGCGCGGACCGCCTGCTGGCGAACGAGCTCGTGGTCAATTCCCCGGCCGTCGTCGCGGACCTCAAGAACGACCTGCGTTCCTTGATGGAAAGCGTTCAGTGCGATCGTTCCCCGCGCGGGTTTTCCCGCGGCGAGCCTGTCGGCGGCGGATTCAATGCCATGGTCGACGGCATTACGCACCATGTGGGTCAGCGGCTCCGCCAGCGCATCCAAAATGCCTTTATCCAGATCGGTGTGTTCGCCGGCGATTTCGAGCGCGACATCTTTTCCGCAGAGTTTCGCCACGTCGCGAACTACGCGGGGGAAGCGGCGGAACAGTTGTTCAACGGGAACCATTCGTATCTTCAGGACACATTTGTGCAATTCATCGAGTACGCGAGATTGGAAGGCGAGCGCCTCGGCAAATTTGTTTCGTACCGGATCCTTCGTTTGCTTCTGATCGAACTCCGACAGGGTTCGATGCAGCATCGATTTTCCGATGATCAATTCACCGACCAGGTTCATAACGGCGTCGATGCGCGACGCGTCTACACGCAGCGAACTTTCCGCCAGGGTCGCGACGGCTGAAGCGCCGGCCGTCTGCTTCGCTGCGGAGGAATCGTGCTCTTCCTCCGTGCGCGAATGAACCTGTGCGGCTTGTGCCTCGAGCAAATCGCCCAGGAGTTGGTGCTCCGGAGCTTCCGCCTGAGCCGCTCCTTCAATACGGACGTCAGAGACAACGGACGGAATCCGACAGCGATGCGCGATGTGCTCAACCGGGTGCGAGCTGGCCAACGCCGCTTCCACAATCTCCACGGATGCTGCAGCCAAATTGTCTTCAGGTCGCAAAGCGATGACCGTGCCACAGGAATGGAGTACGTTGCGCACCAACTGAAAGGCCGCCGCGCGCATGGCACTGTTCGGATCGATGCGCAACGCAACGTTGAAGACCGCTTCGCCCCGCAGTATGGCTTCGGAAATCATCAAGCCTTCGTACTCGTTCCAGTTGAAAGCCGCTGGAATAGCAGGAACCACACCGTTTCTGGATTTGCTTGCGCTCGCAGGCGATTGCAGCAAGCGATGGATGAGAGTACGAAACGCGTCGGCGGAGGGCGGCTCCAACTGCTTTTGGTACGCACTCAACATACTCTCGAATTGATCGACGGCCGCAAGCACGACTTCGGCTACTTCAGCGCCGTGCGCCTGGGCCACCTGGACGGTCAGCACATCCTCGAGCTCGTGGCTAATCTCGCTCAGCTTGGTGAATCCGCAGGCCGCGGAGTCCCCCTTCAACGTGTGAACCGCGCGGCGCACGCTGCGGATTAATTCTTCGTCCGCCGGGCGCTTCTCGAGCTGAAGCCCGACGTCGTTGATCACCTGGAGCAATTCTCCCGCGCTCTCAAAAAAGAGCGCACGGAGTTCCGCTCCGCGATCTTCGGGCAATAAACTCAAGCCGTCACCTCAAGCCGCTTGTAGGCGGTTCCGTTGTTCTCGTGGACCATGCGGAATTTTTGAGACAGTCCGAAAAGGCTTTCGGCGTGTCCGACGAGCAAATAGCCTCCCGGGTTGAGGCAATGCCAAAACTTGTCGATCAATCGCTTCTGTTCCGCCTCGTCGAAATAAATCATTACGTTGCGGCAGAGAATGATGTCGTTTCGCCGCGGCAAGAATTCCGTTTTTAGATTGTGGAAGTCGAATTGGACCAAGTCCCTGAGTTGTTGCTTGACGCCGTACTTGTCTCCAGACTTCGCGAAATAGCGCAGCCGGGTGGTGTAGTCGACCGGTTCCATTTGAATTTCGGTGTAGACGCCTTCCTGACCGGAGCGCAGGCTGGCGTAGCTGATATCGGAGGCAACGATTTCCAGTTTCCACGGCGGTGGAATCAGCGGCTTCGGAGAAGGCATTTCGAATGGCAACGGGTTGCGAAGGTAGTAGTAGGCAAGCGCATCGCAAATCAAAATCGCTACAGAATAAGGTTCCTGGCCAGCCGAACACCCGGCGCTCCATACGCGCAGATTCCAGTCGCGGCGTTCCTGTTTGTGGCGCAGGATTTCCTCGAGTACGGATTTCTGAAGCAACTCAAGCTGCGGGCGATTCCGGAAGAAACTGGTTTCATTGACAGTGAGATTTTCGAGGAGCAGCGCGAGCTCGTTGCGCCCTTCCCTGCTGGTCAGGAGACGGTAGTAGCTGTAGAAGGAATCCAGTTGGCAGGCTTTCAGACGACGTTGCAATCGGTCCTTCAGGAAATGAGACCGGCGCTCGTCGAAGTACATTCCGCATTCCTGGTACACCAGCGTCTGCAGCAGCTTGAGTTCTGCTTCCGTGAGCTGAATCTGCGCGGTTATCGTTCCCATTCTAAATAGCGGCCTTTCCAGTTTGCCGGTAGCGCTTCGCAAGGGCGAAGCCGGTTCTACCTGAGCGACCCGACAGGCTCCGCCGCCTCCTCAAGCTTCTTGTATTCCGGTTGGCGCAGCAGCCGGGCGATGTCGAGAAGAATGACCAGACGCCCCTTCAACTTGCCAACTCCGGTTACATAACTCGATTCGCCCTCAGCAAACACCGCACCCGGTGGCTCGATCTCCGAGGGCGGAATTTTCAGAACCTCGGATGCCGAACTTACGATCAGTCCGAGGAGCCGGTTTTCCAGGTCCACCACGAGAATGCGATTCTTCTTGTCCGGCTGAATGGCGGAGCTTCCAAAGCGTTTTCTCAGATCCATAACGGGAATGATTTTCCCACGAAGGTTGATGACCCCTTCGATCATGTCCGGAGCGTTTGGAACCGAGGTGATCTCTGGCACGCGCACGATTTCGCGAACGGCACCGATTTGAACTCCATAGGTTTCTTCGCCGATGCGGAATCCGACAAGCTGGCAATCTTTCTGCATCAAGGGCTCCGTGTCAGGAACGACTCACTTCGGCCAACTCATAGTCTCGCGCTTCCTGAGCCGACGACGGCCGGCGTGCCGCGGCACCTTGGCGGCGTTGGCTTGTTTGGCCGGAACGGTCGATGACGAAGCGGTCCATGTTGTCGAGCAGGTTGCGGGAGAGCTTCAACATCTGCTCAGCGGCAGCTGACAGCTCCGTCGAGCTGGAAGCGGACTGTTGAACCAGTTCGCGCATCTTGTCCATCGCGCGCACGACAGCTTGCGCGCCGGAGGCTTGTTCTTCCACGGCGGAGTTGATCTCCTGGGTGATTTCCGTCAGGCGATTGGTTGCCTTGGCGATCTGCGAGGAACCCACAGACTGCTCGTTGGTGGCCGCACCGATTTCCTGAGAGAACTTGTACACTTCGGTCACAACGTCGGAGATTTTGTGAAGCGCCGATCCAAGGTCGTTGCCAAGGCTCAGACCCTCTTCCACGATCCGGGTGCTGTGCTCCATGTTTTCCACGGCCTGACGGGCTTCGCGTTGGATACTTTCGATCAAGTCGGCAATTTCCTTGGTGGACTGCGTCGATTTTTCGGCTAGTTTGCGAACTTCGTCGGCAACTACCGCGAAACCGAGTCCGTGTTCGCCGGCACGCGCGGCTTCGATCGCGGCATTGAGCGCCAACAGGTTGGTTTGCTCTGCAAGATCGTCGATCACTTCGATGATTTTGCCGATATCGTCCGCACGGTGCCCCAGAATGTTGATGATCTCCGCAGAAGATTGGATTGCGCGATTCGTGCGGTTCAAGCCGTCGGTGGTCTTTTCCATGGTCTGAATGCCGGTGACCACTTCTTCGCGGGAGCGATTGGCAATGTCCAAGAGGACTTTGGCGGTGTCCGCGACACGCTGAATCGATGTCACCATCTGGTCGATGGATGCCGAGGTTTCCGCAACGCTGGATGCCTGCACTTGGGTATTCTTCACGACGTTCTGCACGTTGATGCTCATTTCGTGCATGGTGCTCGTGACTTCTTCGATCGCCGAGGAAGCTTGCACGCTGACTTTCGCCGATTCGTCCGCCGCTCCGGCCACCTGGTTCGATCCCGCGGAAACCTGCGAAGCCCCGTCGCGCGTGGCGCGCACGATTTCCTGCAACCCGTGGGACATGCGAAGGAACGCATTTCCCAGCGTGTCGCGCTTGGAGCGGGGAGAGACTTCCATCGTCAAGTCGCCTTCGGCAACGGCCATCGATACGGCCGCCATTTCCTTCAGGTACGCCACCATGTTGTTAAATGTCGTTGCCAGAGAGCCGATTTCGTCATTTCGATGAATATCAATGTTCTGGTCCAGGTCTCCCGAATCGCCGATGTCCCGCGCCACGGTGATGAGGTGTTGCAGAGGCTCGGTAATCGATTTTGCGGTCCGGATCGCACCGAGGATGCCGATGGCGATCGCGACGAGGGTTCCAATGACGATGATGGCCCCACTGACAGTGCTCGCACGGGAGGCGACCACCTGCGATTCCTGCAGCGCTCGGCTAATGTCCGTATCCGCCTGATCCAGCACCGAGGATGATTTCGCGAGCCACGAGGCGGGGTCCTTCTGGAGGTAGAAAATCTGCAAGTCCGAAACGGTGGCATCGCCGGAGTCGACTTGGTGCCGTTTGGCAAGCAAAGGCTTGGCGAAATTGTCGGCCCAACTGGCCTCCGTGCCCTCCACCTGAATCAGGGCTGTGCGCAGGATTTCATTGTTCGACTGGGATTGCCCACGCTTGATGAGATCGATCAGATCGGTAAAGCCGCGGTTAACTTTGTCCTCGTCCCGAGGATCTCCACTGAGAAGAAAATTGTTTAGGTTCAGTCGGTTCTGCATGATCTGGTAGCGCACGCTTTCCGCACTGCGTACGCTTTCGAGGGTTGCAGCGGCTTCGTTGCTTGCGGACCGCGCCTTCCACAATGCCCCGAGGTCCACAACCAGCAGAAACGCCAGAATTGCCAGGACTACTCCAAAACCTTTGTACAGTTGCCTTCCGATGGTCATTGCTTCCCTTTCTCCACTCCCCGTTAACGCTTGCTGCAGCGTGAGTGCTCGTCGTTTGCGGCCTCCGCCGCTTTTGCTACTGCTTGAAATCAAACTCGACGATTTGCGTGGTCTCTTCCGGTCCCGGCTCAAATCTCCAGTCTTTCACCGCTTCCTGACAGGACTGCACCAGCAAGGGATGCCCGCCGACGGCTCGCGAACTCTTCACGTGACCATCCGGGGCGATCACCAGTTCAATCTTCACTTTGCCGGAAAGCCTCATGCTCCGGGCGAGTTCGGAATATTGCGGATTGGTCTTGAACTTGATTTTGCGCTTGCTGTCCTCGACTGAAGTAGTCTGATGACCTGAAACCAGCGATCCGGCCAGAATGCTAAGGGTTACTACGGCGAGAACTCGACTGCCCCACTTGACGCCCATGGACACCACGCCCTCCCAAAATTGAAAGAACGAACCCACGGAAAAGAAGGCAACCTGAGGGCCAGTGCGTGCAAACGATTTCGTAGCGTGCGACGGGTTGAGAACTACCGGCTAACAACCTTTAATTCATACGCTTGTGCCTTGTCTATCCTGCGCTTGCAGTTTGTACGCTTGGCGAGTTTTGTCTCAAGCGACGGCTCTGTTCGCCGAGTCAGGTCTCAGCCTGAGATTCACTGCCTAACCTGTCCGAAAGAACAGGTAACGCATGCGTGTCACATTTTGGAACGGACGTTGCTCATTTTGAGATTGCCCCGTAGCGTGGTTCTGTTGGTTTCTTATTTTGAGACGCACTTCCGCGTTTGACCGCCATGCGTGACCGCGCGACTTTGCCCAAACGGACGCCTTCGAAGAATCACCGCCGGTCCTCACCTGCGCCTTCTGTTTTGGATATTCCCCACGAATTCATGGACCTTGCGTTGGAAGCCGCGCGGTGCCGGGAGCTGCCCAAGTTTCTGGCCGGCCTCGCTGTCCGCGCTTGTGAAATGTTAAAGGCCGAGTGGGGAGCCGTGGGTGAAATCCACGGCAGCAAGGTGGAACTTCATCGACGCAATCAGTCCGTTCCCGCCGATGAAGCGGAACGGAGCTGGCTTGCGGAAAAGGTAAAAGTAAAACGACCGGCCATCGAGGTTTTACCTTGGGACGGCAAATCTGCCTTCTGTGTGTTCTATCCGATTTATGCCAGCGATTACGAACTCATGGGTGCCCTTTGTCTCCAGCGCGCTGGAAGGGATATCTCCGCCGAGGACGAGCGTCTTCTCACCGCGCTCTCCAGTTACGCTGCGCTGGTGATGGAAAAGGTCCGCCGCTTTTCCCAGCTAGAGCGTTCGAAAAAGCAATGGGTCGAGGACATTGACGCGATCAGTGACTATATCGTCGTCCACGATCAAGCCTGGAATATCGTTCGCACCAATCGCTCGCTTGCTTCTCACATTGGAATCCCGCCCGTTGCGCTTGTGGGAGAGGCGATGCAAAGCTTGCGGCATATCGCGGAAACCGGCAGCGCACTACCCTGCCCCTTCTGCCAAGACACATTCGTGCCGCGCGAAGAATATATCGCCACGGGGCAAGGCCGTACCTTTCTGGTATCCACTTCACGCACGCGCGGCGCAACCGAAGAAGACGGCCGCACCATTCACGTTCTGAAAGATATCAGCGACCGCCGCGAGGCCGAACGCCGCTACCGCGAACTGTTCGACAACATTCAGGAAGGACTTTTCTTCGCAACGCCGGAAGGCCAATTCCTGGACGTGAACGATGCGATGGTGCGCATGCTTGGCTACGAAACCCGGGAAGAACTTCTGCGCGCCGATGTGAGCGCTCATTTGTATCCAACGCGTGAAGCCAAGGAACGACTCGTCCGCTTGATCGCCGAGCGCGGCGCGTTGCGCAATTACGAGGAGATACTTCGGCGGAGAGACGGAAGCCTACTGCACACGCTGCAGAACATCAGTGCGGTACGCGACGCGCAGGGCCACGTTGTGCAGATTCGGGGCCTGATGCTCGACGTGACGGAGCAGAAAACGTTTCAGTCGCAATTGCAGCGCGAGCGCGATTTCAACCAGAAAATTCTCAACACCACGCAAAGCATGATTCTTGTGCTGGACACCGCGGGGCTGATCAGCTATGCCAACCGCCGCTGTTTCGAAGCAGGTTACCGCCAGGAAGAGCTGATCGGCCAGCGCCTGGTGCGGTGGGTTGAGAATTCGCATCGACCGGACTTCGAAGCCGCATTGCAGACCACCGCTCACGGCCAGCAAGTGGAAAACCTGGAACTGCGTGTAAAACGTAGCGATGGTTCCATGGGACACTTTTCCGTTAGCTTAAGCCCCAGCCGCGATGAATCGAACCAAGTGAACAGCGTGGTTGTAGTGATGACGGATATTACGGATGCCGTCCTTCTGCAGGCCAAGCTTGCGCACGCCGAGAAAATGGCGACGATTGGGCGACTGGTTTCCGGCGTGGCGCATGAAGTAAACAATCCACTCGCCGCGATTCTCGGGTTCACTGACCTTTTGCTCGAGGATCCCCAGGTCCCCGAGTCGGCGCGGGAAGAATTGCAAATCATTCTTCGCGAGACGCAACGGACCAAGGAAATCGTTCAGGGTTTATTGAGTTTTGCGCGCCAGCGGCCGGCGCAGCGCGAGCCGATGCAAGTCAACTCCATCCTTCGCCAGACGATTCGCTTACGCAGCTACGATTTTTCGAGTCACGGCGTCGAAGTCACCGAAGAGTTTAACGAAAATCTGCAAATGGCGATGGGCGATGCGCAGCAGTTGCAGCAGGTTTTCTTAAACATTCTCAATAACGCGTACGACGCCATTCAGGAATCGGGCCATCGCGGCAAGATTCGCATCAGCACGCGGCAAACAACTGATTTTATCGAGGTCGCCTTTATCGATAATGGCACCGGCGTTGCCGACCCGGATCGCATTTTTGATCCATTCTTCACGACTAAGCCCGCCGGAAAGGGCACCGGTCTCGGCCTGAGCATTTGTTACGGCATCGTGAGGGCGCACGGTGGCGAAATTTTTTGTTGGAATAACGAAGCCGAGAATGGGAGCACGTTCGTAGTGCGCCTTCCCGTCGCTACCGATTCCGCACTGGCGGCCGCGGCGGCCGAGGCCGGATGATGAACGCCACTCAAACCCATCTTTCGGCGCCGATTCTGTTGATCGAAGATGAACCTTCGGTCAGCGCGTTTGTTCGTTCCGCGCTTGAACGCAAAGGTTATCGCGTGATTCAGGCTTCGACCGGTGCTGAAGGTCTGAAGCAACTTGCCACCGAATCGTTCGCGGGCGTCATTTCCGATATTCGCATGCCGGGAGACACAAACGGGGCCGACGTGCACCAGTGGATCCAGCGCAACCGCCCGGAACTCGGCAGCCGCATCATCCTGATCAGCGGCGACACCGCAAACAGCGAGACGCAGTCGCTTTTGAGCGGCAGCTCCACTCCCTGCATCGAAAAGCCTTTTCGTGTTCAGCAATTGATTTCCACAGTGGAGAAAACCTTCGGGAAACCATGACCGACGACATGAAAATCAAGCTTTTGGTGGTGGATGACGAGCAGAGCATCCGCCGCCTGTGCATGACCATCGGCACTTCCCTCGGTTTCGTTTGCGACGAAGCCGAAAGCGCGGAGACCGCAGGCACGCGCCTGGAAACCGATCCGCCGGATGTGGTGCTCTCGGATTTCAAGTTGCCGAATCAGTCCGGCGTGGAGCTTCTCAAACAGATCAAAGCGTTGCTGCCGCGCAGCGAAGTCGCCATCATGACCGGCCATGGCTCGATCGAATCGGCGGTTGATGCAATGAAACTGGGGGCCTACGATTACATCGAAAAGCCCTTCCGCGTGGAAAAAATGAGGCTTTTGCTGCAGCGCATGGCCGAGAAGGTCCGCCTGGTGAACGAGAATGCGTTCCTGCGCGACAAAGTGACCACCGACGAGAACCTGGACGGCATTATCGGTACGTCCGCGGGAATGCAGGATGTGTTGCGGATGATTTCACGATTGAAGGATACGCGGACGCCGGTGCTGATTTCCGGGGAAAGCGGCACCGGCAAAGAACTCGTGGCCCGGGCGATTCATTTTCGCGGCGCACTGGCAAAATCCAGCTTCGTCGCCGTGGATTGCGGGGCGCTGGTCCCGACTCTCATGGAAAGTGAGATGTTCGGCTACGAGAAAGGCGCGTTTACCGGCGCAACCAAAACCAAAGCTGGTCTTTTTCAGGCCGCCAACGGGGGGACGATTTTCCTAGATGAAATTGGCGAACTTCCTCTGGAGATGCAGGCGAAGTTGCTTCGCGTGCTACAAGAGAAGGAAGTTCGGCCCGTCGGCAGCAATGACAAGATCAATGTTGATGTGCGCGTCGTGGCCGCAACGAACCGCGACCTGGAAGCCGCTTATCGCGCCGGCACCTTCCGCAAGGATCTCTATTTTCGCCTGAACGTGGTCACTGTTCACCTGCCGCCACTGCGGGAACGCCGTTCCGACATTCCCATGCTCGTGCATCATTTCTTGAATCGCTATACCCCGAGCGTGCACCTGCAAGTCACCGCAGCGGCGATGAAAAGCCTCCTCCAATACGATTGGCCGGGAAATGTGCGCGAACTCGAAAACTGCATAGCCCGCGCCGTTACACTCGGCGACCACCACACTATTGACGTTCACGATTTACCGCCGTCCATTCGCGCCGAACAGCCCGTGATGCAAGAGACGTCCTCACAGGATGCCTCGTCTCTCTCCACGACGGCTCTCGCGGAAATGGAACGCATGACCATTTTGCGTGTTTTCGAACAGGCCCACGGCGACAAAGCACTCGCGGGAAAAATGCTTGGCATCAGCCGCGCCACGCTTTATCGCAAACTGAAGCGCTACAACATCGGACTCCACGGCAGTACCGAAAAAGACGAGACGCAGGAAGCCGAAGCCCACGCGGCCGGTCACTAGTGGCCCTTTTCGTCGCCGAAATCCTTTCGCGGAGAGAATAAACCCCTTCACCCAGGTGTTCAGTGAGTCGGGTCAACCTGCGACAGGTTCCCGACAATTAGTATCGACTACCAGGCTGAGCGGTGTTTACTTCCTGCTCCCCCGCGCCGCGGCAAAGAGCATCGACCTTCTCTTTCAGGAGCTACCCCCACAGGCACCGCGGCCGGGATGACACGTTGGCAAGTGGTTCGATGGATACTCTACCGGTGGCCGATCTAAAGTTCGGCCACGACACGTTTATTTACTTCGTGTCGCGTTTGCGGCCGTAGGTAGTGCTGAAGGAAGGATGAGTTTCGAGGGTTCCGAGAGGCGGCCGTGGCATCGCCTGGGCCTGCCCGCATTGACGCGAAAGTATTATCAACCATTTGTACAACCCCACCCGCAGTTGTTCTAGCGAGCACCACCGGGCTCGATATAGTCAAGCTAGGAGCTCCCTCCCGATGCAACCTGTATTTCCATCTCTTGGGCGTAATGTGATTGGTTGCTTCCGCAGCCTGCTTCGGTCTCAATCGCGCCCGATGGCGTTTAACGCGGAATTTCCCACCGGAGAGCGCCTTCCACTCCCAACTGCTTTTCTAGTTCTCGCCGCAGTTCTCAGTCTTTCGGGATGTGCGGGCGGATTTCAAGGCTACAAGCTTGTGGTTCCGACAGTAACGCAACCCGGGAGCGTCACCGTCCCGGTAGGGGAAACCGCAACTTTCAGCGTGACGGCCACCGGCACCGGCACCATGACGTATCAGTGGTACAAGAATGGAGTAGCGATCAGCGGCGCTACTTCGAGCACCTACACGACGCCTCCGGCTGCCGCAGGCGATAGCGGTGCCGTGTTTACCGTTACAGTGTCGAACTCAGCGGGGTCGGCTACGAGCGGGCCGGCAACTCTCACGGTTCTACTTCCGCCTCCGGTCGCCAAGAGCCTGGTTCCCAGCGCGGCAACGCCTCCGTACAACTCTTCGGTGAAACTGTTTCCGACTTTTTCGGGCGGGAAGACCGCGGTCGTTGGTTCTCATGGCGTAGGAAGCTCCGACATCACCACGTCGGCAGTAAGCGGCAGTTCGTACCCGACGCCTTTATTGACTTCCACCACGACCTATACGTTGACTGTGACGGATTCCAAGGGCAACGTGGTTTCCACCACCTGCGTGGTCACGCCAACACCTGTCACTTTGACTCCGATTTCGCCTGCGAATCAGACAATCGCTCCGGCTCAGATGTCGTTTAGTTCCACGGCGAGCGGCGGGGCCACAGACGGAATTACGTGGAGCGCAAGTGCGGGCACCTTCAACGGAAACGTCTGGACTCCTCCAACGGTTGCCGGCACGTATACGATCACCGCAACTAGCGTTGATGAGACCTCGGTTTCTGTCACCACGACGATCACGCTCAGCACGCCCGTGATCATGGCTCAACCCGCCAGCCAGCATATTTGCACGAGCGGCGCTCTGACACTCTCTGTGAGCACTTCGTACGCTTCCAGTTATCAGTGGAGCCTAAACGGAACGGCAATTCCGGGCGCGACAAGTTCGAGCTACACAGTCTCTTCAGCGCAAGCCGCGAATGCCGGCAATTATTCGGTCACCGTCACAAACGGGCTAGGAAGCGTGACTTCGAGTGTTGCCACTGTGGCGGTGGGATCGACATCCATCTCTTCGAATCCCGCGAGCATTTCCCTGAGGCCAACGCAAACGGGCCTGTTTTCAGTTTCGGGCCAAGGGTTAGGGCAGATTTCCTATCAGTGGTATCAGATTCCATCGGGTGGCACGACCGGCGTAGCGCTGTCGGGGGCGACGTCGAGCAACTACACCACGCCGCCGGTGGATACGACCGACGATGGCGATCAGTATTACGCCACGGTCACAGACTCCTGCGGCACACTGAGCAGCACAAACGCGACGCTTACTGTTACCGCGGGCAACGTCCCACCCACGATCATTACTCAGCCGGCTGGTGAGAGGGTCGCTCCTGGCGGCACAACCTCCTTCAGCGTCGCGGCCACGGGCACGCCAACGCTTACGTATCAATGGTATGTAATTCCCGCAGGACAGACCACTGGAACCGCGATTGCGGGCGCAACGTCGGCAACGTACACCGTTCCGTCCACGGCGACAACCACTGCGAACGATCAGGACTCGTACTACGTGATCGTGAGCAACGGTTACGGTCGAGCGGTTTCGCAACCTGCTGCACTCGCGGTTGGCAATGGAATTCAGATCACCCAGCAACCTGTTACGCAATACGTCGATGTAGGAGCGGCCGCCACATATCAAGTCACTGCGACCTCCGCTCTGCCGTTGACCTACCAGTGGTACGAAGCGGCGCCCGGCAGTTCCACATTCGCGGCGATTGCTGGAGCTACGAGTTCGAGCTACACGGTGAGTTCGGCCGCCAGTTCGGACAATGGCGACGTTTTCTACGTGGTCGTGAGCAACGGCGTCACTTCGTCCGTGACCAGCAGCTCCGCGGGGCTCTTCGTTGGACCGCTCGCAGGCGTTCCAGATCTCTGCAATTCCAACTGGTCAGCGATAGGCAACGCCGTCGCCGGGCCCTCGTGCAGTTTCCAATTGACTACCGCCACCAACAACCAGCATGGCGAAATTGTCTGGCCTACCCTGATTTCTACGGGCGACATCCAGATTAGCTTTAGCGTGACTCTCAGTAATCCGAGCGCTCTTCCAGCCGATGGCTTTACTGTGCTTCTGGCCGATCCATCGTTAGGCGCCACGCCCACCAGTCTGGGCGCGGCCGGAATGGGTTTAGGGGCAAAAGGCATTCCTGGCCTGCTCTTCGAGCTGGACACCTATCGCAATGGCGGAGAACCGCCGGTGCCCTACATCGCCGTAACGAGGGGCGAAAACGCACTTTTTGAGAATCCCTACTTCAACGTTAACACGAACATTCCGGCGGTGGTCTCCAGTAGCATGCCCATCACGCACAACTACACCTATTCGCTGGTGCAAGGGCAAATGACAGTAACCATGGACGGGGTGCAGCTCTTCTCCGGAACCGTTACGCCGCCGCCCACGGCTTATCTCTTTGTCACCTCTTCCACGGGTGGCTCGTATGAAGACACCGTGGTCAGCAACGTTTCGGCCACGGTTTCGGTGCCTCCAAATTGATGCGAGCCGCGCAAGGAGAATTCGTATGCGATCCATTTTACTTTCGGCGATATTCTTACTCGGGTGCGCTCCGGCGTTGCATGCACAAGATTCGTTCAGCGGAGATGCCGCAGCCACCTATCACTGGGTGCGGACAAATGCAGGCCCGGGAGAGTGCGGCTGTTTTGGACTGAATGGCGGGGGTCTTTCCGGCTCCTGGAATTTTCACGGCCCTTGGTCGGTTGTTGCGGATTTCAGCGCCGAGCATGCTAGCAGCGGCGCGCCGGTCGGGAATTCTTTGACGCTCACTTCAATTTTGGGAGGAGCGCGCTACCAGATTCCGCAACGGTGGCTGGAAGGAAATCATCAACCGCAGCCCTTCGCCCAAATTCTGATCGGGTCGACTCATGCCGGTGGCGGAGTTGCCGGCGTAGCTGATGGCGCCTTTGAATTTTCAACGAGGATCGGTGGCGGCATTGACGTGCCACTCAATTCCCATTTTGCAGTGCGCGTGATTCAGGTCGACTACTACCTCACCACTTTCGCCAACGCCACTAACGACCATCAGAACAATCTGCTGGTGGGCGCCGGCATCGTCTACCACTGGTCGCGCTAAAAGTAACGAATGATGTGGGCGCCCTCTGCCTACCTGGTATAGCGCTGACGAGTTTGCCGACACGAACAAATTGGTCCAACGCATTTGGAAGGTCCGGTCGCACTTTCCTCAGCTAGGCGCGCCATGATCGGCTTGTCCGACTTGGGTCCAGCGCGGCCGTAGTGCGCACGAACAGATTGTATTTCGGCTGACGCAGTGTTGACTCGCAAGCGGTGCTGGCCAGTCATCGTCGAATAACGGGAGTCGGCAATTACTACAGCGAAGCTGACTGGGCGTATGACAATGATGGTCCCGTTCCTCTCGACCTGATGATTTCGGAGACTGTCTGTCAGCAGGGCCGTTCATGGACGCAAACCACTAACCGCGGCGGACAAGAAATTCGGTGAGTCAGGCCGCACGGTCGGAGCTAAAAGCCAGAGTTGAAGAACCCGAGCAGCACCCCTGAGCTTCTCGTCTTCCTGTAACCCTGATTGTCAGGGAATCCATCGGCCTTCGATCGTCTCAGCACCTGTTCGGAAGGCCACGGGCGTAGGTGAGACGAACTGTTTCAGCGTGAGACGATTGCTGCGTTCCGAATCCACAGGAAAATCATAAGCCTTTTGGTTGCAGTTGCTTGTAAGCCCATCTGGTATCGTCCCTATTTGGCTTTCGGCGTGCAATTCTATTCACGGGACACTGCGCCCCTGGTTCATCCCGTGTGTATCTGCACTGGATGAAATCGAACTCGCTCCGGGCGCTGTTCCGCTGGCTAGGGGCTACCCGCGAATGACACTGATTGCCGATGAACGGGAATGCGCGGAGCAACTTGCACGATTTTTTCCGAAGCTTCCCGCGGTTCGTATTCCGGTTCGCGTCACGCCGCAACGGCCGGGTCAGATGAAGCTCCAGGAAGCGACGGTGGTCGAGTTCGGCACCAGGGAGTATGCGATTTTCCTGTCGAAGTTGGCGCTGGAGTTCGACGACCGTGTCCGGATAGTTCGAGAGGGAGGAGGACGTCCAGCGCAGGCCACGGTGATCGCCTTGCAGTACCACGAAGGGCGCAAGGCCGTGGCGGTGCGATTTCTGGACAGCCCTTGCGAATGGATGATGGGACGTGAATAACATGTTTACAACACTCAATTTGTCCGTTCCTCCGAAGTCCGACGGCGCGCGCCAAGCGCAGTGGGAGGAAGCGCGCTCGGTTTTCCCGATTTATCTCGCGCTCGCCAAGCACCTGCAAATTGAAATTCCGTTTCCGCAGAACCAACGGGTGCTGCAAGAAAAGCCGGAGGATGCATTTTCGAAGCAGGTGCAAGCCTGGCTGGATTCCATGGATGCACAGGTGCAAGCGCACCAGCTGCGCCAGCTTCTGCAGACCACTACGCTGAATGCCAGCGAAAGCGGCTTGCGCGCGCTGATCATGCGGCACCTTCGGAAGCCTTCGAAGAGCAATCCGGATCGCGACAAGATTGATTTCCTGCTAGTCCAGTATTTCGCGTTGTGCGCACCGGCGAAAATCTATCATAAGCAGATTGAGCTGACCGATGTCGCGCAGGTTATGAAGCCGGTCCTCGGCGATGTGGACTGCACTCCAATGAGCTGGTGTGAACCACTCGAGAAGATGATCGTCGCCCTGCGCGGGTTCAAGAGCCTTCGCGATATTCTGAAGACCAATTTCATCGAACAAGGCCGCCGCGTGAAAGAGGGCGCAGGAGGCATGTTCTACGATCCCGCCGCGATGATTGCTTTCGTGCGATTCAATTTTCTGCTTCGCCGCACACTCATCGAGCTGATGCATGCAGACCTGATCTACATCCGCTCAGGAATCAACCAGCTCGAAGCCAGCGGCGCAAAAACGGTGAGCTGCCAGGTGTTCGGCCTGACTTCCACCGAGCCAATCAACAAGATCCGGCAGATTGCCGATGAGTGGAAACAGCCTTTTCAGAAGGAATATAACGAACGGTCGGTGAATCAGGCCTTTGAGAAGCTTCTCGCGTTGCGCTCGGACGTTGAAAATACCGCTGAGAAGGTTCTCGGGAAGTCCACCGTCAGCGGACTTACAGTCACGAGCATGCAACCGGCGTCCTCTGTTGACGCTGATGCTGCAGCGCTCGGAACGAAGAATCAGAAAGCTCCAGGATCTGCCGGTGCAAAAGCAGGTGAAAGCGACTCGACCCTAGACTTTGAGAGCTGCATGGAGAAGGTCTGGGAACAATTGATTTCCGCGCCTCCTTCACGGGGGCGCTCCATGACCACGGTGCGCATCGGCGCAGCTAGGTTGCTGATGTCGTCGTGGGAAGTTACCGCCTTCGTCAGCGAAGACAGCCCGGCGGCGGAAGATTTGCGCCGCGCCGTTGTCGCCAGAGCGCTCGTAACTGCCGCGATCGAACAAGCCAAGGAGGCCGGTAACACCGCGTCACTCGATCGCGTGTTGCCGATCGCGCGGGTTGAAGTCTCTCGTCTACAGGAGCGCGTCGAGGTGGCAAAGCAAGCCAAAGACACCGAAGCGGCCGTGAATTTGGGCATCAGCACGAAGCGCCTGCTGTCCGCGCTCGATGAGGCCGAAAAACTTTAATTCCCTGCTGTGGGATCGAGCAGGCCGGAAAAACAGTCAGGGAGCGGACTTCTTTGCCAACCAACAGCGCACTCATTCTGACCGATGACGCGGAATTTGCCCGTCTGCTTTCGGCATGTTGGCAGACCGAGCGCCAGCTTCCCGGACTTTCCGTTGTCACGGGCGATCTATGGAAGGACGGCGAGGCTGTTGCCTGTGACCTAATCGTAGTCGGCCCTCTCAAGCGGCAGCATCCCGCCGATCTTTTATCGTCTCTCTCTCCGAGCACGGCCATTATTCTTTGCGCCGCTTTGGACCTCAAGGAATTGGGCCGACTGCGCAAGCGCTACGCGCGTTTGCTTCACGTTCCGCTTCGCGAGGATTGGGCACAAGTTGTGCTGTTGGTGGCGGGAGAATCCTTGCGACGCACCGAAGCTCTGCGGCTTGCCAAGCAGGCGGAACAGCGCGCCGCGCAGAATGCCAATGATGCGGTGCTCGGTCGCTACATGACGGACATGAAGCACAACGTAAACAACGCGATGACATCCCTGCTCGGAAATGCCGAGCTTCTTCTCCTCGAACCGGGTGAGCTTTCCGCGCAATCGCTTGCGCAGATCAAGACCATCCACACCATGGCTCTACGCATCAATGAGATTATGCAGCGATTCTCATCGCTTGCGTCGGAGATGCGGGAGGTTGAGACGCATTCTCAGCCTGAGACAGACGATGACGCCGCGCAGCTATTTCCCCGCCGCTAAGACCCCACCTAGGCCATCTATCTTGTTTATTTCAAAGCTAGTTAAGAATCTTGATTGGGCTTGGCGCGAAATCGCCAAGCTGGCCGCTGACGTGCAATTTTCTACCGTGGAGAACCACGCGGAGTCCATGATCGTGCAAAAAAAGGTACTCATCGTTGATGATTCGCCAGCGCAGGTCAAGCTCATACAGGGTCTACTTGAACCCGAGGGTTATTGGCCTGTCGGACTGAGCGATCCCAAGCGAGTGGAAGAAGCAATCACGCTGGAAAAACCACACGTGATTCTTCTGGACGTGGTAATGCCCGAACGCAACGGTTTCCAGGTCTGCCGTGAGCTGAAGGGCAACATCAAGTTCAATGCGATTCCCGTGATTCTCGTGACTTCCAAGGACACCGCCAGCGATCGTTATTGGGGGCAGCAGCAAGGCGCCGATGGCTACGTCACAAAACCCTTCACACGTGATGAGCTTTTGCGCGCGGTTCGCCGCTTCGCGTGAGGGATGAGGAATTCTGTGGAATGAGCGAAGACTTTCAACTCACACCGATCGCTTCCGACGCTGAACTCGGCGAAATGCTGGAAGCTTTGGCCCCGGTGACCGAGCGTCCGCCGGAATCGCAGTTCGTCGTGTTTCGCAGCGGGCGCGAACGCTTCTGTTTGCCGGTGCTCGACGTGGAAGAGGTGCTGGAGTGGCCGCTGGTCACCAAGGTGCCGCTGTCACCCGGATACATGGTCGGGATTTTTAATCTTCGCGGCTCGATTGTGCCCTTGATCGATATCGCGCTTACGGAGGGCCGCCGCGCCGGCCTGCTCCCGAAGCACGTGGTTGTCGCGTCGCTTCGCGGCGAAGCGCAGCACGACGAGTTGCGTTTGGGAATCGCTGCCGACGAAGTGGTCGGCACGTATTCAGTGAACGATGCCGAGGATTTGCTGCAGGAAGCTCCAGAGAACGTGCCGCACTGTGTAGGAATGTTGCGGCACGAAGACCGGCTGGCGCTGGTCATTGATTTGCGCCGCCTGATGGAAGTGTACCCGGGACCGAGTATTTAAAGATTTCAGGAATGCGTTTGGGGAGGAAGTAATGAAATCGCGACTGAGCACCACAATCTGGACGCTGGTCATTATCAACGGCGTTGCACTATTTGTCGTCCTTGGATTGGCGTATAGCGCCGGACACCAGGCGGCCAATGCAAATGCCTCGGGAGGATTTGACGCGACCACGCTGATCATCCCGGGCGTCGTGGCCTTGGCGATGACCGTCATTCTCGCCTGGAAGCTGGGAAGCATTCTGTCTCCGGTGAGCGAACTGGCCTCGTTTTCCGAGCGCCTCGCTGCCGGCGACGGCAAGGCGCGCGCGGAAGTTTCCTCGAGCGACGAGTTCGGCTACATCGCAGAAAACCTCAATCGCGCCGTGGCCAAGGTCTCTAAAGCCTCCTCGAACCAGGAAGCCACCGAATCTTTGCAGCGCAGCATCACCGACCTGCTCGCGGTGATCAACCAGGTTGCTCGCGGCGACTTGACCCTTCGCGGAAAGGTCACCAACGACGCGCTCGGTAACGTGGCGGACTCTATCAACTACATGCTCGACAACTTCACCAAGGTTCTGGAGCGCGTGCGCAAGGCGGCCATGGAAGTGACCGCTTGCTCCAACAATATCCTTGTTGCCGCGGATGAAATGCAGGCCGGCGCCACGCAACAGGACCAGGAGATTACGAACACCTCGAGCGCGGTGGAAGAGTTGACCGTTTCGATGAAGCAGGTATCCAACAACGCCGAAGCCAGCGCCGAAGCCGCGCGCCGCGCCCTCGACGCCGCCGAACAGGGCAACCGCGCCGTACGCGACACGCTCGATGGCATGCAGCGCATTCGCTCCTCTGTGCAGGCAACGGCAAAGAAAATCAAATCGCTCGGCGATCGTTCCCTTGAAATTTCAGAAATCATCAACGTAATTAACGACATCACCGAGCAGACCAACCTCCTGGCGCTCAACGCCGCCATCGAAGCCGCGCGCGCCGGGGAAGCTGGCCGTGGCTTCGCGGTCGTCGCCGACGAAGTCCGCAAACTCGCCGAACACTCCCGCAGCGCAACGAAGGACATTGCGGCCCTCATTAAGGCCATTCAGGCGGAGACCAACGAGGCCGTCGTGGTCATGGAAGACGGCACGAAGGAAGTGGAATCCGGCGCAACGCTTGCCGATCAGGCCGGCCGCGCGCTCGACGCCATCTCCAGCGTGGTGCGTCAGTCCGCTGAGCTGGTGCAGGAAATTTCGCTGGCCTCCAAGCAACAGGTGCGTGGTACGGAAGGTGTCGCCCACGCCATGCAGATCATTTCCAACATTACGCGCCAGACTTCCCAGGGCACGCGCAGCACGGTAACCACGGTGAGCCAGCTCGTGAAACTTTCGGACCAGCTCAACGAAGCCCTTGCGCAATTTCGGGCCAACGCCAAAGGCGCTTCGGCTGAGGACACGGACCATCGTTTGGCACCGGTTGGCGCGATTCGCTAGCGGTGAACTTTCGCTCCTTGCGCACCAAGGAGCGACGACGGGATGACCATGAGCGAGCGCCACGGCCCGGAAAACGGTTTGAGTGAGCACGAACTTAGCGAGATCCGCATGTTGATTGAAGAGCGGACAGGTATTCATTTCGATGCCTCGCGCGAGAGGTTCTTCTCCACGCGGGTTCGCGAACACCTGCGCGAACGCGGTTATACGCGGGGGACGGAGCTTCTGCGCGCTGCTCGCAAGACCAATGTGGAATATGAATCGCTGCTCGAAAGGCTGCTCACGCAAGAAACCACCTTCTTCCGCTATCCGGCAGTGTTCGAGGCCTTCGAAAAACACGCCCTGCCGGAACTGCACGTAAAGAAGTTTTGGCGCAATCCCCGTACCCTACGCGTATGGAGCGCTGGGTGCTCCACCGGCGAAGAACCTTACTCCATCGCCATCACGGTGTTGGATACGCTCTCTTTCGCCGACGCATGGGAAGTGGAAATTCTGGCCACCGACATCGGCCGACAGGCGCTGAAAACGGCCGAACGCGGCGTCTACTCCGGCCGCAGCATGGCCAGCGTGAATGAGAAACAGCTTGCCGCTCATTTCTCCTCCGCCAACAGCGGGCATCAAGTCAAGAGCCGCCTTCGCAAGATCGTCAGCTTTGCCCAGATGAATCTGGCTTCACCCGTTTACGTCGGCCGAATGGACCTGATTTTCTGTATGAACGTCTTGATCTATTTCTCCGAAGAGCGCCGCCGCGCTCTGGTACAGCGCTTCTATGACGCCCTCGAACCGGGAGGGTACCTGTTTCTTGGTCACTCCGAATCGATTTCCAAAATGCCGGTGAAATTTCAGGCGATCGTGCTCGGGGATTGCATCATGTACCGCAAGCCCACTACGGAAGAATTGCAGAAGCCCGAACTGGTTACGGAGGGACGCGCGTGAGCACGCCGGATCGCGAAGCCGTCGAACTTTTCCTCCAGGAAGCCTCGGAGCACCTGCAGTATCTGCGGGAGTATGTTGGCGTGTTGCAGGAGATTTCTCCGCGTCGTGAAGACCTGGAGCGGCTGTACATTGCGGCCCATACGCTCAAGGGAACATCCGCAAGTTACGGCTTCCCGCGCTTTTCGGAAATCTCGGGAAAACTAGCGCACGTCTTTCAGTACGCGTTGAACGCTCCCCTCGGCGACGACCTCCACGGCCCGCTCACCGAATTTCTTTCGGATGGCATTTCGCTGCTCGAAACCAGCCTGATCGAAATCAGCGACACTGGTCAGGAGAATCGCGAAGACATTTCCGCCTTCAAAGAGCGTTACCGGTTTGCCTTTCCTCCGGATCCGCCTCCGCTGAATCTCAGCATCACGAGCCCAGTCGCCGCTGAGCCGGCGACGATGGGCACTCTCGATTCTGCGCCTCTCGAAACCGGGCTTACCGGCTCCTACTACGACGCGCTACCCGCGGACGATGACGTCCCGGACGAAATCCTGGAATTCTTCCAGCCCGAGGCCGAAGAGCACTTGCAGATTGTCAGTGATTGTCTGCTTTCCCTTGAGGGCAACAACAATCCGGAAGAGATTAATCGTCTTTTCCGGGCCATTCACACCGTCAAAGGGTCCGCGGCGCAAGTCGGCCTGCGGCGGTTGGGTTCGATTGCCCATCGCGTTGAGGATTTGATCGGCCGCCTGCGTGACAATGACCTCGAACCCTCCCCTGACCTCGTCGATATCTGTCTCGAGTCCGTCGACGTTCTGCACAAAACGTTGCGTCGCGAATGGCCAGGCGAAGTCGAAATGCGCGCTGGGGTCGATTCACTTCTCGGCCGGGTCGCACAATACGCTCCTCCGGAGGCCGAGGAAGCCGGCCAGTCAGCACAGGCAGCCACTGCGGAAGAGACAAAGCCCGCTCACACGACTGCGGGCAAAGGATCAGCGAAAGCTGCCGCTTCCGGCCAGAAAATGGTGGCCGCAACAAAATCGGTTCGCATCGCTCTCGGCCGCCTCGACCGAATGATGAACACCGTCGGCGAACTCGTCATCAGTCGCACCAAGATGGTCGGCCGAGTCGCAGAACTCGACAAAATGATCGACACACTCGGTTTCTCCAAGGAGCGTTTGCAGGGTAAGGTCAACGAATTCCAGGAAAAGTACGAGTACAACCGCATTCGCTCGCAGATCGGGATGCCTTGGGCGAACAATCAACGCCAGAGGCTCCTCGCCAGCGCGGCCGCGGGCGAAGGGTTCCTCGACGAGTTCAGCGAACTCGAAATGGATCGTTATGACGATTTCAACATTCTCTCGCGCTCGATGACGGAGATTTCCGCCGACGTAAATGAAGTCCTCTCGCAACTCGAGGGTTATGTCAATCGTGTCGAAGGCGACATTCACGAATTCACCAAACTCGCCCATCACCTTCAGGACGAAATCACCGCGGCGCGCATGGTGCCTATCGGCACTCTCTATTCCCTGCTTTCCCGAGCTGTCCGCGACGCCGCCAAATCATCGAAAAAGAACGTGGAGCTGGATTTTTCCGGCAGCGAAACGGAATTAGACAACAACATCATCCAGCAAATTTCCGATCCTCTCGTTCACCTTGTTCGCAACTCCGTCGCTCACGGCGTCGAAACGCCCGCCGATCGCCTGGCCAAAGGTAAATCCGGACAGGGTCACGTGATGCTTCGTGCCTATCACCGCGGCAACCACATTTACATCGAGGTCGAAGACGACGGCCGCGGCATCGACTACCCGCGCGTTCGCCAAAGCGCCATGGACTGTGGCTTGGTTTCGACGGAAACCGCGGATCGACTCACCGAGCGCGATCTGCGCGAAATGCTGTTCCATCCCGGGTTCTCTACGGCTTCGGTGAAAACAGAATTGGCTGGCCGCGGCGTCGGCCTGGACGTTGTGCGCTCCAATCTCAATGCGCTCAACGGCGAAATTGAGGTTCAGAGCGAATCCGGCCAGGGCACAAAGTTCACGCTGAAGGTTCCGCTCACGTTGATTATTTCGCCGGCGCTGTTTGTTCGCTGCGGCTCGAACCACTTTGCCTTGCCCCTTGCGGTCGTCGAGGAAATCCGCCGCCTGCGCGCCGATGAAATCGAAGATGTCGGCGGCAAACTACTCACCAAAGTGCGCGATATCGTTACCGAGGTCGTGCGCCTAGATTCCTATCTTGGCCTTCCGCCGCTCGAGCCGATCAACGGCTATTTCCGAATGGTCGTCGCCAACGCCGGAAACCGCCAGGTCGGCCTAGTCGTCGAAGAAGTACTCGGCAAGGACGAAATCGTCATCAAGAATTTGGGTGAATACCTGCGCCGAGTGAAACTTTTCCCCGGCACCACCATTGCCCCCGACGGCAGCCTGATCCTACTCATTGACCTAAATCGCATGGTCGCCACCGAACCGAACGAGCGGCGCGCAGTACAGGCCAGCGCCAGCGCTTCGCGCGTCTTCGCGCCGGGATCGGCCGCAATCGCTCGCGGCACCATTCCCACGGAGGCCATCGACCGCGTCGATCAGGAGCGCGTTATCGTGGTTGCCGACGATTCTATCAGCGTGCGCAAATTCGTCGGGCGCATGCTCGAAAAGAACGGCTACCGCGCCAAGCTGGCCGCCGACGGTCTGGAAGCCGCCGAACTCGTCTCTCAAGTTGGTTGCCATCTGGTGATCACCGACCTCGAAATGCCGCGCATGACCGGTTACGAATTAATGGCTCAATTGCGGCAAAGCCCCGCGACAAAACGCATTCCCGTCATGGTTGTCACTTCACGCGCTGGCGCAAAGCATCGCGATCGCGCTTTGAAAGAAGGCGCGTCGGCCTTCCTCACCAAACCCGTGCAGGAAGACCAGCTCCTGGCCGCCATCGAACAGCTCATCGGAACGGAGGCGGCACGCCCGGTCGTGCCGGTCGGCTAATTCCATGGTGAGCGCTGCCCCCAAGAAATTCCGCGTGCTCGTGGTCGACGACTCTGCCTTTATGTGCAAAGTCCTCGAAGCCATTTTTAACGCCGACAGCCAGCTCCAAGTTGTCGGCCGCGCGAAGGATGGCCGCGAAGCCATCTCCCTTGCGGAATCGCTCAAGCCCGACGTCATCACCATGGATTTGAATATGCCGCACATGGATGGTCTTCAAGCCACGGCGACCATCATGACGAACAACCCGCGGCCGATCGTGATTGTCAGTTCCGAAAGCAAGGAAGGCGCTGCCAGCACTCTGAAAGCTCTCGAACTGGGAGCCATTGACTTTGTCACCAAGCCCAGCAGCGCCATCGACCTTGACATGCAAAGCATAAAGGAGGAGCTGCTGCGCAAAGTTCGAGTAGCCGCTAAAGTGCGCGTGGTGCGCACGGCCTCGCGCTTGGCAAATGCGATTCAGGCTCCCCCGAAAGGCACGACCGCTCCGGCAGCAAAGGCATTACAGCTGTCCTGGCCGACTCCGGCAGAAAATTCCGATACGCGCTTCCCCATCGTGGTCCTCGGGGCCTCCACCGGCGGCCCTGCGACAGTGATGCGTCTCGCTCCAGGGTTTACGCGTGATTTTCCAGCGGCCGTCATTCTGGTTCAGCATATGCCGGCTTCTTTTACATCGCAGTACGCGCTGCAACTCGCGGAATTCACCAGCATCCGCGTGAAGGAAGCGGAACTCAACGAACCCATTCAACCGGGTAACCTGTATATTTGCCCCGGCGGTCAGCATCTTCGCATCACTCCCACCGGTCGCGTCGAACTCGACTCCAACTCCGGCCGAATCGACGGTTATCTGCCGAACATTGATGTGACCATGGAATCGGTCGCCTCCTTCACCGGACCCATGGGGATTGGCGTTGTTCTGACGGGCATGGGCAGTGACGGCGCCCGGGGCGCGCGCCTGATCAAGAAAGCAGGAGGGATGGTCATCGCGCAAGACGAAGCCACCTCGGTTATTTTCGGCATGCCGGCCGAAACCATCAAGACCGGTGTCGCCGATCAGGTCCTCAGCATCGACGAAATATACGCCGCAATTGAAAGGCGCGTTCTAGCGTTAAGCAAAGCTGCACCCGTAGGAGCCCGCTGATGCGGATGGCCGCGCCGCAAAAGTCGAATCCCGTCCGGAGTGAGCAGATCATCCTGTTTCGGGCCGGCAATCAGATTTTCGCGATTTCTTCCGCCTCGGTTCAGGAAGTGCGCAGCGTAGATAGCCTTGCCGGCGCCGCGGTACAAATTAGCGAAGCCAGCCTTTCCAAAGTTCGCCACGCCATTCGCAGAGCCGGCCGGAATCTGTATGTTGTCAATGCTCCCTTGCATTTCGGTTTGCGCGCCACGCCCGCCGCTCTCGTTTTTCTTCTACGCAACTCGCGAATTGCCTTGCTGGTGGACGGCATTGAAAAAATGACCACCATGACGCGCCTGCTGGCTTTGCCCGGCGCTTTCTGTAACGAAGAACGCGTCTGGTATCGTGGCCTCACGGTGCTCGACCAGAATGTAGTCCCGGTCGTGAATCCCGCGGGTTTTCTGTCCGCCGAGGAAATTTCGCTGCTCGACGCGGTGACAGCTCAACAGAACCTGGTAGATAGCAACGCAGCCGCGCGGCCGGAAGTGAATGCATGACCTGGATCGACCAACTCGATGCTTGTTCGTGCGTTCTCCTTCGCCTCGGCGAACGCCGCTTTGCCTTGGCCGCTGACCAGGTCGCCGAACTCGCCGCTCCCAGCCGTATCTTCCGCTTCGCTCACAAAACGCCGGAAATCGATGGCGTCATTCTGCGCAGGGGCCGCGTCGTTCCCGTTTGCGACATCGCGGAGAAACTTACCGGCAAAAGGCTCAATCAACGCCGCTTTTATCTGATCGCCACGCGCCGGCAACCCGCAGGTCTCGACTGGATCGCTCTTCCCGTCAGCGGCGAATGCGAACTGATCCGAGCGGACCTAACGGCCGCCGGTCCTTCGGATTCTCCTCATGTGTTCGCGTGGCTCTCCCATCAGGGCGAGGTCATCGAGGTTCTCAATCTGTACGCCCTGACTCCCGGCGTCGATCCGCGCAGCGCGCGAGCTACAAACGCCCAAGTGCCGGAGGCGCATGCATGCTGATCCCCGGCAAACCCGCGAAGATTCTGTTGATCGATAGCAACGTGTTGTTCGCCAAGCGACTTGGCGACGCCCTGAAGCGCGAAGGCTTCGACGTCACTACTACGACGCAGGCTACGTTTGCGCTCACCGCGCTCGAATACAACGCGCCGACTGCCATCGTGTGCGCGACCAACATGCGCGAAATGGGCGCTTTGGAAATCGCACAGATCATCCACGCCGATCCGAGGAACAACAACCTTCCGATCATTGCTACTGGCGACGGCAGCCAAGGCGCGCTGATGGAAGCTTTTCAGGCCGGCTGCGACGATTACATCGACCGTCATCTTTCCCCCGGAGTCATCGCCAACCACGTGAAAAACATCATCATCAGCAAAGTGGATGGATTTCAGCCTACGCAGATGCTCGGGCAAGCGGACACCAGCCTTAGCGGCAATCTTACGCATCACGATCTCACCGGCGTCATGCAGATGCTCAGTCAGGCGCGGCAGACCGGCGCATTGACCATTAATGCGGGACAAACCGATGCGGTGCTCTTCTTTGACGCGGGCGAAATCGTCCACGCGGAATGCGGCTCACTTTTCGGCGACGAGGCTGTCCTCGACATTCTGAAAAGCTGCGTCCGCTGCGGTTCTGGAGTCTACAAATTTGTTTACGGCGCCGCCACCGCCCAACGCACTGTGCTGCGCTCCGCTACCGATCTCATGCTCGATGCCATGCGCGAATTTGACGAACACACTAACGATCGGGCCAACCAGCTCGCGGATAAGGAGGCTCTATGAGCGAAACCATCGCTATGCCCCCGCTGGACTCCACGGAGACCAAGCAAATCCCCACGGTCTATTTCATTGACGACAGCGCCACCATGCGCGAAGTCATCAAGATCGCGTTCCGCCGCGAAAACATTCACGTCATCACGTGCGCGGACGCGGCCTCAGCATTAAATCAGTTTGAACAGCATCCGCCGGATGTGGTCATCACCGACGTCATCATGCCTGACCAGGACGGCTACTCCGTCTGCAGCCAGATCAAACAGAATCCGCAGTTCGGGAGAACTCCCGTTATTCTCATGTCCGGTGTCGTGAACAAAACGGTAGCCGATCGCGCTGTTGCGGTGCAAGCCGATGAACTCGTGCGCAAGCCTTTTCAGCCGCAGGAACTTATTAGCCGCGTCCGGAATCTGCTCAATGCTAACAAGCCTGTGGAGCCACTCCATCTTGATCAGCCGGTTTCTTCGGTCGCATTGGACAGCTTGTTTGCTCCGCCTCCGACGCCTCCCGCACCTGCGCCAGTTTCGGCTATCACCGCGCCTCCCGTGCCCATTGCGGTTCCTCCTCAGGTGCATGCAAAGACCGGCCCGGCGGACTCCGCCTGGCAGCGTGCACTCGCCGATGCTTACACGCAACAGAACCATCAAGCCGCCCAGCAAGCTCCTCCTCAAGCCGCGCCACCTGCGCACCGTCCCGCTGCCACTGCATCCGACATCCACAAACTCCGCGCAGAGATTTCGGTCCTTGAACTCCTCATCAAGAAGTTGCAAACGGAACTCCAGATCGAGCGCCAATACAACCAAGCTCTCGAATTACACGTCCGCGCCCTGACCCAGGTGGACTAGTGTAACTTCGCCATCATTTATTGACAGCGGGGACGCAGCCGCGAGCTACGCCGGGTGTCATTTGTTGCCGAGCTCCGAGGAAGTCTGATGTTGAGCACAGCCAAGGTTTGCCTTCAGCCATCGCCAGACGCCGCTCACACTGCGTGAGCCATCGGAATCAAGGCCTGATCTTCCGCCACTGCACCATCGCGAAAACTTACGTATTGCCTGGAGTTGGCCGGCACCTTCTCACCCGGGACAACAATGCCAGCGAGGTTCAGCGGATCCGCTGCGGAAACTGTGAGGACTTCGCTGCGAGCCGGCTCTGTCCGGCCGGCTCGCAGCGACTCTAAAGCCACAGGCAGGGCAAATTGTTCCCCTACAAAACTACTCACAAATCGGCCGTCCCTGATTTCGCCGCGATCTTCCATCCTGCGCAGAGCGATCAGCACCTCTCTCCAGCGGGGTAAAATGGACTCGCGCGTCAGCAACTCGCGAAATACCACACCATAGCGCTTCAACAGCATCCAGCAAATGGCTTCCATCTCCCTTGCGTGCTCGCCTGCCTCGCCGGCGAACAACAGCGACCAGCGGCCCACGCTATCTCGCGGCCGTGTGCTCTTCCCGCTGCCCTGCCCCGCGCGACGCTTCGGATCGATCAATGCCCGCAAATTGTCGAAGCCGTCCGCGCTGATAAATCCAACAGCCACCAATTCCCACAGTGCCGCCTCAATTTCCGCCTTCAGCTTCCGCGTGCCTCGTACAATATCGGCAAAAAACGACGCGCCATGGTGCTTCAGAAACTGTAAAACCTCGCGCGCAGCCGCACTTAGACCCGGGGGCTCGGTTGCCGCCCATTCGCGCCGCGGATACGACATCCAGTCGCCATCCTCGCGCACAAAAAAGGTAATCGGCGCAATGCTGCTCGGCGTCACGCGGCGCCCGCGCTCCGTCGATTCCCCGAGCATCGCCGGATGCGGCGAGAATCTGCCCCATCCCACGGCGCCGCTGAGACACAATTGATCCAAATTCTTCGGGTCGTAATCAACCACGCGCCGCGAAATGATTTGATGCTCCCACGCATTCGCCGGCGCTTCGTAGCCCTGCAATTGCCGCAGCGCTTCCAGCATCCCGCGCTCGCCGGCAAGCTGCGTTCCCGGCGCAACGTGCTGCCAACGGAACAACCAGCGCATAAACTGCGCCGCTGTGACCGGCTCGATCTCACGCCGCAGCCTTCCTAGCGTCAGCCGGTGAATCCGCGCCAGCAGCCGGCGCCCACACCACTCCGTCTCACTGCCGGCAGCGTCAGTAAACTTGCCTCGCAGAACCGCGCCGCTTCCTTCGATGCGCAGCAGCGCCCTGTCGACTTCCGCTTGTCCCACGCCGAGCAGTTCCGCGAACGCCCCAGCCGTTACCGGTCCGCAATGTTCCATCCACCCGGCGACGAGCGTAACGAAAACCTCTTCGCGCGGCAGCGCTTCGGACTCAACTTCGGCTAGCACATCCCCAAAGCGCGCCTCGGGAAAAATCCGCGCAAAGCTCTTCGCGCGCTCCGCAGCCACCCAATACTTTCTGCCGTCAGAAATCGCCGACGCAACTCGCCCTTGCTCTATCAGTTCCGTAAAGTGCGTCTTCCACGAATTCACGGATTCCTGAACCATCTTTCGGAACGGACTGCTCGGCACCGAGTGCCCCGCCGCCTCGATCTCCGGCAGCGCGATCAGCGTTTGCAGTACATCTTGCAGTTCATCGGGGTCCCGCACATCCGGCCAGGCCTCGGCGCGGACTTGGTGTATAGCGGCTGGGTCCAGCTTGCCCACTTCGGACATCACCGTTTCCGGCAACATCCTTCGCATCTCGACCGCCCGCGCACGCCTTTCCTCAAGCGGTGCGTCATCCAGATACGCAAATGGATTCGCATTCAAAATCTCGTGCGAAAACTGCGACGGCACCGGCGTATCCACCGCAACGCATTCAATACTCCCATTTAGCACGCGCTCCAGAATTAGTTTCAGTCCTTCCACATCCATCGCTTCCGTCAGGGCATCCCTCAGCACTTCGCGTACCAGCGGATGCTCGGGGATTTTCGGCTGCGTTTCCAGATTTTCGGGGCACGCCGCGGCGTCCGGGAAAACCGTAGCCAGCAGATCGTCGGCGCGCATGCGCTGGATCGGCGGCGCCACTTTCTTTCCACCCTGAAACCGTTGCAGCACCAAAGCACGCGAGGCGTCCCAACGCCAGCGCGCCGTGAAGATCGGCGAAGTCAATACCGCCTGCAGTAATACCTCCCCCACAGAGTTCGGGTGCAAAAAACGAAACACATCCGCTAACGGAAAACTATGCTGTTCCGCCAAGGAAATGTTGATGCCGTCGTCGGTAGCGGAAGCTTGTAATTCCAGATTGAACGAACGACAGAACCGCTTGCGTAGCGCCAATCCCCAGGCCTTGTTGACCCGTCCTCCGAACGGCGCATGAATCACCAGTTGCATCCCGCCGCTTTCATCGAAGAATCTTTCCGCAACCACGGTCGTTTGCGTCGGCACGGCGCCCAGCACCGCGCGACCCGCGACAATATGTTCGACAATCTGTTCCGCACCTGCTAGGTCCAGCCCGCATTCCTTCTTGAGCCACTCCACCGCGGCCAGCGCCTGCGGAAGGCTACACAAATCGGCGCCTGGCGCAACGTCGCGGGCAAGTTCCGCAACTTTTCCTCGCAGCTCCGCGACCTGCGCGGAAAGCTCCGCCGTCCGAGCCGGCGCTTCGCCACGCCAGAAAGGAATCGTCGGCGCCGCTCCATGCGCATCCTCCACAATCACGCGCCCCGCCGATGATACCCGCCGAATCCGCCATGAACTGTTCCCGAGCAACATGACGTCGCCGGCAAGACTCTCCACCGCGAAGTCTTCGTCCACGGTGCCAATCAGCGTCCCTTCCGGCTCGGCAACGACGGAGTACAGCGAATTATCCGGAATCGCTCCGCCGCTCGTAATCGCCACCAAACGGCTCCCGCGCCTTCCATGCAACCGTCCATTCACGCGATCGCGCAAAAGATAGGCGCCGTATCTTCCGCGGCGCGCGGTGATTCCCTCCGAAAGCATCTCGATGATGGAATCAAACTCACTCCGTTCCAGATTGCGGTAAGGATAGGCGCGACGCACCAGTGCGAAGAGATCGTCTTCTTTCCAGTCCTCGCAAGCGCACGCCGCCACAACCTGTTGCGACAAGACATCCATCGGCGATTCCGGAATCTCGATACGATCCAAGTCACCCGAATGCATCGCCCGAACCAGCGCCGCGCTTTCGACCAATTCATCCCGTGTCGTCGCAAAAATCCGCCCCTTGGGAATCGCGCCATGCCAGTGCCCAGCTCGTCCGATACGCTGCCACGCCACCGAGATTGAGCGCGTTGAGCCCACCTGGCAAACCAAGTCGACGGCACCGATATCAATGCCCAATTCGAGCGATGCTGTCGCCACCAGCACACGGATTTCTCCGGCTTTCAATTTCTTTTCCGCCGCAAACCGCAATTTCCGCGACAGGCTGCCGTGATGCGTTGCAACAGCTTCATTTCCCAAGCGCTCGGCCAGATGGTGCGCAACCCGTTCCGCAAGCCTTCTGGTGTTCACGAACACTAGCGTCGACCGGTGCAGCCGCACAAGCTCGGCGATTCGCTTGTAGATTTCATCCCACATCTCGTGCGTCGCCACCGGGCCCAGTTCGCTGCCGGGCACTTCCACGGCAAGGTCCACCTGCCGCTGGTGACCAATTTGCACGATCTGCGGATCGGGCCGCCCGCCGGTGAGAAAATGCGCGATCAATTCGATCGGTTTTTGCGTAGCCGAAAGCCCGATGCGCAGCGGCGGCTGCTCCGCCGACGCTTCCAATCGCTCCAACGACAGCGCCAGGTGCGCGCCTCGCTTATCGTCCGCTACGGCATGGATTTCATCGACAATCACGGTATCGACGGACTTCAAAATCTCGCGGCTTTTCTCCGCGGTCAGCAAAATGTACAAAGACTCGGGCGTGGTGACCAAGATGTGCGGAGGCCGCTGCAGCATGGCGCGCCGCTCGTGCATCAAGGTATCCCCGGTGCGCACCGCCGCGCGGATTTCCGGCATCAAGAGCCCGCGCTCCATGGCCAGCCGTTGGATCTCTCCGAGCGGAATCTCCAGATTCACCTTGATGTCGTTACTCAGCGCCTTCAGCGGCGAAACGTACAGCACTTCGGTGCGATCCCGCAGCTCGCCGGACAAAGCCTTGCGCACCATACGGTCGATGCAGGCCAGAAATGCCGCAAGCGTCTTGCCCGACCCGGTCGGCGCGGAAATCAGTGTCGTCGTTCGCCGCAGAATATGCGGCCAGCCCTGCTCCTGAGGCTCCGTCGGCGCGCCGAGCTTGCTCAAGAACCATTCACGAACGATTGGGTGGGCCCAATCAAGCGCGGCGGAGGAATTAGGCGATATGTTTAGGGTTTCCATGGTCGTTCGGCGACCTCGGCAGGCAGTCTGCTGTCTACAGGTAGAGGTCTTTGCGGGAGCGCTCAGTGTATCGCATGTCGGCCGGGAACAAAAGATGCCCACAACCCGGCACAACCCGGCATTGAATCGCTAGATCAATCAGCAAGTCCACGAGTAGCAGGCCCTATTCCCCTGGCGTCGCTTTCGAACTAGAATCCACAGGAGGCTGGCCCACGCATTAACCGCAGCCCGAGGTCGAAGCGATGTACCTGGTCTGGTTAGCCGCATTGATTTTAGGATCAGGCTTCGCCATCGCCGGCGTCCGGGAAATGAAATGGAGATTGCTAAACGTAGTCATCATTCTCGGCTGCATGGGCATCGGTTTCGGACTCGGATATGCCACTGGCTTAGGGAGCCAGAATCTCGGCAGGGTTCCCGGCGCGGGATGGCCATTCGCCATCATGTTCGGAGTCGTAGGCGCACTTGGATGCATTCAGTTGAATAGTTGGCGCGTAAAATAAGGAACGCAACCTGAAGGCGGTTGAAGAGTCTCTGAAAGTGACAACGTCCCCGAAGGTCAACAATCCTGGAACTACAAGAACAACATCAGCTTACGACGCAAGGAAATTTCTGGAGGAAACTGCTGTATTTTGAGAAGAACTCCGCTTGCTGATAGGGAATTTGGAGAAAGATCGGCGCGTCAAAAGGGTCGCAACCGGTGACAAGAAGCCGCTCCAGCGCCAGTCTTGCCGCTTCCCTGGCGTCTTTGCCTTTCTGCTCGATGATTTCCACGCCGCCGCCTTCAAGAATGACTTCAGCGTGCGTCTTCACGGGCCCATCGGAGATCGCAAACGTATAGGTCGCAAAAGCCTTGAACTTTGCATAGGCTCTTTCGCGGTTCAAGCTCACCAGAGCGATGTCAAATTTCCCCTCTTCGTGGGAGCGCTTCTCAGATTTCAGCAAATGCATAGATAGCTCCTATAATGGCGAAGCTGCCGTTCTTCGAGCCAATGGCCCCGAACCGAGCGAATCCCGTTTCTTTTCAGCTAGTTGCCATCTGCTTGCCCGTGAACGAAGGAGATAGGAGAGGAGGCTTGCCGCAATGGCAACCGGTTACGCCTCGAAATCCCTGCTGAATCGTTGGCGCGCCCAATGGCAACTCCGCAAAATCGAAACTGAACAGGAAGCTATCTGAAGTAAGGCGGAATGTCGACTGCCGGCAGGTAAACCAGATGAGAAATTTTTGTAAATTCGTTGGCAGGCGAAGAAAGTGACGGCTGAACCTTGCACTACGACGCCCTGGAGTAGGTGGCTCGGCCCAACGGCCACGATCCCATTCGGCCCGCGTGGCCAGACCGCCGAGCCATGGCGACCAGGTACCATGCGGGGCACATCAGCACCCAGTTGAAAATCCACAGGGCATTGCTCGTCCACGCGAAAATCATCAAAACGGTCACCGATATTGCCAGTACGGACGACAGACCCACTGTAACCCTCACATTCCGCAACGCGTGCCGGCCGCCCAACGTCGCAGGCAAAAGAAACAGGAACAGACAAGCTCTGGGAAAACCTGCCGGGAGATGTCGCATGCACAAAAAGGCGGGCAAAACAGATAGTGCGGCGCTGGCCCAAAGAGTCAGGCGCGATACCGAGCCGAGAATATAGCCTCCGGTCCAGGACCACGCGACGAGCAGCAAGATGTGGCACAGCAGCAGCAGAAAGCCCTCGTGGCCCTGGGGCCTGCAAGCAAGAATTCTGGCGTTGGGGTACAGGAGCCGCGCATAAGTACAGCTCACGGAGATTGAAACGTACATAAGCAGGTAACCACAGGGCAAAGCGACGCCGAACCCAGCAAGCCAGGGCCGGCGGTCCCTAAAGAGACCCGTTTGCCGACGGAGAACCAGGCCGCAGACATCGAGCAATGACTGCAAGGCAGTTTCGTTGGCCTCGAGCAAGTCGCCCAGCACGGCATCGCGTTCATCTCCTTGCAACAGCTTCGAAGCAATCTCTACTAGCGGCCAACCCGTTCCGTTCATGACATGCTTCCTGTTCGACTTTCGACCCACGACGCACCGTGGCTGACGCGCACGACGGCGTCGTAGAACTCCTTCGCAGCCTGGACGCCTTTCGCGGTCACGCGAACCATGCGCTTGGCACGGCCCCCGCGCTGCCGCGTGAGTTCGCCCATCCAGGTCTTCAGCAGACCTTTTGCTTCCAGGCGATCGATGGTCGTGTAGAGCGCCCCGATCGAGCATCTTCGTGCGGTGGTGGACTCGATTTCCTCGCGAATCGCCGCGCCATACGCGTTCTCTCCGAGTCCGGCTGCGGCAGTGATCAATACGTATTCAAATTCGCCTAGCATAATTAGTAGCACATTGTAGTAGTAATATGGCTTGGCGTCAAGATGCTTCCTTGTAAAACGCGACACTCACTCGGCAATCAATTCGGTTCCTTCGCCCGGAATCACGTCAACCAGACTTATGGAGTTCACCATATGCTTCCAATGGACGATCAAAAACGCAGTTGGTTTCTCATTGACATACAAATCCTGTCGCAACAGGCACCACAGGGCGAGGGGTTTCAAATTGGCTTGCAGCGGGTCTTCGGGGTTGTAGCCGAATGCCTGGATGTCGCTGACGACTTCGCTTTCCGCCGCCAAAATCCGCTCGAAAGGAGGCCGAGGGCTCATTCGACTGTCCTGATCGATGGTACGCACGCGCTCCCGCACATGGAGTGGTGTTTGTGGATGACGGAGCGAGCGAAAGTCGTAATGAGCGATGGCCATGGAACCCACGAACCGCTGTAAGCAGGCGCGGTCTTCCTCTCCACTTGCAGACAGACAGAAGGCGCGGTTTGTCAGTTGGTCCCGGAACCGAAAACTACCGGCCGCGGAATTTGCAAAGTATTGAACGCTCATGCGCACTTCAAAATCGGGTGTCAAAAAACGGTAGATTGGTTCGGATTGTTGTTTTTCTGTTTTCTTTCGTGTTTTCGAGACCAACCCGAAGCTTGTGAAGGACCAGAGGAAGGAGCGCCTGCTCGGGTTGCGCAACAAAACCGCCGCATTGGGAAGTGCTGCCATCACTTTTCCAAAAACGTTACTTTGGATCTAGGTTTCCGGGCCGCTCAGGCCAGGGTCGCATATTACAACTACATTGTAGTACTAATTGAGACTTTGTCAAGACTTTTCGTGGGAAGTTCCTCGGGTGTCCGGAAAGTTAAAATGCGCGGTAAACCAATTCGCGCCGGTTGAAACACAGACGGGTTCTTACCGTTCAGACAGTCGACACGAATACCCTCGCTGCCCCCTCAGCATTTGCATCGTGAAATTCACGGTTTCCAATGTGATGAACGAATTTATATTATTACAGTCGATAAATCAAAATGACTCAGTAGGGGTGAGTTGCGGGCTGCTGATTCGCAAGCGGTTATTGGCACGGACATCGCCCAAGCGCGGAAGTGCCATTGACGGCCCCGCTTGGATTGGATAGCCTCACTTAAGTTTTTCGGTTCGTCTCCTACGGTTCAGGGGATTGCCATGAACAAGAACGTTGCGTCCTTGCTTTCTCGCCGGCAATTTGCGCGCCGGGCCACGGTGCTGTCAGCCTCTGCCGCAATTGTCCCTGGTGCAGCGCTCCTCCCGGATGCGCTGACCGCCTCGCAGGATGCGGCAAACACGACGCAGCTGTCTCCCGAAGGCCGACTTGAAGCTGATTCCCGCTATCGACAGATTCTCGGTCTGTATGGCGATCGTCTGGACGACGCGCAAAAGGCCCACATCAAGAAGATGTGCGAAGAGTTGCAGCCCACCCTGGAAAAAATTCGTAAGTACAAATTGGAGAACGGAAACGCGCCAGCGCTCTACCTGAAACCGCTGGTCGAACGCGAACAGAAGCCACCGTCCGCGGTCGCAGTAAAGAAGCCCTGACCGGAGAGGGTGAATGCTCAAGGAAAGCGTTCTTTACTCAACGGTCGGAGAGCTTGCCAAGCAGATTCAGGCCAAACAGCTTTCTCCCGTCGAGCTCACCGAAAGCTACCTGGAGCGAAGCGAAAAATTCGGACCGAAACTGAACGCCTACGCGCGCCTGATGCGCAATGAGGCCCTCGACCAGGCACAAGCTGCGGAGAAAGAAATTCATCGCGGCCACTACCGGGGGCCGCTTCACGGGATTCCCTACGCGGCTAAGGATCTGTTTGCCGTGAAAGGCATTCCCACCACCTGGGGCGCAAAACCCTTTGCCGATCAAGTTTTCAACTACAACGCCACGGTCATTGATCACCTGAATCACGTTGTCTCCGTCCGTCTCGGCAAGGCCGCCATGATTGAACTCGCAGGTGGCTTCGGTTACATGTATGCCTCCGCTTCGTTGCAAGGCGAAACGCGCAATCCTTGGGATACAGCGTGCTGGAGCGGCGGCTCTTCTTCGGGTTCGGGAGCCATTGTCGCAGCCGGACTTGCCAGCTTCGCGATTGGCACGGAAACCTGGGGCTCGATCATTTGTCCTTCGGCGTTTTGCGGCGTCAGCGGCCTGCGTCCAACGTATGGCCGAGTGAGCCGCTACGGCGCGATGGCTTTGGCTTATTCGCTCGACAAGATTGGTCCGCTGGCACGCAGCGCCGAAGATTGCACGCGCATCTTCGCCGCGATTGCCGGTCACGATCCGCTGGACCGCGGCAGTCTGCCGATCGATAAAGCGGCCTTCACCTTTTCTCCCGCTGCAGACCTCAGCCCAAGGGTGCTCCGCATCGGATGGTTGACGAATGCCTGGCATGAGAAAGACTATCAGACCTCCGTCGCTACGATCATTGACGCCGCGCGCAAAGCATTGCAGCATCATTTTCCTTCGGTGAGAAATGCGGCACTTCCCGACGGGCCGTGGGAAGAAGCTGCGAACATTATCCTCGCCTGTGAATCGGCCTCTGCGTTTTCCTCGTTTATTCGATCCGGGAAATCGGGCGAACTGGTCGATCCGCTCGGGAAAATCGGGGGTTATGCGAATCTCACCGTTTCCGGCGCCGATTACAACTCGGCTTTGCGCATCCGGGAAATTCTCCAGGAAAAAATGGCCGATCTTTTTGGACAGTTCGACGTGCTTGCGTCCGCATCCCTGCCCGTTCCCGCCACTCCGCTGAGCATGGATATCTCAAAGGGTCTCGACTTTGCGGATCCCCTCGGTGGCATTGGTAATCTCTGCGGACTCCCTGCGCTATCGGTCCCATGCGGTTTCACGGAGAAAAAAGTTCCGGTTGGACTGCTGTTCGTCGGCCGCGCCGGCGATGACGCAGTAGTCCTTCAGGCCGGCCGCACTTATCAGCAATTCACAGACTGGCACCGCCGGCATCCCAAATTGGATTGATTATGGTTTGCTCGCTCGGGTGGTCGAAGGATGGGACTGCTCGTCCCTCCTCATCTGCACTTTGCGTCGCCGCTTAGAACCTCTCCGACCGCTCGCAAGATCGCAGCCCGGCTGAACGGCTTGGTCAGCAATCTCACTGCTGGATCGGCATCCGCCATTTCCATCGCTGCATGCTCGCTGTAACCGGACATGAACACCACACACAATCCCGGATGTTCCGACTGCAATCGCACCGCAAGTTCCTGGCCGGTCATCCCGGGCATCACCATATCGGTCACCAACAACTGAATCCTGCCGCGATGTTTCGCGGCCAACGCCATGGCCTCCGCGCCATCCTTCGCCTCGATCACGCGGTAGCCGCCGGACTCCAGAAATTCCCTGGCGATCTCCCGCACATCCTGCTCGTCCTCGGTTAGCAGCACCGTGCCCGTACCCATTGGCAATTCCACGGATTTATGAGACGTTCCCATCAGATCCTCGCGCTGATCGAGTCTCGGGAGGTAAATCTTGAACGACGTCCCTTTTTCCAACTCGCTGTAGACCCAAATGAACCCGCCACTCTGCTTCACGATGCCGTACACCGTGGCAAGCCCGAGCCCCGTGCCTTTTCCTTTTTCCTTGGTGGTGAAAAATGGCTCGAAGATGTGCGCCTGGGTTTCCGCATCCATTCCCACGCCACTATCGGTCACAACCAACTGAACGTAGGGTCCAGCCTTCATCAGGGGGTGACTGGTCAAATAGGCGTGGTCGAGCTCGACGTTCGCCGCTTCGATCACCAGCTTGCCGCCGTTGGGCATGGCATCCCGCGCATTGACCGCCAAATTCATGATGACTTGTTCCATCTGGCTCGCGTCCGCGCGCACTGTGCCGAGATCCTCATTCGTGCGGATCATCAACTCAATGTCCTCTCCGATCAACCTCGGAAGCAGCTTCCCCATTTCCTCGATGATGGCGTTCAAATTAATGATTTGTGGCTGCAGCACCTGCATCCGGCTGAAAGCCAGCAATTGACGCGTCAACGCCGTGGCGCGATCCGCCGAACGGTCGATCTGCTCGATCTTTCGGGTAATCTGCTCGGAAGGGTCCAGTGCACTCAACAGCAGTTCCGTGTGTCCCTTGATGACCATAAGGAGGTTATTGAAATCGTGCGCGACGCCTCCGGCCAGCCTTCCCACTGCTTCCATCTTCTGCGCCTGCCGAAGCTGGCTTTCCAATTGGCGGCGATCGCTGATGTCCTGCGCCACGACCAGCCGCACACGCTTACCGGCATATTTCAGCTCGTGTGAAATGACTTCCACCTCGAACGTTCGACCGTCCTTGGCTTGGTGCAACCAGAACTCGTGCTCCTCGGCATCCGCTCCCAACTCCCTCATGTAGTTCAGCGCCTTGGTCCGCTGCTCTTGCGGCCGGATGTCCAGAACGCTCATTTGTTCGAATTCCGCAGCAGTGTATCCGTAGAGATCCATGGCCGCTTGATTTACCTCAAGAACCTTCAGGGAATCGATTGCGTACAGCCAGGTCGGTAGCGGATTGTATTCGAACAACAACCGCAGCATCGATTCGTTCTTGCGCAGCTCTTCTTCCGCGCGGCGGCGCTCAATCGCCAGAGCGATGTGTCCGCCGACCGATTCCAGGAACTCCAGGTCTCTCCGGTCGTAGGCGTTCTCGTTTTGATAATGCTGTACGACAAGAACGCCAATTGTGGCCGTCGGCGTCTTCAACGGCACACCCAGCCAGGCTGGCGACGGAGATCCGACGAGCTCCACTTCCCCCGTCTCCGCGAGCCGGTCAAATTCGCTTTGCGGAATCAGGCTGGCGCGCCCGGTCCGAAACACGTATGCCGTGCAGCTTCTACCAACTTTCTGCGGTGGTGGCGCCGTGTCGTATTCATCGACCAGAAAAGGAAAATAAAATGTGTCGGTCTCTGGATCGTGCAGCGCCACAAAGCAATTCTCTGCCGGCAAAATTTTCTTCAACGACCCGTGAATGCGCGCCAGTAGCTGGTCCAGGTTCGCGGTTGCGTTTAGAGCGTGTACAATTTCGGAGTTCACCGCCCGCTCAGATTCCATGCGATGCAGACCAGTCACATCATTGGCATGAAATAGAATTCCTTCCAGGGCCGCCTCATGCACCGGATTCCGGAGGGCGTACTGAATCCATTTCCACGAACCGTCACGACAGCGGAACCGGCAGCGTTCCGATACGCGCACGCCCGATTCCTTCGACGCCTCCCTCAACCGCTCTCGCACACCATCCACGTCCGCTGCGTGCACCATGGCGTGAAGGCTTCGTCCGAGCAAGTCCTCCAGCCGATAACCAAGGACAGTTTGAAATGTCGCGTTTGCGAACTGAATGGTTCCATCCGGCCCAAGGATGGCGATCAGTTCCTGAGTAGAATCCAACAGAATCGCTAGCTGGGGAGCCCCGAGGGCGATCCCAGGTTCAGAGGTTCGTTGTGCCATCGATTTGCGCTTCGCACCGGGCGGGCAAACTTCCGCCGAGGGGACGTTCGGAAGCCTCCTGAACTCTGGATTCCAGTTTCAAAAGATCTAAGGGGTAAACCTGTTTCCACAATAGTTAAAATCAGGTTTACCGTAAATCGGCACTCGGGGCCACGTTGCCTAAGCATGACTGTCCTTTGGTACAGGTCGCTTTTCCGCCGATCCTTCGCGCCACTCTTAGAGGAGAGCGAACTGATTTCGTCGCGAAGTTGCTGCATGGGGGAAATGCGAGGATCGTTGGTCGGCAAAAGCCTCCTTCGATAGGGTGACCGCGCTTTGGCATTTGCACGATATTTATTGTCACAATAGCGAAAGCAAGCCTCTACCACGCCTTGTATTTTTGTGTTGTTGGAGCTTTCGCCTATGAACCTCATCCATCGCTACCTCTGCCGCTCGACCTCGTGGCGCCGGGTGTTGCGGGATTATGTGGTGCCTTGGGTTCTCTCGGACGCTCAGTTTGGCTCTCATCTGGTCGAGTTGGGCCCTGGGCACGGCTTGACTACTGATTTGTTGCGGCCTCATGTCGCCCACCTGACCGCGCTCGAGATTGATCCTGTTCTTGCGAATTCACTCGCCGCTCGCTTTTCTGGGACCAATGTGACCGTGGTCCGAGGAGACGCGACAGCCATGCCGTTTCCGCGGGCCCATTTCTCCGCAGCCGTCTCGCTGCACATGCTGCATCACATCCACGACGCAGACTTGCAAAACCAGTTGTTCCGGGAGGTATGCCGGGTATTGAAGCCTGGAGCGATTTTCGTCGGCGTGGATAGTGTCGGCTTGAACAACTTCTGGATGCGCCTCATCCACATCGGCGACACGCTTGTCCCCGTGGACCCAGACAGCATCGGGTCCCGCCTGGAGTCGGCAGGCTTTCAAAACATTTCGGTGAAGACAAACCCGCATGCCTTTCGTTTTCACGCGCTACGTCCGGCTGCCGGGTTGTAAAAAATGCGAGATAGGAGCAATGACATGAACGCCAAATGGACGATATTCCGCACCTGGATTCGGGTTGAATTCGTTTTCGTTCAGGTGATCGTCCTCGCCTTATGCGGATTTTGTGCTCCGCGGACGTTGGCTGCTCCAGATAACAGCCCGTGTTCCGCCAACTCCGAGACGCGCCAATTCGATTTTTGGCTGGGTGAGTGGAGCGTCACCTATCCAGGTGCTCCGGGCGCCAGCTCCAGTAAGGTTTACCTGGAACTCGGCCGGTGTGTTGTGGTCGAAAATTGGACCGCAGGAAGAAATCACGAGGGGATCAACATATTTGCCTACAGCTCCGACGATGGGCACTGGCACGGGATGTTTGCGGATAATGAGGGTCGAGTGCACGTGTTCGAGGGGAACGTGGCAGGTGGGTCGGCGGAATTTGTGGGACCCAGCCGTGGCTCGAACGGCGTGAGCGAATTGAATCGAATCCGCGTGGTTCGACTGGGACCGGACCAAGTAGAGCAGACCTGGGAAAAATCCTCCGACAATGGCGGAACGTGGAAGACCGTCTTCAGCGGACAATATTCTCGGAAGAAGCCGTGATCTGGAGCTGAGAACCTCAGAAAGTGAGCGATGCGGAGATATCTGGTCAAGTCGTCCTTAATTCTCGCGGTTGCCGGTGTGTTTTTTTCAAATGCTCCTGAACCACCGACCGTGACGCTTCCCTCCGGCCGCCTTGAGGGAATCCGGTTTAGCGGATCACCCGATGGCGTAGCGTTTCTCGGCGTGCCATTCGCCGCGCCGCCGGTCGGCGAACTTCGATGGAAACCTCCCCGGCCTGCGTTGCAATGGACCAGCCTTCGCAAAGCCGATGCGTTTGCCCCTGTGTGCCCGCAGCTGCCGCAAGGCTGGCTTCCCTACCTCGAGGGCCAAGAAGACTGCCTTTATCTGAACGTTTGGACGCCGCAACTTCCGTCGAATGCGAAGTTGCCGGTCATTGTTTTCTTTCATGGCGGTTCGAACACGGCGGGATACAGCCAGTTCACCCCACTCGGACCTCCCCTTGCACAACTCGGCGTCGTAATCGTCACGGCGAACTACAGGTTGGGACCCTTTGGATTCCTTGCGCATCCCGCCCTGACAGCGGAATCGGAACATCACTCGTCGGGCAACTACGGCCTTCTCGATCAAATTCAAGCTCTCCATTGGGTCCGCGAAAACATTTCGCAGTTCGGCGGCGATCCGGCGCGCGTCACGGTGATGGGACAATCTTCGGGCGCAGTCGATATTTGTCTTCTCATGTCCTCGCCTTTGGCGAAAGATCTGTTTCTCGGCGCGATCCTCGAGAGCGGAGAATGTCAGAGCACCCTGAACGAAGACATCCGCCAGCCTCTGCCTTTTAATTTCATCGAAGACACTGGCGAAGCTGTTGGATTGCGGCTGGCAAGCGATTTAGGAGCTCCGAGTGGCCGGAACGCGCTCGAGAAACTCCGCAGCACTCCACCGGACGCGATCCTGAAAGCCTGGAGCCAGGACCCCCAGGTGCATTTCGACGCCATCGTGGATGGTTGGGTGGTTCCCGAGCAGCCAGCCAAGCTTTTTTCGGACGGCAAACAACTGCATGTTCCCATACTCATCGGTAGCAACGCCGATGAAGCCACGGTGTTTGGCGACCATGGGGTTAAAACCGTTGAGCAATACAGGAAGTACCTTGAACAGGATTCTGGAAGGTTCGCGGGCCAGGAGTTTGCGGCTTACCCAGTCACGTCAGATACCGATGTTCCAGCTCGACGCCTGGAACTAGAGAACGATTCCTTTGCGTACGGGGCCTACTCCATGGCTCTGGCGATGACCCGAGCAGGACAAAAAGCCTATCTCTATGATTTCACGTTCTCGGACACCGGCAAGCGGGCGCATCTTGGTGCTCACCACGGATTGGAGCTTTCTTTCTTGAGCGATTCGTTTCCATCTGATTGGGTGCGGAGCGTCGCTAGCGATCAGCTGGGTGCGTTCCTGCGCGGGTATTGGGCGCAATTTGCGAAAACCGGCGATCCCAACTATCGCGGCGCGCCGTCATGGCCGGTTTTCGATTCGGGAGCAGAGCAATGCCTAGAACTTGGCCACGACATTCGCGTTCGCGCCATCGAGCCCAGGCTTCGTATCATGCAACGCGTCATGCTTGAGGTGCTGGCAGGGGCATCAACTCTTGGTAATAAGCCCAATTGAGGCGGCGATGCCCAAGAAAAAGGGCCACGCGGCAGAGTCTGCTACTTTCCCAGAGGAAAGTACTCCTCGTCCTGAATGCCGTCTTTCTTCCATCCCGCCCGCATTAGGATGCCGCGTCCATTCTCCACCATATTGGGATTGCCGCACAGGTAGGCCGTCGTCTCGGCGGCCTTCAGGTTCCATAAGTCAGTGAATTTCCGGATCACGTCATCGACGCGGCCGGTCTCGCCGTTCCAACCGTCACATTCCCAGGGGCGGCTGACGGTCGGCACGTATTTTAACCAGGGAACCTCCGCAGCCAACCGCTCCAATTCGTCGCGGTAGCCAAACTCGCAACTCTGGCTCGCTCCCTGGATGCAAAAGAGCCGGTGCTCTCCCGGCATAACGCCTTCGCCCTTTTTCCAATCCGCATATAATGTGCGCACGTAGCTGACGTAGGGCGCGATGCCGGTGACCGTCCCCAGCAACAGATGGTTTTTGCGGCCGCTCTTCAGATCGAGCGTGAAACGTCCCTTGGCAAACCGGCGCAGCAGCAAGGGCGCCCCGTTTTCCAGAGCATACAATAGCGGCGTCAACGCTCCTTCCGGTACCCGCTCCACGAAAAATTCCAGATTGCTTTCGTAGGGCGAAGAGCAAATCGAATAGGGGCGTTCGATGTTTTTTCCGTCCTTCTCAACACCCAGGGTCGCATATTGGCCAGCCAAATACGGCAGCGGCTGCTCCGACTCCACCTTTAGTAGGAACAAGTCCGGCGCAATCTCTTTGCGGTCCACTATTGTTGCCGGCAGATACTTGTCTGTCGCCATCGCCTCTTCCTTGTTTTGTTCGATGCCCGATCCCGTAAACAGACACGGAGCGGGACCTTCGACGAATCCCGCCCCGTAATATTTCCATATTATTCCGAGTTGCGCCAACTACTGCGGGTGTTGCTGTTGTCTTTGCTGCTGCATTTGCTGCATTATCAGCTGCATATCAAATGGCTTGACGGGTCCGGTGATTCGGTCGGGGATGCTGTCGAGGACTTTGGTCAGCACCGTGGTGCCGCCGTTTTTGTCGACCGCTTTGACCATTCCGAAAGGCGTGACCTTGTCGCTGGTCCAGACGTCGGAGCTGTTTTGATCGTTCCTCCAGTGTTCGCAAGTGAAAGTGCCGGCGGGCACAGTAATGGTGTCGCTTCCGACGGACCGCCATTCGTTCAAATGCTCGTTCATCTTACCCCGGTTATTGGCAGTCATACTTGCCGGCAACTCCATCGCACCTTGACCAGGGATTTGCACGATCATACGGTGAAATTGAAGATCGTCGACGGTGATCAGGGACTTCCCAACTATCGCCTGCTGTTTTTCGTCGGCGCCCACAAACTGCATCCAGTAGCCGTCCTTGCCGTCAACGGTATCTTTGCCGACAATCCCGATCTCCAATGTGCGGGTCCTTGACCCGTTAGATCCCTGAGAAACCTCATCATATTGCGCGCCTTTCCCAACGACGGGATGGAAGGCCTTGGCGATTGCGGGCTTGCGGAACAAATCCATTCCCATTTGCGCGCTTACCGGCAAAACGAAAACCGATAGCAACGCCAGTACCCCGATCATGCGCTTCATGCTTTCTCCTTGGCTTCCTGGACGCCAACACCGTTGGGGCGGAGCCGCCCCGTTTCTGCTTTTTTCATATCAGTTTCAGCGTCGCGGTGCAATCCCACGCCTGAGGAAAAGTAAGGAAGGATTCCTGGGAGATCTCTTATTCGTAGGCCAGAGCTTCCACCGGATCGTAGCTCGACGCGCGCACTGCCGGCACAGTCGCGCCAAGCGCGGCTCCCAAAAGCGCGAGCCCGAACGAAGCGACCACCCATCCGGGTGAAATCAGAACCGGCAACGAGGGGTTGGTCTCTTTCAGGATTGCTTGCGTCAGAAACGTAATCCCGATGCCCACAAGGCTTCCGGCAATTGCCAGGACGGCCGTTTCGCCCAGTAACATCTGCACGATTTCGAGACGCGTGAAGCCCAGGGCCTTCAAGATGCCGATCTCTCTTGTCCGTTCCATGACCATGGTGTGCATATTCATCAGTACTACCAGAAAGCTCACCACGATCCCGAGTACGACCATGGTGCGGATGAACGGTTTCAGTTCCGGTAACTTCGACGAACTCATCAGCGACACGTACTCCGACATCGACCTGACGCGATTTTGCGGGTTCAACTTGAGAATTTCAGCCCGAGTCGCTTCCGTGTCTCCCTTGCTCCTGACAAAGAAGATGGAGACGCGTTTTTCAGCGCCCATGGTGTCTTGCGCGGTCCTGAGCGGAATGTAGAAGCGCGCACCCTTGCCGTGAACGACGATGCCAGAGACCCGAAATGGCCGGTTGATCAGCGTCACCGTGTCGCCTACCTTGAGGTGGCGCGTCTGGGCGGCGATGTCGTCCGCGATGGTCTCGTCCGGAGACTCAAACGGCCGACCGGCACGAAAGATAAATCCTTTGCTCAGCGCGTTATAACGTTTGTAGTCGATGCCGTAGATGACCATCAGCGTCTTGGGATCGGTCATCATGAGCGTCGGCGCGACGACATCGATACTGGGGAGTTTCTCTATCTCGTCCCCGAAGGATTCCTGCATCACGGCGTTCGAGAAGGCAAAGAAAATCGAAGCGTTCGGGGGTTGTACCAGGATGTCCGCCCCGACACCTTCCACGCGTTTCCCCCAGTCCGCGATGACACCGGAGGTCATACCCACAATCATCAGCACCAACACCACTTGAATCGCGATAGCCAGGATGCTGAGAGAGCACCGCAGCGGCCTGGCCGCGAGATTGCCCCAAAACATCTGCACCAGGGAAAAAGGTCCGTCTGTACTTTCCTTCATGAATGGTTTCCGTCCTCTTCACTCTAACATCGGAGTTTTCCGGCGGTCAAAAGTTGACGTCGGAATTATTTTGTTGGCTTGCGTGCACGACTCTGGCCCTCGCGCAAGAAAAAATATTTCTGGCGCGTTAAGTTTTGCACACAAAAGTGGAAAAGCTTGTGGAAAGAATCGGAAATCGACGACTAACCCGCCGAATTTCAATGCGATGATGCGGTTTGCACCATTTTTGTGCAACCGCATCTTGTGTGCAAACTTTTTCCTCGGAATCTCAAAATGATTTGGTCTGCATCGGATTCGCGGCAAGTCATTTAGCCGGAAATCTTACTCGAAACATTTCTAATACCACTTCGGCGGACGTTCCAGATGGACCTTGATCACTTGTTTCGGGTCGGTGACTTCGAACCAGTGCCCATAAGGCTTCCATCCATCCGCGACCACCTGCACCAGAACTTTTCCCAGAGGCGAATCCGGAACGTGCGCGACACCCTGCGGGTTTGTCTTCACGTTAACTTCGAACTTCTTGTCCTTGATGAGATGTTCTTCGAGGGTTTTCACGTAGACACTGGCATTGTCCACCGGCTTGTTCGCATCGCCGCCGGTTACTTCAATCGTCAAACGGTTCGCCGGAGAGGGCGCCTGATCTTTCTTCGATGGCGGAGCCTGATCCTGGGGCCACACGGAGGCCGCCAACGCCAATCCTGCCAGCAAGAGGAGGCCGTGAAGGTGCCCGCGCTTCGTTCTCGTGGTCATTTCCTTCATCCTGACGCGAAGCCCGCGGAACGTCAAGACCGCCAATGATTTGACTCGCTGACCTGCCTCTTGTAACTTTTGCTAGACTCGAGTTGCAGGGGACCCATCTGAGATCGGGCGGCCTTCGCCGTCCACCGCTCGTTCAAGCCACAGCATCAAGGAGAGATTCGAATGGGATTTGCTACGAATGCAATTCACGTAGGCCAGGAGCCGGATCCATCCACGGGTGCCGTGGTGGCCCCCATCTATCAGACTTCCACGTACGTTTACGAAGAGGTGGGCAAAACCAAGGGAGGTTACGATTACGCGCGCACCAACCATCCGAATCGCAAGGCGCTCGAACGGACAATCGCCAAGCTCGAAGGCGGTCTTTCCGCTTACGTCTTCACTTCTGGGATGGCGGCGATCGATTCCGTCTTCCGCCTTCTTCGTCCCGGGGACCACGTAGTGCTCTCCGAAGCCGTCTACGGCGGCGTCTATCGGCTGACGACACAACTCCTGGTGCACTTCGGTCTTGAATTCTCGTTCGTGGATACTTCCGACCCCGCCGTTGTGCTCGGCGCTTTTCGTCCGAACACAAAAATGATTTACATCGAAACTCCCACGAATCCGACCCTTCGCATCACGGACATTTCGGCAATGGCGAAGCTGGCCAATGAGCGCCACGCAACGCTGGTTGTTGATAACACATTTCTTACGCCGTATCTGCAGCGTCCGATTGAGCTTGGCGCGCACATTGTGGTGCATTCTCTTACTAAGTATCTCAATGGCCACAGCGACGCCACTGGCGGTGCGGTCGTGCTCACGCGCCCGGATGATGCCGAGAAAATCTATTTCGTGCAACGTTCCGCCGGAGCGGGGCTCGCGCCCATGGATTGCTTCCTAACCTCACGCGGCATCAAGACTCTCGCGGTGCGCATGCTGCAGCACAATGCCAATGGGTTGGCTGTCGCTCGTCATCTCGATGCGCATCCGAAGGTGCGCAAGGTGTTCTACCCTGGTTTGGTGCATCATCCGCAGCATGAACTTGCGCGCCGCCAGCAGAAGGGCCCCGGCGCAATGCTGTCGTTCGATCTCGGCTCAGAAGAAGCTTCTCGACGGTTCCTTAACCAGGTGAAAGTCTGCTCGTTGGCGGAAAGCCTCGGCGGAGTGGAATCCCTGATCTCGCTTCCCGCGCAGATGACCCACGCTTCGATGCCAAAGGAAGTCCGAGATCGTATCGGAATCACCGACAGCCTGGTGCGCCTTTCGGTCGGCATCGAAGACGTCGAAGACATCATCGCGGACATCGATCAAGCGCTGCTGTACATTTAGGCGAATTATCGCGTGAAGACAAAAACCCCGCACGGTTGCATTATTGCGGACATGAGGCGAAAGAGTACTGCGCCCTACGAAGAACTTTGGCCGGGGCGGCGACTTACTTCGCTTCCACACTCTCGCCGACCCACTTCAGATACTCCTCCGACCCGGCGACGACGTGTAGCACGATAAACTCCGGGGTGTCGTAGGAATGCAGACGAATGGTTTGTTTTTGCAATTCCTCCAACCGCTCTTCGGTGGTTTTCATAATCAGAAGATACTCGCTGCTGTTTTCGAGCTTCCCTTCCCAGGCATAAAAGGATTCGACGGCGTGGGTTACGATATTCACGCACGCGGTCAGGCGTTTTTCCACCACATGCCGTGCAATTTTGCGCGCTTCCTCCAGCGTGGCGCAGGTTACCAACACCACCCGGTATCTGGTCTCTCGCTTCATTCCGTTTCTCCGTCCTCGATTGTATACGACCTGCCTCTCTTGGCTGCGCGGCCAGTCGCACAAATGCGCCGGTGAATAGCGTACAATCCTTCGCCTACGTTGATGTGAGGTCTCCATGCCGGATTCTTCTCGCGGTTTATTCGCGAAATTGCCTTCGCTCGGGCTTACCGTTTGCGTGATTTGCTTCTTAGCCTGGCAGGCAGATGCGCAGGAGAATATGACGCCGCTCCTGCTGAGTGTTCAGGATGCGCCTGTGCCTTTCAACGGATCGGACAGTCGCGTGCACCTCGTTTACGAACTGTGGATGTCGAACTTTTCGAGTGGGGACGCGGTGGTGGAAAAGGTCGAGGTGCTCGGCGACGGAGTTGTGCTAGAGAGCCTGGATAGCGCCACGATTGCCCGGCTCCTTCAGCCGGCAGGCCAGCGCGAATCCTCTGGAACCGTTTCGAAAGGAGCCCAAGCCCTCCTGTTTCTCAACGTCTCGCTTGCGCCGGGCGCCGCGATTCCGCAGAAGCTTTCGCACCGCGTCACGGTCCGCGTCAGCGCGGCGCCTCCGGGTCATCAGGAAATAAATGAAGCCGGGGGCGTCACGGGGGTCGATCGCCGAGAGGTGGCAAGAATTGGCGCTCCGCTGCGCGGGGACGGCTACGTTTCCGCCGATTCCTGTTGCGACGCCACGCGACACACCCGCGCGGCGCTTCCCGTCAACGGACGGGTCTGGGTCGCTCAACGATATGCAGTGGATTGGGAGCAACTTGATGCAAGCGGCCGAATCTATTCGGGCCCGCGCGAAAAACCTGAAAGCTATACCATTTTTGGCAAACCGGTATTTGCGGTTGCGGACGCGACCGTCGCTTCGGTCACGGAGGGTCACCCTGAGCAAACGCCCGGCGCCTACCCCACCGATATCTCACCCGACGCAGCCGATGGGAACTCCGTCATATTGGATTTGGGCCAGCGACGTTATGCGCTCTACGCCCATCTGCAACCGGGAAGCATTACGGTCCGGCAAGGAGAAAAGGTGAAATTGGGCCAGGCCATTGCGTTGGTGGGAAATTCAGGCAACTCCGTTGCGCCTCATCTTCATTTTCAGGTGACGGATGGTCCAACCTCGCTTGCTTCGAACGGGCTTCCGTATGAAATCACGAGCTTTCAGATCAACGGCAAAACGCCCGGCACGGAAGCATTCGACGAGGCGGAGGCCAAAGGGAAGCCGCTGGCGATTTCTCCGGTCTCACCGCTCTTGCAGATCAAAGATGCCTTGCCGTTGGACCAGTTGATCATTTCTTTCCCGGCGCAACAGTGAGAGGGACAATACTCGTCAACAGGTCAATTCGCAACAATCTGCTGGCTCGAGAGATCCACGGTGACCATGTCGGTTCGCGACTGGGCAATGCTGGCTTGCCCGACTTGATGAAATTCAATTTGCAGTTGGCTCTTGTTTACGATGATCCGTAAATAGCCGTAATTTGTATCGTCGTAGTGATTCAGAACCAGGCTTTTCGCCTGTACCGCCGGTTGCTTCGGCTCTAGATAGTCTACGCTCGTCCCAAAGGTGGGTTCCTGGGCGGGCTGTCCACCTTTCCCCTGCACCAGTGTCAGGACGTCATGGCCGCCGTCGCCACAGATGATGAATGGCACCTGGATGCTGCCGCCTGCAAACTGAATCGTCCTCGTGAAGCGCTGATAGTTGTGCGCGTGGCCGGAAAGGACGGCATGAGGATAAACGCCCTGCGCTTTGCAGATTGTATCGATTTGCTGGAGCATGTTGGGACTGCTGCTGTGGTCCCCGCCTGAACCTGCTGATTTCGGCGCCGGCTGATAGCAGAACGGCGGATGGTGCATCGCCAGCAATACCGCTCCCGAATATTTTTCTTTCTTGATGCGCTGAAGTTGCGCTGTAAGGAATTGAAGCTGATAGTCGGGAACAGCCTTCCATTTTCCGCCTTCGCTCGAAATTACGCCGGGATCTTCCAGGGCATTGCTGAACAGACCGATAATGCGGACAAAAGGAGCGTCCAGCGCAAAATAGACCCCAGGTTGGGTCATGGCGGTCCGGTGCAGCGAGGCGGCCTCCGGCGTGATGGTCGACGTCAAAGCGCAAAAATTTCTATTGAAAATCGTCAGCGGCGTGCTCTCCGCCGGAGTTCCCGGGATGATGAAGGAATCGTGGTTGCCGGGAATCGCGAATATCGGAGCCGGGTAATTTCGATAAGGTTCATAGAACTGATCGTAATAATACTTCGATTCCCCGAAGTTATAGACCACATCCCCCAAGTGGTAGAAAAACACCGGCCGGTTTGTCGCATCGCTGGCGCGGCAGTCGGCGGTCACCTGGTCGGATACTCGCAATTCGTTTCCGTACTTACCTTCGCTCGACGCGCCGGTGTCTCCCGCGCAATGGAAAACGATCTGTCCCGTTTGCTTGATTTGCTGCACGCTCTCTGTACCATGAGGACCGAGAGCCGCAGCCAGCGAATAGACATCCCCCGGCTGCATGCGCGACTGATCGAACGCGACTACATCCTTGGTCAACAGCTTCTCGATTTCCTTGTATTGCTGGTTGTCCGAAGGGTGTTTGGTTTTGAATTGCCTGGGATCCGGCGTGACATTTCCCTCGTTGAACACAGGCTGCGGAAGTGGCGTACTCAGTTCTCTCGGCATGAAGGCTCCTTCTTCGATTGGTTGGGCGGGCGGCGCGGCTTTCGGGCAGTTCTGGGCACTGACTAGGTTACCCCACAAATGTTACGTAGGATTGAAGTTGTGGAACTGCGCTCTAAGGTCACGCGGCGAACGCAACTTTTCGACGCCTCTTTGGGTTTCTTTTTGTAGAGAAATAGCCCCCTGAAGTGAGACTCGCCAATCGGGAGATTGACGTTCAGGGCAATCCGCACAAGCATCCTAAGTCAAGGAGGGCCGTCCAATGTTGCAGCCCAAACGCCTCATGAGTACGATGTTGCTTGCGGCTGCGTCTCTTGCGCCTCTGGCCATCAGCGGATGCGCCGCGCGGGTAAGGGTTTACGACGAATATCATTCCGATTATCACTACTGGAATGGTCGTGAGGATCACGCGTATCGCGTGTGGCTCGCCGAAAGGCATTACGAGTATCGCGAGTTTGCGCGATTAAACCATGAAGAGCAGCGCGAATATTGGAATTGGCGGCACAATCATCCAGAAGCCGGGCGCTGAGCAAGAAATCGACACGCGAAATATGAAAGTAGAAAATCGCATGGGGAATTGATCCTGCCGGGGCCAGGAGTCCTGCGCCTCTACGAAGAATGGAGACGCGTACAGTTATAATGGGATGGTGATTGTTTCCCTCGGCCAAGGCGTGTTGCGCTTATTTGCGATGAGCATTTCTTTGGCGTCGGGCCTCCTCCCTTCTCGTGCACAGGAACCAGCACCCAACGTGATACATGTGGATGTGAACCTGGTCATGGTCGATGCGACGGTGAAGACGAAGTCCGGTCAGATCATGGGTGGCTTAAAGAAAGAGGATTTCGAGCTTCGTGAAGATGGCGTCCCGCAGAAAATAGATATCTTCAGCCGGGACGAACTGCCCCTCAATGTTGCGCTCGTGCTCGATCTGAGCGATTCCATCGGCCCATTCCTTGGGCCTCTGCGCGAAGCGGCCAACACCGCGCTTGGCGCGCTGAAATCCGACGACGAAGTGGCGCTCTTCACTTTCTCGACCGAAGCGGAATTGCGTGTGCCTTTCACGAAGGACAAATCGCAGCTCGCGCAGCAGATCAATGCGTTCAAAGTTGGCGGCGCAACAAATATCAATGACGGGATCTTTGTCGCTGCGCAGTATCTCCTGGGCGCGCCGCCCAAAGGCCGTCGCGTCATCATCCTCATTAGCGATGACGTCGGCACCGATGCCGGCGGGCAAGGCACCCGCGACATCGTGACCGAAACCATCGCCGCCGATGCTGTGCTCTATAACTTGAAAATCCCAGGCTACAACCCGCCTGGAACACTTCTCGCCGCCAGTATGGTGCCCGGCTTAGTCAACATCCGGAAAGTGATCGACCAGACGGGTGGAGAAATCTTCAATGTGCCAGACGTGGCTCATCTGGACACCGAATTCGCAGCACTGATCGAGCGAATCAAGACGCGCTACACCGTCGGCTACTACACGAACGCTAACGGCGCGAGCGGCAAGCCCCACAAACTGGACGTGCGTCTGTCATCCTCCTTCGGAAAGAAGGGACACGACTACATTGTGCTCGCCAAAAGCGGCTATTACGTGCATTGATTTGGACAAACCTTGCCGGCCAGTCCGCATCTAGGCAGTTGAGATGGGAGACCGCCGGATCATGGTTGTCTTTGCATTGGCGACATTGTTCGCCGATGCCACGTGCACGGGCCAGGAGCAACAGGTGCCTTCCCAACGAAAGATCGAGGTGCAAACTATCCTGGTAAGCGAGCCGGCGACAGTGCGCGACTCGAAAGGCGCGATGGTTCACGACCTGCAGATCGAGAATTTTCGCGTTACGGATAATGGCGTTCCACAAACCATCACGCATTTCGAAGTGGGAGGCGACGCCATCTCGCTCGTTATCGTCGTGGAAACAAGTTCGCGCATCGAATCGCTCCTACCGAAACTTCGAAAGACCGGCGTTTTGGTGACCCAGACGGTGATGGGTCCGAACGCGGAAGCTGCTGTGGTGGGCTTCAACGATACGGTGGACAAGCTACAGGACTTTACGGCAAACCCCGATGCCGTCGAGAAGGTGTTCTCGCGTTTGGATGACGGCACATCGGGATCGAAGCTCTATGACGCCTTGGCTCTCGGCGTCGAAATGCTTAGTGCGCGGGATAAACCGACACCAACGGAACCGGGTCGACGCCGCATTATGCTGGTGCTCGCCGAAGCTGACGATAAAGGGAGCGAGGCGAAACTGGACACCGTCCTGCGTCGAGCGCAACTAGAAAACGTTACGATTTGGAGCGTGGGGTTTTCGACAGTACACGCGCTGATAGGAAACAGAGCCAAGATGAAGCCCACGGATCCAGGCTACGGAGACAACAATTTGATTCCCGTAGCGAAATGGGCGGTGACCCACATGAAGGACCAAGTAGCCGGAAATCCCTTGGAAATCGCGGCTTCGGCCACTGGCGGCTCGTTTATGCCCGTGTGGAAGGACCGCTCCATTGGAAAAGCTATCGATGAGATTGGGGGCGAGCTGCACTCGCAATACCTGTTGATGTACGCACCCACTGGAACAAATGCCGGAGGATTCCACCAGATCAAGGTGACCGTGGACCAGCCAAAATCAAAGGTGAAATCCCGCCCGGGCTATTACGTCGATGGGCCAGGCAGCTGACGATAGCCGTTCAGCCGGATCCCATGGCAGGCCCAAAAAGACGTTAAGCCGTATGGGACTTTGCAGTGCGGGGATTCAACACGGTTTCTCCGATTTGCGTCAGTTTTACGTCGGCAGCCTTCTCTTCCTGGAGGGTTTCTTCAAGGGGTGCGACCGCATTCTGCAGGCCCAAATGACGCGCAAAGGCTGCAAGAGTGCCATATGTGGCGATCTCATAGTGCTCCACCAGGTTGCCATTGGCGATGAGCGCGCTGTCGCGAAGGGGAGAATCATCGATGTTCGAGACGGAGTCCTTTGCAGCACTCAGAATTTTGTCGAGAATCTCGTTTCCTTTGGTGTCAGGCTCCTTACCAATCGCGGCAAAAACCTGCTCGAGGCGGGCGATGTGGTTTTGCGTTTCGCGCAGGTGATGCTCCAGGGCGGTCCTCAGCTCTGGAGAGCCGGCGTTTTCTATCATCGTGGGAATGCCCTTCTTTACAAGCTTATGCTCGCAATCGTAGGCATATTTCAGCTCAATTTCGAATAGTTCGCGAAGATTATTCACTTTTCCAATCATGAGTGGCTCCTTGAAGGATCGGCTGAATTCGACGGCGTTGCGAGCGACGAGCCGGCAACGCCCGAAAAAATCAGCGCACCACCTTTATGCACGATTGGGGAGCCGGTGGAGTCCGGGAGATTCCGGTATTTTCAATTTGGCGTTCCTTTAGGGTTCATGGGGGTTGCGGAAGCGACATTGTGGGTTATCGCGTCGAATAGAAGGCAAATACACTACGGGCCGACCGGTGAACGCTTCGACACCTTCCCAAAGAAAATTGGTATCGGCGAACCGCGCAGGTGGAGCAGAATTCGTACTCAAGGGCGGATTTGGAAGAGATGCATTGGGAAGAAAAGTCGGGGGAATTGTGGCGAGCCTATGGGCTGCACGCGCTCGCGATTTTCGTCGTGGTGCTCATGGTTCATGACGTCTTCGGCACGCACGGCTTCCTCGCCATGCGGCGTAAGCAGCAGGAGATTCAGAAAGTCACTTCTCTGCTGCAGCACATTAACAAAGAGAACTCTTTGCTCGAACTCGATGTCCAGGATTTGAAGACCGACCCGCAGACGATCCGGAAGATCGCTCGGGAAGAATTGGGATTAGCGCAGCCGGGGGAGATCATTATCAAGTTGCCGGCTCCGGAGCTGCAGGCACCGCCGGCTGCCAAACCTTAGTCCTTCCGTTCCTGTAGCGTGTCCGCCAAATCGAGAGCGCCAGCATCGCCAGGAAAATAATGCACAGTCCAACCGTTGCCTTCGCGATCGAGCAATTGTGTTTGGGCAAGATGGACAATCTGCCGTAGACGAATTCCATGTGCACCCAATAGACGAGGAGCGAGGTCTGACCCAACTGAATAACCGGGCTAAAGCCCTTCTGCGCGAACCCCCATTTGCACCATGCATAAGTCAGAGACAAAATGATGAGCAGTACGCCGCAGCGCGCAAGCACGAAGACGGGGCTCGAGTGCCAATAGTCGTACGCCGCATAGAGATGAATTGGCAGCGCATCGAACAGCAGCGATAAAAAGACGGCCGCGGCTCCCCCGATGGCGAGTGCAACAAAGAACCGAGATTCGCGCTGTCGCGCAAAATCAGTGAACACAAGAAAGCCAAGCGCTAGCCCGACAAACGCAAAGGCGCACCACGGGAAGATCGGGAAAAGCCAACGCTGCGGCTCGTCGAAGGTGTGCACCCCGTTGATATAGGTTTCGAGCGGCCATGGCAGGAATTTCGGACGCCAATTCGTCCACAGCGGGGGCGTGAGCATGGCGATTGTTAAGGCAGCGAGTAACGCAGAAGCGATTCCGCGCCGCCGCGACGCACAGACGGTTGGCGCCGCCGTAAGCCAGCAAAGCGCGCCCATCAGCATCATTGCGATCCCGAGGATGTTTAGGATGTCGACGCGCAGCAGATCGGTCCATGGGACCCATTTATAACCGAGGGCGTATTCTTGCACGCGAAACAGGATGCCGAGGCCGAAGATTTCGCTGCCCCGGAGAACCGTCTGCTTGGCGATTTCAGCACGCCCAATCCCCTTCTCGCGAAGTTTCTCGGTAACCAAGGCGAAGGAAACTCCTGCGAGGAAGATGAACAGAGGCGCCGGTAAAGTTCCCGCGAACTGCGACAGTTTGTAGAGCTGTGTATCGTGCAGGTCAGGGCGTAGCCATGAATCGTAGCAATGCGTTTGAAACATCAGCAGGCACGCAAGACCACGCATCCAGTCGATGTAAGCGAGACGTTTCAAAGGCGGCGCTCTTCCTCAGTGTAGCGAGTTTTGGTGGTTGCCCAATAGCTCGAGACGGGATGTGCAAATATGGATATGAGGAAAATGAACGTGGGGCGATAAGGACAATGAAGCAACTGGGATTGTGGCCGATATTGGGAATCTGGGCGGGATTTTGTTTGAGTGGCGCACTCTTTGCCTCCTGGCAAGGATATGGTGGCCGGGCATTTGCGGCAACGTTAACTTGCTTTGCGTTTTTGTTTCTCGTCATGCTGGCGCTTGCCGCGCGCGGCATGGCGGACGCGATCACTGCAAAGTTGGGCGGGGCCGGCGGGATGCTTCTCGGCGCCTGCGCGTTGCTCCTCTATCTTGTGTATCTGCTCGGAACGTCCAGCGTGCTCCTCACCAGAGTCGCGGCGATGGCGGGACTCATCTTTGTTCCGCTGGGTCTGGCGATATGGGCAGGCACGTCGCCAGTTGCGACCTGGCAGGATTTTGCCAGCATTCTCGGAATATGGGTTTTCGTAAAGTTTGGCCCGCGCCACTGGCTGTGGCCTTTCCCGGACGCCAAGCTGGATCACGTGTTGACAGTGCTCATGGCCGTGAACACAGCGTTGGCATCCTTCTTGCTCGTGCGGCGAGTAAAGGGGATCGGGTATTCGATTGGATGGGGAAGACGCTGGGGAATTTATGTGGGGGCAAGCTTCGTGGTCTTCGCCTGCATCGCCATTCCGTTGAGCTGGGCGTTGCATTTCATTACATTTGCGCCGCAATGGAGCAGGTCGAGCACCTACGCTGGGCTCTCGCTCGCGATTCTGCTATTCACGGCATGGCCGGAAGAGCTGCTATTTCGCGGACTGCTCCAGAACCTTCTATCGAAAGCCTCCAAAAGCGAATTGGCAGGATGGTGGACGGCATCCGTGCTTTTCGGATTTTCTCACATCACGAATTTAGGGTTTCCCAACTGGAGGTATGTGATTTTAGCGACGATAGCGGGTCTGTTTTACGGCTGGACGTGGCGAAAAACGGGCTCCATTTTTGCCTCGGCTCTGGTACATGGCGCAGTTGACGCGGTATGGCACTTCCTGTTCCGGACACTGTGAAGTTTCTAGTTGAACCAGTCGCTGCGGTAGGCAAACCACCAACTGAACGCAAGGATGGGGACGGTGGCGGCAAGGGCCCACCAAAAGGGGAGGATCAGGTCGGCGGCCAATCCGATCCCGGCAAAGGTCATCCAGAAAATCTTGCGTTGCACGACAATAGTTTAACTTGAATGGAACGGTGCGACGCGAATCTCTGGCAAATCCGGGCCAAGTGCGATAGAAGGAGGGACCGGGCTGTGGGGGCGGTCAAGGAGCGGGAGGCTGACGATGACGGAGCTACCGGGCAGTTCCACGCGCGGATTTCGGGTGCATTGCTATGAACGTGAGGACATTTTAGTGGCCGAATGTCATGGCAAACTCACGTTCGAGAACACACAGGTTCTGAAAGACTCCGTGCGTGACAGGATTCCGGGGCACAAGCGGCTGGTGATTGATTTGAAGGAAGTGCCACAGGTGGATAGCTCGGGGCTAGGAACCGTGGTGGGCCTGTATGTCTCGGGAAGAACACGCGGGTGCCACGTGGAGATCGTGAACGCGAGCCAGCAGATTCGCGAACTGTTCAGCATGACCAATCTTTTGTCGCTTTTCGAGCCGGCTGGGCGCCACCACGGCAAGACGATCTAGAACTGCACGTCGATAGAAATCGGCACCGGCTGCTCAGGTAGCGTTCTTCGAACTGAGAGGCAAGACGCAGAGAGTGAGATCCTTCAGCGATCCTCATCGGATCGCTTCAGGATGACCGGTCCCGAATGACTAGCGGACGACGCCGACCAAAGGCGAAGAGGCTGATGCGTAGAGGCGCTTAGGCATGCGCCCAGCGAGGTAGGCTTTACGGCCGGCGATCACGGCGTCGCGCATCGCCTCGGCCATAAGAACGGCGTCGGGAGATTCTGCGATTGCAGTATTCATCAGCACGCCATCGGCGCCCAGTTCCATCGCGACCGCAGCATCGGAGGCAGTACCCACACCGGCATCGACGATCATCGGGACTTCGGTGATGCGTTCACGGAGAATGCGCAGATTGGCGGGATTCTGTACTCCGAGGCCGGAACCAATCGGAGCAGCGAGGGGCATCACTGCCGCGGCGCCCGCATCAATCAGCTTGCGGGCAGCGATCAGATCATCGTTTGTGTAGGGCAGCACGACGAAGCCCTCTTTGACGAGAACCTTGGTGGCTTCGATGAGCTGCTCAGTATCGGGGAAAAGGGTTTGCTGATCGCCGATGACCTCGAGTTTGATCCAGTTCGAAAGGCCCACCTCGCGAGCCAGGCGCGCCGTTCGGATGGCTTCGTCAGCGCTATAACACGCGGCAGTGTTCGGCAGGATAAAGATTTTTTCGCGATCGATGTAGTCGATGAGGGATTCTTTGGACTTGTCGGTCAGATTGACGCGGCGAACCGCGACGGTGACCATATCGGCGCCGGAGGCAGCGTGGGCACGAGCCATTTCCTGAAAGCTCCGGTATTTCCCGGTTCCTACGATCAGCCTGGAGTTGAAGGCGCGTCCTGCGATGACCAGTTGCTCTGACATAAGGGCTTCTCCAAAAGGAAATTGTAGTCCTTGGAGAGTGCGAGAACAAATAAAGTAATAACCCGAAAGGGTGCGACAAGATTAGGAGCAAAAGGCAATCAGTCACGCAGGATCGGCCGTGGCTCGGTAACGTCGGTGTAGAGCTTGTCGATGAGGTCGTGGTATTGATCTTCAACGACGCGGCGCTTGAGCTTCATCGTGAAGGTAAGAGCGCCATTATCAAAAGTGAAATCATCAGGGAGAAGCGCGAACCGCTTGATGGTTTCATATTGGGCGAGATGGGCGGTGAGGCGCGAGACTTCGTTTTCGATGATGGAGTAGGAGCGGGGATGGCTTGCCATTTGGGCATTCGAGGAAAAACTCAGGCCTTCCTCAGCCAGCTTCGAAGCGAGAGTAACCGGATTGATCGCCAAAAGAGCGACAACAAATTTGCGCTGATCGCCAACGACCATGGCGTTGAGAATGTAGGGACTGGTCTTAAGCATATTTTCGATCGGCTGGGGCGCAACGAACTTCCCTGCCGCCGTTTTGAGCAAATCCTTCTTGCGATCGGTGATGAAGAGATAGTTGTCTTTGTCGAGATATCCGATGTCGCCAGTTTTAAACCAGCCATCGTCGGAAAGAACTTCACGCGTCGCCTCCGGCGATTTGTAATAGCCCTGCATGACACACGGGCCCTTGGCGAGAATCTCACCGTCGTCGGCAATGCGAATCTGCACGTTAGCAATGGGCCGGCCGGAACTGCCGGCGCGATTGTGCGGATAATTGTTGGTAAGGACGGGCGAAGTCTCGGTAAGCCCGTAACCCTGATAAATACGAATGCCGATGGCCCAGAAGAATTCGCCGAGCGATTTCGAAAGAGGCGCCCCGCCGGAGAGGACCAGGCGCAGATGCCCGCCCGTGCCAGCGCGTATTTTGGAATAGACCAGTCGGTCGGCGATCGCCCATTTCATGCTTGAGGACAAGCTGGCGGATTTTTCGCCGCAGCGCCAGGCAGCCGACTCAATCGCGGTATCGATCGCAAAATCGAAAATCTTGCGTTTGACGCCGGTGTTTTTGCTTCCTTGTTCCATCAGGCGGGCATAAATCTTCTCGAAAAAACGGGGAACCGCAGCGAGGACGGTAGGTTGCACTTCCAAGAGGGCTTGCGCCACATTCTCGACTACATCCACGTAAGCGATCGGACAACCCTGAAAGAGATACAGGTAGTCGAGCATGCGGCCGTAGACATGAGCGAGCGGGAGAAAAGAGACGGCCAGATCCGTTACCGGACGAAGGACAATGTTTTTGCAGGAATCCGCCACATTCGAACTGAAATTGGAGTGGCTCAGCATTACCCCCTTGGGTTCGCCGGTTGTACCCGAGGTGTAAATGATGGAAGCAAGCTGGGTCGGCAGAACTTGTGCGGCACGATTGCGGTAGGACTCGATATCCGCCTGGCCCGCTGTTGCAATCAAAGTTTCATAACTGAGGAACTCGGGGGGCAGGGCACTGCCGGCACCAGCAACAATGACCTGCTGAACGTGTGTGAGCCGATCGCGCACCCGAAGAAATTTTTGCAACTGCTGCAGGCCGGAAATAAAAACGATTTGGGGGCCGCTATGATTCAGGATATAAGCCATGCGGTCAGGAGATTCGTTGAAGTACACCGGAACGGTGACGGCCCCGGAGCCATTGATTGCAAAATCGGCGGTGTGCCACTCAGGGCAGTTCGGCGCGAACAGGCCGACGCGATCGCCCGGTTTCACTCCCAGTTCAACCAACGAATTAGCCAGACCTGCTATGCGGCGAAGGAATTCCTCGGAAGAGATGGCTTCCCAGCGTTCGGGGCCACGGTACATTTGCGCCCGCGGGGAAGGATGTTCATCGATGGCTCGAAGCAGGCTGGCAGGAAGTGTACTGTAGCTCATGCGATTTTTGAATGTACATGAGATGGAAAAGGGGCGCAACGGGCGGTGCGAACTATTCGTTAGTGCCGGAAGTACTAGAGATTTGGGTGCGTCGGATGGTGCGAAGAAGTAAAGAGTGTAAGAGTGGCAGCGGAAGAGTTATCTTTTCTGATCTCCGTAGTACCAGCGGAGGACGGAAGCCAGGAAATGGTCAGCGGAATCGCGAGGCGCGTCTCCGTCATCGCAGTGAGAATCTTCGCGGTGTCTCCACCACGACCGAGCGAAGAGAATCGAAAGACCGGCGACTAAGCCGAGGCGCACCGGCCAAAGAATGGAATCAATCGTTTTGGCATAACTGGAAGAGCTGAAGGTCAGAAGCAGAAGAAAGCCGAAAAAGATCATCCAGGGATAATATTTCCTAACCATGGGTGCCCTCGTCGATCCTGACAACAGATTAGCACCTATTCCGTCCCCCGCTGTTATTCCCCAGATTCAAGCTGCGCTAAGATAGGGCCAGAGGAACGAGATCATGGGAGCAACCTTACCGGCGGTGAATGATCCAGCAACGAGCCGCGGACCGTTTCGAGCGCCGCGCGGCACCGAGCTTAGCTGCAAAGGTTGGCAACAGGAAGCCGCTTTGCGAATGCTGCTGAATAACCTGGACCCTGAAGTGGCAGAGAAGCCGGACGACCTTGTTGTCTACGGCGGGACCGGCAAAGCGGCGCGGAATTGGGATTGTTTTCACGCGATCGTTAAATCGCTGCGGGCGTTGGAGAGCGACGAGACATTATTGGTGCAATCCGGCAAACCCGTGGCGGTTTTTCGGACGCACGAGTATGCCCCTCGGGTGTTGCTCTGCAATTCCAACCTGGTGGGCCAATGGAATAATTGGGAGAAGTTCAACGAGCTCGATCGAGCCGGACTGATGATGTACGGCCAAATGACTGCGGGAAGCTGGATCTACATCGGCACCCAAGGAATTCTCCAAGGAACGTACGAGACTTTCGGAGCGGCGGCACGGCAGCATTTTGGCGGGGACCTGAGCGGCAGACTGGTGGTTACGGGTGGAATGGGCGGAATGGGAGGAGCCCAGCCTCTTGCCGCGACCATGAATGGCGCGGCGTTTCTGGGAATCGATGTGGACCCCGAGAGGATTAAGCGGCGTGTCAAGACCGGGTATTGCGAAGTGATGGTGACGTCACTGGACGAGGCGTTGCGCATTTTGAAGAACGCAGTCCGCAAGGGCGAAGCAACTTCTGTGGGGCTGGTTGGCAATTGCGCGGACCTGATTCCGGAGATGGCGAAGCGCGGCGTCGTACCGGACGTGCTGACCGATCAGACGAGCGCTCATGACCCGATCAACGGGTATGTGCCGAACGGGATGTCGCTCGAACAGGCCGTTGAACTTCGCAAGAAAAATCGGGTTGACTACCGGAAGAGGGCAATCGCCGCCATGGGCGCGCACGTACAAGGGATGCTGGATTTGCAGAAACTCGGCGCGGTGACGTTCGACTACGGGAACAATATTCGAACGTTCGCCCATGAAGCCGGTGTAAAAAACGCTTACGACTTCCCGGGATTTGTACCCGCCTACATTCGGCCTCTGTTTTGTGAAGGCCAAGGGCCGTTTCGCTGGGCGGCGCTTTCCGGTGAAGCTTCCGACATTGCTCGGACCGACAGACTTGTGCTCGAGATGTTCCCGGACAATCAGCACCTGAAACGCTGGATCACCCTGGCGGAGAAGAAAGTGAAGTTTCAAGGCTTGCCGTCGCGCATCTGTTGGCTGGGTTATGGCGAACGCGACAAGTTCGGTTTGGCGCTGAACGAGCTTGTTGCCAAGGGCGACCTGAAGGCTCCCATTGTGATGGGGCGCGACCACCTGGATTGTGGGTCCGTGGCTTCGCCCTACCGCGAGACCGAGTCGATGAAGGATGGGTCGGACGCGGTAGCCGATTGGGCCCTGCTGAATGCCTTGGTCAACACGGCCAGTGGGGCTTCCTGGGTATCCATCCACAACGGCGGCGGTGTGGGGATTGGCTATTCGCAACACGCGGGGCAAGTAACCTGTGCGGACGGTACCAAAGAGATGGCCAAGCGCATCGAACGTGTGCTGACGAACGACCCAGGAATGGGCGTGGCACGGCACGCGGATGCAGGGTATGCTGAGGCCGTCGAATTTGCCAAGAAGACCTGCGTAAAGATTCCGATGATCTAAGAAGTGAGTCGAACCTGTCGCAGGTGCATGCGCCGAGTTCGATTTGTACCCGGTAAAGGGAGTTCCGTCGAGGGAGCGAACATGTATACCGTGTTGGGCGCGACAGGGCACATCGGCTCTGTTATCGCTAGAAAGCTGCTCGAAAAAGGCGAAAAGGTCCGTGCCGTCGGAAGGAACACCGCCAAACTGCAGCCGCTGGTGCAGCTCGGTGCCGAACCCTTCATCGGGAACATCAATGACGCGGAGGCATTGACGCGGGCGTTTCGGGACGCTCGCGCCGCCTTCCTGATGACGCCCCCCGGCATGACTTCACCGGACTACCGAGCCGAGCAAGATCGCGAAACCGACGCAATCTCGAGCGCAGCGCGAAATTCCGGCCTGCACTACGCCGTCAATCTGAGCAGCATTGGCGCGCAGGTACCTTCGGGTACCGGTCCAATCACCGGGCAGTACCGTTCCGAGCAGAAGCTAAATGCCGTGGAGAAATTGAACGTCTTGCATTTGCGCCCTGCTCATTTTTTCGAAAATCATTTAGCCGCGATCGGCATGATCCAGATGATGGGGTTATACGGGGGGGCGCTGAAGGCGGATTTGCAAATTCCGATGATCGCTACGAGAGACATCGGAGCCTATGCTGCGGAACGCCTGCTGAAACTGGATTTCAATGGAGAGCAGACGCAGAATTTGCTGGGTCAACGCGACCTAAACATGAAGGAAGTGGCGGCGATTATCGGGAAGGCACTGAACAAGCCGGATCTCCGGTACGCGCAATTCCCCTACGACCAGGTGCTGCAGGTATTGATACAAATGGGAACTCCGCCGAAGACCGCCGCATACTTCATCGAAATGTTCCAGGGATTCAACGATGGGCTTGTTGTGGCTACAGAGCCGAGGTCGGCAGAGAATACGACGCCAACATCGTTCGAAACCTTTGTGAAGGACGTGTTCGTGCCGGCATATCAGGGTGTCGGGGTAAGCGCCTAGCCGGGCTCTGCACGGGCGCAGTTGCTAAGAGGATTTGATCGAGAACTTACTCATCACAGGCGCTTCGCAACTCTTGACGCTGCGGGGAGGCGGTCCCCGGCGAGGCCATTCCCTTTCAAAACTAGGAATAGTCGAAGATGGCGCGATTCTGGTGCAGGCGGGAAAGATTGCGGCCGTAGGCTCGCGGGCTCAAGTGGAGGCGCTGAAGGTTGCGCGCCGGACCGACAAGTTGGATGTGGGCGGGCGCGCGGTATTGCCGGGGTTTGTGGATTCGCACACCCACTTGATTCATGCCGCCAGCCGGGCCGAGGAATACGAGCTGAAAATTCAAGGGGCGAGTTACCAGGAGATTGCCCGAAAAGGGGGCGGAATACTGAATTCCGTCAAGAAGCTTAGAGCGGCCACCGCGGAGGCACTGAAGAGGAGAGCCCGGGCGGCCCTCGAAGAGTTCGCTTCGTATGGAACCACAACCGTGGAGGCCAAGAGTGGCTATGGGCTGGATGTTGCGAGCGAGCTGAAAATCCTGCGATTGCAGCGGGAACTGAACGGCGAGCAGCCGCTGGAAATCGTGTCTACTTTCTTGGGCGCGCACGTGGTGCCCGCCGAGTTCCGTGGAAAGCCCAATGGTGCGGAGCGATACATCGAGATTTTGCTAACGCAGATGTTGCCCGGAGTTGCGAATGCGAAGCTAGCGGAATTCTGTGATGTGTTTTGTGACCGCGGGGCGTTCACGCGAAGCCAATCGAAGAAGATCTTAATTGCAGGGCAACAGCAAGGGCTGAAGCCGCGGCTGCACGCCGAACAATTATCCCGGACCGAGGCAACGCAACTGGGCGTGGAGCTCGCCGCAGCGAGCTGCGACCACTTGGAACAAGTGAATGCCCGAGACATCCACGCGTTGGCAAAATCGCCGACCGTAGCCACTTTGCTTCCGGGATGCGATTTTCATCTGGGCTGGAAGAATTATGCGCCAGCGCGCGCCTTGATTGATGCGGGAGCCATAGTCGCGCTCGCGACGGACTACAATCCCGGAACCAGCCCAACGGTAAGTATGCCCATGGTGTTGTCGCTGGCCTGCACGCAACTGCGGATGAGCCCGGCCGAGGCGATTGCGGCAAGTACGATTAACGCCGCCTACGCACTCCGCCGCGAGAAGAGGATTGGCTCGCTGGAGATCGGAAAGCAAGCGGATCTGGCGGTGTTCGAGGTAGAGGATTATCGCGAAATTCCTTATTATTTTGGGATGCAGCGGTGTTGGATGACGATGAAGGGCGGCGAAATCGTCTACCTGAAAGACTAGAACTTGTCTCATAAATGGGCTCTCGGCAAGAAGAGAAGAGTTTCCTCCGGGGCTAAAGCCTGGAGTTCTCGGCTCTACATGTCGGAGCGGAAGCTCCGACCCCTAACCACCATTTATGAGATGGCTTCTATTGGTTGAGATCCTTCGGGCGCAACAGCCAGGCCCTCGGGATGTAAAGTTGTCTTCGCTCGTGGCGTGTTCTAAGCAGAGGAAAACAGATGGAGAGCTATGAAAAGATTGATCGAGTGCGTGCCGAACTTTTCCGAGGGACGAGATCCGGCCAAGGTTGAGGCCATCGTGCAGGCCATGAGCAGCCTGCCTGGAGTTTACGTGCTGGACCGCGAGATGGACGCGGATCACAACCGGTGCGTAATTACGCTAGCGGGGGAGCCTGAAGCCGTCGGCGAAGCAGCGATTGCCGGCGCGGGCAAAGCGCTGGAATTGATCGATATGACGACGCACACGGGCGCTCACCCGCGAGTAGGCGCGACCGACGTTGTGCCGTTCATTCCGGTTCAGGGCGTGACGCTTGAAGATTGTGTGGCCTTGGCGCGCCGCGTGGGCAATGAGATATGGAAAAGGCACCGAATTCCCATCTTTTTCTATGAGGCGGCTGCAACGCGGCCGGACCGCGTAAACCTCGAGAATGTGCGTCGTGGACAGTTCGAGGGACTCCGCGAGGAGTTGAAAAAGAATCACGACCGGCAGCCCGACATTGGCGAACCTAAATTGCACCCAACGGCCGGAGTTACCGTCGTTGGCGCGCGCAAGTTTTTGATCGCCTACAACGTGAACCTGAACACGCGGGATGTCGGGATCGCGAACAAGATCGCCAAAGCTATCCGTTTTTCCAGCGGCGGATTGCGCTACGTAAAGTCCATGGGAGTGGAATTAAAGGAACGGAATCTGGCGCAGGTTTCGATCAACCTGACGGACTTCGAGCAAACGCCGATGCATCGCGTATACGAAATGGTGAAGCGCGAGGCGCAACGATACGGAGTGATGCCGGTGGGAAGCGAGATCGTGGGCTTGGTGCCGAAGAAAGCGATCGAGATGGCTGCGGACTACTTCCTGCAACTGGAGAGCTTCTCGCCGTCGCAGGTGTTCGAAAATAAAATAGAGGAAGTGCTTACGGGAGCCCCGATTGAATCGAAAGAGGGAAAACTGGCGGCACTTGCGCGGCCGTTTCTCGAAGCCGTTGCCGCGTCAACGCCCACGCCTGGAGGAGGCAGTGTTTCCGCCTATGCCGGTGCGATGGCTGCGTCGCTCGGGCAAATGGTGGCGGGGATTTCGCGAAAAAAGAAGTCGCAGATTCTGCATGTCGACAAACTCTCGGACGCACTGGAGCAATTGCGAAAAACGGCGGAAGAACTGACGGAAGCAATCGACCAGGATGCGGCTTCCTACGAGGCCGTGATGTCCGCATACAAGCTGCCGCAAAGCAATGCGGAAGAAACGGCGCATCGGGAATCCTCGATTCAGGCTGCAACCCGACAAGCGGCGGAGGTGCCGTTGCAAGTCGCGGAGAAGGCCACACAACTGAACAGCCGCTTGTTACAACTGGAGGCCATTTCCGCCGCATCTATGAAGTCAGATCTACAAGTGGCCCGTCTAATGGCCGTAGCGGCAGCGAAGGGTGCCTTGGCCAACGTGGAGATCAACCTGGATGGCCTAAAGAACGCCGCCTACGTCGAAAAGATGAAAAGCACGGTTGCCGAACTGCGCACGCGATTGGTGTAGAGAAAAGATCGATGTCATAAAATGGTATTGCGTTCCCTGGCCTTTCAAAAGGAGCAAGAGATGAGGATGTCGAAGAATTGGACGAAGATTTTAATAGCATGCGGGTTGTTCGTCATGCTTGGCGCTCTGGCCAGGCCGACCAAAGCCAGCGGCGTCAGCGCGGACACAATTGCGCTTTTCCCTAAGGACACGGGCGAACTTGGCTACGTGGACTTGAAAAAGGCCCGGGGCGAGAAATGGTTCCCTGCCCTGCGCGAGCAGATCCTTCCGGAGCGGTTCCGGCAGTTCGAGAAGTTTCTGGCCTCGGCAGGAGTAGATCCGAACAGCCAGGTGGACGAGCTGGTGTGGGGTCTGGTTCCCGACGTGATGACCAAGAACGATAAAGGCGTTTCGACGGACGTCCCCTCGAGCGAGCAGACCGTCGGTATTGCCATGGGCAGTTTCAATCCGGAAACCACCGAGGCGTATTTCAAGCAACAGGGTCTGGCCACCGCCAAGATCGAGACCTATACGCTTTTCGCGTTCGGATCGGGGTCAGGAGGCGGTGACCTATATTTCTTTTTCCTCGATTCGAGCAAAGCGGTGTTTGGCCACAAGCCTCTGCTTGAAAAGTTGCTGAATATCCGGCTTGGAAAGGAAGACGGACTACTGCGGAACGAGCAGATGTACAACCTCATTAACGAGGTGAACGGATCAAGCGTAGTTTGGGCGGTGCTCGATCCGGGATACACGCGACTGGCCATGAATCAACTTGCCCCGGAAGTGCAGCAATTCCCGGAGTCGGCGGCGCTGGTGCAGAGAATGCAGGCGATGATCATCACGGCGACGGCTGGCAGCGGAGTGGACTCAAAATTTCAGGCGGTTTGCGGCTCCACTCAGGATGCCAACACGCTGAGTCAGCTGATGGCGGCAGGGATGCTCTACAAAAAGTACGAGGCGAGCAAAGATAATCCGGAGTTGGCACAACTTCTCGACCAGGCGAACGTTTCGCCGTCGGGGGACCGTGTCGTGATTGCCTTGTCGGTCAGCGATGACCAAATGACGTCCCTGATCCGACGGAACACGTTCGCATTCAAAATGTAGGCTTATCGAGGCGCCGAGGCAGGCGCCTCCTCTCTTTTAATCCGCAGGTGGATTCGGCGCAACGAATTTCGTGAGGCGCAGAATCGCCGAGTGGTCCCGCGATTCGCATTCGACTTCATCGATGCCTTCCCAAGAAGGTTTTTCGTTCGAAGGGGGCTCGGTTCCTGGCAACGCCACCTCCACTTCCAAGCGATCGAGCGATCGGCGCAGCGTGATTCCACAAGGGATTCCTGAAGAGTGGCACTGAAAGCAGTGCTTGCAGGCGGAAACCACCGAAGCCTGAAACTGCAAAATGGTCTCGTTGCCCAATCCTGCGGCATCCGCAAAATAACGTGCGGCACCCCCGACGGCCGCGACCAGACGCTCGTCAGGGTCCAGCAGCAGCGAGATTTGATGGGGTAGGGTAGACACGGTTAGCGATCGTTGGCAAGCGCGACGTCGCAGGCTTCGCGGCATTCGGGACAGTAGTACAACCCGTCGGTGCAAAGCCGCACGCTGGTCTGCCCTTTGCAGATGGTGCAATACTTCACGCAGGTACAATACTCTTCGCTCTTGTCGCACTGGGAGCAGAGCACCTGCTGACGATTGGCTGCCATCGTGCCTCCGAAAAAGACTTTACCTGAGCGTTCAGTCACCAGCAAGGGCAAGCATGCGGTCCATTCCCAAGTTTGCAAAGGCGCTGCAAGCAGAGTCGCGAAACGCAAATTTTGACGGTCTTCGCATCGCGTGTTACCATCACGAATTGTCTGAGCGATCGGAATGCAATCCGTAAACCCTCCTGTCAATTCAGCCCTTCGCAAAACGCCACTGAATGCGTTGCATCGCTGTCTTGGCGCCAAAATGGTGAATTTTGGCGGTTGGGATATGCCTGTGGAGTATCCGTCGAGCGGTGGGCTGGTTGCGGAACATAGGGCAGTGCGGAACGGCGTCGGTATTTTCGACGTGAGTCACATGGGGGACATCCGCATCCACACCGCGAGGCAGGCCGGCGGAGGTTTGCGGGCAGTTCAACATTTGACCATGAATGATGCGTCGAAGCTGGCGATTGGGCAGGCACAGTATTCGGCGATGCTTTATCCCGAAGGCACGTTCGTGGATGACGTGATCGTGCACCGGTTGGGCGAAGATGATTATCTGTTAGTGATTAATGCGGGGACCCGCGAAAAAGACATCCACTGGGTGAAGAAGAATACCGCCAATTTCGATTGTGCTGTGGAAGATCTGAGCGACAGCTACACGCAGTTGGCCATGCAGGGGCCCCGCGCCGTGGATGTGCTGCGAAAACTGACGGACGCAAATCTCGACGGCGTTAGGAACTATTGGTTTACCAATGGAACGGTTTGCGGGCTGGACAGAACGTTGATTGCGCGAACCGGCTACACGGGCGAGGATGGGTTTGAGATTTACGTGCCGGCGAACGTCGCGACAAGCGAGCGCGTCTGGAACGCGGTGATCGAGGCGGGCAGGGAGTTTGGCATTGTCCCGTGCGGGCTGGGAGCGCGAAACACGTTGCGGCTGGAAGCCAAGATGGCGCTGTACGAGCACGAAATCAGCGACAGCATCAACGTTTGGGAGGCGGGGCTGGATCGCTACTGCAAAATGGAAAAGGGTGATTTTGTGGGACGCGCGGGATTGCAAAAGGCACGCGCGGCGGGCTTAGAGCGGACGTTGGTAGGGCTGGAGATGGTGGAGCGAGGAATTGCGCGGGACGGGTATGGCTGCCTGGACGAAACGGGAAACAGAATTGGCGTGGTGACCAGCGGATCGCCTTCGCCGACGCTCGGGAAGAATATTGCGCTCGCGTATGTGCCTCCGGCGCTGTCGGCAATCGGAACAACCGTTTGCGTGGAAATTCGCGGCCAAAAATGCAAAGCTCAGATTGTGGCAACGCCGTTTTACAAGCGAATCAGGAAGGCTATCGCGAATTAGGAACCAGCCCCAAATTGAAGCAAGGAGCAGCGACATGGGATATCCAACAAACTATCGCTATACGAAAGAACACGAATGGATCGACGCGAAAGGTGACACCGCCACGATTGGCATCACGGATTATGCCCAACATGAACTGGGGGACGTAGTGTTTGTTGAACTGCCGGCTCCTGGAACCAAGCTGGTGGCCGGCAAGACGTTCAGTTCGGTGGAATCGGTGAAGGCGGTGAGCGAGATTTACGCGCCAACAAACGGCGAAGTGATAGAGGCGAATACCGCGCTGCAGAATAAGCCCGAAACCATTAACAGCGACCCGCACACCGGGGGTTGGCTGGTGAAGATCAAACTGACGAATCCCGCGGAGGTCAATGACCTGATGGACGCGAAGGCGTACGAAGCATACATCGAGGAAAAGCAGAAGGAAGCGTCTGCCTGATGCGCTATCTTCCGAAGAGTCCAGCCGAGCGGAAGGAGATGCTGGCGGCGATTGGCCGGAAATCGATTGAAGAATTGTTCTCCTCTATTCCCGAAGCGTATCGACTCAAGAAACCACTGAACCTGCCAGGGCCGTTTTCCGAAGCGGAAGTGATCCGGTACTTTGAAGCGAGAGGCGCGGAGAACTCGATCGGCTACAGCAGTTTTCTTGGCGCCGGAATTTATTCGCACTTGCGGTCCGTGGTCACTGACGCGATTCTTCAGCGCGGCGAGTTCCTGACCTCCTACACACCGTATCAAGCTGAAATTTCACAAGGAACGCTGCAGGCTATTTTTGAATTTCAGACGCTAATGTGCCAGTTGACCGGGCAGGAAGTTGCCAATGCCTCCATGTATGACGGTTCAACCGCGACGACCGAAGCGGTGCTGATGGCCGAACGGCTGACGGGGCGGACGCGCGTGCTGGTGGCGCGGTCCTTGCATCCGGAGTATCGCGAGGTGCTGCGGACGTACGCAAAGAATTCCGGACTGACGGTGGAGGAGATTGCGTATTCGGCGACAGGAACGCTGGACGTCAGCGGATTGAAAAGCGCCTTGCGAGACGATGTGTGCGCCGTAGTGGTTCAATCCCCGAACTTTTTTGGCGTCATCGAAAACCTGGAGCCTTTGGCGGACGCCACGCACGAAGCGGGCGCGCTGCTGGTGGTCGCCATCGCGGAAGCGCTGTCCTTAGGATTGGTGAAGGCTCCATCGGAAGCGGACATTGTGGCGATGGAGGGCCAGAGTTTTGGGCTGGCGCCGAGCTATGGCGGGCCGTTTGTAGGTGTGGTTGCATCTCGGGAGAAATTTGTGCGGCAGATGCCGGGAAGGTTGGCCGGGCAAACCGTGGACCAGAACGGGCACCGCGGGTTTGTGCTGACGCTGGCTACACGCGAACAGCATATTCGCAGGGAAAAGGCGACTTCGAATATTTGCACGAATCAGGCGCTGTGCGCGTTGGCGGCCACGGTGCACCTTACGCTGCTCGGAAGAGAGGGTATTCGTGAGATGGCGGAGCAGAATTTGGCCAAGGCGCAGTTCGCGCTAAGTCAGCTCGAGAAGATCCCGAGTGTGAAACGTAGTTTTGCCGTGCCGTTCTTCAACGAATTCGCAGTGGAGTTGCCGCGTTCCGTGAAGATGGTCAATGCAGAATTGCTCAAGTCGAAGATCGTTGGACCTTATGCCCTGGGGAGCGCTTATCCGGAATTGAGCAAGCACGCACTGGTGTGCGTGACGGAGACGACCTCCCGCGGGGAGATTGAGAAGTTCGTTAGCGGAGTGAAGGCAGCTTTGGAAGTGCCGCTGTAGGGCGCGGAGAGATTGAGGGATTCCTCACTCCGAAGACTTCGTTCGGAATGACGGGTCTTCTACATTCCACTGAATGGGACACCGGAATTCAGAGATGACAGACAAGATCAAAAAGGCTTCGCGGCATACGAGTCAGAATGAAGGATTGATTTTCGAGAAGTCCTCGGTGGGAAAACGCGCGTTCGAGTTGCCTCCGCTGGATGTGCCGGCGGTGGATGCTGGCAAATCGTTGGGACCGTACTATCGAACGGAAGGCGTCGAGGGCTTTCCGGAGGTCAGTGAAATTGAAGTGATCCGGCACTTCACGCGGCTTTCGACCTGGAACTATGCCATTGATCTTGGGATGTATCCTCTGGGCTCCTGCACGATGAAATACAATCCGCGAGTGAATGAATTTGTGGCGCGGCTAGCGGGGATTGCCACCGAGCATCCGTATCAGCCGCAGGAGCTTTCGCAGGGGTGCCTGAAGATTCTTTCGCTGCTCGAAAAGTGCCTGCTCGAAATCACCGGCATGGATGCGATCACGTTGCAACCTGCCGCAGGAGCGCAGGGCGAATTGACGGGACTCTTGCTGATCCGCGCATACCTCCAGAAGCGGGGGAACCCGCGCAAGAAAATTTTGATTCCGGACTCGGCGCATGGCACGAATCCAGCGACCGCCGTGATTGCCGGATACGACGTGGAGAATATCAAGTCGGATTCCAACGGCCAGGTGGATCTGGCGCATTTGCGGGATCAGGTAAACGAGAACGTAGCCGCGCTAATGCTTACCAACCCGTCGACGCTGGGGATCTTTGAACAGCAGATTCCGAAGATTGCAGAGATTCTGCACGCGCATGGTGCGTTGCTGTACATGGACGGCGCCAACATGAATGCTCTTGCAGGAATTACGCGGCCGGGCGATATGGGCGCAGACGTGATGCACCTGAATCTGCACAAGACGTTTTCCACGCCACACGGCGGAGGCGGTCCCGGGGCCGGGCCCGTAGCAATGAAGAGAATCTTGGAACCATTCTTGCCTGTTCCGATCCTGGTGGAAAAAGAAGGCGGCCGGCTGGCTCTGGATTCCCAGCGCAAGGACAGCATCGGCCGGGTGCGGGCGTTCGGAGGGAATTTCGGAGTGCTGGTGCGGGCGCTGGCGTACATCTTGGCGTATGGGCCGGGCGTGCGGCAGGCCACGGAAGATGCCGTGCTTAACGCAAACTATATTCGCAAGCATCTCGAAGGAACTTACGATCTGCCTTACACGCGGCCGTCGATGCACGAAGTGGTGTTCAGCGACGCGATTCAGAAACGGCGCGGAGTAAATACAATGGACATCGCGAAGCGATTGATCGACTACGGCTTTCATCCGTACACGACGGCATTTCCGCTGATCGTGCCGGGAGCGCTGATGATCGAACCGACGGAATCGGAAAGCAAGGAAGAGTGCGACCTCTTTATTGACGCGATGAAATCGATCGCAGAAGAGGCGGAGAAAAATCCGGAACTGGTGAAAACCGCGCCTCATGCCACGCGAATCCGCCGGCTGGATGAAGTTGGGGCCGCGCGCAAACCGATTCTGCGGTGGAAGGCCGGCGAAAAATCAGCCAACGACGAAGTGGACACACACCCGAGGAAAGTCAGCACACCCACAGTTCCTACCTGCTAAAACTCTATCAAGACTGCATGGAAGCAAGACTTCGTTCCATGAGTTTTTCGCCAGGGGGCCGGTTTCGACCGGCACGTCGGCACGGAAAACATTTGCGAGAACATCACCTTTGTGTTGAAGCGAGCCGAAACAATCTATAAAGAGGGCGCGGCGATGGTTTTCGCGCCAGCCCCCTCGTTGTGAATTGATCTTCCCCTCTAAAGATTTCCTAACAAACAGCAGCGTGGACTCTGCCGCAGTAGGAATTCTCGTGCCTGTGCAAAGTTTTGAACAAATCACACCAGATTCATTAGCGAGACATTGAATCGCCACAGCTTCGTAACATTGCGCAGCTAGGCTCCAGGCAGCACGGATCGTGTTCTTACGTCCAACTTTGGGGAACACACAATCTACTGGAGAGAAAATAATGAAGAAAAAGTTTTTGGCAGTTGCCCTGTCGCTGGGCATGGTGGCAGCCACAACACCGCTCAGCGTACAGGCCAATCAACAATGGGCACAAGACGCAAAATTCAAGCACGTATTGCTGATCAGCATCGACGGAATGCACTCCGTCGATTTGCTGAACTGCACAGAAGGGCTCACCGATATCAACGGAGGAGCGCCGTACTGCCCGAACATGGCGCTATTGCGCGCCGCGGGCGTGAACTATCTGGAAACTTCAACTTCGAAGCCATCCGATTCGTTCCCGGGTTTAACCGCTATTGTGAGCGGCGGGTCTCCGCGGGCTGAAGGCGTGTTTTACGATGTGTCGTACGACCGTTCACTGGCGCCGCCGACAAAGACTACGGGGAACGGAGTGGCGGGCGGTACGTGCGAAGTCGGAAGCTTTACCGGCACCACGACAGAATATGAAGAAGGCATTGACTATAACAAGAACCTCTTGAATGGCGGCGCGCCATCGGGTGACGGTGACGCTCGTTCCATTAATCCAAATTTTCTTCCCCGCGATCCGGCGAACGATTGCAAACCGGTATATCCGTGGAACTTCGTTCGGACAAACACGATCTTCACTGTGGTGCACCAGGCGGGCGGATACGCTGCGTGGTCGGACAAGCACCCGGCTTATTCGTCGGTTTCCGGCCCACAAGCCGGCGGCGGCACTCTTCCACAAAACCTCGATGATTTCTACGCGCCAGAAATCAATTCGATACCGGTTTCCCTGCCGGGAATCAAGCCGGCGGGACAGGATATTTGCAATCCGATCGCGGACCCGAACTTTTCCACGAATCCGGCTCTGTCCGGGTTGGGCGCGTACACCGACAGCTTTGTCGCAATCAAGTGCTACGACACCCTGAAGGTCAACGGAGTCCTCAACCAAATCGCCGGATACAATCACAACCGCAGCGTGACAACCGGCAAGGTTCCAACCGTTTTCGGGATGAACTTCCAAGCGGTCAGCGTGGGGCAAAAACTGATCGAGCCGAACGTAGCAACGGGCGGGTATTTGGATAACATTGGAACTCCGACTCCGGAATTGCTGAGCGAAATCGGTTTTGTGGATTACGCAATCGGTCAATTTGTTTCGGCACTGAAGAAGGCTGGTGCCTACGATTCCACCCTCATCATCATTACCGCCAAGCACGGGCAAAGCCCGATCGACTCGGTACGGTATACGCGAATCACCAAGACGGGCCCCGTGACCACGTCGCCAGCAAACATCCTGGACGCTCAGAGTTGCCTGCCATTGTCCGAATCCCCGTCGAATCCGACAGGAATCGGGCCGACCGAAGACGATGTTTCGCTGCTCTGGCTGAATAGCAGCTGCACAACCGAGGATGCCGTGGCATTGCTCGAGAAGCAGTCGCCGGCGACCGACAATATCGCGGGCATCGGCGAGATCTTCTCTGGACCTTCCCTGCGCACCAGCTTCAACCCGCCAGGACTTCCCCCGGCGGCGGATCCTCGTTCGCCAGACATCATCGTAACCCCGAACATCGGCGTCACCTACTCCGGCAGCACGGCAAAACTGGCGGAACACGGCGGCTTCTCGCACGACGACACGAACGTGATGATGCTGCTATCCAACCCCAGCTTCCAGGCAAAGACCGTCACGAGCCCGGTTGAGACGATGCAAGTCGCACCGACGATTCTAAAGGCACTAGGCCTGGATCCGTATAGCCTCGAAGCGGTTCGCCAGGAACACACTGAACTGCTTCCGGGCTTGCAGTTCTAAGAAAAACTTCGAAGCAATTCTGCAGTTCGAAGAAGGCGGCCGAACCAGGCCGCCTTTTCTTTTTGATACCGCCAGCGAGTGATAAAAGAAACGCTCTTGGCCGGAGCAACTATTTCTGGAACTGCACGCTGTTTATGATGCCTTCGAACACCGGCTTGAAGCGCGGATAATCGGCTTCAGGAGCGACAAACACGTAGTAGTAGAAGCCGCCTTGACCCACGACGGTGACAACCCAGTCTTTCTCCGTTCCACCGGCGGGCGAGTCATTGTGCAGGTAGGTGGAGAGAGCGGGCAAACCACCAACCGTAAATTCTGTCGGAGGTTGGTCGATCTCCATCGCTTCGTTTTCCTTTTGGAGCGAATCAAGGAGCCTCTGCGTATTTTCATGAAGCGCATCGCCCGAAGAGGAGTTTTTTGTTTTGGCTGACGTGCTCCCGCCAATCATGCCCCACGCCAGCACCCCCTGGCCGTTGCCGGCATCCACGACACCGCCAGGAGGAATGAAAGCCAGGCTGTCTTTCTTGCTGTAGCTTTTCCAATTATCCGGGTAAGAAAGCGTGGTTTTGCCGTAGCGGAATCGCGCCACGTTTGGCGAAGGATTTGCCGGCATGGGAATGTTGGGCGGTGCGTTGGCGCCTCCAGCCGAGCCGTTCGGATTGGCGGGCGCAGCCGGTTTTACTTTCGCCGGCGCAGGCAGCGCCGTCACTTCCCTCTTCATGGCCTCAAATTCGGCTGAATCCTTCTGCGCGCCCTCGGGAGCGCCACCCAATTTGCGAATCTCTGCTTCCACGCGCTCGATGCGATGATCGGGGTTAGGATGGTCGGAGAAAAACTCGGGCGGTGCCTTGCTCTTCTCGGCCGTGGCGTTCAGATTTTCGAAGAAGGCGGCCATGGCTCGCGGATCGTAGCCGGAATCATAGAGAACCTGGGTCCCCATGACATCGGCTTGGGTTTCCGCGCCCCGCGAATTGTGAAGGAGTACGCTGCCGAAGGTAAACTGGCCAGCGCCAGCCGCCGCCGCACCAGCCGCACTTCCAAAGATGCTCCCCGCGGCGCCTACAATTCCGGCGCCCAGTTGCGCGTATTGCGCCTTGGTGGCCTGATTTGTGCCGTGGCGAAGAGCGACGTGCGAGAGTTCGTGCGCCATGACTCCGGCGAGTTGCGCTTCGTTGTCCGCGGCCTCAATCGCTCCGCGATTGATGAACACAAAACCGCCGGGGAGAGCGAAGGCATTGATGGCCTTGTCGTTCACACAATGAAATTGCCAGGGATAGTCGATGCCGCGGGTATTGAGATGCTCGATGAGACGCTGGCCAAGGTTGGTAAGATAAGCGTCGACCTTGGGGTCGTTGCACATCTGCATCTTCTGTTCGACTTCTTGCGCGGCTTTTCGGCCCAATTCAATATCCTGTTGTGGTGAGAAGGCGTTGATCCCGGGTTTGAGATTGGTGCGCTGCGCGAAAGCGTTTGATGTAGCCCCGAGGAGGAGCGCGCACCCAAGCGAGGCGATCTGCAAACGGCTCATCCTGGCCATGGTCCCCCAGACTCGCCAAGTGCTATGCCAAATTATACGTGGGTTCAGAAAGAGGAAAGCCCGGGTAGTTCGAGACCCGGGCTTTCCGGGGGGTGATCCAGGGGGAAATTAACGAGCCAATCGCGGCGTTGGTTCGGGTGGAACCTGAGCTCCGGGAGCCTCTACAGGGCGGCCGCCGCGAGCCTGCGTGGTGCGCGGGGCTGGAGCCGGCTCTGAGCGACGAGCCGGCATAACCAGGTTTTCGCCTTCGCGGACGAAAGTAAGCTTGTTTTCGGCACGGTCCCGATCAATGCAAATCAGGTCGCCGGAGTGAACTTGATCGGTAGCAAGGAGGTTGGCCATTGGGAAAACCACATAGCGCTCGATAGCACGCTTCAGGTGGCGCGCACCGTAGCGCTGATCGGTTCCTTCTTCGAGAAGGAAATCGCGGCCGGGCTCGGTCACGCGGAAGAGGAACTGCCCCTTTGCGGTTTCCAGAACGCGCTGCTGAACCATGGAGAGTTCGATATCGAGAACTTGTTCCAACTGCGTGCGGTGGAGAGGATGGAAGACCACGACCTTGTCCAGGCGGTTCATGAATTCCGGAGAGAACTTGCGGCGTGCGGCCTCGACAGCGGTGCGCTCCACTTTCTGGTCGAGATTGGCTTTCGGCTTGTCGTCTGCTTTGACGAAGCCATAGCCACCAGCCATGAGTTCGGTGATTTCGCCGCCACCGAGGTTGGAGGTCATGAAGATAACAGTCTGCGAGAGATCGACGCGGCGATTGTCGCCGAGAGTCAGAGTGGCTTTGTCCAGCATGCCAAGGAGCAACTGCCAGAGAGCGTCGCTGGCCTTTTCAATCTCATCGAAGAGCAGGAAGGAGAGCTTGAGCTTGTCAGAATGAGAGGCCGCCAAAGCTTCCTGAGTGATGAGAGGATGAGTCTCGCGATGGCCCAGGTAGCCCGGGGGCGAGCCGATGAGCTTAGCAATTTCGTGAGAATGTTGAAATTCGGCGCAATCTACCTTGATGACAAGCCGGGGATCGCCAAAAAGAATCTCTGCCGCTGCTTCCACAATGCGCGTCTTGCCGGACCCCGTTGGTCCGAGAAAGAGCAAATTTCCAACCGGCCGGCCGGGTGAGTTCAGGCCGGCACAGAACACTTGATAGAGATCGACAAGAGCCTGCACGCCTTCTTCCTGGCCGACGATCTTCGAGCGCAGCGCCTGCTGGAAATCGTGAGTCACGTTACTGCGGATGGTGGGGTCCAGTTGATGTCGAACCGCTGCTTTCATAACCCTATCCTCGGCCGTGCCAGCTCTTTCCTTTAATCCGTCAGGCCTCGTCAGGGCCAGGCACGCTCTCGCGTCAGATCAGTGCAACGTGAGCGACGAGTAAAGAAGCATGAGGGATGCCAATTCGGAAAGAGACTTCGGATAAAGAAAGAGTCTTAAGGTCAACAACATACAAACGCAGCAGTTAAGCAAAACGTCTCAGAGGTGAGACAGCCGAGCAATGTTGTTCCAATGTGAGAGCGAAGCGGCACTTTGTGTCCACCCTCAGATGACAAAAAGCGGCGTTCCTTTGTAGAAACGCCGCAAAAAATGTCCTACTGCTAACTGTTCGATCGGGAGTCTTTCTTGCGCCCTTGAAGAGATTGACGGGCAGCGGCTGGGCTCGATGCCGGAAGAGCTGGTGGCCGGGTCGATTCCTCCGCGACGGCTTCAATGGGAGTGTCTTTGCCGAGCCCGTCAACGTCTGGAGTCGCGGCTGTGACTTCTCCCGACGGATCGTCCGGGGCAACGAGAGCTCCTTCCCGCTCGCGTACGAAAGTAAGTTCTTTGTGAACCCCGTCCCAATCGACACGGACGAGGTCGCCCATGCGCACCTGCTGGGTGGCCAGAAGGTTGGCCAGCGGGTAAACGAGAAAACGCTCTATGGCGCGCTTGAGATGACGGGCACCGTACCGCTGGTCTGTGCCTTCGCGGAGCAGGAAGTCACGCCCGGCCTCGGTGACGCGGAAGAGGAACTTGCCTGTGGCTGTGTCCAGGACGCGCTTCTGGACCATGCCGAGCTCGATATCAAGAACCGCTTGGAGTTGATCGCGCTCCAAAGGATGGAAAACGACCACTTTGTCGATACGGTTGATGAACTCTGGGGAGAACTTGCGACGGGCAGCTTCCACCGCCGTGCGCTCGACCTTGACGTTAATGTCTGCTTGCGGCTTGTCTTCGGCTTTGACGAAGCCATAGCCGCCACTGAAGAGATCGGTAATATCCGTACCGCCGAGGTTCGAGGTCATGAAGATGACAGTCTGCGAGAGGTCGACACGGCGGTTGTCGCCTAAGGTGAGAGTCGCTTTGTCGAGCATACCCAAAAGCAGTTGCCACAGAGCGTCGCTGGCTTTCTCGATTTCATCGAAGAGAAGAAAGCTGAGCTTGAGATCCTCGCGGTGATTTGCCGCAAGAGCTTCCTGGGTGATCAAGGGATGGGTCTCCCGATGACCGAGATAACCCGGGGGCGAGCCGATCAGCTTCGCGATTTCATGAGAATGCTGAAATTCGGCGCAATCGATTTTGATAACAGCGCGCGGACTCCCGAACAGGATCTCCGCGGCGGCCTCGACGAGCCGGGTCTTGCCCGAGCCAGTAGGACCGAGGAACAGCAGGTTGCCGACGGGCCGACCGGGAGAGTTCAGACCTGCGGTGAATACCTGGAACAGCTCCACAAGGGCCTGAACACCTTCGTCCTGACCAACAATCTTCGCGCGAAGAGCCTTTTGAAACTCAATGGTCTCCGCGCTGCGTATATTCGGATTCAGAGATAAATCACCTGTGGCCATGACAGCTCCTAGCGATCCCGCAAAGAAAGTTGCGCATTTCCCAAACGCCCGCTGAACCGGGTGAAGCGTTTCAGTTCGTTTCGCTGCTTGAACTGGTCGAGCTTTACCTGGATTGTGGAATTGAGCAAGCGCAGTTGCACGAGCAGTTCATGTGCGACCGCGGGTGATTCGGAAAAGCGCAGGACCGGTGGAAAAAGGTCCGCTAGGTCAAGGTTGAGGTTTCGCAAGGACTGAACAAGCTTTTGGACCGTGTGAGACTGCGGATTGGCCAGATCGATCTGGTTGTTCAACTGTTCGCGGAGCGAGCGCCAGTTGAGTTCAACGAAGGGATGTTTCTTGGTGACTTCGCGGACGACAGCATCCGTGATGCGGGCGCGTTCACCGAGACGAGCCAGGTAGAGCTGCCGCACTTTTCCGCCGCGGCGCACGTTGTGCACCAGGTAATAGGAATTTCCTTTGCGGCGAATGAAAGCCATTACCATTTCGCAACCAGATCCGCAGTTGGCTGCGGAGTGTTGCCCCCTATGTGTAGTGTAAGATTGTTCCACTACAAACGTCAAGTTGGCAGGACACGTATCAGTCAACATTTTGGCCATCAATTTTTCGCTAGAACATATTGGATTTTCTTCTGGCATGTTGGGTTCCTTTCTTTTCGTCCGGGCCTCGGAACTTCCTCGCTACCGCTTTTTCTGGCTGCTACTCAATTAAACACTGCATCGCCCGAGGAATCTCTCTCCGGCGCGCAGTCAGGGGAACAAATTACCCGGCGGTGACAAGATCCAGACATTTGCGCGCTACCAAGCCCGAGGTTGTGCCGTTACGAGAAAGGCCGCAGGATCGAAGACCTGGCCGCAGCAGCTACGCTCGCCTGCGCTGCAGGCGTATTGTCGGTGGCGAATTCAGATTGTTCAGCAACCTGTTAGTATTGAAGCCGTTTCTGCACAGGAGGTTCCCACGTGGCCTGGGAGCCGGTCTATAAATTGGTGAAACAAATTCCGAGGGGCCGGGTTACTACCTACGGGGCGTTAGCCAAAGCTTTGCGCTTGCGCGGTGGGGCGAGAACCGCGGGGAGAGCAATGGCGGCAACGCCCTCTGGAACTGGCATTCCCTGGCATCGCGTGGTCGGGGACCGCGGCAAGCTCCTCATTCGCGAACCTTACGGCTCTCTACAACGAAAATTGCTACAAACCGAAGGCGTCCAAATGGTGGAGTTCTGCGTGGACCTGAAGCAGCACCTCTGGTTGCCTGGAGTGTCCAAGACGGCGCGGGTGATACGGAAGGCATCGCCGCAGGGTAGGAGGAGGAAACAACATTAGAGGTTCGAGACATTCGCTCGCCTGGGATAACATGTAGCCTTGAAGGTCGTCCAAACAACGATGCCAAGCCCGATTCTGCTGGTCGAAAACCTCGAGAAGCACTACCAAGACGTGCACGCGGTGCGCGGCGTAAGCTTTTCCGTGCAAGAAGGCGAAGTTTTTGGGCTCTTGGGCCCGAACGGCGCCGGCAAAACGAGCACAATTGAAGTGTTGGAAGGCTTGCGTGTGCCGGACGGCGGGCGCGTTTCCGTGTGCGGACTGGATCCGCAAAAAAGTCCGAACGAACTGAAAGCCGTGATTGGCGCAACTCTGCAAGCTACTTCCCTGCCGGACAAGATGCGGGTGTCGGAGGCCATTCGGTTGTTCGCCGGCTTTTACAAGAAAACACGGAATCCGGATGAACTGCTGAAGCGTTTCGGCCTCGAAGAAAAGCGCGGCAGCTTCTACAACCAGCTTTCGGGGGGGCAGAAACAACGGCTGGCGCTCTCTATGGCGCTCGTGAATGATCCACAGGTTTTGTTTCTGGATGAGCCGACGGCGGGGCTCGACCCACAAGTGCGGCGGGAGATCTACACCATCATCGAGGAACTGAAGGCGGAGAAGAAAACAATTGTCCTGACAACGCACTATATTGAGGAAGCGGAGAAGTTGTGCGATCGCGTGGCAATCATAGACCATGGCAAAGTGATCGCCGCAGGAACCCCTCGGGAGTTAAAGCAAAGGTCGGCGAATACGACACGGATCGAAGTAAGGCTGAGCAAGCCAGCTTCAAACGGCACGCTCAAGAATCTGGATGGCGTCGTGGACGCCCGCGAATTGGACGGAGCCTATGTGCTGCACTGTCAGCGAACGGCGCCGGCTATTGTGGCGCTGGTGAAACACCTGGAAACGGAAAATAACGAGCTGGTGAGCCTGGAGATTGCCACTCCGTCGCTCGAAGACGTGTTTATCGAGCTGACCGGAAGGAGGCTACGGGATTGAGAACAATACTGACGCTCGCCGCGATGCGCATCCGCATCACGACGCGGAACAAAGCTTTCCTGTTTTTCAGCCTGATTATGCCCATGGTGTTCTTCTTCTTGTACGGCAGCGTTTTTGCAAAGGGCAACCCGCAGGCAGTTACCTTCCTGATGGGCCCAGTGTTGTCGCTGACCGTAATGGGAACGTTTTGGGGACTGAGCATGCAACTTGTTACTTGGCGCGAACAAGGCATCCTGCGCAGATTCCGCCTGGCGCCTATCTCGCCGGCGAGCATGATTGCCTCCAGCGTTATCGCAAACTATGCGCTAATCCTGCCCACCGTTTTTGTCCAATTGTTTCTTGCACGCTATATCTACCATGTGACTGCTTTCGGTAATTGGATCACTCTGTTGGTTCTTGTGATTCTAGGGATTACGTCCTTCGGGGCACTTGGGTTGATCGTCGCGAGTGTGACAAACACAATGCAGGAAACGCAGATCATCAATCAGCTGCTCTGGTTTTCCTTTCTTTTCCTCTCAGGCGCGACGGTGCCGCTCTCGGTTTTGCCGGTGATTGTGCAGCGCATCGGACTGTTCCTTCCGGCGACCTACCTAGTGAGCGGAATACAGCGAGGCATGGTTTATAACCAAGGCGTTCTGTCGCTGAGCGTGGAGATCATTTCACTGGTGGTCTGGGGTGCTCTTGCGTTTTTCATCTCTTCCGTGCTCTTCCGCTGGGAGCCAGAGGCCAAGCTGCCGCGCAACGCCAAGCTCTGGGCTGCAAGTACGATTCTTCCGTTCATTCTCCTGGGCATCTGGGAGAATCACAACGGCAAAGTGCTGGCGACGGCGGCTTCTATGCTGTCCGACCAACCAAACGACAAAGCACAACCGGCCGATAAGGCGAAGTAACTGCGCCAAATTGGTCCGCTGACCAAAAAATACCCGGCCAAAATGGCTGAAAAACGGGTTGTTACGATGCGTTGATTTCATTGACGGTCCGGCTCGGCTGCCTTATTCTCGAATTGCGAGCTGGCTTCGTCCGATTCACGCAGGGAGGCAAGACCCATGCCGGTACAGAAAACCGAAAAAATTTGGCACAACGGAAAATGGATCCTCTGGGACGACGCGAAGCTCCATGTGCTAACGCATGCCGTGGGGTACGGGTCCGCCGTGTTTGAGGGCATCCGTTGCTACGACACGCCGCAAGGCCCCGCGATTTTCCGCCTGCGCGAACACATGCAGCGGCTGATCAATTCCGGCAAGATCTACCGCATGGAATTCCCGCACTCCCTTGACGAATTCTGCAATGTTGCCTGCGAGTTGGTCCGCGTGAACAAGATGAATTCGTGCTACGTGAAGCCGATCGCACTGCGCGGATATGGGGAAGTTGGCGTGAACCCGCTTAGCTCTCCGATCGAGATTTACATGGCCTGTTGGCAGTGGGGCGCCTATCTGGGGCCCGAAGCGCTCTCAAAGGGCGTTGACGTGTGTGTCAGTTCGTGGACACGCATTGCGCCGAATACTTTGCCGGCGATGTCCAAGGCGGCTGCGAACTACATGAATTCGCAACTGATCCGCATGGAAGCTGCGCTGAACGGCTTTGCCGAGGGTATAGCGCTGGATTCCGACGGGCACATCAGCGAAGGTTCCGGCATGAACCTCTTCCTGGTTCACGAAGGCGCGCTGATCACTCCACCTTTGTCCGCCAGCATTCTTCCCGGCATCACGCGGGATAGTATCGTGAAGATTGCCGCGGATTTGAACATTCCCGTAAAGGAATCCGTCATCCCCCGCGAGATGGTTTACCTTGCGGATGAAGTCTTCTTTGCGGGCACCGCGGTTGAAGTCACGCCGATCCGCTCGGTCGACAAGATCACCGTCGGTAAAGGAGTCGCCGGCCCGGTGACACGGCGCATCCAAGAAGAATTCTTCGCATTGACCAGCGGGAAGAAGGCCGACAGGCATAGCTGGCTCACGGCGGTGAATGCGCCGGTTGCGGCTTCGCGCTGACGTGGCGGCTTTCGCCAAACATCGAAGACCTTCATTACTTGACATTGTGCGGAAGTGGGGCGCAAGAGTCCTGCGCCCGTCGGAAAACTGCGCGCACTTTGCGACACATCCGGGGCTATCGTTTATAGCGTGCCCTCGGCTTTCCAGTTAGAATTCCCACATCTCGTTGTACATATGACCCGGGAGGCCCTTGGATGTACAACCTTACGCAGAAGCTTTTTGCGGAATTCCTCGGCACATTTGCGCTGGTCTTTTTCGGGGCCGGGGCGATCTGCGTGGATTTCCAGTTGCGCGCTTCGGGCGGCCTCGGACTGCTGGGTATGGCCCTGGCCAACGGCCTCGCCTACGCCATCATGGTTTCGGCATTGGGCCATATCTCGGGTGGACATTTCAACCCCGCAATTACCATCGGCTACTGGGTCACGCGAAGACTGTCTACGCTCGATTCGCTGGCTTATTGGGCCGCGCAACTTGCGGGCGCGACGGCGGCGGCGTTCTATCTCAAGCTCGTCGTTCCCGAGGACATTGCAAACAATGTTTTCCTGGGAACGCCAGAACTGATGCGCGACTTCCCGCGTTGGTCTGGGATGGCGCTCGAGGGAGTAGCCACGTTCTTCCTGGTGTTGGTGGTGTTCGCAACGATGGTCGACGAACGAGGCACGTTCCACTCGGTCGCCGGATTTGCCATGGGCCTGACGATTACCCTCGGAGTTCTGGTTGCCGGACCGCTTACAGGCGGCGCCCTCAACCCAGCCCGGGCATTCGGTCCAGCGGTCGCCTCGAGCCACTGGCTCAACTGGGGCATTTATTGGGTAGGACCACTAGGTGGCGGTTTTCTCGCCGGGTTGCTCTACGACTCCCTCTTCCTTCAAAAAGCCGTCGATGGATGAGGCACAAACCTCCGTACTTCCTGTCCCACCGCCTAGGTAACTAAGCCGCTACGACCGCGGGCAGCCTTGTTGTTGGCGTCTCGTGGGAGTGCTAGGTTCAAGGGAGAAGCGCATACTTGCGGGGTGTCTGCACATGGCTCTGAGCATTGATGACTTGTTACGCCGCGCCGTCGAGAACAAATCCTCCGACTTGCACCTGAAGGTCGGGAACCATCCGTATCTGCGCGTAGACGGCCTGCTGACGCCAATTACGGACGTACCGCGTATCACTCCTGAAGAAATGTTGTCGATGGCCTTCAGCATGATGACCAACCGCCAGAAGCAGAAATTCAAGGAAACGGCGGAGTTGGACATGGCGTATGGCGTGGCGGGCCTGGGCCGGTTCCGCGTGAACGTCTTCCAGCAGCGCGGCAACGTAGGAATGGTGCTTCGCGTCATCCCCACCAAGATTCGAACGATCGAGGAACTCAATTTGCCCGCGGTTATCGCAAAGATTTGCGAAGAGCAACGCGGGCTGGTGCTGGTCACGGGTACAACGGGTTCCGGTAAGTCTACCTCGCTGGCCGCAATGATTGACCGCATCAACGCCAGCCGCTCCGATCATTTAATTACGATTGAAGACCCGATCGAGTTCTTGCATCGCGACAAGCGCAGCTTCATCAACCAGCGCGAAGTGGAAGTCGACACCGCGAACTTTTCCACCGCTTTGCGCGCTGCCCTGCGTCAGGACCCCGACGTGATTCTGGTCGGCGAAATGCGCGACCTCGAAACAATATCGACGGCGTTGCTGGCGGCGGAAACCGGCCACCTGGTGTTTTCGACCTTGCACACCTTGGATGCAACCGAAACCATTCAGCGTATTATCGCGGTATTCCCTCCCCCGGAGCAGAAACAGATTCGTTTGCAAATGGCCGCGACCTTGAAGGCTGTGGTTTCGCAGCGCCTTGTGCGGCGCGCCGACGACAACGGCCGCGTGCCAGCAGTCGAAGTCATGATCGCCACGGCGTACATTCGGGATTGCATCATCAATCCGGACAAGACGCGCTTGATTCATGACGCGATTGCGGCGGGCACTTCGCAATACGGCATGCAGACCTTCGACCAGTCGCTCTTCGATTTATATTCGAAGGAACTGATCACGCTGGACGAAGCGCTGCTACGCGCGTCCAACCCGGACGAGTTCAAGCTCCGCATTCAGGGTATCCGCTCCGCCGCCGACGCCGCGCGTGAGGAAATGGCTTCGCAGATGGCGGATTTCGAGCGGTTTTCGCGGAAGTAGCCGTACCGCGGCGCGTTCAGGGCACTCCTGTTTCAAACTTGTTCCGCGGAATCGCACGCGTTATCATGCCGAATTCGCGCGTGAGTCCCCCGCCTTGCTCGCCTAACTCTCAAATCGGAGATGGTCATGAGTAACGTTGTTCAGTTTCCCGGGCGTAGAAATTTCTTGAAGGCAACGGTCGGCGTGACCGCGGGAATAACCGGATTCACGATCCTGCCGGAATCAGGTCAGTCCGAGGAGACGGATCTGTTCATCGTGGGCCCGAAGAAGGGCTATTCGCCGCAGATCGGAACGGTGGTTTCTCAAATGGCATTCATGCGTGCGCAGGTGCTCAATTCAGTGAAAGGAATGTCGCAAAAGGACCTCGATTTTCTTCTGGACGACAAGGCAAATCGCATCGGCGCGCTTCTAATGCACCTGGCAGCGGTTGAGAGGTTTTTCCAGTTCAACACCTTTGAGGGTTTGGCGCCGGTCCAGCTACCGAATGAGTGGAAGGAAAAATGGGGCATGCCGATGGACTTGGGAGAGCCGGCGCGAAAGGCTATTGTCGGGAACGGCGTCGAGTATTATCTCAATATTTTGAGCGAGACTCGGGAAAAGACGCTGGCGGAATTTCGGAAGCGCGATGACGCGTGGCTGGCCGCGGTCGACAAAGCGTGGGGATGGGGACCGACAAACAATTACTGCAAATGGTTCCATGTGACCGAACACGAAGCGAACCACAACGGCCAGATCAAATTTCTAAAGAGCCGGTTGCCGGGAGCGAAGGCGGGCGAGTAATAAGTCGTAAGTTGTAAGTCAGAGGCGGGCGACACAAACTTCGTTGGTTGCTATCTTTTTCGGCTGCTGGTTTCCGGCCGATTCTTCCACTATGCTTTCTCCATGTTTCGTAAGCCACGCCAGTTGGAAACAGAAGCACAGCTATACGATTCGGCCATCAAGAGTTTAGTGCGGCGCGCCCATTCCGTGTCCGAAATCAAGAAAGTACTCGCGCGGCGGTGCGAGGATGAAACGATCGTCACGTCCGTTGTGGACCGCTTGAAGAGGGAAAACCTGATCGATGACGCGCGATATGCGAAACAGTTTACGCGGCACCGGGCGGCAGCACGGAAGCAAGGACCTCACCGGATCGCACGCGAGTTGCGGGCGCGGGGGGTTCCCGACCGTCACATTGAAGCTGCACTGAGAGATTCTGCCGCGGAAACCGATCCAGCCGCGATTGTTCGGCAGCGGATGGAGCGAAAGCTGCGGTTGTTTCGTGGAGAAATCGATCAGAAAAAACTGGCTTCGCTTTACCGTTCGTTGATCGGAGCCGGATTTCCTGCCGACCTGATACGGCGGGAATTGCACCGCCTGACACAGGAAGATGTGCCTGCGGTCGATGCGGAGCGGGCCGAAGAGTAAAAGTGTGTCCCCAGGTGCGGAAGCCGAATTCAGTCAAGCACTTATGTCCGAGCGGAAGTTCCGACCCCCAAAGAACATATGCCTCAACGCGCAAACCTCATTTCTTTGGAGTCGGCGGCATGACTGAAGCCGCGCCCTGACATGAACGCCTGGCTTATGGGCGGGCGAGCCCCTAAGAATTCACGTTGGTGGAGTGGCAATTGCCGGGTGCCGAGTCGCTCTGCGATAATCATATGTTTCCACAATGGTTTCGAATGAGGCTGACGTGACCGAAGGCGTGCCCAAAAAGCTGAGCGGCAGCGAAATACGTGAGATGTTCCTGGCTTTCTTTGAGAGCCACAAGGGACCAGACGGCAAGGGGCATCGGCGTGTCCGCAGCTCTTCGCTAGTGCCTCATGCCGATCCCACGCTGCTGTTCACCAATGCGGGGATGAACCAATTCAAGGATGTATTCCTAGGGCTGGAGAGGCGGGATTACACGCGAGCGACGAGCGCGCAGAAATGCGTTCGCGCAGGCGGGAAGCACAATGACCTCGAAAACGTGGGCTTCACGAAGAGGCATCACACGTTTTTCGAGATGCTGGGGAATTTTTCGTTTGGGGATTACTTCAAGAAGGAAGCCATTGCTTACGCGTGGGAGCTGCTTACTTCGCCCGAGTGGTTTGCGATTCCGAAGGACAAGCTATACGTGACGATTTTCGGGGGCGCGGAAGTTGCGCCTGGTACGCAACTGGGCGTGGATGAAGAGGCGAAGAAGTTCTGGCTGGAGCAGAACGTCGCTGCGGATCGCATTTCTGCGATTCCGGGGTTGAAAGACAATTTCTGGGCCATGGGCGATACCGGGCCCTGCGGACCGTGCAGTGAGATTCACTATGACATGGGGCCTGCAGCGTCGGAGGAAGGTCACGCGGATTGCAAGTTTCCCTGCGACTGCGGCAGATACGTCGAAATTTGGAATTTGGTGTTCATGCAGTTCAATCGCGACGCGAGTGGCTCGGTAACGCCGCTGCCGAAGCCTTGTGTAGACACGGGCATGGGGCTCGAGCGGGTTGCAGCGGTGCTTCAGGGCGTGATCTCAAATTACGACACCGATTTGTTCACGTCGCTCAAGTCTGAAGCTTCAACCCTCACGGGCTTGGACCCGACGGACGGTGACGAAGCGGTCGCTATAAGAATTATAGCCGACCACTCGCGTGCGTCCACATTCTTGGTCTCAGATGGGGTCGTCCCGTCGAATGAGGGCAGAGGCTATGTCCTTCGCAAAATCATCAGCCGAGCAATGGTATACATGGGCTCGCCGCGTAGGGAACACGTCCGTGTTCTGCCCGCCATGGCGGAGGCGGTCAGCAAGGTCATGGAAAAGGCCTATCCTGAGCTCAAAGAAAACATGGAGCGGATTAAATCTGTCTTGGAGAAGGAGTCCTCACGGTATTTTCGCGCCACGGAGGTTGGAATCCGAAAGTTGGATGAGGAAATTGGCGCCCTGCAACGTCTCTATTATGCATCCATGAAAACAGGGCCCGGGATGCCGATTCGTAATATTGTTCTGCCGGGCGAGGTGGCATTCAAGTTGTACGACACATTTGGACTTCGGAGGGACCTAATTCAAACTGCAGCCGATTCACGTTTGGTTAGCGTGGACTGGGACGGATTTGATCGCGCCATGCAAGAACAGCGCGATCGTGGCCGCGCTTCTTGGAAAGGCGTGCACAAGGAAGCGGCGAACCCGGCGTATTCGAAGCTGGCGGAGACGTTTCGGACAGAGCCGGATTTTTATTCCGCGACGCAGGCGAAGGACTGCCGGATCGATTCGATCATCACCAAGAGCGGGTCCGTCAGCGAACTGAAAGCCGGGGAGAGCGGCGAAGTCGTGCTAGACCGCACCGCGATCTATGCGGAGTCCGGCGGGCAGATGGCCGACACCGGCGGATTCTACGACGGTTCTGGCGTTGTGCAACTGGCTGAAGTGTCCGGTGCGTATTATCCCGTTGCGGGATTAGTGGCGCACCGCGTAAAAGCGCGAGAGACGCTGACCGTGGGAGATCGCGTGACCGTGGTGGCAGATGCGGAGCGGCACGCGCGGATCATGCGCAATCACACGGGGACGCATCTGGTTCACGCGGCCCTGCGCAATATTCTTGGCACGCACGTAAAACAGGCCGGTTCGCTGAACGCGCCGGAACGGCTGCGTTTCGACTTTTCGCATTTTGCTCCGGTCGGCCAGGAAGAGTTGCGCGACATTGAACAACAAGTGAACGAAGAGATTCGTCTGAATACGCAGATCGAAACCGGAGTGATGTCTCTGGAGGAAGCGCTGAATTCCGGAGCGCTGGCGTTTTTTGGCGACAAGTATCCCGAGAGCGACGTTCGCGTGGTGACGATTCCCGATCCGAATTCGCCCCGCGGCTTTTATTCGAAGGAGTTGTGCGGCGGAACACATGTCAGTCGTGGCGGAGATATTGGCGTGCTCAAGATCGTGGGCGAAGAATCGGTTGCCGCGGGAGTGCGGCGCATCGAGGCGGTGACCGGCATCGGTGCGTTCGAACACTATCAAAATCAGGCCCAGATTCTGCGCGCGCTGGCCAGCCAGCTGAACGTTGGCGAGGACAACTTGTTGGCGTCGGTCGAGAAGCTAGCGCAGATGGCGCGCCAACTCGAAAAGGAACTCAGCGAAGAGAAGCGCAAAAGGGCTTTGAACCAGCTCGATGATTTGTTCGGCCGAGCGCAAACGGTAAAGGGAGTGAAAGTCGTGGCCGGCGAAGTGGGCAGCGTTGATCGTGAGGGCCTACGCCAATTGGTGGATTCGCTCAGGCAGAAGCTGGGCTCCGGAGTGGTTGCTCTTGGCATGGCCGAGGACGGAAAGGTGGCGCTCATCGCCGGGGTGACCAAAGACCTGACCGCTAAAGTCCATGCCGGCAAGCTGATACAGGCACTGGCCAAACAAGTGGGCGGATCGGGGGGGGGCCGGCCGGATTTGGCGGAGGCTGGCGGAAAAGACACATCAGCGCTAAAAAGTGCCTTGCAAAGCGTCCCGTCTCTAATCGAAGCATTGTTATAATTATCCACAGCGCCGGAACTGCGCTTCCGCAAGTGATGGGATTCACTACTACTTGTCGGGGACGCAGATTCGAGATTCAAATTGTGCCAACCCTCCGGATGCTTCGCCGAGGGAGCGCACATCTGCGGACTTAGTGTACAAACCCATGCCTTCCCCAAGGCGGATCTGTCGAACTCAAAACCATATGGTGTGGCGTGCGGGACTCTTGCTTCTTATTTCGGCTGGCTTGCTTGCCCTTCCTCGGTCAACCGTGGCGCAGATTGCCGCGGAGACCGATGCAGCCGGGCGCCGGATGTTTGTGAACGCCGAACCGGTTCCCGTGAGGCTGGCGCCAGCTAAACCACGCGCAACCATTTACATGCCGCGAGAATCGTCATTCTTGGGTGAAGGCAGGCCAGCGGTCAGCATTGATCGGGATGGGGTGGAAAAACTGGTACGCGAGGCAGCGGAACGCCACCGAGTGGATCCCGCGCTGGTGAGGGCGGTGATTGAAACGGAGTCCAATTGGAATCCGTCGGCGGTTTCACGAAAGGGTGCTTTGGGATTGATGCAACTAATTCCAACAACCGCGCAGCGGTTTGGCGTGAACGACGCGTTCAGCCCAAAACAAAACGTGGACGCCGGGGTTAAGTATCTGAAGACCTTGTTGGAGCGCTACAACGGGAACCTCGACTTGGCTCTCGCGGCTTACAACGCAGGGGAAGGTGCTGTGGATCGCGCGCACGGAGTGCCCGCGTTTCGGGAAACTCGAAATTATGTCCAGCGGGTGCAGGAAGCGTATTACCGGCCGGGTTCGGGACGGCTTGAAAATGCTTACACGCGGACCAATCCGATCCATCGTGTAGTCGACCCGAACGGAAGAATCATATTCACGAATAACGACTGAGAAGCGCTACGCGGTTTTTGGGGCAGTGGGGCACGGATGAACTTGGGGGCAAAAACTTTCTGTGGGATGTTCGCCGCTGTTTCGCTGTGTTTTGGCTTGCTCGCAGCGGCGTCGGTTCCCTGCACTGCTGCCACGAATGAGACAAATTCGAACGTAAGACGAGAAGCAGCGAGTTCGCAGTTTGCGCGCGCCGAGGAGTTGCGCGGGCTGCTCAACAGTAAGGTGCCGGATCAGCGCACCCTTGCCGAATACAAGAAGGTCGTCGCGGGCTATCAGCGCGTGTACATGATCACGCCGCACGCGATCGAAGTGCCGGAGGCGCTGTTCGCGGTCGGCGAACTCAACACGGAGATGGGGGACCATTTCGGCCGGAACTATTACCAGACCGCGGCCGATACCTACGCCTATCTGATTCATGATTACCCGGCCAGCAAGCACGTCCAGGACGCCATGCTCCGGCTGGCGAGTTTGCAGAAGGATCTGCTTGGAGATCCGGCGACAGCGACCAAGACATATCAGGATTTTGCGAAGAAGTACCCTCGATCGTCGCACAATCGCGAGGTGCAAGAGGCGCTGGCGGAGTTGGCGCTGATGAAAGGTGCGGAAACGGGCGAAGCGCCGGCAAAGACTGGTTCGACCGCTCCAACACCTGCCCGCCCGGAGGCGGCTTCCGGCGATCCCCGCAAAACATTGAGCGGCGGCGAGGCGCCCAGGTCCGTTGCGAATCCCCGATTACAGAGGATTCGCACCAACGTGACTACCGATAGCACGGAAGTGGTTATCGACCTAGAAGATTCCTTGCAGTATTCTTCCGGCCGCATCGCTAACCCCGATCGCATCTATTTTGACTTGCATGCGGCGCGGCTTACGCCGGCGGTGGCGCACGCGAATGTTCACGTGAGCGGCGGTTTGTTAACCAAAGTACGAGCGGCACAATACCGATCCGGCGTAGTTCGTGTTGTGCTGGACGTGACGAGCGTAAGAGATTATACGGTTTCGCTGACGAAGAAGCCGACGCGCCTGATTATCGAGCTGTATCCCTCCGTGAATCGGAGCAAGACAAACGCAACGGAAACGGCTCGAACCAGCAAGAGCGAGACGTCAGACGCTACGGCTCAAATCGAAGAAGCCGACCTGACAGAACCGGCTACGAGCGGACCGGTGTCCCCGAAGGCAAAGATGAATGACGCTGTCCAGGAGAGCAATGCGGTTAGCACCAGCCCAGCCCCCAAAATGATGCCAGAGCCCAGCAAGACTTCCCTAACGAGGCCGTCGAGTTCAAAGAACAAACCGGACCTGGTACAAGCCGTGTCCGCACCGGTCCTGACGCGGGACGGGCAATCCACGTTAACGCGCGCCTTGGGGCTGAAAATCGGCCGGATCGTAATTGACGCCGGGCACGGGGGTCACGATACCGGCACGATCGGCCCGACGGGCCTGATGGAAAAGGATCTCTGCCTCGACGTGGCCCTGCGGCTCGGAAAAATTATCGAGCAGAAGCTACCGGGCGCGGATGTAGTGTTCACGCGCTCCGACGACACATTTATTCCCCTAGAGGAACGCACGCGCATTGCAAACGATGCCAAGGCGGACCTGTTCGTTTCAATCCACGCGAATTCCAGCCCGGACCAAGGTGCTCGCGGCGTGGAAACCTACTATCTGAATATGAAGGGCTCTGCTGAAGCGATGGAAGTGGCCGCGCGAGAAAATGCCGTGTCGCAGGAAGGCATTCACGATCTGCAAGATATCGTGACGAAGATCGCGCGGACGGAAAAGATTGATGAGTCCAAGGAATTCGCCGAGGACGTGCAAGACTCGCTTTCAAAGCGAATCCAGAAAACGGCTAAGCCCGTGCGGAACCGCGGCGTGCGCAAAGCTCCGTTCGTGGTTCTGATCGGCGCGGATATGCCGTCGATCCTGACGGAGATTTCCTTCCTGAGTAATCCTGCCGACGAAAAACTACTGAAGAAACCCGAACACCGCCAGCAAATCGCCGAAGGCGTATTTCAAGGCGTGTCATCCTACCTGCAGAGTCTAAACAGCATGGCGGTAAACAGCGCCGCACGGCCCGGCCGGACTCCCGTCGTCGCCTCAGTTGAACAATCCAGGAACCAGAAGTAATCTGGTAGCGTCTAATGAATGGGTTGTCATGCGAAAGCTGATTGTTGTATTTATGTTGGCCGCGTGCCTGTGCGCCATTGCCGCGGCGCAAACCGCCATTCTGCCTGACCGCTTCGGCCCATGGGAAGCCGAAGGGCCCGCAAAAACGATCGCGACGAAAGATTTGGGAACGAATTGGGCCCAAGGAACGGATGCGGAACCCGTGCTGAAAGAGGCGGGGCTGAACGCCATCGAGCAGCGCAGCTATCGCAGCGGCCAGGATGAAATTACCTTACGGCTTTTCCGGCTGAAGGATCCCAGCAGCGCTTACGAGTTTTATACATTTTTGCTGGTGCCCGGCATGCGGAGCATGGGAGTGGGAAAGGATTCCGCACTGAGCCAGTATGACGGGCGCATCCTGATCGGCAATTTTGTGGTGCAAGCGACACTCTCGGCGACCGCGAAGCCCGAAAGCTTGAACGACCTGACAACCGCGCTGAAAGCCAAAGCCGACGGGACTCCACTACCGCCGCTGAAGACGTACTTGCCGAAGGAGTGGCGGATCTTTGGGTCCGAAAAATATGCGCTGGGACCGGATGCTTTTCGAGCGGCGATGAGCTCATTGAACCAGGAAGCCTATAAGGATTTGTCCCAGGAAGTTGGGTTCCAAGACGGCGCCGAAGCGATCCTTGCGCGATACCAAGGCGCCCACGGAGGAGGGGTTCTGCTGTTGCTCGAATACCCCACGCCACAGGTAGCGGAGAATCGGCGACACCACCTGGAAGAGGCTCTTCCCGCCGCCGTGAAACAGGCCGGCGTGACCGTGGAGCGAAAGGCTTCGTTGCTTTCGCTCGTCTTCAATTCCACCTCCGCAATGCACGCACAAGCCATCCGCGACGCGGTGGATTACGAGACCCAAGTGACTTGGAACGAGCCGCACCAATCGGCGACCGATCCGCCGCTGGTTCAAGTGCTCTACAAGATTTTCATGTTCACGAGCTTGTTTCTGGTAGTAGCCACGATCACGGGAATCGCCTTTGGAGGATTTCGTATCTTGGTCAAGCACTGGTTGCCAGGAAAGGTCTTTGACCGGCCGGAAAATATCGAAGTGCTACAGTTGGGCCTCTCCGGCAAAAAAATTGATCCAAGCGACATGTACTGACAAGCGAGGGAACGTCTCCCTCGCGTTCACCTATTGCTGAACGTAGAAGTCCTCAACCCCTTTCACCACGGCATCCTGCTGCGCATCCGTGAGCTCTGGAAAAACGGGGAGGGAGAGGACTTCCTGGCTCGCTTTCTCCGCGACAGGAAAATCACCCGATTGATATGCCAGCGAGGAGAATGCCTTCTGCAGGTGAAGGCAAAGGGGATAGTAAATCTCGGTCGGTACTCCCGCTTTGTCCAGATGCTGTTTCAATTCGTCCCGCCGTTCGACTCGAATTGTGAATTGATTGTAGACATGGTGAAAACCAGCAGGCGGCGGAGGCGGACAGTGCACGAAGCGAGTCAGACGTTTTTCATCGAAGAGCCGGCGGTAGCGCTGCGAGCGGGCTGCTCGGCCTTCAGCCCATCTGTCGAGGTGGCATAGCTTCACGCGGAGAATGGCCGCCTGTAAAGCGTCGAGCCGGCTGTTAATTCCCTGTAGGTCATGAAAATATTTGCGTTTGCTGCCGTGCACGCGAATCATCCGCAGGCGCTCGGCCATGGCAGCGTTGTTCGTGGTGATTAAACCGCCATCCCCGGCAGCGCCGAGATTCTTCGAAGGAAAGAAGCTGAAACAGCCGAAATCGCCGATGGTCCCGACAAACCGGCTGTTATAGCGCGCGCCGATGGCCTGCGCGGCATCCTCGATGACCAGCAAATTTCTCGATTTTGCGATTGCCAGGATGGGGTCAAGGTCTGCGGAAAGTCCGAAGAGATGAACGGGCATGATCGCCGAGCTGTTCGGCGTGATCGCGGCTTCCAGCTTGTTGGGATCCAGATTGAAGGCGTCTGGCTCGATATCGACGAAGATGGGCCTGGCTCCGACTTGTGCAATGGCCCCTGCGGTTGCCACAAAGCTGAAAGGTGTGGTGATGACTTCGTCACCCGGCCCGATTTCCGCAGCCATCAACGCAAGAATCAGAGCATCGGTCCCCGAGGCGCAGCCGATAGCGTGCTCAGCGCCGAGCTTCGCGGCGATTTCGTGCTCAAGTTGCATTACCTCGGGACCGAGAATGAACTGCTGGCTCTCGAGCACGCGGGTAACGGCGGCCATCACTTCATCACGAATCGAGGAGAATTGTGCTCCCAGGTCTAGAAACGGAAATGCTGGTTGCACCGTTTCCTGAGAGTTTGCTTTCTTGTCGGCCGCAGGCGAGGTCATAGAGATAGTGTAAGGCAACTGTGAGCTTGCCAGGGTCGGAAGGCAGCGGTTTAGCCGGAGATCACTTACTGTACCGGGTGCGCCCGGAAGTATGCCTCAAGACCGGCCTGCACTTCCTGCACGCTACGCTGAAGGTTCTTGTCCATAGCTACGACAAACGCCGGCACGCTTTTTTCCGTGGCGGGTTCGTCATAACTGTAGGAATGTTCCCATACGGTTGTGCCGGTCTTGCGGTCTCGCAGGCGAACCTCGTAGCTGAGGCGGGCCACGACGCTGGCGGCGTCTACTTCCTTGAAATCGTAGAGCTGCCCCGCGAGGATGAATCGACCATTCGGATCGGCTCGCATCGAGTAAACCGCCGTGAAGCGGCCGGAGGAACGTAGTCCACGGACCAAAGCGTTTTGAAGAATTTCCACCGGCGGCTCGGACCAGCGCTGGTACTCGTAGGTGCCCATCTCGGGCGAATCAAAGCCGTAGACCATCTTGTCGTCTAGGTAAAGGTGGGAGCTTTCGAATGGACGCACCAACAGCGAGGCGTTGATGGCATCGTCCGCAATGTAGGCCTTGGTTGGATAGGTCACCTGATAATACTTGATTGGCTTCGGAGGCGCGCAGCCAGGCAGACCGAGCACCAACAGAGCGACACCTGCAAACCAGGAGAGGGGCCTTGCCAATCCAGCCGATGGGTGCGACAGATCTCTCATTCTCAAAATATGAAGTGGAGCCGTTTTCATGGCTTGTCTCCAGGCCGGCGGTCTCTCGGAGCCGCGGGATTTACGAGAGTCGAAGGCCGCGTCTTGATCGTGTCGGTGAACTCTTTCAGGTTCTCCGAAACGATGCGGAGGTTATTCAAAAGCTCTTCGATGTTGTAGTCATTGTTGTCCAGCAGTGTTTGAATCTGCGCGGTGAGCACTGACACGTTATTGAGTGTCTGCCGGAGGCTGATAACCGAAGCGCGGACATCCTCCTTGTTCTCTTCAACCATGCCATCGACCTTCTTCAAAGTCACGTTCGCCTGATTAATGGTTTTCTGGATCTGATCCAGGAGCGGGCTGATCTTCTGCGCGGCGGCATTCACGTTGTTAATGGTGCTTTTGATCTGCGGCCGATTCTCCGCGAGCATGCCGTGGAGATCCTCGAGGGTAGCGGAAGCATTTTTGCGGTTCTTATCGTTGAGGAGATCGTTCACACGATCGACGGTAACCTTAAGCTGGGTAATACGATCATTCAGATTCGCTAAAAGCTCCTGGGCCTGCGGCGCAAGGTTATTGATTTCGGCCGTGAGGTCGTTGAATCCTACGTACGGATCGGACGGTAGCAGGGCGCCGTTGGGGGCTCGCGGAGCGCTTTGGGATCCTGCCCTTACTTCCAGATGGTTGTCGCCCAGGGGACTGAAACTCAATATGGAAACGCGGCTGTCGGTCTTGACGGGAATGTCGTCTCTGACGCTGAATTCCATGTCCATCAGGGATGGATCCGTCGGGTCAATTTTGAGTTTTTCCACGCGGCCGATTTTTGGGCCCCCTTCGAATCGGACAGTCGTTCCGGACTCCAACCCCGCAGCGTTGCGAAATTTGGCATGGAACGTTCTGGTAGATGTGGCGAACACACCCGTCAGGGCGAACACGGTTACGATCAGCAGCACCGTGGCGATCACGACGAAGAGTCCGACGAATACCTGCTCACGCCTTGATTCCATCTTTACCTGCTCTTCCCCTGACGCCCTTCACCCTGTTTGGACGATGGTTCCGTCAGCATTTGCAGATAATCCAGTTCCTGAGCTACAGCGGGCTCCGGAACACGGTCAAGAAATTGCCGAACCTTGGGATGTTTGCTGCCCTGCATTTCCTGAACCGTGCCCATGGCCACCAAATCGCCTTTGTTGATCAACACCATGCGGTCCGCGATGAGATAGGCGCTCGCAAGTTCATGAGTGACGACGATGATGGTCATGCGGAAGGCCTTTTTCAACTCCAGAATCAACTGGTCGATGCCGGCCGCGATGATAGGGTCCAGGCCTGCGGAAGGCTCGTCGAAAAACAGAATTTCCGGATCCATGGCAAGAGCGCGGGCAACGGCAGCCCGCTTTTTCATTCCTCCGCTCAATTGCGAGGGAAGAAAATCCTCGAATCCGGATAGTCCCACCTGATCCAACTTTAAACGCACCATAATCTCGACAGTCGACGGTTCCAGCTTCGTATGTTCGACCAACGGCAACGCCACGTTTTCGCCGACAGTCATCGACCCAAACAAAGCGCCACCCTGGAAAGACATCCCCAAGCGCGTACGAATTTCGTCCCGTTCGGCGTCGGAAATAGTGGCAAAATTCTTGCCGCGAATCCAGACCTCGCCGGAAGTCGCCTTCTGGAGGCCCACAAGCGTGCGAAGCAACGTGCTTTTTCCAGAGCCCGAGCCGCCGAGAATGACCAGGGTTTCTCCACGCTGCACATCGAAGCTGATACCGTGCAGGATTTCGCGACCGCCATCGTAGCTCACCCGAAGGTCTCGAATGGAGATCATCGGACCGGATAACTCATCGCTAACAGCGGGGATTGGTCTTTTTTCAGCCATGGCTCCTAGTCCGCCAAAACGAAAAACAGCATCGTAAAGATGAGATCCACCAAAATCACAAGGAAAATCGACACGACGACGGCCTTCGTCGTCGAACGGCCGACTTGCTCGGCGCCACCCCCGGTGTTGAATCCTTCCTGGCAGCCGACCGCAGTAATGGTGATACCGAACATGAAGCTCTTGATCAGTCCGGTAACAACGTCTCGCAAAAACAGGGCGTCGAGAGAGGCGGTGACGTACCGCTCGAACGTAAAATCCGCTTTTAGCACGCCGAAAAGCGATCCCCCGAGGATGCCCATAAAATTGGCCCAAATTGTCAGGCAAGGCAACATGACGATCATGGCCACAAATTTGGGGGCAACCAGAAACCCGACGGGGTCGATGGCCATGGTTTCCAGGGCGTCGATTTCTTCCGTGACCTTCATGGTACCAATTTCAGCGGCGAACGCGGAGCCCGAACGGCCAATGACGATGACCGCAGTGATAAGCGGGCCCAGTTCGCGCGTCATCGAGAGAGCAACGGCGCTGGCAACGAAGCTCATCGCTCCAAAGCGGCGCAGTTCATACGCAGCTTGCAAGGCGAGGATGAGGCCGATAAAAAAGGTGATCAGAGAGAGGATCGGCAGGGCACGGACGCCGGCCTCCATTGCTTGCGAAATGGCTTTCTGGAAGCGGGCGGGCTTGCCTTTGAATGGTGCAATGAACGTGAAGTAGCCTGCCCGGGCTGACAAGGTGGCCAGAGAGCCCACATAGGCAAGGCTTTCAAGAACGGAAGCTCCGACTTTTCGAGTAATCTCCAATGGGCCGCCGACCTGGTTGCGGAAATTTGAAGCCCTCAGGAAGTCAGAGCTTGTTCTTCGCTATCGTAGATCTCAAAAATCTTCTGCAAGCGAGAAAGCTCTAGCACTTCCCTCACCGAGGGACTCAAACTGTAGAGGATCATGCGCGCGCCGTTGTCGCGGGAAGCTTTCAATCCTTCGACGAGCGAAGCAATTCCAGAGCTGTCTATATAGCGTACGTTCTTGAGATTGAGGAAAACCTTGAGGGTACGCTTATCCTTGATCTCTCCTAAGAGCGTCTTGCGCATCGCCGGTGAGTTCGCCAAATCGATATCGCCTGAGATATCGAAGATAACCCCACCTCCAGAATGTCGGGCAGCAATCTGCACGGTCTACTCTCCTTTGGACACTTCTTCCGGCTTGCAAGGCGCCAGATATTTGACCATACGCAGCAGATTCTTGCCATTCTTCCGGCGAAATTCCACCACGTCCATACTTTGTTTCATAAAATGAAGCCCCAAACCGCCCGGGCGAATCTGATCCAACGGCCTGCCGCGAAGCTTCCTCGGATCGATCGCAACGCCTGAGTCGGAAAGAACGATCTCCAGACCGCGGGTGGCTTTCTGCTCCGGACCACAGAGCAGACGCCGGCAGGTTAGTTCAATGGGCAAACCTCCCTGCCCCTTGTAAGCGTGGCGGATCACATTGGCCAGCGCTTCATCCACCGAACGGACAATGGCGCGGGAATCCGATTCCTGGAAATGAGCGACCTCCGCGGCTCGCTGCAAAGTGGCGCGCACCAGGCAGAGGGACTCCGGGTTGCTCTCGAGAGACAACCGCAGTAGCAGTTCCGCGTTTTGGTGCGGTTCCTGCCTCTTGATGCTCTTTTGTGGTTTATTGGCACCCACCTTGGGTGTGTCTCCGCAGGCTGTGGGAATCTAGCCCTTCCTCTGGAAAGAGACGATGCCATTTTCTCAGGCGGCTGACAACCACTTTATTAAGAATAGGCTGGACCAAAAGACCTATTGAAGAGCGGCGTAGAGGGCTCGTTTCCAGCGAGTGTTGTCAATGCTCCAGATGATCCTCGCTTTATGCCCGTCGACCAGGGCTTCAGCCCAAACGTTTTGGTTACGTTCATCGGCGGCGACATTAAGACGATCCACGACGGTCATGCCGCGGGTTAGTTCGCTCTCGGTCTCCACGTCCAGGAAGTGTTCCGATTGCGCGGTGACAATTGATGGATCGAGCGCCACGGCCATGGCAACCGGGTCGGGCAAACAGATGCCATGTTCGCCGGTTTGTACGAAGTAGGCTTGTTGGCCGCGGCTGTTACACTCAATAGCGAATTTGGCGACGGGATTGTCAAAGCTGAGAACATGTCGAATGTCCACTGTATTGAGCACCGCGTCATAGCGGGAGAGATGCCAGCCGACGGGTTCGATTGGCAGGCCGCTTCGCATCACGATGCGCGCCGCTTCGGGGTCACACCAGATGTTGTACTCGGCCGCGGGCGTGACGTTGCCTTCGCAGCAGGGCGCGCCTCCCATAATCACACAGCGGCTGACTTTCGCGGAAATGTCCGGTGCTTTTTGCAGGGCCAACGCGATGTTGGTCAGCGGCCCGAGTGTGATCAGGACGAGGCCGGGGTGCGACTCAATGGTCCGGATGATGGCGTCGACCGCCGATTCTCGTTCCGGACTGCGGCGTGGCGGCAGGTAGCCTCGATCGCTAAGGCCGTCGTTGCCGTGGAACCACTCCGCTCCGCGATGCTCGCGTTTCAGCGGCTTGTCCGCGCCGGAATAAATGGGAACGCTCGATCCGCAAAGCTCCGCCGTATAGAGGGCGTTTCTCGTGGCTTGCTCGACGGGCACATTGCCCGCCACGGTGGTAATCGCCGTAACGTCAATCTGCGGATGGCGCAGCGCCATGATCAGCGCGACCGCGTCGTCGGAAGCTGTGTCGGTGTCAATTAAGAAAGGCCGTTTCACGCGCCGTAGGATAGCAAACCAGTTGGGAAACAAATACCAAAACCGTGGCTCGCTTCGGACCGCGCTTTCCGGCGATGTTGGCCCTCGATTGGCTGGGAATGAACGCTGAAAGCTTTCTTGCCCGCGCTGCAACAGTGTACTTTCTGCGGTGCGCAATAATGGAGTGATGATTTACTTTCCGATTTCGGCGACAGCGCGGGAGCGGATTCGGCGGGATTCAAGAAACTCCAAATATTCGGTCATTCCATCTCCCGTTTTGGCTGACAGTTTGAAAACTTGCATGGCAGGCCGCACTGCCAGGATGTTTCGTCTGGCCGCCGCTTCGTCAAATTCCACGGCAGTGGCAAGATCCGATTTTGTAATGACGGCAACGTCCGCGCTGTTGAATATCGTCGGATACTTGAGGGGTTTGTCTTCGCCTTCCGTTACCGAGAGCAGCACCAAACGCAAGTCTTCACCGAGATCGTAGGAAGAAGGACACACAAGGTTCCCGACGTTTTCGATGAACAGGAAATCCAAACTGCGCAGGTCCCATCCCTCGAGCGCATTCTGGACCATGGTCGCCTCAAGATGGCAAACCGTACCGGTGATGATTTGCTTCACGGGAGCTTGGCTGCGAGCCAAGCGGGCCGCGTCATTTTCCGTGGCGAGGTCACCGACGAGCGCCGCGACCCTATAGCGGGAATGAAGAAGGGTGAGAGTTTTCTCGAGAAAAGCTGTTTTACCCGAACCCGGACTGGAAACGAGACTGACGGCCAGCACGCCGGCCTCGCGGAAACGCTCGCGCAGCGCGCGAGCGAGGACGTCGTTTCGTTTGAGGACGTTTTTTCGAACTTCGACGAGGCGGGGTTCCTGAATCATTGTCGCAGCTCCAGAGCAGTTACCACGAGTTCGCGACCCTGTAGAATTTCGGGAGTTGGCGTTCCGCACTCCGCACAACAAAGCGACTGAACCGACTGGACGTGGCGGGGTTCCTGACAGGTGGGACAATTCACGATGATCGGAGCTTCTTCGATGAGCAACGTTGACCCCTCGAGCGGTGTCAGCTGGCAAGCGATCTCATAAGAGAAGAGTAAGGCCTCTTTTACGACGCCAGAAAGCGGTCCGAGCTTGAGATGAACCACGTCGACACCCGGCGCGCCGCGCGATTCTGCTTCCTCGCGGGCGAGGTCGATGATGCTCATGGCGATAGAGAGTTCATGCATTTGCCAGGCTGACCTCGAGTTCGACAGCAATTAGGGCCACTCCGGTAAAAGACATTCTCACCTCACCTGCGGCGTCCATGCGGATTCCGTTTTTTCGAAAGAAGCGCCTGATCTGTGATTTGTCAGTGCGGCCAGCGCGGCTTGTCCCAGGCTGATTCCGCCATCGTTTGGCGGAACAAGGTGATTTGTCCAAATCTGAAAACCCTGCGCTTCCAAGGGACTCTTGCTGTCGCGCAAAAGCAGCTCATTCTGAAAAACACCACCGGAAAGCACCACCGTATCGACCTCGTGCTTACCGCATAGAGTTGCCGCAGCGTCGCAGAGACCCTTCGCCAGTCCGCGCTGGAACATGCGTGCAATTTCAGGTGTGCTTCGGCCGCGGAGCCTGTCGTTGATTATGCTACGTAACAATGGGCGAAAATCCATTTCATCATCGCTAAATGGGAAAGGATATGCGTCGTCCGTGGATGAATGGCCGGCAAGCCGCTCAAGCCACATTGCGGCCTGCCCCTCGAAGGTAACGTCGCGAACGAAGCCAAGCAGGGCAGCCGCTGCATCAAATAGCCGTCCTATGGAAGTGGTACTGAAAGAGCGAACCTTTGCGTGGACGAGCTGCAATGCATCCAAATAGCGCTTAGGAAATAAGAATGGTGAAGCGGTCAAGTCTGGCAGTTCATTCAGCTGCGCGAGGAAGCCGGCGGCGGCCTGAATCGGATAGGAAGCGGCTGCATCGCCGCCAGGTAAGCCGGCAACGCGCAGATGTGCGACGCGCTCGAAGCCTTCTCGTATACTGCCGGCAAAAATCTCGCCACCCCAGACCGCAGCGTCATCCCCGTAGCCAGTGCCGTCAAAACTGACGCCGATGACGCGCTTGTCCCACGCGCCGCGTTCTGCGAGTACGGAAGCAATGTGCGCGCGATGATGCTGCACGGCGCACCGTTCCGAAGCGGCCAGCCCGGCGGCATGGATCGTCGAGACATATTGGGGGTGGGCGTCGTGAACGAGCAACAAATCGCTAGAATCAATTTCGTACATCGCAAGCAGGTCCTGGATGGTTTCCCGGAAGGCGCAAAACGATTCGTAATGATCGAGGTCACCGATGTGCTGGCTGACGAAGGCTTGGCCATCGACTACGAGAGTAATGGTGTTCTTGAGATCGGCGCCCAGAGCCAGGATGGGGCGGCTGCTTGGGAACGTAGCCGCAGCGCTGGGAGCGTAGCCGCGCGCGCGGCGAAGAATTGCAAGGCCGAAAACACCGGCGCGTGCAACCGAATCGTCAACGCGGCGGGCGATGGAGCGCTGGCCGATTAGAAAACCGTCGGCGATGCCGTTGAGTTGCCGCAGCGCATCTTCGTCCTGGTAGGCGATTGGTTCGCTCGAGCGGTTTGCACTGGTCATCACCAGAACTTCAGGAGCGCCGGCGGCAAACAACAGGTGGTGCAATGGTGTGTATGGCAACATCACGCCGAGTTCGTCATTTTCGGGAGCGACTCCCGGCAAATCCATTTTCGCCGGTGCGAGCACGATGGGCCGCCCGACGGAGTTGATCAATGCTTCGGCCTCGGGTGTCAGATAAACCAGGCTGCGCGCAACGTCCAAATTCTTCGCCATCAGGGCGAACGGCTTTTCCTTGCGATATTTTCTGGTGCGCAATGCGCAAACTGCTTCCACATTTTTCGCGTCGCAGGCGAGATGATAGCCGCCGAGCCCTTTCACTGCCAGAATTCGGCCCAATTGGAGGCCATAGGCCGCGTCTTGAATCGCCTGTTCGTCACCGCGGATAACACTATCGCCGGCTTGAAAAAGATAGTGTGGTCCACACAAGGAGCACGCGACGGGTTGCGCATGAAAGCGCCGGTCCGCCGGAGCACCGTACTCCGCGGCGCAGGACTCATCCAGAGGCCACTCGGCCATCGTCGTGTTGGGGCGGTCGTAGGGCAAACGTCGAATCACGCTGTAGCGGGGGCCGCAGTTCGTGCAATTAATGTACGGATAATGATAACGGCGATCTTGGGGGTCGAAAAGTTCCTCCAAGCACTGCTCGCAGACCGGCAAATCGGGCGAAATACGAACACTCGGCCGCAGTTCGCGTGTGCTTTCCCGGATCGTGAATTCCGGGAAGCCGGTCACTTCCGCGGGCTCAACATTGATTTCCGAAATACTGGCCGCCTGCGGCGGATAAGCTTTCATCTCCTTGAGAAACAGTTGGAGAAGCCTTTCATCTCCTTCGAGGTGAATTTCCACTCCTTCTTCCGCATTTGAGACCCAGCCTTTCAAACCGTTCGCATACGCTAGCCGGTAGGCAAAGGGACGAAAGCCGACGCCCTGCACGACCCCCCGCACCTGGATGGAATAGGCCTTCACCATGGTTTTATTTTGAGCTAACCACGCAGCCCCTGCCCTGCCACCCAACTTGAATCACCTTGCCGTCCTCGACAAGCAGTGGGATGGTGATGGGCGCTTGAGCAAGCAAGTGCAAGCGCTCACGCGCTTGGCTGTCGGTCTCGACGTCGTACTCCGTGAACTCGGTTCCTTTCCACTCGAGCCATTCGCGCATCTCGCTGGTGTAGGGACAGCTTCGCGTTCCGTAGAGCTCCAGGTTACGCATCGCCGAATCCTCCCAGCGCTAGGCGAAGAAGGTGGTAAATCGACGCTTGGACTTCCTGGATGCGCGGAATGTAGTCCGAGCGGACAATCAGGGGAAAGTCTACAAGGCCGCGGCGCAGGACTTCGCCTCCGTCATAACCTAGCAAAGCAACCGTCAACAGATTCCTTTTTCGCGCTTCTTCGAGAGCCATGACGATATTTTTCGAGCCGCCACTCGTGGAGATTCCGACGGCGATATCACCAGGCCGGGCCTGCGCGATCAACTGGCGCTGGAAAATCAATTCGGTGCCGACGTCGTTGGCGATCGCGGACAGGTTCGCGGGCTCCATGGAGAGTGAAACAGCAGGAATAGCACGGTATCCACAAGGCGGCATAACGCAATCGATGGCAAAGTCGTTTGCATCCGTAGCCGACCCACCGTTGCCAAAAAGAATGAGCTTGCCGCCACGGTCGATGCATCCCCGAATCGCGATGGCGGCATTGCCGATCTTTTCGGACTCTTCCCTCGCAACCTGGGCGCGCAAAAGCGCGTCATCGCGAACCTTCATGCGGATCGAATCAGCAACTTCCGCGACAATATCAATTGTTTCCTGCTTCTCTTTGCCGAGAAATGGATAGAGAAACCCGGCTTCGCCAACGTCGTGACCCAATTCGCGGTGTTCGAAGAAGACGTGCACCGTCTCCCAAAGCGTGTGATACAGGATCTCGATCAACTCCTGATGGATGAATGGGTCCTGGATTCCAGGACTGCAGAAATACGAGCCTGCGACTCCGGGCAAAGCAAATGTCATCGCGTGACGCTGGCGCGCCGCATCAAGGGAAGCCCAGACCTCGGGATCACCCTCGGGTGGGCCGAAACCCATGACGATGTCGTCGGCTCGAGCGAGCGTTTTCAGCCACGGTTCGAAAGCGAGGGAAAGGTCGAGAGCCGGTAGCGCGCGTTTGCCAACGATGACCGGGTGCACAAATTCCACAGAGACGTGTTGCGCGTCAGTGGCGTACGACCCGCGGCCAAAGGCCAGCAGCCTGCCGCCGCGAAGAAATCGTTCGGACATTTCGCGACAAGCTTCCGCCAACCGGCGGGATTCAACATCAAAAAATGACTCGAGCACCTGATTGCGCGCCAGCAATCCATGCTCGATTTGTGCCGTCAGTCCGAGACTCGTGGGCATTTTGCTTCCTAACAAATCCGGGGCAGAGGGTCACCGACAAGCATATCCACCAAGCGGCTTCCGTGATAAAGGGTCGTCACTAAAACGGCGCTTGCGGGTTGTCCGCGAACTTCGCCGATGATTGCCGCTTCTTCGCCGCCAGGCGTCGCTCGCAGAGCACGCAGCGCGGACTCTGCCTGTCCGGAAGAAACCACAGCGAGAAATTGTCCTTCGTTCGCGATGTGAAGTGGATCGAGTCCGAGGAGTTCGCAAGCGCCGCGCACGGAGTCGCGAACCTGAATCTGTTCTTCGAAAAGGACGATACCTTGGCCACAGTCCCTCGCCAACTCGTTGAGGGAAGTGGCGACGCCACCACGCGTCGGATCACGCATCCAGCGTACGCCTGCGCCAGCTTCAAGCGCCAGCGCCTGGACCAGCGGAAAAACGGATCGCGTGTCCGAAAGCAGCTCAGCTTCCAGGTCGAGATCGCCACGGGCGAGCAAAATCGTGATGCCGTGATCGCCAATAGGGCCAGAGAGAAGAACTTTGTCGCCCGGCTGCACGGACTTCGGTGAAATTTCGACTCCTGATAGCAAGCGTCCGATTCCCGTCGTGGTGATGTACATCTGATCAGCCTGGCCGTGGTCCACGACCTTCGTGTCGCCGCCCGCGATGATTACACCCGCCTTGTCCGCAGCGCGACCCATTGCGCGAACCTCAGCCTCGAGGACATCCGTAGGCAGTCCAGCTTCCAGGATGAAGGTGACGACGATTGCTTCGGCCTTTGCGCCGGATACGGCAAGGTCATTTACGGTGCCGTTGATGGCCAGCTCGCCTATGGAGCCTCCGGGAAAACGCACCGGCTTGACCACAAAACTGTCGGTGGTCATGGCGATTCGTGTTCCGTTTATCTGAATGTGTGCGGCATCGCCCAAGGGACCCGGGGAAGAACCGTAAAGAAGAGGTGCGAACAATCCTTCGACTAGCCTGCGGCTGGCCTTGCCGCCAGCACCGTGCGCCATTTCGATCTGCGGTTCGCGGAACCTGACCTTGGAAACCGGGGTGGCCATGGAAGCCTCATTCGCTCAAATCGACGCGGCGTTAGCGATAGTAACAGTTTTGCGGTGCTCGTAGTTGTAGTAGGCCGCGCAAGACCCTTCGGTCGAGACCATCAGGGCGCCGACGGGCTGCTCTGGGGTGCACTCGCGCCCGAAGAGTTTGCACTGCGCCGGCTTGAGCACGCCCTTCAACACCTCGCCGCATTGGGCGGCCTTGGGGTCGGTTACCCGTACTCCCGGAACAGAGAAGCGCTGTTCCGAGTCCCATTCCGCGTAGCTCGCGCGAATCTTCAGAGCGGATTGCGAGATGAATCCCAGCCCGCGCCACTCGAAGTAGGGTCGGAGTTCAAAAACTTCCGCCATGGCGCGGAGTGCCGCGCGATTTCCTTCCCAGGGAACAACACGCTTGTACTGGTTCTCGACTTTCGCCTCACCCTTCCGAAGCTGGCGTAGAAGCATCACGATGGATTGCAGAATGTCGAGGGGCTCGAAGCCGGACACAACGACCGGCTTGCCTTCGTCCTTGGCAATCCAGTCGTAAGGGCGACAACCGATGACCGTGGAAACGTGCCCGGGACCAACAAACCCATCGAGGCGCATATCGGGTGAATCCAGGATGGCCCGGATGGCGGGAATGATGGTGACGTGATTGCAGAATACGGACAAGTTGCGTAGCCCCTCGGCTTTCGCACGCATGAGCGTGAGCGCGGTGGAGGGCGCTGTGGTTTCAAACCCGATGGCGAAAAACATGACGTGCTTTTCAGGATTACCGCGGGCCAGTTTGAGGGCATCCGCGGGGGAGTAGACAATTCGAACGTCCATGCCGCGCGCTTTGTACTCGAGCGGGCTTCCGTGAGTTCCTGGAACCCGCATCATGTCGCCAAAGGCGGCAAAGATGAAATCCGATTGCGCCGCAAGCGACAAACCATCGTCGATCCGTCCCATGGGGAGAACACAAACCGGGCAGCCAGGCCCATGAATCAATTCGACATTTGAAGGGAGTAAGTCCTTGAGGCCGAAACGATAAATCGCGTGTGTGTGTCCACCGCACACTTCCATAATCCGGAAGTGCTTATTCGGATCGGCGAGCCTCCGGATCTCCTCGCTTGCCTTGGTGATAAGTTCAGGCGCCCGAAACTCATCCACGAACTTCATTGCTTCCACCTTTGAGCCGACTCAGCTGGCCCGTCGTTCTCCAAGCCATAGCCACGGACTTCCTGCATGGCGGACTCGGCCTCGCCAAGCATCGTGAGCGTTTGCATTTGATCGACGGCCTCTGCTTCGCTAATCTTGCTCATCGCGAAGCCTACGTGGATCAGTACCCAATCTCCCGCAACAGGGGGATCATCCTGCAACAGCCCGAGATCCACCTTGCGGCGCACACCAACCACGTCAACAACTGCGAGATGCGTGTTTTGCGGATCCATCTCCACAATTTTTCCCGGTATCGCTAAGCACACGGTACAACTCCCTTTGCCAAAGTCCTGTTGCTGCTATGCGCTCGCACCCACTTCGTCCTGCATCCGGGCTACGAGTTCAAAATTGAATTTGACCTCATCCTTCAGTCGCACTGTACCCCCGGCGAACGACAGCGGTTTGATCCCGTAGTCCGATTGGCGCAGCGAGAAGTCACCGGAGATACGCAGCATGGTTCCCATAGCCGTCACGCGGGCCCCCAAGGAATGGGTTTGCGTAACGCCGTGAAACGAGAGTTCACCGGTAACATACGCAAGAAGCAGGTCGGCGCCCAACTTCTGAACCGTTATTTGTTTGCTTTCATATGCTGTTTCCGCGAAGCGGTCTACCTCCAAGACTTCGCGATACATCGCCTGTTCGAGTTTCTTGCGATCGTCGCTCTTCATTTCATCGAGAACGTCCATCGCGCCGGTTCGCACGGTCATCCGTACGAACGCTTTTTGATAGGTCTCCGGGACAAAATGGATCTCGCCTTCGTAGTCGCGAATCCCGATCTTGGGGCTATGCCCAAACGCCGAAAGAAACCCGGTCGCAAAGGCTTGCACAGTAAACCGGCTTGCAGTTGGATCGATCACAAATCTCACTGTCGCAAGTCCTTTTTGTGTTCCTGTCTGCATACACCAAACCCTTGCTTCTCAATCTTGCCGACGGCCAAGGATGAAATAACCGCGCTTCAATTCGTCATTCAGCTTCAGGGTGCCCCCGGCGACGGAAGCAAACTTCAATCGATACTCGGATTGCAGGAGTGAGGAGGAGCGCTGCGCCCTCTGTGTGTCTTCTCCGGCAACGACCTGAGCATCCGGGCTCACGCCTCGCGTGACTCCATCAAGCGTCAAATCACCGGCGACGTTTACTCGATACATCTTTTCTCCGTTCTTGATTTCGAGCGCCCCCTCGTTAATCGTCAAATGAACCGAAGCACTCTGCTGATGCCGGGAACGAACTCCATGTCTCCGGCGAAATCCCGGATCGCGAATTTTGGACTGTGCACCACCACCGCTACCATCTCGGACGCAAACTTGAACTGTAAAGAGACTAGCCCTTACATCGATCGCGAAATGAGCCCGGCCTTCCTGGTCCCATACCCGCGCTCCATTCTCCGCTGAATCGTTACGTTAAATTCAGCGACACCTCAAAGGAGCACTTTGGCGCTGCGACTATAGAGCAGCTACATGGAACGAAGCCGGAAATATCTTTCGAGATCCGGCAGGGCCGCCGTCGCAAGATTGCCGACTCCGACCTGCCCGAGATAACGACGCACAGTGGGATTAGAAAGCACCAGGCCGGCGCCAAAGATTACCAGCGCCACACCGCCAAGCATGTAGAGTGTTTCTTTGTCGGTTCCGTTTGCATCTTCCGTCCGATTCATTATTTCGACCGCCATGGTATTCTCCTTTGCCCGATGGAAATCCGTTTCATTTCTTTGCAGGCCATTCTCCCGCAAGAATTCGCGTTACGAGTGAAGCGATGAGCTTTACCGCTTCATCGACCGCGGCCGCCACGGGGCCGCTCAGGCCCATCTGACCTTCCTCCGGCCCGAGAGTCTCCGGCACGCAGCCAAGCACCAGGACCCGCTTCAAGTGTCCACCCATGCGGGCCGCCATGTGAAGAACGTCAACTGGATTCATTGCATGGGGCTCAATACCTGGTTGCGTTCCACCGGACTTTAACTCCTTCAAGTCCGGCTCGACGACAAAGAGAGTGCCCGGCTGACCTTCGCCCGAACAGGCATCCACGAGAATGGTTGACTGGTACCCTTCCATCAACGCGTAGGCGAGGTCGAAGCCCCGAATTCCAAAGTCCGCCACTCGAACGCCTGACGGAAACGACTGGTTTGCCAGCCGGTTCGCAACTTCCACGCCGAAGCCGTCGTCGCCAAGGAAAATGTTGCCAATTCCCGCGATGAGGATCCTTTTTGCTTCTGCGGTGCGGGTATCTTCGCTCCCGGCGACGAGTTCCACTTCGCCCGGCGCGAAAAAAAAACGATGGCCGGGTTGGCGCATCAAGCCGATATCCCTGCCGGGGTCGTCTTCAATCACGACACAAACGTGCAGCTTGCCTTCATAGTCTTGCTCGATGGATTCGACGGCTGCGATTTTCCCGTCAAGCGCGAGGTCGAAAACGTCGCCGCCAGCGCGCGGGCGCAGCCTCACACGATCGCCTCGCCGGACGTGAACGCCCTGAATCTCAATCGACTCCACCGGAGTCTTCTCCTCCAAGAGCTGCCATTCCCATTCGTTCACGGTGTCCCGCCCCTGATGGTGCGTAGTCCGCGCAATGCTCCGTGAAGCTTCATCAATTGCTCTTCCGGCAACGTCTCGGTGCGTTCGAGAATCCGCCGCGCTCGATCGTCGGACTCCCGCATTTCCTGTTTTTCTTCCTCGGTCATGGTCATGATACGCAGAGACAATATCTCATCGATCTCCGCGCCATCGAACAAATCGCCAGGACTTTCCGGAGCAATTTGCGGATAGTCGTACAAAATAATCGGCGAAGAAAGCATGGTGTCCCGCTGGCCTTCCTCCCCCACAAGGACCGGCCACGTCCCCACGTTTTGGCAGTCCTCGGCAAACTCGCGGCACCGATCCGGAGGATCGATGAGGGAAACGAAGGTCCCGTCGCGCGCTTCGAGTATGGTGTGAGCCGAAACGAGAGATCGCGCCAGTGCTTCTTCGCGGCTGACTGGGCCAAGAGCCTCGATTCGCGAGATATTTGAAATGCGCACTGTAAGCTTGAACACCTTTTCGGCCAGCCGTTCGGCTGCAAGCTCGATCATTCCTGCAACGCTTGCCTTGTCGCGCCCGATAACTCCAACAACCAATCCGCTCTCATCCCGGATCGCTTCCTTTTCCTGCTTGACCGATAAGCGGAAGGGCCATTGCATGGGCTGGCCCGCAAGCGCAGCAAGGTTAAACTCCGTCACTTCGATCACTTCCTCAACAGCCTCTTGCCATGATTGAAACGCCTTACCGTTGATTTCCAACTTATCGGTCTTTTCGACGATTCCTTCTTTTACTGAGCCCAGTTCTTTCGAAGGTGCCAGCAGTTTTCCGACCGAACGAGTGACCAGGCGTAAGAATCTCACCCTCACCACACACTGAGTCTCGGAGTTGCCAACGACCAGGCACTGCGTTTGCATCATCCACGGGTCCGTACCACCTCGCACTTCGCTGTAGTCACGCGGATAGACAACTCCAAAGTTAAATCGCTGACGGTTCTTCACGGCCGAAGGCCGGTAGGGGTAAAGCATGTACCCCTCGTAAAGCACAGCCTTCACAATCCCGTCTACTAATCCGGCATTCATGACCGCACGGTTTCCGAAAGAGCGCTCAAGGCCCTTTCCAGCGCTTCTTCCCAGGTCGGAATCCCTTCCCGCACCTTGTATTGATAGAGCTTTTCGAATGTGTCTCTTTGCAGGGCAAGCCAGGCGGAATTCGGGTAGTACGCGTCCATCAGGTCTTTCCACACTTTTACAGGTAACTGGTACTTGGCTTCGTTGTCCCAGGAAATGGGCGCGACTTGCAGCGTTTCATCCCCTCCCTGATAGAAAACTGTACCGCTGAACTGGAAACACAGCGGCAGGTCTCCGTCCGTGACGCCGTGAAAGTATTTCGTCGCCGCGACGTTGAAATCAAACGTGCACGGCACGGAGACGTCCGCAAGCGTGCTGCCGGTGAAACGCGGCACGACCACACTCACGTGCGTCCACAGCATGCTTCGCAACGTCTGGCCCCACCGATCCGGCTCCCCGAAAAGATCAAGAAGCCGCGCTTGTTCGCTGGCATCGTACTTCCGGCGGGTCGCTTCGATCTGGATTTGGGCACGCAACGCAACCGTGTGAATAATCTCGTCGCCTGGGTTGTTCGCGATTCGTACTTTGAACACGAGTAGCGGCGCGGCCGCGTACTGGACCGCTTCGGCACCCTCGATCGTAAGTCGCAAGTCAGGCACGCGAGCCCCCTTGGCCCACACCGGTCTTTTTCTTGAGCACGGCAAAAAACGCACCAACCTCTCGCCAAACTTCCGTTCCTCCAGATAGTCCACGCCAATGCGCGCGTATCAGCCCTACCAGCTTGTAACATTCGTCGATGGGAACCAGATAATACTCCGCGGGTACGGAGCCTCTGACATGTCCGACCCGGTTCACCAGCAGGGCGGTCACATCGGCCTCCATCCCGCTCAAAATGGGATTTGCCTGTTCGATATCTCCCCAAGTCTCCAAAGGAAGCAACGATTCCGTCGGTCCTGCTGGACTTGGATAGAGAGCGATGACTTTTCCGTGGGGCGAACTCCTGAAGAAAAAGACCATCTCGATGGGAACCATTAACCCGTCCCACTGGCCGTCCGTCAACTGAAAGTCCCGAAGAAACAGCACTCGGCGCGGAACGCGCTTGTATTTTGTGCCGCTTTGCCCCTCGAAGAGAATCGCACATGCACCGCACGAGCAGATGATTCTGCGATTGGCCGGCTCGACCAAGTGCTCGTGTTCGGGGGCGAGTTCGCGGCTGCACATTTCACAGCGCTCGACCGGCGTGCGCTTACGAGCAAACTGCCGAAGCGCCGCAAACGCGCTTTCCCGCACTGGTGGAAGCACGGGCGCCATATCAGTCAGCGCTCCGCTGAATTCTCGCAACCGACAAAGCGGCCATTGCCTCGCCGCTTTCGAGCTGCGCCACAGATACAAATCCGGATCGCGTCAGCTCCGCGCCCGTCTCTTCCACGACAATCGACGTAGCGTCCGGAGCGGCGTCCTGCATGGCTGCTTCCAGAGTGGATTTCACCGAGGCTGCCGTGGAACCACAGCGGTTGGATTTGATCTGAAGCCGTAGCGTAACCTCTCCATCCCCACGGATCGAGAGCAACTCCGCACTAGCCGCGTGAGATTCCAGGTAGCCCCGGAGTTTCTCGAGCGCTCGTGTCAGGCGTGTACGTAAATCCTCCGGATGGAGCCCGTAGAGCAGAAGGAGACCGCTGACGAGGTCATCGCGTCCGCATTTTCGGATAATGGTTTCTCCGGCTTCGCCGGCTTGAGAAGCAAGCTCCAGGATTCGTTCTAGAGCGGCCCCGTGCAATGCCATCAGCGATTCCAGCAGCTCCTTCGCCATGGCGCGCGCGTTTGGATCGGCGGCCGTCTCCAGTCGTTCGACCATTTCCCCGATCCGTTGCATTCGTTCCTGAAGTTCTTTACCCTGCGCCATAGTCTCCTTCACGGACAAAGCAAAGCGACGGCTGCACTGGATGTGGCAAACTTTTTTCACGCTCCCAAGCTTACCCATCTCCTGAGGACTACCCGGTTGTTCTCGGCGACCAGGGACGTCAAGCGTGCTGGCCAAACATCGGTGAATGATGCGTTTCGAGCACCTTTCCGTTCCCTAGGTACATATGCACACCGCACGGCAAGCAGGGATCGAAACTCCGCACCGCTCTCATGATGTCAATGCCTTTGAATTTGTCCGGGCCATTCTCTTCGAAGATGGGCGTGTTCTGCACGGCGTCTTCGTACGGACCGGGCGTTCCGTAGATGTCGCGCGGATTTGCGTTCCACGGCGTCGGCGGATATGGATGGTAATTCGCGATCTTGCCGTCTCGAATAACCACGTGATGCGACAGCACACCACGCACCGCTTCGTGGAAGCCGCAGCCGATGGCGTCTTGTGGAACCGTGAACTCCGACCACGTCCGAGTTCTACCGGCGTGCAATTCCGCCAGCGCCTGCTCGACAAAGTACAGGGCCGCCGACGCTGCATACACCTGGAAGTAGGTGCGCGCACGGTCGCGTTCGATGGCATTGCTCCACTTCGGAATCTTCCATTCAAACTCGACTTCGGGTAGCGAAGTCGTCTTCGGCAAATACATCTTCACACTGCGGCCTGTGGACTTTATGTAGCCAATGTCTACCAGACCGGCCAACGCGGTTGCCCAAAGCCGCGCAATCGGCCCGCCACCTGTGTCGAGCGCCAAATGATCGCCGGTCCTCTTGTCGAGCCAACGCGGCGACATAACCCAGGTGTACTTTCCACCGAAGTCGCGCTTCTGCGGCCGGGGGATGGTCGTCTGATTCCACGGATGGTTCTGATCCACGGGATTACCCAATGGATCTTTTTGCACAAACTTTTCACCGTGCTCCCAACTGTCGTAATACGAACTGCCAAGCAGGATACGGATATTCAGGTTGATGTCAACGAGATCGGAGGTCACCAATTTGTCGTCTACGACGACTCCGGGCGTGACGTACATGGCGCGACCCCAGTCGGTCATCTTTTTGTAAGAATAATCGCAAACCGCAGGATTGTTGAACGATCCCCAGCATCCCAGCAATACCCGTCGCCGACCCACCTCTTCGTATCCGGGGAGCGCCTCATAAAAGAAATCGAATAGGTCGTCATGCAGCGGAACGACTTTCTTCATGAACTCCACATACTTCATCAACCGCACCAGATAGTCCGTAAAAAGCTGAATCGTCGGAACAGTTCCCACTCCGCCCGGATACAACGTGGAAGGATGCACGTGCCGGCCTTCCATCAAGCAGAACATCTCGCGGGTCATCCGGCTCATCTGCAGCGCTTCGCGATAGAACGATCCCACGAACGGATTCAGCGCCTTCATGATATCCGCCATGGTGCGATAGCCGTGAAGGTTCGAATGCGGCGCCGCCGTTTTTTCCGCCTTGGCGTAGACGGAGGGATTTGTCTCCTTCACCATCTGCTCGCAGAAGTCCACACCGACCAAATTGTCCTGAAAGATGTTGTGGTCGAACATGTACTCGGCGGCTTCACCAAGATTCACAATCCATTCGGCAAGCGCCGGGGGGCGCACTCCAAACGCCATATTTTGCGCATACGTGGCGCACGTCGCGTGGTTGTCGCCGCAGATCCCGCAAATGCGGCTGGTGATGAAATGCGCATCTCGCGGGTCCTTGCCCTTCATAAAGATGCTGTAACCGCGGAAAATCGAAGACGTGCTGTGACACTCCGCGACCTGCCGGTTGTCGAAGTCGATCTTCGTAAATATTCCGAGGCTGCCGACGATCCGAGTTATTGGATCCCAGTGCATCTCCACCAGTTTTCTCGAACCGGTTGGCGTCCCTTTTGCCGCAGCAGTGATTGTGCTCATGTTTCCGCTCCTTTCTCTCTTAGTACGCCCCGGGTCTATAGCCAGTGGTTAGTTCCGCACGAGAGTGCCGCCACTTCGGTTCCTTGTTCACGGTGTCGTTGGTAAACGCACGCAGCGCCCGAATGGCCTTGCCGTAGACGCTGATGCTGGCGGCAGAGACCTTCGCTCCCGGCGGTTCATCCATGAACGGCATGAACTTGTCCGGGAAGCCCGGCATCGTGCAGCCGATACAAATACCTCCGACGTTCGGGCACCCGCCAATACCCGCCATCCAGCCACGCTTCGGTACATTGCAGTTCACAACGGGTCCCCAACAGCCAAGCTTCACGATGCACTTGGGCGATCCGTAGACTTCTGCAAAATCGCCCTGCTCGTAGTAGCCGGCGCGATCGCATCCGTCATGCACGGTCCTTCCGAACAGCCAAAGCGGTCTCAACTGATCGTCAAGTGGAATCATCGGTGCCAATCCAGCAACCTGATACAGGAGGTAGAGCACCGTCTCCATGAAGTTGTCCGGCTGGACCGGACAGCCAGGGACATTCACGATCGGTAAACCAGCCTTGGACTTCCAATCCCAGCCCAGGTAGTCGGCCAATCCCATTGCTCCCGTGGGGTTTCCCTGCATGGCATGGATTCCGCCGTAGGTTGCGCATGTTCCACAGGCCACCACGGCCAGAGCCTTCGGGGCCAACCGATCGATCCATTCATTGGTGGTGATGGGCTGGCCGGTCTTCGAATCGGTTCCGAGTGCCGCCCAATAGCCTTCCTTCTTGATTTTCTCGTTGGGGACCGACCCTTCGACGACCAGAACAAACGGCTCCAGCTTCCCCTGTTCAGCTTGGTACCAATACTTCAGAAAATCATCGCCGTTTTCAAAGGCAAGCACTGGATTGTGCAGATGCACTCGAGGCAATCCGGGAATCGCTCCCAGCAAGACGTCCTCAATGGCTGGTTGTGTCGCCGCCGTGATCGACACAGAATCACCATCACAGCCAAGCCCCGCGGTAATCCACAGGATATGTACATCGGAAACGGGTGTAGGCTTTTGGGTTTTCCGGCCGTAAGGAACTGCTTCGGGTGTCATTTCAAGTATCTCCTCTCGGGCTGTAGCGAATCTCAGCAGAGACAACTCTGCTTCTACCGAAGGGTCTGCTCGCTAAGGTCAACAGCTCTGGGAGGGAAGCAATTGACCGTTCGGGACAAAGTACTATCCAAAATTTCGATTGCGATAATTACAACGGCCGGAGGATCTCTACAATCAGGTCCCGGAGGAATTTGTCATCGGGGGTAGTCGTAAGGAGGCATAAGGGGAACCCCTATATAATCAATGTGTTGAGAAGCTAATTAGTAACCCACGTTTAGATTCACCGTCCATTCAATCGCATGTTGCACCAGTTCGCGGGCATTGCGCAGGGCCAGTTTTTCCTTAATATGTGCCTGGTAGGACTCGATGGTCTTCACACTCAGATGCAGCTCGTCTGCAATTTGCCGCGTGCCGTGTCCCGCGCCGATCAAACGAAAGACCTCTAATTCCCGGTCCGTGAGATTCACAAGTGGAGACCTCTTGGTTGGAGAACCTCCTCGTACATACTGCTGCAACATCGTGTTGGTGAGGCGGTCGCTGAGATAAACTTCGCCCTGCAGAATCCTTCGAATGGCAACCAACACCTTCTCGGTTGCCTCCTGCTTCATGATGTAGCCGTTCGCACCCGCACGCATGGCTCGCTCCGCATAAATCGACTCGTCGTGCATCGAGAGAATGAGCACAGGCAGGCTCGCGGTTTTCATTCGAATTTCTTTCAGCACGTCCAACCCATCCGGTCCGTTCAGAGAAATGTCCAACACAACAATATCCGGCCGCAATGTTTCGATGGCGTGGAAAGCCGAATGTGCTCCTTCGGCTTCTCCGCAGACGGATAGATCCGCCTCGCGGTCGATCAGCAAAGCGAGTCCCTGACGAACGATCGGGTGATCGTCGACCAGCAGCACTCTACATTTCTTCGTCTGAATGCTTACTTGTGGTTTGGTTATCATTGGCACTCTCCTATTCAATCCCGCGAATAGGAAACGTACAAGTCACCGTTATTCCTCGCTCTTGGTTCGGCTGAACTTTCAGCGACCCGCCCACCATGTCCGCCCGGTAGTTCATAATGCGCAGACCTACTCCCGGCGGACTGGCTGGTTTCTTGGGGAATCCGTCCCCATCATCTTGAATAGTCAGCATACCGACGTTGTTCTTGCTTGTCAGCCTGATCACTATGCTCCTGGATTTCCCATGGCGTATTGCATTGCTCACCGCCTCTTGAGCTATGCGGTAGAGATGGGTTGACAGGTTCGCGTCATGAATGGCGAGTGGCTTCTCGCAGCGGAAACTACAGCGAATGTGAAACAGTTCCTCTACCTCGTTCGCCCACGTTTTCAGGGCGGACATCAATCCTAACGGCTCCGCTGTCACGGGGTGGAGACCACGCGCAAGTTGACGCGTGTTGTCGATCGCCTGATTCACCATGTTCACAATCTTGGCCGCTTCCACGGCCTCCGGCAATGACTGGTCCGAAAGTTTCTCCTCGAGGACTTTGCTCATAAAAGCGATGCCCGTCAAGTGTTGCCCCAGGCCGTCATGCAAGTCTTGAGCTATGCGCCGTTGCTCTCTCGCGCTGATTTCGAGAATCGCTTCTTCCAGGCCTTTTCGTTCCGTAATGTCGAATCCCACCCCGTGGATGAACCATGGTCGGCCATCCTCCCGGCGAATCATCTTTGCCTCACACTGAAACCAGAGTACTTTTCCGTTTCGGGCAATGACCCGATAGGCCGAACGCAAAGGCTTGCCGGAGAGGAACATCTCTGCAGCTTCCTCGCTCCATCGCATCTTGTCATCGGGATGAATTTGTTGATACCACCGGACTGGATCTTCGAGCCATTCTCTCTGAGAAAAACCAAGGGCCGTCTCAATCTGCGGGCTTACATAGGCTTCGCCGATCCCTTTGTCCAGGTAGGCCATGAACACCACAGCGGGGATCTGCTCAACCAGAGCGCGATATTTTGCTTCCATGTTCAACAAAGGTGCTTCGGGATTCACTTTCGATTCAGCTGTTTCCGCGAGATTGAGACTCATGCCGGCAACTAGCGACTGCTGTTGCAGAAAGACATCGGCGAGTTCCTGAAGCGCTTTTTCGGCTTCCGAGAGATTGGTGGACAGCCTATCCGCGTCAATCGTTTTCGCGCCTTCGTGCGTCCCATTTGCTTGCGTCAGATAATTGAGTGGCATCTGTCGCCTCTTGCGTCACGCCAGTAGTGCCGAGAGAATAGACCACATTTCGGAGCCCGCGTTCCCCGACCCGAACATTCAGCTCTTCGCTCGAGTCCTCCAAGGCGGTTCCTTGTTCAGTGACGCTTGTGTGAACCGGCGTAACGCGTGAATCGCCCGACCGTATGTCATGACCGCGGCCGAAGAAAGCAATGAGCCGGGTGGCTGGTTCATAAACGGCATGAATTTGTCTGGAAAGCCCGGCATGGTGCATCCGATACAGATACCGCCAACGTTCGGGCATCCGCCTGCCCCTCCCATCCATCCGCGCTTTCCAACATTGCACTGCACCACAGGTCCCCAGCACCCGAGTTTCACGATGCACGTCGGAGATCCATACTCGTCCGCGAATTGTGCCTGTTCGTAGTATCCGCCCCGATCACAACCCTCGTGCACGGTCGCCCCAAAAAGCCACGTCGGTCGCAAAGCATCGTCCAACGGAATCATCGGAGCTCGCCCGGCGGACATGTTAAGCAAATACAGCAGAACTTCCATAAAATTGTCAGGCTGCACCGGGCATCCAGGAACGCAAACGATGGGAATGTCCGCGCCAGTCTTCCAATCCCAACCGAGGTAATCCGGCAATCCCATACAGCCGGTCGGGTTACCCTCCATGGCGTGGATGCCGCCGTAGGTAGCGCATGTTCCAACCGCGACCACCGCCCAGGCCTTTGGCGCCAGGCGATCGATCCAGTCACACGTCAGGATAGGCTGTCCGGATTCTTGGTCGGTCCCAAACGTCGCCCAATATCCTTCGCTCTTATTCTTTTCGTTGGGTATCGATCCTTCGATTACCAGGATGAACGGAGACAACTTGCCTTCGGCTGCCTGGTGGAAATGCCTCATGAATTCTTCGCCGTTGTCGTAGGTCAGAAAGGGATTGTGCAGCTGTACCTTGGGGATCCAGGGTATCCCGCCGAGAAGGATGTCCTCGATACTCGGCTGTGTAGCCGCGGTCATCGCTATGGTGTCTCCGTCGCAACCGAGTCCAGCGGTGATCCAGAGTACGTGGATTTCCTTAATCGGGACCAACCTTGAATCAGCCCCTGCACCCAGTTGAGGCAAACTCGGCATGCGATTCCTCTCCAGAATTCGGTTTGCCCGGCCGCCAATCGAACGCCGTGCGAAAACACCGCGGCACGAAGCACTCCGCGGAGATTGTACCGAATCAAACGGGATGTGTCTGGTTTTCTTGTCTCTCAGTGCCGGACACCGAGTTCGGCGGGAGTCCACTGGACCACAGGCATTCTTAACGCTAAATCAGCGTTTGCCGGTATGTGCATATTCCATCGCTCATGTTTTTCTTGAGGTGGGCAAGGGAGGACTCAGGAGGTGGGCCGTGGCGAAAATAGTGATTCTCAGCGTGGCAGGGCTACTCGTGCTTGTGGGGGTCGTCAAAATGTTTCCCGATTTTATCCGATACATGAAGATTCGCTCCATGTAAGCCGTTGCACGTCGGGGCGTGCATATTGCATATGATGGAGTGTTCGCTCCTGTCCGCAACTACGACCGTATCCGCCCCGAACTCATGTGTGCGGGCCGGGGTATGCTGCTGCTCCCCCAGGGGGTTGTATGAGAGCCCAAGCCCGAAGGCACGAGGATTTTGCCGCCCACAAGAGGCGATCCAAACGGAAGCTGATACGCACCGCAGAGCCTCCGCCGCCTCCTCCTGCGCCCCCTGCAAATTCCAACACCCATTAACGAAGCAGCCTGGAGCAACAGCTGGCAACATCGCCGCTGCATGCATAAACATCGGACGCTGATCGAAGCTGCACAGTGCGCGATGCCGCACGCTTGCGGATGGTACGTCTTCGCGGTCGAGAACGACGAAGGACGTCAGCTGAGCGAGGAGGAAGACGAGCGGCAGCCTTGTGCAGACATACACGATATTTCTTGTGAAGCGGCGACCCTTCGCTAGTTACCTCAAGCAAATTGAAATTTGCCGGCACAGCCGTCCAGTAATCGAGATCGCCGGTCATGCGCGCCAAGCCATAGAAACAGGAAACCACGAATCCACCAACACAATGAAGGTATAGTGGCTCGTTCAACATGCCATCGATTTCGGCTAGAAACTCCTTCCATGGCGATGCAGAAGATTCTCAGGTGACATACTGAAGGTGCTCTGGCCTCATGCGAGGCAGCAGATTCCAGTGTGCAGCGTCCTCTGTTCGATTGTTCCTCAACCACTCTTTTTCAGTTTCGGTGCGAGGAGGGCGCGGAAGAAAATCCTCTTTTGCGAGGCGGCTCTCAGACCTGCCGCTTCAGCATCTTCTGGCTTGAACTTTAAGATATCATCGGCGTCTTCCAGCGAAAAAACTTCGGAACTGATATCACGCAGGTTGCCGATTTCAAAACGAAAATGTCCTTGAGCGCCCGTTTCTAGCACAATTCGAAATTCGGACTGGTAGGCATATGTGGATGGTTTGCGGAATCTCCCTATTGCTCCTGAATATTTCATTTGATCGAAATATTTGACGAGCCCAGCCTCACCTTTCAACCCTTGACGCTTCGCTGCAGCGTCCACTCTTAAGAGAAATTCCCGAGTATTTGTGAATAGAAGAAAGGAATCGCCAAACCATTGCTTGTCTTTCGGGAAGATTGGACCCTCGATGGGCTTGTTAACCGCGAACATTGCAAGCAGATGTTCGATTCAGAGCAATTCGAATTGGGCCAGCCAATTCTGACGGCGCAACGCTTATCTTTTCGAAACCAGCGACGTGCGGCTCGATAATGAACTCACCGATATCCCAAGGCTGGATGTTGGAATCTGTGCCTTCGTAAGGGTCACCCCGGGCTGGATCCTCTAACTCCTTAAAGAAAGCCAAGGAGTTCATGTACAAAAGACCCTTGCGCAGCATCTCCATATGCTCTCTTTGGCCAAGTTTCAGCAGGGGCATAAGAGGAACGCCCGTTTTTGTTCTGAGACCCACAGCTGATTATAGAAGATATCCGGCAGCCTGATTAGGAACCGGCCATGAAAGACGAAAAGCGCCGACACCCGCGAAATCGGCCTCGCTGCGTCGCTTCTGGGAAACCGCAGTAGAATGTCGGCTTGTCTAATTCTTCCATTTTCTGAGGGGTCACTTCATGCTAGGGACGCTCCCTACCCCTATCCTGCTTGATATTGCAATTTTTCTCACCGCATTGTCCTGGGGCTTGGGGTTCTTTATCGCTGATCGGAAGGTCTACCTGTTCGCGTCATTGGCTATTGGGTGTTTTGTCTGCCTGTTTGGATACAGCGTAGAAAGCGTGGGCGCTCCTCCGTGGGCCGTGGTCGCAGCCCCGGTGCCGTTGGATATTCTGCTCCTTTGGTACGTCCTCAGGAAACCGCGAAAAATGGCGGTCGCGTATGTCTCGACGTGGACGATTTACATCGCGCTCCATATCTTGCTAAGTTCTCTGCTACGCTACGACTCGTTGATTCCCGCATGGAGGCTACACAGGTAACGACGATGATTGGAGCACATTGCCAAAATGAGGTAGCGCTACAGGGCCATCCGCCCCGGCGATCGCCCGCCTGGCGCGCCGCAACCAACGCGTAGAAAGGAAAGCGCGATGAAATTTTTGAAGCCAATCACGCAGAAACACTTTAACCCGCGGGTCAGGTCCCGTCAGGACAAGCTGGACCAGGTCGTTTTGAGCGCAACCCCACAGCGAATCTAGTTGTACAATGTTGGTACAATTTATTTCTAACTTCTAAAATACGTCGGTTTCTTGGGTAATTTGAACGCTGAGCGGCCTGAGACATAGGTAACACATTGTACCGGACACATAGGTGACACTTTCTCCCTGTAATGGGGAGGGAGTGATGCCTTGGAAGGAGTGTTCGGTAATGGATGAAAGAATGCAGTTCGTTGC
>Ga0210394_10000082_pt1 | contig 228084 bp, 222 predicted proteins | sample IncBWC12MmetaG_FD_160121 | JGI IMG/M metagenome (GOLD analysis project Ga0210394, IMG submission 160121) | Forest soil microbial communities from Barre Woods Harvard Forest LTER site, Petersham, Massachusetts, United States - Inc-BW-C-12-M | ecosystem: Environmental > Terrestrial > Soil >... | reverse complement strand
CCATGGCGCGCTTGAATTCTAGAAATCCGCTGGGGGGAGCCACTACAACTGCAGCGCACGAAGGCATTTTACACTACTCGCGGGTCCTCGCTGCATGGAATACAGGGATTCCCGTATTCACCGTCGACTTGTGAGGCTGGGCAGCAAACTTTACCCTGCGGCCTCTCACCCAGGAAATCGAACGGGTATAGCCAAGTTCCTGCTGCAGAATGATTTTGGGTCGCCAAGTCATTTGGCGGCACAATTGCTTCCTTACCACCTGCGTCGGATTTTCTATTTCCGAATTCCCACGAAGCGGCCTGGAGGTGCCGCCTACTGACGACACGTCGTTAAGGATCATGAACTGAAGCCAACTGCCGAGTTTTGGAGGTGACAACCTTGCGAGGCGAAACCAAAGAACGTTGGAGAGAACTTTGCGAACGGATCATTGTTGAGCAAGACCCGGACAAACTTCTAACCACAATCGAAGAGCTGCTTCAGGTATTGGAGGAACGCGAAGAAATGGCCGTACAACGCAGGGTACGCGTGCCACCCAGCGAAAAACCTTACATAACTTGTCCGGTCCCTTAAATACCCGTATCTCTCGGCCTGGTTTCGTTCGGTCCGTCTTCCTTGCCTTGGTCTTGTTTATTCACTGGCGGACTGTCATTTCGGGTGCGCCGTTCCACCAGGAATGGATAAGCGCCAAAACGCTCTCGCATGCGTTCGATGTGCAGGTGCAATGCTTCCCGAAGTTCGACCAGTATCGGCCTGACTTCTTCGTCGTCTTTCTTGGAAAGAAGTTCCAGGCATAGCCTGCGAATCCTGTCTTCCATACGGAGCATTGCGCACCTGCGTCGGACACGCAGCAGCGCCCTATTAGATTAGCGGGCTTTCCCTATCTGCGCCATACGGAATTCCCGGTAGGCTAGGTTTCCGGATCCCACGTTGGATTTTACCGTTGCCCGAGGCAAACAACCGGTCGCGAATAGGTACCAGATCAAGAAAGGCGACAGTTCTTTAGCGAGGCCCGACCGCCCCCGCCACCAATATCCGGATTGATGACCAATTCCAACACGGTTACGCTAGAAAGCTCTATCCGATATTCTTCGACCTCGCGTATGGTCTCGGGCGGGCTGAAGTTCCACTGCTGGCGCACAATTTCCTTGAGTGTACCTTCCTGATCCGCAGACCACCGCAACACAAACTCTTGCGTGCGCGCAGCTTCGCTTTCCTCAAACACAAGCGATACACAGCTGAGCGTTTGCGGATGATCAAAAATCAGCCGAATGGTTTGGATACCCGCCGCTGCCGCGCGCCAGCCCCGCGCCTCGCCTGAGACGAAAGCAGACTCAATCAGATAATCCGGGTCTTCGGACGTGAACTCGACCACGGCCACGCGCTCGATGTCTAACCAGCCTTCACCGCGAGCCCGAATCTTCTCCCGAGTTGGAGTGATGAGACGCTTTCGCATGCGCAGCCAGTCTACGGGCGAGGAACCCGTCAAGGTTTCCCGCCGGCTCGCTCCGCCGACCACCGGGTTGCTACGAATTTCTAGAGAGACTAGCCAAAACAGACGCGGCGGCACATACAGGATTTGCTCTAGCCGCCGACGACTAAACTAAATATGGCCAAGTGTTGGATGCTAGCACCACTGGTGAAGGATGGTCTTGCGCTAAGCGACTTATGTTGTTAGTGCTCCGCCAACGGTCTGCTCCGTCTCTTTCCGCCAATTTCTTAGCTGGCGCTGGATGATTTCATAGCAATCACAGGCAGCCCCCTCAAGTTTTGGAATGTCGAGAAGGGTGACGTTGCCGCGTGTGTAGCGGATCATTCCCGCCTTTTGGAACATGCTCGCTGCCACGCTGACGCTTGACCGCCGAGTTCCAAGCATCTGGCCCAAGAATTCCTGGGTCAAAGGGAGTTCGTCAGAGCCGATGCGGTCCCGGCTCATTAACAACCAGCGTGCCAGTCTTTCTTCCACCTCATGAAGCCGGTTGCAGGCGGCGATCTGCGCGGCCTGCATGCCCATGCGTTGCCCGAAGCGGTGTAGCTCTGTTTCCAGTTGAGGGCAACGCGGTAAGAGTTGCCTGAAGGCCTCGACATCCACCCGGTACGCCGTGCCCGCGCCCTGAGTAATAACCCTGGTGGGACTCGTGCGAAAGCCCGCAACAATCGGCATGCCAACGAACCCTTCTTTGCCGATCAAGCCAACCTCCACGCTCTTCCCATCCGGCTGGACAGTGAGGACGGATTGCATTCCTGTATTTACGAAGTAAGCGGATTTGATCTGCTCCCCAGCTTCATGGAGCAGAGTGTGAAGCTTCAGCCTGACGAACTCCAGTTTCGGGGAAAGCTTGTCAAATTCATTGGCCGGCAACTTCAGCAGTATTTCGTTGGTTACGCTGTTACCGTCGATCTTGCGGATGTGTCCCGGGGTTCTCGATGCAGAAACAGAGGGCTTCCTGGCCACAGGGGGCTCCTTGGCGAAAACGCGTCTGATTTTCGCAAGGAACCGCTGCCCAGTTAGGCACGCGGCGGAAAGGTGCTAGAAGAGACTATCTAGAGACTACTCCCTTTATTCTCTTCCTGCTGAAAATTAAGATTTACCCCGGTAGGGGCTGAATTTGATCGGCACAAAATCAGGCCGAGCCATACCGACCACCTGTAAGGTTTGCATCACAGGTCATCGCGCGACCGCGATTTCAGAAAGGTCCGGACTGGCGTCCGGGCGTTTCTGTTTCAAGGCTGACCTTCATGTCAACATCTGGGCTGCTGCGGTTCAGGTGCAGCAGATCGAATTTCGTGCAAGCGCAGTCTTCGCTCCTCAATCCGAAATTCGATTACCTCTAGGATGCGGGTATCGCTGCAACCCTCGCGAGCGGCTTCAAGCCTTTCTATCTCAGCCTTGACCTTCGCTATTTCCTCTCGCAAAAACATGTCGCAAGTGTACGCTGCCGCACACAGGTGAGCAATAGTGAACAGTACCTGTTCCGCATTGGGAATATGCTGTCTGTGACCGTCCAAAGGAGGCATTTTATGGGTGGTCACCCTTTTCCAGAAATACCCTGCACAATTTGCAGCAAACCAGTCGATCTAACGGTCGATCTGTTTGCCGACGAACATGGCAAGTCCATACACGAAGATTGCTACGTCAAGCACCTTGCATCAGTAAGCAATTTGCCTACCAATACCAATATGACGGCTGATTAGAACCCAAATTCAGCCACTACCGATTTACCCTTAATGTATGTTCTTTATCGAACTTACATAGTTTCGATGTGTGTGTGCAGTACTCGCGGTATTTGCCCTTCTCAGGCCAAGGTCTAAAGTTAAGTTGCCTTTCCTTGGTTTGCCATCGGTCGTCACAGGTACGACTCCGGCCCGCAACCTGACCTAAGGCCCGCGAGGGTTGCGATGGCACACAGAATCCTGATTGTCGATGACAATGCCGCAATCCGCCAGTCTCTACGTTCTTCAATCGAGCGGCGAGAGGATTTGCAGGTTTGTGGCGAGGCCGAGAATGGCGAGCGTGCCGTAGTACAAGTCAAAGAATTAATCCCAGACTTGGTCATCCTGGACCTGCAAATGCCGGTGATGAACGGGCTGGACGCGGCGCGGCGGATCGCCCAGATCGCTCCTCGGCTCCCTATGTTGATGTTTACGATGTACAGCAACGAGTACCTGGTCACGGAAGCTCGAGCGGCCGGGATCAAAGATGTTTTCTCAAAATCGGCTGGCGTCTCCGACGGGCTGATTTCTGCAATCCAGAAAATTCTTGGGTCGGAAGACGGATCGGAAAATGCATCGAGAAATCCCGCGATGACTCTGACGAAAGCGACCCAACCCGGACGCTTAACTTCACCGCTGCTACCAGACTAAATGCATGTCCGTGTTGTGCTTGTCGAAGGTGATATGCAGTGTCTTGTCGTCACCGGCGGCGAAAGTGCCGGAAATCGTCTTGGATATATCGATCGATTGATCGGCGGTTTGAGCTCGAATGCGGAGAGTATGGGTTCCGGCGGGAACCTGCAAAGGTTCAGCATCGGTGCCCTGCACGCTCTTAAAGACAACCAGATGCTTTTGTGTTCCACCATGCAGGGGCCGCGTAAGGGCGAGATTCTCGTCAACCCAAACCCACAGCGTAGCTTCTTTGAATTGATGCTGTACCGTGACTTCGATGGTGGACTCGGCAGCGACTGGCTGAGTCGATGCATCCTGGCTCGCTGATTGTGTCGCTGCCGCTTGGGCGGATTTTTGCGGCGACCTCAACAGTGAAGTGGATTTCTTCTTGTTGTCGATCTTTCGTGCAGCGGTAGTTGCCCTGGAAGCGCCGGACCCAGATGATGCTGTTCCACCATCTTTCGGTTTCGCAGTTCCCGATCCGGGGGCAGGATTTGCAGATGCGAATCCGAGAGCTTGGGAATTCGGTTGTGAATCAGCGGAGGTCACCCCATCTCTCAGACGATTGCCGGCAACGGGCGGCGGCACTGTGTCGTTTGCTTTCTGCGAAGTTACGGCGCGTCTTGAAGGAATGGCGATGATAATAAGCGCGGTCACCGCGGCTGCGGCAAAGATGAGATTTCTTATCCGCGCTTTTGCAATTGCGGTACGAACCAGCCGCTGCCCCTGCACAATTCCTGCCACGCCCTTGGCCGGCGATTTTAGCGCTTGCCGTGTTCCCGTACTCCCCACATAGGTTGGAAGATTCCAGGGTGAACTGGTCGTCGAACGAGGATCATGCTCTCCCCTCAGTTCACGCAGTGCAGCGGCAAATTCTGAACCTCGCTGGAAGCGTTCCGCTGGATCCTTTGCCATGGCGCGCGTGATCACGCTATCGAGAGAACGAGGCAGCTCCAGATCGAACGAACTGGCCGGCATAGGCTCGCGATTTACTACTTTGAAGCAAACAGTCGTCGCGCTATTTCCGGTGAAAGGTGAGTGCCCAGTCACCATCGAGTAGAGAATCACGCCCAGCGAAAACAGGTCGGACCGGCTGTCGACGCCTTCCCCTGCAAGTTGCTCAGGCGCCATGTACGCGGGAGTACCAAGAATGCGGCCCGGCAATGTGAAGTGAGCCAGGTTCAACTTGGCGATGCCAAAGTCGGCAATTTTGGCGTGGCCATCTTCGCCGATGAGAATGTTCGCAGGCTTGATGTCGCGATGAACCACACCCTGGGCATGAGCATAGTCGAGGGCGTCGGCGAGTTCCTCGGCCAACTGAAGCGCCCTGGGCAGCGGAAGTTTTTTCTCCTGCGAAAGAATCCGGCTCAGGGATTCGCCGGCCACGTATTCCAACACGATGTACGGTTCGTGGCTTTCGTCATCTTCGCCAACGTCGAAGATGGTGACGATGCCCGGATGTTGTAGACGACCCGCCGCCTGGGCTTCGCAGCGAAAACGCGTTAGGAATTCTTCTTCCTCTTCGGGTTCCAGACCCATGAGTGAAACGGTCTTCAATGCGACGACGCGATCGATCTGGGGATCGCGTGCCTTGTACACGACGCCCATGGCGCCGCGACCCAATTGGTCCACAATCAGATATCGGCCAAACCGCTTGGTTTCGCGAGCGTCCATGAAATCAAAAGCCTCGCCGGTAGCGGGCCGGCTTCGGATCAATGTTCGTTTCTGCTTCCTCTTGGACGACTGGATTGAAGACGAAGCTCTTAATTCTAGTTTTGCGGCGTCCACAACTACCTAGGGGTCCGTGGATTGCCGCGTCGAGTTTTTCCCTCGCCAATGTCTGTTCCAGTAGAACCGATTCTTTGGAAGATGGGTATATTACTGCGGTAATACTGCCCGAGAGTACGTAGAAAGGGTGGGGGCTTAAGTAACGTTATGCGTTGGGCAGTACTGATGACTTACTTCGATAATCCCGCCAAAGCCTCGCGAAACATCGAGTCGAAAGTTGCGCTTTTGGCATTCTTGACTACGCCGACGAGCGTCTTCTCCGCCGCTGCCCGCTGGTATCCCAAGTTCACCAGTGCAGACAGAACATCTTCTTCAACGGCGCTCATCGCCGGCGCGATGGGCTGTGAGATTCCAGCAGCCGGTGGCAACTTGTCGCGCAGTTCCAATACCATCCGCTCAGCGGTTTTCTTGCCGATGCCGGGAATTCGAGTGAGCCGCGCCAAGTCATTGCCGCGTATCGCCCCGGCCATTTCATCCGCTGCCATCCCGCTCAGGATGGTGATGGCCAGCTTTGGTCCGATTCCGCTCACCGTAATCAACTTTTCGAACAACTGCTTTTCGGCGGGATGCACGAATCCATAAAGCGCAATTAGATCCTCGCGAACATGCGTGTAAACGTGGAGCGCAACCTCAGAGCCGCTTGCCGGCAAGTCGGAAAATGTGGGAACGCTGATATGCAGCTCATAGCCGACGCCGCCGGTATCGACAATAACTTGATTTGGATGCTTGGCGAGCAATCTTCCGCGCAGATGGGCAATCATGTTAGTAGAGTACCAAGTACCTAGTAAGAGGCGGGCTGCCTTGTTCGCACTGGGTACTGGGTACTAGATACTGGGTACTGAAGAGCAAACGAAAACGGCAGGGCCGACCCCCTGCCGTTTCTCGTGAAATTCCGGACCCTTTGCTTTCGCTACTTCTTATTGACGGCTTTCTTCAGTTCGGCCCCAGGGGTAAATTTTGCAACCTTGCGTGCGGCAATCTTGATAGTGGCGCCAGTCTGAGGATTGCGCCCGTTTCGCGCCTTTCGTTGCGACACCGAGAAAGTGCCGAAACCTATCAAAGCTACCCGATCCCCTTTTCGTAAAGCGGAGGTGATGCTGCTCACGGCGGTATCAATCGCTGTCGTAGCCTGCGCCTTGCTGATTTCGCAGGCGCCCGCGATCGTGTCAACCAGATCGGCTTTATTCATAGTTTCTCCTCGCGGGTCTCTTTCATACTCAGCACATTCCCGAAGGAAAAGTCCCGCGGCTGAGTTGGGAAACCCGACGGCTGGTATTCTCCTCTCTCCGGCGAGAAAGTCAACTGTGAAAATCCGCGCGGGAAGCCTGTTTCGCACCCCTCGGTCCCGGATTGGGCCTGTCAGAGCCGGGTTTAGCCAGTCTAAGGGCGGTTTTCCTCACTTCTCCACAGTCCGCTTCAGGCCTTCACAGGTTGTGCACAGGATGGAAGCCGTTGCTACTTGCGGGAATCGGGGGTCAGGGTGCAAAGTCAGAGGATAGAGCTTTCAAGCAAGGAAGGGTTCATAAAGTTGGGCATTAAGACGGTTGCTGACGTTTGTCCGCTATGCGAGGGAACAGGCTGGAAGACGCTGTCTGCCAGCTCGATCGCGCCCAAAGACCGCCGCGTTACCCGCTGCGATTGCCAGCTGCGGGTGCGCAACCAGACCCTGCTGGCGGCGGCGCACATTCCGAAGAGGTATGAGCTTCAGGAGCTCTCGAATTTCGAGTTCGATGGTCTGTACCGCTCGCTGGCCCCGGCTTGGACGGCTGCCTGCAACTTCGTGGAAGAGTATCCCCTCAACAAAAGTGGCTTGCTACTTATCGGCACGATCGGTGTAGGAAAGACTCACTTGGCAGTCGGAATTGTTAAAGAGCTGATCCGTAGTAAAGGAATAGCTTGCCTCTTCTATGATTACCGCGAATTGTTGAAGCTGATACAAAACTCTTACAACGATTCTGTTAAAACGACTGAGTTAGACGTGCTTCGGCCTGTATTCGAAACCGAAGTTTTGGTACTGGACGAGCTAGGAGCCGTCAGACCCACAGAATGGGTTTGGGATACCGTAAGCCTCATCCTCAATACTCGCTACAACGATAACCGCACGACAATTATCACCACAAACTACCGCAACCTCGGCGAGCGTGAGCGACCCGGCAATGTAAGATCCACAAGCCCCGAAGCCGCTAAATATGCGTCAGAGAAAGAGACCCTAGGTGATCGAATTGGTGAGCGTATGCGCTCACGGCTCCACGAAATGTGCCGTATCGTGACTATGGAAGGCCAAGACTATCGCGAGCGGGTCAAAAGCGCCAGTTTCCGCTAAGTCCACCCGGACTGCCTGCGAAACGATCTTCAGCTAAAGGGAGCAACAATGCGTTGGTATCACTACTTATCGTACTTCTTCGGGGGAGTATTCCTAGCGAACGCCCTGCCCCATCTAGGCAATGGCATCTCCGGGCACGCTTTCCAGAGCCCGTTCGCAACCCCACCCGGCGTTGGATTGTCCTCCTCGGTAGTTAATGTCCTGTGGGGCCTCTTCAACCTTGCCGTCGGCTACTTGCTCGTCTGTCGTGTCGGCAGCTTCGATCTGCGAAAGACACTGCACGTGCTCGTTCTCGGGGCCGGCATTCTGCTCATGTCGCTAAATCTCGCGCACTATTTCGCAGCGGTCCACGGCGGCCTGTGACTCTCCTTTGCCACGGATCTGCGCGGATTTCACGGGTCGGCAGGATTCTCTGGTGGGATGATTATCTTTAAATTGTCTATCCGTGAGAATCCGCGTTAATCCGTGGCAAAAGAATTTCTCCGTAGTGATTCCGCACTAAAATGACTTTGTGCTGACCGAGCGCCTGGAATTCGCTCTTGAACGCGATGCCGAAATCTTCGCAGCAGTCCCATCTGCGTCGGCTGTCTTCTTGCTTCGAAGCGCGGATGCGCAAGCCGAACCTTACGTCAGCAAGACAGCCAACCTGCGTCGCCGTCTGCAACGCCTGCTCGGTCCGGTCGACGAGCGTACCAAGAGACTCAATCTGCGTGACCGCGTCCGCTGGATCGAGTACACACCGACCGGCTCCGACTTCGAATCCGGTTTCACGCTCTACAAAGTCCTGCGCGAAGCTTTTCCCAAGACCTACGGAAACCGCATGCGCTTCCGCTTCGCACCGATAGTGAAACTGCATCTCGAAAACCAGTATCCCCGTGCTTCAATCACCACCCGCCTGGGACGTCTCGACGGCCGCGCACTTTTCTACGGCCCCTTCCAATCGCGCGCTGCGGCCGAGAAGTTTATGAACGACTCACTCGACTTCTTCAAGATGCGCCGCTGCGTTGACGACCTTGATCCTAACCCTGCGTTCCCCGGCTGCATCTATTCGGAAATGAAGATGTGCCTTGCGCCCTGTTTTAAGGGTTGCAGTGACGAGGAATATGCCACCGAAGTAAATCGCGTGCAAGCCTACTTCGATTCCGGAGGAGAGTCACTCTCACGCGAACTTTCCGCGCAGCGCGACGCCGCTTCGACGAACCTTGCATTCGAAGATGCCGCCGCCGTTCACATTCGACTGGAAAAGCTGAAGCCCGTTCTGAGTCAGTTCCCGGAAATCGTGCGCCGCCTGGACCGACTTTCTGCTTTGATCGTGCAACCCTGCCATCTGACGGACTCCGTCACTTTTTTCCGTATCGAAAGTGGAGCAATCTGCGGATCAGCGGTGTTCTCGATTCAACCCGAGGATCACGCGAAATCGCAATCCATGGAATATCGAGTAACTCAGGTGCTCGATTCTTTTCCACCCGCGAAAACCCGGTCAGCGACTGAAATCATGGAGCATCTCGCTCTATTGAAACGTTGGTATTATCGTGGCCATCGCATCGGCGAAATATTTCTTACGGATGACAAAGGCACGTTCCCCATGCGCCGCATCGTTCGCGGCATTGGCCGCGTGTTGCGAGGTGAGGGACCAGAAGAAAATCAGAACACAGTCTTTTCACCACAGAGCCACAGAGACGCAGAGACACCCAAAATCCAAGAAGCCTGAATCCAAGAATTTTCTCTGTGCCTCTGTGGTGAAGAAGTCTATCTTCAGGGAGGCAAAAATGGCGATCAAAGATCCAACCGGTAGACAACTCCGCGAGCATCTGCTCGACCTTCTCAATGGCGGCGGCGCTCACACCGGGTTTGACGCGGTGGTGAAAGATATGCCGGAAAAATTGCGCGGCGCGGTCCCCGCCGGGTTGTCACACTCCGCCTGGATGCAGCTTGAGCATCTTCGCCTGGCGCAGTGGGACATTCTCGAATTCAGCCGCAACCCAAAATATAAGGCTCCCAAATGGCCGGATGACTATTGGCCGAAAACCGAAGCGCCGCCCAGCGTGTTCGCCTGGAATAAGAGCGCTCAGCAATTTCGCAAAGATCTCAAAGCCATGCAGGATCTGGTTGCGAATCCCAGAACTGATTTATATGCTCCCATCCCGTGGGGTGACGGCCAGACCGTGCTGCGCGAAGCGCTGTTGGTCGCGGACCATAACGCCTACCACATCGGTCAGTTGGTCGATCTGCGCCGTTTGCTGGGAGCTTGGCCCAGTTGACGTTCACACCCATTTGTTCGCTCAATAAAAAAGAGCCGGCCCTTTCGGAGCCAGCTCGATTAGTTTTGTCAAAACGATCAGATCTCCGCTTATTGCACGGCAAAGATCAGGTCGTCGTGATCGTTGTAGGGGCCCGTGGTGCAGGACGAGCGCGATCCCAGATAACGGAACTGGGCGCGTACCGCTTGCAGGCTGCCTGTGGGTAGCGTGAACGTGGTCGACAAGGTCTGCGCTCCAGCCTTGGTGGGCACGATCGTCTTGATGAATGTCCACGACGGGCTGTTGGCGTTGGCGGCATAGTAGAGGTCAAGGGCGTCGGAGGTGAATCCGGCGTAGGCCCAGACCGTTGCCGAGACTGTGGCTGTAGTGCCGTGGGTCAAAGAACCGCTGGAAGAGGTAACCACGATACGGTCGTTAGACTCGTCAGAGTGGAAAGTTCCAGTCGTGCCGTCGGCGCAGGAATTGTTAATGGTGTTGGGTTGATTGGGTTCCGCGCCGCCCGAGATGTGATCGCGGCCCAGCAGCAGGGACGGACCAGAGTCGCACGATGTACCTACAGTCGCGCACTCTGGAGCCTTCAACGTGGAGTTGTAGACCGCGGTTTGTGCTCCTCCTCCTCCGCCCGATGAATTCACCGTGAGAGAGATGGTGGTGCTTGCGTTCAGGCTGCCGGAGGTACCGCTGATGGTCACCGTAGCCGTGCCAGTCGTAGCGGTCGCGGAGGCAGTCAGGGTCAGTACGCTGGTTGAAGTTGTGGGGTTTGTGCCGAACACTGCGGTCACGCCGCTAGGCAGTCCAGAGGCGGCAAGAGTTACGCTGCCGGTGAATCCGCCGAGGTCATTTACAGAGATGGTGCTGGTCCCGCCCGCGCCGCCTTGCGTAATGGTTACGCTGCTTGGGGAGGCTGAGAGCGTGAAGCTCGGGCTCGAAGAACCAGCCAACAGGGTGATCAGGCCAGTCGTATTCGGGCTGCCCCAGCCGGTGCACAGGTCGAAGCCGGTCGCTGCCGAGAAGGTGCCGCAACTTCCGCTTGTGATGTCATGGAAGTACGTGCTGTAGCTCGATCCTTCCGCAGCCGGGTAAATGATCGGATTAATGAAGCCGATCGTTGTGCCGTTGGCTGCCGCCTGTTGATTGGCCAAAGCCAGGTAGCCGGCCCACATGGGTGCAGCGAAGCTAGTTCCGCCGTAGGTGTTCGCAGTACAGGTGGTTTGGTCGGCGCAAACGTAAAAAGTGAAGTTGGCGTTGGCCGAAACGTCCGGGCCATTCCGGAGTGTCTTTGAACAACCGGAGCAGCCATCCACAGGCGTTTGCCACGAGGGGATCGCAATGGAATCTGGAGAGTTGCCGCCGCCGCTGTCTGCCCAGGCGGTTTCCGATTTCCACGGGCCAGCCGCGCTGGAGGTTGTCAGATCCGTGCCACCGACCGAGACGATGTTGGCATCGTCCGCCGGCCAGGCCTCGTTCGTGGCAGACCAAGCCGAACTGTCGCCAGACGCGGCAAAGAAGTTCTGGCCTTGCGACGCCATCTGTTCAAAGTACGGATCCAGAGTGCTGGGGTCCGCTGGTGTCCAGCCCCACGAGCAGCTGATCTGTTTGGACAAAGGAGCGTCCGTAGTCGTAACCATGGCGCTGATGCAGGCGGTGTCGCTGATAGTTGAGCTGTCGCCGCACACGTACATATAGAGCATTGTGGAGCCTGGGGCCATGCCCATCGCCTGCGTCATGTCGAGAGTCTGTTCCGTGTCATCGCATCCGCCACTCGCGGTGCAAGTCGTGCTGTACCCGCCCGTGGAAATGAGGGTGGGAGTATAAGGCTTGGTCTGCCCGACATTGCTGTAATACGTGTTCAGATCGGCCAAATCGGTGCCCAGAAATTCGAACAAGGCGAGGTTCTGGCCGGTGCCGGTGAGCGCCGTTCCCTCGTAGTAGGCCGCACGCATGTCGCTGCCTAAGAAGGAAGCCGATGGGCCGGAGCCGGTGGTGGCATGAGATACAACCTTCTCGGGGTCGATCCCATGGGCCTTAGCGTAGTCGCTCTTCTTCACATACATCGGATGCGGCCTGGAATCGTTGTCCAAACCCGTGATGTGCCAGAGTTGGAAAGGAAGGTTGACGGTGGGTTCGCGGTCGATCGCAAAGAATGTGCGGTCTTCCACCGGGTCGTGATAGTTTCCCAGGGTCACATGGAAGGCCTTGTTCACGTTGGCGACGGTGCCTGTCAGCCACAAGTCTCTGCTGTCGCGGGTTCCTCCGACGATCTGAAGGCCGCTGGCTTTCGCGAACGTTACGACGGCGTCCCAATCTTCCTGGCTGGGGCCGAATCTTGCGGTAACCTCTTGCGGTGTAAGGAATTGATGGTAGGAGGGGCTCGCAGGATCGTTGACTTCCTGCACGAAGCTTTGCAATCCTGCGCGGTCGCGTAGGGGCAGAACCATGTCGAAGCGCAGGGTCTGGTTGGCTGGGAGTTGCCCGACGAACTGCGCCCGGCCGGTGGCAACCTCGGGGCGTACATGGTGTGTCATTGACGCTTGTTGGGCGAATCCTAGGTTTGCGAATAACAACAAAAAGACGGCCGCGCATAGAAACCCGGCCAGTCTAAGACTGGGGGAAATTTCTTTTCTCATTTTTTTATCCTCGATTTCTCTTGGGCCGGTCAATTACCTTGAAGCACTCCTGCGGCGCAAGAGTCGCGGCATCGTAGCTCAGTCCAGATGCCGTGGCTGGAGTATCTGAAAACTGTTACGAAAACGGAATTACCCGGAAGGGAAGCACGGTCGGGAGCGGGTCGGCAGCAAATGACTGCATTCCAAAAATGGCTGGAAGCGGATGCGATTGAATAGGTTTTACGAATTTCGCTTGCCTATGATTAGGTTCAAGATTCTCCAGAGACTCATCGGCAGAGGAGAAAACGCGGGATTGACCGCGGCGTATCTCGCCGATCAGGCTGCGGCACTGGCGGGTAGGTTTGGCTCACTTTTCATCCTCGCTCCGGACGCTTCCGGAAGACGACTTTTGCTCCTTCGCGCCATCTCTCATCAATTCCGACGAACTCCCACTCGATCTCTGGCGAGAGATAGCGCAGCAACGTCTCAGTGGACGGGTGCACGTGCAACGCCGGAGCCACCAAGAATAGCAGCGGTTTTTCCGCCGACAACTCGCGGCCTTCGAAATAACCAAAGCGAGGAAATTCACCGCGTGCATGGTGCCATTCCACACGCGACCAGTAATCCAGCCCCTGCAGCGGCAGGTGGATGTCTTCATCGGCCTTCAGTTCCACCACCGCCAGCCGCCCCGCACGCGTGGTGGTCAGCACATCGATCATGGCCCGGTCCGCAGCGGAGAACGCTGGAACCTGCGAATAAAGACAGGATGGATCGAGGCGCCCGTCTATCACACTCACGTCGCCTACCACCAACGACTCCAGCCATCGCTCCGGACGCAGCCTCCACAACGGATGTTGACGCGGTCCGTAGGGATGGCGCGTATCCCGCAAACAGCTTGCGAGTTTCGCGAATGTGACATGGTTCGTATCATCGAGAATCCGTTCTTCCGCTCCTACTCCAAACACAATTTCTTCCGTGGTACAAAACGATCCCGGAAGCATTCCTAATCGCGCTTGCGCAAACTCCAAGCCGCGCCAGCGAAAACCGATCTCTGCCGCCGAAAGCACCGCGACTTCGCAGTTCGGCAGAATCTCTTGGATTCTCTTAATCGAATCTTTGAAGCGTTCGCGCGCCGCCTCGTGATCGGTCGCGTGCGTCAGCCGCGTCGCCACGTTGCCGCGATCCGCGCAGTCAATTTCCTCCAGCGCATCGTGCCGCTCATCGAATTCGAACAGCCGCCACTTCGCCGCATCGCGGTTCAGGTTCGACATTCGCTCCCGCACCAGCGCCGAACATCCGGAAGGAACAAACATCTTCAGGCCTTCCACCAGCACATTCGCAGGCTGTCCCCGGCGGCACACGTCGAGCCACAAAATGCCGAAGGTTAGCGCCGCATCGATGGACGACTGCGTTTCCTGCACGTTCACCCCCAGCAGAGCAAAAGCAGACCGACCTTGCCGCAACAATCCGCGCGTGTAAACCGGCCCGAAGGATTTTTCAAGATCGAAGCCGGTCGTCAGCTTGATTACCTTGAAGTCAGGAAAGTGCCGGTCCAGCATCCTCCTTAGTTTGTGCTCATACGCGGCCCGGGCTTGGCGGCGGGCCGTAGGCGAACGCCGATCCCGTTCGGGGCAAATCTCCAGTTTCGACGGTCGAGCCTGTCCAAGACGTTGTACTGCCAGCCGCAGCGTGCCATTCTTGATTTCTGCGTCCAGCACCCTGCGCACTGTGTTTCGTTCCGCCGACCACAAGTGCAGGAGGCATCGGTTATATTCGCCCGAAATGGAGTACTTAGATTGCGCCAGATCAAACGCGACTGCGCCATTTTCGAGCACCACGGCGCCTGACGCTTCACTGAGAAAGTCCTGTACGGTCCGAGTCAAAGCTTGCGGTGTTACCGTCAGCATTTGGCAGTGTCCATTCTGAAATGTCCTCCGGCCAGATTGTCCAGCCCGCGCCAGCCAGCCGTCTGTGACAAGTGACCATCGTCACATTTCTGTTGTGGATGCTCGCCCGTTTCGGCTTCACTGCCTGTGGGATAATGAAGGTGCACCCGCCCAACTGAGTCGGCCTGCGGCCCGGCGGCATCTAATTCCGTGGTGAATAGTTTGGATAAACAACTCCTCGCAAATAAAGATAAGCAACGATTTTTCTTCGACCACTACGGCGTCACCGAAAACGATCTCGAACGTTATTTGTCCGCCGCTCTTTCCGCGGGTGGCGACTATGCTGACCTCTACTTCGAATATCTTTCCTCGACTTCGTTGACGGTGGATGAATCGATCGTGAAGTCGGCTTCGCAGGGTATTTCGGCCGGTTGTGGCGTGCGCGTGGTTTCGGGCGAACGCACCGGATACGCCTATACCGACGATCTTTCCGCCAGCCGCATTCTGCACGCTGCTCGCACTGCGGCCCTGATTGCCAGTGCTCCCGCGAAGACTTCGGTGGCAGGTTTTCAGAAGACGGCGGCGCGCAGTCTGTATCCCGTGACTCTGCCGTCGGTCGATGCCGAAATCACAGCCAAAGTTGAACTTGTAATGCGCGCCGATAAAGCTGCGCGCGCTTACGATCCGCGCATTCAGGAAGTCCGCGCCAGCTACGGCGACGAGTTGCGAAATATTCTGGTCGTCGCCTCCGACGGGACTTTTGCCGAAGATTCTCAGCCGCTCGCCCGCATGAACGTCTCTTGCATCGCCAAGACCGAAAACAATTCCGCTCGCGGCGGTTCCGGCGGCGGAGGACGCGTCGCTCTCGATTTTTTCTTTGGCGACAAGAATCCCGAATTTTTTGCGAAGGAAGCAGCGAGGCAGGCAATTCTTCAACTCGATGCCCGCGAAGCTCCCGCCGGTGAGATGGAAGTCGTTCTCGGTCCTGGCTGGCCTGGCGTCCTTCTACACGAAGCCGTCGGCCACGGACTCGAGGCCGATTTCAATCGTAAGAAAACTTCGGCTTTCGCCGGACTCATCGGCAAGCGCGTAGCCAGCGAGGGCTGTACCGTCATCGACAACGGAACCATGCCGTGGCGCCGTGGCTCGCTGAACGTCGATGATGAAGGCGAACCCACGCAGGAAACGGTTCTGATCGAAAAAGGAATTTTGAAGGGCTACCTGAGCGACAAGCTCTCCGCGCGCCTGATGGGCATCGCCGACACCGGCAACGGACGCCGCGAAAGTTACGAGCACATTCCCATGCCCCGCATGACCAACACTTACATGCTGGCAGGGCAGGACAATCCTGAAGACATTATTCGCTCGGTGAAGCGCGGCATTTACGCTGTTAACTTCGGCGGCGGCCAGGTCGATATTACGAACGGCAAGTTCGTCTTCGGAGCCTCGGAAGCCTACATGATCGAAGACGGCCAGATCACTGCGCCCATCAAAGGCGCAACGCTGATTGGCAACGGCCCCGATGTTCTGACGCGAGTCTCGATGGTGGGCAACGATCTGAAACTCGACGAGGGCGTGGGCACCTGCGGCAAAGATGGTCAGGCCGTCCCCGTCGGAGTAGGCATTCCGACCATCAAGATTGATCGCCTGACCGTAGGCGGCACCGCCAAGAAAGATCCCGGCGGCTTCATGCAATGAAAGTCTTTGCCAGGGATTAACATCACGATCCTGTCATCCTGAGCGGAGAGTGACCTTCGCGCTAAAGCGCGAAGGTCACACGGAGTCGAAGGATCCCTTGCAGTAGGGCAGTACCAGCGGCCCTTCAGGGAGTTTCAACTTGATTTTGAGCTTTGGGCTTGCGGAAAAGAACCACTCCCGCCAGCAAGATCGATACAGGGATAGAGACCACCAGACTGGTGAAGAGATAGGGCAGGATCAGAAAACCGTCGCCAGGGGACGCATGTCCGCCGTTCGCGACGAAATTCGGGTCCGGAGGCAAAGCAAGAACCTAGAATGAGAGCGACTACGATACCAAGCAAAGGGCCGGATAACAGTATGGCTAACGCCTTCAGAAACTTCATGCCGCAGCCTCGGTCTAATGATCCCATATTTTTTCAAGTGTAAAAGGTAATCCGCGTTTCCAATGACAACAACCATCGAACAGCAAGCTTCCACCGACCTCAAAACCTTAGCCCAGGACATCGTCCGCCGCGCCATGAACGGCGGTGCAACTGCCGCCGAATGCGTAGTCCGCGAAGGCGATGAATTCTCCACACTGGTCCGCCTCGGCCAGGTCGAAACTCTCAAGGAATCCGGATCGCGATCCATCGGCGTGCGCGTCTTTCGCGGCCAACGCGCGGCCAGTACCTACTCGAGCGATTTTTCTCAGGCCAGCCTCGACCGCATGGTGAAATCCGCCCTGGAGCTTTCAAAGATCACCTCCGAAGATCCATTTGGCGGCATCCCTGATCCTGCGCAACTCGGCCAGCTTACAAACGACCTCGATCTTTATCACGAAGACGTTTATTCCCTCCCCGGCCCCGATCGCATCGACTACGCCCGCCGCGCCGAGAAAGCCGCGCTCGATTTCGACCCGCGCATCAAGAACTCAGAAGGCGGATCGTTCGATGCTGCCACCGGCCACAAAGTTCTGGCAAACTCGCACGGCTTCGTCGGCGAATATCGCCGGTCGTATTGCTCGGTATCGGCAGTTCCCATTGCCCAAAGCGACGATGGCGCGATGCAGCGTGATTATTGGTATTCAGTCGCTCGCACGCTAACGAAACTGGAATCGCCCGAGCAGGTCGGCAGAGTTGCGGCGGAGCGCACGCTCCGGCGTTTGGGCGCGCGCAAAGCGAAGACCGCGCAAGTACCCATCATCCTTGATCCCACGGTTGCCACATCCATCCTCGAACATATCTTCGAAGGGATCAACGGCGATTCGGTCTACCGCGGCGCGTCGTTCCTCGCGGGCAAGCTGGGACAGAAAATCGCCGGCGACAACGTCACTGTCATCGACGATGGCACCATCCCCGGCGGCTTCGGAACCAGCCCGTTTGATGGCGAAGGCGTCCCCACACGGCGCACCGTAGTCATCGAAAATGGAGTTCTAAGCTCCTACCTAATGAATACCTACACGGCGAAAAAGCTGGGACTGGCAACCACCGGTAATGCCTCCCGTGGACTTGCAGGAACGCCGGGTATTGGTCCCGGCAATTATTTCTTGAAGCCCGGAGCCAGGACGCCAAAGCAGTTGATCTCCGACGTAAAAGAAGGTCTGTACGTAACCGAGTTCCTCGGCCACGGCGCAAACCTTGTGACCGGCGATTATTCGCGAGGCGCATCGGGCATGTGGATCTCCGGCGGCGAATTCGCCTACCCCGTGGAAGAGATCACCGTAGCTGGCAATCTGAAAGAAATTTTCTTCAACATCTCCGAGATCGCGAACGATCTTGAATTCCGCGGCTCGGTGGCCTCTCCAACCATTCGAATTGACGGCCTCACCGTCGGCGGCGAATAATCGCTGCCATGAAATTTGCGAAGATTGTCTTTTGGATCGCGGCCCTCTGGGGCATCGTAATCCTCACGCCCCTGTATTTCATGTTCGACCTCATCGGCCGCCAGGATCCGCCACCCATTACGCATCCCGGTTTCTACTACGGGTTTGTCGGCGCGGGGTTTGCGTGGCAGTTTGCATTTATCGTAATCGCCCACGATCCGGTACGCTTCCGTCCGATGATGATCCCCTCGGTGTTTGAGAAGTTCAGCTATGGCGTCGCATTCATTGTGCTCTACCTTCAGCGCCGCCTTCACCCGAACGACCTGACTTTTGCCGGAGTCGATCTGCTTCTGGGGGTCTTGTTCTTGGTTGCATTCTTCAAGACGGCTCCGTAGTATTTCAGCAAATCATTCGAAGCGAAATATTCCAGACAAGTTGCAACTCCATCGTCTTTGTGCCGGGGGATGCGCTCGCCTGTGGAGGCCTTATGAATCGACGATCATTCTTGAGAGCAACGAGTGCCGCTGGATTAGCCTGCGGCATCCCTTCTGCAACAGCTTTCGGCCACGTTTCCGAGGAACCTGCCTCGACGCCGGAAGCCATCGCGGCAAAGAGAAAGATGTCGCCCCCCGAGTCGCCGGAAAGGATTCTGCTGAAGGACTATCGCCCGAAATCCATCTACAAGATTCCTGTGACCGAAATTGCGAAGGCAAAATTTCCCATCATCGACATGCACTCGCACCCCTACGCCAAGACTCCTCAAGAAATTGCTCAGTGGGTGCGGACCATGGACGAGGTTGGCGTGGAGAAGACGATCATCCTGACCATGGCGACCGGCGCGGAGTTCGATGAAATCAATCGCAAGTATTCAAGATATCCCGAGCGCTTCGAGATGTGGTGCGGTTTCGACTTCACCGGATACGATAAGCCGGGATTTCCAACCGCGGCCGTCAAGGAATTGGAACGCTGCCGGAACGCAGGCTCTCGCGGAGTCGGTGAGATCCACGACAAAGGAAAAGGGCTCATCTCGGGCAAGTCGAAAACCGTTGGTCTCCACCCTGATAATCCTGTCGTCGATCCTCTGTTTGAGAAGTGCGCGGAACTCGGTATGCCCGTCAGCCTTCATGTGGCCGATCCCATCTGGATGTACGAGAAGATGGACAGAACTAACGATGGCTTGATGAATGCTTACGAATGGCGGCTCGATAACCAGCCGAACATCGTGGGTCTATCAGGAATGATTGAAATTTTGGAGCGCACGGTGCAACGGCATCCGAAGACAACTTTTCTCGCGTGCCACTTTGCCAACCTCGATTATGATCTGGCACGCCTTGGTGAGTTGTTCGAGCGCAATCCGAATCTCTACGCCGATATTTCAGCGCGCTATGCCGAGACCGCGCCCATTCCGCGCTTCGCCTCACAGTTCTACGCGAAACATGCCGATCGCCTCGTCTATGGCACCGACATGGGTTTCGAAAAGCCAATGTATGGCATCACCTTTCGCATTCTCGAATCGCTGGACGAGCACTTCTACGAAATCGACCAGTTTGGATACCACTGGAGCTTGAACGGATTTGGATTGCCGGATTCGGTTCTGCGGCAGGTCTATCACGAGAATGCGGCCAGGCTGCTTGTGGCTCGGGCTTCGAGCGGGTAGTGGTGGATCTGCCACAGCGGAAAAATCGACAATCGAAAAGCAACAGCCTACAATTTCGGCATGGGTAGCCTGGGTCAACAAGACTCGCCGCAGCTAGGCTTGAGCCAAACTCCGCCGGTGGAAGAGCCCGATTCCAGCCGACGCACTATCGCGATCGCCGTCGCGGTTGTCATCGTGATTGCGATCGTGGGCGCATTTCTGATGCGCGGCCAGCCCAAAGGCGCGTCTGGACCGCCAGCCTACGCCGCAAACTTGAAGCTCTCCGATTTCAAAATGAGCGCCGCAGAAAACTTCGTGGGGGCCACCGTTAGCTATGTCGATGGAACCGTCACCAACGCCGGCGGCAAATCAGTTACGCACGCGATCGTTGAAGTGACATTCAAAGATGAAATGGGACAACTCGCCCAGCGCGAGACCATCCCCATGCAGGTGCTGAAAACCGATGGCCCGTATCCCGAGGCCGTCGACTTCAGCGTTTCCCCGCTCGCTCCCGGACAAAGCAAAACCTTTCGCCTGACTTTTGAAAGTATTTCCGCACAGTGGAACCATCAGTTTCCCGACATCCAAGTCGTTGACCTAACGGTCAAATAACTCGCTCCCGAAGCCACTGTTTTTCGAGGTGGCCGTGGTGTCGCTATGCAGTTGCCAACTACTGGGATACTCGCAATGACGCGAGGAAGAGTGCCTCATAGCAGTATGATATGCTTTCCATAGGGAAATCCTATGCCAACCCTTTACGTGGAAAACGTGCCGGACGAACTCTACCGCGGGTTGCGCCAACGCGCCCGCGAAAACCGCAGTTCCATTGCTGCCGAGGTAATCTCGCTGCTCGAACGGAACATTCCCACGGCGGCGGAAATGAAGCGGCGCCAGCAGTTTTACCAGCGGATGGCGAAATTCCGTACGCATCGCGCAGAGAGCGATGGACCGTTTCCCACCACCGAACAGATGATTCGCGAGGATCGTGAACGTTGAACCGCTTCGTGCTGGACGCGAGCGTGGCCTTGAAATGGGCAATCCCGCTGGCGAATGAAACTCTGTCCGCCGAATCTCTTCAACTTCTGCAGGAATACGTGAACGGCAAAGTCGATTTGCTCGTGCCTGATATTTTTTGGGCTGAGGTCGGCAACGTTCTTTGGAAAGGCGTTCGGCTGCGGCGATGGTCCCAGGCGGCCGCCGAGCGCATTGCATCCGAAATGCACGCGCGGAATTTTTCTACGGTGCCGTCTCGCACATTGATGACCGAAGCTTTGAGAATTGCATTCGCCTACGATCGCGCCGTCTACGATTGTCTCTACGTGGCTTTAGCAATTCGTTCCAACTCACAGATGATTACCGCCGACGAACGCCTCGCCAATGCCCTTGCAGCATATCTGCCCGTCAAATGGCTGGGCGCATTGTAGCCTGCAATCTTCTGCGACCCGCCGCGACCAGTACAATGACTGCATGGCCGATGCCAAGCCATTTCGCCTTACGGAGTCGGTAAAAGCTGCGGGTTGAGCGTCCAAGCTAAGTCCGGCGGCGCTGGACTCGGTGCTTGGGAAATTAGCCCGGCAACACGATCCCAATGTTCTGGTCGGCTTCGATCATGCCGACGACGCCGGAGTGTATCAAATCGCACCCGACCAGGCGCTGGTGCAAACCGTGGATTTTTTCACCCCAGTCGTCGACGATCCATACATTTTTGGTCAGATCGCGGCAACAAATGCGCTGAGCGACATTTACGCAATGGGAGGGAAGCCGCTCTCCTCGCTCGCGCTGGTTTGCTTCCCCGAAAAAGCGGATATTGAAATTCTCGAGCGCATCCTCGCCGGGGGTCTTTCGAAGATGATCGAGGCCGGATGCACCGTGATCGGCGGTCACAGCATTCGCGACGAAGAAACCAAGTTCGGATATGCAGTGACCGGTCTCATCGACCCAAAAAAAATTCTTGCCAACACCGGCGCTAAACCTGGCGATACTCTCATCCTCACCAAGGCTTTAGGCACCGGAGTGATTTCGACCGCAATCAAGAAGGGCAAAGCCGAGACCGCGTGGATCGATGCTTCCGTTGAGTCGATGACCACGCTGAACAAGCGCGCTGTGGAGATCATCGTCGAGCAAGGTATTCGCGTAAATGCGTTGACTGACGTCACCGGCTTTGGCCTGATTGGTCACGCCCGCGAAATGGCTCTGGCATCGAGCGTTTCACTGCGCCTGTACGCCGAAAAAATTCCGTTACTTCCTGGCGCTATCGAATGCGTCCGCGCCGGATACATCCCCGGCGGCCTAAAGAACAATCGCGATTTTGCCGAGTGCATCGTCCGCTACGAAACGGGCGTTTCCGAAGACGTGAAGGCTTTGATATTCGACCCGCAAACTGCCGGAGGATTACTGATGTCCGTGAACACCCGGGGTAACGATGTAGCTGCTGTCCTTAACGCCCTAGGCGTTCCCGCAATGCAGATCGGCGAGGTCTCTTCCCAAACCAAGCCCCTGATCACAGTCACGGCCTGACTGTCCCCATCAGACCGGCTTAGGTCAAAAGCTCCCAGATTCGCGCCAGGTGGTGATCGTCGTGCTCCGCGACGAAAAACAAATGGTCGACCAGGCGCATCGGTGTCTTTAAACGCGGATGGGGAAGCACTCGCGAGAAGAGCGAAGGATCTAACTCTTCCACTCGCTTCAGCAACTTCGCGCGCGCCGACCGAAATTCAGACAGTATTTGTTCGAGCGGGCGCGAGTTGTAATTTGCCTCGTCAGTTTTACGGTTCTGCAGATCGGCTGCAGTCAGTTGATCGCTACCTGCAACGTAATCGCCCACGCGCGCCAGCCAAAGCGGGTCCATCACCAAGAGATGCCCAGCATGTTCCTGGGCAGACCATTTCCCCTCCGGCTTCCGAATTAGCACATTGCTAGAACGATTGCGCAAAGTCTCTTCGATTCTTGCCGGCGTGCCGCGCAAACGCGCTTGCAAATTCGGGTACAACTCCGTAGGAAATGAAAACTCAAACTTGCGTTCAAACCAGAGCGGTATCTGACTCATGGGTTTCACCAGCGATGGAGTTAGCGCAACCAAAACCATTGATGCGCGACTCGTGCCGGTCGACTCACGAATTTCATCCATCGCAGGCTGAGGTTCGAGCATCTCTTAACTAGCGGGCGGAGAAAGTCCGCTAGATTATTTTCAGGACCTATCATGGAATCTCGCGAACTTGGAAGCAGTGGCCTCAAGGTTTCAGCCCTCGGCCTCGGATGCATGGGCATGTCGGAGTTTTACAGCGGACGCGATGACAACGAGTCCATCGCAACCATTCACCGGGCTCTCGAACTGGGCATCAACTTTCTCGACACGGCGGACGTCTACGGCCCATACAAGAATGAAGAGTTGGTAGGCTGCGCCATCAAGGGCAAGCGCGACAAAATCGTGCTGGCCACGAAATTCGGAATCGTCCGCGATCCCGCAAACCCCAATATGCGCGGCGTCAACGGCAAAGCTGAGTATGTTCGGCGCTCGTGTGAAGGCAGCCTGCGCCGCCTTGCCGTCGACCACATCGACCTTTACTACCAGCATCGCGTCGATCGCTCCACTCCGATTGAAGAAACTGTTGGCGCCATGGCGCAACTTGTGCAGGAAGGGAAGATTCGGCACATTGGGCTCTCCGAAGCTTCGCCGCAAACGTTGCGCCGTGCCGTAAAAGTTCATCCCATCACCGCGCTGCAAACCGAATACTCTTTGTGGACGCGCGACCCCGAAGAAGAAATCCTTGCAACTTGTCGCGAACTCGGGGTTGGTTTCGTCGCTTATAGCCCTCTCGGCCGTGGTTTTCTCACCGGCCAGTTCGCCCGCTTCGAGGACCTTCCGGAAGACGATTACCGGCGTTTCTCGCCACGTTTTCAGGGAGAGAATTTCCAAAAAAATCTCGACCTCGTACAGGGGATCGACGAGATAGCGAAAGAAAAAGGTTGCCAGCCTTCGCAGTTGGCGCTAGCGTGGGTGCTAGCGCAGGATAAGAACATCGTCCCCATCCCGGGAACCAAGCGGCGTAAGTATCTCGAAGAGAATGTAGCTGCGATCGATTTGAAGCTTAGCGATAAAGACCTGCGCCGCATCGACGAAATCTTCCCCACCGGTGCGGCCGCCGGACTTCGCTATCCCCGAACACATGATGAATACCATCAATGGATAATTTCGGAGGAAAAAAATTAGGGCGGCCACTAGGCCGCCCTTGCTCGTATCTGTAGCAAACTCTTTTAAGCTCGCGCCGGACTCTCTCCGCCCTTCACAATACCCCTTCCCGGCTCCGGTTTCAAGACCTGCTGTACACCGTCATCGGGTTTCGAAGGAGACTTCATCGGAGGCAGTTCCTTGCCGTCCACCAGCAGCATTACTTCAGAAGCATCCAGTACTTCGCGTTCCAGCAAGGCGGCAGCAATCTTCAGCAGAGTGTCGCGGCTGCCTTCGAGGATATTCTTCGCCGTTTCGTATCCCTGATTCACCAGCTTGCGAACCTCGCCATCGATCTTGATGGCGGTGTCTTCGCTGTAATCGCGGTGCTGGCTGATCTCGCGTCCGAGGAATATCTGCTCCTCTTTCTTGCCGAAGGTCAACGGACCAAGATCGCTCATGCCCCACTCGCACACCATCTTGCGCGCCATTTCGGTAGCCCGCTCGATGTCGTTTCCAGCGCCCGTACTCATCTGGTTGAGAAACAATTCTTCAGCCAGGCGACCGCCCATCAGGATCGCCAGATCGGTCTTCAAATATTCTTTGGTGTAGTTGTGCCGGTCATCGATTGGCAGTTGCATGGTCACGCCCAGCGCCATTCCGCGGGGAATAATCGTGACCTTGTGCACCGGATCGGAGCCCGGTAACTTCGCTGCCACTAACGCATGTCCAGCTTCGTGATACGCAGTCACTTTCTTTTCCTCGTCGGAAAGAATCAGCGACTTGCGCTCCACGCCCATCAGGACTTTGTCCTTGGCGACTTCGAAGTCGAACATCAAAACCGCTTTGCGATTCTGCCGTGCCGCCGCAAGCGCCGCTTCGTTCACCATGTTAGCCAAGTCTGCGCCAGAAAATCCTGGTGTACCGCGCGCCAACACGGAGAGTTCAACATCCTCGGCCAAGGGAATCTTTCGCGTGTGAACCCGCAGAATCTCTTCACGTCCGCGCACATCTGGCCGGCTGACGACTACTCGCCGGTCAAATCGTCCCGGCCGCAGCAACGCCGGATCGAGCACATCAGGCCGATTCGTCGCTGCCATAAGAATGACGCCTTCATTCGACTCAAAGCCGTCCATCTCCACGAGCAACTGATTCAAGGTCTGCTCGCGCTCGTCATGACCACCACCGAGCCCCGCGCCACGATGGCGTCCCACGGCGTCGATTTCATCGATGAAAATGATGCATGGCGCGTTTTTCTTGCCTTGCTCGAACAGATCTCGTACACGGCTCGCGCCAACGCCCACGAACATCTCTACAAAATCCGAACCGGAAATTGAAAAGAAGGGAACATTCGCCTCTCCAGCCACGGCTCGCGCCAAAAGCGTCTTGCCGGTTCCCGGAGGTCCAACCAGCAGCACTCCCTTGGGAATTCTGCCGCCCAGCTTCTGAAACTTCTGCGCCTCGCGCAGGAATTCGATAATTTCGCGGAGCTCTTCCTTGGCTTCTTCCACGCCGGCCACGTCCTTGAACGTGACTTTCTTTTGCTGCATCGAGAGCAAGCGCGCGCGGCTCTTGCCGAACGACAGAGCTTTATTGCCGCCCGTCTGCATCTGGCGGATCATGAAAAACCACAGCGCTCCCAGCAAAATCAGCGGAGCCCACGTCCCGAGCAATGTCAGAGGCCAACTGCCGCCATTGACATCCTTAATTGTTACCTGCACTCCCTTGTCGGTGAGCGACTTGTACATGTCGGAGTAAACCGGCGGAACCACGGTATGGAAAGAGGAGCCATCACGGTATTTTCCCCGAACCTGCTGGCCATCCAGGGTGACTTCATGCACGTTGCCCGCGCCCACGTCACTCATGAACTGGGAAAAATTGACTTCTTTTTCCTTCTGACCGCCTCGCCCCTGCTGAATGACCGTCCACAAAAGCAGCGCGGAAAGCCCGATCACGACCCAAAAGACTACGGTTTTGACTGTCGAATTCACCAAATGCTCCTGAAGAAACTGGGGTTATCCGCGCCAAATTGCCCGAAGTCCCGAGCTCCTACTATTGGGTTAGATGCTCTTCTTTCAAATTCGATAGGGAAATTCCCTAAGCTCATTATTTTACTTTGGCTGTACAATTCTACCCCTTCTTAGAGAAAAAGGCGCGTGATTGTCGAAATGACCTAAGTCATCTGTGGGACTTGAGTTGCAGCGAGGTAGGGAAAGTTGCGATTGGTCTGCTCGGCCGCGCCTAGACCATAACCCACCAGAAACGCTTCATCCACGAGAAAGCCGAAATAGTCCGGTTGCAAGGCCACGCGACGAGCCGTCTGGCGGTCGAGAAGTGTCACCAGTTTCACCGAAGCCGCCCCTCGCGCACGCAAGTCGTTCATCAGGAACTCGCTGGTCACTCCAGAATGCACCAGGCCCTCGACCAGCAGGATATTCTGCCCGCGGATATCCGGTTCATGGCTGAAGAATATTTCCAAAGTTTCTCCCGACTGATCTCCCCGCTGCCGGCTGTATTTCGGCTTGATGAACTGGCAGACCACGGGAACATCCAACGCCCGCACCAGGTCGGCCATGAACATGAACGCGTTCTCCAGAACGGCCAGCGCCTGGATCGTCTGTCCGCGGTAGTCATCGGAAATCTGACGTGCCAACTCCTTCACTCGCTTTTGGATTTGCTCCGCCGCAATCACTTGGCGAAGCGACTCGGTTTTCAGCTCGCTCATGAAATAGACTTGCCTCCGCGGTCTTGTATCTCAAAACGGCCTATGAAGTCCGGGAAACTATTCCGAAAATCCCTCTGTAGTCCCCTGTACTCTCTGTGTTCAAGATTTTCTTTGGGTACTCAGTCAGCGTTTATCTAGATCGCATGCCCGTCACCCCATGGCGTCTCGCGGATCAGCACCGCCTCATGGCCTGTCGTCGCTCGTGACTTTGCCGGAACTGGAAAACCCCGCACCCACACAATTTCGTTTCCCGTCACAACGACCGGCCAAAGCCTGCGGCCCGGTTGCGCCACGTGCCGTTCCTGCAGCAATTCCTTGATCTTCTTGGGTGACTTCGTGTGCGCCGGCCAAAACCGGTCTCCCGCGCGCCAGTTTCGCACCGTCAATGGTCCCTGCAACAAATCTCCGCACAGAAGTTGTTGCGGATTATACTCCGCATCGCCCGCTTGAGGATCGACGTTCCGATCGTTCAATGCCACGTGCACCGCTTCGATCACTACGCCAAGTTCAGGCACCACCACTCGTCCCGGCACAGCTAACGAATACTCATAGTCCGGAATCCGCTCCTGCCGCCGAAAGTCAGGCGATAGGAAAACCATCGTTTCCGGCTCGCGTCGAATCTTCCAACCCAGTGGCATCGACAACTCTTTCCCCGCTGGACCATCCTCGGCCGCAAACCGCATGATCTCTTCTATATGTTTGAATTCCAGCGGAATTCCAGCCTGCTCACCAATCGCTTTCAACACGCGCCGCTGCACCGCTCGCGGCTCAGTCACCAGCCACGGTCGGCTCAGGGACGCATTCGTGCTAGCACTGACAGTGTCGTCACTTCCAAAATCCTTGTCATCCCGAGCGAAGCGAGGGACCTCATGCGCGTTCGCATCGCCACCGGCCTCGCCGGGCGTTTCCGCCCCAGACTCATACTCAGCCGGTTTCACAGGCACCACTGGCTGGTGCGCGGCAACGAACGGCTGAATCTGGAAGAGCTGTGGCGTGGACTCTAATACGCGCGCCCACTCCGGCTGTGACCACTGCACCACCGTCCCCAGCCAGCCCGAGACTTCGTTTTCCCAATAATCCTCTTCGTCGCGTGCAATCTCCGCCAGCTCGGCAAAACTCTCGACCACAGCAGGATTAAACTCGCGTTCCAGCAGCGGCATTACCAGCTTGCGCAGCCGGTTGCGAGTGAACGCTGAATCCGAATTCGTCGAGTCTTCCCGCCATGGCTGTTTGATGTCGGTAAGATACTGCTGTAATTCGCATCGACGGGCTGCCAGCAGCGGACGCACGATCTCCCCGTGAGCATCCCCGCCTGCATCTTCGACGCCGTGCTCAACAATAATTCTCGGATAAATTCCGCTCAGCCCTCGCAGCCCGGTCCCGCGGATCAGCCGCATGAGCACAGTCTCCGCCTGATCATCAAGCGTATGCCCGGTCGCGATCTTGTTCAAAATTCTTTGCGTATCCTCAGCAGCTAGGTGACTTGTGATCGGGAAGGGCATGGCTTCAGCCGCGCCGCAATGATCCTCTGCGGACTCGGGCTTTAGCCCCTGTAGAGGGCATTGGGGTGGCGCAGCGCTTTCAGCGCTGCGATTAGAGGCATCCGAGTATTGGGCTTTAGCCCCTGAGGTGCCTGAATCTTCCGTCTCACCTTCAGCCCCGAGCAGCCCTCCAAAAAATCCATACCGCAACTCCCGCGCAGCCGCCTCCACTCCGGAATGTTGCTCGGCAGCGAGTTGTGCGGCATCGCCACAAGCGGAATAAAACTCCAACCCAAGCTCCCGTGCCAGCCCCGCAACAAACTCCTCATCCGCATCCGACTCCGCCCCGCGCAGCCCGTGATTGAAATGAACAACGGAAAGGACGATGCCAAGCTCCGACCGCAATTCGATCAATAACCGCAGGAGCGCAACCGAATCAATCCCGCCCGAAACTGCGACCCCGACCCGGTCCCCGGCGCGAAGCAATTCCTCCCGTCGAATATGGCCCAACACGCGTTCCGCCAGCGAATGCACGGAAACATGGTACAACCTCGGAGAAGGTGCGACCTTGCTGCGACTTCCTGAGACGTCGCATCTTTTCGATCCACCCCCGTTCTGGGCGTAGCGATGAGAGAATTAGGGGTCGGCAGACAAGGAGAACTCTATGCCCGAAAACGCCAGCGGGACCAACCGGCCTCCATTGCGGCAGGCTGCCCGTGTCAAGGATTGGGATGCACTCTTGAAAAGCCCCCTAGCCGGGGAAGCGCAGTCGATAATAGTCGGCGCGATCACCGAGTGGGGCATCACCTACGGCGGACTGAGAACCAAGGGCTTAACGAGGGACGAGCTTAGGCGAAAGGCCATCGAAATATTTCTAAGAAACAAGAACAAGAGAGTTCTGATTTCGATCGATCACTCGGATGCTCTCACCCTTTACGCTGACACTTTCGTGAGAGAGCAGCACTTTGAACTCGCCGTCGTGATGCAGGCTACATGGCTGGAGCACGTACTGAACAAGATAGTGGTCGTCTACGGCACGCGCCGCAAGTTATCGAGAGAAGAAATAGTTCAGATGATTCGGGAGGCGAATTTCCGAGCCAAAGTCGGCTGGGTATTCAGGCTATTGAGGGCGCCGTCGATACCGTCCGAACATCTCAAGGTCATGAATAGGCTGGCCGAGGCAAGGAATGAGTTTGTCCATTACAAATGGAAGGGACGCGCCTTCGGCGAGGACGACTGTCATTACGAAGAAATCCTCTCGGAGTTTGTCGCCACGCGCCGCTTTATGGAGAGATACGTCAGGAAATACCTACACAAGAATTACAAGCGTGAGAAAGGCTCGCGCGCTACAGCCCCGTACTCTTCTCCGCAATCAGCTTCTTAATCTTCTCGACGAACTCCGTAGCCGCCATGTCCTCAGTCTTCTCTTTCCCACGAGTCCGCACATTCACCTTGCCAGCCTCAGCCTCTTTATCTCCGACGACAAGTAAAAACGGCACTTTCTGCATCGCGTGCTCGCGAATCTTTGCGTTCATCTTCTCGTTGCGCGCATCCACTTCCACGCGCACCCCGATGGCCTTCAGCTGATCCGCAACTTTGTTTGCATACTCCACATGCCGCTCGCTGATGGGGATCATCGCCACCTGCACCGGCGAGAGCCACACCGGGAACGCGCCCGCATAATGCTCGATGAGCACGCCGAAGAAGCGCTCCACCGATCCGTACAGTGCCCGATGCACCATGACCGGCTGCTTGCGCGATCCATCTTCCGCCACGTACTCCAGACCGAAGCGCTGCGGCAGGTTGAAATCAAACTGCACGGTCGAGAGCTGCCACAACCGTCCGATTGCATCGACCAGCTTGATATCGATCTTCGGCCCATAAAACGCCGCTTCACCCGGGATCGTTTTGTACTCAATCTCCCGCCGCTTCAGCACCTTCTCGAGCGATTGCGTGGCGTGAACCCACTGCTCTTCGCTGCCAACGAAATTCTTTTTGTCTTCCGGATTCCAGGTGGAAAGCTCGGTCTGAAATTTGTCGAAGCCAAAATCTTTCAGCACATCGAGAGCAAAGTCGAGGCAGCCCGCAATCTCATCTTCGATCTGCTCAGGCATGCAGAAGATGTGCGCGTCATCCTGGGTAAACCCGCGCACGCGCAACAACCCGTGCATCACGCCCGAACGCTCATAGCGATATACCGTTCCCAACTCCCCAAGCCTCACCGGCAGATCGCGATACGACTTCAGCGAATCTTTGTAAATCAAAATGTGCCCCGGACAATTCATCGGCTTCAGCCGGTACTCGGCATCGTCGAGTTCCATGGCGTCGAACATGTTCTGCGAGTAATAGCCCTCGTGCCCCGACGTAAAAAACAACTGCCGCCGCGCCACATGCGGCGTGTAGACCAGCGAATACCCACGCTTCAGGTACTCCTCGCGCATCCAGTCTTCCATCTGTTTGCGGATAATCCCGCCCTTGGGATGCCAGAAAATCAGCCCCGGCCCGGCCAGTTCCTGGATGGAAAACAAATCAAGCTGCTGCCCAATCACGCGATGGTCGCGCTTCTTCGCCTCCTCGATTTGCTGCAAATGTGCGTCGAGATCCTTCTTCGAAAAAAACGAGGTCCCATAAATCCGCTGCAATTGCGGATTCTTCTCGTCGCCCAGCCAATACGCGCCGGCAATATTAAACAACTTGAACGCCTTGATCTTGCCGGTCGAAGGGATATGCGGCCCTCGGCAAAAATCCGTGAACTTGCCGGTGCGGTAGATCGAAATCTTTTCATCGGGCTTGGTGAACTGCTCGATGAAATGGCACTTCATGAAGTCGCCGTCTTTCTTGAACTCCGCCAGCCCCTGGTCGCGCGGCAGAAACTCACGCGCATAAGGAATATTCTGCTGCACCAGTTCCTGCATCTTCTTCTCGATCTTTTCCAGGTCCTCCGGAGTAAACGCCGTCGGCCGGTAAAAATCGTAGAAGAATCCGCTCTCGGTCGCGGGGCCGTGTCCGAGCTTGGTCTCCGGAAAAAGCTCCAGCACCGCCGCCGCCAGCAAATGCGCCGACGAATGCCGGTAAATATCAAGCGCCTCCGGATCCTTCTCCGTCAAAAGACGCAGATCGGTATCTTTTTCGAGCGGCCGAGTTAAATCGACGAGGTCGCCGTTGGTCTTCGCAGCCAACGCCGCATCCGCCAGCCGCGGGCTGATCGACTTTGCAATATCGAGCGCCGTCGTGCCTTTAGGAACGTCCTTTACGCTTCCATCCGGAAGCTTCACATGAATGCTATCTGCCATAAGTTTGAGACCTGCAGGAGTATTGAATCTTTCAGTTTATTGGAGGGATTCGGGAGGGTCAAACTCGCGCAGTGAATGGAAGTGTCCTAATTTGCTTTTCATGCCTGAGTCCGATGGCAGCCGAGGTATAAGGGGTAACGAGCCGCGTCCGGTGATCAGACCGAACGCGACCCTAACCAAATCACCTGAGTGAGAGGCGATCATGGCTGCTAATGATGTTACCCAAAAGACCGGGCGCTCAATAAGTTTTTAGGGAAGTAATTCAAATTAGGACACCACCACGTGAATTGATAGGGAACTAGAGAACCTCAGTAACAGCGATATTTGTGTGGGGACAGCCGCCATCGGCTGTCCGTCGAGCGCAGCTCGACAGTTTCTCCTCGACACTCTATTCACGGAAGGCGGGCGCGCTCACCCGCCCTCACTATGAAAGACTTGACTCTCTTACATCGCCACGTCCTTCACATGCGTCGCCATATACCAGGTATTCCCGAACGCATCCGTTACCGCCGAGTTGCGATCGCCATAGGGCTGGTCGGTCGGCTCGTGCAGCGACTTCGCCCCCGCCGCCAGCGCGCGGCGATACAGCGCGTCGCAATCCGCCACGTAGAGGTAGAACATGGCGGGCATAGGCTCGTACTTTCCGTGAGCCTCGCCCATTTCTACGACGGAATTGCCTACGCGAATCTCGGCGTGATGTACCACTCCATCGGGCGACGCATGCTTCGCCACTTCCTGCGCCCCGAACGCGCGCTTCAAGAATCCGATCAGCGGCTCCGCCCGCAGCGGATGCAAATAAGGATTCACCGTATGCAGTCCCTTCGGCACATAGCTTTCGCCCTTGTGCGTCGCGATATACCAAAAGTTTCCGGCTGCATCCTTCACCGTCCCCGAGCGCTCGCCGTATTCCTGACCCCGCGGCTCGTCAATCAGAGTCGCTCCCGCCGCCACCGCTTGTCGGCAGACCGCGTCTGCATCTTCCACATAAACGTGCAGCGCATTCGGATGCAGCGTGGCCGGAAATTTCTTGCCCGCAACGCCGCCGCCGATCATCATCATCGAATCGCCGATGCGCACTTCGCCATGCACGCCCGTCGGTGTGGTAGCACGCAACGCCTCTTCTGCACCGAAGGCCTTCAACACGAAGTCGATCAGCCCATTGCCGTCTTCCGCCACCAGATATGGCGTCACCATGCGGAACCCACGCGGAACGGGGTCCACGCCTGTCTTCCCCTGCGGCAATCGTCCGCCTTCAGGACCGGTCGTAAGGTTTTTCATTCGCCGGTGCATCTCTTCCACGGGCATTTCTTCCGTCAGCGTCGAAACACTCCACGAGTATCCAAAGGGATCCTGAAGCGTTCCTTCGCGGCGTCCGTAAAATTGGTCGGCGATGGGCCGCACGGTCTTGGCTCCTGCCTCAACCGCATGGGCAAAAAACTTGTCTACGTCAGGAACACTCAGCGTCATGATGACCGGCGAATTTCCCAGCGTTTCCGGACTGAATCTCCCGCCTTCCGGCCACTCTTCTGCCAGCAGAATCGTCGAGTCGCCAATTGTGATCTCGGCATGCGGGATGCTTCCTCCGGCTTCGAAGCGCATTTTCTCCTTCGCGCCAAATGCCTGCTCGTAGAACTCAATCGCCTTCGCGGCATCTTTAAAAGTTAATCGTGGGGTTGCGCTCGTGGTTGCATGGGTATGAACGGCTGCCATGGGTTCAGCAACGGTGGCCATAGTCTTTTTCCCTTCCAGTTGTGATTTCAATCGTGCCTTGAAGCTTGCGCTCGGCAGATTGCGCAATTCTGCCGCGACGCGCACCAGTGGCTCGATGTCCGCCCCCGCCTTCAGAGGCTTGCCGTCGTTCCGCGCCAACATCGCGTCGACTGCCTTATTCAACTGCTCGATCTTCTTTCCATCGCCATCCCGCGGATGCAGAGAGCGCTTAGGCATCGGCACCCTCCATGCGCGCCCGCAGACTGCTGATTGCGCGGAACTGCAATTGCTTTACCGCGCCTTCAGTCTTGCGAATCTCCCGCGCCACTTCCTTAATACTTTTTTCTTCCACAAACCGCAGCACCACCACTCGTCGCTGTTCCGCCGGCAACGTATCTACCAGCCGAAACAATGTCGCCTTACGCTCCACTTCTTCAATCTCGGCCGGACTGACCTGCGCCAGTTCCATCTGCGCCTCGTCGGCCACTTCGCGGCCCGAGCGCTGCCACCGGTCCGAAATCAGGTTCGCCGCAATCCGGTACAGCCACGCCGCAAACGGAATCCCCCGCCACTCAAATCGTTGCAAATTTGCCAGCGCATGATGAAAAACCTCGGAGGTTAAATCCTCAGTCTCCGCTCGATCTCCCACCCGCCGCACCACATACGCATAAACCCGCTCGAAATTATTCTCGTAAAGCTCAGCGAAGCGCGCAGGGTCCTTCTGCGCCGCCTCAATCAGAAGCCGCTCGTCCGCTTCTTTCCTCAGAGCCTTCAATAAATTCTCCGCGGATCAACCTTACATGGAGCAATCTTACATAAGGATAACGCTAGGAAACGGCAAAAGGTTACGCCGCCTGGAAACAGCATAAAATTACTTGACAGCCAAACCAGAAGTCGTAGCATCTCAAACGTGACTCGGTGGCTGCCAGCCGAGCGTGAGTGGCAAGCGTTAAACAGCTAGAGACTGCCTGAGAACAGAAGTGGACTTTGTAAGAACCGGACTAGATTTTGCGCCTCGCAGCGAAACGAAGTCCCCTGTTTCAGCCGCGAAGCGGCGCAAGAATGCAGCCCACAGCGTAAGCTGTGGGTAAAAAAAGAGGGTACCTAGCAAGCCCCGGAGGGGCGGAAGACTAAGCTCTCGCACTGCTTAGCCCCGAGCATTTGGAGGTCGCGCACCAAAAACCGAGCAAAAGCGGAAAGGGATAGTCAAAATGAAAGCAATCAGCGGAGTGTTCGCCAGTCGGTCTGCCGCAGAGAACGCCGTGAAAGAAATTCGCAAAGCCGGCGTCCCCGACGATCAGGTTACGCTGCTAATCCCCGGAAGTCTCGATCAGGTCGAACATGAAGTCGAATCTGTCCCCGTCGACGATACCGAGCAGTCCGGCATCGGCAAGGCGTTTGGTGCACTGATGGGAGGCGGCGTGGGCGCTACCGGCGGCGCGCTTCTTGTTGCCCTGATCCCCGGTGTCGGCCCTATTTCGGCTCTCGGCCTGCTGGGCGCTGCAATTCTCGGTGCCGCCGGGGCAACCGCAGGAGCGGCAGTCGGCGGCAAAGTCGACGCCGCGTCTTCCGAAGGGCTGCCTCACGACGAAATCTATGTTTACGAAGATGCGTTGCGCAAAGGCCGAAGCGTTGTGATCGCTATGGCAGACAGCGAAGAATCGGCGACTACGCTCCGTGACCTGCTTGTCGCCAACGGCGCCGAAACCATCGACGACGCGCGGCACCAATGGTGGGTCGGCCTGCGCGACGTAGAAGAAAGCCACTACTCAAAGTCTGGACGAAACTTCGCCGACGACGAAAAATTCTATCGCATGGGATTCGAAGCGGCTCTGCACGCCAAGACTCGCTGCCTAGAATTCGATCAGGTCTCCGGCGAAATGAACGCCGCCCTCGAAGATCTCCAGCACGAGTATCCCGGCGTCGATCTGGAAGAACCCTTCACCACCGGCTACCAACGCGGACGCGAATACTATCAGCGAGTATGCGACGAGGCCCCAAAAGCCGCGTAATCTGGCCGGTATCCGCCGCCCTTGTCATCCTGAGCGGAGTGAGTGGTTCGCGGTAGCGAACCACTCGCGCAGTCGAAGGACCCCTGCACCCCAAACCAATTCACCGCAGCATCAGGGAGTTCTCACCCGACTGCTTGAGAAGGGCTATTCCAGGCCACCCGCGCTAGCGCGGAGCAGCGATTTTAACTACCCTCTAGCAATCGCTCCGCGAAGTATCGCGACGACCTGCTGGACGGTCCGGCCAGCGGTATCAATCACAATATGCTCGCGATCCCATGGGCGGTAGTCTCGTGAGACGACGTCTTGCCACGTAAGGGACCGCGATCCGGCAATGTCGGATATGCGCGTTTCTACCCGCCGCTGATGTTCTTTGGTGTCTGAACAGATAACCTCGATTTCAATAGCAGGTACCTGGGCACGGTTCGCGACTTCGACCCACGCATCGCGCGAGAGCGGAATAGGATTCACTGAGTCTGCAATCACCGTCCTGCCGATACGGAGATTGTCCGCGGCGACTGCGTTGCCTACACGATAGCCGGCATCGTTGATTGGGGAGCTGAGTACCCCTGAATCCAAAACGCCTCCTCGATAGAATCGATACGCACATGAACTGCACCGAGCTGGCGGGCAAGTTCTCGCGCAATGGTCGTCTTTCCAGTACCTGGCAGGCCGCCAAGGATGATGAGCATAGCAAGCACCCATTATATTCTTGGCTCCATCAACGGGTGGCCGAGGCTTTTGATCTTGCCGGCATTACCAACACGGTGGGTGCACGCAAAGATCGTTGAAGGCGGGCGACCCGCGGAAAGCCCACCTGCCCCTTGTCCATCACCTACTTACAGATACCCGGCTTACCGGGAATGTTGTTGTCATAAGCGGCACAGAGCGCGACGTGCCACCGCTCGTCGCGCTGTGCCTTTGCCGGCGCAGGCAGAGCAATCACCTTAACGGGCGAAGCTGCGGGCCGAACGATGACAGGATGGGCTACGATTGGGCCCTGTGGCCTTGGAACAGAGTTCGATCGCGGCACTAAATTATGGGGCCTCACTGGGGACGCCACCGCGGCGGCTACTGCGGCTTTGCGGGCAGCTGGTAATCGATCAAACAAAGCGTTTTGGATATCTTCCGTAGAACCTTTCGGTTCACGATGAGCGGCCATGGCGGCGCGGACAGGAGCGGGCGGTTCGACACGGGTAAAGTTCGTGCCATTGGCGAACGTCCATTGCAGATGGATCTCCCCGTTTACGCTGGCGTGAACTGAAGACCAGGGTAGGACAAAGCGGACAACGATGCCTTTCCCGACTATCGTGGTTACTTCAGGAACGACCACTTCGTGATCGCTGGTTAGGAACAGTTGATCACTGTCGTCTGGGGCGTTCAGAATCTTGACTGCCGTAGCGTGAAGCTTCCAGGGAATGCGGATCGACATCGCCGTAAGAGGAAGTTGGTGATCTGTAGAACTACAGTAGCCCTCATCGCCCCAGTTCCTCACAAACATCGCCCAGACGTTATTCAACAAATTCGGATCGGCTTCGAGGGCAAGGGAATATACCGGATGGATTTCTTCTCCGCATCCGTGTTCGCAATCAAGGCCGATCAAACCTGTTACCACAGCCTGGGGTGTGAGTATTAAGTCGGCGACGTCGCCATTGTCTACTGCTTTGTGGAATTTGGACCACCACGGTGTAGCAAAATGATCGATAGTTTCATCGGAATCGAACTCGAGTAGCACAGTGCTAGCTACGAACGCTTCCTCGGCAGAGATACCCAAGACAAAATTGTAATCGTCGTCGTTGCTCGAATGGTCGCTCCAAGCGAGCCAACCCGAGTACGTGCCGGGGAGCCAGTTAACGTGACCGTCGATGGAAGTGGAAGCTCCATCGCCGCACCAAGTCCCGTTCCACCCTGTTGGCAGATCCTCAGTCGGATTTTGCGTGGAGCACTCACTATTGTCGAATTTACCGGGGGCTTTGAGACACGTCTTGTAGCCCGGATTGGTGCCACCATTGGTCTTTTGCCAATTCCAGACGGGTGCCAGAGGCACTCCGGAGTCGTCTAACTCATTCCAAACCAAATCAAATGGTGCGAGAGGTAGTACTTTGCCCGGAGGGCAGCCCTGCTTGATGTATTTTTGATCTCCTGCGATTTGTTGGTTAATGGCATCGATGCTAGCCTGGCAAACGGTTCGTAGCAGACCCTTGCAGTTCTGTGATGACAGGGCGTTCAAGGCGTCTTGTAATTGCAACTCCTGATCTGCGAGAAGCTCTCTTTCGCTCGCGCAGGGATCAGGCTTTTGAGCTCGACTAATAGCGGAGCTAGTCACCAACAAGAAGGCAAGCGCAAATACGGAAAACAAATAATGGAGAATCGCACTCGCCGAGCTACACTTCGTCTCTTCAACGGAGACTGTAAGTGCCATAGACGGGACCTCCTGTGGAGTATCTATTCCGGTTGGAATACTTAAGTCATTAGGACCGGCCCGAGCGCTTGCCAATTACAGAGGTAATATAGCATTGTAGGGAGTCTTGAAGGCCCATGGGGCTGGCGCAGCTCTGCCTTTCCTTTTGACACCACCAAAATGGAGGCCGCCCTAGCCTTCGCGGGGTTCGAAGGCTAGGTGTCAATACCGCCGTAAAGAGCGCAAGCAGATCGAGCAGCCAGCAAACACTCCTCGAGAATTCTGGGGAAGTAAACGTCGAAATTACGAGCTTTCACAAACCGAATACTCTCTCCCATAAATATCGTAATATGGGCCGGTGAAGACAACGCTTGAAATTCCCGATTTTCTCTTTCGCCGGGCGAAGTCGGTGGCCACCGAGCGCGGCATTTCTCTACGCCAGTTCGTGACAGAGGCTGTCCAGGAGAAACTGAGAATCGCGCCTCAGGAAAAACCTTGGACCAAACATCTGGGCAAGCTGAAGCACCTTCGCAAAGACAAAGACCGTAAGCAGATCGAGCAGCGGGTGGAACATGCCTTCGAGCAGATCGATCGCGAACTACTCTGGCGCTGATTCCAGAGAGAAGCCCGCTCACGCCGACAGCGAAGCCGGCGCGTAATACAAATCCTCGATGGCCTTTTTCACCTTCGCCGACACCACTTCCATATCTCGAATCATTAACCCTGCGGTCGAGATCGGCTCGCCCACACGCATCTCTAAAGGCCGGCACTTAATGTGGTAAGTATCCATGGGCAGCAGTTCATAGGTGCCGATCAAAGCGACCGGCACGATATCCACCTGCGCCTTGATCGCCAGAAAAAACGCTCCCGGCAGAAATGGTTTGATCTCGCCATCCGGCGTGCGTCCGCCCTCGGGATAAATCACCAGCGGCATTCCCGCCTTCAAACTCTTCACCGCCGAGCGGATCGCCGTCAGAGAATTCGTCGGCTTCTGCTGGTCGATGCATACCTGCCCGGAGCGTTTCAATTGCCACCCGACAATCGGATACGCCAACAACTCCTTCTTAAAAACAATGCGAAATTGAAACGGCAAATGAACGTAGAGAACCGGAATGTCCATCGCCGACGCGTGATTCACCGCGTAAACATGCGGCTTCGACGTGTCGATCTTGTCCAGCCCCGTCACCTTCACCGGCGACAGGATCGTCTTCATGATCAGCCACGACCACGTCCGGGAAAACCAGTGCAGCCGCCGCCCGCTCCGGTCAAACATACCGCCAGGCAGCGCCAGCAGACCCAGCGCCAGCGTATAGAGCCAGATCAGCGGATCAATAATGAGATACGACCGCAGCCGGCTCAACCACCCGTATCGCGCCCCCGGAATTGCGTGCGGGCTCCCTCGCGGCCGAACCGCACCCGCGCTTTCCGCGCCGCTTTCCACTTCCACCGATGAATTCACTTCCTGCACTCTCTCATTCTAAACTGCTCGTCCTAAACTGCCCGCCTGCTGCCGCTTTAGACTGCAACTCCGATCAGCTGCATCACTTCGCCCACCAGATAAATCGACCCCGTAATCACAACCACCGCTCCGCCGCTCGCCAACTCGCGCGCCCGCTCCACCGCCTTCTGAACGTTTTCTTCCACCTCGATCTCAGCTCCAGTCCGCGCCGCCGCCTGCCGAATCTCTTCTGGCGCCGCCGCCCGTGGATTCTCCGGCCGCGTCGCGATCACGCGCTCCGCCAGCGGAAACAAAATCTCCGTCATCTCCGAGATTGCCTTATCCCGCATCGCGCCGAAAACAAAAATCAGCGGACGGTCATCATGCCGCTCCGAAAGCCCCGCACGCAGCGCCCACGCGCCCGCCGGATTGTGTGCCACATCGATCACAATTTCCGGCCACCCCGGCCGCGCCGCGATTACCTGAAACCGCCCCGGCCATCGCGTTTCGCGAACTCCGCTCTCAATGCTCTTTGCCGTGATCTCGCCAAATCCCTGCCGGTTCAATTCCACCGCCGCTGCAATTGCCAGCGCCACATTGCGCAACTGATGCCGCCCCACCAGCGCCGTCTCCACCAGAATCTCCTCACCCAGCACCTGCAGCGGATAGCGATAAACAAACATTCGGTGCTCGCTACTCGACGCCCGAATCTCGGTACTCGGTACTAGGTACTGGCTACTAGCAGGCGAAACCGGGGGCACATATGGAACCGCGTTCACCGCGAGCGCTCCAACTTCCAGAATCGTGTTCCCAATTACGTCATTCGCTTCCGGCTGTTGCGGCAACGTCACTACTGCACGTCCCGGACGCAGAATCCCCACCTTCTCCCGCGCAATTTCGCCCACCGTATTGCCGAGATACTTCTGATGATCGAGCGATATATCGGTAATCACGCTGACCAGCGGCTCGACCACGTTCGTCGCATCCAGCCGCCCGCCCATGCCCACCTCGAGCACCGCAAGTTCCACCTTCTCTCTCGCGAAATGCTCGAATGCAATCGCCGTCATCATCTCGAAAAAGCTGGGATGCCACGGCAACTCTCCGCGCTTCACCAGCCTGTCCGCAAACCCCTCCACGCTCTCCTGCAACGCCGCAAAATTTTCGTCGCTGATCGCTTCTCCATTCAGCTGAATGCGTTCATTAATCCTTACCAGATGCGGCGAGGTATACAGCCCCGTTTTCAACCCGGACGCGCGCAGGATCGAAGCCAGCGTAGCCGCCGTCGATCCCTTGCCATTCGTCCCCGCAATCAGCACGCTCGGAAAGCGCCGCTCGGGATGATCCATCGCCTCTAGCAGCACCCGCATATGCGCCAGATCGAATTTGTGCGGAGCGGTCTGCGCCAGTTCGTGCCCCAGCGCAAACATCCGAGCCACTGCGGTTTCGTAGGAAGCGGGCAAGATTTTCGGATATCGGCATAGGTCAGCCGTGGACGCGGAGCTCGAGCGTGCGGCTGTTGCCTCGTTTCAGATTACCAAACTCCTTCGAAGATTCAGGAGGGAACGCGCAGTCATGCGTCACGCCTCGCGATCGAGAAGCAGGCGAAGCTGATCTTTCACCTCCGGCCATTCCGCGGCCACAATCGAGAACCGCACCGAGTCGCGAGGAATATAATCGGCGGCCATCCGGTGTGCCCGCAGGATGCCTTCGAACTTTCCGCCAATCCTCTCAATCGCCGCACGCGACCGCTGATTCCGAGCGTCCGTATGCAAGCACACCCGCAGCACACCCCAACCTTCGAAGGCGTGCATCAGCATCAGCAACTTCGCCTCGGTGTTCACCGCCGTGCGGATCGCTGAGCGCGTAAGCCAGGTGTAGCCAATCTCACAAACATCAGGATCACCGCGCCCGTGGCGTTCGTGGTCGGCAGGCCACGCCCAACGCTCGAGATTCCAGAAGCGCGTCGAGCCTAGCGCCGCGCCGTCGCGCGCATTCACAATGGCGAAGGGCACCGCAGTTCCCGCGTCGCGCCAAGCCAGTGCAGTGTCGATATAAGCGGCAGATTGCTCTTTGCCCTGTGGCACCGGACTCCACCGATAAAGCGAGGAATCGCCTTCGGCTGCCGCGGCAAGCCCGTCGACGTGGTTGTCCGTGAGAGGCTCAAGACGAATGTGGCGGCCAATCAAAGTGACATTCTCTTTCATAGCTTTAGTATGCGGTTGCACGCGGAGTCGCCGCAATGAAATCATCGGCAATGAAGCCCGGATCGGCGGCCTGTGGAAAATGCTGTCAATAGCCAAAACGCGACAGTTTTTCTTAACTACCTCATAGCATTGATAAAAAATACCGCCAACCTATGTCACTTCGAGCCCTCACAACGTGATATAATAGAAATATAAGATAAAACTTTAAGAAAACGAAGGCGCGGCCCACAAGCCGCGCCTTTTTCTTTTTGGGAGAAGTGGCCAACCCATGGACCAATGGAAGAATTTCAAAAGCTTCAAGCAGCGCGGAGAGTGGGTCGAACTCCGCTTCATGGCCGCCGCCGCCGAGCGCGGCTTCCATGTCCTCAAGCCGTGGGGAGACACTCGCCCCTACGACGTCGGCATCGACCACAGCCCCAACTTCCTGCGCGTCCAGGTCAAGTCCACCACCTGCCGCACCGGTACCGGATACTTCTGCCAGTTCAAGCCCCACTATCTCAAAAAGCAGGACTACACTCTCGCCCAACTCGATCTCTTCGCCGCCTACGTCATCCCCGTCGAGGCCTGGTACATCATCCCCGCTGCCCTGCTTCTCGGCGCCCAGCGCAAAACCGGCCTCATGCTCTACCCCGTCGAACCCCTCAAGAAAGACCGCTACAGCTACGAAGCCTACAAAGAAGCCTGGCCCCTCCTCTACAAAAGCCGCCGCGCCCTAGTCGAACGCACGCGCCAGCCCCAGAGGGGCGGCATATATTAGCCCAGGGCGCAAGCCCTGGGTCAGGCCGAAATAGGCGGAACAAAGTCCCGGAGGGACGACAGAACAGGCTTCGGAAGGCACGCTGGAAGCAAGTGGAAGTACCATGAAAGAGCGGCGCTTCAGCGCCGCGATAACAACGTCTACTCCGAAACAATGTCATTCCGACCGAAGCCGAACCCTGAGCGAAGCCGAAGGGGACGGCGCAGTGGAGGAACCTGCTGTTCTCTCGCTGCCGAGATGGACCGTGTGGAGCGGACACTCCTGTCCGCTGCCTTTGACCTTGACTTTTTACCACTAGGATTGCCACCACTGAGGGTGCCCACCTTGTATTCTTCGCAACACTAGGCGAAAGGGTCGACTAGGCTCCGGAAGGTTGGAATATTTGACATATACTTCGATATAAAGGTGCCGCCTTGCCTAACAGCGACCCAGAGCCAGAATTACCCCGCACGGATGACGCTCCCCTCGCTGACGCGCTCGGGGCATTGACACGCGCTATCTTTGTAGTCGTCAAGGAATGCAAGGCGAACGGAACACTCGCCGTGCGGTGGGTTGCCTACACTCTTCGCCCAAATTTCAGTCTCAGGTATTCGGTCGATCCGACGATCATGAACTTCGGGCTAGAGCAAGTAGAGGAAGAAATATGGGACTACAACAATCAGTCAGATGTCTTCGAAGCCAGAATCCGGCCGCTTCGCGAGTTCCAAATGGTAGAGTCACTAATCAAACAAGAATCACAGCACAGCGAACTGCTCCGGCATTTCGCATTTGCTGTAGCTCAGGCTTCTCGTTCAGAGACCTCTTCACAGACTCTAACGGGCCATGTTGAAACACTTCTGAGCGATCTTCAGACGAAAGAACGGGATTGCAAGGCGACTGTATGGCTTATGGGGGTGACCATAGCTGGTGAGTGTGTCTCCGTTTCGGACACCCTTGTCTTGCGACGTCCGAATCGGCGCGATTTGCAGGAGCAGGTTACACCCGAATCAGCGCATTATGCTCACGCTTTCCAGCCACTGGTGTCGTTCTCCTGCATAGCCGAACTTCGTTTTAGATATCTGTATCCTATGGCTCGACAGGCTGCAGTAGAAAAATTGATTCTCGCTCTGAGACTGTTTCGTTTGGGAGCAGTGACGAGCTCCATGTGCGCGTTTGAGGCAAGCTCCTTTGATACCCTAGCTAACGTTCGGATTGGTGGCGGCCCAGTTCGGATTGGAAGAGAGACCTACGAGCTATCCTCGGGAGACGCCCCCACACTCGCCGATTTCTTGGAAGAAATCGCTCCTTTGTTGCCGACTCACCTTGACTCTCCCCGACCCCGGCTAGACTTCTTTTCCATCGCACTACATTGGTACGGCGAGGCCCTTCTCGCACAGCTTCCGCCGGAAGGCTCCGTAGCCTCAGCCGTGGCTTGCCTTGAGGCATTGTTTCTTGAGAATGTTCAGACGGAAATGTCCTATCGGCTCGGAATGCGCATAGCAGGGCTGATGCGGTGCTTCGGTTTTCAGTCCCTGGAAGTCCAAGCTGTTGTCAAGGATGCGTATGACGTGCGCAGCAAGTATGTCCACGGGGATGAACAGGACAAGAAGTGGTCCCCGCAAAAATTGCATGATCTTTCCCGTTCGATCTCGGAGTATGCCCGGCTAGCTCTCTTAGCTTTCTGCCAGCTAAGGGGAAAGATATCGAGGCGGGAACTGCTGGCGGGTGTGGAGAAGTCTCTGCTAGACGACAAAAGCCGCAACGAACTGCACAGTACCTGCGATCAGCTCAAGTTCTGTCGAAAACTCGCTTAGGTGCGCTTCCGGAGCGCCCGGCTCAACGAACCCAACGGGCACAACTTGGTTTTCGTCTTGTCTTCCTAGAGGGCGGCGGCTTACACCCCCACCGTCTGCGTACTCGGTTTGCTCACCAGCAACTGCCTTAACACACACTGCAAAATTCCGGCGTTAGCGTAGCAGAGCCCCAGCGGGGTGTCGATGCGGACCAATACCGCTCATGCCGTCACCGAAACGGCTCCTTGTGACCTGCGGGCTGGGCGGACAGTTATCTCAACGTCCTGTCCGAGGGCGGTGAGAAACTCCATCAGGCGTTCGACTGAGAACGATCCCGCGCGGTTACGCATCAACGCGGAAACGTGAGGCTGCTTGATGCCGAGTATTTTGCCAGCCTCCTCCTGTGTAATGCCGAGCTGCCGGATGAGGCGGTAGATTTGCAGCGCTAGCTGGGCTTTCAGTAGTTCCTGTTCGGGGTGGGGCAAGCCAAGGTCGGCGAAAACGTTTCCGCTGCTTTTCTTTGCACGCAACGGCTGCGCCGCGTTTCTCAAACCATTCGATTTTGCCCTTCTTTTGTTCATGTCAATTTTGATTCAGTCGATGCTGACGCGCGGCTTCATCCAAACGCTGGCGAATAAGGTCAATGTCTCTCTTCGTCGTTGCGATGCCTCGTTTGGATTTCTTCTGAAACGCGTGCAGAACATATACAGCTTCCGGATAGCGAACCGTGTATACGGCTCGCCATGTGTCTCCGCGGTGCTCGGCAACAATCTCCAGTACCGATGCCCCGCCGAATCCAGCCAATGGTTTGGCTGAAGGATCAGCATCTCCCTCTTGCGCAGCATATAAGGCATATCCTAGATCTCGCCGAACTGAACGTGGAAATGCGCGCACATCTCTTCGGCTTGAGCCGGTCCAGACGAGAGGACGCGGGCTTGGTCGCATTATACATAAATATGTCTATTTATATAAAACGGTCAACATGAATCGGGGGATCCAGTGCTGCGGTTCCCAAAACGGGAGCCTAGGTCTGGCGAACCCGCGAGGATCAGACTCCTACCGTCTGCGCGCTCGGTTTCCCCACCAGCAACTGCCTTAGCACGTACTGCAAAATCCCTCCATTGGCGTAGTACAAAGCTTCCTGCGGCGTGTCGATGCGGACCAGAGCGCTGAACTCGATGGGCTGGTCTTTTCCGCCACCGCCGCTGCTTCCGCTGGAGGTCGCGCGGACTTTTACCTGGCGTCCGGAGGCGAAATGTTCGACAGTGTCGCGGACTCCGGCGATCTCGAAAACTTCCTCCCCGGTCAGCTTGAGTGATTCAGCACTCTCCCCGGGCAGGAATTGTAAGGGAAGAATTCCCATGCCAACCAAATTTGAGCGATGAATGCGCTCATAGCTCTCGGCGATCACGGCGTCCACTCCGAGGAGGCGTGGGCCTTTGGCTGCCCAGTCGCGGGAGGAGCCAGAGCCATACTCTTTGCCCGCGAGAATGATGAGCGGCGTGCCTTCGGCGATATATTTTTGCGACGCGTCGAAAATCGACATCTCTTGATTCGTCGGCAGGTGACGAGTGAATCCGCCCTCGGTGTTCACCAGTTTGTTGCGCAGGCGGACGTTGGCGAACGTTCCGCGCACCATCACTTCATGGTTACCGCGCCGCGAGCCGTAGGAGTTGAAGTCGGCGGGCTTGACCCCGTGCTCCTGCAGATATTTTCCGGCAGGGCCATCTTTCTTGATGGAGCCTGCGGGGGAGATGTGGTCAGTGGTGACGCTGTCGCCGAGCACGGCGAGCACGCGCGCTCCGCTGATCTCTTTTACCGGCGATGGCAGGCGCTTGATGCCTTCGAAGTAAGGCGCGCGGCGGATGTAGGTGGAATCTTTTTCCCAGGCGTACGTCTGCCCCTTGGGAATGTCGAGGCCGCGCCAGCGCTCGTCGCCCTGGAAAACCTCGGCGTAACTCTTCGCGAACATCTCGGAGGTAACCGACTGCTGGATGGCCTCTTCGACTTCGCGGTGCGAGGGCCAAAGGTCCGCGAGGTAGACGGGCCTGCCGTCTTTCCCCTTGCCGATGGCGTCTTTGCGGAGATCGGTGTCAATGCGTCCGGCAAGCGCGAAGGCGACGACGAGAGGCGGCGACATGAGATAGTTGGCGCGAACCTCGGAGTTGATTCGGCCCTCGAAGTTGCGATTCCCGGAAAGCACAGAGGCGACAACGAGATCTTTTTCGTCGATGGCCTTCGAAACTTCGTCGGGCAGCGGCCCGGAGTTTCCTATGCAAGTTGTGCATCCGTAGCCGACAATGTGAAATTTCAGTTTTTCGAGATAGGGAGTGAGCCCGGCATTCTCCAGATAATCGCGAACCACTTTCGATCCCGGCGCGAGCGAAGTCTTTACCCAGGGCGGAACGGACAAGCCTTTCTGCACAGCTTTCTTCGCAAGCAATCCCGCGCCAATCATCACTGAGGGATTTGAAGTGTTCGTGCATGAAGTGATGGCCGCGATCACCACGCTGCCGTGCTTGAGAGAATCTTTCACGCTCGCGGAAACATGTTCGTGAACATTAGGATCCTCCACGCCGATGGCAGCGGGGTTGCCACCTTCGGTTTCCCAAGTTTTTGCGTTGCTCGTGGGACCGTTGTTCCCACTTCCCGCAACTGAAGCGGGAAGTGGGGCATCCCCGGTTGCTGTAGTTTTTGCGGATGATTTTGGTTTGATCAGCGAGGGCAGAGCTTTGTGAAACGATTCGGCAGCCTGCGAAAGAATCACCCGGTCTTGCGGGCGCTTGGGACCAGCGAGACTCGGTTCGACTGTATCGAGATCAAGGGAGAGCAGTTCAGAATATTCGGCCTCGGGTGTCTTCTCATCGTGGAACAATCCCTGCTCGCGACAGTAAGCCTCAACGAGAGCGACTTGCTCTGCACTGCGTCCGCTGAGTTTCAAATACTTCAGACTTTCTTTATCCACGGGGAAAATGCCGCACGTGGCGCCGTATTCCGGTGACATGTTGGCGATGGTCGCGCGGTCGGCGAGTGGTAGCTCGCGCAGGCCGGGACCGAAGTACTCGACGAATTTTCCTACGACGCCGTGCTTGCGCAACATCTCAGTAATCGTCAGAACCAAATCAGTTGCCGTAGCCCCTTCACGCAAACGCCCCGTAAGTTTCACTCCCACCACCAGCGGAATCAGCATAGAAACCGGCTGCCCCAGCATCGCCGCCTCAGCCTCGATTCCCCCCACCCCCCACCCCAAAACTCCCAACCCATTAATCATCGTTGTGTGGCTGTCGGTGCCTACCAGGGTGTCGGGATAGGCTGTGCGCTTGGTGGCCGATTCGCTTTCCCCGGCTTTTTGCACGAAGACTACGCGGGCGAGGTATTCGAGGTTGACTTGGTGAACGATGCCGGTGTCGGGGGGGACGATGGCGAGGTTGCGGAAGCCAGTCTGTCCCCAGCGGAGGAAAGAGTAGCGTTCTTTGTTGCGCTGGAACTCGAGGAGCGCGTTTACGTCGAAGGCGGTGGAGGTGCCGTACTCGTCGACCTGCACGGAGTGGTCGATGACGAGTTCGACAGGTTGAAGAGGATTGATCAGCGCTGGATCGCCGCCGAGTTCGCGCATGGCGTCGCGCATGGCAGCGAGGTCGACGACGCAGGGGACGCCGGTGAAATCCTGGAGCAGGACGCGGCTCGGAGTAAAGGCGATTTCTTTATCGGGCTTGGAGTTTTTATTCCAGGAGGCCAGGGCGCGGACTTCCTGCTTGGTCACGTTGCGGCCGTCTTCGGTGCGGAGAAGATTCTCAAGCAAGATACGCAGGGAGAACGGTAGATGTTTGGTGGAGATGCCTTGCTGGTCAAGGGCGTCGAGACGGTAGATTTCGTATTCCTTGTTGCCGACTTTGAGAATGGAGCGAGAGTTGAAACTGTTTGAGGACATGATGGCCTTCCTGGATGAAAACAAATGTCCAACTCATAAGTTTAGTCGTTCTGACGGGGATTGCGTAGGGGGGAATCGAACGAAGGGGCGGGTTGCTTCGCAAGTTCGTTCTCTCTCGTAGTTTCTTTTCACATTTATCGAAAGAGGCAGCGTCCGCTGCTGTCCTTGAAATAATGACTTCGAGATGAGGTTTTGCTCTCTGGGCGAGTAAGGCGACCTCGGATTCTTCCATCAGGCCCTCAAAATCGAAGGCGAGCAGGAAACCTTGATGAGCATGGCGATGAGTTTGTCAACGTCTGACTCCAGCAGCTTCCTCCACCTCGAAACGGAAATAGAGCTTCTGTTCGTTCTCGTTGCCTTGATCTCGATGAAGATGTGCGTCCATTGGCTGTGCTTCTCGAATTGAACGTGCCCAAGCCTGCCGCGAGAATTTGCCGAGAGTTTAATCTTTTCGGCTCCTAAGTATCGCAATGTCTATTCGCCCTTCCGGCAACAGCAGCTCTGAATGGAGCCTTCGCGAATGGAGTTCACGAAGAGTCTTTGGTTGCTCGGTGCCCCAGACAAATATTTCCTTTATGGCACTATGGTGCCGAAAAATTAGGACGCAATTGCGCGAACAACTCCGCCTACAGATCGGACTCGTTCAAATAGCAGAATGGGTTTGCCAAGACGCTTTTCCGGAGGTCACCTATGCGTGCGCGAACGGTCGCCTTGTCTCGTTCGTACAGATCGGGACTTGGCATATGCTTTCGGCCTTTCTTCGGGGTGTGGTTCATTCGTCCTCCTCTAGTTTCCACACTCTGGGGCTGTAAGTACAGCGGATGGCGTTAACTCTTTCAGGACCTCGCTACTGGGGCGCAGGCCTTGCCCGGAAGAAATGCACAGGTCCTTCGTTGAGAGTCGCTCGCTTCGCGTGCGACTCCGCTTCCTCAGGATGACAACGGAGTCTCGGTGAGGAGTAGCTTTTTGTCTATGAAACCTAAATCGCGGCTGGGTCATCTATGAAACTAGCTGGGATTCAAGGACGAGGCAGGAGATGAAGATTTTGAGAGGTGGCGGAAGGCTTTCGAGAGCTGGATGGGGCAAGGCTGGTCTAGGTTGCGTGTTGTCGTTGGTTCTGGCGTTTGTGACTTTGCCTCAGAACCTGTGGGCCGATCAGGATCAAGGTACGCAGGATCAGAGTGCGCCGGCGCAAGATGCGCAAGCACAGGCCCCAGGGCAGGAGGCGCAAGCGCCGCCATACACGCAACAGACAGCGGAGCAGTTGCAGCAGTTGGTAGCGCCGATTGCGCTGTATCCGGATTCGCTGGTAGCGCAAATCCTGGCGGCGTCGACGTTTCCCGAACAGGTGGTGGAGGCCGACCGATGGGTGCAGGCGCATCCTGATTTGAAGGGTACCGATTTGGGCAACGCGGTGGACCAGCAACCCTGGGACCCGAGCGTGAAGGCGCTGGCTGCGTTCCCCTCTGTCCTGGGAAACATGGACAAGAATCTTTCCTGGACGTCATCTCTGGGCGACGCCTACTACAACCAGCAACAAGACGTGATGGATGCGGTGCAGGTGATGCGGCGGAAAGCGCAAGATGCCGGCAATCTGAAGAGCACGCCACAGCAAACGGTTACGGAGAAAGATTCGGCGATTGATATTGAGCCGGCTGATCCTGAAGTGGTGTACGTGCCTGCGTATGATCCCTGGCTGGTTTACGGATATCCCGTAGTGGCGTGGCCGGGATGGTATCCATATCCGGGAATCTGGTTTGGCGGGCCATATCTCTCGTTTGGAATCGGCTTTGGAATCGGGTGGTGGGGCGGCTTCGGGTGGGGATGGGGCCATTGGGGATTCGATTGGCATAACCACTATGCGGTGTATAACCACGGAAGGTATTACTCCGGGAGCAGGACGTTTTACAACCGGGGCGGTTTTGATCGCGGCAGAGAGGCGCGAGGGGGCGGTTTCGACCGTGCCGGTGGAGGGGCCAGGCCTTTCGATGGAAACCGGCAGGCGGCTCGAGGATACGCTGCACCGCGGGGTGAGAGCGGCGTCCGATCGGGTGCCTTCAGCGGCTACAACCACGGTGGAGAGACCAGGAGCTTTTCGTCGCGCGGCAGCGCCAGCTTTGGTGGCGGGTTTCACGGCGGAGGCGGTGGAGGGGCTCACGGGGGCGGAGGGGGACGCCGGTAATCGAGGGTGCGTTGTGTTTCCAGAGGTTTGCAGACTTTGAAATGGAGAGAAGCCATATGCGGAGAGCGAAGCTGAACTTCGACTTGAATTTCAAGAGATTTCATTGGGCCAATGTCCCTAAGCTAGCCGCGGCTGCCATCGTTCTGACGATGTGCCTTTGTGCCGGTGCGATGGCGCAGCAGTCCGGGCAAAAAACGTTTTCATCGGCGGAAGACGCGAGCCACGCACTGGTCACGGCGGCGCAGAGTAATGACGAAAAAGCGATGCTCGACATTCTGGGAGCAGAGGGCAAGCAAATTGTCTCGTCAGGAGACGACGCCGAGGATGTCGAGAACCGCGCTAATTTTGTCGAGAAATATCAGGAAATGCACCGCTTGGTGAAAGAGCAGGACGGAACCACGGTGTTGTATATCGGCGCGAAGAATTGGCCAACCCCCATACCGCTGGTGAATAAAGGCGGTGCGTGGTATTTCGACACCGAAGCTGGCAAGAAGGAAATCCTGTACCGGCGAGTTGGCAGGAATGAAATGTCGACTATACGAGTTTGCCAGGAACTCGTGGCGGCGGAGAAGGAATACTCAGGGCAGCACAACGAGTACGCGGGGAAGATCTTCAGTGATGAAGGGCAGCAAAATGGTCTTTATTGGAAAGCCGCGGATGGCGAACCCCAAAGCCCGGTTGGACCTCTGGTGGCGGCGGCGGTGACTGAGAGCTATGGCAAGAGCCAAGACAACGCTCCGACTCCTTATCGCGGCTACTATTTCCACATCCTAGGTAAGGGGAAAAATGGCCCAGGCGGCGCGAAACGTTACCTGGTAAACCGCAAGATGACCGGCGGGTTTGCTTTTGTGGCGTATCCGGCGGAGTACCGGTCTTCGGGGGTGATGACGTTTCTCGTTGGCGAGGATGGCATCGTGTATGAGAAGGATCTGGGAAAGAAGACCGAAGCTCTCGCCAAAGCGATGAAGGAATACAACCCCAATTCCAGTTGGCACAAGGCTGAAGAGCAGCAGGCGGAAACTGGTGTCGAGCAGAAAACCAAGTAAAGGCATTCTGCGGCATTAGTGCGCGGCGAGCCAGACTTGGTAGGCGACTACGGTCATCATGAATAGAAGGTAGAGACGGAGGGACCAGAGGACGAGGAGTTCGGGGCCTCTCAAGTGGCGGCGCGGGATGGGATGTTTTTTGGCGATCACGAGCTGATCGTGTTCGAGTGAGGATAGGACCATGGTCTGGTCGGCGGGTGAAGGGTGCGCTTCGTCTTTTTTCATGATTTAGGTTGCAACTCCTAAGCCGTGCTCGTTGAGGCTCCAAGCGAAAGCAGATTCCTCAGGCCAAAGAACGGCCTTCGGAATGACAAGGGAGGTTTTTCCACTCAACCCATTTCTAGTGTCCTCCGAGGGCGGTGAAGGTGTTGGGGGCGAGGATGCTGATGCCGAAGAGGATGCCGGCGGCGGTTAGGATGAAAACGACTGCGGCAGCCAATGCGTTGGCCCACCACGGACTAACGAAGTCGCCCATAATTTCTTTGTCGTTGACCAACATGAAGAGGAAGACGAGAGCTGGAGGCATGGCCAGAACTGCGACCACGTTTACGACCAAGACTACATAAACGAGCGGAAGGCCGGGGATAAGGACGATGGCGGCGGCGGACACGGCACACAGAGTCAAGACGGCGTAGAACGATTTGCCTTCTCCCATGGGGAGGTTGAGGCTGTGAGGTTTGTGAGCGACTTCTCCGAAGGCGTAGGCGGAGGAAGTTGAGATGGTGATGGCGGCGACGATGCCGGCCTCGACCATGCCAAGAGCGAAGAGCGACGCGCCGAAGCGTCCAATGATGGGCTGAAGGGCCTGGGCGAACTCGGCGGCCTGGAAGTTCTCAGCGGTCATCTGATGGGCGAACAACGGTGCGGTCGCGAGGATGGTGGCGATGGCGGCAGCGGTCGCGAGAGCGGCACCGAGTACGGTGTCGATGCGGCCGAAGTGGATGTCCTTGGTGGTCATGCCTTTGTCGACCGTGGCACTCTGCTGGAAGAAGAGCATCCAGGGAGTGACGGTGGCGCCGATGTCGGCGAGGACGATGAGCAGAGTGTCTTTGTTGAAGCCGGGGAGCGGTTGCCAGGTGATGAATGCATGACCGACTGAGTGCCAGCTCGGGTGAGTCATGAGCGCAACAGGAATGAAGATCAGGTTGAAGATGGCAGCGGCGAGGGTGATGCGTTCCCACGTCCAATAGCGGTGACTCATGAGCGCGGCGTAGAGAACCACGAGCGCGAAGAGGACAGCGAGCCAAGGAGGAGCTCCGAAGAAGCCGAGGCCGGCGCGGATGGCGATGAACTCGGTGATGAGCGTAAGGAAGTTGCCGATGCCGAGGTCGAGCATGGAGAACCATCCCCAGAAGGGGCCGAAACGTTCGAAGATGAGTTCGGCGTGGCCGCGATGGGTGGCGGCGCCGAGGCGGACGGTCATCTCCTGGACGACGATTGCCATGCAAAAAGTGAGAGCGACGAAGGGGATGAAGAAGCCGATGCCGAAGTGGGCGCCGGTGGCGGCGTAGGAGAGCATGCTGGGGCCATCGTTTTCTCCGAGCATGACGAGGACGCCGGGGCCAACTAGCAACCACAGGAGGCGAGCTTTTGAGGACAGCCCGCGGCGTGCCCTGGCGTCGGAGACGCGGACGCGGTCGTGGGCGCGGTCGATGTCTTCGTGGGTGATGGTTATGGCTTGGGGTTCGATTTGGGCGGGCGAAGGCTTCATCGGTCGAGGTTAGCGTAAGTATACACTAGGGGATAAACCATGGTTAAGTAGGGTGTGTGGTAAGGATGCCTCGTAATGCCGATGGACGGGGAGAGGGAAAAGGGATCCTTCGACTGCAATTTTGCTTCGCTCCGCGAAACAAAATCTTCGCTCAGGATGACACAACTAAAGTCAGGATGACAGAGTGTGGGATAAGGATGGCTATCGAGCGGGGCGATCGGAGGGGGATATCCAGACGCGTTCAGCGGCGGCGCGGCCTAGGGAAACATTTCCGGCGGTGGTGGAAAGAGCGAGGGTTTGATCGTAGTTGCGTTCGAGGAGACGCAACCTCGCCCCGGGGCGAATGCCGCGGGCTTCGAGAAACTCGAGCAGGCGGCGGTCGCGCTCGTAGATGCCGCTGACAGAATAGGTCGAGCCGGGGGTAGCATCGGCGAGAAGAAGAAGACCGCGATGGCGGCGGCTAGAGGGACTTTCCATCTCGCTCAGGTTGCCGTGAGGGCAGATGCCAGCTTTGCCGAGTTTGGCCAGCAGTTTGGCTTCGAAATCAGGAGAGACCGCGTGTTCGAGGCGTTCTGCTTCGTCGTGAACCTTCCACCACTCCATGCCGAAAAGTTCGGCCAACATGCGTTCGATGAGATGGTGGCGGAGGGTAAGCTTGCGGGCGATTTTGCGACCGGCGGCGGTAAGCCGGAGGTGTCCGTCGGATTGGACGCGCACGAGGCCGTCCTTTTTCAGGCGGCGCACCGCCATGGTGACAGCGGGCGCTGACACTTTCAACCATTCGGCGAGGCGTGCGGAGATGACGGACTCTCCCTCGCTTTCGGCCTCGAGAATGGCTTTGAGATAGTCTTCTTTGGAGACTGTGATCATTGGAGAGGATTATACGACTTGGGTTAATTGCGGTTAAGTTGTAAACGAAATCTTTGACACAGAGGAACATGGGGGTACAGGGTGATTCTTGTTTGAGATGTTTGACAGCACTGCTGGTCTCCCCCTAACCTTGAATTTCTCTTATGAAAGTTCTGGTTCTAGGCAGCGGCGGACGCGAACATGCGCTGGTGTGGAAGCTGCGGCAGTCTGCGCGTGTTGAGAAGCTTTATTGTGCGCCCGGCAATGGGGGAATCGCTGATGAGGCGGAATGCCTGGCGGTTGATTTGAAGAGCTTGGAATCGATGGTGGCTTTGGGCGAGCGATTGCGGCCTGACCTTACGGTGGTGGGTCCTGAATTGCCGTTGACGTTGGGCGTAGTGGATGAATTCACACGGCGCAAGTGGCCGGTGTTTGGTCCAACCAAGGCGGCGGCGCAACTGGAGTGGAGCAAGAGTTTTGCGAAAGAGTTCCTGCAGCGGCATCGGATTCCAACGGCGCCTTATGCAGTTTGCGAATCAATGGACGAGGTACGCGAAGCATTAGGACACTTTCATCCGCCGGTGGTCGTGAAGGCTGACGGATTGGCGGCGGGAAAGGGTGTGGTGATCGCTGCGAGCAAAGAGGAAGCTGCCAGCGCCGCGGCTGAGATGTTGAGCGGCAGGATGGTGGGCGAGGCAGGCGCGCGCGTCGTGCTGGAAGAATGTTTGACAGGAGATGAGTTGTCGTTTCTCGTGCTGAGCGACGGCGAACGAGTTGCGCCGCTGGTGGCAGCGCAGGACCACAAGCGAGTGGGCGATGGCGACACAGGGCCGAATACCGGAGGCATGGGAGCGTATTCGACTGCGGAGATTGTGGACGATGAGATGCGCGACTGGCTGGTGCATCACATTGCGAAGCCGGTGGTCGCGGGGATGAAGGCGGAGGGTGCGGAATACAAGGGTGTTCTTTATTGCGGGCTGATGATGACGGCGACGGGTCCGATGGTGCTGGAATTCAATTGCAGGTTTGGCGATCCGGAAACGCAGCCGATTCTGATGCGACTGGAAGGCGATCTGGTGGAGGCGCTGGAAGCGTCGATTGAAGGACGCGTGAGCGAAGGAGACTTCAAGTGGTCGCGGGACGCTTCGGTGTGCGTCGTGATGGCTTCGGGAGGATATCCCGGGACGTTTGAGGTGGGGAAAAAAATTAGTGGATTGGATGAGGTTGGGGCAATTGATGGAGCGAAGGTTTTTCACGCCGGGACGGTGAAGAGGGGTAGAGATTTTTATACGGCTGGCGGGAGAGTGTTGGGTGTTTCGGCGCGGGCTGATTCGTTGGAGCGTGCGGTTGGGCGGGTTTATGAGGCTTGCGGGAAGATTCGGTTTGATGGGGTGCATTATAGGGAGGATATTGCGGCGAGGGCGCTGAAGAAGTAGGGGATCATCTGTGCACGCTGCTTCGAGGGCTTCGATGAATGCCCTTCGGATGGCCGCGAGCCGCGGCCGCAAGAGGGATCCTTCGACTGCGATATTGTTTCGCTGTCGCGAAACAATATCTGCGCTCAGGATGGCAGGACGTAAAACGTACGAAATTGTTTGAGGGGACTCATGGGCAAAATACTGGTTTCGATTGTGATGGGGAGTGATTCTGATCTTGAGATTATGCGCGAGGCGGGGAAGGCGTTGGAGGAGTTTGGAATTGGGTATGAGATGGATGTGACTTCGGCGCATCGATCTCCAGACCGGACGGCGGATTTTGCGCGGAAAGCTGCGGGGCGCGGGATTCAGGTGATCATTGCAGGGGCTGGAGGGGCGGCGCATTTGGCGGGAGTGATCGCAGCGCACACGACTTTGCCGGTGATCGGAGTGCCGATTCCTTCGACTTCGTTGCAAGGGATGGATTCTTTGCTGGCGACGGTGCAGATGCCCGCGGGGATTCCGGTGGCGACGGTGGCGATTGGGAAGCCGGGAGCGACGAATGCGGGGATTTTGGCGGCGCAGATTATCGGAATCGCGGATGAAGCTGTGGGGAAAAAGTTGGGCGCACATAAAGAGAAGTTGGCGCGGGGAGTGGAGGAGAAGTCTAAGAAATTGAAGGAGTCGATGCGGGGATAGTACCGCTCGGGCTAAGCCCTGTTCATTGGTGAAGGATGTTTATCGCAGCGCTGAAGCGCTGCGCCACTCAAAAATCAGCCGCAAGAAATCGAAATCTGGAAGTCAAAAATCCCCACCCTAGTCGCAAAGAACGCGACAAGGGTGGGGCACCCGCAAGCACTATATTTCCTAGTCTCGGTATTTCTAGTTTTAATTTTTCCTGTTCTCGGTTCCCGAGTCCTGGCTCCCTAGTTCTTCGATTTTCTAATCATAATTTCCTCTCAGAGGCAGGGCAGCCGTGACGGAATGATGGGAAAGCAGGTTCCTCACCGGGCGTTTCGCCCGATTCGGAATGACATCGATTTTTGCTTTTTGGCTTTCGTTTCCTAGCCTTGGGTTTCTGCTTAGAGGCTGAAGCCTGCGTCTTTCCCGCCGCCCGTCAAGCCTTCTGCAGCGGCTAAAGCCGCATTCAAGACAATAGAAAATCCTCACTCAGGATAACAAGCCGTAAGACGACAAATCGGAGATCTGCCGATATTGATCGGCGATCTTACAACTTTAGTCCTCTTAAATATTCGCGGAATGGCTGGCCTAAGTCGTCGCGTTTAAGAGCGAATTCTACTGTCGCTTTCAGGAAGCCTAATTTGTCGCCGGTGTCGTGGCGGCGGCCTTCGTAGACGTAGGCGTACATTTTTTCTCTCTGCAATAGCGTGCGCATGCCGTCGGTGAGTTGGAGTTCTCCACCGGCGCCGGTGGGGGTGTTGGCGAGGCAGTCGAAAATCGCGGGCGTGAGAATGTAGCGGCCGATGATGGCCAGGTTTGATGGAGCTTCTTCACGCTTAGGTTTCTCGACCATGTGCTTGATTTCGAAGAGGCGGTCGCCGAAGCGGCTGTCGACGGGCTTGACGTCGAGGACGCCGTAGGAAGAAATCATTTCGCCTTCGACGATTTGCGTGGCGAGGACGGAGCACTGGGTCTGATCGAATACATCGACCATTTGCTTGAGGCAGGGGATTTTGGCGTCGATTACGTCGTCGGCGAGAAGAACGGCGAAGGGTTCGTCGCCTACGAGTTCGCGGGCCATGAGAACGGCGTGGCCTAGACCCAGAGCCTCTTTCTGGCGAACATAGGCGACGTGAATCATGTCAGAGATGGAGCGAACGATCTGGAGCAGGTCGGTTTTGCCGCGCTGCTCGAGCATGGTTTCGAGTTCGTAGCTGACATCGAAGTGGTCTTCGATGGCTTGCTTGCCGCGGCCGGTGATGATAAGGATTTGATCGCAGCCGGAGGCCATGGCCTCTTCGACGCCGTATTGAATGATGGGCTTGTCGACCAGCGGGAGCATTTCTTTAGGCTGGGCTTTGGTTGCCGGGAGGAAGCGCGTGCCAAGACCGGCGGCGGGGAATACGGCTTTACGAACTTTCATGGGCATAAGGGCGGTCTTGATTAGTCGTTGGATATTCTTCTTTAGTTGCCCAACAATTGTAAACGGTATCCCGCCCAATATCTGTGGGCGGCGCGCTGAAGTGCCTGCCCAGGAGGATCAGAGTAGTCGAATTGTTGGCGAGTCTCGCGCTTGTATCAGCGGTATCCCGACAAGTCCAGGATGAGTAGCCGTGGCGTGTGACGATCAGAGACTTTTCGATTGTTTCGGTGGTGCGAAGAGTCAGAATCTCCACCCTGCCGCTTTAGAGCAGCTTAGATCGATGCTTCGGAGATGCGGCAAGGATGGGGCACCGGGTGAAATTCCTCGCAAGGTCCGTAGCGGTCGTAAGGGGAGCGGGGTCCTTCGACTTCGTAACAGCTTCGCTGTCGCGAAACCGTTACTTCGCTCAGGATGACAGGGCTTGGGCGGGATTGTGCTGCTTTGCTGTGCTTGCCAGTTGTTCGAGAATTGTGCGCAGAGCGCGCAGGACTTCTTCCGCGGCTGTCGCTTTCAACACGAATTTTAGTTGGCCGTCCGGGGTGAACTGTGCGCCGCGCTGGGCGGAGACGAAACGGGCTAGTTCCTCGGGGTCGACCGTTGCATCCTGGCGGAATTTTAGTGTGACGTTGTCGCGTTTGCGTTCGATGGCGTTTACGCCGACTCTCATGCACAGCAATTTTAGCGACGCGTAGTCGAGCAGGTTGCGGACTGCGGGCGGGGGTGGGCCGTAGCGGTCTTTCAATTCAAACCCAACATCGTTCAACTGCGATTCGGTTTCCACTCGCGCGACGCGTTTGTACATTTGCAGGCGCTGGTTTTCTTCGGGAACGTAGTCGCCGGGGATGCGGATGTTGAGGCCAAGGTTGAGTTGGGTTTCGGCCTCGTCGGGGGCGGCTTCGCCTTTCATTTCTCTTACCGAGCGTTCCAACATCTGCGTGTAGAGCTCGAAGCCGATGGCTTCGATGTGGCCGCTTTGCTCGCCGCCGAGCATGTTGCCGGCGCCGCGGAGTTCGAGATCGAGTGCGGCGATTTTGAATCCGGCACCGAGATCGGAAAATTCTTTGAGGGCAGCGAGGCGGCGGCGGGCTATCGGCGTTAGTTCGATCTCTGGTGGCAGCATTAGGTAGGCGTAGGCGCGGCGGTTGGAGCGACCGACGCGTCCGCGAAGCTGGTACAGCTCGGAGAGGCCAAGGCGGTCGGCGCGGTTGATCAGGATCGTGTTGCATAGGGGAATGTCGAGGCCGTTTTCGATGATTGTGGTTGAAACCAGAATGTCGGCTTCGTGATGCATGAATTTCAGCATCACTTTTTCCAGTTCGCCTTCCGACATTTGGCCGTGGCCGACGATGATGCGCGATTTCGGAACCAGCGTCTGAAGTTTGGCGGCGATCTCCCAGATGGTGTCGACGCGGTTGTGGACGAAGTAAACCTGGCCGCCGCGTTCGAGTTCTTGCTCGATGGCGGACTGAATTAGTTTTTCGTCCCAACTGGCGACTACGGTTTGAATCGCCATGCGATCTTTGGGCGGAGTTTCGATGACGCTCATGTCGCGCAGGCCGACGAGCGACATGTGGAGCGTGCGCGGGATGGGCGTGGCCGACATGGTAAGGACATCGACTTGCTTGCGCATTTGCTTGATGCGCTCTTTGTGGCGGACACCGAAGCGCTGTTCTTCGTCGACGATGAGGAGGCCAAGGTCGGAGAATTTGATGTCTTTGGAAAGGATGCGGTGAGTTCCGATCAGGACATCGATTTTGCCGGCTTCGGTTTTCTGCAGAATTTCTTTTTGCTGTTTCGCGTTGCGGAAGCGGCTGATCATTTCGATGGTGACGGGGAATGGAGCGAAGCGCTGCTTGAAGGTTTCGAAGTGTTGGAAGGCGAGGACGGTGGTGGGCGCGAGGACGGCGACTTGCTTATTGTCGTTGATGGCCTTAAATGCGCCGCGCATGGCGACCTCGGTTTTGCCGTAGCCGACATCGCCGCAGAGCAGGCGATCCATGGGCTGCGAGGATTCCATGTCGCGAATGACGTCTTTAATGGCCGTGGCCTGGTCTTCGGTTTCGTTGAACTCGAAAGCGTCCTCGAACTCGCGGAACCATTCGTTGGAGGGCGGAAAGGCGTGCCCAACTGCGGTTTTGCGCTCGGCGTAGAGCTTTAGGAGTTCGTCGGCCATGTCTTTCATGGCCTTCTTCACGCGGGATTTTGTTTTTGCCCAAGCTTGCGTGCCGAGATGACTTAACGGCGGCTTGGCGCCTTCGGAGGAGCGGTATTTCTGGACGAGATCGAGTCGCGTGAGGGGAACGTAGAGGCGGGCGGCTTCGGCGAATTCGAGCAACATGAACTCGGCGGGGCCATCGCCGTGGTTAATTTCTTTCAGTCCCTGGTATTGGCCGATGCCGTGCTCGACGTGGACTATGTAGTCGCCAACCTGGAGGTCGCGAAAGTCGGAAAGGAAGGCGGAGACTTTGGATTTCGAGCGCTGCGGTCGCGAGGCCACGGACTCGGATTCGTCAAAGAGATCGCGAGAGCCGAAAATGGCGAGATTGGACTCGGGCAGGAGAACGCCTTCCGGGATGTAGGCGGTGGCGAGAGTAGTGGTGAAGACCTCTCCGGCGAAGTAGCTGGTTTCGTCGGCATAGCTTTCGCCGCCGCGGGTGCGGCTTCCTAGTTTGAAAGAAACGTTGTATTCGGTGAAGACATCGGCGAGACGTTCGACTTCGCCGATGTTGGGGACGGCGAAGAGTACGCGTTTGCCTTCGGTGTTGAGCTTTTGCACTTCGGCGAGCATGGCTGGGACTGCGCCATGGAAGCGGGGCGAGGGCTGGGTGAGGAAAGAAATTTCGGAAGGATCGTTTTCGTTCGGGCTGAGACTTCGGGTGATGCCGAGATGTTCGATATCCGCGCCGGGAAGTGCGGCGGTTTTCTGCCACCAATCATCGGGCGGAATGTAGAGATCTTCGGGACGAACCAGATTGCCGACGCCGCTGCGCTCGTGGGCCTCGGCGACGCGGGTCCAGAAGCGGTCGAATTCTTGTTTGAGTTGATCGGGTTCGTTGAGGAGAACGGCGGCGCGAGGAATTAAATCGAAGATGGTGCTATTGGCTCCAGCGACGGGGGAGTAGAACTCCCAGCCGGGGAAGACGTTGAGTCCACCGGCGCGGATGGCGGCTTCGATGATTTCTTCGTTGCCGGTAATACGTTTTCCGCTGAGGCGGGTATGAATTGCGCCGAGCAGATGCTCGCTGACGGGAGTTTCGGTAAGCGGGAGGAGCAAGGCTTCGTCGACGGGATTCGAAGAGCGCTGCGAGGCGGGATCGAATTTGCGAATGGAATCGGCTTCGTCGCCAAAGAACTCGATGCGCAGGGGACGATCGGCCTCGGGGGAGTAGACGTCGAGGATGCCACCGCGAACGGCGTATTGGCCGGGCATTTCGACGACATCCGTCGAGGTGTAACCGACGGTGTTGAGGTGGGCGAGGAGAGATTCGAGATCGAAAGACTCGCCACGACGGATGGTGCGGGCGAGATTTTCGTAGTAGTCGCGCGAATGGAGGCGGATAGCAGTGGCGGCGACCGGGGAAATCACGATGGAAGCGGCGCCGGTGGCAATCTTCCATAAGGCGGTGGCGCGCTCTTCCTGAAGTTCGGGATGAGGCGAAAGATTCTGGTAGGGCAGTACGTCACGCGCGGGAAGGGAAACGATTGAGTCAGGATTGCAGGCGGCGGTGAGTTCGCAGAATCCGCGAAGGACGGGCGCGAAGTCTTCGACGGCCCGGTTGTCGTTGACTACGAAAATGAGCGGCCGCGCGGCAGTGCGCTGAAACAGCACGAGCAGCAGGGCTTTTGCCGTAGGAGTGAAGCCGGAGACACGAACACGCCCCGTGCCCTCCTTGAGGTGGGAGGCTACACGCACGAAGGCGGGAAGCTTTTCTACGTCCACGAAGAGTTCGCGGACGAAGGGAAGAAGCATGCATTCTGATTTTAGCAGGAGTGAGGAGGTGGGGTGCCGGGTTGCGATATGTCTTAAGACTTAGCCCGCAACGACATCGAGCACACCAGTCGCGATCGCGCAGGAACGGAGTTCGTGGGGGTTCCGCCTCGCTTCCGCTTCGGCGGGACGGCGAAGGTGCCCGTCACTACATGAGGTGTGCCCAGGCTAGGTGCGCAGGAGGGGTCGAGTGAGGCATGTGGGGCCGCCGCTGCCGTTGATGCAGAGTTCGGAGCCGGGGAAGGTGCGAACGTCGAATCCGTTTTCGCGCAGGCGAGCGTTTGTGTTGCGATTTTCGTCGATGGCGAGCAGGCGATTGTTGCCGAGGGCGAGAACATTGCAGGCTAGAGTGTCGCGCTCGGAGTAGTCGATCTCGATGAATTTGAATCCGCGGGATTTGAGGAGTTCGACGGTTTCGACGGCGAGCCAGGGGAGATCGACGAGAGCGGTGTGATCGTCGAGCAGGCTGATCAGGGACATCAGATGCAGGCATGCGCTCGGCCCGGGGCCGTAGGGCAGCGGCGCGGAGAGAACTTGCACGCCTTTGGGCGCGAGCAGATCGCGCATTTGTTGAATGCCAGCGGCATTGGTGCGATAGCCGTGGCCGATTAGTAGAGTCTTGGAATCGAGCCAGAGAATGTCTCCTGCCTCGGTGGTGCCGGGAGACGCAATCGTACCCAGCGTGGGGATGTCGTGTGTCCGGCAAAAGGAGGAGTGGATGGGGCCTTCGGCTACACGGTTGGGCTTGCCGGGACGCATCACAATCAAGCCGTAATCGCTGGGGAGGGATGCGTCGTGGGTATAGACGGCATCGAGGGAGAGATCTGGAGTCGAGGGCAACTCGATAATCTCGGCGCCGACGGTTCGCAATTCGCGGTGGAGGGCTTCGTGTTGGGATTGGGCTTTCTCGAAATCTGGAGCGCGATGGAAGCCTAGCTCTTGCCAGCGTGCGACGCGCTCCGGTTGGTTCCAGCCTGCGGTGCGGGGAGAGCAGACGAGGACGCGCTCTAGCGCGTCGACCATGGAGTGTCCGTTAAAACGGAATTTTGTTAAAGTCTCTTGCATTTTGGTTAGTGTCTCAGTTTGCCCGATTTTGGTGGGAAAAGCGATAGAGCTTCCGTCGATGGACAGCCGAGGCGACTGTGATGGAGTGATGGGAAAGCAGGTTCCTCACCGGGCGTACCGCCCGATTCGGAATGACATCGATTTGCTTTCGGTCTTCGTTTTCCTAGTCTTGATCTTCAGCAACAGCAACTGAAGCTTGCGTCATTCTTGGCTCTGGGGGCAATCTTGATGAAGATTTTCCTAGTTCTTGGTTCCCCAATCACTGGCTCCTTAGATTCTCAGTTCCCCTAGTTCTTTGATCTTCCTCTTCTTCCTAAGTCCTGATTCTCTTCTCACACGGCTGTGATGGAGTGATGGGAAAGCAGGTTCCCTTCGGCAAGCTCAGGGCAGGCTCTCACCGGGCGTACCGCCCGATTCGGAATGACATCGATTTGCCTTCAGCCTTCGTTTTCCTAGTCTTGATCTTCAACAACAGCAACTGAAGCTTGCGTCATTCTTGGCTCTGGGGGGCAATCTTGATGAAGATTTTCCTAGTTCTTGGTTCCCCAATCACTGGCTCCTTAGATTCTCAGTTCCCTAGTTCCTTGATCTGCTAGTCTTGATTTTCTTCTTAGAGGCAACGCGGCTATCTCCTCATGAAATAATTCCACAGTCTGAAGAGTATTCCTCTGTTCTCAAATTTCTGAAACTGCTGAAGGTGTTAGGAATCTATATGGGCATTATGGCAAAAGCAATGTGGGAAGGCGCGGTGCTGGCTGAAAGCGATAAAACGATCGAAGTTGAAGGCAATCAGTATTTTCCTCCGGCGGCGATTCGCAAGGAATTTTTCAAGGCGAGCGACGCGCATACGGAGTGTCCGTGGAAAGGCACGGCAAGCTATTACGATGTTGAGGTTAAGGGCAAACGGAATGCGGGAGCTGCCTGGTTTTATCCAGAACCGAAGAACGCGGCGAAGCAGATCAAGGGATATGTAGCGTTCTGGAAGGGCGTAAGTGTGGAGAAGTAACTCCCCGGCAGATTGCAGACTTGAAGAAAAGGCAATCGAGCTTCGCTCGACGGACAGCCGAGGGCGGCTGTCTCTACATTGGATCAACATCGCTTAAGCCTCAGAACTCGATGTGGGCGCGGAAGCCGGGGACGAGGACGGGACCGCGATCGCGGTTATAGCCGGGATTGTTGATGTGCTGCAAGCCGGGGCCGACATAGATGCCGCGCCAGGCGTGGATGGTGTAGTAAGTCTCCAGAATATTTTCGCGGCCGTAGTTCAGGTTGCCATCGCCGAGGAGGAAGCCGAGACCGCCGTCGTCGAGGTAAGTCTGATGGTCTTTCTTGATGGCGTTCGATACGAAAGCGAATCCGGCGCGATCCTGCTTGCGATGCCACCAAGCGCCGGTTGCGCCGAGCCCGGCGGCAACGGTCTGATCAACTTCGGTGTATGCGAATGATTCAGTTTTGCCGTTATCCCAGCCGACGCGGGTGAATGCGGTTACGTAGCGCGTGAGATTCTGCTCGAGATTGAAACCGAAACCATACTTGCGGGTGACGTGCCAGGGATGGTTTGTGATATCTGGAAGTGGCGCCAGGCTCGCTTCGAAGTTGGCGATAGCGTCACGATAGATGCCCATGTTGGCGGAGTTTGTGTAGGCCAATAGACGGACGACGCCGGATTTTTTCGGGAGTAGGCCATGGCGAAGTTCATATTCGAAGTTCTCCGCGTGGACTTGCCAGGGCCTCCAGACGAGATCAATTCCATTCGCCACCTTCGGCATTAATGCCTCGGCGAAACGGAAGCCCCAGTTGCGGTCTTCGTAATCGGCGGTGGCGCCGACGGTGTAGCCGCGGGTGTCGGCGGCATAGTCCCAGGCGCCGTTGTTGTCGATGGTCCAGTTGGTGAATTGAAAGTGGGTGTCGGAGCCCACGGAATTCATGTCAAAGAAATCTGGCAGGCTGAACTTGCCGAAGCGGATCTCCAAGCGGCGGCGTGGGAGTTCTTCGAAGAGCGAGAAGGGGTTGCGTTGGTTTTCTATCTTATCCTTGCTCAACGCAAACACTTTGTGGATCATGGCCCGGCCCAGATAAGGGGCTTTGCTGAGGAGTGGATTGCGCACAATATCGAGATCGGTATCGCCCGCGAGCCCCAGGCCGGTGCTGAGCGCGGCGCCACCGGCTTCTTCGATGTCGACCAGGATTTCGGTGGAATCGTTGAGGCGCACGCCACTGTAGAACGTTACGACTCGCGACGTGGCCTTTTCGTAGTTGGGGCTTAAGCTGTGTGGCCCGCTGTAATCGGCGGGGAATGGGGGATGGGTTTGGAAAATGAAATTGGCTTGGCCAGAGAGCCAGAAGCGAGTGTCTTTGAGATGGGGAAACATGACTTGAGTGCTCTCGTCCGACGGGGGATCGGAAGCGTCTGCGTCAGCCAAGGTACTGGCTTGGGGAGCAACATCAGGTTTCGCGCTCGAAGATTCGCTTGGTTGCGCAGGAGTTTGTTGGGCGAGCGACGGAACGAAACTTAGGGTGATGAATATGAAACACGAAGCGAAGACCGTTCCCATCCGCCGGAACGTGGCAAAGGCGTTGCGGAGCGCGATATTAAGAAGGAATGTCAATTTCGTAATTGCAACCAGGAGGATTTAACTCAAGTCTTCCGGTGTTCAGTCGCGATGGCGCGTCAGGTATACGGTCAACCTATCACCTCAGTTAACTATAGTTAATTCCGCTGCTCATTAAATTCCTCTGATAACCGGATGAAGGTATGGCAAGGTTGTGCGCGAACTGCACCGAGCCTACGCAGAATTAGTTAAAGGAATGTTACAAACCGGGCCGCAGAAGTATCGACGGTTGCTTTATAGCATACCCCGGTATAGTATTGTCAAGTAAAAAAGCATCCGAGGATCTTCAGATGGCTCACACGCTGCGGGACAAAGAGAAGCTTAAATTACGGGTGAAGCGCATTCGCGGACAAATTGATGCCATGGAGCGCGCGCTCGATGAGGGGAAAAATTGTGGAGACATCCTGCAACTGATTACGGCCGCCCGCGGTGCAATGAACGGACTGATGGCGGAGCTGCTGGAGGATCATGTCAAGTTCCATGTCCTTGACGCCTCGCGCAAACCGAATTCAGAACAACTGATCGCGGCCGATGAGTTGATGGAGATTGTGCGCTCTTATCTCAAGTAAACAGACGCGAGGAATTGGCTGGCGGAAATCGCAAAGCGGAGTGTGTTTGTTGCTCGCAAAAACAAAAAGGACAGCCCGGAGCCCCCGAAGCTGTCCCTGGAACCCTCCCGGTTAGAAGGGCAACGTGATGACCATAAGTTACCGGAGCGATGTTGCAAAATGATGGCAGAAGAATGAATATCTGGTTAATTTGTCTTTTAAGTTGTCGGAGAGGGCGCTGATATAGTAGTCGCGCAGTTACTGTTGACATCCGTCCGGGAGGACTCGATGCCGTCCACTACGTCCCGCAAAGTTGAAGAATCCCGCCGTCTGCGCAAACGCGCGGAATCGATGATTCCGGGCGGAGTGAATTCTCCGGTACGAGCGTTTGGATCGGTTGGCGGAGAACCGCCGTTTATCGTGCGCGGAAAGGGTTCGCACATCTGGGATGCGGATGAGAACGAATTCATCGACTACGTGGGATCGTGGGGGCCGCTGATTTTAGGGCATGCCGCGGCGGATGTGCTTGATGCCATCGTGGGTGCGGCATGCAACGGAACCAGCTTTGGAGCGTCGACTCCGGCGGAAGCCGACCTGGCGGAGTTGGTGCTGGCGGCGTTTCCGCCGATGCAGAAAGTCCGATTCGTGAATTCGGGAACCGAAGCCACCATGTCGGCGATCCGCCTATCGCGGGCTTATACCAAGCGCAAGTACATTGTGAAATTTGAGGGATGCTATCACGGGCATTCCGATTCACTGCTGGTGAAGGCGGGATCGGGAATTGCGACGCTGGGGATTCCAGGGTCTGCGGGAGTTCCCGATGAGTTCATACAGTTCACGTTAGCGCTACCTTTTAACGACATCAAAGCGGTGGAATATGCCTTTCAAAAATTCAAACACCAGATTGCCTGCGTGATCGCGGAGCCGGTGGTGGGGAATATGGGATGTGTGCCGGCAGCGGATGATTATCTGGTGGCGCTGCGCATGATTACCGAACGCGAAAAAGCCGTGCTGATTTTTGACGAGGTGATGACAGGATTCCGCGTGGCGTTCGGTGGAGCGCAGGAACTTTATGGCATTCGGCCGGATTTGACGACGATGGGCAAGATCATTGGTGGAGGCTTGCCGGTTGGGGCTTACGGCGGATCGAGCGAGATTATGGACCTTGTCGCGCCGCTCGGTCCGATGTACCAAGCGGGGACGCTATCGGGAAATCCGCTGGCGATGGCGGCGGGATGCGCGATGCTTAAGCATCTGAGGGATCATAAGCAGGAGATTTATCCTCGGCTCGAGAAGTTGAGCCGGCAACTGGTCGAGGGAATTGCCGGAGTGGCGAAGGATGTGGGCGTGCCGCTGTGTTACAACCGCGTGGGATCGATGTTTACCTGGTTCTTCACTCCGGGTCCGGTTACTGATTGGGATTCGGCGTCGAAGTCGAACACCGAGGCGTTCGGAAAATTCTTTCGGAACATGCTGGATAGTGGGGTGTACCTGCCGCCGTCCCAGTTTGAAGCTGCGTTTGTGGGAGCGACGCACAGTGAGCAGGATATCGAGCAGACGATTGCGGCGGCGAAGGAAGCGTTTGCCGCGGTGAGGGGATGAAGGGTTTGATTTGGGAAACAAAAGAGCTTGCATTTTTGGGGTTTTCCTAGTTCTTGAGTTTCTCATCAGGGGCTGAAGCCCGCATTTGTGATTGGCTTTGATCGGCACGGCCGAAGCCACCCCTGATACGAATCGCAAGTTTTTCGGCATTTTACAAAATAGCTTTAAGGGTCTCCTAAATGTTTTGGGTTTTAGTTCCTGGTTTTCCTAGGGTTTTATTCTCGGAGGCAGGGCGGTGTGACGGGCAGGACAGCAGGTTCCCTTCGGCAAGCTTAGGGCAGGCTCTCACCGGGCGTACCGCCCGATTCGGAATGACATCGATATATTTGCTTTCAACTTTGGGTTTCCCTCGTTCTTAATGAAACAGCTTTCAGGTCCCCACTAATTTTGGATTTTCCTAGTTCTTGATTTTTCTTAGTCCTTGGTCCTCACCAGGGCACGACATCATTTGTGGAATGGCCACAAATTCATAACCCTTCTCTTTGAAGCGTGTGATCAGATGATCTGTGGCCAAGACGGTTTGGGAGCGATCTGCGCCCATTTGTTTGTGGCCGCCGTCGTGCAGCAGGATGACGTCGCCGCCGCGAATTTGTCTTATCACTTTGCGCTCAATCTCGGCGGCGGGCGGGGCAGTCCAGTCGTAGCCGGTGACGTTCCACATTACAGGTTCCAGGCCGAGTTCACGTGCAATGCGAAGAACGGCGGGACGGCGGCCACCGAAGGGCGGACGGAAGAGGTTGGAATGCTGGCCGATTGCGTCGTGCAAAGCGGCGAGGCAATCGGAAAGTTGTTGCCGGATCTCGGTTTCGCCCTTGAAGGTGAGCAAGGGATGAGTGAAGGTGTGATTGCCGACGACGTGGCCAGCTGCGACAATTTCGCGAGCAATTTCGGGGCGCCGATGCACGTAGCGTCCGATGAGAAAAAATGTTGCGAGAACGTTGTGTTTTGCCAGAACATCTAAGAGTTGCCTTGTGTGCGGGTCGTTGGGACCGTCATCATACGTAAGGGCAAGTTGGCGTGAAGGGGGCGGCAATCCCTTGAAGGTTTGTCCATACCATTGGCCGGTCGGCGCCATGGACTGATAACCTGCCGCGGCAACAGCGCCCGCGGCCGCAGCACCGGTCAAAGCGAGGGCGAGCATGTGGGGATTGTAGTGCATTGAGTCATTGAGCCATCGGGTGATTGAGAGATTGAAAATCGTAAACATATACTTCCAAAATCGCTCAATCGCTCAATCTCTCAATGGCTCGATCTCTCAGTTTCGCCTGTTAACTCTTCCCTCAATTGCCACCCGGCTTCATCCGAGCTATTCTGCCAATTCGAGAAATTGCGTAAACCATGGCGAATCTTTTCGAACTCCCCCGTTACATTGCTGTGGAAGGTCCGATACGAGTTGGCAAGAGCACGCTGGCGGGGATTCTCGCCGAGCGGCTCACGGCGCAGCGGGTGATGGAAACGGAAACCAACCCTTTCCTGAGCGCATTCTACGAGGGCGAGCGCGGGGCGGCGTTCCAGGCTCAGTTCGCATTTCTGGTGCGGCGATTCGAACAGTTGCAGGCGCTTGACCTGGGTTCGCGATCGCAGAGGACCGTGGTCGCCGATTACATTTTCGAAAAAGACAAACTTTTTGCCTGCCTTAACCTCACCGACCAGGAACTCGATATCTACAATCGCTACTACAATCATTTTCGCGAGCAGTTGCCTACGCCGGATCTCGTTATCTACTTGCAGGCCACGCCCGAGATTCTGAAGAAACGCCTGAAAAAAAAGAACGCGCCGGGTGAGAAGGCGGTTAGCGGTGAGTATCTGGAAGAAGTGGTGAAGGCTTACGAGCACTTCTTTTTTCACTACACGTCGTCGGATCTGCTGATCGTCAATACGTCCGACATCGACTTCGTGGAGCGCAACGAAGATTTGCAGGAACTCTTGCGGAAAGTGACGGAGCCGATTAAAGGGACGCAATATTTCTTGCCGTTGGGCGGGCAGGAGGCCGTGGGGGCTTGAGAGGCGTCGTTGGTCGATAGTCGTTGGTTGTTGGCAGTTACTTTTCGTGTCGCGGTAGTGAATAGATGGACAGCAGTTGACCCACCCTAGAAAACTCGGGGTCGGCGGTTACCAACCACGCGCGGCGTTCGATTGCCAGTTCCGCGGCGAAAGCGTCCGCGTATCCCAGGCTATGTTTTTGTTTCAGCGCACCGACCCGGGACGCTCGTTCTCGATCCACAGCAATGACCACGATTGGTAGTTCTTGCAGAACGTTCTCGGCTTGCTGGGCGCCGGTTTCGCCGTGCCTCCTCCACTCGATGTAGAAGATCTCTCCCCAGGTAACAGCCGACATAAACAGCGGTCTGTCCAGCCGTCGAGCCTCGTCGAATAGCTTGCGGATCTTTTGCGCAGCGCCGTGACGAGCCTCAAAAAATCCCAGCAGAGCATTGGCATCGAGCACATAGCGGCGGCCACCTGCACGGGATGCGGCGGGAGTCATGGCCGCTCTCGCTCGCGCTCCCTCTCCCGCTCGCGCTCGGCCAACGATTCCTCAAACATCGAAGGTTTGCCGGGCTTGGGCTTCTGGAAGCCCATAATCTCGTTGAGGCGCCGCGCGGTAATTGGAGTCAACACCAGCCTGCCTTTGTCGTCGGTCCAGGTGGCGGGCGTGCCTTTGTCCAAGCCGTATTGTTCGCGTAATTCGGCGGGAATCACCACTTGACCCTTGGAGCTGATTACGGTGCGATAGGTAGTCATGAATGTATCTTACCATTAAGTAAGACATGATTTCATCGTCTTACAATTTGAATCTGAGGACTCCTTCTAGCTCTGCCTAGATCGTCGAGCTCCGCTCGATGGACAGCCGAGGGCGGCTGTCCCTACATAGGCATTTTCGGGGATGGGGGACATAAAACGGGCATCGACTAGGGGCAATTTTGCGGTTACAATAACTCCAGCATCCACGAAGATGCGAAACAGGCTCTATCCGGCAGGCCGGAGGGGCACTGGAGGAACAATGAGCATCACCGGAATTGGCGTGCGTCCTGGCATGTCGGGAAACGACGCGACACACCAGAAGGTCACTACCGCGACTCTGCGGGAATTAAAACTCCGTCACGAACCCATTACTTGCCTCACCGCCTACGACTACGCGACTGCGCGTCTGGTTGACGAGGCTGGCATCGAGATGATCCTGGTCGGCGATTCGCTGGCCCAGGCCATTCTCGGGTATGAGAACACGCTCTCGGTCGCTATGGACGAGATGCTCCATCACGTAAAGGCGGTGCGGCGTGGCGTGAAGAGCGCGCTGCTGTTAGCCGACATGCCTTACGGGTCTTATCAGGTTGACCCGCAAAGCGCCCTTAGCAACGCCACGCGCTTTGTGAAGGAAGGCGGCGCTGAGGTGGTGAAAATCGAGGGGGGCGAAAAGCGTGCCGATCTGATTCGCCGCATCATCGACGCCGAAATTCCCGTGGCTGGCCACATTGGGCTGACGCCGCAGTCGGTCAACGTGATGGGCGGATACAAGGTGCAGGGCAAAAATCTGAGCGCCATCGAGCAACTCATGCGCGATGCTGTGGCGCTCGACCGCGTCGGCGTGTGCTGCATTGTGCTGGAAGGGATTCCGCGCGAAGTGGCGGCGATGATTACGACGGAAGTGAACACGCCGACCATTGGCATTGGCGCCGGGCCGGAGTGCGATGGTCAGGTGCTGGTGTTCCACGATCTTGTGAATCTGACGTTTGCGCCGCCGGCCAAGTTTGTGCGCCGCTACGGCGATGCGGCCTCGCTGATTACGAATGCAGTGCGGGCGTTCCGCGACGACGTTCGATCCCAGCAGTATCCATCGGATGAGGAGTCCTATCATTTGCCGCGAGAGACGAAGGCTGGGTTTGAAACCGTTCTCGCGCGGAAGCGAGCTATGCAGCGGTGAAGGGTATCCCGGCCACGGTTGCAAAAATGATTCGTTCTACGCTATTAGTGTTTAGGAGGTGTTTATGACGAACCTCTTGCCTGCGTTTTTCTTTTTCCCTTTTCTTGGACTTAGTTTCGCAATGTATTTCTTGCCATCGCTGATTGCGATTGCCCGAAGCAAACGGGACATAGCGGGAATCGTTCTGCTTAATTTTTTTCTGGGATGGACGATGATCGGATGGGTCGTCGCTCTAGTATGGGCGGTGAAGGCAGATATGCCTGCGGTGGTGCGGTGAGTTGTTCGGAACGTGGCACGGCACGCGCGAAATGGGTTTTGCACTCCTTCCGGGATTGATTGTGGCGATGAGTTTTTCTCTCGTGGCGTGTTCGCGCCACGACGTGCCATCCGCACCAGACGCATCCGCTTTACTGCAGAATATTGCCGCGCCCGCTCCTGAGAAGTATCCGACGCAGGACAACAAGCATTGGGGCAATCCGTATCTTGTAATCCGAGCTGACGCGATCGGACTGTTGAGCGGCGCCGCAGCTAACGAAGAGCAGATGCTAAAGCCAGAAGAAGTTTTGCCTGCGCTCGCCCATTTGCCCGCATCGGCGTGGCCTTATGGCCGCGTGGTCGCAATTCTCGTGCAAGAAAAACCTACCGCATCCGAACAGGAGAAGATTGCGCTGCGACGGAGCAGGGGAATTGTGGCTGGCGACCTGGAAGGCGCACACGTTGCAATTCATTGGATCGCAACCTCCTGAAGTCCGATTCCTCCATGAGAATCTGCTACACCATCGAAGAGATGCGCAGCGCGCGCCGCGCGGAAGGGCGCGATAAGCGATTGGGATTCGTGCCTACCATGGGCGCGTTGCATGAGGGACACTTTTCGCTGGTGCGAGCGGCCAAAGCTTCGTGCGAGGTTGTGGCGGCATCGATCTTCGTAAACCCTACACAATTTGGAGCCAACGAAGACTTGGCGAAGTATCCGCGGATGTTTGAACGTGACAGCGATTTGTTGGAGAAGGAAGGCGTGGAGCTGCTCTTTGCGCCATCGGTCGAGGAAATGTACCCGCGAGGCGCTGTGACCTGGGTCACGGTGGAAGATCTCAGCAACAAGCTAGACGGGAGATCGCGGCCGGGACATTTTCGCGGCGTTACAACTGTGGTGAGCAAACTTTTTAATATTGTGGAGCCGGATGCAGCATTCTTCGGACAGAAGGATGCCGCGCAAGTGGTGATCATTCGGCGCATGGTGCGCGACTTGAACTTTCCTGTGGAAGTGGTTGCTTGTCCGATTGTGCGTGAGGCGGACGGACTCGCAATGAGTTCGCGCAACGCCTACCTTGATGCGCACCAGAGAAAAGAGGCGCTGGTGTTGCGCCGGTCGTTATTGGGAGTGGAAAAATCGTGGGAGGGCGGTGAGCGGAGCGCCGCGAAACTCGCGGCCGCGGGACGCGAAGAATTTGCCCCCAAGGATTCGGTTCGGCTTGATTATTTTGAAATCGTAGATCCGGACAGCTTGGATTCCATTGACAAAGCGATCGATGGCGCGCTGGTCGCTGTCGCGGCATATGTTGGTTCGACGCGGTTGATCGATAACATTTTGCTGGGGAAACCTGGAGGCTAAGGCTGCGGCTGGGCGGCGGTTGTGGCCGCAGCTGCAGTTGTTTCAGGTGGAATTCCTGGAGGCGACAGACGCTCCCGCATTATGTTTTCTACTACTGACCACAAGTGAGGATCGCACTCGCTCTGCATGTGGCCGGGAGTGAAGAAACGCTCCACGCGGGACTCGTCAGTGCATGCGACTGGATTTTTCTTGTAGTCGATGCGGTAATTCCCCAAAATCTCGGTCTTCGCCGGGTCGGCAGCGGTAATCTTTGCCCGGCCGTGGAGGATGCCGTGCGGCTGATAAAAGTTGACCGCCTCCGCGACGTTACCGGGGATGACGGAATCGTTCTGCCAGATTTTGGCAACGCTGTCGACCTGCACGGTGAGCAGAACGGGAACTCCTGACTTTTGCAGGTCACGAGCCAGCAATACGGCGGCGGCTGCTCCCCAACTGTGGCCGAAGACGATAATGCGGGCCCGAGTTTTTTCTTCGGCGGAGAGGCCTCCATCGTGATCGATATCGAGCAGACGGATGACGGTATCGTAGGCACTTTTCCGGCGGCGATTTTCAAAGACAGCAACGTAGGTGTCCTTGGGAGCAGCTCGCTGGATTCGCTGGGCGAGTCGAACCGGGCCGTGGCGAAGGTTGTCGTGGCTTACGAAGCCGCCCACGAAACCGATGACAATGCTGGAGGGAACTGTCGCGGCCTGAGGCCGGACAACGGCGGTGTCCACAGGTCGGGATAGGGCCGGCAAAGCCGCCCCGAGAACCAGCGTCGCCGTGACCACTAGAGCGCGAAATTGACCCAACCAGAGCAGAGAAACTCCTCAGATCGGTGAGATGACATGTTCCGCGGGGAGGATGCGGAAAAAACAGACGATTCTATTCACAATCGCTTCGCGACCGACCGCTCTCGAGTGGTCTCCCTGCCGTACCTCCGACCATCGACAATGCCAGCAAATGCCTTTACCAGAGCGGATTTGGCGCATTTAACCCGATCGACAGTGTACACCCGTTTGTCAAGAAGAGGATTTGATTACTTCAATGATCCGAAGTGGGGGGAAAGTGTGGAAAAAGTCGGGTGCGCCGCGCGACACCGTTGCACCCTCGGAGCGGAATGCCGTTAGATAGTCCGCGGTATTCTTGAAATCGGAGATGATGGCTCGGCCGCCGGGCTTCAGCACCCGGACGATCTCACGGCATGCCTGATTGCGGCCCGCGCGGGTCGGAATATTATGGATGCACAGATTGGAAAGAATCACATCGAAACTGGCATCGGGAAAGGTCAGGGCTGTGGCGTCATCGTTTCTGACTTCGACACGGGCGGAGACGCCGGCGAGGTCCACGTTGCGTAGGGTTTTTTCCAGCGAGTTTCCCGAAAGATCAGTCTTGCTCCAGACATCAATGCCTACAGCTTTTCCGGTGGTCAACTTTTGTGCCGCACCGATCATTAGCAAGCCACGACCGGTACCGACGTCGAGAACTGATTCGTGTCCAGTCCAGATAATGCACGCCAGCATCTGATCGCGGTGGTAAAACTTTCCCACCTTGGCGTACAGAAGCATGGCTGCGCCCTCCAGCAGGCAGACTGAGCCGACACCAATGGCCGTGGGACGAAGCGCGAAGCGGATGGGGCCTAGCGTAAGCACCGGCAGGAACCACGACAAGACGAGAAGGGCGAATCCGATGAGGATGAGGTTGCGAATGACGCCGGGAGCGTCAATGCCGTAGTCGAGTTTGGTGCTGTTCATTGCAGTCAGGCGAATTGTAACTGAAAGCTGGCTAGGGTTAACGATGGGCTTTCGGGCCGGAGACGAATGGATTTTCGGCGAGGAAGTAGCGCAGCCGGCGGTCGGCCGCCTGGGTGATGCCAATTCGGGGAGAGATTCGGATACTTCCTTGGTGAAAGCTATCCTTTCCAATCCACAATCCAGAGATGGGGGATGTGAGATCGGTGCCGTTGTCACGTACGCGGGTGATGCCGAAGGCTTCGGCGAGGCGGCCGGGGCCGCTTGTGAGACGACGAAGATCGCGAGGACCGCTTAGCACCACGTCTCGCGCCTGCGCCATTTCCTCGATGCCGAGGAGCGGTTCGAGGGCACGGAAGAGCACACCCCCCGCCTTGCCTTCGCGTTCGCAGGAAACATTCAGGCAATAGTGACTGCCGTAGATGAAATAAACGTAGGCGTAACCGGGAGGCCCGAACAGGACCGAATTACGCGGCGTCTTGCCGGCAGCAGAGTGCGCGGCGGGATCGTTTTCTCCCAGGTAGGCCTCGGTTTCGACGATGCGGGCCGCCAATCTTGTCCTGTCGGAGCCACGCTTGTCGGGGTCACGGACGAGGATCTTGCCGAGGAGTTCGCGAGCGACGCGGCGCGGATTGCGAGCGAAGAAGGCGCGATCGAGCGGCCAAATGGGCGAAAGGCAGGTCACGGGTTAGAAGGCAGAAGTCAAGAATCAAAATAAGAAAGTCAGATTGCAGAAGTCAGAATAAACAATTAATTTTGGATTTTCCGGTAATTTTGGATTTTCCTGGTTCTCGGTTTTCGTCAGCGGCTTAAAAAGTGTCGCCGTCTTCTATTGGTCTTTGGTCGGCACAGCTGAAGCCAGGTGGGAAAGCAGGTTCCTCACCGGGCGTTACTGCCCGATTCGGAATGACATCGATTTGGCGTGCACTTCAGAATGATATGGTTTAGTGTGCTGTCCGGTTCGGAATGGCATCGATTTTTGTCTCCAGCTTTGGTTTTTCCTAGTTTTCCTAGTCTTGATTTTCTGCTGTAAGGCAGGGCGGCTGGGATGAGGGATGGAAAAGCAGGTTCCTCACCGGGCGTACCGCCCGATTCGGAATGACATCGATATTTTGCTTTCAGCCTTGGTTTCTCCTCCTTTTATGAAATAGCTTTTGGGGGTCTTCTGATTTTTGGGGTTTCCTAGTTGCGGGTTTTTCCTAGTCCTAGATTTTCGATCCTGCTTTTTGACTTCCTTAAACTCCGTCCTTATCAGCTTTCCTAAGCTGCGCCTTTGGTCGATTCTTTCAAATAAGCCAACACCTCTGAGGCGTGGCCTTCGGGCTTTACTTTAGGAAAGATGTGCTGGATTTTGCCGTCCGGTCCGATGATGAATGTGGTTCGAACCACGCCCATGACTTTCTTGCCGTACATGTTCTTTTCTTTCAGGACGTCAAACGCGACGGCGACCTTTTTGTCGGCATCGGCGAGCAATGAAAAGGGCAGCTTGAATTTGTCCTGAAACTTCTTTTGCGCTTTGGGCGTGTCGGGCGAGATGCCAAGTAACACGGCACCGGTTTTCTGCATCTGCTTGTAGGTATCGCGAAATTCGCAGGCCTCCACGGTGCATCCCGGAGTATCCGCGCGAGGATAGAAATACAGCACGACTACTTTGCCCCTTAGACCTTTCAGCGAGATGTCATTTCCATTCTCGTCCTGCAAAGTAAACTCGGGAGCCTTATCATTGATATTGAGCATGAGCGCCTCTTATTCAGGAAAGTTAGGGTTGAAAGCGGTGGCCGCGAACTCCAGGCTAGCAGAGCCGGGTTCAAGGTCAACTATGTTCAGAAAATTCTTATACAGCAGAATGAGGCCAGCCGTCATTTTTATTCTATTGCTTTTTGCGGCAGCTGCGCCGCGGAGCTCGGCGCAAGGACGACCGGAACTCAAGCGGCCTGAGGAAATTCCTGAGAAGCCGCCGGAAATCAAAAAGAAGCCGGCGAAGGGTTCGGAGCCACGAGCTGTGGGACTTTTGCAGCTGAATAGCAGCGGCAAGGCAACGCTGATTCCTATCGTAATTCGGATTGACGGCAGGTTCTACGATGCGAGCGTTTACAAGGCCGATCCGGTGCCGATGGCGCTGGAATCAGGCACGGTTTATGAGGCTGAGCAGGCTGGCGATTCGCAGGGCCTTTTTACCGTGAATGGAGCGTTGCACAGCAAGAATCCAGGAAGCGCAAATCTCTGGGTGGGTACGGGTTCATACTTGCCGCGGGGCGCCGAGGCGGCGAGCACTACCCACAAGGCAGAAAACGTGCCGGTGGGTCTGGATAATAGCGACGAACCGCCGCGGCTTACGCGTGGGGATAGTTCGAAGGCGGCGACAACACCTACATCGACTGCTCCTACGACTGCTTCTACGAGCACTTCGGCGCCTAGATCGGGAACTGCAACCCCGACCTCGCAGTCTTCTCCGCCATCCACTCCATCCGCGAGTACGCCGACGGGAACGTCATCTGGCCAGGAGACGAATAAGAGTTCGAGCCCTGCGACGCCTGACAGGTCTGCCGATGCCAAAGGACAGATGTCCGGAGGAACGCAGAAGGGTTCGGATCAGACGACTCAACCAGCGTCTTCGAGTCCAAGTGCTGCGAGTGAAGGATCCAAGGCGCCGGCGCCGGAAAACTACTATCGTCCTGCTCTGCGCCGGGGTAAACCGACCGAGACTGCGCCGGAAGAACCGGAAACTACGCCGAAAGCTGTGAAAGCAGAGACTGCAGGGAAGACCAATGCGGTTAGCGGTGAGCCGGTACAACTTGTGCCGGCGATTTCCGATGCAGCCGGGCCTGACCCCAAGTCTTACAAATTCTTCTGGAAAACAGGTGAAGAGCAAGAGCGACGTGATCAGATGCTTGCGTTGGCGGGAGATCAAGTTCGCGCTTACGCGCGAGCGTTGGTGAGGAATCAGATTCCTGCGAAGCCGCTTGCGACGAGGGCGCCCGTTGCCGGTCGCAAATCTGCGGAAAAGCAGGAGCAGCCTGTGTTTGAGAAACTGCAATTCCAAACCTACGATGTCTGGGTAAATAATCAGCCAGTGATGGTCCTAACGGCGGAAGCACATTTCGTCCCGGCGCCAGGGGCGGCGGCGGGAACGGCGGACCAGACGTTTAGCATTGCGCTGGTCGCGAAAACCGATATCTACGGCAACCTGCACAAACTATATTCGGGAGTGACCGATAAGTTTCATCTCGACGTAACGCCTCGGTTGGAGTTGATTGACGTGGTGGACATCGACGGCGACGGCAGAGGGGAATTACTGTTTCGCGAAACCACTGATGCCGGTAGCGGATATGTGATTTACCGCGCGACTGCGGATAAGCTGTGGAAGATGTTCGACAATTTGAATGCGGAATAGGGCGGTGCGACCGAGATGGTGTTCAGGCACCTTAGGTCGAGCTTCGCTCGACCGGACAGCCGGGGGCGGCTGTCCCTACATAAACATCTCCTGCGTTATGTTTCTATGCCGACGTGGCAGACGCGGCCGACGATGTAGTCGGAGGGCGACTTTCCTTCTTCCATGGTCATGACCTCGATGGGATAAGCCTGGTTATGCGGGCGGAGGATCATGTGACTGCCGGCGGTTTCGACATATTTCACTGTGCAATTCTCATCCTTGAGAACCGCATACATATTGAACTCGGCCTTGCGATAAGGCTTGAGTGAGTTGTAATGGCGGTCGATGAGAAGGGTTGCACCGGGGAGCAGGCGGGGATACATGCTCATGCCTTCGCGGGCGTCGACCTTGATGACTACAAAACGCTCCCACTGATCGCGATTGCCTTCGGTTTCGGTCTTCAGCTTCTTGAGAAAGCTCTTCTTGAATTTCACAATTTCTTTCACGTTCATGCTGGTAATGAGCGGTTGAGTAGCGGCGACGTGTCCGTCGGTGAGGAGGATATTCTGAAATTCATCGTCGCTGGGCGGGAGAATGGAAGCGCGCTTGTTGACTTCGGAAGGGTCGAGCAGGTCGAGTACGGAAAGGTGCTGAACGGTGAGGACACGATCCATGCCTTCGAGACTCAAGCCGCGCTTGCGATTGAGGAAGTTAGAGATGTGAGCCTGCTTGAATCCGGTCTGCTGAGCGAGACGAAGTCCGGTCAGATCGCCTTCATCAATGCGCTCCCAAAGAGCATTGCGCAGATTCTCTTGTAGCACGCGGAATTTCATGGCTCGGAGTATAGCACGCTAACTATAGCACTGCGCTAACTAATAATGATTTCCACAGCTTGGTTGGTATAACAACCTTGACGCAAGAAATTCGAAGCTATACGATCACGATAGGTTATAACTCACTTTATCTCCCCCAGAAGCCGGTTGATCATGCGAGTCGTGGATAACTGCAACGAGGAAAAGAACTTCGTGGAGTTCCGCCGCAAAGTGCGTGGCGCCGAAGTGCTTTCGGCGGCCATGGAGAGCCTGTTGAAGACCCTGAACTTCAGCGGGCGTGTCAGCGTGATTGTGCAAAATGGACGGGTGCTGAAGTCAGGGTACGAAGAGGGATTCTTTCGTCAACGCGAGATCGGCCCGATCGGAGAACGCGGCACCGAGCCATAGAAGACACGATCCCCCGTGTGATGCTGCATCGCGCGTAATTTCATCCGCAATTAAATAGCCCAAGCAGGCCATCGCAAATAGAAACGAGCCCTGCGTCCGACCCCGCTCTTAGCGGGACCGGCGCAGGGCTTTTTTGTTTCGAAGGCACAACCCGAAGATCAGGAGAAGCCATGAAAACGAAGGCCAGACGGGACGGTCGTCAAGAAGAGTTGAGATTCGAATTGAAGTATTGCGAACGTTGCGGCGGCTTGTGGTTGCGTCCGGCGGGTGGCGGGCAAACCTATTGTGCAGGGTGTGCGCGGCAAATGGGCGAACTGCCAGTACCTTCCGGCGAACGGGAGGCCTCACAGACAAAAGGGGAACCGCGATGGGCTGGAGGCGGCAGCGTTCGCGATGAGGACACCGAGGCGGATACGCAATCTGAAGGAGGTGCGGCATGAGCGGGTTCGTAGCGTGGAATGCGGCGCACACAGAAGGGCGAGAACCAGAAGAGACTGCCCTGAGCGATAGCGAACTCGTTTTGCCACCGATGGACGAAGCGTCTGGCCAAGGTTCGGAAATCGTGGGACCAACGGAGGTTTTCCTAGAGACCTTGCCAGTCCACGATTTTCCTAAACAAAAGCAAGATTTCGATCAAGCGAAGATTCGGCAGGCGGCAAATAGCTATTGGGACAGGGATCCGGACCTGTGGATGTATCGAAAGAAGACGGCGGCTCTGTTGCGGCGCTATATGCGGTGGTCGATGGAGGCGGGACGATTGCCTTCGCTGCTGGGACGGGAGCTGTTCCGGGCAAAGGTCACGGCGTACACAGCGACAACGTTTGAAGACCGGGTGATCTTTATTCATGACATAGAGAAATGTCTGAACCAGTTGGCGAGTTTTGACCGGGAGATCGTGGCGCGGGTGGTGCTGCAAGAACACGAACATCCGCAAGCGGCGAGGATTCTTCACTGCACTCGGCGAACGATCGAACGCCGGCTGCCCGAAGTGCTCGACGAACTCAGTGAAGCTTTTCTCAAGGCACAGCTGCTTGAGGCGCTGCCGGAAGTAAGAAATGAGGAGACGACATGAGTTGGAGAGTACTGAGCGTGACCGGTGTCATGGTCGGGTTGTATCTGCTCTGGATTGCAGCGAGCTATACCGCGCTCACAAAAGGGATTAGTGAACTCTATGAGAGCGTGAGCGGGAACGCGCTATCGGTCTCGCAAGATGCGAGTGCGCGCGGCAATCTTCGAGAGACGGAGCGGAATAGCAACGTGGAACCATTGATGGAGGTTGGAGGGACGATTCTCATGGGAGTATCGAGCGCATTTTGGGCTTTTGGGCGGCTGGGGAGCAAGATGCAGGGACGAGGGCAAAATGTGTGCCTAGTAGTTTTGATGTTCTCGTTCGTACTGTGCGCGTATGGCTTCGGCTTGCTGCTTGAGCTCGCGGCAGCGGGGGGGTGAGGATTTCTGTGGAGTCCCAAAATGTTGTCAAGAGGGGAGGAACAGTGTTTTTTACGCAACTTGCTGAAAACGCGGCGAAAATAAAGGCAATAATATCCTTGACTCCTCAAACCGATTCTGCTATAAAATTCCTATGACACAGGAACCAAAGACCTTAGCAGACGCGATAGTTTACTTCCAAAGTCCTGATAACTGCATCGACTATTTGGCCTTGCGGCGCTGGCCGAAGGGCGTAGCCTGTCCGACCTGTGGCCGGAAGGACGTTTCGTTTGTGCCGTCTCGCCGCCTGTGGCAGTGCAAGACGCGGCACCCGAAGGCACAATTCAGCATCAAGACCGGGACCGTGCTTGAGGACTCGCCACTTGGCCTTGAGAAGTGGTTGCCTGTGATGTGGATGGTTGCGAATTGTAAGAACGGAGTTAGCTCTTGGGAGATTCACCGTTCGCTCGGAGTTAGTCAAAAGGCTGCTTGGTTCATGCTGCATCGCATCCGGTTGGGGATGCAGGACAAGACTGACGGCGGCAAGCTCGGTGGCGGTGCTAACACTGTAGAGATCGACGAGACTTACATTGGCGGCAAGGCACGAAACATGCACAAGAGCAAGCGCCGCCGCCTGAGTGACGGCACTGGTATGCAAGGCGGACACGGCAAGACAGTTGTAATGGGAATGCTTGAGCGTGATGGCAAGGTCCGCACTGCGATTCTCGGCAACCGCCGCGAGAAAAAGGTTATGCACCAGATTATCGAGGACAACGTATTCCCCGGAACTTGGATTATGACTGACGAGTTCGTTAACTATGACGGCCTCGCCAAGACCTACACACATCAAGTCGTGAACCATCTTGAGAAGTATGTAGAGGGCAACATTCACACACAGGGGATTGAAAATTTCTGGAGTCTGCTCAAGAGAGGACTCGGAGGAACTTATGTTGCTGTCGAACCGTTTCATTTGTTCCGCTACGTAGACGAACAGGCTTTCAGGTTCAACAATCGCGCAACCAAGAATAATCCGATGAATGACTCGGATCGTTTCAGTTTGTTGTGTGAACAGATCGTAGGCAAGCGGCTGACATATGCCCAGCTTACCGCGAAGGAGGACAAAAAACCGGAAGTCCCTTTCTAGGTTTCGGTTGCCTCGTGGCCGGAAGCGGAAGGCGGCGTAGCTGCTTTCCGCTTTTTCTTTGAGCCGCGTTTTGGGCCGCGCTTGTTGGGATTCGCGTCCGATTGTTTCTTGTACTCCGCTTCGCGTCTCTGCATCTCTTCGCGTGGAACGCGCATGAGATGATCCACAAGGCTTGTGAATCGGTTGTACTCTGCGGAATGTTTCATTCATCACCATGATAACTCACTTAAGATCACTTATCTCTGTCGGACTAAGCGTTAATGCTGTCACAATAGCGTCTAGTACCAGCAAGCTGTCTTGATAGTCCTTTTTCAAATCGCTAAAACTCATTTGGGCTCCAGCTTTATGCGCCACTGCTTGCCTGTTGGTATAGATATTGTTCCATGACACATGAGCCGTTCCGCTCATTACCTGCCCGTGAAACTGCTTTCTGTAATCGTCGCCAAACCGCCCGAGTATCTTCGCAATATCGCCGATGTCGAAACGCTTGCAAATATATTCTGCGGTTTTCTGCGAGAATGATTTCACATGAATATCTGCTATTCGCGCACATCTCCGATGCACGAGCGTGGCTATCCTGGTTTCGTATTCGGCGCAAATTCGGACCAACAAATATTGAACGAAATAGCTTTCAATCTCTGTGCTCCGCATTCCCGTAATGTCTAAATGTTCCTCGCAACGCTTTATGACAAATTCAAGATTTGAGAAATTCATGGCGTAGACACTTATTCAAACAGCGCATTGTCCGCCTTCTTGATGCGCTTAGGGATTATGTCTTCGTCAGTTGTACCTGTGCTCGTCAGTTTTATATATGCAGGATGTCTCGTCAGCTCCTCGAATCTCCCCCGCAATTTGCTGCGACTCTTCTCGCTTGAGTAGTTAGCCTCAAACGCGGTGAGATTGTCAGCGAACACAGTAAATATCGAATCGTATACTGCGGCATTTAGGCCCGTGTGAATATGGAAGGGCTTCGGACCCAGAGCAGCCATAACCGCGTCACACGTCTTTTTGAATAAACCCTCAAATTCAGCAATCTTTGCGGGAGTCGCCCTTCTATTCACCTTCATGAACGCATTTAGAAATTGCTTCATCGGCTTTTCGTAGTTCTTGCGGCTGTAGAACAGAGCTAAGAACCTCAGTATTAGTTCGATATCTCTCTTTCTCTTATCCTCTGGCGCACCGAATATTTTTCGCCACGGTTCATACTTGTTGAGTTCATTTAGGGAGTCATTGAACGCGCCATCATAAATGCAGTTCCTGATCTCTTGGCCTTGAAGAATGACACCGCCAGTATTCAGCCTTTCAAAGATTTGGAAAATGCTCGTATCGTCTTGCGGATCAATTTGCTTCACCACGAAGGAACGGAGGACAGAGTTATTTAACTTATTAAACGCTTCCTCGTTGTTGTCCTTTAGCTTTTGATATGTGGTTTCAAGGTAGGGACTCCGCTCAGAGAGGCCCGTAAGGATGAAGGGGACTTGTCCGTCCTTGCTGTCGGTTTCGCCAAACGTGCCCGCAAAAAAATAGACGATAGACCGTAATCGCTGCTGCCCGTCAACGACCAAGAGTTTGTTTGTGCCGCGCTCTTGGTAAAAAAACACAGGTGGAACGGGCAGTCCCATGAGAAACGACTCAATTAACTTGCTGGCGCGTACTTGGCTCCATATGAATCGGCGCTGGAGCGGAGGAATCTTGATTTCCTCTTTCTTCCACTTGCCTACTAAGACTTCGAGGGTAAAGTCTGCCGGATAGCTCAGAATCTCATAGCCCTGTAACGAGACTTCGCTATCGTATTGTTCGCTCGGTATCTTTTCAAACAGTTCGAGATTGCCTTTGGCTCTAACCATGTACCTCCTCCGTCCCGGGGTGAGTATCAGTGGCATAGTACACCCCCGGCGCGGGGTGTGACTGAAAACAAAACCCGCCGGATGGCGGGTCTGTGTGGTTTTGCGTGTGCGTTTGTGCTAGCTGTGAACAGGCCGCCACTGCTTGAGTAGTCGGCAATCTCCAGTCTTCCAATCAGCCAATGTAGGAGTGACCCAGAAGCACGGCTGAAGATCGAGGGTGAGCGCCGTCTTGTCTTGAAACCGGATATGCACGGCGCGGTAATCCGTGGAGAGAGACAATTCCACGTCATCCACGATTTTGCCCGCGACTTGCGGGAACTGCCTTGTGCGCCTCTTGCGGGAACGGGTACTCTTGGTAGCAGCCATAGGTCGCCTTTCTCTGGAAGGTGATTTGTGGTTAGGGCTGCGTTCGGTGTTAACGCACCGGGCGCGGCCTGTCTCACCTTGTAGCCTAATGGCGAAAATAGAGCAACGAAAAAATAGCGAAACTCCGCATATTTTTTGCTCCCAAGTGCTTGATGAGGCAAAGCTATTAGTGCCAAAATAAATGTGCAATCTATGTCACTTTTACCATATGCAATATGCTATAATCAACTTATAGAGTAAAGAATTAAGCAATAGTCGAAAGCGCGCCAAACGGCGCGTTTTTTGTTTTTTGGGGTGGAGAAGCCGGAAGCGGGTTCCTCACCGGGCGTATCGCCCGATTCGGAATGACATCGATATTTTGCTTTTGGCCCCGAGGCGGTTCTACGAAATGTTTTTAAGGTCTCCGAATGTTTTTGGTTCTTGGTTTTCCTAGTTGTTTCGGTTTTATTCTCGGAGGCAGGGCAGCGGGTGGGAAAGCAGGTTCCCTTCGGCAAGCTCAGGGCAGGCTCTCACCGGGCGTATCGCCCGATTCGGAATGACATCGATATTTTGCTTTCAGCCCCGAGACGGTTTTACGAAATGCTTTCAAGTCTCCCAATGTTTGGGTTTAGTTCTTGGTTTTCTTAGGCTCGATTTTATTCTCGGAGACAGGGCGGCGTGACGGGAAGCAGGTTCCTCACCGGGCGTACCGCCCGATTCGGAATGACATCGATATTTTGCTTTCAGCTTTTGGCTCCTCCTTGTATGAAATAGCTTTTGGGGTCTGATTTTTTAGGGTTTCCTAGTTGCTGGGTTTTCCTAATCCCTGGTCCTCATCAGGCTAAAGCGGCGAATAGCTGAAGGGGTTGTGGGAAAAGTTGTCAAGAGGGGCGAGGCATTGATTTTTGCTTAAGTGGTTGAAAACATTGCGAAAATAAATGTCCAATCTATGTCACTTTTGCCGTATGCAATATGCTATACTTAAATTATAGAGTAAAGAATTAAGCAATAGTTGAGAAAGTATCCAAGGCGCGCTGAAAAGCGCGCCTTTCGTATTTTCGGGCGGTGATAATTGAGAACGAAGCGGAAGGCGAAGGCCAAAGCAACGCATGGGGAAGAAAGCAAGAAAATGGGGAGCGGGGAAAGCACAGGAAAGGGCAGGGACAATGGACCCGCAGAAGAATCCGTAGCAAAGAGCAGGGCGATATCGAAAGAGCCGGTGGACATGGCGCGGGTGCAGAAGGACATTTCAAACATGGTGGGTAACTCGGCGACCGAGATCGCGGCTGGAATGATAAACGCCGCGCTGTCCGGTGAACTTGCACGAGCGAAGTATTTGTTTGAGATGGCAGGGTTATATCCGGCGACCGCGGAGACCGAGGCTACGAATCCCGAGGAGGATTCGCTGGCGCACATACTTTTGAAGAGAATGAGGCTGCCAATTGAGCCGGTGATCAAAGACGCAAATTCTCTACCGTCGTTACTGCCAGGAGAGTCTAAGGTGATGGGTATCGGCACGGGCGCCGTGAGGGACCGCGAGGATACCGTAGAATGAAGCGGAGTTGTGGGACGGAATCGGGCCGGTCGGATGGGCTGGCGTTTTTCATAGTGGCAAGGCCTTCCCGCAAAATTAAGGCGAATCGGAAGGTTCGCCTCACAGGACGCAGGGTGGGGATCGATATCACGTGGCTAACCGACCGGATTGCGGTCGGGGGCGGAATCTGGAACGCGGACAACATGGCGGCGGTGTCGCGCGCGGGAATTACACACATCATCGACATGCAGATCGAGTTCGACGATACCGCACTGGCGAAGGCCCACGAGATTGAGGTTTGCTGGAATCCGGTAGACGATGACTTCGAGTCGAAGCCTCCAGAGGTGTTTGCCTGTGGTGTGAAATTTGCGTTGGCTGCGCTGGAAGTGCCCGACTCGAAACTTTTTGTGCACTGCGCAGCTGGGGTTCACCGAGCGCCGATGATGGCGTTGGCGCTGCTTGGGGTGCTGGGGTGGTCCCTAGAAGATGGAATGGACTTGATTGAGGGTCGACGGCCGGTGGCGGATTTCGCGGACGTCTACGTGCGGAGTGTGGAGAAGTTTTTGAACGGACGAAGTTGAAGTCCGGCGACAAGAGAGCTTGTCCTTAGAAATTGAGGAGGAATTATGTTCGAGGCCAGCCGCCCGTGTGGGCGGATTTTTTGTTTGGTGGCAGCGGTGGGGATCGCGGCTTTAGGCGTGCGGCTGTGTGTTGGCGAAGGATCTGCAGCTGCCAGGCCGGCGGCACGAGCGGCATCGCCCAGTCCGCAGAGTGGTCCGACGCTGACGGACGTGGTTGACACGGTTTATACGGCGGATGGAACGCCCGCACAAGGAGTGCTGGTAATCACGTGGCCTGCCTTTGTGACAGCGAGCGGGACGGCCGTGGCGGCGGGGGTTCTGAACGTGACACTGGGAACAAACGGCGCTTTGAATGTGGAGCTGGCGGCGAATGCGGGAGCGAATCCTGCGGGCGTGTATTACACGGTGGTGTATCAGTTGGGGCCGGGCGAGGTGCGAACGGAATATTGGTTGGTTCCAACCAGTTCACCGGCTACTTTGGCGCAAGTGCGGACTACGCCGGGATCGGGAACGGCGGCTCCAGCGGCGTCAGTGCAGTACGTGAACTCAGCGCTAGCGGGAAAGGCAAACGATAACGCAGTAGTCCACCTGACGGGGACGGAAACGGTGACGGGGACCAAGACTTTCTCGGTGCCACCGAATGTGCCGACGCCAGTGGGCACGGGGGACGTAACGAATAAAGCATACGTGGATGCGTCGATTGCGACAGTGGGAGCGGGAAATTTCTTACCGACGGCGGGCGGAGCGATGACCGGGCCATTGACCCTGAGTGCGAATCCAACCGCGCCCTTGCAGGCCGCTCCGAAGCAGTATGTGGATACAACGGCTGCGGCAAAGGCTGACCTGGTGACCGGGTTGGTGCCTACGCACGAGTTGGGGAGTGGAACGGCTACGGCGTTGAATTGCCTGTTGGGGAATGGGACGTGGGGATCGTGCGCATCGAGCGCCAACGCCACGGAGATTCAGAGCGTGCCGGTAGGGACAGGAGCACCTGCGGATGGACAGGTGCTGACCTATTCGTCGTCGTCGGGGCAATATGCTCCGGCGACGCCGAGCAACGGGATTGGCGGAGTGTCACTGAGCCCGAGTGTGAGCCAGAACATTGTGCAGCCGGTGAACACGGAGACGAGCACGAATAATTTCAACGCAATTCGATATGTGACTGCATCCGACAACTGGAGCCAAAGTGGATTCAGTATCCCGGGAAGTCCGGCGACGGTGACGTTAACGCCATGTCCTATGGGGATTGATACGAGTGGCGCCGGAATGTATTTCGTGTACATCACTCAGGGAACGACGACGGAGATCGAGCAGGTAACGGGTGGTACATGCACCAGCGGAGCCGCGTCGGGAACGATCATATTCAATCCGGCGAATTCCTATAGCAGCGCCATAATCAGCAGCGCTAGTTCAGGAATTCAGGAGGCGATCAACGACGGGTGCGGGTTTTCCTCGACGGCGTCGAACTGCCGTATTGTGCTGCCGCCGACGGGGACGAGTACGAATGCCCTGAAAATTTATGGCACGGTGTTCGAACACTGTTCCCGCTGCGTGGTGGAAGGCAACGGAACATTGCTTTACACGTATACGCGAGACCGAGCGTGGATGCTTGGTTTTCCAACCCTCAGCTACGTGAATGTCGCGCTCAAGGGAGTTACGTTCTCTGCAGGGATTCAGGTGGATGGCTGCTTGGTAACGAATACGGGGAGATGGGGGGGCGGCGACGATCAGCCTAGTTTCAGGATGCGGAAATCTGCGAACGGGCGATCTGGCGAATATCAATTTCACGGATTCGCCGAGCTTCTGGGGAAGCCACGGTCCAGTAACGGTTTCTGGAACAACTCTAACTTACAGCCATAGCGGGAGCATCGCTACGGAAGCGTCTCCGGGAACGATTGCGATTCAGAATGCTGCGGTCGAGGACGATGCTACGAACCTGGGACTGATGGAGGGGATTGACGTCAATCTGGCGGCGGGAGGGCGTTACAACCAGTTTTTCGTGGTGAATAACGATCAGTCTGCGACAATCCGCAATTTCAATGAGAATAGTGCGCCCGTAGAGTGCACGGCAAACCACTGCGGGTCGTACGTTTATTCGGGCGGATCGACCGCGGCCGCCCCAGTCATCTGGATCGATAAAGCGAACATCAGTCCACAGTGCGGCGGCAATGGCGTGACGGTGTACACCAATAACAGCGTGCACATCACGGATAGCGTGATTGAAGGCTTTGGGATGTGGGGCGTGAATACACAAACCATTCTGGGGAGCTTCGGTGGAACGCAACTGGACAACCTGTACTGGGAGGAGGGAGGCGGGCCCTGTACGCATCCGTACAATCCTGGCGGTGGAACGGTGTTCAGCGCGGCGGGAATTATTTTTCAGGGTGGACAGCAACTTTCGATCACAGGTGGAGAAGGTCCGGCGGGCTCCCATGTTCCGCAATTTTCAAACACAGGATCGACACAGTATAACTACTACGTAGTCGTCAACGATACGACGCAGGGGTGGCACAGCTTTCCGCTGTTTGCGGGATACGCGCTGACCAACGGGTCGGGAAGCATCACGGTGCAATACCCGCACGTTCCTGGCTCCGCGCCGGGCGACACCGTGACGTATGACATCTTGCGGATGCAACCATCGGCGAACCTCTCGGTGAACGCTCCAAGCTTTCCTGTGACAGGAGCTTGTGGAGGAGGGAGCACGACAACATGCGGGAGTGTCGTTACTGCGCAGGCGCAATGCTCTGGGTTGGTCTGCACCTTTACGGATACGGCTTCGGCGAACACTTCGAGCTATACCATTAACGGGACTTCATGGGATCCGGTGTTACCCTTCTGGCCGGCAGAAATCCTGATTCCTGGCAATGGTGGGCAAGGTTTTAGTACAGCGCCTGTTATCTCCGAGACAGAACCATCCAACATGGTTTCAGTGATTGGGAATGCTTACCCCCAGATCTTCATCCGGCAATGCCAGGGGAATCCAAATATCGGTGGAAACTTTTTTGGCGGTGTCTGGGAACAATGTCTCGCAGGAAAACCGGGAGGAAATATTGGCGCGCTCTTGCTGCAAACGGGTACGGCTAGCGGGGTCGGCAACTTAAAAGGCATTTTGAATTTTGAAGGTGGAAGCCTGACGAATATTTATCCGCAGCACTTTCTCACGCTGATCGATTCCAATCCCTACAAGACTTTAGCGACGATTGGGTCTCGACCGCCAAACGACGCGAACGACACGTTTATTGGAACGGACAATCCGTCAGCAGGGACAATCCCGTTGAATTCTCAACTTGCTTTTGGCGCGCCGATTGCGATCTCGAACTATATCGGCAATGTGGGAGATAACAGCAGCTATTTGGAGAGGCTCACGGCGACGGCAAAGACATTCAACGTATCAATGGAAACCTGACGGTGACAGGAACGTGCGCAGGATGCGGATCAGGGGTGGTGACTAGCGGGACGGCGACGCAGGTGGCATTATACGCGACAAATGGAACGGCGGTGAGCGGCGACAGCGGACTAACGGACAATGGATCGACGCTGAACTACACAGGCAGCGGTGGGATTTCGACTACGGCCGGAACGTTCAGCGGAAATGTGACAGTGAATGGGCAGTTGCTAGTGGCAGGACCGTGGTCGGTGAGCTCACCGATTCCGGGGAGCGCGATGGCGGCAGCGGGAGCGGGAACTTCGGCGCTAGGAATCTCGAACGATGGAAATTTCTACATCTCGGCGAACGCCGGGACTCCGCAAAAAGTAGCGACAATGGCGACGAGTTCTTTCTTCACGAATTTGTTTCAGGAAGATGCAAATGATCTTGGGGAATACAACGGAACGACGCCACAAAACCTGCACGTTTATTCAACTTACACAAACAGCTCGACGTGGCAACGGACTTCGCTGGGATATGACACCGGCGATGGCTATGCGGTGGTGAAGAGTGAAAACTCCACATCCGGAGCGGCGCCGGGATTGGGGTTCTGGGTTAATAGTGGGCTGAAATGGGTCATCGACGCGAGCAGCAATCTTAAGCCCTGGACCGATCAAACTTACAACGTGGGATCCTTCAATAGCACAGGAACCGGGAGCGGGTTGAGGCCTGGGACGGTTTATGTGGCGGGAAATTCGACGAGCGGCAGCGGATTTGAACTAGGAAAATTTGCCAATCAGAGTTACGAACTTTGCAATGACACAACGACTGGAACAGTCGTGAATGGCCTCGCGGTTCTTACGACCGCGGGCTGTGCGGCGAAGTCTGCGAGCGCCCTGACCGGCGGAGCCATTGGAGTCGTAATCGCCAACGCCGGGACGAGTGGAGTGGTCACGCTGGCGCGTACGGGGTCGGTTTTCTGCAGCTTCGATGGGACGGCGACGGTGATCGGGGATTTTGTTGTGCCGTCGAGTACCGCGAACAGTGGTGTCTATCCTTTGTGCCACGATGCGGGTGCAACGCAACCAACCGGCATACAGGTGTTGGGTCGGGTGCTGCAGGCTAGCTCTGGAAGCGCCACGGTGCAGATGTTTCTCGATATGCCAGGGTCGAACGTTAGCAGCAGCGCGGCATATTCGGTTCCGTGGTTTACAACGAGCACGACGGGAACGGCGATCAGTTTTTCGAGTACGGCGAATAAGGCGGAGTTGTGGGGAGTGGCACTAACGTTTCCGTTGAGCACAACACAGGTAACTTACTTTGTTGCGACGGCCGACAATACAAGCAATACCTATGACATTGGTGTGCTGAATAGTTCTGGAACCATTGTTGCGCACATTGGGAACACCGCGGGTACGACGTTTGCGCCGAGCGTTGGTTGGAGAACACTGAACTGGGCGGCGAGTGCGACGCTGCAACCGGGCAAATATTACCTGGCGATTACGAGTAGCTGCACGAGCACGTGCGCGCAGGTTTACGGCGGGAGTTCGGCAGGGTTCACGTTCCTGGGCGGAAGTAGCGGGACCGCGGTGAGCGTGACGGCGGGCGGAACGTTGAATAATGGAATTGCGATTCCGGCTGATAATCCGACGGAAGCGACGATTATGTCGTGGGAGATTCATTAGAGGGCGGCGGCCGTTTGGAGCCATCGGCTAAGAGCTGGTGGTTTTTGTTTTGCAGGCGCGCTCTGATGTTTGCTGCGCCGTGAAAAGCGATGGTGCGGCGATCGAGGTTCGTTCGACTCCGCTCAGGGCGGGCACGGGTGACTTTCCTCACATGAAATGAATTGCAGGTTGGAATCGATCTCAATTCTTGGAGAAAGAACACATTATGAACAGTGCGATCAATCCAGAAGCAGCACGACCATCTACCACTCAATCGTTGGAGCAGAGCGATCGAAACCCCGTAGTGTCGAACCTAATTGGCGCAAACACCGGCGAGCAAATACCTACGCCCTTATCCACGGACAGTCGAGTAACCCAGCCGGGGCCGGTGGTTTCTCCGAACGCGGGACTGCAGGATTACGACATGGACGACAGTGTTGATAACGTTCAGGATGAGGCGGAAAGAGAAGGCTGAGAGCGTGTTGAAAAGCTAGCGTGGTGGAGCTGCGGCGTCGATTGCGGTGAGGGCCATAGACAAAAGCCTTGGCCCTTTTTATTGGCCAGGGGAGAGTGGGAGAGATGATTGTGCAAGCTTTTAGCAAAACGGGCTTGAGCGCGAAGGAACGAGGGATTCTTCTGCTTCGCAAAACGGTTCCCAAAGCGAATCGTCTTTCTCGACTCAGAATCCCGTGGATTGGCGTTCTGTTCCTGGCGATGTTTGGGGTGAAGACGGAAGCGGCGACCTACTATGTGAGCTCGAGCACGGGGAGCGATAGCGCGAGTGGAGCGTCCGCAGCGACTGCCTGGCAAACAGTGGCGCATGTGAATGCGCAAACGTTTCTGCCGGGGGATTCGATTTTATTTAAGCGGGGAGATATTTGGAATGAAAGTTTAGTGCCGCCCTCTTCGGGCAGTTCGGGCAATCCGATTACGTTTGACGCCTTTGGCACGGGAGCGGCGCCGAACCTGACGGGTTATTTCGCTGTACCGCCAGCCTCGTGGGTATTGGTGACGGGGAATGCATGGAAGGCGCCGGTGCCGGCAACTTACACCACGATTAACTTCTGCCTGTTCGGATCCATTTGGGGGCAGAAGGTGGGGGCGGTAACCACGAACTTGACGGCGCAATGGGATTTTTATCTGGCAAGCGGATATGTGTACGTGTATTCGGTGGGGTCTCCGGCGACTTACTATAGCGAACCGATTGTGCCGATGGCGTTGAGCAATGTTCCTGTAATCAATGTTAACGGAATGTCGTGGCTGACGTTCCAGCATTTTCTGGTGAACTGGTTTGATCAGTACGGAGTGTATGTACAGGGAACGAGCGATCACTTGGTATTTGCAAATATGGAAGCAGATTCCCTTATTCCGCAAGGCACGCAGCCTCTGGGTTTTTTACATTGATGAGAGCACGCCGGGACCAGGCGATATCAAGATCTATAACTCGGAGGTCCGCGAGAACGATTATGGTTGGGGCCAGGCGAATGACAGGAATTTGCTGGGACGGTTCGAAACACAAACATTCAGCCTGACTCGCGTGGCGCAGACTCAGACTTATTTCTTGAGACTCTATGACGGGTCGTCCCCCCCGAAATATTCAAGGTACTCGGCCGCGTTGCACGTTGACTATCCTTTGTAATGATCTATTCGCGATGGGGGAATGGCAATGATGGTCAGTGACAGAGAACTCGCGCTGCGGGCAATTGACGTTGAATTTCAGCGTGCAGTGCTGGATAAGCTGGTGAGGTTGGAAACGAAGATGGACACGCTTGTGGGAAACGGACAACCGGGACGAATCAAGATAACGGAGGATAAGGTTGCAATGTTGGAACGAAGCGATTTGCGTAACAGCCTTCACAACCGGATGGTGAACGGGGCTATCAGCGCGGCTATCAGTGTGGCGATTGCGTTCCACAAGTATTGGATTAAGTAGAGAGAAGCTTGACCCCAGGAATCCGAGATCCTGCTGCGAGATTCGCTGCGGCGCAAGGTACCTGTTTGTTTACTGCGCGCCGCTCGACACAATTTACGCGATTCAGAATGAGTGGGAGAATCATGAGCACAATACCAAGTACCACTATTATCAGCAATTTGAAGAACGCAACCGCAGCCACTGCGAACACCTTGAAAAGTTCAGCAGTGGGAGGAATTGATGTGTCGGGGATGCTCGCACTGGCTTTAAGCAAGGCCGCAGAATTGAAGGTCTGTCTGACCCTGATTGTCAAGTCAACCGATGGGGCCGATCCGAACCTGGTAACGCTGAACGACATTCTGGCCAGCCTCACCTAAGATCGGGGTCTCGTACGCCAGAGCACGCAGGCCCCATCAAGCGGCTTGCGTGTCAAAGAATTCGAAGGAGGAAGGTGATGGACTTTCTATCTCAATTGCTGCGAGGAATTGCATTTGTTCCGGCGTTGGTAAGTGGAATCGAAGGACTCTTCGGCGACAAGCCGGGGACAGAAAAAAAGGATGCAGCAATGTCGTTCCTACAGAATGCACTGACGATGACAGATCAGATCGCCGCTCGGGAGATCATCGAGCCAGAGAAGTTCAGGAATGGCATTTCGAAAATAATAGATGGGACGGTGGACTGCCTGAATGCCTCCACATGGTGCAAACATCAGCCTTCCCCTACGGGCTCCCACCCCACCGCCCAAAGCTAGCCAACTTCCTCATTCCAATTTTCGAGCGTCTTCTTCACTAGCGCCATGAATTGGTCAGCGACGGCGCCGTCGATGAGGCGGTGGTCGTAGCCAAGCGTGAGGTGGACCACAGAGCGGATCGCGATTGAATCGTTGCCTTCCTTGTCGGTGACAACGAGCGGCTGTTTGGTGATGCCACCAACGCCCATGATTGCGGCATTCGGCTGATTAATAATAGGCAGACCGAATACAGCGCCAAACTGGCCGGGATTAGTGACTGTGAAGGTTGAACCTTCCACGTCCTCCGGTTTGAGCTTCTTGCTGCGAGCTCGCTCACCCAGGTCCGTAATGCTACGCTGCAAGCCGAGGAAGTTGAGGTCGCCGGCGTTTTTGAGGACGGGAACAATGAGCCCCCAGTCGAGAGCGACTGCGATACCCACATTGATATGGCGGTGGTAGCGGATGCTGTCGCCCTCCATCGACGCATTGATGATCGGCCATTGCTGTATTGCGATGATGGCAGCGCGCACGAAGAATGGCATGAAAGTGAGACGGACGCCGTGGCGCTGTTCGAAGCCGTTCTTGTATTTGCCGCGCAGTGTCACAATACGAGTGAAGTCCACTTCGTACATGCAGTGGACGTGAGCACTGGTGCGGCGTGACTCGATCATGCGCTGCGCGATGATCTTGCGCATGTTGGTTAATGGGACCAAGTCACCTGGGTAGGTAGCGGGGACCGTGGGACGTGGGCTTGTTGCCGCGGCCGCCGGTTGGGGAGCAGGGGCGGATGGGGCGGGCGCCGGCTGCGCAGGGCGCTCGATAAAGGCCATGATGTCCTGCTTGGTGATGCGGCCGCCTAGTCCTGTACCCGAGACTTGCGAAAGGTTGACGCCGTGCTCGCGAGCAATTTTGCGAACAAGCGGCGAAGAGCGAGCCTCCTCGTCTTCGGTTGACTGGGGCACTGCCGACTCTCGTGTTGGAGGAGCGCCCGCATGCGCGGCAGCTTTGTTTTCTTCTTTCTTCTCGGGCGCTGATTTCTCTTGCGCCGCTTTCTCTGGGGTCGCTACCGGCGCTACCTTGGCTGGTGCCGGAGCGGCTTCGCCATCGACGGCGATTGTCCCCACTATCGTATTAACACCAACCGTCGTGCCTTCCGTGACTTTGATCTCTTGAAGAACGCCAGAAGCGGGGGCCGGAATTTCTGCGTCGACTTTATCGGTGGAGATTTCGAACAGAGGTTCGTCGCGCTGGACCTTGTCGCCCGGCTTTTTCAGCCATTTGGTGATTGTGCCCTCGACGATGGACTCACCCATCTGAGGCATGATGATGTCAGTCGGCATGATTTCCTTCCGCGTGGCCTACGCTTCACAGTAGAGACCGGACGCAACCAAATATTATAGCGGTTATAAGAGATGCCTTGAAAAAGTGCCTGTGTATGCGGCCAATATTGTGTCCGCATCCTTCCGTTTATGGGTAGTGATGTTCCGGTTCTCCCCCCGCTGATCATTTATTCGTGCTTGATTGGTTTCTCTTCCTCTCCCGATGGTGCCGTCACTCCAAAACTCATTTTCCAGTAGTCCTGCACAGCGGGGGGAAGCTTCTCCAAGTGCGACAGGAGGCTGGTGATTTTCCACATGTCTTGTTCGCTCAGAGTTTTTTCCCAGGCGGGCATCCCCGTATAACGGACGCCAGTACGAATCGTATAGAAGATGTGCCACTCGGGATCATCGGGTGGATCGGAGACGAGGTTTGGAGCAGGAGGGTAGAAAGAGTTCGCGAGAGACGCGGGTTTGCGATCGAATGCACCGTGACAGACGGCGCAATTCATCGTGTAGAGCTTCATGCCGTCTTCAAAATTCTGGTCGGTTGGGGGGAGAGGATTCGTTACGCGCGGGGCGTGCCGCTCCATTGATGCATCGACGGCTCCGTTTGCGATGCGCCGCTCGAGGTGCGGCGGCGCCACATTTGCGTTGGTGGGTATAAAGCCCAGCATGGCGATGCCCAGTCCGCCGAGAATGAGCACGAGAACAGTAATGATGACACCGAGAATGAATTTGCCCATGATTCCTCCGGGAGGAACTATTGTGGCAGAAGTAGTAGGTGTGACGCCAGTTCGCCGCAAACCCCAGCGCCCTAATACACTTTTAGCCGCCGAGCTTCGCGCACTACGTCGCCGACTTTAGGCAAGTAATGCTCTTCCTGCGGCGGAGAGAATGGAATTGCCGAGTCTAGCCCGGCGATGCGCACTATGGGTCCGTCAAGATCGTCGAAGGCTTCTTCGTTGATGATGGCGGCGATTTCGCCCGCTAGGCCTCCGGTGCGGGAGTGCTCGTGCAGAATGATGACTTTATTTGTTTTCTTAACTGTCTGCACGATCGCTTCGCGATCGAGCGGCGAGACGGTGCGCAAGTCGAGGATTTCGAGATCTATCCTGTCGTTCTTCAGAACCTCGGCTGCTTCTAACGCGGTGTGGACCATGGCCGCATAAGTAATGATGCTTAGATCGCGCCCTTCGCGAACAATGTTCGCTTTGCCGATGGGGACGACGTAATCTTCGGCGGGGACTTCACCCTTGATACGGCGGTAAAGATATTTGTGCTCGAAGAAGATGCAAGGATTGTTGTCGCGAATGGCCGCTTTGATCAGGCCTTTGGCGTCGTAGGGCGTGGCCGGGCAGATGACTTTGAGCCCGGGATTGTGAACGAACCACATCTCTGGATTCTGCGAGTGAAACGGACCGCCGTGAACATATCCGCCACTGGGCCCCCGCAATACGAGCGGAGCGGGCGCGCCCCAGAGGTAATGCGTCTTCGCGACCATGTTGCTGATCTGGTTGAAGGCGCAGCCGATGAAATCCATGAACTGGAATTCGGCGACGGGGCGCATGCCGGTGAGCGACGCTCCAAAAGCCGCGCCCACGATGGCGGACTCGGCGATGGGCGTGTCGATGACGCGCTCGGGGCCGAAGCGGTCGATGAAACCGTCGGTGACTTTAAAGGCGCCGCCGTAAATGCCAATGTCTTCGCCGAGGCAGAAGACAGAGGGATCGCGGTCCATTTCTTCCCAGATTCCCTGGCGGATAGCTTCAAGATAGGTAAGTTGGGGCATAGGCTATCGTGACATCATGGTTGCTTTTCAGTCTTTAAAGTTAGACCCGGAATCCCTTCGAAATGAGCTCGATTGTTTGACACGAGCGGAACAGAATGACGTAAGGCAGTTGAAGCGATCCATAAATCATTGTCGGCCATATCTCTACCTATCGCATACAAGTCGGCTTTGAAATTGGCATAAATCTCGCATAGTGCCATGTCGTACGGCAGAACTATGAAGTTGTTGAGGCTTAGCCGTAGATTAGAAATTTTTCCAGAACCCACTTTCTTCGTCTGGCGCCAAACAGCACCTCGCCGACGGTAACGAAGGAAATTGCTAATATCTTGTCTATAACATGCGGCTGGTATAACGGAGCCCTGATTGGATCGGGCTTTGTCAAATATGAGAAAACATCGGTGTCTAATAAAACATATCCTGCGGTATATGGCGCTTTCTGCACTTACTTTCTCGCACCGTAAACCTCTTGCAGAAATGCATCGATGTCTTCGTCTTCTGGGATGCCGCCTGACAAAACGCGAATGTCCTTAATAGGACCAACACCTTGAATTTTTGCGAGATCTTTGATTGAGCAATTGGCCAAAAATTCGGAAGGGCTGGATTGCCAATCAGAACCATTTCGGTAAAGACAAAATTGCTTGGCGCGCTCCTCTGCATCGGGACCTGAAAAAATCGTCACATAGACTTCTCCGTCACCTTCGTGATTTACAACTTCAGCTTGCCATTCACCTCGCACAATTTGGTTTTCTATCGCTTCTGACTGCATAGCAGAATTTCCCTTTCGGCACCAGGTGTCCGTTAGATCACGATCTCCACGTCAATCCCCGTCTGATCTACACAGGTTTGCGGGCGGGAGTAGTTTGAAGCCGTATGCCACTCACCTCGAGATTTCCTTATTGAGACATCAATCAGTTCGTCAACGATAACGCAACGCCAGTTGCTGGGCGAACCGTCGGGCTCGATGCCGATACTGCTGCCGCCAGCGAACTGGTACATCAGAGATTGAAGGCGTCCGCGCTTTGTGCCGAGGATGTGCGGGCACATCTCTCGGACATGTCCGTGATAGGTCGCAATCACGATATCTTTATCGATAATCGCCTGCCGGATCATCTGGTAAATCTGGTTCGTGGCTTGAGTTCCTGTCGCCATAACAATAATTTTACTGCGTCAATGTCTCATCTTAAGTGCATAGCTGCTTCGGTTGCTTTGTAACCGCTAGTTCTCTTCTTTGTTTTTGGCATGCCGTATTTAGGTTTGATCTCATGGCAGCCTTCCTCGCAGAAGACGCCGCCCTCCGCGGATTCCGGCGTCGGCATCGGAGAATTAACCGCGATTTCGCGCTCGGCTTCGATTACCCGCTCTACCTCAGCAATCAACTCCGCATTCTCCTTTGCCGTTAGCCATTTTTTCTCTTTCACTAGGTAATTCTCAAACCGCCCAATCGGATCACGCTTCTTCCAGAACTCAAACATCGTCTTTGGTACATACGCGGCGGCGTCGTGGATGGCGTGGCCCTTCATGCGCATCATTTTGGCTTCGATCAGCGTGGGGCCTTCGCCGCGGTGGGCACGTTCGACGGAGTCGCGGGCGGCGTCGTAGACCTGGCAGGCGTCCGTGCCGTCGACGATCACGCCGGGGATGCCGTATCCGATGGCGCGCTCGGCAAGATCTTTGCAGCGGTACTGCATCTCCGACGGCGTGGAGTACGCCCACTCATTGCTTTCGACGAACAGCACCAGGCCGAGATTTTGCACGGCGGCGAAGTTGATGCCTTCATAGGTCACGCCGGTGGATTGGCCTCCGTCACCGATGTAAGTCATGACGGCGATGTTGCGTCCCTGTAGCCGCGCACCCAGCGCGACGCCAGAGAGTACGGGAATGAGATCGCCGAGCATGGAAATGGGCGAGACCATGTTGCGCTTTTCGATGTCGCCGAAGTGCGAGGTACCGTCGCGGCCGCGCGTGGGCGAATCGGCTTTGGCCATGTACTGCATCATGGTGTCGCTGGCGGCGAAGCCGCGCACTAGCAACGCTCCCTGGTTGCGGATCATAGGTGCGAACCAGTCATCTTTATCGAGCGCGTAGGCCGAGGCGCAGGAGCAGGCCTCCTGGCCGAGTCCAAAATAAACTCCGCCGACAACCTTGCCCTGCTTGTAGAGATTTTCGAGCGCGATCTCCATTTTGCGGTTAAGCAGCATGTAGCGGTAAATCTCGATGCACTGCTTCTTGTCGAGATATTTGGAGTCACGAATGGGCGGAACGGGCGCGTTGAGATCGCCAGTGACTTGGTAGCGGACGTGCTCAGTGCCGTCTTTATCTTTTTCTATGGACTGGCGGACGGAGAGGTCTGGGTGCTCTAGGCGTGTGTCTGGGATAGAGTAGGTGCGAACACTGTTGTCAACTTTGGAGTAAGAGGCTCCGTTGCGACGACGATTGCCGTTTGAACTGTGTTTTGCGTTAGATTTCTTTTTTAGTGCCATAGCGAGAGAAATGCCCTAAGGACGCACAGCTAATGCTATCGCGAGAGTGACGCATTGGGCTAGGCCCAGGTGGTCCCGTCCTCTTTGTGTAGTTTTTTCAGTTCCCCAGGCGATTTCATCGGTACGCCGACCGTGCGACCGAGCAGCGCGTCTAAGGTTTCAACCCAAAGCATCTGACTGGAAAACACTGTGCCGAAATTGCGAGAGATGGATTCAGCGACGGTATTCAGGTCAAGCCGTTTACCGAGTTGTTGCTGCATCGAGGTGACTGGCTTTGCCGTGATGCCGCAGGGGATGATTAGGTTGAAGTAGCTGAGGTCGGTGTTTACGTTGAGGGCGAAGCCGTGCGAGGTGACGAAGCGGGAGATGTGAATGCCGATGGCGGCGATCTTGGCCTCAGTATCAACTAGCGCGTCGCGCGGTCCCTTCCCAGAGTTGTCATCCCGAGCGGAGAGGGGCGATCCGAAAGCGGATCGGCTCTCGCAGTCGAGGGACCTGCTGTTCGCATGCAGCGTATTCGGACTTTGCTCCCTTGCGTCTGACGTCTCTCCATCGACCGCGGTAGCCATATCGGAAAACAGCAGGTCCCTCGACTCCAGAGAACGATTCGCAGGCTCATCGTTCTCTTCCGCTCGGGATGACAGGGAGTTGGGAGCTTGGGATGTCAAAGAGTTGGGGTCCGTCCACACACCCGTTAGTCCTGGCACTCGCTTTGTCGGAATCGCGAAGTCGGCGCAGGTGCGGATCAGGACCTCTTCGAGGCGGCGGACGAATTCGACGGCGCCGAGCGTCTTTCGCAGGGCGGACGGGGCGTCGGCCGCTCCACGGGCGAATCCACGCAGATCGAAGATGGGATATCCCACGATCTGTCCGGGACCGTGGAACGTGACGTCGCCGCCGCGATCGCATTCGAACAGCTCAACGCCTCGCTGGGCGAGCACTTCCGGCGAAGCGATTACATTCGCAGCCTTGGCATTGCGACCTAATGTGATGACCGGTGAATGTTCGAGCAAAAGCAACACGTCGCCGATCTTTTCTTCTTTGCGTAGCGCGACTAGTTGCTGCTGCAGTCTCAGGCCGGTGGCGTAGTCGACGGAGCCGAGTTGGACTAGGGAGATCAATCGATTCGCCCCAGAAGAAAGCGCGGCTTACTGGGCGTGCGCTGGAACCTCTACATATGCCGAATACGTCCGGGGCTCGGGAATCGGTTCGCCGCTCTGTGCCATCCCTTCCAGATGGAAGGTAATTGCCCCCTGCATTTCACGTTCGACTTCTTCGCGCGTCCGACCGGTAGCCACACACCCGTCCAGATCCGGTGAGTAGGCGGAATAGCCTGTTCCCGTCTTCTCAACAACGATTAGATACTTTTTCATTTCTTCAGCCCCGCTTGCTTCCAGACGCTGTTCAGCGTACCTAGTCCGAGATCGTCGCCGGGCTTGCCCGGAACTGTAACCAATCCCGGCTTGGTCGAATACTTGAACTGCCGATGACTGCCTCGCGTGCGATCAAGACGCCAGCCGTCGCGCTCCAGGTCCTTGATCACATCTCGCACCTTCATTTTACGCCCTAGCGTAAACTCCTACGTATTTATCGCCATCCCATACACGCTGTTCGCCGCGTCCAGCATAGCTTCAGCCAAGGTCGGATGCGCGTGGATCGTCCACATCAAGTCTTCCACGGTCGCTTCGAGTTCCATAGCCACAACTGCTTCTGCGATTAATTCCGTGGCCTGCGGGCCGATGATGTGCACGCCGAGGATCTCGCCGTAGTCGGCATCGGAAACGATTTTGATGAAGCCCTCGTGCTGGCCCACAATCGAAGCCCGGGAGTTCGCCGTAAAAGGAAACTTGCCCACTTTCACGTTGTATCCTGCTTCACGGGCCTTGGTTTCGGTGAGGCCGACGCTGCCGATTTCCGGATGGCAATACGTTGCTCCCGGAATGTGCTCCGGATTAATTGGTTTGCCCGGTTTGCCCGCAATCTTTGCGACAGCCACCAGCGCTTCCATGGCGCCGACATGCGCCAGTTGCGGCGTCCCGAGCACGATGTCGCCCACGGCATAAACGCCAGGCTCAGAGGTTTGCATCCAGGAATCGGTTTGGATGAAGCCGCGGTCGGGCTTAATCTTTGTCTTCTCCAAGCCGATGTTTTCGGTGCGCGGCTTGCGGCCAACAGCGATCAGAATTTTCTCCGCATCGATCTTCTGCTGCTTGCCATCGACACTGATCGTTACCGCGATGCCGGTTTTCGTCTTGTCAATCTTCTCGACCTTCGCGCCGGTATGGAAGTTGATGCCACGCTTCCGGTAGACGCGCGCCAGCTCCTTGGAGACTTCTTCATCCTCTACTGGCACCAGCCGCGGCAGCATTTCCACGATGGTCACTTCGCAATCGAACGATCGATAGATGGAGGCGAACTCCACTCCCACCGCCCCCGCGCCAACAATGACTAGTGACTTCGGAATTTCTTTCAAGCTGAGAATCTCGATGTTGGTGAGAATGCGATCATCCGCCTCGAGGCCCGGCAGCATGCGCGCTTCGGATCCGGTAGCAAGAAGAATGTTTTTTGTCTTGAGGTGGCTGGTCTTGCCGTCGTTTGTCACTTCAATGGTGAAGATTCCGTTCTGTGCGCCGCCAGTCAGCTTGCCATAGCCCTTCACGGTATCGACCTTGTTTTTCTTCATGAGAAATTCAAGGCCTGTGGCATGTTTCGCGACAATCTTCGACTTCCTATCCTGAATCGCCGCCCAGTTGAGCTTGCGCGCGTCCACGCCTTCGATTCCGAATTCCTTCGCTTCTTTCAAGTGATCCCAGAGTTCGGCGTTGAACAACAGCGCCTTGGTCGGGATGCAGCCCACGTGCAGGCAGGTTCCACCGAGGAATCCGTCTTTTTCGATGATTGCGGTTTTCAGTCCGTACTGGCCGGCGCGGATGGCCGCAGTGTATCCTGCAGGGCCGCTGCCGATGATGGCGATGTCGTAAATACTCTCAGGCAAAGTGGTGCTCCTCGGTAGCAATAGATATCGATAGGCAAACGTTTGATTCTAGAACAGGCAGAGCAACGGGGCAAAACGGGAAATCGGAAGTAGGCTTCTTACGGCCTTACGACAGGCGTATTGCAGCTGGCGTTGCACTAGAGATCCCTCAACTGCGTGGCAGCTTCGCTTCACGAAGCCGCCACTTTGCTCAGGATGACATGGGAACGGAGGCGTAGAAGTCAGTTGCCTTCGTTGCTCGCGCGCTTCCAGTTGATCAGCTCGCCAATCGTCGAACTCGTGCTCGACACCGGCTGCTTGTAAGCTTCCACTTCGGAGCGCGATGCTTCTTCGCCGACGGCGCGGATACTGAGTCCCACCTTCTTATCTTCTGCACTCATCTTGATGATCTTGAAATCGTGCTCGACGCCAGGCTCCAAATGCAGCGGCTGCCCGTTGCCATCCACGGCTTCAGATTTGTGGCACAACCCCTCGACACCCTCCGCGATTTCCACGAAGGCCCCAAATGCCGCAACGCGCAGGACTTTGCCGTGAATCACGTCTCCGACGTGGTGAGTCTCAAAGAATGTCTCCCAGACATCGGGCTGCAATTGCTTCACGCCCAGCGATAAGCGCCGCTTGTCCGGCTCAATTGCCAGCACGATCGCTTTCACGCGATCGCCCTTCTTCAACACTTCCGAAGGATGCTTCACGCGCTTTGTCCAACTGAGATTGCTAACGTGCACCAGGCCGTCGATGCCATCTTCGATTTCAATAAATGCACCGAAGTCGGTCAGATTGCGCACCCGGCCTTCCACCGTCATGCCCACTGGATATTTATCGTGCAGCGCATCCCACGGATTGGCCGCCAGTTGCCGCATGCCAAGCGAGATTCGCCGCTCGGTTGGATTCACATTCAGGACCACGCAATCGACTTGATCACCTACATTCACCAGCTTCGAGGGATGCTTCATGCGCTTCGACCAGGTCATTTCGCTCACATGAACCAGTCCTTCGATGCCCTGCTCCAACTCGACGAAAGCGCCGTAGTCGGTCACGCTGATCACTCGCCCGGAAACGTGCGCGCCTACCGGATAGCGGTGCTCCGCATCAAGCCACGGATCGGGCGTCAGCTGCTTAAAGCCAAGCGATACCCGCTGCTTCTCTTTGTCGTACTTCAGAACCTTCACCTGAATCTGGTCGCCAACGTTGACCAGATCGCGCGGGTGCGTAAGCCGTCCCCAGGACATATCGGTGATGTGCAGAAGCCCGTCGAGCCCGCCCATATCCACGAAGGCGCCGTACTCGGTCAGGTTCTTCACGACTCCCGTCAGAACCGATCCCTCTTCCAGATGTTCGAGGGTTTTGCTGCGCTTCTCATTCTGCTCACCTTCCAGCAGTTCCTTGCGCGACACCACAATATTGCCGCGCTTTTTATTAATCTTAATGACCGTAACTTCCAGCGTCTGGCCCTTCATCCCATCCAGATTCCGGATCGGTCTCAGATCCACCTGTGAGCCGGGCAGAAATGCTCTCGCTCCCAGAATGTCGACCGTCAGCCCGCCCTTCGTCCGCTCTACAACGACAGCCTTTACCGGCCTCTTCTCTTGGTGAGCTTTTTCCACCTCGTCCCAGGCGTGGATGCGTGCTGCTTTTTGGTGCGAGAGATTGACGTAGCCTTCCTCAGTCTGACCCTTCTCCCGCATCACCTCAATTTCGTCACCCGGCTTAACCTTCGGCTTGCCTTCGTGGTCCAGCACCTCCGAAATCGGCAACATGCCCTCCGACTTGGTGCCAATATCCACCACCACGTGCGTCGAAGTCAGCTTCAACACCGTTCCCTTGATCACCCGGTCTTCGCCCACGGCTTCTTCGCTTTCCGTGGTGAAGTTTTCCAGCGCTGACGCAAAGTCCTCGTTCGCCGGTTTCTCTTCAGCAACCGAGGTTGCGGGCTCAGCCTCATGCTTGGAACCCGAACTGGATGTCGCGTTCGCGTGAGTCTGACTTTTTTCCGTCGAAGTTGAGTTAGCTATGTCGTGCTGGTTGAAGGCAGGTTGCGTCGTCGGTTCTGTTTCGGTTGCGACGGCGATAGAGGAATCGGAGTTGTGAGCGGTGGTATCGTCGAACAAGGTTAAGCCTCTCTGCTGAAACCTCGCACATCAGTGCGGGCGGGATGCGGGAGCCTGCTTGGCGGACTGCTGGAGTGAGTCGTTTGGTTGTGGTGGGCTCACCCTGGCGAGTGAGCTTGGACAATCCCAGCTGCCGGACGTTTTTACAGAAACCCGCGTCCAAAGGGAACTCTTCGACTATAGCAACGCCTCGCAAACAGTGTCAAACCTATTTGTTCAGGCACGTTACGCCAGTGTTTCAATCCCTTGCGGTGTTTAGCTGCCGGCTCGCTTATGGGTCCACTATTCGGTTAGCTCAGAGGTGTCAGCCTAGGGAGGCGCGGGCATCTAAACTGAATGTTGGTCGCGAAATTAAGCAGCTACTTCCTCGAACTAATAATAATTTCTTTCTCTTAGCCAGCTTTTTCTCACCAATTGCATCCTAATCGCGGTTCCTGTGGAAAATCTTACTTCTGAAGAGATTCAACGCTTGAATAAACTGTTGCTGCTTCAACGATCGATGCTAGTGATGCTGCTTAGCATTCTGTATTCCATGGCGGCTACCTGCCAGGAAGCTTCGAACGTGTCCCTATTACTCACGCCTCGCGCTGAAGAAACTGTTCTCGCGCCAAACTTCCGAGTAGCCGACTTTCGATTGGAAACTTTCGCTAGCGAAACTCCAAACCCCGACTCCGCGTCGGAAAGAGCGACTGGCGAAAGCTCGGCTGACGAAACCGCTCCTGACGAGACGACGACTGGCTCTGACCAGCAACCCGGATTCCCCAAGCGTAGCGCGGTACGTATCGCCGTCGACCAGAAGAGACTCTATCTCGCTCCCCTCAAGCCTCACAACTTCAAATGGGACGCACTCGTGCTTGTGGGCGCAGGCGCCTTCCTCGCGGCCGACCGCCATATCGAGAACAACGTGCCCAACAGCCACTTCCACCTTTATCAGGACACTTCCGATATTGCCATAGGCGGATTAGCTGGCTCACTGGCGGGGGTTTGGCTTTATGGAATCAAAACCGAACATCGTCATGCGCGGGAGACGGGAGAACTCGAACTGGAAACTCTGGTCAACACATTCCTGATCTATACCCCGATGCAGCTCATTTTCGCCCGTCAACGTCCCGGAGAAGGCAACGGCAAGGGCGACTTTTTCCAACATCACTCGGTGAACACGTCTTTCCCGGGCGGCCATGCCATGTTTACATGGGCCATGGCTTCGGTGCTGGCCGATGAATACCCCAAGCCTTGGGCACGCGTTCTCTCTTACGGCGCGGCATTTACCGTAACCTTTTCGCGATTTATGGCTCGCGACCACTGGTCATCCGATATGTTCGTCGGCACCGCCTTGGGCTTGGGCATCGCCGAGAATACCTTCCATGCTCGTTGCAATCCCGAGTACCCCTCGCAGTGCAAGCATCATCAATGGTGGTGGAAGCCGATGAAGACGGAAAACCAATAGCCCGTCGGAAAGGCCGGCTCACGGTACCCGTACCGCCCCGTCATCTGCTAACCTGCCTCTTGCGATGGATTATCTCTGGACCCCATGGCGCTATGCCTACGTTTCCTCCGCCGAAAAGGCGACGGGATGCGTCTTCTGCGACGCCGTTCAAGCCGGCGACGACGCCAAGGTTCGCATTGTGTATCGCGGCCAGCATTGCTTCGTTATTTTGAATACCTATCCCTACACGCCCGGCCACGTGATGATCGTCCCCTACGCTCACCTCGACGAACTGCGAAAGCTACCACCTGAAGCCGCCAGCGAAATGATCGCGCTCGCACAGCGCATGGAATCCGTCCTGCGCGAACTCTACACTCCCGATGGCATCAACCTCGGCATGAACATCGGCAAAGCCGCCGGTGCCGGCATCGCCGGACACATCCACATGCACGTTCTGCCCCGCTGGGTCGCCGATGCAAACTTCGTGTCAGTCGTGTGCGAAACCCGCATCCTTCCGGAGACGCTAGATGAGACCTGGAAGCGGATGACGGCGGCTCTGAAGAAAGAGAAAGACTAAGGTCTAGATCTCTTCAAGAATTGGATTGGTTAAGCACCTTTACAGACTCCGGATTCACTGGGCTCACGTTAGCCCAAAAGTCTTGTCATTCCGAATCGGGCCGAAAGCCCGATGAGGAACCTGCTTCAAGCCAGCGCTACTCCGACTCCAAGTTGCCATCCCCTAATCCAGCCCCAACCCCGCACCGCCCCCGCCAAACATAGACACCTTCCTGTCACTTCGCCTTCACAAATTTCGCCAACGGCACCACCTCCACTTTCTTCCCGAGCGTATACGCCTTATCCCCCGGATACAAAACATAAAGATGATCGAGTTTGAGATCAGCAAGCACCGTCCGCATCGATGGAGTCAGAGCAGGCGCGTCGGCGCGCTTACATTCCACGCCGATGCGCCGGCCGTCCTTGAATAAAAGCAAGTCCAACTCCGCTCCATTGTAGGTCGCCCAGTAGTAAGCCTCATCCGGACGAAACGATTTCAGTACTTCCTCCACCGCATAACCCTCCCATGAGGCTCCTACCTTCGGATGGTTTTCAAGATCAAGCTGATTGGTGATGCCCAGCAGCGAGTGCAGCAGCCCGCTATCGCGCACGTAGACCTTCGGCGACCTCACCTGCCGTTTGCCCAGATTTTCAAACCACGGCGGCAACTGGCGCACCATAAAAACGCCAGCCATCAGATCGAGATAGCGGCGCACCGTCGATTCGTTCACCGCCAGAGCGCGAGCCAATTCAGCCGCGTTCCAAATCTGGCCGTGGTAATGCGCCACCATATTCCAGAATCGTCGCAAGGCCAGCGCCGGAATCTGCACGCCAAGTTGCGGAAGGTCGCGTTCCAGAAAAGTCTGGAGAAATTGCCGTCGCCAGCTTACCGAGTCCGATTCCCGGCGTGGAGTGTAAGCCAGCGGGAAGCCGCCGCGCAGCCAATGCCGGCTTTGCGCGGATGTCCCCAGGTCCGCCAACCGGAAGCCCTCCAGAGGGATGGTTTCAAGCCTGCCCGCCAGCGTTTCCGACGACTGCCGCAGCAGGTCTTCTGACGCGCTGCCCAGAATCAGAAAGCGCGCGGGCAGCGGCGACCGGTCCGCCAGGACGCGCAGAAGCGGAAAAAGATCGGGACGCCGCTGAATCTCGTCGATCACAACCAGCTTCTTCAGCGGCCGCAACGCGGTATCCGGTTCACTGAGCCGGGCCACGCTCTGCGGGTCTTCCAAGTCGAAATAATTGAGCGAACCGGGTGATACAAACTGCCGCGCCAGAGTAGTTTTGCCACACTGGCGCGGCCCTAACAGTGCTACTACACGGCTCCGTCGCAGCGCCGCACGGACCAGAGCCAGATCAGTTCTACGGTTAATCACGAAAATATACTACCATGAATATCCCGCCATGTGTGCGGGATTTTCATGGTACTGGTAACCATCAATTCAACAGTTTCTCCATCTCCTTTTCGCCAATCACACTTACCCCTAACTCCTTCGCCTTATCCAGCTTCGACCCCGCATCCGCGCCTGCCACCACATAATCCGTCTTTTTGCTGACCGACCCCGTCACCTTCCCGCCCGCATCCTCGATCATCTTCTTCGCTTCATCTCGCGTGAAGTGTGTCAAAGTACCGGTGAGCACAAATGTCTTTCCCGCAAGCTTCGTCCCGCGCTCTTTCTTCTTGCCCGTCAGCGTCAGCCCAGCCTCGCGCAACCGCTCCGCCAGTTTGCGATTCGCAGCGATGCCAAAGAACTCGACGATGCTCTCCGCGATCCGCGGGCCAACCTCATTCACATTCTGCAATTCTTCTACACCAGCCTTCTCTAGTTCTTCCATCGATCCAAAATGCTCGGCAAGAAACTGCGCCGTACGCTCCCCTACCATCCGAATCCCAAGCCCATAAATCACGCGCTCTAGCGGCAATCCTTTCGATCGCTTGATCTCATTGAGAATGTTCTGCGCCGACTTATCGCCCATGCGCTCCAGACTGAGCAGATCGGCCTTCGTCAGCGTATAGATATCGGCGACGTTCTTCACCACCCCGCGTTCGGTAAGCTGCGTCACCAAAGCATCGCCCATACCGTCGATATTCATGACCCCCCGCGAGGCAAAGTGCAGAATCGTGCCCAGAAGTTTCGCCAGACAGTTCGCGTTCACGCAGCGGTAGTCAACCTCGCCTTCGGTGCGGACGGGCTTCGTATGGCAAGACGAGCACTCATCAGGAGGCCCGATTTCCTTATCCCCACGCGTATGGTCTGGGTCGAGTCCCACTACTTTGGGAATGACATCACCGCCGCGCTCAACCCGTACCCAGTCGCCGATCTTCACTCCGAGACGCCCAATCTCATCCATGTTATGCAGGGTGGCGTTGCGAACCGTCGTGCCACCGATTGGAATAGGGGCCAGTTCTGCTACCGGAGTGAGTTTGCCAGTGCGGCCGGTTTGCCAACGAACACTCTCTAGTTTTGTGACACCGCCGCGCGCCGCGTACTTATAGGCAATTGCCCATCGCGGCGCCTTCCCCGTGAATCCCAATTCATCCTGCAAGCCCGTTCGATCCACCTTCACAACAATGCCGTCGATCTCGTACGCCAGCGATTCGCGCTTTCCCTCCCACTCCTGAATGAAAGCCCAAACTTCCTCCATGGTGTGCACAAGCCTGCGATTCGGATTGACCTTGAATCCCGCTGTGATCAGCGCATCGAGAGTTTTCCAGTGTCGATCGAAATACGTACGCCCGTTCTCGAGCAAGATATAAGGGAAGAAGTCCATGCGGCGTTCCGCTGTAATGTTTGCATCCAACTGCCGCACCGTACCCGCAGTGAAATTGCGTGGATTGGCAAAGGTCGACAGCCCCTTGCGTTCTCGTTCCTCGTTCACTTTCTTGAACGCCGCCGTCGGCATCAGCAACTCGCCGCGCACCTCAAAATCCTCGGGGATCCCTGCCTTCCGCAATTTCTCTTTCGGAATCGACAGCGGCACCGACCGCACCGTCCGCACATTGAGCGTCACATCCTCGCCCACGCTTCCGTCTCCGCGAGTGATGCCGCGTACCAGCTTTCCACCTTCATAAATCAGCGCCAGCGACATCCCATCCAGCTTCAACTCACAAACATAGTCAATCTCTTTTCGCCCGCTCAGTTCGTGCACGCGGCGCTCCCACGCCCGCAATTCCTCCTCGCTGTAAGTATTGTCGAGCGACAACATCGGCGACGAATGCGCTACTTTGACGAACCCTTCACGCGGCTTGCCTCCCACCCGCTGCGTTGGAGAATCGGCCGCCAGCAACTCTGGATGCTCCGCCTCCATGTCCTTCAACTGCCGCATCAGCTTGTCGAATTCGGCGTCGCTGATCTCAGGCTGGTCCAGCACGTAATACGAATATTCGTGGTGCCGAATCTTCTCTCGCAGCGTTTCAATCTTTTTTTCGAGGTCTTTGCTGGCAACGGTCATCGCCAAAGATTATAAGTGGGAGAGAACCATCTGGAGACAGTCGCCCTTCGAAAGCTCGGGGTGAGTTCTCGGCTGTCAAGCGAAGCGCACGAGCATACTATGCAAATCCTCGAAACCCCGCGTCTGATTCTGCGCGAGTTCCATCCCGAAGATGTAGATGCCTTGTATCTGATCCTCTCCGACCCAGAGACCATGCGCTTTTATGTCAAGCCATTCGATCGCCACGGAACCGTAGACTGGATCACCCGTAATCGCCAGCGTTACACCAAAGACGGCCATGGATTATGGGCGATGATTCTCAAAACGAGTGGCGGATTGATTGGCGATTGCGGCCTCGTGATTCAAGAGATAGACGGAGCAAACGAAATCGAGATTGGTTACCACGTGCGCCGCGATCATTGGGGACAAGGCTTCGCGACTGAAGCCGCCCGCGCCTGCCGCGATTATGGATTCGCTCACCTTTCCGTCGAGCGCCTGGTTTCAATCATCCGTCCGGAGAACCTTGCCTCCCGCCGCGTAGCCGAGAAGAACGGCATGACGATCTGGAAAGAAGTGACGCGAGTGGACCTTCCCCATCTGGTTTACGCGATTCGAAGAGAGCAGTCGCCAGTAAAATAAAAAAGGGGCACAAGCCAGCCCGATAAAGATGAATCGGACCCTACACCAAGTCATCCACTGTCAGCGCCTGCTTCTCGCCCTTCCACGATGCCTCAAATTCCTTCTGAATGAACCCAGCATCGTAGTCGCGCTTTTGCTCGATCAACGACTGGTGCAGTCCCCACAACGAACGAGGATTCCGCAAGTTCCTCCCTAGATCATCGCGGAACACCTTCTCTGCCCCGGCCGCATCCCCGTTTATCAGCAACGCCGCTCCCAACGATTCGCGCACTGGGAAAAACCAATCGGGCGGCTCGCCATACTTCAGGGTGTCCTGTATCGTCACCGCATCGCCCAGCATGGCGATCGCGCCGCTGGTGTCTTTCTTCGCCAGCGCGATCTTCGCCCCCAAAACATCCTTTGAGATTTTCATGATGTCTTTGGCTTTGTTATTGATCGGCATCTGGAAAATCACATCGGGAGGCGTGGCGGCCTCCGCGTCCGACACAATTTTGTACTCGGCCTCTGCTTCGTTAATCTTGCCGGTGCCAGCCAAAGCCAGCCCGCGGCCGAAGTGCCAGAACACAGTCGCTGTCTTCATCGCGGCATCCGGTTGAGGCATCTTCAGAATTTCATCCCAGCGGTGGAAGCGAATCTGCACCGCTACCGGAATCGTCATGAAGCCCTCTAGCGGAGGCATTTCCTTCACGTGCGGTCCCACATTTTCCACTAGCAAATCCGCATTCTTCATCGACAGCGCATAGTTGCCATTCATCGCCGCGCACATCGCAATGAAGTGCAGGTTGTGGCTGTAATACATCATCGGATAGATGCCCTGCACTCCCGTAGCCTTGATGTAAGCACGGTCCACTGTGGCGGCCTGCTCGTTGGTTTTCACAGCAGCTTCGTAGTCGCCGGTACGAATGTAAACATGCGCCGGCATGTGAACGATGTGTCCGGCATTGGGTGCAAGCTCCGCCAGTTTGTTGGCTCCAGCCAGCGCGCGCTCGGGCGTCGGTGAGGCCTCCACTGCATGAATGTAATAGTGGATCGCGCCCAGGTGATTAGGATCGCGCTTCATCACCGACTCCAAAGTGGAGACAATTTCATCCGTCCCAGCCTCCGGGGTTCCATCGACATGCCACAATCCCCACGGATGCAAATTCATACCGGCCTCTGCGAAAAGCGTGGCGGCGTCTAGGTCGTCGGGAAATTCTTTAACCACCTGCCGCATCGCGTCGCGATATTCTTCCGCAGCCTTCTTCAAGTCAGACTTGGGATCCGCCGGAAAACGCTTCGCCAGCGCATGGATGTAGGCCTGCTCACTTGCCGAGGCAGCCCCGGAGAGATCGACAGCTTGTTTCACGGCGTCATGCGCATGCTTGTACCGGTCCGGGTCGGCAGGATCGTTATAGTTCGGTCCAACAGCCTCAGCGACGCCCCAGTAGGCCATCGCCAGCTTGGGATCGAGCTCTGCGGCATGTTGAAACGAACGTGCCGCCTCGTCATGATTGAAAGCGTAGATGAATCGCAACCCCTGATCGAAGAACTGTTGAGCCTGCGGGTTTTTAGTCGAGACCGGATGGTGAAGGTCCCCGAGTCCGGTCACCAGCGTTACCGGATGCTCCTTTGCATGCGAGGTGTGGTCATGTGAGGTGTGATCCTGGGCTGCAGCGCTTAGGCACAGAACTCCACAGAGAAAATGCGCCAGAGTTTTCATCTGGTCAATCCTCCTCAATTCGAAATTGTGGGCGGGCCGTCGAAGGTGAGTAACAGGGAGACGCGCCCCTTACCAAGCGGCCACAGCTTATTCCAAACTCTCCCCCTTTGCCAAGTGTATCGTCACCGGCGCAAAACGACTCAGGTACAATCCAGCTTCGACCCGGCCATGCGCAAGGCAACTCTGCTCTACAACCCTGATTCCGGCGGCGGGCGCAATCGTCGCCATTCCGAGTTGCAATCCGTTTTGGCGCTTCTGTCGGCTGCTGGTGTCGATGCCACTCTCGTCCTCACCAACTCCCGTGCACAGGCCGAGGAGAAGGTGCGCCAAGCCGTCCTTGCTGGATGTGACACCATCTTCGCCTGCGGTGGCGACGGAACCATTCACAACATCATTCAGGTGCTGGCGAATACCAACGTCGCGCTCGCAGTCCTGCCCATGGGCACCGCGAACGCGCTGGCGCACGATCTCGGCTTACCAATGAATTCCGTCGCCGCAGCTCGAGCTGCTCTTGAGGGGACTCTGCGCCGCGTGGCTCTCGGCCGCGTTCAATACGTCGATCTTGAAGGCCAGCCGGGCAACCGCTACTTCGTGATCGCCGCGGGTATCGGCGTCGACGCTCACCTCTTCTACAAGCTGGGCCCCGGAACCAAGCGACGCCTCGGCATGGCCGCCTACTACGCCAAAGCCTGGCATTTGTGGTTTACCTATGCCATGCCGCGCTTTCAGGTCGAGTACACCGAAACTACTTCGACCGAAACTGCTTCTACCGAAAAAAGCCCGGACCATAGCAAGCGCGCCGATCTCACCGAACTTCTCGGCGTGCGCATCCGCAATTTTGGCGGAGTAATTAAGGAATTAGCTCCGGGCGCCTCTCTCGAACGCGACGACTTGCGCCTCATCCTCTGCCGCACCTCCAGCCGCCTCGCCTATCTCTCTTATGTAACACGCGCCCTTCTGCGCGGCGCGTGGACCACCCCGGGCATCGATCTTGCGCACGCCACAAAAGTCGTATGTCAATACTCGCCTGTTCCCGCGAATCCCGGACAACCCGCACCAAGCCCCAGAATTTACGTAGAGGCCGATGGCGAACTGCTGGGCACGCTTCCCGCTGAAATCTGCGTCGTACCCGATGCACTCACGCTCCTGGCTCCCGCTCGTTAGCAGCGCGTGCTGAAAAACTCCATGTTCTACTCGATTTTGGGTGGCGCAAAGATAGAGAACCAAGGCTGAAAGCAAAAAATCGATGTCATTCCGAATCGGGCGGTACGCCCGGTGAGGAACCTGCTTTCCCATCACTCATCACAGCTGACTGCTGTTGAGGAAAAAATCGAGACTAGGAAAAACTAGGACTAGAAAGATTTGGTATTGCACTTGCTTTTTTGGGCGGCAATTTTGGGTGGCGCAGCGCTTTAAGCGCTGCGATAGTCGGGTTTTTTCATTGTCGGCTTTAGCCGCTGGGGTCGGATCGCGCAGAAATCGGCTTACCGCTAGATCCCTCCCCCGACAAAGTGCAGCCATTAATCATCGGTAGCCCGACTTATCCACAGCCTTTACTGTTATTCAAAATCAATTTACTTGCCGCGATCACAAATCCATGTAAGATTACTGCCCTGAGACCGCAGCCGCTTCCCATCACCTTGCACTTGGGACTCTCGTGGACGCGGAGTGTCTCCTTCCCCCGACTTACACGTCACTTAGAGGAGACTTATGGCCAATCCATGTACGACTGCTGTTCCTGCACCGTGTAAACCGGCTATTTCCGATGCTCGCGTGCTCGACAATTTCACTCGCCGCTTCAACACGGCTACAACCCAAGCTCTGGTTACTCCGCCAGGTCATCCCGTAAACGGCGACCTTGGTCTTGGCGACAAGTGCGGAAGCTACTCCAAAGCCATCCAGCAAAATAGTCCCGGAAAAGTCAATCTCACGCAGTTTGGCAAATTCCAGACGGCCATCGCCAGCGGTAAGTTCTCCGATTTCGACCTCATCACGCTGGGAGGAACCCAAAGGCTGAACGACCCTATGGGTGCATATGCCTACGCATTCCTGGGTGCTGATAGCAGCCTCTTCGGCGCGCCCTCCGTTCCCGCCCCGCCCGCTGTTGCCAGCAAACCATATGCCACCGAATTGGTAGAACTTTACTGGTGCTCCCTTCTCCGCGATGTCGCATTCAGCGACTATGCCACGAACGCAACCGCTCATGCCGCGGCAGACGAACTCTCGACCCTTCCTACTTATGCAGGACCAACCGTCTCCGGCAAAGTCACACCCGAACTTCTTTTTCGTGGAAAATTCCCAGGAGAAGACATCGGGCCTTACATGTCCCAGTTCCTCATCATGCCGACTAACTTCGGGGCTCTCCCGTTCGATCAGAAATACATCACCTATCGCCCTGGCGTTGACTACATGACCGATCTTGCTTCCTGGTATGAGGTGCAGCAAGGTATCGTTACCGGCTTCACCAACGAACCAGATTCCGTGCCACGCTTTCTTCACAATGGCCGCGGACTCGCTGCCTACACTCACGTCGACGAGTTATATCAGGCCTACTTCACCGCTTATCTCGTCCTGAACCCCATGAACATTCCGAACCTAGGAAATCCTTATGTTGGCATGCATTCGCAAAAGCCTTTTGGCACGTTCGCCGGCCCCGATTTTGCCGCCGTACTTGCCCAAGTCGCAAAATACGCCTTAAACGCGGTCTGGTACCAGAAATGGGTCGTTCATCTGCGGCATCGTCCTGAAGCTGGCGCGGGTCTGGTTCACTTGATCAAGCAGGGCAAGACCTTTGACGCAACCCCGGACAACATCATTTTCAATTCCAAGGCGCTTGCCGCCAGCCATGCGAAATACGGAACCTATCTCCTCTCACAGCCCTTCCCGGAAGGTTCGCCCACTCACCCTGCTTACCCAACCGGACACGGAACCGTCGGGGGCGCCTGCATCACCGCCCTGAAGTTCTTCTTCAACGGAGACGCCCAGCTGACCAATCCTATGATGCCCAATTACAACGGCACCGCACTGGTGCCCTGGACTGGGCAACCCGGCGCCGGGAAACCCGGCACCCTCACCGTGAACGGAGAACTCCACAAGCTGGCCCACAACGTCACCTTCGCCCACGGCCTCCACGGAGGCATGCACTGGCGCAGTGACAGCGATAGTTCCATACAACTCGGAGAAGCCGCTGCCATCAGCTTTCTCCACGACTTGGTTTGCACCTACGCGGAACCCTTCAAAATCACCATCACCAAACTGGATGGTACGCCCGAAGTGTTTACCAACATGTAGTCCGTCTCGGGGCGCGGCAACGCGCCCCATGTCTTCCATTTGCCGTTTTCGACGCAATCCCCCTACAATTCATTTACCGCTTGGAACCCGTCACCCACTTCCTGACCGGCGCTTGTATGGGACGAGCCGGACTCAACCGTAAGACCGCGCTGGCCACGCTTACGCTCACTCTCGCCGCCGAAGCTCCCGATCTCGACGTCCTCAGTCGTTTCCACGGTCGCGCCTTCGCCTTCGCCCATCATCGCGGCTTCACCCATTCCTTCATCGGCATCGTGCTGATGGCTGCGGTCGTCGTCGCCTTTGTGTATCTCATCCACTGTCTTCGCCGCCGCAAGGTAAACGATCCTAACCTGCCCCCGCGCTGGGGACTATTGTTCCTTTACGCTTGCCTCGCCGGCCTGAGCCACATCCTGCTCGACTTCACGAACAACTACGGCGTTCGCCCGTTCTGGCCGTTCTCCGAAAAGTGGTATTCGTGGGATATCGTTTTCATCTTCGAGCCCATCTTGTTCGCGTTCCTCGTTCTCGGCTTGATCGTCCCCTCGTTCTTCTCACTCGTCGACAACGAAATCGGCGCCCGCCAGAAGGGCCCACGCGGCCGCACCGCCGCTACGGTTGCCTTGGTTGCCGTTGTCCTCCTCTGGACCCTGCGTGACTTTCAGCATCGCCGCGCCGTCCACGCCCTCGAAGCCCGCACTTACGAGAATGCCGAACCTTTACGAGCCTCTGCCTACCCCACCTGGATAAATCCCTTCCATTGGTCGGGTGTGGTGGAAACTTCCAGCTTCTTCGTCCTTGCGTCTGTCGATTCTCTCAGCTCCGAAGTCGATCCCCGAGGCTTGCAGGAAATCCGCTACAAGCCCGAAGAAACGCCCATCACCCTCGCCGCCAAGCGCTCCTACCTCGGACGCGTTTACCTCGACTGGGCGCAATATCCCATCACAGAAACTGAAAACGTCAGCTCTCCGCAGGATGGTTACATCGTGCAATTCGTCGATCTTCGCTTCGTCCAGTTGCCCAGCTTGCTAGGTCGCGTCGCCGGGGGTCGCAATCAAGCAAACCGTGCCCTCAGCGCCGGTGTTTTACTCGATCACAATCTCCAGGTCGTCGGCGATGTCTACGGCAATGGCGGTGATCGTGTAATAGTCCCCGACCCCGACTCCCGAAAATAACTTGCGCCGTTGTGCTTATGTGGGGACAGCCGCCCTCGGCTGCCCATCGAGCGAAGCGTCCGTGTCATCCTGAGCGAAGTCGAAGGGGTCTCCCGCTTGACCGGCCCGGCGCGTACCCAAATTGCACCACCACCGAAAATCAAAACCCTAGGAAAATCAAAACCCTAGGAAAATCAAAATCTTAGGAAACCCAACATAGATGGCTTCTAGACGAAAACATCGGACCGTCAAGCATACAAAAGAAACGGTAATGGGCTAATTCATTGTTGCTGCCCTTTTCGCTTCGTATCCCGTTCAAGACAGGCTATAACGGCAAGCGGGCCGCGCCCGTGTTATCAGCACGAACGCGGCCCTGACCAAAATCACCTGTATGCGAGGCGATCATGGCTGCCCATAAAGTTACCCGCTCCCGTGCGGGAAAGAAAGTCCTGCCCCGGCGCGTTCTCAGGTTCCCGCAAACCAAGGGCAAGATCATTGCCGACGTAGAACTGTCCCTTTCCTCGGAGTATCGCGCGGTAGACATCCGTTTCGAGGATAAGACCTCGCTCACTCTTTCTCTTGAGCCGTGCTTCCGAATCGCCCCTACATTGGCGGACTGGAAAACCGGAGATTGCAAATCGCTCAAGCGATGGAAACCTGTTCTCAGCTAGCCCCTAAGCCCGCCTGTGCCGGGCCACGTTTCGCCTGCTGCTTTCTTAGCTTTGCAATCCTCAATCGCCGCTTTTAGACGTGCGATACCCCTTTCGGCGTCCGCAATTGCTTTATCCCATCTGCTTAAATTATCCTTGACATGTGAATCACGTTTGCTTAATATTTTACGCATGGCGAAGTCCTCTGATTACAGGAAGGCTTATAACGCTGCGAAGCATGAACTTGCGGAGTTGCTTTCGCAGCAAGAGGCTATGACAAAACGCATCGTAACCGTGCGGGAGTCGATTCAAACTCTGGCAAGCTTGTGCGAAAGCGAAGGAATTACCTTTGTTCCCAGCGCGGAAGCCACTCACCTGTTGATTACCGTCACGCTGGCCGATGAGATTCGCGTCATTCTCCGTGCCGTATCTCCGGCTCCGTTGCGTCCCGCACAGGTAAAGAGCCATCTCGCACGGCTCGGTCACGATCTGTCGAAGTACCAGAACCCGCAAGCAACGATTCAGATGGTCTTGAAGAGAATGGCGGAATCTGGCGAGGTTGAAGAGATCATATCGAACGATGGGAAAAAGGCTTATCGCGTGGCACCGACGAACTACCGCGATGCAGTGCTTGCGGCTGCGGAAAAGATTCGCAAATGACTTTGGCGCTAAATACGAACCGCGCAACGGTGCAAACGTTGCGCGGTAAGAGAAACGAGGTAGAAGACCATGACGAGACCTCCACCAACTAGCTAGGTAACAAAAGTCGGCCCTGTCGCCTGTTAGAGCAGTCGGCAGGGCTAATCCAGAACGCGGGGTAAGCCGCACTCCAGACCCAAAACTATTGTACGGCTTTTCCCGCTCAACACAAGTGGAGAAAAGCCCATGACGTGTATCCGATGTAACCACGGAACCGCCAAGCGGTTCGGGTATTCCGGCAAACGCCGCGCCCAAAGATACCGATGTAATTCTTGTAAGGCTACGTTCTCCGAATCCGTTCCGAAACTCGGCACTCACTATACCGATCCTGAAACCGCAGCGAAGGCGCTTTCCATGATGCTTGAAGGGATGAGCATTCGCGCGATCTCGCGCCTGACAGGCTTGCACAAGAACACGATTCTTGCCCTGCTGGAGACAGCCGGAGAACGCTGTCAAACAGTGATGGACGCGAGAATGCGATTCCTTCCTTGCCGCCACATTCAATGCGACGAGATATGGACGTTCGTGCAGAAAAAACGGCGCAACGTTCGCAGCGGAGACTCGCCCGAAGTTGGTGACCAGTGGATTTATGTTGCGATTGATGCTGATACCAAACTGATCCCTTGTTTCCGAGTCGGGAAGCGAGTCCGGCCCGATACCTGGGCCTTCCTGTGGGACTTGTATCAGCGCCTTGCGAATCGCGTGCAGCTCACCACGGATGGACTGAATCACTACACCGTTGCGGTGCCGGAGTGCTTTGGCACGGACGTAGACTTCGCACAGCTCACGAAAATGTTTGGCGATTACGGACAGTTCGAGACGAGCGAAGCGAGGTACTCCCCACCACGCATCGCGGGGGTTATATCCAGAGTCCGACTTGGCAATCCCGATCCCGAACATATCAGCACGTCTTTTGTGGAACGGCAGAACCTAACTATGCGAATGCAACTTCGCCGCTTTACTCGTTTGACGAATGCTTTTTCAAAGAAGTTGGCGAATCTGAAAGCCGCTGTGACTCTGTATTTTGCTTGGTACAACTTTTGCCGGATTCACCAGACGTTGCGCGTGACTCCGGCAATGGAAGCTGGTCTGACGGATCATGCATGGAGCCTTGAGGAACTGTTAATGAAGGACTAGAATCGCTGCCTTTGCAGCAAGGAGCGTCACATGACAAATTGGCCATCTGTAAGCTGCCCGAGTGCCGGGTGTGTACATAATCAAAAGCCCATTTTGCTCCCCGCTTCCATGCAGCGATACATAGTTCCGCCTCTAGAACACGCACCCAAGGACAAATATCGAATATACGTTGCGTGTCCGCTGTGCAAGCTAGTGTCACTTTATTGTCGAATAGATCGTCATCCCGTAGATCAATCGTACCTATCCGATTTCCGTAACCGTAGAGCTTGGATTCGCGTATTGCCGAAATACGAGCAGGGACATTCCGATATTCCTTCAGAATTTCTCGTACTAATGGGGGAAGCCGAAAAAAAGGCGCTAAATATTGCAATGTGCGCCCTGCTGCGATCTGGAGAGTGGACATGGCACCCAACTCGCCAGAGCGCCATGCAGCCCATAACCAGTCTCGATTTTTCGGTTGAGCCGATCCCGTGGGATTAGGATTGGCGACCATTACTGGTCACCAACAGGCTTTTGGCCCACTACCAAAGAAACTCCTCTCTTGACGTTCCCCCCTCCCCCCGCCGACAATAAGAACTGCTTCTGCCGAGGTGCTCCCATGTTGCCCTATCTATTCGTCCTATTAGCCATCGCCGTCCGCTTCCTGCCGTTCGCTGGTCCCTTGAACGTCTTACCCCACGCCTGGCATTTCACGCCCGTGGCCGCATCGCTACTGTTTTTCGGCTCCCGCGGCTCCCGACGCCAAATGTGGATTCCTCTGGCGCTATTCGCCGCGACTGACGTTGTACTTACCAAGCTGATTTACTCATACCCGCTGACTTGGGATCATCTCGTCACTTGGGCTTGGTATGCGGCCATCCTCTGGCTCGGAACGAATCTCCGCGAAAAATCCGGCCCGGTCCGCGTTATCGGCGCCGCCCTCGCCAGTTCGGTCTCGTTCTTCCTGATCAGCAATTTTGCGGCGTGGGCCGCTTATTCGGATTTGTATCCGCGGAGCCTCAACGGCGTCATGATGTCCTACGCCGCTGGCCTTCCGTTTTTCCGCGGCACCGTTGAAAGCGACCTATTCTTCTCAATCGCAATGTTCGGAACTCCGGTATTCCTGCACGCCCTCTCCGGATGGTTCAACAAATCCGCCCCCGACCACATCTCCCCAGCCTAAAGATTCGTGGATAGTTAGAGCACCGCAGAACATGTAGGGACAGCCGCCCTCGGCTGTCCGGCGGCCCAGGGGCATCGGGCCGCTGCTTGTGTAGGTAGGACACTCCTGTCCGACGCTTTTGCTTTTGATTTTGCAGTTTGCAGGTTTAGATCAATCCCATACTGCACCGTGCGAGGATGGCGCTTCAGCACCGCGTAAAGATCGACTGAGAAAAGCGATTGGGCAGGACAAGAAACGGGAAGGGAAAAGCGGGAGCGTCAGAAAAACGGAAAGCATAAAAAGTCGGGAAGGGCGCGACGTTCAGTCGTGCCATAAAAAGCATCTGATTGAATCCGGCTTCAGCCGCCGCTGGAACTCTTCCTACTTCTCCACCACACCACCCCCAACAAAATCCCTGCCACAACGACCACAATCACCCAATAAATATGCCGCCGAAACATTGACCCCATGATCCCAACAATCTGCGGCCCAAACCACAGCGTCAGCATCGCCAATACAAAAAACCGAACAAACCTTCCCGCAAAAATCGCCGCCAGGAAGTCGCGAAACCTCATTTCAAACACTGCCGCACCCAGTACAAAAATCTTGAACGGCATCGGCGGAGGCAGCATCCCCGGAAACATCAGTGCCCAAAACTCATGCCGCTCAAACGACCGGTGAATCCGCAGAAATCGCTCTTCCGAAATCCGCTTCCGCAGCACCGTCTCCCCACCGACGTATCCAATGATGTAAAGCGGAATGCTCCCCAGCGCCGACCCCAGCGAAGCCATCACCACATAAAACAACAGCCGCCTGCGATCCTGATAAACATAAGCCGCCACAATCGCATCCACCGGCATCCCCAGCAGGGCCGAATCCGCAAACGCGATGGCGAACACTCCCCAAATTCCCAGGTGCTGCAACAGCCCCCAAATCCAAGCCGTATACCGCGCCAAAATGTGCCCAATTGTTTTCAAGAAGGTTCAGTCTACGGGAAAACAACGACCTAGGACATCTCAGATCATATGGGGACAGCCGCCTCGGCTGTCCAGCCAAGCGCAGCGAGGCCTGTGTAAGCGTGAAGCCGTGAAGCGGCGCCAGGCGTGGGAAAGAAAGCGATAAATAACCAAACCCCAAAGGGGTGAAAGAGAAGCGTCAACGCCCCGCACATGTGGGACGGAAGAGGGTAGAAAATCTTGCGGCGCTCAGCCCAGCCCGTCTTCCCGAGAGGAACCAAGGCTAGGGAAACCAAGGCTAAAAGCAAAAAACCGATGTCATTCCGAATCGGGCGGTACGCCCGGTGAGGAACCTGCTTTCCAATCCCCCCGCCGGCCCTTCCTCCGAGAAGAATTCAAGACTAGGAAAACCAAGCCATCGCATGAGCGGGGATTTATTTCGAGCATAACATCATGCGTGCCTAGGAGTGTTCCGTCTTCCCATCCAACAAATCCAGCGCATGCGGAATCAACTCCACCACGGCCCCCAATGACTCCACTGCACCACTCGGACTCCCCGGCAGATTCAAAATCAGCGTCTTGCCTCGCACCCCGCACACTCCGCGGCTCAAAGCAGCAAACGGAGTCTTCTTCAATCCCTCGCTTCGCATCCGCTCCCCGACTCCGTCGATCAATCGGTCGCAGATCGCTTCCGTCGCCTCCGGAGTAACGTCGCGCACCGCAATCCCTGTCCCGCCTGTCGTCACGATGAACCGCGCTTCCAATGCGAGATGGACGAGCGCATTCTGCACCTGCATGGAATCGTCCTGAACAATTCTGGTAGCTACGACGCGAAACCCCGATTGCTTCAAGACTTCGACCACCGCCGGTCCGGAGACATCTACCCGCTCCCCGCGCGCGCACGAATCACTAACGGTAACCACCGCTGCCGTGAAAGCAGACGTGCTCGTATCAGACGTAAGCGCATCAGTTGTCGAGGAGGACATCATCTTCCTCTTCCGCCACCCGACCTCTGCCGGCGTCGACTGCCGCACTCGCACTGCTCACACTCTCACCGCTTGCACTCGCGCTATCGTCGCCGCTCGCAACGGCGCTGCTGGCCTCCTCGCCAATCTCGCCGCCTCCATCGCGCTGCGCTTCATCCAGCAATCGCAGCCCTTCCATCAGCAGACCCTGAGTATTAAGCTGCGTGGTCTCCTGGTCGGTCTTGCCCTCAAAATTGAGTTCAAAATTCCCACCCGTCCAGCGCAGAACCTTGAATACGGCTTGATCTCCAAGCAACGATCCGTAGGTCGCGTGCTTCACCTGTCCCTCGACGAAGAACACCTCGCACTTCTCCCCCGCGTTGTTGAGTTTGAGCTGGCAACTCTTGCGCCCCATCTCGAGCGATTGCATCAGGTCAATTACGTTCATCTGCGAGAGGTTCCCCCGCACCACGCCGTCCGACGGAGCCGTCTTCGCCATCTTCTCCAGTGCGATACGGTCCACCGTACGCTTGATGCGCCGCGTGGCCTCCTTCAGAAAAAATGGCTTAGCGATGTAGTCGTCGGCTGCGTCCTGCGGCGATAGCCGCTCGTCGATGTCGCTTCTGCTGGCCAGCAAGATCGCCGAAAAATTCGATGTAGCCGGCCGGCTCTTCAGCTTCTCCACCAATTGCCGTCCGTCCATTCCCGGCATGCGGTAATCGCACACCACCAGCTCCGGAGGATCGTCCACCGCCTTCAGCAAAGCGTCCGCTGCGTCGCTCGCCGCCGTCACTTGCGCAAACGGAGTCAGCGCCTGCTGCAACATTCCCAACACCATCGGATTGTCATCCACCAAAAGCAGCTTAACGTCGTTCGGCATCGAATCTCTTTGTGGCGTTGCGTATCGCGTTTATTTCGTTACTTCTTAGCGCGCCGGTACTCCCCGCTCTTCCCTCCACTTTTCCGCTGCAACACAATCTCCCGAATCTCAATCCCCTTATCCATCCCCTTCAGCATGTCATAAAGGCACAAAGCAGAAATACTCGCGGCCACAAGAGCTTCCATCTCGACTCCGGTTTGTGCCGTGGTAATTACTTTCGTAGCAATAGCGACGCCATTTTCGCACAGCCTCAACTCGACATCAACGACCGAAAGCGGCAGCGAGTGGCACATCGGGATCAATTCGGCCGTGCGTTTGGCCGCCATAATTCCCGCAATGCGCGCCACTTCCAGCGGATCGCCTTTAGAGTTTGTTGGAAGGGCCTTGAGTACGGCATTCGGAATCCTGACAAACGCGCTGGCCTCCGCTTCGCGCTTTGTCGTAACCTTCGCCGAGACATCGACCATCCGAGCCCGGCCGGCTTTGTCGTAATGAGAAAGCTTCTTCGCCATGCGGAAGCTCTATCTTACATGGACAGAACCCGAGGCCGTTAAGACGCAAACATCGTGTTAGTGTCTGAGTCTGTAGAAATGCTCACGTAGGGACAGCCGCCCTCGGCTGTCCGTCGAGCGCAGCTCGACTCGCTTTTCTCTCCAGGCCGGCAAAACTGAGATACTCACGGAAGCAAGACCTAGCAAACTACTTTGCCGCAAACACCACCTACCGCAGCATAATCGCAACCCAATCGCCCGCAGATATCTGCTCTCGATCCGGCGGAATAACGACATAGCAATTCGCGCGCGATCGCGCTGCAATATCGCCTGATCCCTGCCACGGCACGAGTTCCACTTGCGAATTTTCGTACTGGCCAGAAAGAACCGCGGGAAGGAATCGTCTCAATCCCGTCTTGACGCGGATTTCCGACTTCAGTCGTGCGTGAACGAATGCCAGCGGATGCGCAGGCTTTCCTGCCAGAGCTTCAAGAATCGGCCGAGCGAACAATTCAAACGTCACCATCGTCGAGACTGGATTGCCGGGAAGTCCAAAGAAATAATTGTGCGGGGACGGTGTTGAAGCCGGTGTGCTGAAGGGTGTTTTGTGCACGTAGGGAACTCGACCGAATACTACGGGACGGCCGGGCTGGATTTTCGCGCCAGTGAATAAGAACTCGGCGTTCATTTCGGCAAGGACTTGCTCGACCAGATCGTAGCGTCCCATGGAGACACCACCGGTCATGATTAGAAGATCTGATTCAAGACCCTGCTCAATCAACTGCCGCAGTCGATGCGGTTCGTCCGGAGCAATCGGCAAGAGCACGGCCTCGCCTCCGGCTTCCTGGATCTGAGCCGCGAGCGAATACGTGTTGGAGTTACGAATCTGGGTAGGACCGGGACGACCATCGACATCGACAATCTCATCGCCCGTAGTCAGCACGGCCACGCGAGGACGAGCAAAAACCTGCAGCCTCGATTTGCCCACCGACGCCGCGAGTGCAATAGTAGCGTGATCCAGTTGTTCCCCCCGGTCAAGCAGCAGGCTGCCGCTTTTCGCCTCGGCGGCTTGCGCAACGATGTTTTCGCCAGGTTCAACCGCCTTTGTGATTTCGACAGAATCATTCTGCGCAAACAAAGACGTGTATTCCACCATCACGACGGCGTCCGCGCCCTGCGGAACAGGTGCGCCGGTCATAATAGAAAAAGCCTGGCCGGAATTCAGGAGCAAAGGGACTTGACTCGGCCTCAGCCCTGCTTTGATCTCTCCGGCCACGGCTAGCCGCGCGGGAACCTTCGTCAGGTCCGCGGATCGTACGGCATAGCCATCCCGCGTCGATCGCGGAAAGGGAGGAATATCGCGATCGGCTGTGATGGGTTCGGCAAGAATTCGCCCAGAAGCGTGCAGCAGATCAACCACTTCGTTGCCGCCGGGAGTGATCCGCGAGGCATGCTCTTCGACTATGCTACGCGCATCCTCAAAACTTAGAACCAGGGCTTGGGCGGGTGGTGCTGCCATGCAGGCATGATAACCGCGATGGTGGTGGGTTTGAAAAGCAGCGTGCACTCCTCCCGTCGGCGTCAGGCGGAGCGAAGGATCTCACGCGCAACCGGCCCGGCGCGTATGCCAAATTGAACCACCACCAAAATTCAAAACCTTAGGAAACCCAACATAGAAGGCTTCTAGACGAAAACATCGGACCGTCAAGCGTACAAAAGAAACCAGAAAGAAAAATGACGGCGGGTCAGTTTGGCTTATGCGCTAGGCACCGCGATTGCCAGTTGCAAAGTGCAGCCTGCCACAGCGACAATCGTTTCATGCCGAAAAACGGTGTGCAAAAGGTGGAGAGCCCAACGCGGCCCACGCGGGTGCGCGATCCGTTCTCGCCCGGAGCCATGGTCGTCGTGACCCTGGGCAATCCTCGAGACAAATTCTGGGGGATGATTCTGGCGCTTGCTCCGGAAGGCCTCAGCATGAGTGGTGCCGAGTTGGCATCGTTTGAAGATCTGGTTCTTATGGTGAAAGACGGCGAGTCGTTCAGCCCAGCCGTTGTCTTCTTCCCAATGCATCGGATTGAACGCGTCGAACTCGATCTCCCCGATGGCAATTTGCCATCGCTGTCACAACGCTTTTTCGCAAAAACCGGGATCGAACCGGCTGCGCTGCTTGGATCTCCCGCAGCCAGGGAAAATGGAGCCGAGGGGAACATTAATCTCGACACGCGCTCGCCTTCTGGCGCTCGTCCGTCTGAGGACGGGGAATGAAATTCTCGCAAATTTTCACCGCTCCCAACCAACTCACCCTGCTGCGGATGGTTTTTGTCCCCTTCACCGTGATTGAACTGGTCGAAGGCCGCTATTTCTGGGCCCTCATTCTCTTCGTCGTTGCCGGTTTCAGTGATGGCTTGGATGGCTTGTTGGCGCGCAAGTTGCACCAGCAGACTTTGCTCGGGCAATATCTCGATCCCATCGCAGACAAGCTCCTGTTGAGCACGATGTTCCTGGTGCTCTCCATTCTGCACAAGATCCCGTGGAAGTTTACCGTGCTGGTTTTCAGCCGCGACATTTCAATTCTTGCGGCGAGTGCGGTGCTGTTTGCCATCGCAGGGCTGCGCGATTTCCGGCCCAGCATTTTCGGGAAAGCGAATACTTTTTCACAGATTGCCGCGGTTTTCTTCGCGATGCTGTTTGCCATCCGGCAAACCCGCTGGATCTGGATTACACGCACTGTCTTTCTGCGTGCCACATTTGCGTTCACGATCATTTCTGCGCTGCACTATGTTTTTCTCGTGCAACTCCGATTGCGGCAGCACGCTCACGCCTTGCCTCCGCAGTCTTCCGCAAGCATTCCCGCGAGTTGACTTTCTGGCGTCCCCCAAAATTGAGGGTTCGCCCTTGAGTGCATAATCACCTTATGGCTTTGCGCCTTTACAACACCATGTCGTCGCAGGTGGAAGAATTCCAGACGCTGCGCGACCGCGAGGTCCGCATGTACGCGTGCGGACCCACCGTCTACGATTACGGACACATCGGCAACTTTCGGACCTTCCTAGCGGTCGACATGCTGCAGAGATTCCTGCGGCAATCCGGCTACAAAGTGACCTACGTGATGAACATCACCGATGTGGACGACAAAATCATACGCAACGCCGCCCGCGATGGAGTCAGCGTTCAGCAATACACCGAGAAATACGTAAATGCATTTCTCGAAGACTCCGCCCTCATCGGCATCGAACGGCCCACGCTGGTGCATGCCACGGAACATATTGAGGAGATGGCGGATTTCGTGGCGAAGTTGGTGGAGAAAGGAATTGCCTACCGTACCGAGGATGGCTCGTATTATTTTCGCATCGCTGGTTTTCCGCGGTACGGCAAGCTTTCTAAGAAAGATTTTGGCGGAATGCTCGACGGCGCACGCGTCGATGTCGACGAATATGACAAAGACAGCGCTCGTGACTTCGCCCTATGGAAGGCGCCGAAGCCCGGCGAGGCCTCGTGGGACACATCGATTGGGCCCGGCCGTCCCGGTTGGCACCTCGAGTGTTCCGTGATGTCGATGGAAGAACTGGGCGAGAGTTTCGATCTGCACGCCGGCGGCGAAGACCTGATTTTTCCTCATCACGAAAATGAAATCGCGCAATCGGAGTCGCTCACCGGGAAGACATTCGCCCGTTTCTGGTTTCACGTGCGCTTTCTGCTGGTTGAAGGCGAGAAGATGTCAAAGAGCCTGGGGAATTTCTATACCCTGCGCGACCTTGTGCTAAAAGGTCACAAACCCTCGTCGATTCGATATCTACTTATGTCGGTGCCGTATAGAAATCAACTCAACTTTACTTTCGATGGTCTCAAGCAGGCCGCGGTCTCGGTGGAACGGCTGCGCAATTTTCGGCAGCGTTTGATGACCGGGAATTTTCCAGATGGATCGACTCCGGAAATACAAACCATCGCGCAGGAGACAGTCGATCGAATGCGTGCCGCGCTCGATGACGATCTCAACACCGCGCAGGCGCAGGCTGCAATCTTCGAAATGGTTCGCAGGGCGAACTCCGCGCTCGATTCAGGCCGTATGCATAGCGCGGATGTCGCGCCGCTACTCGGCGCACTCCAGAAGTTTGATGAAATTTTCGCGGTGCTAAACGACGACGATGGCCCCAAGATGAAACGGGTCTTCGATTGGGCGCCGACCGATGGCCGCGGAAAAGATGTCTCCACAGAACTGCGCGAGGCCGTGAAGTCCGCTCAACTGTCAGAAGCCGGCATTCAGAAGAAAGTCGACGAGATGGAGGCGGCGCGCAAAGCCCGCAATTTCAAAGTGTCCGACGCTCTGCGCGCAGAACTTACCGCAGCCGGGGTTGTGATCGAGAACACAAAAGATGGCGTCCGCTGGCGCAGAAAATAGTTCGTGCAAAATGGTAAGCTGAAAACTGACGGTAATGGCCAATTGCTAGCTGCCAATTGCTAATCGCTAACTGACGACAGTTCGCATGAAATCCTTCGACGAATATCTGCTCGATGCTGAGAAGGCCCACGGCCATCTCTGCGCCGGCCAAGTCCTCGGCGTGCGGCTCGCAATGCTGGGTCTGGTTAAACTTGGCGTCGATGATCCCCACGGGAAAGACCGCAAGCGACTGGTTACTTTCGTCGAGATCGACCGCTGCGCTACCGATGCCGTGGCCGTGGTCACCGGCTGCCGGCTGGGCAAGCGCGCTTTGAAATTTCGAGACTGGGGAAAAGTCGCCGCCACATTCGTCGACGTAAATACCGGCAAGGCAATACGCATTGCCGCCAAAGAATCGTCGAAGGCCCTTGCCAGGCAGATGCATCCGGAAATTGCGGATAAAAATCAGCAGCAGATGCTGGCGTACCGCGAAATCGCCGACGACGATCTGTTTACTTTTCAGTGGGTGAAGGTGAGTTTACCGCCCGAAGAATTTCCTGGATACAAAGGCGAGCGGGTGGTCTGCGAAGCCTGCGGAGAAGGAATTAATTTCCGCAGGGAAGTGCGCACCGAAGAAAAGGTCCTTTGCCGCGCCTGTGCTGGAGAAAGCTACTACGAGACAATTTAACTGCTGGCGCAGGCCAGGAGCCGATTAAGCCGCCTGCTCATAGGCGTGCGCCACCCGCAGGATCGAGGCTTCATCAAAATGCTTGCCAAGGATCTGTAAGCCGATCGGCAAATTATCCTTCGTCACGCCGCACGGAACAGAAATTCCCGGAATCCCCGCTAGATCGGCAGTAACGGTATAAATGTCGGCCAGATACATGGCGAGCGGGTCATCCGACTTCTCGCCCAATCGAAACGCGGCTGTCGGACTCGTCGGAGTTACAATGGCATCCACTTTGCGGAAAGCTTCGTCGAAGTCGCGGGTGAGCAGCGTGCGCACTTTTTGCGCTTTCGAATAGTACGCATCGTAATAGCCGGCGCTCAGCGCGTAAGTGCCAAGCATGATGCGGCGCTTCACTTCTGCGCCAAAGCCTTTATCGCGGCTACGCCGGTACATTTCCGAGAGGGACTTCACTCCAGCAGCCCGGTAACTGTAGCGTACGCCATCATAACGAGCGAGGTTCGTAGACGCTTCCGCTGTCGCGACCAAATAATATGCGGGGATCGCGTATCGCGTGTGCGGTAAAGAAACCGGCACCACTTCGCAACCCAGGCTTTTCAGCTTATCGATTGCCGACTCAACTGCGTGGCGAACTTCATCGTCGAGGCCATCTCCGAAATATTCTTTGGCGATGCCGAGCCGCAGAGATCGCACGGGCTTGTCAAGTTCTGCGACATAGTCAGGAACTGGAACGTCCGCGGAGGTCGAATCCATGGGATCGCGCCCGGCAATCGTACGGAGCACAGTTGCGGCGTCTTTCACAGTCTTTGTCAGAGGCCCAACATGATCGAGCGAAGACGCGAATGCAATAAGACCGTAGCGCGACACGCGGCCGTAAGTCGGCATCAATCCGACTACGCCACAGAATGAAGCAGGCTGGCGAATCGAACCCCCAGTATCTGAACCCAGCGCAACGACAGCCATGTCCGCAGCAACAGCCGCCGCGGAGCCGCCCGAAGATCCTCCGGGCACTCGGCTCAAATCCCGCGGATTGTGCACTGAACGAAACGCTGAGTTCTCATTCGAAGAGCCCATGGCAAACTCGTCACAGTTCGTCTTACCCAGTACTACGGCGCCCGCAATTTCCATGCGCGCGACGGCGGTGCAGTCAAAGGGCGGAACGTACTTCCCGAGAATCTTCGATCCAGCGGTGGTGCGGACTCCGCGAGTCGACATTACATCTTTAATCGCGACCGGCACTCCTCCGAGCGGTGGCAGTGGTTTGCCTTCAGCGGCCATGCGATCGATGCGGTCTGCCTGCTCGAGCGCGCGCTCTTTGCAGAGAGTAAGAAACGCGCCGATTTTTTCGTCGTCTTTTTCTATGCGCGCGTAATGCGATTCGGCGAGCGCGAACGCAGTCGTCTTACGCTCCTGAATGGCGGAACGCGCGGACTCTATCGTGAGAGGGGAGAATTGAGTCATTGGAGAATTAGAATTGAATCATTTGAGTCGATGAACCATTGACTCATTTGTTCGGAGCGAACCTGCGTGAATTGACTCAATGACCCGATCTCTCAATGACTCAATTCTGTGTTTATCTTTCGATGACTTTCGGAACTCGAAAAAACGCCCCGTCCGCATCGGGAGCATTTTCCAGCGCGACCTCCTGCGGCAAAGACTTGCGCAATCCTTCAACCACATCGTCGCGATAGGAATACGCAAATCTCTCGCTACCCTGCTTCGATTCGTCGACGCCATACCGGTCGGAGACCTGTGCCATGGGCTCAACATTCGAAGTATCCAATTCGTTCAGCATCTCGATGTAATCGAGAATCGAATTCAGATCGCGCACCATGCCAGCGCGCTCACCTGCGGAAAGTTCCAGGTTCGCCAGGTCGGCGATATAGGAGACATCTTTTTCCGTAACCTTCATATTTTGTGCTTTATCGTTCTGAAAGCTGGCCGCTGAAAATCCTAAAATTAGATCAACCCCGCTGAATCACGAATTCAATCCGCTCCACTTTTTGTCCGGCATAACGATTCAGTGTCGCGAGATAGCGCGGAGCCAAACTCTGCATTTCACGCTTCCATCCGGTATCGGGCACCTCAACGCGCAACACCGCGCCAGAAAACTCCAGCGCTCTGGTGCGTCCAGCCACTGCCGAACCGCAAACCAGAGGCCATGCCAGCAGCGGCGCCTCGGCCGCCGGTACGTGCCGCAACGACCCGATTACAATCTTTTCCAGTCCCGCGCCTGCCTGCTCCATGCCACTTCTCATCGAGAATTTCGATTTTAGCACTCTCCCAGTGTGCCGAGCGTTCGCTGCGATTCCGCGGTCAGTTGGGGAACTCGCGCTTCACGAACTCCATTGCCGCATCGCTGGAAAGCAAGCGCCCTTCCAGTTGCGCGTCTTCCACCGCCTCCAGAATCTCGCGGAACCTGGGCCCGGGTCCGTATCCGGCAGCAATCAAATCGTCGCCGGTAACCAATCCTGCTGGCCGCATCTTTTCTGGCGGGATTTCGGTGAGTTTCTCCCGAATAAGCTCATAGGTGGCCAAATTGCGATGGCTCGCGAGGCTATCGGCGCGGTGCAGCGCGAGATGTTCGTCAAAATGCGGCATACGCAGGAATTTCTTCAGCGTCGATTCCTTCATGCGCGTGACATGCCCAAAGCGCATGTGGTTGTCGACCAGCGCAAGCACTTGTGCCGCATTGTGATTCGAAAACCGCAGCCGGTCACAGATTTCTTCTGCAATCTTGACGCCGACGTCCACATGACCGTCGAAGCGGATGCGGTCGGGAGCCCGCCGAAATGTTGCAGGCTTGCCCACGTCGTGCAGCAGCGCCCCCCACGCCAGCGTGGGCGGGCAAGGATCTGGCAAATTGTCGAGCAGCAACAGCGTGTGCACGAACACATCGCCTTCGGGATGAAACTCTGGCGGCTGCTCGACGCCTTTCATCGCTGAAATTTCCGGCAAAATTTCTTTCAGTAAACCGTTCTCATCCAGTAGAAGAAAAGCGCGTCGAGCGTGACCTTCTGTAAGCATTTTTGTGAGTTCGTCGCGAACCCGCTCGCGCGAAACTGCGTGGAGTTCGTGCGCCAGTTGTTGGATCGCAGCTTGAGTGCCGGCGTCGATGGCAAAGTTGAAGCGCGCGGCAAAGCGCACCGCCCGCAACATGCGCAACTTATCTTCCGCAAACCGCTGCTCCGGATCGCCGATGGCTCGAACGATGCGGGCTTCAAGATCTTTCCGCCCGCCCACAAAATCGAGCACTTCTTCGGTCACGGGATCGAGCATCATGCCGTTAATCGTGAAGTCACGACGGGCAACATCCTCGCGGGGATCTTTGCTGAAGCGCACTTCATCGGGATGGCGTCCGTCGGAGTATCCGAGATCGCTTCTGAAAGTTGCTACTTCGACCGCGGATGACTCGCTACCGCCGGCTCCGGCAGAGCTAAGCTCAGCTGGCACAGAGGACGCAGAGGAAGATACTGGCAAAGGAACCAAGACCACGCCAAACTGCGCTCCCACGGCATAGGTTTCCGGGAAGATGTCCATCACCTGCGTTGGAGTCGCGCTGGTGGCCACATCATAATCCGCAGGCTCGCACTTCAGAAGCAGATCGCGCACACATCCCCCCGCTAGGTAGGCCTGGAAGCTATGCTGGCGTAGGGTCTGGATGATCGAGGTGGCAAAATCCTTGGACATAGGAATTGATATTCCGCTATTTAATCTTCAGCCCTGTGTTTTCGATTAAGCTAGAAAACAGGGCTACGAAACCAGATTATGCCAGACGCTTACATCCTCGGTATCGAAAGCTCATGTGACGAGACCGCCGCTGCGATTGTGCGCTCGGGCGAACAAATTGTCTCGAACGTAGTGGCTTCCCAGATCGCGACCCATCAGCCCTACGGAGGCGTGGTGCCGGAATTGGCTTCACGCGAGCATCTGCGGGCAATTGTTCCCGTTGTGCGCCAAGCTCTGGCCGACGCTAATCAGACCTACGAAACCGTCGATGCAATCGCAGTTACACAAGGCCCCGGCCTCGCCGGAGCGCTACTGGTCGGCATCAGCTATGCCAAGGCTTTGGCGTTCGCGCTCGACAAGCCGCTGATTGCCGTCAATCATCTCGAAGGTCACATTCATGCGGTTTTGCTGGAGGAGCGGCAGAAGGGCAATCGTGAGTTGCAGTTTCCCGTGCTGGCTTTGGTGGTCTCGGGAGGTCACACTCATCTATATCTTGTAGTGCAGACGAGTGCAGGTTGGAGCTACGAAAACATTGGCCACACTCGGGACGACGCGGCTGGTGAAGCCTTCGACAAAGTTGCAAAGCTGCTTGGCCTGGGCTATCCCGGCGGCCCGATTATCGACCGCCTCGCTCCGCATGGTGATTCAACCGCCGTAGTTTTTCCTCCCGCTCAAATTAAGCACCGCGATCGTCGCGACCACCGCGAATCGAAAAAAATCGCACAAGATCAGGCATCTGAGGCTGAACATCCGCGCTTCGATTTTTCTTACAGCGGCATTAAGACAGCAGTCCTGCGCTACGTCGAGGTTCATCAGATGCACGAGAGCATCGAGAACCGACGCCTGGTGTTGACGAATATCCCGCGGCCGAAGCTCGAGGACTATCTCGCCAACTGCGACCGCCGTACGCTCGACCTGGTCGCATCGTTTCAACGGGCGATCGTAGAAGATCTAGTCGGCAAGACCTTGTCGGCGGCACGCGCCAACGATGTCGCAACTTTGTTTGTCACTGGCGGAGTGGCGGCGAATTATGAATTGCGAAGCACATTCGAGCGCAGAGGCGCCGAGGATGGGTTGCAAGTGTATTTCCCATCGCGGCCTCTTTCCACCGACAATGCCGCGATGATCGCGGCCGCGGCCTACCCCAAATTCCTGACAAAGGATTTTTCGGCCATGGATTTTTCGGCCGAGGCGAATCTGCGTTTGCGCTAATCGGCTTTCAAGTGAGTCTCCCCGGTCAGAGACTTTTGCAACTAGGCTGGAAACCTGGAACTAGGTTCGCTACTTGCCCGCCCCGCGACCGTGGGTCTTCCCCAACACCGCATCGAGCGCCTTTTCGAGTTGGCTCTGGATGTCGATATCTTTGTAAATGGCGATGTTGGCACGTTTCTCGTTCTTATCGAAGCCGCTGGCACGGCCGGCAACAATAATGATGGGAATGTTTGCAGTATCCGGGTTCTTCTTCAGGGCGGTAATCAACTCGCTGCCCGACATCTTGGGCATTTGCATGTCGGTAACAATCACGTCCGGGCGTACACGCTCCATAATGTGCAGGGCTTCCAACCCATTCGCGGCCGACTCCACCGCGTAGCCGCGCTCTTCGAGAGAGCGGCAGACGGTGTACCGGATCAGCATGGAATCATCGACAACCAGCGCTACAGGCATGAAACGCAATCGTGCAGACCGCACGCCCCTTGGGCAGCAGACTAGCAGAGCCTTTCTGTCAGGAACAAGCCGGAATCTAGGCGAACTGGTTACCTTAGTGACACGCCAGTACTGGGTCAGGCGATATTGATAAGTTGTTCCTCGAGAGTGGGTGCCCCCACCCTTGCCGCGTTCTTTGCGGCAGGGTGGGTCCTTTGACTTTCCGGGAGGCAGCCCCTTCAGCTCAGCTCTGGCACTAGCGGGCTTGTTGAAGACCTCTAGTTTGTCACCCTGAGCGAAGGAAGTGCTGCGCGGAGCGAAGCACATACGCAGTCGAAGGGCCCCTATTGCGCCTCGACTGCCAATCCTCAAGTGGGATGCTGGACCGAAAAACAGGGCCTCTGCTGCGGCGGCGGGCTCAGACCCTAGAAAATCACAAGTTTTAGAAGTGTGCTGCTCAGGGAAAAAGCATCGCTCTAGAAAATCACTCGGGGACGGCATGCGAAAACCATAGGGAATATTTTGCGGCGTCATTCTAAACGGAGCCGTTTTTCAGGCGGAGCGAAGTAAGCCAAATTGCGCCACTGCCGCGCCAGTGAATACGCAATCCAGTCAGGCCAGAAGTGCAAACTGCAGTTTCACGATTCGCTTACGAGTCCTGAGCGTCGCTTTCGCTGCTCTCTTCAATGCTCATGTCTTTGAGTTCACTGGATTCGAAGACTTCGCGGCATTCCAGGCACTCCACAAATTCCGCATCTTCGTCGCGGCTTACGATTTGCACACGTGGGTGCTTGCACGGCTGCTTTTGCGCGTTCTGAGCATGAGAGGACGGCTTTGAACTCATAAATCCGAGAGCCTCGTCCCCTAAAAAGACACTGGGGCCGGATTCGCTTGGGGGATTTCCCCGGTATTTTAGACCTGCCACTCCACTTGTCAAGTCCTAAGCCGATATTCTCAGGTCGAAGCTGTTACGAATCGCGAAATTCCGACCGAAAATATCGGCGATTTGTAAGCCAGTCAGCCCCCGGCAGTTACCATTCACCGCCTTGTTTTTGCAGCTGTCTGCAAAGCCTTGCATAATTCCGGGCGGTAGACGTAGAATGAAATACGACAGAAAAGGTCGTAGATATATCCGGCGGCGTTGGTCGGTATTCGCAAGTCAGCCAATGCCGGTTTCGCAGGTCGCAGCTCGAAGATGCTCAAACTAACCAAAAAAGCGGACTACGCGCTGATGGCTATGAAGCATCTGGCGGACCATGCGCATGAAGGAACACGCAGCGCCAGCGCGAAGGACGTTGCAGATTCCTTCGGCATTCCGCCGGAGGCGTTGGCCAAAATTTTGCAGCGACTCGTAAAGGCCGGGTTGTTGCAATCGCAGCACGGTACCAACGGAGGTTACCGGCTAGCGCGAGCGGCGCATACGATCTCGGCCTTCGAGGTGATTCAGGCGATCGACGGCCCTCTGTTTATTACGTCATGCGTTACAGTCCGCGGCGAGTGCGGCCAGAGCGATCGCTGCAACATCCGCGAGCCGTTGCGCAAGGTGAATGACAGCATCGAAGCTGTGCTGAAGCGCATCAAGATTTCGCATATGCGGGAAGAACCGGAAACCGCCGAGACCGCCGCTACAAAGCCGTCAGAACTGGTCACGATTATTTAGTCGAGGGTCGCAATCGACGATCAGCAGTTGTCGCAGGATTTTGGCAAGAATGAAGCATCTAAACTAGGTAGGAACAGGATTCAAGGGTAGGAGAAGGAATATGAGCACGGATGTGAAGGTCCCCCAGCAACTTTCAGTCACGCAGCACCCAACTCCCGAGGGAGTGAAGCTGCCCATCTATATGGATAACCACGCCACCACGCCCATGGACCCCCGTGTCCTTGAGGAGATGCTGCCTTACTTCATGGAAAAATTCGGCAACTCGGCGAGCCGCAACCACTCCTTCGGATGGGCGGCGGAAGACGGCGTGGAAACGGCTCGCGAGCGCATTGCCAAGCTGATCGGCGCCACGACCAAAGAAATTATTTTCACCTCCGGCGCCACAGAAAGCGACAACCTCGCCATTAAGGGCGTGGCTGAGATGTACCGCGAGAAGGGCAATCACATTATCACTGCGGTCACCGAGCACAAGGCTGTGCTCGACACCTGCAAGCGCCTCGAGAAACATGGCTATCGTGTGACCTACCTGCCGGTGCAGAAAGATGGTCTGATCGATCTCGAGGACCTGAAGCGCGCCATGGATGACAAAACGATCCTGGTCACGATTATGTTCGCGAACAACGAAATCGGCGTTGTGCAGCCCGTCGCCGAAATTGGCAAGCTGTGCCACGAGCGAGGCGTCATCTTCCATACCGACGCCACGCAAGCCATCGGCAAGATTCCGGTGGACGTGAACAAGCAGAACATCGACCTCATGTCGATCTCCGCTCATAAAATGTACGGCCCCAAAGGCGTCGGCGCGCTGTACGTCCGCCGCAAGAATCCGCGAGTGCAGATTTCCGCAATCATTGACGGCGGTGGCCACGAGCGCGGCATGCGCTCCGGCACTCTGAACGTCGCCGGCATCGTCGGCCTCGGCAAGGCCTGCGCCTTGGCTTCAGAAGAAATGTCTCGCGAAGCCGTTCAGCTCGCCAGTCTGCGTGATCGCCTGCGCGACCGCATCATGAACCGTCTCGATGAAACTTACATCAACGGCTCCATGGAGCATCGCCTCCCCGGCAATCTGAACATTAGTTTTGCGTACGTCGAAGGCGAGTCGCTGCTGATGGGCATCAACGATATTGCAGTTTCGAGCGGATCGGCCTGCACCTCCGCGACGCTTGAGCCATCTTATGTATTAAAGGCTCTCGGCACGGGCGACGACTTGGCGCACAGTTCGATCCGCTTCGGCATCGGCCGCTTCAACAATGCAGCCGAAGTCGATTACGTAGCCGACCGCGTGATCGAAACCGTCGAGCGCCTCCGCGAACTATCTCCGCTCTACGAGATGGCGAAGGAAGGCATCAATCTAGCGGACGTGAAATGGGCCGGAGAAGCGCACTAGAAACCAGTAGCTAGTACCGAGTACCAAGAGAGCCGCGAAGCGGCGTAAGAATTCAGCCCACGGCGCAAGCCGTGGGTAAGAGTGGGTGGGTAAGAGTGGGAATGATCAACAAGCCCCGAAGGGGCGGAAGAGAAACTGGCACAGATTCTAGAAGTTGTTCGAGGAGATCACATGTCATACAGCGATAAAGTAATCGATCACTACAACAATCCCCGCAACGTGGGTTCGATGGACAAGACCAGCGCCGACGTCGGCACTGGCCTCGTCGGCGCGCCCGAGTGCGGCGACGTTATGAAGCTGCAGATCAAGGTCAACCGCGAGACCAACGTCATTGAAGAAGCCAAGTTCAAAACCTTCGGCTGCGGTTCGGCGATCGCCTCTTCTTCTCTTGCCACGGAATGGGTCAAGGGCAAAACAGTGGACGAAGCCCTCACCATCAAGAACATGGATATCGTGAAGGAACTGTCGCTTCCTCCCGTGAAGATCCATTGCTCCGTGCTGGCCGAAGACGCCATCCGCGCCGCAATCGGCGACTGGAAGAAAAAGCAGGGAGCCGCGAAGCCGGTGGAGTCGACCGTAGCGCAGTAGTGGCCCTGCCCAGCCGCGAAGCGGCGCAAGAGTGCAGCCCACGGCGTGAGCCGTGGGTTGGGGGCCTGAAACAGGAACAAGCCCCAACGGGGCGAAAGAACGGCCGCGCCGCGAGCGCGGTACGGCATTTGAGAAAATGACAACGGCAACCGAACAAACCGCACAACCATCGCAAGCCGTGCCGGCCAAAGGCATTCAGGTCACCGACAAAGCCATTGCCAAGGTCCGCAGCGCGATGGCGAAGGAAGGCATTTCGCCCGAGCACGGCGGGCTGCGCCTCGGCGTGCAGGGCGGCGGTTGTTCCGGACTGAGCTACAACATTCGCTTCGACACTCAGCCGCGCGAACGCGATCGCATTTTTCAATTCAGCGACGTGCGCGTTTTTGTAGATCCGAAGTCGTTTATCTACCTGCACGGCATGATCCTGGATTATCAGGAAACGTTGATGCAGCAGGGATTCGTCTTCGTGAATCCGCAGGCCACAAAGTCGTGCGGCTGCGGCACTTCTTTCTCCGCATGAGTGACCGCGTGGCCCTGGCTTGTGTGGCGCGGGCGCCCTCGCCCGCGAATGCCGGCGGTCCAATGGGTCCGAGCTCCAAAGAAATGGTGCGTGTTGAATTGCGTTTACCAGAGAAGGATTTTGAAATGGCCAACTCGACCCTGACCACCATCACCGCGAAGCCCGCACCCCAGGAAACGCAATCCTGCTGGTCATGCGGAACCATGCGCGCCGTGCACTTCTGTGAGGCTTGCGGCAAAGTTCAGCCGGCTACGCCGGTCGACTATTTCACCTTCTTCGGCCTGCCGCGTAAATTGAATCTCGATGTCGCCGCATTAGACAAAGACTTTTACCAGCTAAGCCGCAAGCTGCATCCCGACCTCAATGCCCGCACCGGAGGCCAGGAGCAGGAGTGGAGCCTGCAGCAAACCTCGCTGTTGAACGACGCTCACCGAACATTGAAAGACCCGATCAAGCGCACGCAATATCTGTTGAAGCTGGAAGGCGTGGAACTCGAAGAACAATCGAAGAGCGCCACGGAACAGGCGCGCTCCACGGGGCAAATTAAGAAGCAAATTGTCCCGCCCGATTTGCTCGAAGAAGTTTTTGAGCTGAACATGCAGCTCGAAGAGCTCCGCGCACAAAAGAAGATGGGCGAGGATGATCCTGCCCTGATCGAAGAGATCGGCCGGCAGAAGCTCGAACTGGAAGAGAAACAGGAATCGCTTCTGCGCGAGTTGGCCGATCTCTGGAAGGTCTGGGATGGATTGATTCAGCGCGCAGCCAACGGCCAACCCGTCTCCGAAGAGGAGCGCAGGCAGGAACGCGACAAAATGGTGGACCTGCTGAACCGCAGAAACTACATCCGGAATCTGGTGCGGGATGTAAGCGAGGTTCTGGAGAATTGAGAGATTGAGTCATCGGGCGATTGAGTGATTTAAAGTCGGTGGCTTTTCAATCGCGAAATCACACAATCGCCAAATCACACAATGGCACTTGATCGCATCGTCGGAATCGACCTGGGCACCACGAATTCTCTGGTGGCCTTCATGCAAGGGGAGAGCCCTGTCGTCATCCCAGGAGACGACGGATCGAATCTCGTTCCCTCGGTCGTGGCGCTCGACTCGAACAATCAGCCCGTGGTCGGCAATGCTGCCCGCAATTCTTTGATCGACGCTCCGGAGCGTGCCGTCTATTCCATCAAACGCCTCATGGGACGCGGGTCCGAAGACATTCAGGAAGAATTGAAATTCTTCCCGTTCCGCCTTGCCGAAGACTTGCAGGCCGGCGAAGTTCTGCGCATCAAGCTCGGGGATAAGACTTTTACGCCGCCCGAAATCTCAGCTCTCATCCTTCGCCAGCTCAAGCGCAACGCCGAACGCTTCTTTGGCGCGCAGGTTACAAAAGCCGTCATCACCGTCCCCGCATATTTCAACGATGCGCAGCGCCAGGCTACAAAAGATGCGGGCCGCATCGCCGGCCTCGAAGTTCTGCGTCTGGTCAACGAACCCACCGCCGCGTCGCTCGCCTATGGCCTCGACAAAAAGCAAAATGGAATTGTCGCAGTCTATGACCTAGGCGGCGGAACGTTCGACATCTCGATCCTCAAACTTCACGACGGCATCTTCGAGGTCATAGCGACCAACGGCGACACGCACCTCGGCGGCGACGACATCGATAATCTGCTGATCACGATTGCGCTCGACGACCTGCTCGGCGACCTTGGTCTCGACTTTCGTCGCAATGGGGAAGCCGTTCAAGCCATTCGCAAAGCGGTCATCGACGCCAAGATCGCGCTCTCTTCGGAGTCTGCGGTAAAGCTGGATGTCGAATTGCCAGGCGGCAAGAGCTATCGGCGCGAGATCGCGCGCGCGCAGTTCGAACAACTCATCCAGCCTGTCATCGACCGCACCATCGGACCCTGCAAACAAGCTCTAAGAGACGCTGGCCTCAAACCCGAACAAATTGATGAAGTAGTTCTCGTCGGCGGGTCTACGCGTATTCCCAAGGTTCGCGCGCTGGTGAAAGAACTCTTCCACCGTGAACCGCACACCGATTTGAATCCCGATGAAGTGGTTGCGCTGGGCGCGGCTGTACAAGCGAATATTCTCGGGGGTGGCTCCGAAGCCACCGAGAACATGCTGCTGCTCGACGTCACGCCGCTATCGCTGGGCATCGAAGTTGCAGGCGGGGTCACCGACAAAATCATTTTGCGCAACTCAACGATTCCCGCGTCTTCCACGCAGTTCTATACGACCCAAGTCGACGGTCAGGCCAACGTCGCGATTCATGTGTTGCAAGGGGAGCGCGAGTTAGCCAAGGATTGTCGTTCCCTGGCGCGGTTCGATCTTAAGGGCATTCCGCCAATGGCGGCTGGAATGGCGCGGATCGAGGTGAAATTTCTCATCGACGCCAACGGCATCCTGCACGTCTCCGCGCGCGAGCAGCGCAGCGGCAAGGAATCGGAAATTCAGGTGCAGCCCAGCTACGGACTCACCGACGAGCAGGTCGAGGGCATGATCCTCGATTCTTTCGACAGCGCGGAAGAAGATTTCCGGCAGCGCCAGGTCATCGAAGCGCGCAACGAAGGTTCGACGATTCTCGCAGCTCTCGACAAAGGCAAGAAAAGCCCGGCCTGGGGGCACCTTACTACCGACGAAAAGAAAAAGATCGCGAAGATGGAGAAAGCCTTGATTGCGATAAAACCCGAAGAAGATTATCAGGCGATCCGTAAAGCCATCGACGCGTTGAATCAAGGCACGACGCGTCTGGCCGAATTAATGATGGACAGCGCCGTCTCAGTCGCTCTAAAAGGCAAGACTATGGACGAAGCCGACATGGGCGAAGGCCCAACCGCCCCCCATCCCATGGCCAAAGCCGAATTCGAATGATGGTCATATACACAAATTGTCATCCTGAGCGGAGTAAGATTTCGCCGGAGGCGAAGTCTTACGGAGTCGAAGGATCCCTGCAGCCGCATGAAATTTCGCAGGGAAGCGAGTTGGCGAGCATAGAGATCCTTCGCGGTCGGGACGGCAAGAAAAAAAGATTGAGGTAAACATGTCAGAAGAAAAAAATCAGGGCGCCGGCACAGCCACCGAAGAGGCCCCCGGCGAAAACACACTCGGCCCAAACACGGTGCAGATCATGTTTCTGCCCGAAGGCAAGACTGTGCAATTCGAGCACGGCAAACTGCCGTATGAAGATCACGGCAAAGAAGAGTCAATTCTCGACATCGCGCTGAATTACGGAATCCCCCTCGACCACGCCTGCGGAGGCAATTGCGCCTGCACCACCTGCCACGTATGGGTCAAGGAAGGTGCCGAAAATCTCTCTCCCATGGACGACGACGAAGCCGACCGCCTCGACATGGCGGCCGATTTGCAGTTAAACTCACGTCTCGGCTGCCAGGTGCAAATCACGAAGCCCGGTAAGGTCGTCGTCGAGATCCCAGCCTGGAACCGCAATTACATCTCGGAAGAACATCACTAGCGCAGGTTGCGACTCTTATAACATGCGGCGTCATCCTGAGCGTAGCCGTTCTTCAGGCGAAGCGAAGGATCTCCCGCTGAACAGGCTTGGAGCGAAAGCCAAGCCGAAGCCCAAGGAGCTTCACATGCCAAAATCTCTAACCTGGGACGACGCCGAAGATATTGGTATCCTGCTTTCGGAGGCGCATCCAGAAGTCGATCCGCTTACCGTCCGCTTCACTGACCTGCATCGTTACGTGACCGAACTGCCCGACTTCAAAGGCGATCCCAAGACCTCCAATGAAGGCAAACTGGAAGCCATCCAAATGGCGTGGCACGAAGAATTCCAGGACCGCACGCAAGGTTAAAGGCACTCTCTACTTCTGCCTCTGAGAAATCAAGACTAGGAAAATCAAGACTGAAAGAATCGATGTCATTCCGAACCGGGCGCTACGCCCGGTGAGGAACCTGCTGTCCCGTTCACCCATCAGCCGCCTGCCCTGAGGAGGAAATCAAAACTAGGAAAATCAAAACTAGAAACACTAGGAAAAACTAAGGCTGAAGCAAAAATCGACCCGCCGTTCACCGACTCCGGTCGGCGTCATCCCGTCTATAACCACGACGGCTCTGTCAACTGTTTTTTGGCCGCACGAAGGTGCAAGCGCGGCAATAAAAGTATCGCCGTCTCTTTTTCCCTTCGAAGAGGGTTTTGATTTTGAATTTGCCGTTGCATCCTCTAAGACCAAGCCGCTCGTCCTTGCCTGGAATCATTGGTGGGTGCCGTGTTCTGGTCCCACTCTCCATCTATTCGGTCTGGGCGACCATGATTTTTCGTGCAAACTCTCCGCCTGGCCGTCTAGCCACGCGGCTGGATCCGCGGAGAGGCGGGGCGCTCACTCAAAGCCTCGGTCTTGCTGACCCCAGGATGACTCGAGCTGCCCCGCATACGAACCAGTTCTGCATGCGTCCTCTGCGTCTTCAGCATCCAGAACATGCGCACCGCCAGCTTGCGTGCCACCATCACTTTGGCCACCGCGCGATGTTTCTTGCTGGCCAAGCGACGATACTGCCGGCGTAAATCCTCATCGCCACGAACCGCGGTCTGCGCTCCCTGAATCAGCAGCAGGCGCATAAAACTGCTGCCCTGTTTGCTGATCCCGCCCAGCCGCCGCCGCTCGCCACTGGAATCTTCCGTAGGATTCAATCCCAGATAGCTCACCAGCTCCCGGCTGCGCTGGAAGCGTTCGATGGAACCGATGGTCAGCACAAACGCCAGACTGATCACCGGCCCAATCCCGGGATGAGTCATCAACAGCCGCGCCTCGCTGCGCGCCTCCGCTGCCCGCTCCACCTCCCGCTCCAGAGTTTCGCAATCGCGATTGAGCAGATCCAGCCAGCGCAGCAGATCGTCCCGCCGCCGTGCCGTCCAGGGCTCCAGCGGCAGACTCTCCAGCAGTTCGCGTCCCGCCTTGGTCCACAACTGCCGCTTCTTCTGCTGCCCCTGGTTCAGAGCAATGTGTTGCAACTGGTTCTTCACCTGGGTTCGCATCCGCACCAGCTTGTGCCGATGCATCAGCAACTGCCGCTGGTCGCGCTCGGCCAGCGTCGGCACCCATTGCAGATCGGGAAACTGATCTTCCCGCAGCAACCGCGCGATCAGCTCTGCATCCCGCCGGTCATGCTTCTGCTTGCGCGTTTCCTTGCTCCGAATCTTCGCCGCGTCCCCCAGCCGCAACCGGTGCCCATACTGCGCCAGCCGCCGCTCGAACCACAGCATGTTGCCGCTGCACTCCACGCCCACCACTGTGCCCGCCGGCAAGCCGCCGTAAAACTCCTCCAGTTCCGTGCCCGTGTGCGCTATCCAGCGATCCGCGATCACCTCGCCGCTCTCCGTGTCGATGCCAAACACCTGCTGCCCACTCGGATGATAATCACACCCTATAATCAACATGACTGGCTCCTTTCGCTCCGAGTGCTTGGTCTTAGACAACCCAAGTATCGGGCCTCAGGAGCCGTCGTGGTTATGCAATCAAAGCCCCGCGTTTTCATCAGCGGGGCGAGGGATCTCCCGCGCAACCAGCCCTTCGCGTGAGCTAGACTTGCCGCTCTATCTATTTTCCCTAAGACTTTCGAACGTTTATCCTAATCCCGCGGTCGCTACTACCGGCTCTTCCACACTGGCTTCGCGCAGAAACTTCGCGGCTTCCTCCGGGGGCGTCGGATTAATGTAAAACCCCGTCCCCCACTCGAATCCTGCAGTCTTAGTCAGCTTCGGCATGAACTCGATATGCCAGTGATAGTGATCGTTGGTCGGATCTTGCGCCGGCGAGGTGTGTACCACAAGATTGTACGGCGGATTATCCAGCACTCGATCCGCCTTACCCAGCAGCGTCTTCAATGCCTTTGCCAAATTCTCAAACATATGCGACGACGAATTCTCAAACGCCGACTCATGCTGCTTCGGCAGAATCCATGTCTCAAACGGAAACCGCGGCGCATAAGGCGCGATCGTCAGAAAGTTTTCGTTCTCCGCAACCACCCGGCTCCCATTCTCAATCTCCTGCCGAATAATGTCGCAAAAAACGCAGCGTTCTTTGTACAGGAAATACTGCTTGGCGCCTTCCAGTTCCTGGGTGACGTTGATGGGCAAGATGGGCAGCGCGATTAGTTGCGAATGCGCATGCTCCAGCGAGGCGCCGGCCGCTTCGCCGTGATTCTTGAACAGAAGGATGTATTTGAAGCGCCGGTCTTTTTTCAGATCGAGAATGCGGTCGCGAAATGTCCACAAAACATCTTCGATCCGTTTCGGAGGCAGCGTCGCCAGGCTGGCACTGTGGTCCGGAGTTTCGATAATGACTTCGTGAGCGCCGATGCCGTTCATCCGGTCGAACATGCCCTCAGCCTGCCGGTTCAGGGTACCTTCAATTCCCAGCGCGGGGAACTTGTTCGGTACCACGCGAACTGTCCAACCTGGTGTGTCGCGTTGCGATACCGGTCCACCGTTCGACCCCGGCCGGTACGCCTGGATCTCGGGCGGCGTCTTGCTCTCATTTCCGTAGCAAAAGGGACAGAAGCCTCCCTTGAGCTTCACATTTTCCCGCGCGAAATCGGTGGGACGCTTCGCACGGTCTGTCGAAATAATTACCCAACGGCCAACAATCGGATCTTTTCTCAGCTCAGGCACTTACCAGACCTCATCGACCAGATATAGACGAATCTTGATTAGAGTCCCCAGATAGACAAATTTCTTATCCTAAGCCGACAGGGAGGAATTACGAAACAGCTCAATCTGCGGCTGGCTGGCCTTTGAATGGTCATAGTATACGCTGACCACATCGAATCTCCACTGGCACGAAAGTGGAAAGCGCCGCAAATACTCACGCACCACTGCGGCGATCTCGCGCCGCTTGTGACGGTCGACTGCAGCTTCGCCGGGTTTTACGTCACGAGTGGTCCGCGTCTTCACCTCAACAAAGCAGAGAACATCGTTTTCCCATCCGATGAGGTCGATTTCTCCCCGGCAGCGCGGCGAACGAAAGTTTCGCGCGACCATTGTGTAACCCAGCCTGCGGAGATGAAAGTACGCCGCTTCCTCGCCACGCTGGCCTGTCCGCAGGTGGGCTGGGCCGTCTTTTGCCGGCAGAGTATGTTCCGTCAGCCAATCGAGAAAGCGCAGCGCGGTCTGAGTCGGAACTCCGGAAAATGCGCGAAGAGACAGCATTGGGAACGCTCCCTTCACTTTAGTGGGCAGAATCTAATGTCCGATGTGACATCCGCACAATCGTGGGGCAAAGGATGCTATTACTCCCAAACCGGGAATTGCCCGATTCGTTTTTCGTCACGATTCCACCCGCCCATGAAGGGGTCGGGTGTGTGACGGATGAGCACGAGGGCGACGTCCGTGGTGCCCAGCTTCGCAAAAACTAGCAAAGCTGGGGCCAGCCGCGGGGGCTAATTGACGGAAGCTGCAGATTCTTTCTTGGTTGGCTTCTCTCCGATGTCAACTGCGCTCAATAAATTCCAGACCTCATTGGTGTGAGGTACCGGATACTCTGAGTGAAGTTGGATTGTTAACGTGGTCTTGTTGAGCCTAACCGTTCTGAATAACGCCTGGTCACTTTCTCCCGGCTCCAACAGCAATCTTCGGAGGGGGTACTTTATGATCGAATAACCCGGAATTGGATTGACTTGGGATACTTCCGTTACTCCTTGGTCCAACTCCACCTTAGTCTTGCCCATATTGGTGGCCCGAACATCCACAGTAATTAGTATTTCGGAAGGGTTGTTGCCGAGCGCTCTCTGAGTCACGGTTTGCTCGATCTTGACTTGGGGCTTAATAGATTCCTGTTTGATAAACCACCATCCCGCTGCCAGAATCGCACCGATGGTGAAGAGACTTTGCAAAATATCGACGGTCAGTTTGATCTGATCCCCGAGCGTCCGTTTCCTAGGGTCGCAGTCCTGGCGTGTTACTGAGGAGGCCATACGGGGTCCTAATTCTGTTTGGGATTCGCATCCGACTTAGGCTGATTCTTTTGTTGAGAATCCGGCTTGTCCTTCGGAGGCGGCGGAGGGGGCGGCGGATTGTAGTTGCCATGACCATCGTTACCAGGATCGTCAGGTGCCTTCAATGCTTGTCGATCATCGGGCTGGGTAGGGTGCCTCTGAGGTTCCGTTTGAGCCGGCTGATCGTCTTTCCTCGATTCTTGGCTGTGCAATGTGACTACTAACCCGGAAGGGACGAGCACCGAAAGAAGGAACGCAGCAAGAGAACGTTTCATGTTTTGCCTCACGGTCGCCGGGAAGGATAGCAGAATTGTGCTGGGTGCGCCAGGGTTTCCAAGTCATCTTGGCTCAGAGTTCCTTCACTCTCTGCGGGTAGGGCCACTGCGATCTGCACTCGGGAACACCCGCCCTTCAAGAAGCGAAGGGTGGGCCACCCGTCGGTCGGCGAGCACGCGCTCGCGCCGCTCCGCCTGAAAGCTGTCAATAGCCTAGTGGTACACAATCGGGGTTAAGTTGCTCACAGCGTTGATCGAATATTGGTAATAATATACAACGCTAACCATTCTGTGATAACAAAGAACTTACCGTGACAGGGCGGTGACGAGGAAAGCGTTGTTTCGCGAATTTCAGCGAAGACAGAAAACAGGCAACTCTGAGGTTGTAAATAGAAATCGCATATAACTTCTAGGTAATAGCGTCACTTATGCTTGGGCTTCGATAACACAGACTTGGCTCCGATGCGGGCTAATCCGAGAATGATTGCCGTACGGGTCAGGATGGCTTCGGGCCAGATTTGAGACGCGGCTTTCGTAAACAGGGCTAAATCCTCTTCCGACATCTTGATGGATACTCCCACGGTGCGTTTTGGCATTACCCATCGTGATAAAGGATGTTTCTCGTTGCAAGTATTACTAGGAACAAAAAGAATCTCTCGTGTTACAATCCGGGACCGTGCCCGAATTGGCTCTATTTGCGCGACTTCTAGCGGAACGGATGTACACGGCTAAGCTGCCTACCGGACAGATACGGGACGCGGCAGACTTCCACGCATGGCTTTTGCTAGTGAGCGAGATTGCAGCACGGTCGGAAACGCTGGAGGAGTTCCTGAAGCAACTCTAGATTTATAGCCGCCGCGAATTACACGCCCCGTTACTTCTTGCGTATTAGGTCGCTAATATCATCTACGCCCAACAGAAACCGTATTCCCTCATCGTCGGGACGAGGGACGCGCTCAAGGCCCTTTACTTGTCCCTCACGAGGCGGCCCCTTGATCTGTCTCATCCGAGATACTTTTGGCTCGGCGTTGAAGTGAAAGTTTCTGGGATTGTTCGGATCGCGTTTCGGAACTCGCAACGGCTCCTCTTCGCACGCTTCGATGAGGCGGCGGGTTGTGAAAATGCCGTGTTTTTCATGGCCGACCGTGTGCTCGGCAAGGTATTGGTAAGATGCCCGGACCACGCCATGCTTGAACATATGGAAATTTTCCCATGCCAATAAATCGGCGGCTTGAAGCGGAGCAACTTTCTTTTTGTCCTTGAAAATTGGCTCTTCATAATGGAATTGTTTGAAGACTTTTCGTAGGTCGCCTTTATGCTTGGTGCCGTCTTCAACAAATACCTCTAGTGGATCGTCGGGCGCATATTTGTCTTTCCACGCTTTGAGTTTTTGCACGACGCTAAGTGCGGCAATCGTATATGGTTTTCCGAGCCATTCTTCCAAATAATAAATCTCGTTTACTTCTCGGTAATCGTGCATTGGAACCAAGATCGAAAAATTGTACCTAACGCGAGTAGCGATGTGGTTGAGCAATCGATAAAGAAATACCTGGCGCTGGTGAGTGGAAAGATGTTTGTACGGGTTATCTTGATCGTCCTTGCATTTCGGAGCTGCCTCGAAATCGGTCATGTGGAAATAGCCGGTCTTGATACCGAAATCGCTAAGAACCTTTTTCCAACCTTGCTCCCACAGAATCCACTGATCCACGTTACCCACCCATCCGGCGACAAGCACAACGTCCTGATCGTCAGGGTGGCCGCTATCATCGAAATAGGCAGCAAGTTCTGTGCTCACGAAAATTACCCAAGCATCTTTCGAGCGCGATAAATAAGCGGCTCGCAGAATATGGTCCAGTACGGAATAATCTGAGGATTGACTTTTGGCACACACGACGACTACCCTGCTCTCTGAGGCAGGTTTTCGTCAGGTGTCCCAAAAGCCAACCCGTTCCGCTCCCGCGAAGAATGAGAACGAGTATGCGACTTTTGAAACCGCTCTTAAAAAGGTTCTGTCCGTCCCGCACTCGGCTCTCAAGGCCGAACTCGACCGCGAGAAGCGAGTGCGGAAACAGCGGCAGAAACGGGCTTCCGCCCGCGCTTCCCGCGCAAAGGATTAGAAGGCCGTTTCTCCCACCTTGCCAGTCACCTCTGCGAAGGTTAACCGCTTCCCCGCGATCTGCGATAAAGCTAGCTCGAATCTCTCGTAATCTTTCAACGGTCGGTCGTTCCCGTCTTTGCGATTGTTGAATCGGAACGCTTGCTCATCCACGTATCGGAACAAATGAAACGGCTCAACCGCAACGTAGGTGCCACTAATGCCGCGCTTCAGGCACGACCAGAAGTTTTCAATCCCGTTCGTGTGGACATTCTCTTTCACGTAGCCCTCAAGATGGTTGATGACTTTGTGAACGTAACCGTCTTTCAGATTGCTGTAGCCGGGGAATTCGTCGGTGTGAACTTCGGCACCCGGCTCCACAAGTTCACGCACGATTTGTTCTGGAAGGTTCTGTCTGCGATGGGGAATCACAGCAGCTTTCACCTTACCGCCGCGCTCCAACAATCCCATGACGATGGTCTTGCCGTGCGCTCCGCCGTGCATCCCGCCTTGACTGCTCATGCGCTCCCGCTTGTCGCGGTGCATGAATCGTGCTTTGCCGCCGATGAAGGTCTCATCCACTTCGACCGGAGTCCCGCCGCCTCCGAGCTTGGTGAGGCTGCCAGTTTGCAGAGCGAAGCGCAGCCGATGAAGCACAAACCATGCCGACTTCTGAGTGATGCCCAGAGCGCGGCCCACTTCATAAGAGCTAACACCATTGCGGCAGTTCACCAGCATCCACAGAGCAGTAAGCCACTTGTCCAGAGCGATAGGCGAATCCTCAAAGATGGTGCCGAGCTTTACGGAGAATTGCTTGTGGCACTCTTTGCACTTCCAGCGTTTTTGAGTCTTCAGGTAGTAGTGTTCCTGATGGCCGCACGCGGGGCAAGTGGGCTTGCCATCGGCCCAGCGCAGTCTCGACACGGTGTCGATGCAGGTTTGCTCATCCGAAAAGTGCCGGATCGCCGCTTGAAGTGTTTGTGGCCGTGTGCTTTCCATGTTGCTAAGGTAGCACACTAACCACTGGTTAGTCAACTATATTCTTACCCGAATATTTTCGAAGCTATGTCACTTCTGGCCTTGCAGTGTGATATAATGGATATATAGAGTAAAGCTTTAGGAAAACATATTTCTAAAACAAAGGTGCGGCCCATGGGCTGCGCCTTTTCTTTTGCGCGCCGCATCTCGATTCCGCAATGAGCAATGACCCTAGGAGCAGCATGCCCAAGTTCAGGACCTACAAAGAACGCGGCGAATGGGTGGAAGCCCAGTTCATCGCCGAAGCCCTTGGCCACGGTTACACGGTCCTCAAGCCCTGGGGAGACTCCCAGCCCTTCGACGTCGCCCTCAACTTCGGCAACCGTGTCGTCCGGGTCCAGGTCAAGTCCACCAGCTTCCGCGTCGGCACCGGATACCGCTGTCAGATCAGCACCAACTATAACGGCCGCCGTTACCGCCCCGATATGCTCGATTTTTTCGCCGCCTACGTCGTCCCCCAGCGAACCTGGTACCTCATCCCAGCCTGGCTCCTTTTCAACGGCGGCCAAAATCCCACCGGGCCAATGCTTTTTCCCATGCAGCCCTTCAAGAACGATTGCTACTACTGCGAAGTCTACAAAGAGGCGTGGGGTTTACTGCGCCCGAAACCAAAGAAAAAAGAGCCCCGGAGGGGCGACAGATAATAGCCCAGCCGCGAAGCGGCGCAAGAATGCAGCCCACGGCGTAATCCGTGGGGCATGAATGGAAATGAGAGCAAGCCCCAGCGGGGCGAAAGACAAGCTACGAGACAGACTCCGTAGGGACGACACACACCGTTTCCTCCGCACGCTCCCACCCCTTCGCAAAGAGCGCGTAAGGATAAGCCGCCCGCGACATTGTCATCCTGAGGAAGCGGAGTCCGCGGCGAAGCCGAGGACTCCCGACGAAGGACCTATGCAACTTGTAGACAGCACCACGAAACCGTACTGTAGCCGAGCCCTCGCCGCTACACTCGCTGAGTTCACTTCCCTTCGGAAAATATTTATGAGACCGTAAGTTAGGACGTGGCCTATGAAACTTACCGAGCGCTCCCGGAAGATCCTTGTGGAGGCCCTCACAAACCCTCCGAAACCGAATGAGGCGGCCATCGCCGCAGTGAAACGATTCAAGCAAGAGGTTGAAGCGCAACTGTCCTCGGGACAACAACCGTTGAGGCTACCTATCAGACTCCAACCCGGAGAGCCTGCCCTGAGCGAAGCCGAAGCGGGCGGCCGATAATAGCCCAGCCGCGAAGTGGCGCAAGAATGCAGCCCACGGCGTAAGCCGTGGGGCATGAATAGAAATGAGAGCAAGCCCCAGCGGGGCGAAAGACAAGCTACGATACAGACTCCGTAGGGACGACACACACTCGTTTCTCCGCACGCTCCCAACCTTTCGCAGAGAGCGCGAAAGGATGGGCCACCCGCGCGGCGTTTTCTGGACCGCGCGGGGCAGTGCTATTATCTCGGTGTTCCTGAGCATTTGCTCGGACGAGTATGGCCGCTCACCCGAAAAACAAGACACGAAAGGTACTGCTTTGGCTAGCATTTAGCGTAATCTTCGCCCTTGGCCCCATCTTCATCAACTACGTCATCGCGCGGGACAAACAGGATTTCTACTGGCTACAACTGCTGAATGGCGGGGAGCTATTCCTGATCTCCGCCGCTATATGTGCAGATGCGGTCGGACGGACGTTGGGACAAAAAGGGCAGACGGGAAACTTCAGCACCTTATGCTTGGTCGCCTGCGTCTTTATTTTTATTCATGAGCTCCGCTGAGTTTGGCATTGCGGCCGAGAGTTTCGATGCGGGCAAGAGACTTACCCACTCCCAAGCAATAGACTCCCTGATCATGTTTGGCGTAACAGTCATGGCTGGTTTGGGCGTTATCCTGGTGGAGGACTAGTGTTCTTCGATCCAATCAGCTTGTCGCTCATAGCAGCTGGAGCGGCCTCACTCCTTGCCGGGGTTGCGAAAACTCTGCTGAACCGGACGGCGAAAGAGGGGGCGGGCGGGCAGGCCCGAGTCGGCGGCGACATCGTCGGCGGGGATAAGCATGTTCACGAAGCTCCCGCTCCCGCCATCGCCCCCCTGCACCAACTCCCACCTCCGCCCGCCGACTTCACTGGACGCGCCACCGAACTCGCCGAACTCCGCGCCGCCATCGAAAAAGGCGGCATCCACATCTCCGGACTCCAAGGCCAAGGCGGCGTCGGCAAGACCGCTCTCGCCCTAAAACTGGCCGCCGAACTCGCGCCCAGCTTCCCCGACGCGCAAATCTATCTCGACCTCAAAGGCGTCAGCGAAAAACCCCTCACCGCGACCGAAGCGATCTCCCACGTCCTCCGCACCTTCCATCCCGAAGCCAAACTCCCGGAAAAGGAAGAAGACGTCCGCGCCCTGTACCTGTCCGTCCTCCACAACAGGCGCGCCCTGCTGTTAATGGACAACGCCAGAGACGCCGCCCAGGTGAGGCCCCTGATTCCGCCAGAAGGCTGCGCGCTTCTGGTGACTTCCCGCCAGCACTTTGCACTGCCCGGTCTCCAAGTGAAGGATCTGGAGACTCTTCCGCCGCCGGACGCGATGGATCTCCTCCTTCGCGTTGCGCCTCGCATCAATGGCGAGGCCGAAGTCATCGCGGAGCTGTGCGGCTACTTGCCGCAGGCGCTGCGGCTAGCCGCGTCGGCGATCGCCGCGCGCCCGGACCTCGCTCCAACCGAGTACGCGAAGCATCTTGCGGACGAGAAGAAACGCCTGAAATTGCTGGCTGGCGACGACGAGAGCGTAGAAACCTCCATAACCTTGAGCTACAACCTGCTCGGCGCCGAAATGCAAAGGCGCTGGCGCATGTTGGCCGTCTTCCCCGATACGTTCGACGCTCCAGCAGCGACAGCCGTCTGGGGAATCGAAGCCGAGGCAACCCAGGACATGCTCAGCCACCTCCTCCAGTACTCCATGCTCCAATGGAACGACACGACGGGCCGCTACAGCCTGCACGACCTCATGCGCGATTTTGGCCGTCGGCGGCTGACAGCTGACGAATCCGACGCCGCTGCCCGTCGCCACGCCACTCACTACGGAGCCATACTCTCGGCAGCCGACGAGATGTATCTCAAGGGGGGAGACTCAATCATGCGCGGCCTCGCCCTCTTTGACCTTGAGTGGGGAAACGTCCAAGCTGGGCAGGCATGGGCGGCGGCTCAGTCGAGCAAGGACCAAGAGGCCGCCAAACTGTCGAGCGGCCTTCCGGATTGGGGTGCCTACAGCCTCTCCCTGCGTCGGCACCCTCGTGAACAAATCCGCTGGCGCGAGGCGGCGCTTGCTGCTGCACGCCAGCTGGGGGACCGGGCCGCCGAGGGCCGTCACATCGGCAACCTGGGCCTCGCGCTCGCGGCCCTGGGAGATTACCGGGGCGCGAACGAGTGCTACGAACTGCATTTGGCCATCGCCCATGACATCGGCGACCGGCGGAGTGAGGGCAACGCGCTGGGCAACTTGGGCATTGCGTTCAGAAACCTAGGCGACTACCGCCGCGCCATCGAGTACCTCGAGAGATCCCTGACGATCGACCGAGAAATCGGTGATCGGCGAGGCGAGGGGCAAGACTTGGGCAGTCTAGGGAGCGCGTACGACGCCCTGGGCGACGCCCGCCGTGCCATCGAGTATCATGAGAGCGCCTTGGCAATCGCCCGTGACATCGGCGACCGCCGCGGCGAAGGGGACTCGCTGGGGAACCTAGGCAACGCGCTCTACTCCATCGGCGACCTCAGCCGCTCCACGGAGTATTACGAGAAAGCGCTTGCGATTGACCGCGAAATCGGCGACAAGCGCGGCGAAGGCGCCGACCTGTGGAACATGAGCCTCGTCCTGGATAAACTCGGCGAACGCAAGAGGGCCATGGAATACGCCGAGGCCGCGCTAAAGATCCGAGAAGAAATCGAAGACCCCAATGCCGCGAAGGTCAGAGAGCAGCTCGACATCTGGCGAAACAGCTAACCAGCAAGTCTCGCCGAAACGCCCGAATCGTCTTGTCATCTTGAGCAGAATGAGTCTCGCGCTTCGCGCGAGACTTATGGAGTCGAAAAGCCTGCCCTGAGCCTGCCGAAGGGATCCCTACCCTATCGAAGGCAGTTGAGGCTCATAACGGAGTTCTCACGATGCCGTAAGTCCTCTCTGAGGCGCGATAGGGTCCTTCGACTGCGCGAGTACTCCGCTTCGCGAAGCACTCACTCCGCTCAGAACGACACGCGCGTCTAGGTACTAGGGGGCTGGCCCATCCTTTCCGAATAAGATCTCAAGTCCAGCGGGTGCCCCGTCCTTGTCCCTGCGTTCGCTGCAGGGACAGAGCCTGCCCTGAGCTTGTCGAAGGGGCGGGGAACTTGACTTGGCCTCCGCAGAAGAGGCCCCGCTAACAGAAGATTGGCAAGCGACTAAGTTAGGGATTGAAGTCGCGGACCGCCCGGCTATTTGCAGGGATAAGTGGATTTCCCGCAGGTCTTAACATCGCCGTTTGCTGGATCATTGACCACGATATTCCCCGTATTCCCACCGTGCTTGATCTCACAACTGTTGGCGTCTACATCGTAGTGCTTGGCGGCAAACACGGAGCTCTGGATCATGATTCCGCCGTCGACCGTCTTGCCGTTGGGGTAATGTAACTCGGCCGTCTGCCCGGCGGGTATGTTGCAGGTTGCCCCGTTCGAAGGACCAATCGAACACGTTCCACCGTTATCAAGTGTGGCTGTGAAAGTAACGGCGGAGGTGTTGTAGAAGTGGCGGGTTGGACAGTCACCGGCGAATGCGCCGCGAGGCGCGAATGCCAGAAGAAACGCCAGAAGAGAAGATGCGATAGCTAAGTTCAGCTTCATTCAGTAACTCCTTGTAGACGCGAGTCACAAGATAACGAAACTATCTTCGATTTACGCGTGGCGGGGATTGTAACATACGCACGCTTAATCGAAGTTTTAGTTGTCGCCGGAAGCTATAAGATGGCCAACTCGGGAAAGTAAGTAACGATGCAAAGCAACTAAGACAAGCTTCGGTGCAGGTTATTAGGTGGCTTCAGTTAGCCTCAAAATTCCTTGAGTAGCCACTAGAAAGTCAAAGGCCCCCACCCTGCCGCAAAAACGCGGCAAGGATGGGGCACCCGCAGGACTTGTTTCGAAGTGAAACCGAAACCGCACTACACTTCTTTTCCGACGATTCGGATGCACTTCTCCAGCACGTCGACGGCGACATTGGCTTCTTCTTTCGTGACTACCAGCGGCGGGCATAGCCGGATCGAACTCGGACCGCAGCCGAGGAAGAGTACGCCGTGTTCGAATGCGAGCTCGATGATCTGGTCGCGCTCGGCAGCGCCGTACTCTTTTGTTTCTTTGTTTTTCACGATGTCGACGCCGATCATCAACCCGCGGCCACGGATGTCGCCCACCAGCTTCAGTTTCGCAGGCCACTTCTCCATGCGCTTCATCATGTGCGCGCCTACTTCGGTGGTGTGGTCGAGCAGATGTTCTTTCTCGATCACGTCCAGAGTAGCGAGCGCGGCCGCGACGCAAACCGGATTGCCGCCGAAGGTCGATGCGTGCGAACCCGGCACCCAGTCCATGATTTCGGAGCGCGTCATCGTGATGCCCAGCGGCATGCCCGATGCGATGCCCTTGGCGATGCAGACCATGTCCGGTTCGACGCCGGTATGTTCGACGCCCCACCATTTGCCCGTGCGTCCGATGCCGCTCTGCACTTCATCGAGGACCAATAGAATGCCGTGACGATCGCAGATGCGCCGCAGTTCCTGCATGAAGATGGTGGGGGCGACCACGTATCCGCCCTCGCCCTGCACGGGCTCGACGAAGATCGCCGCGACTTCCTCGGGAGGCAGCGTGGTCTTGAAAAGTTTTTCTTCAATGAAGCGTGCGCAGCCGAGCGCGAAGGTGTCCGGATCCTGCGTGGCATCTTTGCGTCCGCGATATAGGTCGGGATATTGCACGTGAGTTACGCCCGACATGAGCGGCGCGAACCGGCGGCGCTGTTGGGGTTTCGACGCGGTCAGCGAGAGCGCGCCCATGGTGCGTCCGTGAAACGCGCCGAAAAATGCGATGATGTTCTGCCTCTTCGTGTGGTACCTAGCCAGCTTGAGGGCGCACTCGATGGCCTCGGCCCCGGAGTTGCCGTAGTAGAACTTGTGCGGGCCGGGCATGGGAGCGATCTTTGAAAGGCGCTCCGCCAACTCGACCATGTTCTCGTAATAGAAATCGGTGCCCGACATGTGAATGAGTTCGCCCGCTTGTTTTTGAATGGCTGCGACTACGTCGGGATGGCAGTGGCCAGTCGAGACTACGGCGATGCCGGCGGAGAAGTCATAGAACTCATTCCCATCCACGTCTGTGACGACGATGCCGCGGCCGCTCTTGGCCACCAGAGGATAGGAGCGCGTGTACGACGGCGAGATGTATTTTTCGTCGTTGGCCAAGACGCGCTTTGCGTTGGGGCCGGGCAGGGCAGTCTTAATCTTTGGTCCGGTAGCGGCGGGTCCGGTAGCGGCAGATCGAGTGGCACTGGAAGCGGCAGTCTTCTTTTCGGCGACAGCAGTCATGGTGTCGGTAGTCATGGAATCCTCCGTAAGGCAGCGGCCACTGGTTCGTGGCCAGTTGTCGGGCAACTCTGATCGCGCGGCTCTGGTTCAGGCACGCGCAGAACTGAGGCAGTCAGAAAGGAGAATTGTTAGTCGCTACCGAAGAGGCTGGGGCGCAGTCGCGAAGGCAGATTTGCCCGCGGACAGACGAGGCAGTGCAGCCAGCAAGCGGGCAAATGCGAATTGGGAGCGTTACGGAGCATCAGGGCACACAGACTTCATTGCCATTATACGCGGCGGGGAGCCACGGCGTAACCCCCATTCCGACGGGGGATTACGAGGGTAATTCTCTTCTGGGTATCGCCGCAAATGCGGGATAGCAGGTTCCCTTCGGCAAGCTCAGGGCAGGCTCTCACCGGACGTACCGCCCGATTCGGAATGACATCAATATTTTGCTTTCAAACGATTTCACGAAATGCTTTAAGGTCTCTCCCAATGTTTTGGGTTTTAGTTCTTGGTTTTCCTAGTCTTGGTTTTATTCTCGGAGACAAGGCGGCGTGACGGGTGGGAAAGCAGGTTCCTCACCGGGCCTACCGCCCGATTCGGAATGACATCGGCTTTCAGTATTGGTTTGCGAGTTTTGATTTTCCTAGTCTTGATTTTAAAGAGGGACGGTACGGACGAACTTCGAAAGATTCACGTCTTGTCTTCCGGCGGTTTGCTTTTCTCAAGCTCTAACTTGGAAAAGTAACAGCTCTCATGTACGGCGTGCCCGTTCTCATCAACGGTACAATCTTCCAATGGGCAAGGCTGACCGCACAGCCAGCACTGCGGTAAGGAAGTGGAAGGCATCATCTTACAAACCTCCACGAACAAAAAAGGCGCAAAACAAGCTACCACAGGCCCATTCAGAAGTTTGTCGGGTATCCTACCAAGTCTGGTCTTTCGCGAAAGCGAAACGCTTTGGGAAGATCGCGGAACCACCTGATGCCGAGCTACCGCATCTGCCTTCCTCTTGTAGGGAGTTTGCTCCATTGAATGGGCTCGTGTGATCTGAAAGCATCTGGTATGGTTTTCACACGCCGACTTGAGGATCGGATTCGGCTGCTCTTGTTCAGGGCGACGAATGCTGAAAATGGCGATGTGAAGCCTATCCTTTCCGCGCTCCGGTCCGCCCTGCACGAACACAACTCCCGGTTAAGAGCATTGGCATCGCGAAAACTTGTACCTCCGAAGGCGGCCGGACTATGGAAGCGAAGAAACGAACCCTTAAGGTAGCGAAGTGGTTGGGAACGGTTCCGGTGATTGCCGTTTGCTCTGTTTGCACGCAACAATTTAAGGTTCCTCTCACCGCGCTCAATCGAGTTGCTGAGGCGCAGCAGAGCCTTCAGATGCAATTCGCAGGGCACAAATGTCCGCGAGAAAGAGCCTCCACGCCTTAGCCCCCTGTCTTTGCAGGGCATTTTGCGTGTCGTCGCCCGTATTCGCTATGGTGCGCGGAGCGGTTTGATGGTCAACAGAGCCGGGCTGCGCCCGGCGGACAGCCGGGGGCGGCTGTCCCCACATCGTGCTGTCTCCACGTACTTCCTCATTACCCTGCAATCTCCTCTCCCTTTTGACTTCTAGCAGAGCGGGTCGTAGCATGACTGCACTCCCCTGGCGGGGCAAAACTCCTTTGCTCGATCAAACGATCTCGCATTACCGCATCATCGAAAAACTTGGTGGCGGCGGCATGGGCGTGGTGTATAAAGCCGAGGACACGCGCCTCGGGCGCTTTGTCGCGCTAAAGTTTCTGCCTGAAGATCTGGCGCAGGACCGGCAGGCGCTGGAACGATTCCGGCGCGAGGCCAAGGCGGCTTCGGCGCTCAACCATCCCAACATTTGCACGATTTACGATATCGGCGAGGAGAACGGGCGCGCCTACCTCGTCATGGAGTTTCTTGACGGGTCCACTCTCAAGCACCTGATCGGAACCAAGCCGATGGAAGTGGAGACGATTCTCGATCTCGGCATTGAGATCGCAGATGCACTGGATGCGGCACACGTGGAAGGTATTGTGCATCGCGACATTAAGCCGGCAAATATTTTTGTGACCAAGCGCGGACACGCGAAGATTCTGGATTTCGGACTGGCCAAAGTAAAAACAAATCCGGCTTCGCCAGCGCACGTGGCCGACGTAACCGCGCCGACCAACGTCGCGGTTGACGAGCACTTGACCAGCCCCGGTTCGACGTTGGGAACGGTCGCATATATGTCTCCCGAGCAGGCCAAGGGCAAGGAACTGGATTCGCGCACCGACCTTTTTTCTTTTGGCGTGGTCTTGTATGAGATGAGCACGGGCACGCTGCCATTTCGCGGAGAGACTTCGGCGCTGATTTTTCAGGCTATTCTGGATCGGGCTCCGGTATCGCCGATTCGATTGAATCCCGATCTGCCGGCGAAGCTGGAAGATGTGATCAATAAGGCGATCGAGAAAGACCGCAACCTTCGCTACCAGCATGCTGCCGACATTCGTGCTGACCTGCAGCGGCTGAAACGCGATACCGGAAGCGGACACGCGGTCGCGGCACAGTCGGATTCGTCTTCGTCGATTGCGCCTGCCGAGGGTGAGTCATCCCGGCGCGTGGTCGCGGCATCAGGTTCGCAAAAGGTCGTCTCCGCTTCTGCCAGTGTTCCGGCTGTATCGTCGAGCGCGGCGGCAATCGCGCAGAACGGTGGGGTAACGGAGAATAAATCCTGGAAGACGCTTGTTCCGGTTGCCGTGGTCGTTCTGGCGGTTCTGGCTGCCGGCGGATACTACCTGCGCTCTCGAAGCTCGGCGAAGCTTACCGAAAAAGACAGCGTGCTGCTGGCTGACTTCGTGAACACCACCGGCGACGCGGTTTTCGATGGAACGCTGAAGCAGGCGCTGGCGGTGCAGTTGGAGCAATCGCCTTATCTGAACATCGTTCCCGATCAAACGGTTCGCCAAGCGCTGCAGTTTATGGGGCGCAGCAAAGACGAGCGTGTGACGGGAAGCGTAGCCCGGGAGATTTGCGAACGCGAACACATCAAGGCCATGCTGAGCGGATCGATCGCGACGCTCGGCAGCGAGTATGTGGTTGCGATTGACGCGACGAACTGCGCGACCGGCGATTCGTTGGCCCGCGAGCAGGTGACGGCTGCGTCGAAAGAAGCCGTATTGCCTGCGGTCGGCAAAGCCGCGTCGAGCCTTCGCGGAAAGCTGGGCGAGTCGCTCGCATCGATTCAGAAATTCGATACGCCGGTGACCGAGGCGACAACGTCGTCGCTCGAAGCGCTGAAGGCTTTCGCAGCAGCCGACCAGATGCGCAATGGCGGTGGCGAGGCTGAATCGATTCCTTTATTTCAGCGCGCCGTGGAACTCGATCCGAATTTTGCCATGGCATATGCGCGCCTGTCGGCCATTTACAACAACATAGGGGAAGAAGATCGAGCCGTCGAGACTGCCCGCAAGGCTTTTGACCTGCGCGAGAGGGTCAGCGATAAAGAACGCTTCTATGTCGACGATCACTTTTATACTGCGAACGGCGATATCGATAAGGACCGGCAAACGCTGGAACTCGCGATTCGCAGTTTTCCCAACGATTCCAGCGCTTACGTGAATCTCGCCTTGATATACAACCTTTTCTATGGGCAGTTCGACAAGGCGATCGAGGAAGCGAACGAGTTCACGCGGCTGGAGCCCACGGCTCCGTTCGGCTATGACCACACGGCGACGGGATACATTGCGACCAACCGGCTGGAGGAAGCGCGCGCGACCCTGCAAAGAGCCGCGGACATGAAGGCGGACAACCTCTTCACCCATCAGCAGCAGTACGAACTGGCCTTTCTCAACGGCGATAATGAAGGAATGCAGAGTCAAATGAAGTGGGCCGGGGAAAAACCGAGCGAGTACTTATTGCTGAACGAAGCGGCTGCGGTTGCAGCGTCGCATGGCCAAATGCAGAAGAGTCGAGAGCTGCTAAAACGTTCGACAGAACTGACTGACCGTCTTGGGTTCAAGGGGACCACCGCGATTACTGAAGCGGGCTGGGCTATCGCAGAAGCGGAAGCAGGATATTCGGCCAAGGCGCACGAACTGGCCGCATTGAGCTCCGCTCTTGCGCATGGCCGCAGGAATATGGAATCAGTGGCAATTGCTTTGGCGGTGGCTGGAGACGGAAGCCACGCGCAGGCGATCGCCGACGACTTGAGCCGCCGCTTCCCGGATGACACGCTTTTGCGCGATGTATGGAATCCCTGCGTGACAGCCTTGACGGCATTGAACCGAAAGGCCCCGGAGCAGGCGATCACGGCGCTGCAGACAGCAAACCCCTACGAAATGGGCGGGATCCCGGGAATGTTTCCCAACTATGTTCGAGGGCTGGCCTATTTGCAGGCGAAACGGGGAGCAGAGGCGGCGGCCGAGTTTCAGAAAATCGTAGACCATCGCGGAATCAGTCCGGTAGATCAGCTGCATTCCTACGCCAAGCTGGGGCTGGCGCGGGCATATGTCATGACCGGAGACTCGGCGAAAGCGAAGGCCGCGTATCAGGATTTCTTTGCGCTGTGGAAGGATGCGGATGCCGATGTGCCGGTGTTGAAGGAAGCGAAGGCCGAGTATGAGAAGGTAAAGTAGTTTCTTCCCGAACGAGCAAGAGTTATTGCTGTGCTTGAGTACACCCTCCAACTTTAGAATCCATTACTCGCTTCATTCGTCTGATATCTTTTAACTTTCCTTCGTCTTCTCGCCCCAATGTCTCAAATACAACGCCCAAGCCGGTTCGCGGTCATTCTTGCCTTTGGGCTGGTGTATTTGTTCTGGGGATCGACTTACCTCGCAATCGACATCGCGGTGCAAAGTATTCCTCCGGCGCTGATGTGCGGATTGCGATTCTCGATTGCCGGCGTGGTCATGCTGGGTGCGTGCGCGCTAACAGGGCATAAAATCTGGTACTCGGCGCGGCAGATCGCGCTCTCGGCGGTGGTGGGAATTCTGCTGCTGATGGGCGGGAACCTTACGCTGTCATGGGCAGAAGTGACTGTGCCGTCGGGGCTGGCGGCGTTGATTATCGCGATTACGCCACTGTGGTTTCTGGTGCTGGACTCATTGCTGCTCGGCCATCACCGGATTTCGTGGCGAGGCAAGGCCGGGCTCGGGTTGGGGATGGTTGGACTGTTTGTTTTGTTCTGGCCGGAGTTGCACGCGACCTCGTCATTGGGACGGAGCGAGTTGTGGCGCTCGCTGGCGCTGCTGGGAGGATCTTTCTTGTGGGCGCTGGGGTCGGTGCTATCGAAGCGCTGGCAGTCGGGCATGGACGTGTTCAGCGCGACCGGGTGGCAGGTAACGGCAGCAGGGGCGGCGAACTTTTTGTTTGCCGTGGCGGCGGGAGATTTCTCGCGGGTGGCATGGACGACACGCGGCGTGAGCGCCGTGCTTTATCTGGTGGTGTGCGGATCGTGGATTGGGTACACGGCTTACATCTGGCTGCTGGAGCATGTGCCGACGTCGAAGGTGTCGACGTATGCGTATGTGAATCCGGTGGTCGCGGTATTTCTGGGCTGGATCGTTCTGCATGAACGCGTCGATCGATTTATTGTGATGGGAAGCGTGATCGTTGTGTTGTCAGTGATTCTGGTTACGAGCGCAAAGGTAAAAGAGAAGACTGTGGCCGAGGAGATGCCGGCGGTGGAGGCGGCAGGGTAGCAGTTGTAACCGATGAACATGCCAGGGAGAGTTCGCAGCAGCCCACCCGTGAACTTGCCACGGATGGGGCATCCCGTGTCGTGTTAGAGTACGGCTGGGCCAGCCCCCATTAAAGACACATGCGGTAAGTGTGGATAATATCTAGATCATGCACTGTCACACGGAAGGGAACTGGCCATAAGCTCAAAGGCAGAGTTCCCTCTTTCCTGCTGCAAAATAGGCCTTCGTCTATACTAAGTGACATTTCATCTCATCGGGCCCCTTGCACCATCAACTCGTCTACCCCACCCCCAAGGAGGCTGCAATGAAAAAGCTAAGGAAGCTCCAGCTCAAAAAGGTTACGTTACGAAACCTAGATGAACCAAACCTAGGCGCGGTGGCGGGCGGCGCTACCGGTACTTGCGACACGGCGTGCCGACAAAACACATGTCCGACAGTTTGCAATTATTCGTATTGTATTCCCTCTTGTGCTGGCGTACGGTGCAACTGATGACGATACGGCGTTGGGGGCTGGCCCAGCCGACGCATTTCCTCGGAGCTAGCGCGAACGGGATGCCCCACCCGAGGCGGTTTCACGGGTGGGCCGCGATGACAGTGGACTCAGGAGATTTTGCGGATGCGAAGCTAGGCTTGCCGGGTCGTGTTAGGGCGACGGCTGCGCCAGCCCCTCATGAGCGAGCCAGCATTTTGCAGTCAAAAGTAACGTAGACGGGTTCGGAACAGCGCACTAGTTTGAATGGAGAGCAGTCGCAGTTGCAGCTCCATACGCTATGGGCATTCTCTTTTATTTCGGAATATTCTATTTGGCTGGTCTAGCCCAGTGGATGATTTTGAAACGACTTACCCAAGAGGTTAACCAACACCTCCCAGACAGCGAACAATATACCGCTTCGATGTGGGCATTTTCGCCCAGGTCAGCTCGCTCGCCGATTAATGAGATCAGAATTTGGCGGCTGCATCGGCAGCTCTTCCGCGAGAGCTACCTTCCATGGTTACACTTAGCTACTTGGGTCTTGATGATCGTATTTTTCGCACTCTGCGTGGCAGTTTGACCGCTCCCATTCCATCGCCCACCCAGGGGTAGTTGTTCTAGCAACCCGATTTCACTCATTGATCTAGCAGCGAGTTTTTGAGTGCTGTGGCCTTCAGTCAGAATCAGAACCAACGCGGTCGACTACTTCGCGGCTTCTTCGTCTTCTTCTTCGGTAGTCGACAGATCAACTGAGTGGCCGCGAATCACGTACGTCCGCTTCGTCGATGGATTTGCTTCGAAGGTTACGCGAGCGGGAGAGCGCTGCCAGTCCGGTTGCCTGCACGGTGGATCGGGAATCTGCCACTGCTGGGTTTCGACCGCGAATTTCGTCTCTTCTACCAGCCACTTTACAATCGGCTTTCGGCGATTGATTTGCGCGACCATGGCATAGATTTGCTTGCTGTCATCGGAGACGCCGCAGTACGCGGCGTAGTCGCGGTACCAAATGACGTCGGAGTAAGTCACGTCGAACTCCGGCAAATTGATGGGCGAGATGCGGCCGGTGACGCGATCGACCAACAGCCATCCGCCACGCTGCCACTGCCAGTGCGGCGGGGAAGCGAATTCCTGAGGCAGGCTGTCGTTGACGCGGAAGGCGCGGCGGACCACGAATAGGCGGTCGGTTACTTCGTGCGCTGGGCCGAGGGTGAACTCCTTCACGCGGGCGTCGACGAGAAGCGGACGGACTTTTAGGGCGAGCGGCAAGGCGAGCGACGGTGCGGCTGTTGCGAGTTCCCCCTTATCTTTATTCTTATCTCTATCTTTGCCTTCTGCCGATAGCGCGGGCATCCACTGGACTGTGGTCCATTTACCGAAAGTGATGACGTGAGGTTTGGCTGTGGCCCAAGCGGCGGTGGGTTGAATCCATGCAACCATCGCAAGAGAGGCCAGCAACATAACGCTTCGGTACCGAAATTGAAAAAGGTATCGCATGGCCGAGGCTAAGCAGTAAGTCTGCCCTCGCGCAAGGTTATAAGTCACAAATTGAGCCGAGAAGATTCCGAAACTGGGAACCAACGGAGAAAAACGGCGCATAGGGTCATCGATATAGCAACTAGTTGCATGGTTGTGGGCTCAAATATTGAGCTAGAATTAATAACGTAAGTGTGCGATGGGTTCCCCTCCTGATTCTCGTCTAGATGCCGGTAGCCAGCCTTGGACAACCTCGCCTGAAGAAATAGATTTAGGTCACAAGATCGAGCGGTTATTTCCGGTGCGGCGTGCCGCGCGGATTCTGGTGGTTGACGATCATCCCGGGATCGCGGGGTTGATGAATCAGTTGCTATCGGCGCGCGGGTATGACGTGGTTACGGCAGCTGACGCCGCGCAGGGTGAGGCGGAGGTGCGGCGGCAGCTGCCGGACCTGATTTTGTCCGATGTGAAGATGCCGGGGAAGTCGGGCTATGATTTCTGCCGCGAACTCAAGAGCGACCCGGCCACGCGTCTGATCCCGTTTGTTCTGATCACCGGCTTGAGTGACAGCGCAGATAAGGTGCGCGGCATCGAGGCCGGTGCGGATGACTTCCTGAATAAGCCGGTGCTGGCCGAAGAATTGATCGCCCGGGTAAGCTCGTTGTTGCGGGTGAAGGAGTTCACCGATGAGCTGGAAACAGTGGATTCAGTGCTGTGCACGCTGGGCCTGATCGTCGAAGGGCGCGATCCGTATACCGAGGGGCATTGTGAACGGCTGGCCGCTTACTGCGTGGACCTGGGCCGGCATCTGGCGCTGGACAATGATTCGATCGTCGCGCTGCGGCGTGGGGGATTTCTGCACGACCTGGGCAAGATCACTGTGCCGGACGAGATTCTGAAAAAGGGAAGCGACCTGTCAGCCGCGGAGTGGGAGATCATGAAGCGGCATCCGGTTGCCGGAGAGAACATCTGCAAACCCTTGAAGTCGCTGCGTCTGGTGCTGCCCATCATCCGGCATCATCATGAGCATGTGGATGGATCGGGCTATCCCGACGGGTTGAAAGCGGGCGAGATCCCGCTGCTGCCGCTGGTTTTGCAGGTGGTGGATGTGTATGATGCTTTGCGGACGGCGCGGCCCTATAAGCCGGCGATGGGGCATGAACAGTCCTCGCAGACGATGCGGGATAAAGTCCGCCAGGGCTTGCTCGATGGAGAACTCGTGAATGAGTTTTTCAGCATGCTGCTGCAACAGTGCAAGGTGGCATAATCGCCCGTTCCGGGTTATTTCGTTACTAGCTTCTTATCGCAACTTTCTTCATACTTATTACGCCCGCCGTCTAGAATCGCGATTCTGGGGGCAACAGCTTTCAGGAAAAAGACATCTTATTCGATCCTGCCACGTGGTTGGTAGGGAGCTGTTTACAAGTTGAAGCTGCAAATTCCAAGAGTATGATGTAGCAGTTGTTCTGGGACAATGACTTACAGCATCGTCATTCCGGCCTACAACGAAGGAACGCGCCTCGGCGCGACCCTTGAAAAGATTCTGGCGTACGTGCGCCAGCAAGGGTGGGATGCGGAAGTCATCGTGGTGAACGATGGATCGCGCGACAATACGGCAGGGCTGGTGCGCGAGTTCGCCGAAAAGAATCCGATTGTGCGGTTGGTGGAGAACCCTGGAAACCGGGGCAAAGGTTACAGCGTACGCCACGGCATGCTGAAGGCGCGTGGCGATGTGGTGGTATTCAGCGACGCCGACTTATCGTCGCCGATCGAAGAAATGCCCAAATTGCTGGACGCGCTCGCGCAGGGGGCCGACATTGCCATCGGTTCGCGTTGGCTGCGTGCGGAGTTGCAAACCCAGCGGCAGTCGGTGCATCGTCAGATTTTTGGCAGGGTGTTTAATCTGCTCATGCGGATGATTCTCGGGCTGAAGTTCAAAGATACGCAGTGCGGTTTCAAAGCCTTTACTCGTCGAGCGGCGCAAACCATTTTGCCGCTGCAGCGCATCGAGCGCTGGGGATTTGATCCGGAGATTCTTTTTCTGGCGCGGAAGTTTGGCTTACGCGTCGAAGAAGTTGCCGTTCACTGGGGGCACAGCGGAGACACGCGCATTCATCCCGTGCTGGACGGCGCGCGTATGTTTCAGGAAATGTTGCGCGTGCGCTGGTATGACATCAGCGGAAAGTACGACGGCGGATCGATGGGGGCGGCCCAGCCAGCGAAGTCCCTGCCTGGTCCCGCGCCGCGGCTCTAGCGACCACTCTGCCCTGTGTTAAGCCGATCCTTGTTAAACCGATCCTGGTTACGCTGACTTCTGTTTTGCTACGGAAGCCTCCACCGCCTCCACAACCCTGCGGCCCATATCCGTCGTTGAGATCGGACTTTGTCCGGCACGCACCAGATCCGCAGTACGAGCCCCTGTATCCAGCACCGCGTTGACGGCGTTTTCGATGCAAACCGCTTCGTGTTCCAGCTGAAAAGAATGGCGCAACAGCAGCGCGGCGGAGAGGATCGCGCCCAGAGGGTTCGCGATTCCCTTGCCGGCAATGTCGGGGGCTGAGCCATGCACGGGCTCGTATAAGCCAACCGGGCCGCCAATGCTGGCTGAGGCCAGCAGCCCCAGCGATCCAACCACCCCACCGGCCTGATCGGAGAGAATGTCGCCAAACGTATTTTCTGTGAGCATCACGTCGAAGTCTTTGGGACGTTGTACGAGCGACATGGCGGCGGAGTCCACATACATGTGGGAGAGTTGCACGCCGGGATAATCTTTCGCGCAACGTGTGACGACTTCACGCCACAGGCGCGAACACTCAAGAACATTGGCCTTGTCGACAGACAAGACTTTTTTCCGGCGCTTTGTGGCCAGGTCAAAACCCACGCGGGCGATGCGCTCAATGGCCGGTTCTCCATAGGTCATCGTGTTAAGTGCTACGCGGGAGCCGGGTTCTCCGGTAATGGATCGCGGCTCGCCGAAATAGAGACCTCCCAGCAGTTCGCGCACGATCATGATGTCAGTACCGCGAACCAGTTCAGCACGCAGCGGCGAACAATCTTCAAGCGCGGGAAAACAGATCGCGGGACGAAGATTGGCGTAGGCGCCCAGTTCGCGCCGCAAACGCAGCAGTCCAGCCTCGGGGCGAAGATGGTTGGGGTAATGATCGAACGCGGGACTTCCCACAGCGCCCAGCAGCACCGCAGCCGACGAGACGCAAGCCTGAATTGTATCGGGAGGCAGCGGGTCGTTTACGGCAGCAAGCGCTGCGCCGCCGACATTCTTCGTTTGATGTTTGAGCTGATGGCCGAATGCGTCGGCAACGGCTTGCAGAACTGCGACGGCTTGCTCGGTGACTTCCGGGCCAATGCCGTCGCCGGGGAGGATGGTGAGGTTCAGGAGCATAACGAGGTAGTGTATCTCGCCACAACGAACACCACCAAGCTGGGCGGGGAGTGTTTACGAAAAGCGGAATTTTCACTACTTCGAGTCTGATCCGAAGCGGATCACGTTGCCGTCGGGATCTTCGACGTGCATTTCGAGAGCCCACGGATAATTCGTGGGAGGCATACGAATGGGTACTCCGCGGGCTTTGTATTCCTCGTGCAGTTTTTCGACGTCTTCAACGCCGATCCACAGCCACGCTCGTCCCTGGCCTTGACCGCCCCGGCAAAGGTAGATGCCGGCCCGGTCGCGGTTTACGCGGGTAAATTCATCGGTCCCCCAATGAACGTTGCGAAAACCTAACAGGTTCAAATAGAAGTGGAGGCTGGCCTGCATGTCTTCTACGCGCAGGATTGGCTGACTGCCTTCAAAATGGATGCCTGTGGGGTTTGGGTCCGCCATGCCGTCCTATTCCATTTCTATACGCCCCAGATTCTACACGCCCCAGAGATAATCCTCTTGGTCGTGGTGCGGGTCAGGCGGGCTGGTCACCGGCAGGCTGAAAGCGTTGGCGGGTTGCGCTAGCGGAAACGGCCGTGGCGTTTCGCGCGATGATTCGCGGGCAGAGGCGCTTGCCGCGGCTGAGGCAACTGCGGCAATCGGTTCGAATAGCGGCGTGGCAGATGCCGCCGGTTTGTGTGTATCGCGGATCAATTCGAGAAGATGATGATCTTCGACGTGCTTGATCTTATCGGCGAGCCGAACAAAGCGTCGATAGATGTCATCGAGAGCGCGGCGGTCGAATTTATAGCCGAGTTGTTCGCAGCGGATGGCGAGCGCGTGACGGCCGGAGTGCTTACCCAAAACCAGTCGTGAATCCGGTACGCCGACTGACTGCGGCGTCATGATTTCGTAGGTCAACGGATTTTTAAGCACGCCATCCTGGTGAATGCCGGCTTCGTGCGCGAAGGCGTTGCGGCCGGTGATTGCCTTGTTCGGCTGCACTGGCACGCCAGTGATTTCGCTCAGCATCTGGCTGGCAAGAAAAAGATGTTCGCCGGCAATGCCGACCTCGTAAGGATAACGGTCGCGGCGCACACGCATCGCCATGACGATTTCTTCAAGCGCGGCATTTCCTGCGCGTTCGCCGATTCCGTTGATCGTGCATTCCACCTGTCGGGCTCCGGCGGAAACCGCAGCCATGGTATTGGCGACGGCCATGCCGAGATCGTTGTGACAATGGGCGGAGATGGTAACGTTCTCGATCCCTTTCACACGGCGGCGGATAGTTGAAATCAGCTCGCCGAATTCCGATGGAATGGTGTAGCCGACGGTATCCGGAATGTTGAGCGTGGTGGCGCCGGCGGCGACGACCGCATCGAGCACCTGACAGAGAAATTCCGGGTCGGTGCGCGTGGCGTCTTCGGGTGAAAATTCGACGTCAGGGCAGAGAGATTTGGCGAAGGCGACCGCCTCGCGGGCTTGCGCCAGGCAATGTTCGCGTGTGATGCGCAGCTTGTACTGCAGATGAATGTCGGAAGTCGCGAGGAAGATGTGAATCCGCGGGTGCGCGGCATCCTGCAAAGCTTCCCACGTGCGCTCGATATCGGGACGGCTGGCGCGGGCAAGCCCCGCGATGATTGGCCGGCGGACGACTGCTGAAATCGCCTTTACTGCTTCAAAATCGCCATCGGAAGCGATCGGAAACCCGGCTTCGATGACATCGACGCCCAGACGGTCGAGCTGGTGGGCCAGACGCAGCTTCTCCTGATGGTTCATGCTGCACCCGGGCGACTGTTCGCCGTCGCGCAGGGTGGTATCAAAAACCGTAATGCGGACGTTTTCAGCGGCCATTTGTTTCTTCTTCCTTTATTACCATCGGAACAATGCGCTTGATCTTTACCTCCCTATCGTACGGCGAAGCTCGACTGAAGCAACACTTATAATTATTGAGTGATCATTAGCAGCGCTTCTATGATAAGTTATGCTAATGTATCGCTAAGTTTATATTAAGTGAGCGAATATGGAGCTTTCCCAACTGGAAGTATTTCTGAGCGTGGCCCGCGAGGGCCGATTCTCGCGGGCGGCGGAAAAGCTTTACAGAACCCAGTCGGCGGTCAGCCAGACCATCCGCAAGCTGGAGGACGAACTGGGGGAGAGCCTGTTCGACCGGTCGTCCCGCGAAGGCGTTCTGACCGATGCCGGCAAGGTGCTTTACGAGTATGCCGAGAAACTGCTGAACCTGCGTCACGATGCACACGAATCGCTGGCCGAATTGCGGGAGCTGCAAAAAGGGAAGCTGGTGCTTGCAGCCAATGAGTTCACAGCGCTTTATCTCCTGCCGGTGCTTGCCGAGTTTCTTCGGCTGCATCCCATGATCAAGATCACAGTACAGCGGGCTCTGGGAAGTCACATTCCAGACGATGTTTTGCAGCACAGCGCCGAGTTGGGGGTGCTTTCCTACAAACCGGAGGAGGCGCGGCTGCACTCGATCGTGGTCTATCTTGACGAATTGGTGCTGGTGGTTCCTCCGAAGCATCCGCTGGCAACGGCGAGTGAAGTGAGCATACAGCAGCTGGGAGCGGAATCGTTTGTGGCTCACATCGTTTCGTCGCCATATCGCGAAAAAGTATTACAGACATTCCAGCGGCATAAGACGCCGTTGCACATGGGGCTGGAGTTGCCGACTCTGCAGGCCATCAAACAATTCGTCGCGATGGGAAACGGGGTGGCCTTTATGCCCGAGATCAGCGTGGAGTCGGAGTTGGCGCGCGGAGAGCTGGTCCGCATTCCGGTGCGTGAGCTGCGTGTGCAGCGTAAACTACGTCTGATTTACCGGAAAGAGGCCGGGCTATCTCACGCGGCGCGAGCGTTTCTAAAAGTGGCGGAGGTGGTCGCGCTGGAGCGCGCTGGACGCTATCGCTTCCAGCGCGAGACCTAGCTGCGAGAGCTTGGGAAAGTTTAGAAGCGCGGGGACATAGCTGTCCCCGCACTTAAGGCTTTGAATATTCGATTAGTAACGCGCTTTGTCTCGTCCGCGACGCTGATCAGCAGTCGGCGCAGAGTTCCTCCGAGTCGTATGCACCGGACTGGAAGGCCGCCAAAGCGTCGTCCAGGTCAGTATGGATCTCGAGCACCGAATTTAGATTGGTAAGATCAAAGAGTTCGCGAACCAGAGGGCTGGGACTGGCACACTTCAGCTCCGCATTCCGGGATTGCGCCCAAGTATGCAAAAGCACAAGTTCACCCATGCCCGCGCCATCGATGAAACTGACGCCGCTAAGATCGAGCAGTACCTTGCCCCGGTTTGCAATGATCTGGCCCACCAGACGCGACAGCGCAGCAGCCTCATCGCGGTAGACGATGCGGCCCTGGCAGTGAACGATCATGACATCTTCACGATTGCTAGTTTGCAAATTGAGCTTCAACGTCGACTCCTTAAATTGTGTTCCGGTCAGAATGTTATGTCGCGCGACTAGGTTTGCGAGTTCGTCCTGGTGGAGTTGATCGTAATAGATAGACGTGATTTGTGAGCTTTTGGAATCATGAAAAGACGGTAATTTTTCGCTTTAAGGTGCCAAAGCGGTACCCCGCAGAATTTTGCGGCGCAGGCATCTTGAAGGTCCGCTACACTGCATCTAACGAATTTCACACATTCAGGTAGAATTTGCTGCTGGCATGATTGCTAGGGGAGGAACTATTTTCGTGTCGAAAACCGCAGCCGTGGTTCTGGGCTTCTTGAGTTTTATTTTGTTTGCCAACATCTCACGAGCGCAGCTCATTCCTAGTGGAAATGTTTATGTTGGAGTTTCCGAGTCGGATTCCGTAGACGTGGTAAATCGTTATACATTTCGCGGCTGGGCCGCATCGGCCGAAGACATGCCGTTCCCGCGGTATTCTTTTTTCGGGGCCGTGGTCGACACCAGCGGCTATTACCGGAAGGGAATTCAACAGTACGACCTGCTTCTGGGCCCGCGGGTTTCCCACAATTATGGAAAGTGGCGTCCGTTTGTGCAACTCCTGGGAGGATTCCAAAGAAACACGTCGGACGGCGTGACCCACTACATCGTTGCGGAGGACGTTGGCGGCGGAGTCGATCGCAAATTTCATTTGTTGTTCCTGCATAATTTTTCCTGGCGCCTGCAATTCGATTATGTCCATACTCGGCTGCTCAGCGCGAACCAGAATGAATACCGCGGATCGGCCGGACTGGTTTGGCGATTCTGAGAACCTCAGCTCGGTACGACTCTGCGACGATAAAATTTGTAATCGAGACTCGCTGCCTGTGGCGAGGCTGGGCAACGAACGCCCTAACCTTGCAGCGTCCTTTGTAATTTTTTGTCATTCTTGAACGCGGGAGAACGCTTATCTTCCGTGTGCCTCCACACAAAATCGACGCAACTCTGAGTTGACTCAATCCCGTCTTCGCGCATCTAAATTTTTCGAATCAAATTCTAAAGACCAATCAATAGAAAGGCAGGATTCGTATCGTCATGCGAAAGAGTGGACTCATCGTTGTTGCTTTGCTGTTGCTCGCGGGTTTGGCGAGCGCCCAGGTTCCCAGCGGCAATGTTTTTTTCGGTTACTCCTACTACAACACTGATCTATCGTCGATTGACCGCGCCAATACCAATGGTTGGGAGGCGTCGGTGGAAGGAAAGATTCTGCCGTTTATCGGATTCGTCGCGGATTTCGATGCCCACTACGGCTCGCAGAACTTCCAGGGCGCGTGCATCGCTGGGTTTGCAACGACCTGCGGGACGTTTAATTCCGATGTTACCGAGCACAATTATCTGTTTGGTCCGCGAGTTTCATTTTCTGCCGGGAAGTTTCGTCCATTCGCGGAAGCTTTGTTTGGAGCCGGGCATGTCGACGTGAACGGAGTCACTACCGATACTTCATTCGCCACCGCGCTCGGCGGCGGCATCGATTACAAAATCATCAAGCCCATCGCCTGGCGCGTCCAGGGCGACTACGTGCAGACTCGTTTCTTCGACACTACGCAGAACAATGTGCGGATATCGACGGGCATTGTGCTGCGGTTCTGAAACCGGAAATTGCGCTGAAGCGCTGCGCCACCTAAAGCGAACACCTAGTCTTTGTTTCCTAGCCTTGACTTTCTCCTAAGAGTAGGCGGCTCGGATGAGGGGATGGAAAAGCTGGTTCCTCACCGGGCGTTCCGCCCGATTCGGAATGACATCGATTTTTGCTTTCGGCTTTGGTTGGGGTTTTCTAGTTTGGCACATAAACGGATCAATCGTTCGGCCTGGTCGTCGCGCAGAAAGCCTTAGGTCTGCCAGTACTTGTGATCGCGCAGGAAGTAGTTTTCATTCCAATAGTTCATTGCAGTTTTCAGGAACAGCCAACCCACGCGCAGATGGCCCATCTTCTGGAATCGGCGATTCGTTGTGTAAACGCCGCCGCGGACGATCCCGAAGCGGCTGCGCGCCACTTGCTGGCTGAGCAGGTAGTCCTCGGCGAACGCGACTTGCTCATGAAATCCGCCGAGTTCCCGAAATTTATTGGTGTCGAATAGCATGAACATTCCCGTGGCAAACGGATGGTGCAGCCGCGACAAGTATTGAAAGAAGTCGTTGCCCGCGTAAAAGAGCTTGTCGATCCAGCTGCCGCCCTGGCAAAGAATGTTCGTGGTCACGCAATGAAGTTGCTTGCGCTGCGCCAGTTCAACCGCGCGGCGTACGACGCAGGGATGCGCCAGCTCGATATCGGCATCGAGGAAGAGCACGTAGTCGCTCTCCGCCCGGGCTGCGCCCAGATTGCGGCCAACCGAAGGCATTCCCCCGCGAATCACGCTTACATTCAGGCGATCACGAAAACTCATCACGATCTCAGGTGTTCCATCGGTTGAGTTCGCGTCAGCGACCAACACTCTCGTACTCGACATCTTCGAGTAGTCCTGATTCATCAGAGAAGTCAACAAGCGCGGAATCAGCTTCGCCTCGTTCTTGGCTGGAATCACGATCGTCAGCTCGCTCGATGGATTCGTGCTTGCTGTAGTCCTGTTCGTTGTAGTCATGGATGCGAACCCCCTGTTCATCAACGGTCAGATAGGTCAGGCGGGAATCGACCCAGCCGCCTGAGTTGTAGTAGTGAATGCCGTCCTGTTCCACATGGATGGCCTGGTGGGTATGGCCGCAGAAAATGCGGTCGGCGCCGTGCTGCCGCGCATAATTCATAGCGCCCGCCGAAACTTTCGACGACATGCGCAGCCACCGCGTATTCAGGCGGTCAATCAGCCGCGTGATCGGCTTGCTCTTGAAATCGAGCTTCTGCAGTTGCAGATAGAGTGAAGTGCCAAGCGTGTTCAGCCTGACATTATTTACCTGGAAGCCGTCGAACTGGTGGCCGTGAATCGCAATGTGCCGCAGTCTAGCGTATTCCCAGACATAGTGCTGATAAACGCGTACGCCGACCAGGTGCGACATGATGTTGGTCAGGCCATGGTCGTGGTTGCCTTCCACCCAAACTACCTCGACGTTTCGCTTCGGATTCGATAGCTTGCGGATGTAGCCGAGGAATTTCCAGTGATCTTTGGTCAGGCGGGCGAAGTTGAGGTCGGCAAAGATGTCGCCGAGTAGGATCAATCGCTGGAAACGATTTTCCTTGAGCACGCGGGTGGCTTCGCGGGCATGGCTCGTCTCTGCACCGAGATGCAGGTCGGAAAGGATCAGCGTGTTGTACACGGTCAGATCCATATCTAGGTTGTAGCAAGGGAATGTTACGGGGTGATTAAATATGCATCAATATTAGTGCAGTAGTAACCAGAACGGTAATTTGCTGGCAGGAAGGGAGTTAGCTTGATCGCAAGCAAATATTTCAACAGTGTGAACGGGGCGAAATCCACATCGAACGAAACCGTTTCGAGTTCCGTTACTTCTGCGCAGGCGGCACATATTCCTTGGGCAATGCCGAACCTTCCCCAAAGAAAAACTGGTCCAACTGTTTGACGATGACTTCCTGATCCTCGCGGCGAGCCGGATTCAAGCGATATTCGTTCAGCAGCATCTTGCAGTGTTCTACCCACATCCTCCAGGCTTGTTCGGAAACGTTGTCATAGACTTTGCGGCCAAGGTCATTATCGAATGGGGGCTCATCCAGGCCGGGCAGTTCTCTTTTGAGCTTCACGCAGAAGACGGTGTGGGCCATAAAATTCCTTTGAAGGGAAAGAATCGTTAAAAAACGATTATACGGATAGGGGTCGGGCTTCGGCTATGGGTTATCGGCTTTACCGCTTAGGCACGATCACTCAGGATTCAGCCGGCAGCGGGAGCCGGACGGCGAAAGCCGCTACTGGGGCTTCGCTGTTGTTGGCGAATGCTCAGCCATGATTGCCGCCAACTGTTCGGGACTTATCGGAGACTCTTCGTTCGGATTACTTATGGCAGCGTTTAATTTTCCCTTAATGCCCACGTAGACCGCGTTATAGGGTTCGTCGCCGATGTTCTCGACCTCGTGCTTGAAGGGAGGAAACCATCGGGCCTCGCCAGACTTGGAATAAACCTCCGTGACCTTGCCGTTCTGGTCAGTGAACCGGAGGTGTCCGCCCGTCACGATGACCACCACGCCGCCGGGATGGTCGTGCATCTGGGACCTCTCGTGCGGCCCATAGTGCACGCTCACCACTTGCACCCGTTCGTTCTCAAAAAGCAGTCGGTAGTGCTTGGGTTCCACCTTAGTTGGGTCTTGCGCCGCCGCGCTATTCACGGCGAGACATAAAATTACGGCTGCGCAGAAATATCTGCACAACATGGGCGCGCCCTCCTGCGCTGAAGTTTAAGATGTTCTCGGACCTGAGGCAACGCTACGCTGCGGTAGTAAGCCTGTCAACGACGGGCAGCCACGATGCCCCAAAGTGGTTAATCGGGCCTAAGCCGGGTTGGTTCCGGCGGCGAAAGGTGGGGTGAAATAAAAACGGCGCCCCTGATGCGGCGCCGCTGAGATGTGAAACGAACCTGCTAACTGCTATTTCTTTTCTGGCTCTTTGTCTGGAGCCTTCTCTTTATCTTTACTCTTGTCCTCGATGGACAGCAGTTCCACTTCAAAGATCAGAGTGGAGTCGGGGCCGATATCGGCGCCCGCACCGCGCTCGCCGTAAGCCAGATCGGGTGGAATGAAGAGCTGCCACTTTGAGCCCACCGGCATTAGTTGCAGCGCTTCGGTCCATCCCTTAATGACTCCACCGACAGGAAAGGTCGCGGGCTGGCCACGCTTGTAAGAGCTGTCAAACTCTGTTCCGTTGATGAGCGTGCCGCGATAGTTGCAGACCACCGAATCGCTGGCTGTAGGCTTCGGTCCCTTGCCTTCAGTCAGAATTTTGTACTGCAGGCCGCTGGGCTGGGTCATGACTCCGTCTTTGCCTTTATTGGCAGCGAGAAAATCCGTTCCTTCTTTCTTATTCACTTCTCCGGCTTGTTTCATTTTTTCCTGCTGCTGTTTACGCATCTCGTCCTGCACGGCGGTGATTGCAGCTTGCGCCTCGGCGTCGGTCAGCAAAGTCTTGCCGCCAGCGAGTCCATCTTTCAAGCCGCGGGCCAAAATAGTTGCATCCACGGGAACCGACTGCCGTTGAAGATTCGCTCCCATCTTCATCCCGAGTGCATAGCTGAATTTATCTTTTTGAGTCTTGAGCACCAGCGGAGCGGCGGTCTTTGCAGCGGCCGCCGGGTGCTTGGCTGCCGGTGTCTGGGTTTTCGTGGAGGAGGCAGGTGGAGTCGCCGGCGCCGGAGCTTGCGCCAGGGCGTGCCCGAGCAACAACGTTCCAACCGCCAATAAGTTGACTGCTGTCTTCATAGATTTATGCATTAGGGTATTGTTTCATCGCTGGGGAATCTCCGCAAACGGCAGGCGCGGAATTTCTTGCTTTTCATCCATTTGCAACAAGGACAAACGGGAGATGGGGCGGAATGCGTAGCGTGATCAGTGACGCTGGATATAGTTGACCTTAATCTCGGAGATGCCAGAGCAATCGGAGATACGCGCACTGCCAGTCTGAGAAGAAGCAGTTACGATGTGCTCGGTCTCCGTTTTGATTCTTACCGATTGTTGGCTGTTCGAATTCGGATCGCCGTTTGGATCGGAATCCATCGACTTGTAATCCACAGCGGCGTCGAACGTGGTGTATCCTTTGCCCTGTTTCTTGTCGCGAAAGTCGAGATAACAAGTCTTTGCGTCGTCAAATAATTGCACGCGGTATTGGATCTCCGGGCTGTTCGAAGTGTTGATCCAATCGGTTTGCTTCTGAGCAAACCCAAGCCCAACGAAAAGAACCATCGACACGGCTACGGCAGCGACTTTCGACATCCCTTTGGTCTCCTCACCGGAAGGTATACCGACCAACCTCCCGTTCTTCGTGATTGAAAGATTAATAAAGAGGTTAATTGGTGGGCCCGCAAGGATTTGAACCTTGGACCAATGGATTATGAGTCCACTGCTCTAACCGCTGAGCTACGGGCCCAAATTTACTACAAATAACTATCTATCAATCACTTGGTACGAAGTTGCAGAGCGAACTCCTTCCGCTTTTCGTGTCCCATCAGTTCCGCAAGCGTCCGCAAGTCCACTCAAGTCACCGCTAGGCGGATTTGCGAATGTGTATCGAAGACAGGTTCCAAGTAAATTCTTTGATCCCCGCCTCCCTCACTGCTGAATCGAACCAGTGCTTTACCTCGCAACGGCTTCTCTTGGATAGTAACAAAAACCGGGCCAACAGGCCCCATTGAGCGCTCCTGAAGAATCTTCGTCAGACCTGGAGCACATCGCCGTCACGGGCGACCATCTCGTACAACACGGGATTAACGAAGAATCCGATGAAGAGGCGGGAGATGAGGCCGGCTACGATGACGATGGCGAATGGTCTTTGAGTATCCGATCCAATGCCGGTGGAAAGAGCCGCCGGCAGTAATCCCAGGCATGCGACAAGAGCCGTCATCATGATCGGACGAAGGCGTAAGAGCGAAGCTTCCCTGGTGGCAGCGCGGATCCCCATGCCTTCGAGCCGCAACTTATTAATGTAGGAAACGAGAATGACGGCAGTCTCCACAGAAACGCCGAGCAACGCCAGAAGACCCAGGACCGAAGAGACGCTGAACGGAGTGTGTGTGAGTTTTAGCGCGACCAGCGCTCCTACGGGTTCAGTCATGATGACGCCCAGAGCAATGGTCACGGGGAACTTGAAATTTCCATAGAGCGCGAACAAGATCATGAAAATCAGCACCACGGCAAGTGGGCCAATAAAATACATCTGCGATCTGGCCTCGAGAAACTGGCTGTATTCGCCACCCCATTCCATTCGATAGCCCTGCGGCAGTGCTACCACCTTCTTCACGGCGGCTTGGCCATCGCGCACTGCCCGCTCCAAGTCCCGCCCCTCGACACTGTACTGCACCCCGATGTAGCGAGAGTTATTTTCGCGATAAATAAAGGACGCCCCGTTTCCCTGGGTGATATTGGCGAGCTGGCTCAGCGGAATTTGCTGACCATCCGGGGTGCCCACCAACAAGTTTCCAATCTCATGAGCGCTGCTGCGAAACTGGGGCTGCATGCGGACAACCAGATCGAATAGCTTCTCTCCTTGAATCACTTGAGTAACCGCCTGCCCGCCCACTGCGGCCGAAATCACAGCTTCGACATCGGCAACGTTGATCCCATACCGGGCGATTTTGCCGCGGTCGACGTCGAGCAAAAGACTAGGCTGACCAAGTTCACGCACGACGGTAAGATCTGTGAAGCCGGGTATTTTCGATAGAGTGGTCTTGATCTGTATTGCCTTATCCTGCAGGACATTGAGATCGTCGCCATATACTTTGACCGCCAACGAGCTTTTGAGGCCGGTCAGTGCTTCGTCTACGGCATCTTCCGCGGGTTGAGTGTAGTTGAAAATAATTCCCGGGAAGGCAGTGAGTTTATTGTTGATTGATTCGATGAGCTGTTTTTTCTCGCTGATCTGGCCTGTCCAACTTTTGTCCTTGTAAGGCTTGAGGCCGACATAGAACTCGCAGTTAAAAAAACCTGTGGGATCGGTGCCGTCGTCGGGGCGACCTAACTCCGAACCCACGACGGTGACCTGCGGATATGACATAAGGATGTCGCGTATCTGGGGGGCAATGCTGCCAGCCTCCTCAAAAGAAATGGTGTAGGGCATGGTGGCCCGCACCCAGAGCGCGCCTTCGTCAAGGTGAGGCATGAATTCGCCACCGATGAAGGGAACCAGAAGCAACGCAGCCCCGAAGATCAAGGTGGCAATTGCGATGGTGGTCTTCGGCCGATCTAGTGCCCAATCCAGTTGACCTGCATACTTCCGCTTCATCCATTCAAATGCGCGATTCGGTTTCTCGCGCACGCCTTTCTTGAACCAGTAGGAGGCGAGCACAGGGATCAGTGTCAGCGTCAAAATGAGCGCACCGATCAGCGCAAACGACATCGTCTCGGCCATTGGATGGAACAATTTTCCCGAGGGCCCACTTAAGGCGTAGATCGGAAGGTATCCGGCGAGTATGACGGCAACCGAATAGAAGATGGGGCGATCCACATCTTTGGCAGCGGCAAGGATAACCTCGCTCAGGTTGTAGGTCTGCCCCTCGCGCAGGGCCAGCTCGCGGTAGATGTTCTCAATCATTACGACTGTGCCGTCGATGACAATTCCGAAGTCGATGGCCCCGATGGAGAGCAGATTCGCCGCTACGTCGTGCGCATGAAGCACGATGAAGGCAAACAAAAGCGAGAGCGGAATCGTGAGCGCAACGATAATAGCGGCACGAAAGCTGACCAGAAAAAAAATCAATACAACTAAAACCAACACCATGCCACGAAGAAGATTCGCCTCAACCGTGTCGGTGGTCAGGTCTACTAACTCGCTGCGATCATAATAAGGATGAATTTTGACGTCAGGAGGCAGAATCTGACGGTTCAGTTCCTCGGTCTTTGCTTCCACACCTTTCAGCACGTTTTGCGTCTGCTGCCCACGCAGCATGAGAATGACACCTTCCACGGCGTCGTCATTTTTCTGGAAGCCGAATTCGCCCAGGCGTGGCGCGTGCCCGATGGTTACGTCTCCCACATCGCGCACTCGAATGGGCACGCCTTTGTTAGCTCCGACTACGATGTTTCCAATGTCATCTGTGTTTCGCACCAACCCGATCCCGCGAACGTAATAGAACTGTCCCCCTTGAGAATAGAAGCCGCCGCCGGCATTTGAATTGTTGGCAGCCAGAGCCGCAGTGACCTGCGGAATGGTCAGGTGATATCCATAGATGCGGGCCGGGTCGAGCAGCACCTGATATTGCATTACCGTTCCGCCGAAGCCCGAATCGTCTGCCACGCCGTGAACCGATCGATAAGCTCTCTCAATCACCCAGTCTTCAATGGTTTTCAGTTCCTGTGGGCTGCGGTCAGGGCTCTCCAGAACATAGCGGTAGACCAAACCACTGGGACTGAACAAGGGCGCCAGAGTTGGGGTCACTGCTGTTGGCAAGGTAGCTTGCGCTAGCCGCTCAAAAACAATCTGCCGTGCGAAATAATCATCTGTGCTCTCCTCGAAGGTCAGGATGAGATCGGAGAGCCCGTAAAGCGAGATGGAGCGCATCACAACCATGTGAGGCACGCCGTTCATCTCGAGTTCGAGGGGAAGAGTGACCAGCCGCTCAACTTCTTCGGCGGCATGGTCCGGCCACTGGGTGATGATTTCAACCTGCGGAGGCGAGAGGTCGGGATAGGCGTCGACGGGCATCCTTTGAAAAGACAGGATTCCCCCAACCGTGATGAAAGCGGTCAGCATCAGCACCAGGAACCGTTGCCGCAGCGCCGCTTGGACGATTCGATGGATCATTCAGTCTTGATGAATCCCATTCTTAGAGAGTTGTTGGATGTCTCTCAAAGTCTTCGCAATCCGGCTAGCGCTGCAGCGAGTTTGCAAACTGCAGGAACAAGCTTCCGTTTCCGACGACTTGGTCACCCGGTTTCAGCCCACCGGTAATCTGCGTCTGACCGTTCAAACTTTCTCCGAGTGTTACCGATCGTCTGCCAAACTGGTTCGCGGATGCCGCGGCATAAACAAATGGCTGGTTCTCGGTATCCCGCAGGACGGCGGCATCGGGAAGCGCGATCGCATCGCGAATCGTACCGGCGTTCACGGTCGCAACCACATACATATCTTTCTTGAGCTTGTCGCCAGGATTTGGAGTCTCAATCCGCGCCTGCAAAGTGCGCGTGCTCGGATCCAGAGAGGCCGCGACATACGCAATACGCCCGTGGAACAGTTCGGGATAAGTGTCCGTCTGAATGGTCACGGTATCTCCCACGCGAACGTAGGGCAAATCTTTCTGATAGACGTTCACCAATACCCAGACCGTAGTGGTGTCAGAGATCATGAAACATTGCGTGGTTCCGGGCTGAATGACTTGTCCCGCTGATACATCCTGTTCGACCACGAGGCCGCTGATCGGCGCTTTAACGGGAACTTCGAACGAAGGAGGAGCTTTCACGAGCGCGTCGGGATCGGCGATCCCCATGACCTTCAACGCGGCTTGAGCAGATGCAAGGTCACCGCCGGCCTGAACCTCGACCGATTCTGCCTGCTCTACATTCTGTTCGGCAATGGCGTGGTGCTGATATAAATCCTGGGCTCGAGCGTAGGCCTTTTGTGCCAGGGCGTAGGCATCTTTGGCCTTGAGATAGTTGGTGCGAAGCTGCGAGTAATCCGGACTCGCCACGTACAACATCGGTTCGCCCTGTTTCACTTTCTGTCCGGGAACAACGACCACTCGGCTGACCGGCCCGCTGACTTGAGTGATAACTGGTGTCGTATGGAAACTGTTGTAAGCCACCGCACCGGTCAGCCGCAACGATCGGATGAGCGTACCGGGCTGTACTGTGAGCACCTGCACATGCGACATCTGCTCCGGTGGGATAGTAAACAGCTCGGCACTGTTGGAAGTCGTATTGTTGGGGTTCGCCGCGGCATTGGAAGCCGATTCCTGACAAGAGGCCAGCATGAGTGTAATGGCAGATACGGCGGCCAATACAGCCAACCGCTGCCCGCGATCCATGACGCTCATCATGGCAAGTTCCTCGTTCCCACGGCTTGCTTCAGTTGTTCGACAGCGGTCATATAAGAGGCCAGCGCCTGTCGATACGCCAACTGGATAGAGCGGTAACTGCGCTCGGCGTCGAGAAAATCCAAGAGGCTGGCGGCACCGCGCTTGTACGCATACTCGCTGATGTCGCGCGAATCCTGCGCCTGCTTTAGGTAACCGGAAGTATAGAGCTGCACGACTTCGTCGTTGCTCTTGACCGCCTCGAAGGCATTTGCAACATCGGAAAGAACTGTATCACTGGCCGCCTGCTGCTGCTCTTGCGCTTGTGTAAGCGCATAGCCGGTACGTGCGATCTCTCCCTGATTGCGGTTGAAGATAGGCAACTCAAAATTCGCGAAGATGGAAGCCGTGTTCTCGCCAGAAACGTGGGTAAAGTCATAAGTGCCATTTACATCGACCTTGGCATTCGCCTTAGCGAGCAAGATCTGGCTCTGCGCCGCGGTTATTCCTAGTTCCGCGGCGTGGAAGTCGGGGCGCTCGCGCATTGCTTTCGTCTGCAGGTCTTCCAGGTTCGCCTTGAGCGGCTGATACGCCAGATCTCCGATCACGTCAAAATCGGGTGGCACTGCGTTGTAGCCTAGGAACTCACGCAGTCCCACTAGCGCCTGCACCTTCGCTAGGCGGGCGGAGGAGACGTCGGTCTGAAACTGCAGAAGCTGCAGCTTGATTTTTAGATAGTCGCCTTCTCCGATGTAGCCTGCCTTTAGCTGTGCCTCACCAATGTCGACCGTCTGCTGAAATCCCTTCAGATCTTCAAGCGCGAACTGAAGCGTGGATTCAGCCAGTAAAACGCTGACGAACTGTTGGCCTACATTGAAAGCCAGGGTTCGTTCGGCGTCGGTAACTTGAGCACGAGTGACGGCGGTCTGATCACGAGCGGCCTGCAAGCGCCGTTGCCGCTTGTGACCACGTTCGAACAGATAACCGATCCCGATATCGAACTGCTGGGTCTGGTCCAGATTTTCTCCAGAAAAATCTTGCGGGCTAAAAAATGGGATGAATTGGCTATCGGCCCCAAGCGTTGGATTAGGCCGCAGGTTCGCGGTAATCTCCTGGGCCTGGTTCTGGAGAATCAGAGTTCGCGTCGCTTTTATGGAATGGTTGTGCGCCAGCGCCAGATCAATGGCCTGATCAAGGCTGATCAGGGTCGTATTTTGTCCACTGCCCGTTCCCACTAGCAGCAGGAAAAACATCGCGGCCGGAGCCAATATCCGAAAGCACCTGGAACGCATAAGGGGTAAGATCAAAGCGCCTTTGACTTTGGCCCAACAGAACTCGAACCGAGGCTCGAACCTGACGAGCCCTTCGCCAAGCGCTGTCGTTCCCGATCATCCTCCTAAGTAAGACTGCGGCCCCAGGCTGAATGGATGTATTCTAACTCAGCGCATTCACGATTCGGGCCACACTGGTGATCCTTCTCAGGCGCATTCAATCGCACAATCGACAAGATTGTTGACTAAAGCCAGATAAAGATAGTGAGAATAGCTACGGAGAAAAGGCCGTAGCCGCCTATCGCGTTCGGCCCGCTAGAAATTCGAATTCGGAAAATGCCACGAGCCTGAATCTCGGTAGACTTGGTTACGACTTTATTCTGACACACGCTTCGCCAGGATGAGTTAAACATCCAAACGGAAGATCCGCTCGACGGGAGCGCGCGTCCAACTACGGTCTTATTTGAAAGGGCAGGTTGCTCCGCAAAGTTCCCCCGGCGGTCTCGACGGTGACGTATCCAGTGGTGGTTCCTGCGGGAACGGAAGCGGTTATGTACGTGTCAGAGTTGATCGTGAAGCCGGCGGAAATTCCGTTGAATGAAACTGCGGTTGTTCCGCTTAGTCCCTGGCCTAGAATTTTTACACTCTGTCCTACTTGGCTTGAGGTGGGAAGCATTTCCACTAGAGGATCACGCCCGACGCTGAGGCTGTAGACAACGCCGCCCCCTGTTCCGCCTTGCACGTTCGTTCCGTAAAAATCCCCGTTCGTAGCCTGGATCATCGTGCTTTCCGGTGAATCGCCGTCGCTGCAAAGGAACCCGGCCGCGCAAAACCTATAGAGCGTAGTTTGTGCACCTGCAGGAGTCACCGAAAAAATCGTTCCGCCATGCTGAGGGCTGTTGCCACCTACCAACGTTGTTCCGTAAAAGTTACCATCGCTGCCTTCCACCAGCCCCGCGTACGGATGTCCTCCGTCCGTGCAGTTGGCTTGTGAGCAAAAGCTGTAAAGCGTACTGGTATCGCCGGTTGGCGTCATCTTAAATACGGATCCCTTGCCGTTTGCGCCGCCGCCGTAAGTCGCGCCGTAAAAATTCCCATCGCTGCCCTCGATTAGACCCCACTCGACGTAAAGGCCGAGGTGAAGATTGTGCAGTACTGTCAAAGCGCCATCGGGCGTAATCTTGAAGATCGTTCCCCCGTTCTCGCTCCCACCATAGTTGGTGGCGCCATAGAAATTTCCGTCACTCGCTTGAATCAATTGCCCCGGCCTTCCACCATCCGTGCAATTGGCCGAAGCGCAGAAATTGTACACAACCGTGAATGTGCCCCCCGGAGTCACTCGAAACATCATGCCCCAGTTGTTAGCTCCGGCCAGCGCGGCCGTGCCGTAGAAATTTCCATCCCTGCCCTCCACCAGTCCAAAGTCGGCCCAGTAGCCGCCCCCGCAATCTATGTTCGAACAGGTGAATGTATAAAGCGTGGTGAAGGCACCGTCGGGGGTGACCTTGAAAATCGAGCCGAATGGAACCAGAGTGGTTCCGTAGAAGTTCCCATCCGTGCCGAGCAGTAACCTTGGCGCAGGATCGGATTCATGCGGGTAACCGGGGAAGCTATAAACCGTGGTCACCGTGCCGCTCGGCGTAATTCTGTATATCAACCCGGGGGTTTCGCCGCCGTAAACCGCTGTGTAAAAGTTGCCATCAAGACCCAAGGTAAGAAATGCATCGCTAACCGCGTCTGTCACCACCGAATAGGTCTGCGCTGAAGCGGGGACTGTCATCGCTGCGCACAGCAGAAGAACAGTGCAAATTGTTTTCCAAGCCTGGATGGTGCGGGCAAAATTCGCTGGCTGAGTTTTCATCGGGGGATTCTCCACTAGGGATTTTCGCGCCGAACGTTTGTCTAGGGATTCTGTCGCGGGATGGTGCGATCCGTTCTGGAACGGAAGTTACTCTTCCAACCGAGAGCCGTCAAGATGAACGATTCTGCGCACGTTCGCTGAAGAGGCAAGTCAATATAGATCCGGGGTGGTGGTGGTGCTACGGTCAAACTGTAGCAACTGCGCGGCTTCAGGAGACGGGATCCGTCAGGCCCTGCATGAATGCAGTCAGGCTTGTTTCCAGGGTGGTCTTGCTCGCTTCCGGCATGTCGATGAAGCGGAAGGGTTGGAGCCATCCCTGAGTGGCCCACATGGGAAATAACATCTGCGCCTTCTCGCGAATAGTGGTTTCGCCGAGGTGAAAGATAAACTCGACCACAAGTTTTTCATCGAGCGGTTTATCGAGGTTTACCAGGCCCCCGGTGCTGGAGAGTTGATGAAGTTTTCCCCGCACCTGGCGCCGGTTGGGCAATCGAATGAGCGTCAGAATCGACCCTCGAAGCTTCACTCGGAACGGGCGCGGCGTGCCCTTTTCCAGACGGGCGGAAGACGCTTCCAAGGCTATTTGTTCTGCGGTTTGCGTCATACTTAGCCTGCAGTATGGCACCACGCGGAACACAGAACGAGGTTACGAAAGAACGGGTTCAGGATTGCTTCCGGTGTCACGCCATCAGGTTATTTTCGGCCGGGATGTGCTTCGCCGTGGGCTGAGAAAACGTTGTAAGGCCAGACGTTTCCGTTTTTGCTCGCGCGATTGCCGGGGCTGGCTGCAGCGCCGCCGGAATCGCAATCCCAGTCTGGCGGCGGGTTGGCGATTCCCCAAATGTTTCCGGGATTGTAGAGCGACACGCCGATCAGAAACTGTTTTCCATCGTGACCCAGCGGCAGGCAACTGGCCACGCGGGCAGAAGCGCTTGCGCCACCGGGAAGGTTGCTCAACAGAATGGGAGTTTCGAGGGGCAAGGCTTGCGATGCGCGGAGTCCGCAGCCCTGCGCGCTGACGACCAGAGCGTCACAGGTTGCGGAAAACGGATTCCTCCGGTCCATGCTGGTCACAATGACCGGAATCTGCACGCGGACTCTGGTGCTGCGTCGGGCCGCTCTCTGTGTCAGAATTTCCATGGATCAGATTTCATGGGGCGGCGCGCTTTTGCGTCGACTCCAACTTGCTAGTGTGACAGAAGCATGGCCTTTAGGATTAACAAGATCAGGAGAGACAAGTGACGGGAGTAACTTCCCGTGAGAACTGGTTCAGGCGGGCGGGTGGATCGCTGGTGGGCTCTTCTCCTCATGATGTTTATCGGGAATTTATCGATCTTTTTGGCGCAGGTTGAATACTTCGGGGCAGGCCTTGCGCCTGCTAAGATGGCTCACCTCCGTGAATCCGGAACTCTCTTCATCCGCCGGCCATCTCGCGACATCGACTTCAGTGGAGCGCGAGTGGAATCTTCTGCTGGCCGCGAGTCCTCCGGAGTGTAGTCCGCGTGAGATCAATCGGATACGACAGTTATTGGAGGAGCGGAGTCTAGTCGATTGGGGTGCCGTGCTTGAACTGGCCGACCGGCACGGTACGTCGTCGTTACTGTATCGAAATCTTTCGCAGCTACCGGGCGATGTTCCGTCGCCGGTGCTGACTTTGCTCGCTCAGCGTTACCAGACTAACGTCCACAAGTCTCTTTTTTTGACGCGCGAACTGATCCGCATTCTGGACTGCCTCGACGGGCTGGGCATTGAAGTTCTGCCTTACAAAGGCCTCGTCCTTTCGGAGATGTATTACGGCGATATGGCGTTGCGCCAGTCGGGCGACCTCGATTTGTTCGTGCGCAAGAGCGATGTAGCGCGGATTAAGACCGCAGTTCGAGAGTTGGGATATACGGTGCGCGTGCCAATTCCTGAAGAGGCCGAGCAGGACTACATTGCGTCAGGATACGAGTGCACCTTCGACAGCGCCGCTGGCAAGAACGTGCTTGAACTGCAGTGGGCGCTGCAACCCCATTTCTATGCGGTCGATTTTGACATGGAAGGGATGTTTGATCGGGCGGTAAAGGCCGTGGTTGCAGGGCGCACAGTGAAGACGCCGGCTCCCGAAGACCTGGTCCTGGTGCTTTCCGTGCATGCCGCAAAGCATGTTTGGGGACGCCTGATTTGGCTCTGCGATATTGCGCAGGTTTTGAAAATGGGGAATCTAAACTGGAATTGGATCGAAGTTCAGGCGCGAGAGCTCGGCATCCACCGAATCCTGTGCATCACGCTGCAGTTGGCGAACCGGTTCATGGAAACTTCGATTCCGTCGCCGATCGAAGAGTCGATGAAGGCTGATCACGTTGCAGAAGCCTTCTCTGATGAAATCTCGGCAAACATGATTCGCGGCGTTTCTTACGAGGAAGATCAGCTGTCTTACTTTCGTTTTATGATGCGGCTTCGGGAGCGTCGGGCCGACCGAATCCGGTTCTTCACCCGCCTCGCTTTTACTCCCGGCCCCGGCGAATGGGAGATGTTTCGGCTGCCTAAGTCTGCATTTCCTCTCTACCGGCTGGTGCGTCTGGCGCGGCTCGCCGCTCGTTTTGCACGCGGCTAAGTCAGGAGTGCGGCTAAGGTCAGGAGTATAGATAGCAAGCCAGCCCCTCTCTAAGCATTTTGGGCGATTGACTTGAAGGGGGTCTCGAACTAAGATTTCCTCCCTAGAACGGGCCAAACTTCTGCTGCCTGACCGCATCACAATAAAACCAAGCCGAAGGAAATGGTCCTAAGACACGAACAGGACTTGGTTGTTCTATTTGCAGACGTGATGTTGCACCGGCCACTGAACCGAAAACGGAAGAGCTAATCGGCCGAGAAGCGAGGGGGAATATGTACTACCTGGCACGTAAGCAGGTCGTGAGTTTTGTCCCGAAAAAAGGATGGGAGACAAGCTTCGCGACATCGGTTACTGTGTTGTTCGTTTTCTGCGCACTCTTCACCAATCTTGCGGACGGTCGTAACGCGCCTAGCCCCGCTGAATCGGCAAGTCTTTCTCCGCAGGCTCAGTCCAGCATTTCCGCAGCGATGGGGCGGGACATTCCAACCTACCAGGCAAAGGCCACACGCGGCCGCATTGAGGCTGACAATGCACGTCAGAAGCTGACCGCGAATTTTACGGTGCACGGCGTTCAGGTGTTCAGCGGCCGCCAAAACTGGACGATGGTTTTGCAAAGCTACGGTTATGGTGACACTTTGCAATCCGTAATAGCAGCGGCTCCAAAGGCGAGTTCAAACCGCGTGGAATACCGGCGGGGCGCGCTTACAGAATGGTACTTGAACGGGCCGTTCGGGCTGGAGCAGGGAATTACGTTGCAGAAGCGGCCACCACAGGCTAATGGCCGGCCTCTGACCGTGGCATTCGCCATGGAGAGTAATCTGGCCGTGGCACTGGATGGAAATGGAAAGGGCCTGACTCTCACTCGCGGCGACGGTCAGATGGCGTTTCATTACCGCGGACTGTTGGCTTATGACGACAGTGGGAAAAAATTGCCGGCATGGCTCGAGCTGAAGGGTTCACAGTTGCTGTTGAGAGTTGAAGATACGTCGGCTCGTTACCCTGTGGTGATCGATCCCTTTGTACAAACCGGCGAGCTGACGGCCTCGGATGGCGTTCCGAACGCCGAGTTTGGGGACTCCGTGGCAGTGAGCGGTAGTACCGTGGTAGCCGGCGCGCCGGGGTGCCTGAATTGTGGATTCGTCGGGGCGGCGTACGTGTTTACCGAGCCGGCGAAGGGCTGGGGAAACATGACTCAGACCGCCAAGTTGACCGCATCGGACGGGGTAGCGAATAACCAGTTCGGTTTTGCCGTGAGTATTGACGGTGGAACGATTGCGGTGGGAGCGCACGGCATGAATAGTGGCAGAGGCGCAGTCTACATTTTCACCGAGCCAACCAACGGCTGGACAAACATGACGCAGACTGCGAAGCTGACGGCCTCCGACGCTACCCCAAGCGAGTTGGTGGGCCGCTCCGTATCGATCAGCGGCAATACGGTGGTCGCAGGGGCGCCTCAGGACAACAACGGCGCGTACAAGCAACAGGGCGCGGCCTACGTTTTCGTGGAGCCTCCCAACGGTTGGGCTGACATGACCCAAACCGCTAAGCTCACCCCTTCGGACGGAGTCTCCTATGGCCAGATGGGCTATTCGGTGGGCATTGACGGCAACACTATTGTGGCCGGCGACCCCAGCCCCATTCCCACCAGGACCGCATCGGCAGGCAAGGCTTACTTATTCGTCGAACCCCTTGGTGGCTGGGTCAATATGACGCAGACGGCCGAATTGACTGGCTCCGATGCAGCAGTTGGCGCACGCCTGGGAAATTTCGTTGCCATCAGCGGCAATACGGTGGTGGCAGGAGCGCCTCTGGCCACGCCCGGAACGAAACCGCAGCAAGGCGCGGCATACGTGTTCGTCGAGCCCGTAACCGGCTGGGCGAATATGACGCAGACCGCCAAGCTGACCGCCTCGGATGGCGTACGGAGCGCTTACTTCGGAAGGGCCGTGGCCATTAGCGGCAACGAAATTGTCGTCGGAGCGCCGAATCAAACGGTGAACTCCGATGCCGGCGAGGGCGCGGTTTATGAATTCCTCGAGCCCGAAACTGGCTGGGCGAATATGACCCAGAGCACCGAGCTCAATGCGATTCATGCCGGGGATAACGATCAAGTTGGCTGTCGCGTGAGCGTCGACGGCGCCACAGTCGTTGCGGGGGCCTTGGGCGGGAGCAAGCGGGGCGCAGTTTTCGTCTTCACAGATACGCAGTAAGTGCAGTAAGTAAGGTGTTGGTTGGTGATTTGACCGCGAACCATCAACTTCTGAACACTAATCTCCATTTTCCTTCTCGCGCGAGTCGGCGTCGGCGTGCAGCCATTCGTCCAGAGCGTGAGCGAGGAGTTCGATATCCTGGCGGCATTTCCTCAACTCCTGCACCATCTGCAAAGATTGATGGATCGTCTGCTGCTTTTCCTGGATGTAGGTTTCGTGACGTTTCCGGATGAAGGATTCCAGGGCTTCGGCAGCCGCTTCCCGTTCTTCTTTCACGGCGCAGAATTCAAGTCCAAAACAAAAGCCCGAGCGGCTGCGCACAACGCCCGCAACGCGAATCTTGTCGGGAGTCTGGAACTCGACCTCCATCAGGTCGCCGGGCTGCAGGTTGACTCCGCCGTAGAGTTCCATGCCGGCGCGGCTTAGCTCACAAACCAGGCCGGGCACAGTTACACTCTCGGAGTCAGCATGAGCCGCGATCAAGACAGGCAGGTACACATGAAATCGGGGCCAGCGGCGAGTGTTGATTGCGTCCATCGTTGGGGAGTTGTCATCAAACTCGAGCTACAAGCTCAATTTCCATTCAACTATTTCAAGATTCCGAAATGCAGCAAATAAGCCGCCGTGGCAAGACCCGCGGTGAGCAGGCCAACTGCGCCTGCCAGCTTAAACCGCCAGGGCCGCGGTTCCTCGCGATTCGCCGAGGCCGCCCGCAGTTTCTCAATCCACTCTTCCTCGGATTTGTTCTGGTTTGATTGCTGCCAAATCAGCGTTCCCAGGCGGCGCTGATCGTCGGCTGCCAGGGAAACGAAACGGAAGGGCTGCAACGCATCGCTAACGGGAGGCAACATTTCCGCGCCTCCCAGCACCGACCCCTCTCCGGTCAGAAACATCACCTTCACCCGCGATCCCTGATCCACAGGCTGCGGCAGCGATAAGAGCCCCCCGGTTAGCGAAATCACTTGAAGGTTCGCGCTGGTACGTTGACCATCTGGAAAGCGGAGCACAGCGGGAGTATTGCTCTCCAGATGTGCCCGCGGAACACGCCACTGCGAACAAGGTTGGGGAAGGCCGCTCATAACGAACCCAGTATGCGGCGGCATGGTTACTAACTGAAGATTACCTAGGTGCCGCTTTCGGTCTGGTTACTGGCACGAAGGACGTAACACTTCGAACAAGATATCCGTCCACGAACCTTCGGAAAACTTGCGGTGGCGGTATTGATGATCTCCACAGCCACTTCGCACGATCAACCGCCCAAGGCTTCCTGGAGCTTTCCGGATTTCACCCCGGGGGCCGCATTTTTTCTGCAAACCACCCAAATGACGATCAAAGGAATTTCCTATCTGTCGGGTTATTCTCAAGTCCGAATTTTGATCGAGCGTTCCAGAGAAAATTCCGATGTAGTCCAACCTGCTATCGAAATCAACAGCGGCAGCCGATTGTGCTACAAAATAACCTCTTCGGATAACTAACGCTTGTTGACCCTGAAGCTGCGGCGTGGCATCTTCGCGACGATACTTAATCAAGACGGCGCTTGGGGGCCAAAGCAAAAGCCTGGCGTCAATAGAAAAAAGTAGAAAAAACCGTTTCTTCGATCATTAGGAAGGTTCGTCACTTCTCGGAACGTTTTAAGTTTCCTCCTAGTTTGTCCATGGATCCAAACCATGTCAGAAAATCCTGACGAAGCATCCGATTTGTTCGCACAATCGACTAGAGGGATCATGCCCCTAGGTAATGTCGAGCCATGTAGCCTGACTTGAAAGAAAAGGTCCTATACCTTATCGTAAATCAGTTGCATTCGCGGGGTCGCTCTGCCCGCTTCTACTAAGGTGCATTCCGTTAAAGAGGTGATTTCCGTGTGCGAACAACTGGTCTCGGCCCGAATGGACAATCGGTAATGGCAGGTCTGCGTGTCGCGGTGTTGGGGGCCACTGGGGTTGTTGGAAGCGAGATCCTCTCCGTTCTCGAACAGCGTCGATTTCCTGTTAGTACCCTCCGCGCGTTAGCCTCGTCCAGATCAGCAGGGAAGACCGTGCGTTTTTGCGCCGAGAACATTCCGGTTAGCATCGCCTCCGCTGAGAGTTTCAAGGATCTCGACATCATTCTGGCCAGCGCTGGTGCCACCGCAACCCGCGAGTTGATGCCAGCCATTCGGAATAGCGGCGCCATACTCATTGACAATTCAAGCGCCTTTCGCATGGAGCCTGACGTCCCTCTTGTTGTTCCAGAAGTGAATCCCGAGGCGCTCAAAATCCACAACGGAGTAATTTCTAATCCAAATTGTGTTGCCATTATCTTGACAGTCGCGATCGCGCCTATTCACCGAAAGGTTGGAATCAAACGAATTGTTGTGTCGACATACCAATCCGTGAGCGGTGCCGGACTGGCAGCGATGAAGGAACTTGAATCGCAGACTCGTTCGGTCCTTGAAGGAAAGGAAGCTCTCCCGTGCGCACTGCCGCACCCGATCGCGTTCAATGTTTTCTCCCATAACACGACCGTTCAATCCAATGGTTACAATGGCGAGGAGAACAAGGTAATGATGGAAACCAGAAAAATTCTGGGGGATCCAGACATTGCCGTAACTGCTACTTGTATCCGGGTTCCAGTCGTGCGCGCACATAGCGAATCCATTAATCTGTCCTTACGCAAGCCCCTTTCAAGACAAGACGCCAAGGATCTATTGTCCAAGGCGCCAGGTGTAGAAGTCATGGACGATTGGTCTAATAACATTTTTCCAACTCCAAAGATTGCGTCGGGCCAGGATGTTGTCTATGTGGGACGCATAAGATCCGATATTTCGCAATCCGGCGATACAGGATTGGATCTCTTCGTATGCGGCGACCAACTCCGCAAGGGCGCCGCTCTAAACGCAGTTCAGATTGCTGAATTGATTTGCGCAAGCAGTCCTAAGAACTGAAGCGTCACTTCCTTCCGCTTAAACCTACGGCTCGTCTCCAATCACGCCGACCAAGCGGATAGCGCGACAGGAAAAAGCACTGCCGAACATCTCTAAGTAAATATATAGAAGCCAGTTAACCTTACGACTTACCTCTGCATCGACGACGTTGTGGGTTTTCTTAGACCTCGCGACTGTCACCGAGTGTGGGTTTCTTGATCAACGAGAAAGCGTCGCGGTTGAGTCTGTGGAGTCGGATGCCGCGGAAGCAGCAGTTGAGCTTTCCAGCAGGCGTTCGATGTTTCCGTGAAAAAACAGGTCTCTTTCGCGGTCACTAATCTCAGAAGCGGCGCCGTCTTCGTCAGCGATGGCCCCAAGAAAACTCTGTTGCGTGCCCTGCAGCCGGAAGACAGGCCAGTCCGTTCCAAAAATCACTTTGTGGTTGAGGCCCTGGGAAAGCGTCCTCTTGACCGTGTCGCCCATTCTTTTGTGCGTCATTGTGCTCTGAAAGGCACTTATATCGAGATAGACGTTCGGCCTGTATCTGCACATCATGGCACACTCCTCCGTGAAACTGACGGAGCCGTGAGCGAGAATGAAATTGACTGTGGAAAAAGATTTTGCCGCGTTATCTATGAGGAAAGGATTACAAGTGCTAAAGGAAAGAGCGGGAGAAGTCGGGCCGATATGCAGAAGAACAGGTACACGATGGTGAGCGCAGATCTCGTAAAATGGGAACAACGCAGGATCACTGGGGCTGTAGCCACATGGAGGATATAGTTTGAAGCCCCGAAACCCAAATTCCACCAGAGAGCGTTCGAACAGAGCCAGACCGTCCTTGCCCCAGCGCGGATCTACTCCACCAAAAACCTCAAATTTCCCTGGGTGCCGGGCAAGCACTTGCCGATGCTTATGAAACGATTCCTCAATGGTCAGCACGCAATCTTTCAAAGCGTAAGTAAAGTCTGGAATGAGAAGAATGCTCTTGGAAATGCCTGCCACTGCCATCTCAGCGACCAGTTCGTCGCAGAGCGGATCCTGCATCTTCTGTTCGTACATCTTTCCCAGCTTGCTGGCATTGACCATGACTCCCTGAGCGGACAAAGCCGCAACCATGTTTGCCGTGGCGCCAGCAATAAACGACTTGGGGATGTGTTCTCCAGACGCGATGTGGCAATGGGCATCGATGATCCCCGCCGCTAGATGATTCGAGTCGTCCATGACATCCCGCTCATCCTTTGCGAAGGCTTCCTGCCTGCTCCAGAATCTCTTTGCTCATCTTGAGGGCATCATTCACCGTGCGCAATTCGCCCATATTAACCTGAAAGTTAATGCGGCCCAGGTCGATCTTGAATACTTCCTCAAAACGAAAAACCATTGCAAGGATCGCGATAGAATCCAGTCCCAGCTCTTTCTGGAGATGAGTTTCCCCGGTAATCGCGGTCTTCTTGAATTTCCGCGGCACCGTCTCGACAATGAGAGACAGTACCTTAGTCTCAAACTGGCTATCGGTATCCATTTATGCACTCCATTTATGCGCCTTATTGGCCACGGCATTACTTACGATAGTAGATTGGAAATGTTGAGCTATCCTTTTTCGATCCAGCTTTAGGTTGGGCCGTAGAAAGCCATTTTCGCATGTAAAGGCCTGGTCAGTAAAGACTATTTGCCCGACATTCATCGACCTATGACGTTGATTAATGTCGTCGACGAAACGCTGGATACGTTCCTGCACGGCTGCACCACCCCGGGGATTCTTCGGTAAAACAACGGCAATCAAGGTTGGCGATTCTTGGCTAGAGAAAACCACTGACCTTGCTACTTCAACGCAAGCATCAAGTTCCGCTTCGATGGCTTCGGGGTGAACCTTTTCTCCTCCGCTCGTAATAATAATTTCTTTCTTTCGTCCTACTAAATAAAGATAACCATCCTGATCCATGCGGCCGATGTCGCCGGTCGCGACAGAGCTATCTCCGATGAATGTCCTCTCCAATTCTCCCGGAGCACACTCAAAATACGATCGCGCTTGAGTGTCTTTTCTGTGGACAATGATTTCTCCATCGGAAGCAAACTCCAGCCTAACCCCCGGAAGCAGACGGCCTACGGAGCCTATCCGATTCGCTCCTGGAAGATTCAGGGAAACCGATCCAAATTCAACCAACCCGTAAGTCTCGAACAGCGGGAGCTGCATGCGCCGGCATAGGTTCAAGGTGGAACGCTTGATGGGTGCCATGCCGGTAACCATAAAGCGCATGCGTCCTCCCAAGGCGTCATAAATGCTTCGGAAGAGGAACCGGGCAATTCTTTCGCGCACCGAGCGTATCGGTATCGCGAGTGCAATATCAGCCACCATCTGTGCCATCCATCTTTTGCCTGGTGGAAGATTATCAAACCGGGATTCAAAAGCTTCATACAGTGCGGGCGGCGCAATCAGGAGCGTCGGGCGCAACTCCTTTAGAGCGCGAAACAGGTGGTTCGGATCGGTGACGATGAGATCGAACCCCCACCAGAAAGCCGAGTAATAGGTCATACGCTGCTGGAAATTTGATATAGGCAGGAAGAGCAGCAAGCAATCATCGTGCCGAGGCGAGATTGCCTGGGTAAATGCATTCACGGTGGCTTCTACGCCCCGGCGGTTGAGTATGAGACCTTTGAGTCCGCCCGAGGATCCAGAAGAAAAAATGGAACCAATTTCGTTATATTCTGGGTCGGCGTCCGCCACCCCACGCTGCAGAATCCGGATGTTTGAGTTTTCGTCATCGAGATAAGCTATTGGAACGTCCCCTTCCCGATCAAGGTTACCTTCCGCCTTAGAGACCAGCAGCAGCGAAAGCGAGTATTTCTCGAACAGATCAGCGGCTTTCGCTGATCTAAAGTCATCGGTGAAAGCCACACTGACAGCCCGTAGCTCCAGCAAGGCCAGATCATAGACGATCCATTCATAACAATTGGGGGCGCGGATGCCCACGCGCATTCCCGGCCTTAACCCCCATGCTGTCAACTTGGCGCATGCCGCCGCGACGTCATTATGGACATCTGCGTAGCTTCTCTTGACTATTTGTCCTTGCTCGAAAGTAAACACCGAATTATTGTGCTGGTGACTAGCGAGGCGGGATTGCAACTCTCTTAGATCAATAAACGTTGATTGGTCTACAGCCATTGAGCTCTCCTGCCGAAACAGAATTGCAAAGGCCTGAATACCAGCTAACTTCAAATTAGTCAACCCGTCATGGAGCTAAGATAACTAAGCCTTCAAACTAAACGGTTGACGCGAAGAGACTGTATCTAAAGCCTGCTATGAAGAAACTGTGCCTCAGGGCTGCTATTAAAAACTAATCGTATAACATCGCACTAAGTGCCAGGCTGGCCATGCGAGCGAGTCGCTTCTATCGCCGCAGCTGGGCCACCCCCCGCTATCACGACTTCGAACATGCATGGAAGCGGAAGCACAGTTCAGGCTCCAATACTGAAAGACTCGGCATTGCGCTAAACAAATGTTCGCAGACTTCGAAGCTTTCAATGTATCCTTCGGCTTACTCTTGCAATGGTCCTATAGGAGAGTGATCGGAATGTGCTGTGTCACGCCGCCGGTGGCTGGATCTCCGCACACCCATCGCACACAGTGTCAGCCTGCAATCAGATTTGGAGTGTCCTTTTCCGGAAGGATGAGTGATCGGCCATCATTCGTGGAAATGAGTCGTGCCACCACTTCTTCAAGGGAGCTCCCCTAAGTTGTAACGGAAGTATTGACGGACATTCTTAGGAGGAAATATGTTGCAGTTCTTCATTGCAAATTCCGCGAGAAAACCAGCGATGCAAGCACCGTCTACAAATTCGACACCATCGATGTAGACGGAAAACCAGAAGTGCAGTTTAAGTATTTGAAAAGATTGGTCGGGGAGAGAGGATTTGAACCTCCGACCCCCTGGTCCCGAACCAGGTGCTCTACCAGGCTGAGCCACTCCCCGACTAGGCTGCGGGCGGCTTGAGGAAGCCATGCACCGCGCGCTTTTACTTCTTGATAAGCATTTCGATTATAACATCGCTGCCACAGCTGGTTCCCCGCTTGCCTCGACATTTTTTCGCGCTACACTGATGAAGCACCGGGGATGACCTACTGGAAGGAACTGGACTTGATACAGAACTTTGGTTTCACAATCCGATCGCAACTTGCACAGGCGAAGATCGCATCAGCAGAGATCGCATAAGAAACCGGATAAGCAAAGACCGCATAAATTTAATCGGCCAAACATGATTGTCCTCAGCGCCAGTCGTCTGTACACGCCGCTCGAAGAGATACAGAATCCGCTCCTGTTTATTGAGGAGGGCATTGTCTCTGCTGTTTCTTCGCGCGCCGACCGGGAAGTCCCCAGCACCGCCACGATGGTGGATCTCGGTGACGCGATTCTGGCGCCGGGGTTCGTCGACATTCACATGCACGGCGGCGGCGGTCTTGATGTCATGCGAGCGTCGGCGGCCGAGCTGCCGCAGTTGCATAAATTTCTTGCGACTCACGGCGTCACCGGCTATTTTTCGACTACCGTGGCCGTGCCGCTTGACCAGACTTGCCTTGCGCTCGAGCGCCTTGCGGACGCGATCGAGGCTGGACAAGTTTCTCAGGGCACGAACGGTGATCCGCCGCAGGCCAGGCCGCTTGGTGTCCATCTGGAGGGTCCGTTTCTCAGTCACAAACGACGCGGCGTGCATCCGCCGGAGAATCTGCTTGAACCTACGCTGGAGATCTTTGATCGCCTCTGGCAGGCGGCGCGCGGACACGTGCGCGTGATGACTATTGCTCCGGAGTTACCGGGAGCGCTCGAAGTAATTTCAGAAGCGGCGCGGCGCAAAGTTTGTGTAAGCATCGGCCACTCGGATGCCGTGCTGGAAGCTGCGCGCGCGGGGGTGAGAGCGGGCGCCCGGCATGCTACTCATACCTTCAATGCGATGCGGCCACTCGATCATCGCGATCCGGGCATTCTCGGCGAGGTGCTGACCGACCAGAATCTTACCGCCGATATTATTGCCGATGGCATTCACGTTGCGCCTGAGGTGGTGCAGCTTTTCCTGCAGGCGAAGGGCGTCGAAGCGGCTGTTCTGATCACCGACGCGACTGCTGCGGCCGGAATGCCGGACGGCAAATATCAGCTCGGGCCAATGCAGGTTGAGGTCAAAGACGGCAAATGTACCCTCGATGGAAAACTTGCAGGCAGCGTCCTCACTATGGACAGCGCGGTGCGCAACGTGACGAAATTTTCCAGCTGGTCTCTGCGGGACGCAGTTCGCGCCGCAACCCTGAATCCTTCCCGCGCTACGGGGCTCCCGCAGCACGGACATATTGCGCCAGGAGCGGAAGCCAATATTGTGGCACTCAGCCCCAATGGAGACGTGCGCCAGACGATGATCCGCGGCCGCGGATTTTAGCGCTTCGGTTTCATCGGCGAGAAGTTACGAAGAAGGCGGACGAAATACGGGAAAGCTTAATTCGGCTTGCGCTCTTTGGATTCCGCCAGGTAGCGCATCAGAACGGCTTCATCGGCGCGGGAAAGCCGGTCGAGAAAGGAACTGTCCACGTTGCGGTCTTCGACGGTGTGGGACCCACTCGACTGCCGCAGTTTGTCGCCGAGTTCCGGTTCGTTGCTCATCACCTGCGTGTAGAACCAGAGGAAGTGACGCATCTGGTCAAGCGTCTTGCACAGCACCTGGATGGCCTCGGTCTCAGGCAGGGCGCTCATGGCTTCCATTAATTCCGGGTCGCTGGGAGCTTGCATCGCGGCGCAGTTCAACTCTCGCTGAATCACGCGCAGGTCTTCAGTCACTCGCACCATCCGGGTATGAAGGTCGTCCATCTGAGTATCCGTTCCCATGAGTTGGTGGCCCGGCATGATGATCACTGTGCGTTCGGGCCATGATCATCCTGCCGTTTGAACATCTCATCGGCAGCAAGCAGCGGATAGATGTCCCACGATCATGCGCTTTGGTAATTCATGGGATTACTTTGGTCTCAGACTTCGCGCGGCGTGGAGTGGCCTCTAAAACCCGCTACTGGCAAGGCTTTTAGTGCCATCGATGAACGGATTTCGGTACGTTCACAACCTCCACTGCGTGAGCTGGGATTCGTAACTGCGACCAATGGTGTAGTTACCCTGTTCCGGGATTTACTTCCAGCGCATTCGCGACTTGTGGTACAAACGCGCATGGTAACACCTGCCGCGAGCGTGTCTGGTCAACAACTCGTGCGTGCCATCGGCCGCTGGAGCCTGGTTGCGCTGGTCGTGAACTCCATCATAGGCAGCGGAGTCTTCGGATTGCCCTCCACGGTAACCGCCCTCATCGGGAGGTCGAGCCCCTTCGCGGTAGTTGCCGCCGGGGCCGGAATGGCTGTGATCATGGGGTGTTTTGCTGAAGTTGCGTCGCGCTTTCATCAGGCCGGCGGGCCTTATCTATATGCCCGCGTCGCTTTTGGACGCTTCATGGGAATTCAAACTGCATGGATGCTTTGGCTCGGCCAAGTTGCCGCGCCTGCCGCGAATGCCAATTTGTTCGTGATTTACTTGGGAGAGTTCTGGTCGCACGCAAAAGATCCGTTGCCTCGCGCGCTCATCCTTACGCTTTTGGTGGGCCTTCTGACCTTCATCAACGTTCGCGGCGTGCGCGCCGGAGCCCAGGTGAGCAACCTCTTCACTGCGGCCAAGCTGGTGCCGCTGTTTGCAGTGATTGTTCTAGGATTATTTGTGCTTCACGCTCACCACTGGGACATTGCGACTCCGGCAACGGGGCCTGCCAGCACTAACCAGTGGTTGAAAGCCGTGCTGCTGCTGGTTTTTGCCTATGGCGGATTCGAGACCGCATTGGCGCCCATGAGCGAAGCGAAAAATCCTCGCCGCGATGCTCCGTTTGCGCTATTTACGGCGTTGCTGGCCTGCACTGTGATCTACGCGCTCATCCAGTGGGTGGTCGTTGGAGTTCTCCCGAATGCCGCGAACAGCCAGCGCCCTCTGGCTGACGTGGCGCGGATGGCGCTTGGTCCCGTAGGTGCCGCGCTGGTTGCCGTGGGCGCTCTGATTTCCTTCTATGGATATCTAAGCGCGAAAATTCTAGCCATGCCCCGCGTTCCCTTCGCCCTCGCCGAGCAAGGAGACTTCCCCAAAGCATTCGCCGCAGTGCATCGCCGCTTTCACACCCCGTATGTTTCAATCCTGGTCTTCGCGGCTATGGTCTGGGGACTAGCCCTGATCGGCGACTTCAAATGGAACGTAACCCTCTCGGCCGTAGCCCGCCTGCTCTACTACGCCATATGCTGCGCAGCCTTGCCGGCACTGCGCCGCAAACAACCGGACGGCGCGATGTTTCGTCTGCCTGCGGGAAATTTCCTTGCTGTGCTGGGCATACTGATATGCGTGGTTCTGGTGACGCGTGTGGATTTCGGCCAGTCTTTGATTCTGGTTGCGACCATCGCGCTGGCGTTTGTGAACTGGGGCGTAGCAGTTCGTAAAAGAGTCGCCGGTTGACAGCAGCGGGCCGAATTCCAATGTACTAGGCCGAAGTGGCGGACGGAGCCACCCGGTAGAATATCTGATCATGGCGAAACAACGACCATTGGGCAAATGCAAGCTCTGTGGCCTGGTAAGGGAACTTTGTGACAGCCACTACTTGCCGAAACGCCTGTATGCATTCTTGCGTGCCACCCAGCTTCAAAATCCCAACCCTGTCATGGAAGTGGCTGGGGAACTCAAGCAAATATCAGTCCAGTACAGGGGTTACGTGGGTACTAAATCACTAGACACACATGTCTAAATGGTTTAACCTCGCTGATTCAAAGACTTGGAGTATATTCCGAGCGCAGCGGGAGTCTGCATGTCAAGGTTTAGCGAGAAGCGCGTTGCTGGGGACATTGTGTCGGCAATGGAGGCCAAAAGTTCGCCTCGTAGGAGGCGTGAATTGGCAATAATATGTGCAACGTTTGCAGGCGGATTGATCGGAAATTTCTATTTTAACAAGATCGAGGTTGCGTCCGCATTGTGGACTGTGACCTTGCTAGCCGTTGCTGATTTACTGCTGAGTTTTGTGACGAAATTTTCTATACGTTGGGTTTTTAGAATAGTTTTAGATTTTTTTCTTGTCGGTGTGATGTGGGCAGGGAGTTATCCGCTTGTATATAACCAATACCGTTCACAGCATGCGGCGCTTACGTCGGGCGTCTTGCGAGCGCGTCCAGACGGCAAGGATCACTCCAAGGAGGAACCCATTCTTCAATTAGGCGAGACCGGAGTTAGTTTCATATGGACGGGCAAGAGCAACTCGCTGATATCCAATGATTATGACAAAATAAAAATAGTCAGGGTGGGTAATGAAATAAAACTCTCGGTTACTGTGCGTGACAGATTCGATAATCTGATTGTGGAGATAGTAGATAACGTTTGGCGAGTATCAAAATCTGAGACTGATTGTTGGGACAAAAATTACACGGATGATTCACTGGAGGTAAAAGACGGAAGGGGCCGAGTAGTTCTCCAAGTAAGACTATTGCCCGATAGGGTACAGATGCAGGTTGAATGGCCTACGCAAGGTGGCAGATACATGGACAATGTAATACACCAGGGCAAGCCTTTCTACACTCCTGAAGAGGGGATAAGGCCGCGATTTCAATACCCAAGCAGTGAGCATTGGGGCGAACTCGATCCTAATAGCGGCTACGTTGTTGAATCGGAGTAATCTGTGAAAATAAAACCTGAATACAGAGAAGGGCCAGAGATGGCAGAGAAATTCGAGGAAGCGATGAAGATTCTCTTGCGGACTCCTAAACTGAAAAAGAAGAAACCAAAGATAGCGCCATCCAAACCCAAGACTTAAGAAGAGCTTCAGTGCGGCCGTGGTAGTTCGCGGAACCCATCCATGCTTGAGATCACAACGTAATGGTTAGGGGCTGCTACAAGGAAAGCCCCTTTATCAAACTTTCGCCCCGCGGCGCTCTCGGTAGCCCTAAGGCAGGTCATACTCAACTGAATCAAATCATCCGCCGAAAGTCGATACAGTTTACTCTTAGTCGCCTGCAAGTTACGGTATTTTTGGACCGATTCTGTCTGTCTATATTTATCAAGCCCTGGACTGCTACCGTGAAGAACATCTTCGCACACTTGCTTCTCTCCAAGCGGCCCAAACATGCTTGGCGGCAGTGCCCAACTCGCCTTATTTACAGAGGGCTCGAAATCTTTGTTTTCCATGGAGCCGGCAAAGGTAGTTACGAATGCTAAGGGAACGCCAAAACTATAACCAACGCAGACAAGCGTCAGCAGAATGGGTGTTTTAACCTCTACGCCAGTATGGTGATTTGAATAAAAACGCTTGAACTCTTTCGAGAGAAGTGAGAATAGTGAATCGTTAGCATCTGTTACTGATACTGAGGGATGGGTGCTTGCCCATAGTCTTATGATTCCCACAAAGTTAGCCGTATCTTCCACTTTGCCGCTTCTTCCGAGATACTCGATTGCGGATGAACGGAGAAGCGCACACGCAGCAAATTTACCTATTTGGAATATTTTCTGTGCCCCCGTTTTTATTCCTTGTCGAGTTTGAACGGCGCTGTCTGCTGCAAGGGTGATGTCCGTTGCGCTGGAGCCGAGTAGGACCAAGGTCCCCGATTCTGCAATAATCTCGCCTGGTTCGCTGTTTGCATTCTGCTGTAGTGCAAGCAGATTCAGCCCAAGAAGTAGCAAACTGGCATAGCGCGTTATACGAAGGGGCGACGTAGTATATCCAAGGTCTCGATGTTTGCGCCTGCTCTGTACCCAACATCAAACAAGCAATCAAGAAGATTCGATTCAAATCGGTCCCCTCCGTGGTAAAGTAATGCGGAGGGCTGCAACCGAGCTCGCGGAGTGTTCCACCACTCAATGAGCGTTAATTGGTTGGAGAGTTCTTCTCGGTTATCTTGCCATTCGAATACTACCCCATAAGTTCGTCTAAATTCCACACGGTGCAACCCCCCCCTCAAGATACTTCTATGGTATGGATCGACAGGGACTAGAACGGGACTTGCGTTTCCCCCGTCCCTGTCGTGGACGAGTGTAGCGCGTCGGCGTCCTTCCCGGTCAGTTCGGCATAGGTAAGACGTTTTCCGCCGATCTGAGACATTGCCAATGCGAAGCGTTGCGCGTCCGTCATCCCCTTGCGATTGTTATAGCGGAATACTTGCTCATCGACATATCGGAAGAGATGAAACGGCTCGACTGCAACATAAGTGCCTTTCAGTCCGCGCTTGAGCAAAGACCAAAAATTCTCTAATCCGTTCGTGTGGACCCGGCCATCTACGTACCGTTCCGCATGATTCACGACTTCATGCACAAAGTTGTAGCTCACTTTGTCGTATCCGATAGCGTCATCCGTGTAGACCTTCGATCCGTACTTGATGTTCTTGAGAAGGACACTTTGCAAGGTCTCGCGAGTGACATTCGGCACGACCGTAGCGCGGACCTGTCGCAGATTGCGGTCTAGGATGCCCTGCACAACCGTCTTTCCGCCATGCACTCCGCCCTTCTGTACCAGTTTTAGCTTGCGATCCTTGTGCATGTTCTTAGTTAGTCCGCCCACGAATGTCTCATCGGCCTCAAGCTCCGTATCAGGTCCGCCGAGCTTGGTTGTGTTCCCGAACGATCCACGATGCAGAGCCTTGCGGATTCGCTGGTTCATGAACCATGCTGTGCGCTGCGTGACGCCGATAGCTTTCCCAAGTTCGTAACTGCTGATGCCGTTCTTGCAGCTAACCAACATCCACACAGCAATCATCCACTTTCCGAGGTCGATAGCAGAATCCTCGAATACCGTCTTGACCTTCACGGTAAACTGCTTCTTGCAGTCGTAGCAGAACCAAATCTTGCGCGTCTTAATGAACGAATGCTTGAATCCACTGCAACGCGGACAGAACACCTTGCCATCCGGCCAACGCCAAGACACGGCATAGGCGAAAGCGTTCTCAGCGTCCGAGAAGTAGGTCATTGCTTCTTGAAGAGTGCGAGGTGTTTTGAGTGCCATGCAGAAATACTATACTAAGAGCACATATGTGTCAAGTGATTTATTGCCGTTACGTGCTATGTAAGAAGTGTGAAGACCTGTTTAGCAAGCACGGAGAACAGTGGGTGCTAGCGAACATTCCGCATGATTACGACGCGGCGTTTCCGCTACAGGATGCTATCAACCAATTGAAGCCCTTGTTCAAGGGCCCCGACCTTATTTTGTGCAACGTCAACGGAGTGAGCGCTTTTGACCTCAAACGGCTTGTGTATTTCGGCATAAGCATCTTTTGGCGAGGCGGGGTATGTGAGTGGAAAACCATGACCGGCCTGACCGCCCAAAGAGTGGACTTGGGCCCACTGGAAGAGTCGATAGGAAAGTTCTTGCTCGGCGAGGGCCCGCTGCCTGACGACACAAAAATGGTGCTCACGATTGATGTGTGGCCCTACAAAAAGATTCACCAAGTTGCGTACCCTGCGGTCAAGGCGCACCTGCAGGATTGCCATCGTTACTGGTTCCTCGTTCCGGGTTTGTTCTTCTCCCTGTACTTGGGCAGCAACATTCCGGCGGATGTGCGTTTGCGAAATGCCGCCAAAGGGATCATGAGTTTGGACCTGGCGGCCGCGAATTCTGTGATCGAGTTCACCAAGCAAGGGGTGAAGACCAGATCAGGGCCGAAGATGGAAGCCATGAATAAGGAAATAAAGGCGATACGCTCCAAGAAACCGAATTGAGAACAGCGCCCATGTGCCGGGTGCCCCGTTTCTCACGTTCCTTGCGAGCAGCGGGCAAGGAACGACCGATCTGGGCGGCCTACCTGAACGGTATGTCCACTTCGGCATAACTGCCCGGTGTGGCGTCAGCTATTACGAGGGCAATCCGGTCAAGGTACAGCCGCACAACCCGCCAAGTCGAATTCCCTAGCACAACAATGGCTATCTTCCGGCCCGTTAGATTTTGCTGGTATCGGATTCCTTTGTCGGTGGTGAGTAAAACGTCAAACCCCGCGGCCTCGGCCACTTTGAGCAGTTCGCCGTTGGAAATCCTGTCCCACCCGCGTTCTATGGCTTCTGTGACATCGTGCCCCGAAAGCGACCGGGCAATGCCGCTCGGGGTGCCGTGGTCAAAGAGAACGCGCATCAGTCGAAGGGGCCGCGCGAACAGGAATCGGCGGGGCATCAAGACTGCGGGCGGCAAATTCGAGCACAGCCTGAATTTGCTCTCGCGTCACATGAAACTGCTCGATGATTTCCTCTATGCTCGATCCCGCCTCAAGATTTTCAAAAACCGTAGCGACGGGCATACGGGTGTCCTTAAAAACCCACGCGCCACTGCGCTTACCGGGGACGCTCTCCACCACGGGACATTGGGACCAATCGAGTGTTGCCATGTTCTTACCTCCGCTATCTTAAATGCTTATCGTGGCCCGAATGCTGCCATGCTATGGTATCACTAGGTAACACCTTAGACTACCGCTATGCCGAAGCCTTCCACCACCAGCCTAAAGCTCGATCCCGAGACCAAAGAGCGCGTCCGCCGTCTCGCCTCATCCCGTCGCCGATCTCCGCACTGGCTTATGCGCGAAGCCATCGAAGAGTATGTCGAACGCGAAGAAAAGCGAGAACAATTCCGGCAAGCCGCTCAAGCCGCTTGGGCCCATTACCAGACAACCGGCTTGTACGCCACGGCTGAAGAAGCCGACGCCTGGTTGGCCAAGCTCGAAGCAGGCAAGGACATCGCTCCTCCAGAATGCCACGACTGAGGTGGTCCCGAGCGGCACTGCTCGATGTGGCTCGTCTCCACGACTTTCTGGCTCCCAAGAGCCGAGATGCGGCCAAGCGTGCTATCAAAGCGATCCGGCAAGGTATGAAAGCCTTAGGCAAGCACCCGGAAGTTGGCCGCCCCGTCGAAGAAATGCCACCCGAGTTCCGCGAGTGGGTGATTGAATTCGGACATGGCGCCTACGTTGCTCTCTATCATTACGACGGGAAAGAGGTCGTGATCCTGGCGATCCGCCACGGTCGCGAAGCTGGATACTGAATTAATCCTCGCGATCATCGCCTACTGCGGTGGTTAGAGCCCGGCCTCCTGCTCCATCTCTAACAGCGCTTTCTTGCGTTCAACGCCCCAGCGATAGCCGCTGATATTGCCATCTTCGCGGACCACGCGATGGCATGGGATCGCGACTGCGACCGGATTGGTCGCGCAGGCGCGGGCTACGGCTCGGCTGGCGGTCGGCTGGCCGATCGCCTTTGCAACTTCGCCGTACGACCGTGTTGCCCCGAACGGGATCGACTGCAGATACGTCCACACGCGGCGCTGAAATGCAGTTGCGCGAATGTCCAAAGGCAAATCCGTATTTAGTTCTCGTCCGGTCATCTTCTCGAGCAAAACCGACACCCAGGCTTGCAATCCGCCTTCGTCGGGCTTGCGCGTGGCAAAAGGGAATTCGCGCTTCAGGCCCTCAATCAACTCGCCATCGGACGGCGCGAACTGAATGGCGCAAATGCCGCGGTCTGTGGCAGCGATTAACATGCGGCCGAGCGGCGAATCAGCGCAGGTGTAGCGAATGGCCGCGGCGACGGCGCCCCGGCGGTACTTGTCCGGGGTCATGCCCAGTTGCGATGCCGTCTTCTCGTACAGGCGGCTGCTGGATCCGTATCCGGCGTCGTACATGGCACGGGTTACATTGTCACCGGCCTGTAGATTGCGTTTGAGCAGGCGCAACCGGCAGGAGTCGGCGTACTCGCGCGGAGTGATCCCGAGCGCCGCTTTGAAGCGCCGTTGCAGGTGAAACGGACTTTGCCGGAATACTTTTCCCAGGGTTTCGAGTGTGACCGGCTCATCGAGGTGCCGCTCGATGTAGCGGCAAATCTCCTTCGCTGAATCCGACTGCGGATTACCGCTGATCGATCTTGGACGGCAACGCAGGCAGGCGCGGAAGCCGGCTTTCTCCGCCTGCTCGGGACGCAAAAAAAAGGTTACGTTTTCGCGCCGCGGCCGGCGGGCGGGACACGAAGGCCGGCAATAGACACCTGTCGTCGCGACTGCGAAGACGAACTCTCCATCGCAGGCAGAGTCGCGCGCCATCACAGCATCCCAACGCTGCTCTTCCGCTGCTTTTGAGTTGGAGCCTTCTGCCGGCATTTCGCTTTGGAATTCCTCTGCGAGTATGGCACTCGCCATCATTGTTGGGAAAGTCACGTTTGTGGTTGTCATGGTAGAAACAGCGTACGGCTGAGACGCGCTAGCGGACTATCCGGATCTTGCGGGCAAAGCGAATTATCCGGTTCTCGGTGTTCAACCCTCGTTGCGCAGGATTCCGTGTGCAGCGCCGAGCACTGGCGATTTGCGCCCTGCGCAAGAAACGTCTAGATTTGCGATGGACTCTTAGTAACTAATCTCCAATTGAGGACTGAATGAAGAAGTCACGTTTCGCGGCATTTGGCACCGTTCTGGCTGTGCTTCTGGCCTCCGCCCTGGCGCAAAAAGCCACGCCGCACCTTCTCAGCGCTGACGAACTCAAGAAAGCCGTCCCCGCGGAATTTTACTTTCTCGGACAGAAGGCGCCTACACAGTTGCGGAACTCTGCGGGGTTTCAGTTGGCCAACGGGAAAATCACACTCGCCGCACTGGTTGACAGCTCTGGATATTCAAGCGACGTTCAGCAGAAATATCAGGGCCTGCTCATCACCGAGTCAAAGCTCAGCATCGGAGGTTCGAATCTGCCGCCGGGAGAATATGGATTCGGATTTGTCGCCGATAAGTTTGTCGTCATGAACGTAGCCAACGAAGACTTGCTGAGTTCCGCCTATCAGACCGACGCAGAGCTAAAGCGTCCCGTACCGTTGAAGATTGCTGACGATGGCGTCGGTTACAAGCTGTACGCTGGGCGGAAGTGGATCGCAATTGAGCCGCGGTAGCCAAGGGAACTTATTTCTTACCGAGAAGCCCGTTACCTGTTTATCCGCAGAGACGGGTTTTTTATTGCAGCGGCAAATTGTTCTAAAGTTTTGCCGCAAGCTGCCGATAGCTTGAACAAGCGTCTCCGCGCGAGCCGCGCACAACTAAGCATTCTTGAGCGGAGAGTCATAAGAGGAACCAATGACAATTGGTCCAATTTCGGCTGCGGGCCTCGGTCAGGATGTACTTTCATCCAGCAATTCATCGCAACAGCAAGCCTTACAGGCTTTGCAGAACAGTCTCGCATCGAGTGACCTGAACGGCGCTCAGTCGGCGTTCCAGACTCTGCAAAGTGTTCTGCAAAACTCGGCGACGGCGAACGGCACCAGCCTCTTAAGCAATTCCCAACTTTCCACCGATCTGACTTCGCTTGGCAGCGCGCTCAGTTCGGGCAATTTATCTACTGCCCAATCAGCTTTTGCGACGGTCTTGGGCGACCTGAAAAACACTGCCTCGCCAGCGCAGACCAACGAGGCCAACGCCGCATCCCAATCAGTGCAGTTGGTCGAAGGGTTGCTCAGCACCTTGAATTCCATCAGTACTTCCAGCCTTACATCTTCGAGCAGTGCGGATCTCACAACATCTTTGCTGCAAAGCTACTATGGAAACAAGAGCGGCATAAATGTTTTCGGATAGAGTCCGGCGTATCCACGTAGACATTGTGGCCCGCGCTAGGTTTCGCTGAAGATCGATCTGTCGACTTCTAGTCCGCCAGAGGATGGAACGGACCCAGCAGGCTGGAAACTCCGGAGCGCTTGCGCAGTTCGCCCAGCAGGGCGCCGGCCGCGTTGGTATACGTTTTGCTCGGGTCCGACGGGTCGGCCCAGACTGCGTCGTAGATAATTTGTGCGGCCTCTTTCACATCGATGTGCAAGGCGCCTTCGCACACATCCAATCGCTCCTGCAGGCGGTCATAACACGGCTTGCATATCGTCGCCGCCTCTGGCCCCTGGATGTGATGTTCTCCCAGCGTACAAACTGCTGGCGAGCTGGCAACCTCAGCATGTGCCGCGAAAAGCTGTGACTTGAATTCCTTCAGAAAAGCTTCGCGCTCTTGCTCGACCACAGACGTATCAGGAACTGTTTCGGTCGTGACCTGCACTTTTGGGATGGCTGTCACCTTGGCCGACACTCGTTCCTGGTTGTTGCAGGTAGGGCAAGCGTCAAGGTCGGCGGAATAGTAAAGATGACAATGGGCGCACGGCAAGCCGAAGCCTGCCAACTTGCGGGCATCGCGCCGGAGACCGTTCCGCAGATCACTCCGGACCTCATCCTGCGGCGGGGCAGATCGTGCGGGTTTGGCGGCGGCAGCTTGGCTCACGTCCATGTTCAGTCTCCCCGAGAAAGGCTCGCTTCAACTTTCAGTGTAAGGAGTTCGATCGTCCCTGTGAAAATGACGGCAGTACACTGGCTGATGGTGCGGTATTTCAGCTACTGCGACTTCGTTTCTTTCATCAACTTCAGGAGCTCTTCTCGGCGGGCGCGATAGAGTTTGCGCTCAGGATCGAGCTGCGCCGCCGATTCCAGCTCGGCTAGAGCCTCTTCATAGCGGTCCATCGTCATGAGGCAAGCCGCGAGCGAGTAATGATTATCTGGGGAAGCCTTGATGCGAAGCGCTTCGCGGAACTCTTTTTCGGCGGCCTGCAGTTGCTGCTTTTGGAATAATGCAGTGCCGAGAGAGTGATGAGCCGCGTCGGAATCCGGATTGAGAGTCACCGCGAGGCGCAACTCACGAATGCCTTCGTCCAGCTTCTCATCCAGCAATAAAGCTTCGCCGAGCACCCGATGTTCAGTAGAGCTGGTGGGGTTTTGCCGCACTGCCAATTGCAATTCGGTCACGGCGTTGCCGTACTCCTTCTTCGACATGTAGGCGCGGGCCAGACAGCCGTGACCCTGCTCCCACTCGGGATGCTCGTGGTAAAGCTCGCGCAGTTCAGTGATGGCAGCGTCAAAGTCGCCCTTGTCGCAATACGTATTTCCCAGGTTATTGCGAACGGAAGCTTCCTGCGGAGCAAGCCGGTTGGCCTCGCGATATTCGGCGATGGCTTCGTCGAGCTTGTTCTGTTCGTGCAGGATGAGCGCAAGGTTCGAATGAGCCTCCCAGAAGGCCGGTCTTAAACGAATTGCCTCGCGGTAGGCTGTGATAGCTGCCGGTACATTGCCATCGGCGTGCAAGGTGATGCCCAGGTCGTAAAGGGTGTCAGGGTTATCGGCATCACGCGCGAGCGATTCGACAAGTGCATGCACGGCTGCTGCGTATTGCCCGTTTGAGTAAAGCCCGAGACCGAGGAACTGGTAAGCCTCCGAGTTCTGCGGGTCCATGCTGAGAGCGGTACGGGCCTCAGCGATGGCGTTGGGGCCGTCATCGAGGCGATAGAAAATGTAAGCCAGGCTGCTGTGATTTTCAGGCAGATCGGGCATGAGTTGCGCGGCGAGAGTGATCTCGTCGAAGGCATCGTCCCATCGCTCCTGCTGGCGAAGCATGGTGCCGAGAGCGAAGTGCAGGGCGGCATTTTTCGGATCGGAGTCTACCGCCTGGCGCAGGTCGAGTTCAGCTTCGTGAAAACGTTGCGCGGCAGCATCGCTGGCGGCACGCAGTAGAGGTGAGGGGATCTGGGCTGCGGATTGAGCGCCGGCAGCTGCTTTGCTGTTGGCGGGTTTGCTTTTGGTAAGAGTGCGAACCAGGTCAGTAGTGGCGCCCGCGGCTTCGAATTGATGAATCTGTTCTTTGCCGGGAACATTCGCGAGTCTGCGCTCCTGAATCAAACGGACGAGGCGGCTGCAAGGCACGCCAGCCACCAGCCAAGCCATCAATTGCGTAGAGTTCACCGGTTGGCTCTCGCTGGCGCATGCGCCAACAGTTGCCCCAAGGATAAGAAGAAAAACCAGGCCCTTGCGCTTCAATCGATTTCTCCGGTGATGGTTTGGGCTGCTGCGGTGTGGTTGCGCGGTCATCGACAACCCGTGGACCCGCTGCTCAACATTAATTGCCGGCACAGACTAAGGTAAGGTCACGGAGGTAATCGGTGGGGATGACTCGCTGACCGCCAAAAAAGGCTAAGGCTTGGTAAACGAAACAGGGCGTTTGACTTAGAGGCAAGCGTCCAGTAGCGTAATAAGAGTATTATTGTCTTTTGGAGGTCCTTATGTTTGAAGGTCTGTTCCAACCAATGCATCTGCTTGTGATTTTCGCCATTGCCCTGCTGGTGTTCGGGCCAAAAAAGCTGCCTGAACTGGGCAAAGGGCTGGGTGAAGGGATTCGCGCCTTGAAAGAGGGCATGAAGGACAATCCTTCGACACAGGCGCAGGCTTCTACCGAGCAGAGCAAGAGTTCCGAATCCAAGGAAACCAAGGTCTAGCACGCTTTATCGCAAGGCTTTGCGGAGCTTATTCTCCTCGGTTCAAACGGTCGTTTCGTGTCCGTTTTCTTGTTGGTCTTCTTTATCGCTCTAGGTTCCGCTCCAGGTTATTTCCCGGTTCCTATCCAACGTTGTGTGTGAGGGTTTGCTCTAGTGTTTGCGTCGCGAATCTGAATTTAAAATTCGGAGGTGGAAGGGTTGCGTAAGATCGACTTTGTTGTTTTGGTAGCGTTCGTAGGATTGACGTCGGTGGTTTTCGCCGATCAGATCACGATGAAGAATGGCGACCGCCTCAGCGGCACCATCGTGAAGTCCGATGGCAAAACGCTGGTCCTGCATACCGATTACGCGGGCGACATCACGCTGCAGTTTCCGGCGATTACAGGAATCAAGACCGAGAACGAGCTCCATATCAGCACATCGGACAAGAAAACTGTGGTCGGGCCGGTGAATGCAAGCGATGGAAAAATTGAGGTCTCGACCAAGACCGGCGGAACAGTGGAAGTTCCTGCGGGGAATGTTGTGTTGATCCGCAACGATGCCGAGGAGGCCGCTTATGACAAATCGCTGCATCCGGGCTGGCGCCAGGGATGGAATGGCGGCATCAATGTGGGCTTTTCGCTGGCTCGCGGCAACAGCGAAACCACCAATTTAGGATTAGCGATTAATGCCACGCGTCCGACTTTAAACGACAAAACCACCATTTATCTGACCTCGGTCGACACCAACAATCAGTTGGCGACTCCCAGCACCGTAGCCAATCTGATTACGGGAGGATTCGAGTACGACCACAATCTCGATCCGCGGATCTTTGGCTTTGTGGCTGCAGACTTCACGAGCAATGCGCTGCAGGATCTGGATCTGCGCGGCGTGTATGGCGGCGGCGTCGGCTACCACGCGATTAAGTCTGACATCACTACTTTGGACCTGCAGGCTGGATTGAACTACACGCATGAAACTTATTCAAACGGCCCACAAGTCACGCCTCCCACGGTTCCGCCGACTTTCGTTTCGTATGGGGTGACGAATCGATTCGCCGCGCTGACCCTGGGCGAACAGTTGGGATACAAAGCGGGGAAGAGCACGGTGATTACAGAAAAAGCATTCGTCTACCCCGATATGTCCGATACCAGCCAATATCGATTCGAATTCGATTTGGGCACGGTCACGAAAATCAGCAAGTGGCTGGGCTGGCAGAACCAGTTCAGCGACATTTATGTTTCGAATCCGCCGCTAACCGCGAAGAAGAATGATCTCATCCTGACGACTGGGCTAAACTTTTCGTTTACTCACTAAGGATTATTAGATGGTCTGGAATCGCAAAAGCCGCTCTGTCACGAGCGGCTTTTCTTTTTCCGTTTTCGGATGATCAACTCGGCTCCTGCGCTTTTCTGCTCACCAAAACTTGAAACATTCGTCTACTACCGGGTAGAGTACTGGTTCCCGCTCGCCGGGTTCTTTAACTCCCACGACAACAGGAGTCCGCTCGATGCGTCACGCTGTGATAGTGCTGATCGCTGTCTGCTGCTTCGTTGCATTTTCGTTCTCTCAAACCGTTGACGAACTGATCGCCAAGAACATTGAGGCCAAGGGCGGGATCGAAAAAATGAAGGCCATCAAAACCGTCCGCATGACCGGCAAGTTCGAAGGCGGCGATGGTTTTACTGCATCCATCGGTCAGGAAAACCAGCGGCCGAACCTGATTCGCGAAACCTTCAAGCTGCAGGGCATGACCTCTGTGGAGGCCTTTGACGGCACCAATGGCTGGCAGATTCAGCCCTTCGGAGGGAAAAAAGATCCTGAAATGCTGGGTGAGGACGACCTGCGCGACTTGCTGCTGGATGCTGACTTCGACGGTCCCCTGGTCGATTACAAGGAGAAGGGCAACACGGTGGAATATCTGGGGCACGATGAAGTTGACGGCGACGATGCGCTCCGTCTGAAGGTCACACTGAAGAATGGCGACCTCGTTTATTACTACCTTGATCCAGATACCTTCATCGAGATTCGCAAAGAGGTGCAGCAGTTTATTCGCGGATCGGTGCGAGATCATGTGGTCGGTCTGGGCTCCTACAAGCCGGTTGCGGGTGTGATGTTCCCATTCTCTATTTCGCGCGGACCGAAGAATCATCCCGACGAACAAACCTTCACCGTGCAAAAACTCGAAGTGAATGTGGCGATCGATCCTGCAGACTTTGCGCTTCCGGCGTCATTGAAAATCGAAGAAAAGAAGTCCGGGATCGTGGGGATTCACTGATTCTTTCCGAAGAGTGACGATGAAGGCTGCAACGATGAAGTTGCAACATGCGGGCTGCAACGAAGTTCACTTGCGTCGAAAGGGCACTGTAAACATGAGAGCATCAGCCATCAGTTCTTGGGCAGTGGTTGTGCTGTTCGCTGCAGTTTCACTCAATCAATATCTCCAGGCGCAAGCGGCCTATCGCTTTGACTCCGCAGCCGTATCGGGATTGCCCGCGAGAAACATCGGCTCAGCCACCATGAGCGGTCGCATCGCCGCAGTCGACGCGGTTGAGGAGGATGGCCGCATCACGGTGTTCGTGGGCGCGGCCAGCGGAGGAGTTTGGAAGTCGGTGAACGGCGGCACGACTTACAAGCCAGTATTCGACCGGCAGGACGTGCAGTCGATTGGCGCGGTGGCGATTGATCCCTCGAACTCCAAGATCGTGTGGGTGGGCACAGGCGAAGCCTGGACGCGCAACAGCGTATCGGTAGGCGCCGGCGTTTATAAATCGACCGACAGTGGTGAGAACTGGACCAACGTCGGCCTGAAAGATAGCGAGCATATCGCGAAGATTCTGGTGAACCCGGGCGACGGCAACGATGTGTTGGCGTGCGCGACTGGGCATCTGTGGGACGACAACGACGAGCGCGGAGTTTTCCATACGAGCGACGGCGGCAAAACATGGAACAAGGTTCTGGCGGGCACGAATGGCTCGAGTGGTTGCGCAATGATCGCGCGCAGCAAACAGGAACCGAAGACGATTTATGCTGCGATGTGGGATTTTCGGCGGCAGGGCTGGACCTTCCGGTCGGGCGGTCCGGGCAGCGGCCTGTTCAAATCCACCGACGGCGGCGCGCACTGGAATGAAATCACGAACGCAGCGGGCTTGCCCGCGAAGCCATGGGGCCGCGTGGCAGTGCAGGTAGCCCCCTCGAAGCCGCAGGTGGTTTACGTAAATATCGAAGCGGAGAAGGGAAGAGGGCTTTACCGCTCCGACGACGCTGGAACAACCTGGACTAGGCTGGATGCCAGCAATTACATGGTGTGGCGTCCATTTTATTTCGGCAACCTCATCGTCGATCCCAAGGATGAAAACAAAGTTTTCAAACCCGATCTCATCCTGCTGCTGAGCAACGATGGAGGTAAGTCTTTCAACGTAGTTTCAGGCGGAGCGCATGGCGACTTTCACGATGTCTGGATCAATCCTCTGAACCCGAACATCGTAATCGCCGGAGACGATGGTGGCTTGTGGCGCAGCGAAGACGGTGGCAATCGCTGGAAGCACCAGATGAACCTGCCGGTCTCGCAGTTCTATCACGTGAGCGCCGATAATGCGGACCCGTATCACGTCTACGGCGGCCTGCAAGACAACAGTTCGTGGGTTGGCGATTCCTCCTATCCGGGCGGCGTGAGCAACTCGCGCTGGGAGAATATGTATGGCGGCGACGGTTTCTGGATGTTCGAGGATACTTCCGATCCCGACTACATTTATGCCGAAGCGCAAGGAGGCGAGATTGGGCGCGTGAATCGTTACACACACGAGACTCGGGACATCCATCCCTGGCCGAATTATGGCGAGAAGAAGCTGCGCTTCAACTGGAACACGCCGATTCACATGAGTCCCAACGAGAAAGGAACGCTGTACATTGGCGCGCAATATTTATTTCGTTCGCGCGATCATGGGCAATCCTGGGATCGCATTTCTCCCGACCTGACCACCAACGATCCTGAGAAGCAGAAGCAGGAAGAATCTGGCGGCGTCACCATCGACAACTCTTCAGCGGAAATGCATACGACCATTTATTCGATTTCAGAATCGCCGAAGAACGGGCAGATCATCTGGGTCGGCACCGACGATGGCAACGTTCAAATCACACGCGATGGCGCGAAGACCTGGACGAACGTGGTCGAGAACGTCAGCGGGCTGGGAAAAAATTCGTGGGTCTCGACCATCGAAGCCAGTCGTTTTGATGAAGGTGCCGCGTATGCCACATTCGACCGGCATACGTTCGGCGATATGAAACCATATGTCTACAAGACCATAGACTATGGAAAAACATGGACGGCGCTTCCCGCGCAGGAGAGCGGAGTACGCGGCTACGCTCATGTGATCAAGGAAGACACGGTAAGCCCCAATGTGCTTTTTCTCGGCACAGAATTTGGATTGTGGATCTCGGTCGATGGCGGGCAGCACTGGGCGCAGTATAAAGGCACTGACTTTCCCTCAGTCGCAGTCGACGACCTGGTTGTACAACCGCGCGAATCAGACCTGGTGCTGGCGACGCATGGGCGCGGTATCTGGATCGTCGACGATATCTCTCCGCTGCGCGCACTCACGCCGGAGGTCATGACGAAAGAAGCAACGCTGCTTCCCGGACGTCCGTCCATCCAATATTTCGAAGTAAATGGAGGCTGGGCGGAAGGCGACGAAAGTTTCCACGGGCGAAACCGGCCGGAGGACGCGCAGATCACCTATTACCAGAAAGGCCGCCACATTTTCGGCGATTTGAAGATCGAGATTTTCGATCAGGATGGCAAGTTGGTAGATACGGTGGCCGGCAGCAAGCACCGCGGTCTGAACCGCGCCGGGTGGGGAATGCGTGTGAGGCCGCCAGCGGTGCCTCCAGCAGCGTCTGCGCTGTTCGAGGCGGCGCAGGGACCGCGCGTGTTGCCGGGCACGTATACAGTAAAGCTGACTAAAGGAGATCAGACTTACACCGAGCGGTTGGATGTGGCGATAGATCCGCGGGCGAAGTATTCGATCGAGGAGCGCAAGGCGCAATTCGATCTCTCAATGAAGATCTATAAAGAGCTGGAACACATGACGTACGCGGTGGAAGCGATCGAAGCGGTGCGAGACGGCGCAAGTGCTCGGGCTGCCAAAGTTACGCAGAAAGATCCGCTGCGCAAGCAATTGCAGCAACTGGCGGCGGATTCTGACGCGCTGCGCTCGAAGATTGTCGCTACCAAAGAAGGCGGCATGATTACCGGCGAGGAGCGCATCCGCGAATTGCTGGGCCAACTCTATGGCGCGGTGACTGGCTACGACGGGAAACCTACGGACTACCAAGTGACGCGGGCCGACTCCTTGGGGCATGAATTGGAAGATGCTATCGGCGACTTCCAAAAGGTCACGCAGAAAGAACTCCCGGGAATTAATAAAAATCTGAGTAAGAAAAAAATGGAGGCGATCAAGGTTCCGGTCGAAGCGGAGTGGCAGAAAAACAGGGCTGAATCCGCGGTTGCCGCTGGAGCCGGAATGCGTAGAGCGGTCGAGCAGATACGGGAGAGGGATTAATAGAGGCTAATAGTAGAAGAAGGCTTCGACAGCGCTATCTGCGTCCGTTGTTATTTCTGATTGGACGAGCTCCGCCCAGCACCAGTTGGCAGAGATTGTCGACAAAGCCAGGTGTCAAACTGTCATGGCGTAACAGAAACCGCATGTAGATCGGACCGTATAGCGAATCGAGCAGTAGGTCCATGTCGATGTCATGGCGAAGTTCACCACGCAGGATTCCGCGGCGAAGTGTGGCATAGGCTTCCTGGCGGCGCGGCTTCAGAAAACGCTCACGAAAGGCCGTGATCAGGCCTCGATCGCTTTGGCCTCCACCCAAAATCGCCGAGACGATGCGTCCTCGCGGGCTGCGAAAGATCTTGATGAGTTGACGCATCTGCTGGCTCATGTCGGAGTCAACGGAGCCAGTGTCCGGAAAATGAAGTTCTGGAGTGGCGCTGCGCGAGAATGCATCTGCGATTAGCGCAGCCTTATCGGGCCACCAGCGATAAACCGTTGCCTTCCCTACGCTGGCGCGAGCCGCGACATCTGCGATCGTCAAATCGGAAAAACCATTTTCTCCGAGAAGTTTCAAGGTCGTTCGCAGAATCGCCACTCGAATCGATTCGCTGCGCGGACGCCCGGGCGGACGCTTGCGATTGCTTCCTGCGCGCTTGCTATGAGCCGGTGTCTTCTGGCGCATACGCCTAGCCTAACATATAATCAGCACTAGGGATTTAGAATCCAATACGTCTAGTATCGAATCTAAATTCGAGTCTGTGGGTTTGTTTTTGAGCCGGTGTGCAACTTTTTTCTTGTTCATTTCTTAACTTCGATTGAACCCTGGAGTGGTGCCTAGCCGATGTGGATTGTTGCATTAGCTCTCCGGCGTCCTTATACCTTCATCGTGATGGCGCTCGTCATCATTATTCTGACGCCAATTACGATTCTCCGCACTCCAACTGACATTTTTCCGAGCATCGATATTCCGGTGGTCTCGGTGGTTTGGTTTTATTCCGGCTTGTCGCCGCAGGATATGGCCGACCGCATCGTCGCCAATTCCGAGCGCGGAATCACCACGACGGTCAATGACATTGAGCACATGGAGTCGCAGTCGGTGTACGGCCTCGGCGTCATCAAGGTTTTCTTCCGCCCGGGCACGAACGTGCAGGGGGCGATTGCGCAAATCACGGCAATTGCGCAGACCACCGTGCGCAGCCTGCCCCCCGGCACTACGCCGCCGCTGATCATTTCCTACAGCGCATCGACCACTCCCATTATTCAGCTGGGATTGAGCAGTAAGACCCTGCCTGAACAGCAACTCTTCGACCTCGGCCAAAACTTTCTGCGTAACTTTTTGGCCACGGTACCGGGGGCGGCCACGCCCTATCCTTACGGCGGCAAGATTCGACAGATTCAAGTCGATCTCGATCTGCCGAAACTTCAGGCCTACGGACTCAGCCCCACCGATATCGTCAACGCGGTCAATGCTCAGAACATCATCCTGCCGACGGGTACGGTCAAACTCGGTCCGCTGGAATACAACGTTGAAATGAATGGGACCCCGCAGACCATCCCGGAGTTGAATGATCTCCCGGTCAAGACCGCGAACGGTTCCACGCTCTACATGCGCGATGTGGCCCACATACGCGATGGCTTCGCGCCGCAGACAAACATCGTGAGGCAGGACAATAACCGCGGCGCGCTGATGTCGATCTACAAGAACGGCAACGCGTCCACACTGCAGATTGTGGCGGGCGTGAAGAACATTGTTGGGCAAGCGGCGCAGGCGCTGCCGCCGGAGTTGAAGATCACCTCGCTGTTCGATCAGTCGTTATTCGTGCGGGCTTCGATTGAGGGTGTGTTGCGGGAAGGCTTGACGGCCGCGGCCCTTACTGCCGTAATGATCCTGATTTTTCTCGGCGATTGGCGTCCAACCATCGTCATTTCCATTTCGATTCCGCTCTCCATTTTTGTTTCGATCATCGTTCTGAGCGCCATCGGACAGACAATTAACATCATGACGTTGGGAGGATTGGCGCTCGCGGTCGGTATTCTGGTTGATGACGCCACGGTGGAAATCGAAAACATCGAGCGCAACCTTGCCATGGGCAAGGAGATGAAGCAGGCAATTCTTGATGGCGCACAGCAGATCGCGGTTCCTGCCTTCGTCTCCACGCTTAGCATCTGCATCGTTTTTGTGCCCATGTTCTTTCTGACGGGCGTGGCGAAATTCCTCTTCGTACCTCTGGCGGAGGCGGTGAGCTTTGCCATGCTGGCGAGTTATCTGCTTTCGCGAACACTGATTCCTACGCTGGTCATGTACATCATGCGCGGGCACGAGCATCGCGCGGAAGCGCCTAAATCTTTTCTGGGCCGCTTTCAGCGCGGCTTCGAGCGCAAGTTTGAAGACTTCCGCCGGGGCTACGAACAGTTACTGGAAACTACGCTGGAGCATCGCGGTATTTTCGTGCTTTGCTTTCTGTTATTTTGTGTGCTTTCGCTCGGACTGTTTGCGTTCTTAGGCGAAGACTTTTTCCCGCAGGTGGATGCCGGCTTGCTGCGCCTGCACCTGCGCGCACGCCCTGGTCTGCGGGTCGAAGAAACGGCGCGGCTTTGCGATCAAGTGGAAGCGGCACTACGAGAGGAAATTCCCCACGGCGAGGTGCAGACCATTCTCGACAACATTGGCCTGCCGAACTCCGGCATCAACCAGTCTTACAGTTCCAGCGGAACGATCGGCACAAGCGATGCCGAAATTCTGATTGCGCTTGATCCCGAGCATCATAGTCCGACCGCGGACCACATACGGCATCTGAGGGAGGCGTTGCCGCGGCGCTTTCCCGGCGTGGAATTTTTTTTCCAGCCCGCCGATATTGTTACTCAGATTCTGAACTTCGGTCTTCCCGCGCCTCTCGATGTGCAGATCGTGGGAACAGACATGGGCGCCAGTTACGAGATTGCCCAGCAGATTGCGAATAAGATGCGGCACATTCCGGGTGCTGCCGATGTCCACGTGCAGCAGTTGCTTTCCTTGCCCACGTTGCATCTCGATATCGACCGCACGCGGGTCACGCAGGTCGGGCTAAGCGCGCGCGATGTGGCGCAGAGCGTGCTGGTTTCGCTGAGCGGAAGTTTCCAGACTGCGCCGAATTTCTGGCTTAATCCGCGCAACGCCGTAACCTATCAAGTTGCGGTGCAATCGCCGCAATACCGCATCCTCAGTGTGCAGGACTTGATGACCATACCGGTGACCTCGCAGCAGGGGCCGCAGCTGCTGAGTAACCTCGTCCAGGTGTCCCCGGCGGCAAGGCCGGCTACGGTGAACCATTACAACGTGCAGCCAGTGGTGGACGTTTACGCGAGCACCCAGGATCGTGATCTCGGCGCCGTGGCCGCCGACACTGACAAAGTGCTCAAGACGTTCGATGGCAAACTACCGCGCGGCACTCACATCGTGGTGAGGGGACAGGTCGCCACCATGCGTTCGTCGTTCTTTGGACTCGCCGTGGGATTGGCAGGTGCGATCTTGCTCGTCTATTTATTGATCGTTATTAACTTTCAATCGTGGCTCGATCCGTTCATCATCATTGGAGCTCTTCCGGGTGCGCTCGCGGGAATCTGCTGGTTTCTGCTGCTGACGCGTACTACGTTGAGCGTGCCTTCGCTGACCGGAGCGGTGATGTGCATGGGCGTGGCCACGGCCAACTCCATCTTGATGGTCAGCTTCGCGCGCGAACAACTCGATGAAGGGATTCCCGCGATGCAGGCTGCCGTTGCGGCCGGATACACCCGCATGCGGCCGGTATTGATGACCGCGCTGGCCATGATCATCGGCATGGTTCCTATGGCGCTCGGTTTCGGCGAAGGTGGCGAGCAAAACGCTCCCCTCGGCCGGGCCGTGATCGGTGGTCTGCTATTTGCCACGGTCGCAACATTGTTTTTTGTCCCGAGTGTATTTGCCATGTTCCATAGCCGACGCGAGGCACGGCGCGCGCGTCTGGAACAAAGTAATCTGTAACAGGCATCAGTAGTTTTTGGAGGATCGGGGTTCAGCATGAGTGCAGAGAACGAATCAAGACAAAAGTCACGCGAGACGCTGGTGAGCCAGGGCGAAGAGCATCACGCTGTCAGCGTGCAGGCACAGCGCGACGAGGAGATCGAAGCGATCCAGCGGCAGTCGAAGCACCAACATGTGGGGATCCAGAAGCCGCCGGAAGTTCCACCGGCGCCTCCGCGCAAGGCCTTGACGCTGGTTGCTCTGGCATTGCTGATCCTGCTGCTTGCGGGTGGGCTCACGCTTTGGAGTCATGCGAGCCACGAACGTGCGCTGGCAAATGAGACGGAGCGCGAGACCGTACCCACCGTCGCCGTGATTTACCCGCAGTCAGAAAAGCCCGATGAGGATCTGATACTGCCCGGCTCTTTGCAGGCTTACGAGGAGTCTCCGATTTATGCCCGCACCAGCGGATATCTGGTGCGCTGGTACAAAGATATTGGAAGCCGAGTGAACAAAGGCGAGTTGCTGGCCAAGATCGATACTCCAGAAGTCGATCAGGAGTTGGATCAGACGCGCGCCACTCAGCAGCAAATCGTGGCACAGTTGGAATTGGCCAAGATCAGCGCCGACCGTTGGGAGAACCTGCGCAAGACTGATTCGGTCTCTGCGCAGGAAGCAGATCAACAGACCAGTGGATACAAGCAGGCGCAGGCTAACCTGGCCGCTGCCGATGCGAACGTTCGCCGCCTGCAGCAACTGGAGGGCTTCAAAGACGTTTACGCGCCGTTCACCGGCGTGTTGACGCGCCGCAACGTCGACCCCGGTGCGTTGATTAACGCGGGAGCCGGCGCTTCGGGCCGCGAGTTGTTCGATATTGCGCGGGTCGACCCGCTGCGAGTGTTCACCAGCGTTCCGCAGGCGTACGCGCCGTTCATAAAAGTTGGGGCAAAGACCGCTGTCACCTTGCAGGAGTTTCCCGGGCAGAAGTTTGTCGCGACCGTAACACGTACCGCCGAGTCCATCGATCCGACTACGCGGACTCTGCTGACCGAGGTGGATGTTCCCAACAAGGACGGGCGCCTGCTGCCAGGTTCCTTCGGGGAAGTTCACTTTGCTGTGGGCTCGGGCGTGAACAAAGTCACGGTTCCAGTCAATGCGATGTTGTTTCGCTCCGAAGGCCCGCGAGTGGCAGTGATTGGTCCCGACAACAAGGTACAGTTGCGCCCCATCAACATAGGACGCGATTATGGCGCGACTCTGGAGATTCTCGGCGGAGTTTCCCCGTCCGAACAAGTCGTGGTGAACCCCTCAGACTCGCTCGAAGAGGGCCAGCAAGTCAAAGTGGCGCAGACATCGCCGGATCAGCAGCAGCCAGCCCCGGCTCAGCAGGGCGGGACAAAGGCGCAGCAAAAAAGAGGCGGGGAGTGATGCGAAGTACGATTCCTCTTGTCGTCTTACTGCTCGCTTTTTCCGCCGGATGCACGGTGGGTCCGCGTTATAGCCGGCCTGCGGCTCCAACGCCTGCGCCGGATGCGTGGAAGACGCAGCCGCCATGGGAGCAGGCGGCTCCTAAAGATTCAATTCCGAAAGGTGCATGGTGGCAGGTTTTCCATGATCCCGCACTCGATGCCTACGAACAGCAATTGCTGCAAGCGAATCAGTCTCTGGAGGCCGCGCGCGACCGTCTGACGCAGGCTCGTTCTCTGGCGCGCGTAGCTACCGCCGACATGTTTCCGCAGCTTTCCGCCGATCCCAGCGCTTACCGCGAGCGTGGTTCAGCCAATCGTCCTTTGAACGGAGCGGGACCTACCATCGTGAACGGTGTTGCGCAGCCGATTCAGCCCTACACGCAAAATGTATTTGCGATCCCGTTCTCGCTGAATTACGAGGTTGATCTTTTCGGACGCGTGCGGCACAACGTGGAGGCCGCCAACGCTTCTCTGCAGTCGACGGCCGCCGATCTGCAGAACGTGCAATTGGTGCTGACGGCGGAACTTGCCGCCGACTACTTCACCCTGCGTGAACTCGATGCCGAGTTTGACGTGGTGCAAGAGTCGGTGGGCTACCAGCGCAAAGGTCTCGATCTGGTGAACAACCGTCATGAAGGCGGAGTCGCCAGTGGATTGGAAGTTGCGCAGCAGGCTGCCCTGCTTGATTCCACGCTGTCGCAACTGGCACTGGTGAAGCAGTCGCGCGCGCAGTACGAGCACGCCATCGCGGTACTGGTTGGGCAGTCGGCATCCAACCTCAACATGCCGGTTGAGCCGTTGCGAGCCACACCTCCGCCCATTCCTTTGGGAGTTCCCTCTGATGTGTTGGAGCGTCGCCCAGACATTTCAACCGCCGAACGCATGATGGCTTATGAAAACGCTGAGGTCGGCATCGCTCGCAGCGCTTTCTATCCGCACATTACGTTGAGCGGTTCCGGAGGATGGCAGAGCGTGGAGCTCGGTCCGCTGTTGAATGCGCCAAGCCTCTTCTGGTCCCTGGGCGCGGATGCTTTGCAACCGATCCTGCAAGGAGGACGAAACCGCGCGAATCTGGCCGCAGCCCGCGCTGCCTATGATCAGTCGGTGGCCAATTACCGGCAGGCTGTGCTTACAGCATTTCAGCAAGCGGAAGATGGCATCAGCAATCTGAGTACGCTCGCGCTGGCTCTTTCGATGCAAGCAGCAGCGGTGGATGACGCTCGCCGCGCTCTGGCGATCGCCAACAATCGCTATGTCGGCGGGGTCACCACTTACCTGGACGTCATCACGGCACAGACGACTCTGTTGACTAGCCAACGGCTGGAGACGCAGTTGCTCGGTCAGCAGATGGTGAGTGCGGTCTACCTGGTGAAAGCCCTCGGCGGAGGCTGGGACGCCAGCCAAATCAAAGATGAGCAAGTTCATCCGCAAGCGGGCCAGGTTCTGCAGCCCTGATCCTCCAACCCGAACTCCGGGACCGACAAGTCCATTCCAGAGTGCGATTTAACGCCTCAGGTTGACAATACGGTCGAAGAGGCCTACTATTGTCACTGAGTAAACATACATCTCCTCTTATTAATCTTTTTGTTACTCTTTCAGGTTTTTCGCAAGCAAGCCAGCCCATCTGAAGCCTATGACGCAGAGAATGAATCCGCCGGGGATTTTTGCGCCATGGGATTTCGTTCGTTTTCTACGCTAGTCATTCTGAGCTAAAAGGACAGCCTATGAAAAATACCAAGTTTCTTGTGAAGGTGAACCGTGGCGGTGCGCGCGCTGCGGAATACGTACTGCGGATCGACCGCAGCCCCATTCAGACCACGACCAACCTGAAGCTGGCTCTCGCCATGGGAAGGCTCACCGCCGAAGACGCCGTCAAAACCATGCAGAATTCTCGCTGTAATCCCGAGCTAATCTCTGTGCAGGTTCCTGCGTAGCAGACCTGCTGTTCAGACTGACACGATCTTGCCGCGTTGGGATAACCCAACCGGCACGCCTTCGTGTTTCCGGTTCGCTTCCAAACCCCGAGCATCATCCTAGCAGCAGAGCGTCCACGCTCGTGGACTATGCGGGGGCCTGTCGTTCGCTGTTCGGCTTCGAACCGCTCAGGGCGAAGAAGAGAATGTAGAGATAGCAGATGACCGGCAGAAAGAAGGCGTGATGGATGCCGATCCGGTCGGCAATTGCGCCTTGCGCTAGCGGGATAATCGCTCCACCAACTATCGCCATGATCATGATCCCCGAACCATCGCCGGTGAGCGGGCCAAGTTCCGCCACGCCCAGCGTGAAAATGCTGGGGAACATGATGGAATTAAAAAAGCCGACAAGGATAATGCTGTACATGGCAAAGTGCCCCGTGCTGAGCATGGAGATCGCAACGAGGGCAGCAGCGCATATGGAGCAAATGCCCAGCAATTGCCCGGTTTTCATTTTTTGGAGCAATCCGGATCCGATGAAGCGCCCCACCATGGCTCCGCCCCAGTAAAAGGACACGAAGCTGGCAGCGACCCTTTCAGTGAGGCCGCCGATCTCCGGCTGGGTGAAATAGTTCACCAGAAAACTTCCAATCGCAACTTCCGCGCCGACGTAAACAAAAATGCCGATCGCGCCGAAAATTAAATTCGGATGTCTCCAGATTGAGTCGTTTACTTTTTCTCCGACCTTGTGTTGGGCCTGCGGGATTTTTGGCAAGTGAAAGCTGCCGATTGCCACGGCGAGAACTACGAGAGCAATACCCAAGCCCACGTAAGGCGTCTTCACGGTTGCGGCTTCGTGCAAGCGATACGCCTGCAAAGCGTCGGGAGCCATCGCGCGAATTTCGTCCATGGCTTTCGGAGCTGCGCTCAGAATCAGCAGTCCACCGAAAAAAGGCGCGAGAAACGTTCCGAGGGAATTGAATGCCTGGGTGAGATTCAGTCGGCTCGAAGCGGTTGCCGGCTTACCCAGCACCGTAACGTAAGGATTGGCCGCAACCTGCAAACACGTGATGCCGGCGGCCAGCACAATCAGCGCAACCAGGAACAGAGCAAACGATGGAGCGCTCGCGGCCGGCACAAACAGAAATGCGCCGATCCCCATGGTCAGCAGGCCCACCACCATCGACTGCTGATAACCCATCGCATCGATGATTTTCGCCGAGGGAATAGAAAACAGAAAATAGGCGCCGAAGAAGGCGAATTGAATCAGCATGACCTGCGCGTAATTCAAGTCGAAAATCGATTTCAGATGAGGCACAAGAATGTCATTAAGACAGGTGAGGAAGCCCCACATGAAGAACAGCGTAGTAACAATTGCGAGCGGCGCAGTGTAAGAAGTATTTGTCTCAGAGACGGTCGTCGTGGACGTGCTCGGAGTGGTCATTGCCATTGTGAATGGTCCTTTGCTTGGTTCCCGTCAATCTTAATCGTTTTTGCATGATAGCACTGCGGGTCAGGATGAAGCGGATCGCCGCTAGCAGGCTGACGAGTTCCCGTTCATAGGACAGAGACTAGGCCTGAATCTTCACCAGCCAGTTCGCCGGCTCCGGGAGGATCGCGAATGTGGGAAGCTTGCCGCGTACCATGGCGACTTCGTCACAGTTGTGGTACCTAGGACAGACGTGGCAGTCTTTGTGGATTTTGTCGGGCAGGTCTTCGCGACGCGCCATCTGGAATCCCTGGCGCGCGAAAAATTCGGGCGCGCGCGTGAAAAGGCAAATGCAATCCACGCGATGCCGCTTCGCTTCGGCCATCAAAGCCTTCATCAACCGGCTGCCTCCGCCTTGCCCCTGCGCCCATGGGCCGACCGTGATCGAACGAATCTCAGCCAGGTGCGTGCCATAAAGATGCAGCGCTCCACATCCAATAATCCGGCCTTCGTTTTCAAGGACCACGAAATCCCGTACGTTCTCGCAAATCTCCGCCAGGGTGCGCGGCAGAAGAGTGCCGTCGCCGGCGTAAGCTGAAATCAATTCGTGGATGCGCTTGGCATCCGGCAAAATAGCTTTACGCGTGCGCATGAATCTTGACCTCCTCGCGCAGGAATTGGATTTTTTCCTTCGCCGCAGTAACCGCTTGCCGCACGCGACTCGGCGCAGTACCGCCCACAACGTCATGAATTGCCAATACCGAAGCCGGTTTGAGGCATTCGTAAACATCCTGGCCGAATGCCGGGTTCAAAGCGCGCAACTCATTGAGCGGGAGATCCTGAAGCTCGCATCGTTTTTCCAGGCATAACTTCACCGCCTTGCCGATCGCTTCGTGCGCGAGCCGCGAAGGAACTCCGCGATTGACCAGATAAGTCGCCGCGGCCCAGGCATTGATGAATCCGGATTGAGATGCCTCGTTTATGCGCACGTGGTCGAACTCGACGGCTTTCATCCAGCCCGCGACAAGCGGCAAGAGCGCGAGCGCGGTATCGGCGGCATCGAAAAGCGGCTCCTGCGTTTCCTGCAAATCTTTGTTGTAAGCCAGCGGCAAGCCTTTCAATGTAACGATGAGTGCCGTCGCAGCCCCGACCACGCGGCCCGTCTTGCCCCGCACTAACTCGAGAAGATCGGGATTTTTCTTTTGCGGCATAGCGCTGCTGCCCGTGGAGTAAGCCTCGGGCAAATGCACAAAGCCGAATTCCTGGGAGGAAAAAATGATCATCTCCTCCGCCCATCGGCTCAAATGCAGCGCCAGGAGCGTCAGAGCGTTGACGAACTCAAGAACGAAATCACGGTCGCTGGTCGCGTCAATACTGTTCGCAGTTGGAGCGGAGAAGTCTAGCTCCTTCGCCATGAATGCGCGATCAAGCGGCAGAGTCGCGCCGGCAACAGCGCCCGAGCCCAGAGGACACAAGTTCAAGCGCCGGCGGCAATCGGCCAGTCGGTCAGCGTCCCGCAAGAACATTTCGACATAAGCCAGCAGCCAATGCGCCACCAGCACCGGTTCAGCGTGTTGCAAATGCGTGTACGCCGGCATCGACGCGCCGCCGGCTTTTTCGGAGCAATCGATGAACGCCGCGCAAACCTCGGCTAGTTCCTTGCGCAACTCATCGATAAACGCCCGCACATACAGGCGCAAATCAGTAGCGATCTGCTCGTTGCGGCTGCGCCCGCTGTGTAGTTTGTACCCGACATCGCCGATTCGCGACACCAGTTGCTTTTCAACGAAGTGGTGAACATCTTCGGCCTCGGCATCCTCGATCAGTTCTGTAGGCTTGGGGTGCCCCATGTCTCGCTGTTCTTGCGAGACATGGGCAATCATCCCACCGATCTGCTGCAGTCCTTCGAGAACGCTGATCAGTTCGTCCGCAGATAAAACTCCACAGTTTTTCAGAGCGCGCGCATGAGCCGCGCTCGCTGCAAGCTCGTAACTCAGCAGACGGCGATCGAAGTCAAACGAGCGCTGCCATTTTTCGAATTGCGGATCCAGCGGTAGCCGGAACCGGCCTGACCACATCTTCATCGCACAATCTCCAGGCGCGTGCGCGCCCGTGTGCGTGAAGGCAAGCCGAGGATCCGAATGAATCCCTCCGCGTCTTTCTGATCGTAACCATCACCCATGGTGAACGACGAGAGATCGGTGCGGTAGAGCGAGTGCTCGGACTGGCGGCTCACTATCGAAATATTTCCCTTGTACAGAGACAGGGTCACGCTGCCCGTCATCTCCGATTGCGTGCTCAAGACGAAAGCGTCCAGCGCTTCCCGCAAGGGCGTAAACCACAACCCGAAATACACCAGCTCCGCGTACTTCAGCCCAATGTGCTGTTTGAAATGCGCGACTTCGCGTTCCAGACAAAGCGCTTCCAGTTCGCGGTGTGCGGAAATCAACAACGTGCCGCCCGGCGTTTCGTAACAGCCGCGCGACTTGATTCCAACAAAGCGGTTCTCCACCACATCCACCCGGCCGATGGCGTTGCGCGCGCCGATTTCGTTCAGCAGTTCGACCAGCGAAACTGGATCGAGCTTCATGCCGCCGACGCTGACCGGCGTTCCTTTCTCGAAGCCGATGGTCACCTGTTCGTTCTTGTCCGGCGCTTCTTCTGGCGAACGCGTAATCTGCCACGTTGTCGGCAGCGGCGCGTTCCCGGCATCTTCGAGTTCTCCGCCTTCGTGGCTCAAGTGCCACAGATTTCGGTCGCGGCTGTGAATTTTCTCGCGGCTCGCGGCCACCGGGATGCCGTGTTTTTCAGCGTAATCAAGACAGTCTTCGCGCGATTTCAGCGTCCACTCCCGCCACGGTGCAATTACTTTCAACTCCGGAGCAAGCGCCTGATACGTTAACTCGAAGCGAACCTGATCGTTTCCTTTTCCTGTGCAGCCATGCGCCACGGCCGTTGCGCCTTCGCGCAATGCAACCTCAACCTGATGTTTCGCGATGACAGGGCGCGCCAGCGATGTCCCAAGCAAATATTTATGTTCGTAGACCGCGCCGGCCCTCAGCGCAGGGAAAACATATCCCATCAAAAATTCTTCGCGCAGATCTTCGACGATAACCTTGCTCGCGCCTGTGGTATAAGCCTTCTCGACCACCGCCTCAATGTCATCGCCCTGACCAACGTCGGCAACCATCGCGACCACGCTGTAATCGTAATTCTCCTTGAGCCACGGAATAATGATGGAGGTATCGAGTCCCCCGGAATAAGCGAGCACAACTTTTTTAGGCATGAGCACTCCTTGCGGGAAGGCGATCGCCGCCGCCCAGCAATAAATAAAGAATCGCTTTTTGAACGTGCAGGCGGTTCTCCGCCTGCTCAAAAACGACAGACTGCGTCGAATCCATCACAGCATCCGTTACCTCGAACCCGCGGTGCGCCGGCAGACAATGCATGAACACGGCGTGGGACGCCGCTTCCGCCATGAGCTCCGGATTCACCTGGTAAGGAGGAAAAATCTGCGCGCGGTGTTCCGCCTCACTCTCCTGCCCCATGCTGGCCCAGGCGTCAGTATAAATCGCGTCGGCTCTGGCAACCGCCTTATGTGGGTCGGTCAGCAGTTGAATTTCGGCGCCGGTTTCCGCAGCTATCTCGCGCGCATCCGCGACAATCTGCGGATTGGGCGCATATCCCGGCGGCGTAGCAACGTGGATCGACGATCCTAAGCACGCGCATGTCAGCAACAGCGAGTGCGCCACATTGTTTCCATCGCCGACATACGCTACACAAATTTTCTTAACATCTCCGAAGCGCTCCACCAATGTGAGGTAGTCGGCGAGCGCCTGGCAAGGATGCTCGAGATCGCTGAGCGCGTTGATCACGGGAACAGAGGCGTGACGCGCCATGCCGTC